>Ga0209475_10000047_pt1 | contig 477328 bp, 457 predicted proteins | sample tdDd471_FD_187128 | JGI IMG/M metagenome (GOLD analysis project Ga0209475, IMG submission 187128) | Marine sediment microbial communities from the Atlantic coast under amendment with organic carbon and nitrate - tdDd47.1 (SPAdes)... | ecosystem: Environmental > Aquatic > Marine > Coastal >... | reverse complement strand
GCAGCAAAGACCCTATCAATTCCCATTCCGCATCCGACAAATCGCCACGCATCAGAACTTCCTCCTAAAAAGAAGTCTTGAATCACATCAATGCCTTTTTGGGAATCCCTTTTGTCAACAGGGCCTAGAACGTCGCTGAGACAATAGAGACATGAAACAAACCAAAAAGCCAATTTGGTGGATATTTGGATCAGCACGAATTCAATAGTGAAGTGGAATGATCATTAGTGAGGTGGAGTATATTGCGTTTGTGTATCGACTAAAACCTAAAAACGGCTAATTCAAAGGGATTACACAACCCGCTCCAGTCAACTACTGGAGATTCCAGCACACATCTGAATTTTACACCAGCCTGATAATCGCGGGCAAGATGGCGATCAGTGACGGGGCGCCCGAGACGGCGTCCACGCTGTTCGCGAAGGCCGTGAAGGTGCAGGACAGCATGGGCTACACAGAGCCACCCTTCTGGTATTATGCGGTAGAGCAGAGCCTGGGGGGCGCACTTTTTGAAGCGGGTCGGCTTGATGAAGCAGAGCAGGCCTTCAAGGCCAGCCTTGTACGCCATCCGAATAGTGCATGGTCGCTTTATGGGCTGATGCGTGTCCATGAGGCGCAGGGGCGCAACGCTGATGCCGCTGCAATGCGCGCCTTGCTGAAGAAAGCCAGTCGTACCACGGAAGAAGTTGAACCAGTTCGACTTTAAGGCGGCAGGTCTGTTCGGTTTTTGAAAGAGGGCCGCTTGGCCCTCTCTTTTTGTTTATGAGTGCGCAGCCTATTCGCTGGCTGCGCCGCCTGTTGGCGCAACGGTGGCCAGCTCCAGCCCGAACACGTTTTGCCAGGTTTGCTGCGTGACGCCCCGGAGCGCGTCTTCCGTTATGGGAACCAGCGAGCGAACGCTGATGCGCATGGGCTGCGACTGGGGCGCCATATAGGCCTGGATAACCTCTGCCAGATTGTCTGGCGCGCCTTGGCCAAACGCAGGCGCCGTCTGGGCAATCGCCATCATGGTGAACTGCTGGCGCAACTGGTCTTCCGGCATGCCGGTCAAGGTGGAGTAGACCTTGAGGCCACGCGGGATGAGGCCCTGGTCCTCAACGCCCAGCGTCATGGCGACACTGTCATAGTAGCCCGTATAGACGCTGAGCGCTTCTGCGATCTGCGCCAGAGGGTTCTGCTGTTGCGGTGCCTGGCCTTCAGCCGCGCGGAAAGCTTCTTGCATCTGTTTGGTCTGGTAGGCCAACAGCTTCTCAGACATCTTTGGCGCATCAATGCCTGCGATGGTGCTTTCGCTCTGAAGCTTGATCAGTTTGTCCAGCGACAGGTTCATGGTGCTGGTTGCCGAATCGGTGGCGTCATCGAAGCTTGTGTTCGAATCCATATCCAGGCGCAGGGTATCGAGCTCTGCAAGGGTAAAGATCTGCATGGCTTGTGGGGAAGTGTTCTGGATGCCTTTGAATTCAAGGGCATCCACCTTCATGGCGCCGCCAAGAACAATGTCAGCAGGCCGGACCAGTTTATCCACGGACATTTCCTTGAGCGAAATCGCCATGCCTTGCACGGGCATGTCAAAGACGATGTCTTCAATCTTGAGGGAATCAATTCCCATATAGTTGATCGAGGCCTTGGCAAGCGACAGCGCGGCCGTCTTTTCAAGGGTGTCATGGGCGTCTTCGGCGGCCTCCGGGGCCATCTTCAAGGCTACCAGGTCCTTGATCCAGCCAAGGTCAAGGCCCTTGATCTCATACCTACCGATCGCGAAGTACCCCTGGTTGGATGCATCGACTGCGAAGTCGTTGATCAGGAAATCATCCACGCGGGTTTGGTCGACATTGGTGGCGATGCGTGCCGCCCTCAGGGTCATGGTGACCTTTTGCATGGGGTTACTGGCCGGAGTGCCGATCATTTTGGCTCCCTGGATATCGACCAGCGTGAAAGGCCAGTCCTTTAGCGTTTCTTCTTCAAAGGCCGCATAAATGGCAGGTAGGTCTGTGCCCCGGACCTCGCCGGACGCGACAGAGAAAGAGCCATCCTGTTCGGTAAACTCAAAACCTTCGACACGGATGCCGTCCACGGTGGCGCCTCCCGCGAACGGGTTGAAACCAACGTCCAGATCGACGGACTTGATCGCCGCCTTGCCGTCAGGTTTTTCCGGATTGGTGATTTCGATGCCTTCAATCGTTGCCGTGCCGGACAGAAGGTTGGTTTTCAGGCTGTCAAAAGTGATGTCCACCTCGGTGTCAGGGCTGTTGATGAAGGCATCAACCTGGTCCTGAATTGCGGCGTCCAAACTGCTTGAAAGATAAAAATAGCCACCGATTGCGGCGGCCCCGACCACGGCTGTGGTCAAAATGGCTGTACGTCCCATGTGCGTTACCCCCCTGAGAACTGAATCAATCTGGAGGCAGCATATGTAGATGTCGGAGCGACGTAAACCTATGTTTTATTCGGACAGAAGGCAGGGGGCAGCACGTGGTCGGACTGCCCCAAATCCAAGTGGACTATTTCAGCAGGCGCGGCAACAGGCCACCTACACGCGCTTTATAGTCCCGGTAGGTATCACCAAACTCGTCCAACAGATCGCGCTCCTCATAGTAGAGGCCGATCAGGATATAGACGATCATGCCGGCGGCCAGCGTGGCCCGGCCCACCGTCATGTCCGGGGTTGCCAGCATACCAATCAGCACGCCGGTCTGGATCGGATGCCGGACGATCTTGTAGAACATGGGCGTGACAAACTCTTTCGCGCCCGCGTCCGGGTCATGCGGCTTGAAGCTCTGCTGCAGGCCAAACAGGTGATTGTGGTTCAGCATATAGGTGGCCGCCAGCGTGAAGGCCCAGCCGAAATAGAAAATGCCGGTGATCACCATGCGCGCGGTCTCGCCTTCAACGAGCCAGATGCTGCCGGTCATCGGTTGCCAATATTGCACCATGACGAGGATAACGACAGCCGTCATCAGCACATAGGTGCTGCGTTCCGCAGCCTTGGGCAGAAGCGCAACAAGGCGGCTTTTGAAGCTTTGCCGGGCCATCACTGTGTGCTGCAGGCCAAAAAGCGCGATCAGGCCCACATTGATGGCGAAGGCCATCGCCGGGCTTGTTGGCGCCGTGTTGGCGTGGTCGATACCCAGGCTCATATAATCCGGCAGCAACATGCCGATGTGGTTGTTGGCAAATAGAATGAACAATACAAGGCTTGCAACGCCTAGAATATACGAGATCAGGCCATAGGCCATGACGATAATGCGTGACATGTTTTAATTCCCCTCAGGAAGTTATTCCGCTGGTTACTAAAAACTGTCTTCCATGTTTCCCCGGGCGTGACTGTGCCCCAAATCACAGGGTGGTGCGAGAAATTTCTCGGTTGGGGTTTTAACGCGCTGTTCCAATGCTTAGGTTTGTTGATGCTGAAAGCAGATTGGGGGGGGTGTGAAAATTTTACTGAAGATTGCCGCGACTGTATTTGTGCTACTTGCCGCCGTGGTCGCATACGGCGTGTATGAGTTTTGGCCAGAACCCTATGAGCCAACCTATACGGTGGAACTGCCGATGCTGAATGGCGTGCCGGGCATTGTGCTGGCCGTGGAGGACCCCAAAAGCGAACTTGCGAAGGAAATATTTGGATATCCAAACTTCGGAAAAACAGTAGGGCGAGAGATTGAGGGTTTTTGGCGTCCCAACGAAGCTGTCTTAGCGGCTTTTGAAAGCAAGCTTCGCGAACATGTATTGCAAAATCCGCCATCTGAAGGAGTCGGAGCGACTTATTTGTGTCAGTTCAATGAAGCTGATCTAATCCAGGATTTGTTGGCAAACTCTTTTCGGCAATATGTGGGAATTGTTAAGAACGGAGAAAAATATCTGCATGTAGCGGGAGTAGGGCGCTGGCTTTTCGAATTCGACCCGGGTCAGCCAGAACTTGAGGACCTCTCCCACAGGTATCAAATGACAGCAGACGGAGGACCTACTTCATTCATTGCGAACTACGATATTGAAAAAGCCGAGCTTGTGTCATTCTACTATGACCAGTTCTATGCTGGTGCTTGCTAGGACCCTACCATGAACACAAACGATTTCTATGACCCGATGGCGCCTTTCTATCACCTTGTCCATGGTGACTGGGAGGCCTCGATCGCGCGCCAGTCTGCGGCCTTGGACCGGATCATCAAGGATGCCTGGGGCGGAGCAGGGAGCGTGCTGGACGTTACCTGCGGCATTGGCACGCAGGCGCTCGGCCTCGCGCAGCTGGGCTATGATGTTACCGCCAGCGATCTTTCCGCAGGGTCAGTGGAGCGCGCGAAAGCGGAAGCCGCCAAGCGCGGACTTGATATCGATTTCAGTGTCGCGGATATGACCCGTGTGCATGAAACTCACCAGAATGCCTTCGATGTGGTTCTGTCTGCCGATAATGCAGTGACGCATCTGCTCAGCGAAGAAGCGATCCTTGGCGCGCTCAAGTCCTTTTATACCGCCGCCAAACCCGGCGGTGGGTGCCTGGTGTCCATGCGGGACTATGACGCGGTTGAGCGCGGCGGGGTGCAGTTCAAGCCCTTCGGCGTGCGGGACGTAGACGGCGTGCGCTGGAGCGTCTATCAGGTGTGGGACTGGCGCGCGGGCAATGACATCTACGATTTCAGCATGTATTTCACCGCCGATGACGGCAGTAGTGAGCTGAAGACCCACGTAATGCGCTCAAGCTTCTACGCCCTCAGGCCCACCCGCATGATGGATTTGTTCCGTGAGGCCGGCTTCACCGATGTGCAGCGCGTCGACGATGTTTTCTTCCAGCCCGTGATTGTGGGCGCCAAACCCATGTAGGTTGATTTTAATAATCCCCTGGTAGTAACGTTGCAAATCAATCGAGGGTGGGGGATCTATGAAACGCTTGGCTATCTGGACCATGCTTTGTGCAACTACCGCCGCACACGCTGACGAAATCAATTCTTATCAGGCAAATTCAAATAATGCTTACGGGCAGTATTTCGACCATATCGCAAGTCAGACAGACCTTGGAAGCCGGGACACGCAGGCGGCAGGGTGGCTGTATGGTTTCGTTGGCCGATCCGACCTGATCTCAACACTGGGCGAAAGCTACATTGCGCCTTCCCTTCAGCAGTGTGATGTGCCGGAAGATGCGATGTATGTTGCCTATCCTCTGAAGGCAGTCCTTGATGCAAGCGCAAACCAGAGGGTGCTGCTTTTTAACGAGAGCCACACCCACAAACAGGCGCGACTGTTCCTGTACAATAATCTGGCGAGACTATGGGCCGCGGGCTATCGCCACATCGGCTTTGAGGCCCTTGGAAAAATGCCTGTGAGCAGTATCGCTGACCTTGATGCCGGGGATGCGTCCCAAGGTTACTATCTCAACGACCCGCTCTTTCGCGGGGCTGTCCGCAAGGCCCTGGCACTGGGCTTCAAGGTGTTTCCATATGAATTTCGTGGCCCTTACCCCGAGAGCGACGAGCCTGGGGTACACTTGAAGGTGCGGGAACACGGGCAGGCCCGGAATATCGCGACTTACATTGAAGAGCATGCTGGCGATGACAAAATTCTCATCTGGGCTGGGTATCAGCACATCGCCAAGAACTGGAACGAGGAAGACCCGAATTGGAACTGGATGGCCGCGCGCCTGGAGCATGAATTTGGTATCAAGGGCTATTCAGTTGACCTGACAGCCTGCCAGTATGAAAGCCCACCGGATGGCGCTCCGCGGCTATATCAGAAAAATGGGCAGTTTCTTGCTCTCGGCGCTCCGGGAACACAGTGGGGTGTTGACGCGCAGTTTCACTTGCCAAGCCAGGCAGAGATAAAGCCTGGCTATTATCGGGCTGCGCTTGGCCAGCCGGTTACTGTACCGCCGGCGCTCCGCCAACTGTCTGGCTTTATGCATGTTGAGGCATTTCGTGAGGGGCAGCCGCAATCCGGCTTTTCCTATGATTCCATCATGCTCCGGCGCGGGGAGGATTTGCCCCTCTATTTGCCAGGCGGCGACTTTGTGCTGGTGGCTTATGATAAGAATGGCCAGTTGATTGGCAGGGAACCGGTTTCTGTCGGCACCAAGCCGAACTGAAAAAAAATCACAAAAAAATCTCCTGAATCCTCTTGAACCGTATCCGGCACAGGCATACATAGGGACAGCAGTTAGCACTCGGGGCTAGTGAGTGCTAACAAACCCTAATTTTACGGTTTATCATTTAGGAGACAAACCATGGCACTTCGTCCGCTGCACGACCGCGTACTGGTCAAGCGTCTTGAAAGCGAAGCGAAAACAGCTGGCGGCATTATCCTGCCAGACACCGCACAAGAAAAACCATCCGAAGGTGAAGTGATCGCTGTTGGCGCTGGCGCCAAAGCCGAAGACGGCAAAGTGATCGCGCTCGACGTAAAAGTTGGCGACAAGATCCTGTTCGGCAAATGGTCCGGCACTGAAGTCAAGGTTGACGGTGTTGATCTGCTGATCATGCAGGAAAAAGACATCATGGGAATCATCGAGTAATCCACTCGGTAACCCGTCTCGATTAGTTACATATAATCACACGAAATACAGGAGCCCAAATCATGGCTGCTAAAGAAGTTAAACTTCAGGAAGACGCGCGCAAGAAGATCCTCGCTGGTGTGGACACGCTTGCTAACGCTGTAAAAGTAACGCTCGGCCCTAAAGGTCGTAACGTTGTTCTCGACAAGTCCTTCGGTGCACCACGCATCACCAAGGACGGTGTCTCTGTTGCCAAGGAAATCGAACTTAAAGACAAGTTTGAAAACATGGGCGCGCAGATGGTGAAGGAAGTGGCTTCCCGCACCAACGACGTGGCTGGCGACGGCACCACCACTGCAACTGTCCTGGCACAAGCCATCGTTCGCGAAGGCATGAAGTCTGTTGCGGCTGGCATGAACCCGATGGACCTGAAGCGCGGTATCGACCTCGCGACCACGAAGGTTATCGAAGGCCTGAAAGCCCGCTCCAAGGACGTGACCACCACTGAAGAGATCGAACAGGTTGGTACGATCTCCGCGAACGGTGAAGTTCAGGTTGGTAAAGACATCGCTGCTGCAATGGAGCGCGTTGGCAAAGAAGGCGTGATCACTGTTGAGGAAGCCAAAGGCCTCGAGAGCGAGCTGGACGTTGTTGAAGGCATGCAGTTCGACCGCGGTTACCTGTCCCCTTACTTCATCACCAACGCTGAGAAGATGACTGTGGACCTTGAAAACCCGCTGATCCTTCTGCACGAGAAAAAGCTGACCAACCTGCAGCCAATGCTGCCACTTCTCGAAGCTGTTGTGCAATCCGGCAAGCCACTTCTGATCGTTGCTGAAGACATCGAAGGCGAAGCACTGGCGACCCTCGTTGTAAACAAGCTGCGTGGCGGCCTGAAGATCGCTGCTGTTAAAGCACCTGGCTTCGGCGATCGCCGTAAAGCCATGCTCGAAGACATCGCCATCCTCACCGGTGGTCAGGTGATCTCCGAAGATTTGGGCATCAAGCTTGAAAACGTTGGCATCGACATGCTCGGTACTGCGAAGCGCGTGAACATCACCAAAGAAGACACCACCATCGTTGACGGTGTTGGCTCTGAGGAAGATATCAAAGCCCGTGTTGAGCAGATCAAAGCGCAGATCGAAGTTACCACTTCCGATTACGACAAAGAGAAGCTTCAAGAGCGTCTCGCCAAGCTTTCCGGCGGTGTTGCCGTGATCAAGGTTGGTGGTGCCACTGAAACTGAAGTGAAAGAGCGCAAAGACCGCGTTGACGATGCGCTGCACGCTACCCGCGCAGCTGTTGAAGAAGGTGTTGTTGCCGGTGGCGGTACTGCCCTTCTTTACGCGACCAAGTCGCTTGACGGCCTCGAAGGTGCGAACGACGACCAGAACAAAGGTATCGACATCATCCGTCGTGCCCTGCAAGCACCTGTTCGCCAGATCGCAACCAACGCCGGTGTTGACGGCGCGGTTGTTGCGGGCAAGCTCCTGGAGCAGGACGATGTGAACTTCGGCTTCGACGCACAGAACGAAGTTTACTGTGACCTGGTTGCCAAAGGCATCATCGACCCAACCAAAGTGGTTCGTACTGCCCTGCAGGACGCTGCTTCGATCGCTGGCCTGATGATCACCACCGAAGCCATGGTTGCCGAACTCCCAGAAGACAAGCCTGCTATGCCAGGTGGCGGCATGCCTGACATGGGCGGCATGGGCGGCATGGGCTTCTAAGCCAGCCACCTATCCAGAAACTCAGTTCAGAGTAAAGAGCCCCCGGTGCATAAGCGCCGGGGGCTTTCTATTGTCGGTGGTGCATGGCTTTTGAACCTGGTCCTGAATGCTGGCGTATAGGACACGTGAGATGCGGATACGTTGAGCGGGCAAACAAGGGGCCGAAACGGCATCTCGCACGTTGTCACATGCCGCTTCTGGGCCGTCATTTTAGTGACATTATTTGGAAACAATTGAGTCGCATGGTCAATTGGCTGCAACAAACCCCCGATTTCCCCGATGCTGATATTTTGGTCAATTTGTAAAAAAAACATACAGAACAAATGCTTATGGTTTGCAAAAGGATTGTGTCACTGATTGTAATAAAAACGAAACATAATTGGCACTATATGCGCACGTCGTGATCGGAAGGGTCCCTCCACATCTGTAGCAAGGGTGAGCAAAATAGAAGGGGCTCAGCGATCAGGAACGAATAAACGGCCGCAGTTGGGTGTGAGCCGGAAGAAGAAATGATAGGAAATGATGATGCTCAAAGGGAAACGTATCGCTGGCCTTATGGCCGCGACGGCCTTGGCCACAGCTATGACCGCGCCTGTAAAAGCGCAGTCCATTGAAGAACTGAAAGCTCAGCTTGAGGCTCTGTCCAAGCGTATTGAAGAGCTCGAGAAGAATCAGAAAAAGGCCCCCAAGGTGAAGAAAGCTGATCCTGCTTTCAGCCTTGGTACAGATGATGGCCTGTTTGAATTCAATATCCGTGGGCGTGTGCTTGCAGACGCTGGTTGGGCAACCGACAGCGATGGCTCCATGGACAAAGACACCACTGAAATGCGGGCGACGCGTATTGGTGTTGAAGGCAAAGCCTGGAAGAACGTGAAATACAAGTTCGAGGCTGATTTCGCTGGCAATGACGTAGAAGTCAAAGATGCCTACATGCAGTATAAGACTGGCGTGGGCAGCTGGACTTTTGGTCAGTTCAAGACGCCGAACTCTCTTGAGGAGCAAGAATCGTCCCTGAACACCAACTTCATCGAACGCGCTGCCTTCACTGACGCTTTCGAACTGGCGCGCATGATCGGTATCGGGTACGGCAACGGTGGCGATAACTGGACGTTCAACGCCGGTGTCTACCGTGGCAGCAACGACGGCTCCGTTGATAACGAAGGCCAGGTATTTGCTGCACGTGCCACTTATGGCGACGAATTCGATGGCGGTAACTGGATGCTTGGTGCGTCTGTTCGTTTCCGTGACGTTGGCGCCGATGGCGATCTGCTGCGCTACCGTCAGAAAGCTTACCTGCACACGGCGGACCGCCTGCTGGCGACTAGCCGCATCACTGACAAAGACAGCTTCTATGGCCTTGAAGGTGCTCTTTCCTATGGTTCCCTGAACCTGACCGCTGAATGGGCTGGTCTGACGGCGCAAAATGGTGGCGCTGGTGGCCGCGACGCATTCTTCTACGGTGGCTATATTGAAGCTGGCTGGTTCATCACCGGCGAGACCAAGCCTCTGAACCTTGCCAAAGGCGTTTGGAACCGTCCGAAGATCAAATCCGCTCTGCATGAAGGCGGCATCGGCGCATGGCAGGTTGCTGCCCGCTATGATCGCATCGACCTGACAGGCGACGGTGTCTACGGCGGCGAGCAAGACACCCTGACCTTTGGTGTGAACTGGTACCTGAACCGTCACACGCGCTTCCTGGCCAACTATGCCCACGTCTCCATCGACAAGGCATTTGATGTTGCGGCCAATGGCGATGACGGCAAGAACTCAGCCGACACACTGGGTCTGCGCTTCCAGGTTGACTGGTAAGCAACTACCCAATTCACCGTATGACTAGACTTTTCGCGGCGGGCACTGTCCCGCCGCTTTTTTTGGCCTGGCATTCCCGTGTGCGACGGCGTCAGCGCTTCGCGATGATATAAACTGCATGGATGATGCCCGGCAAATAGCCGCACAGCGTCAGGATGATGTTGATCCAGAAATGCTTGCCTAGGCCTTCCTGAAGAAAGACCCCTAGAGGTGGCAGGATAATGGCGATGATGATGCGGATTAGGTCCATGGGGTGCTCCCTTGCTGCTATAGATAATTCAGCATACAGCGCATCAATCAGAATATTATGCAGAAAATACTTGCATAACAGAATAAAATGTTGTTTATGCGCATTTCTACTGCAACATATGTTCCGTAATTCGGACATAAAAGGATCATGTTAGGCATGGTAAAGACCACCCATATCAGACGGCATTGCCGAATGCGACGACGCTAAGCTTCTGAACTTCAAGCGTTATTTGCATAGTGGTGCTGTATGCACCAAGGATATGGGAAAAGCCGATGATCACAATTGATCGGGAACGGCCCTTCGATAAGGCAGCAATTGAGAAGCTGCTGGATGTGGCCTTTGGACCAGACCGGTTCAACAAATCTTCATACAGCCTTCGGGAAAACAACCAGCCAGTTGCGGGCCTGTCATATGTCGCGCGTTCAGCGGGCAAGATCGTTGGCACCATTCGCTATTGGCCCATTGTGGTGCGCGACCTTTTGGGCGGCAAGTCCGTCAACGCGCTTCTGCTGGGGCCACTTGCGGTATCCCCTGTGGTACAGGGGCAGGGCGTGGGCGCACAGCTGATGCACAAGTCACTGGCTGCTGCGAATGGCGCAGGCCATGACCGGATACTGCTTGTTGGCGACCATGAATATTATGTCCGGTTCGGGTTTGAGCCCGTACTGCCACGCTATATCACGTTGCCGGGCGGCAAGGATGCCCGGCGTCTCCTGGTGCGCCAGCCCGCCACTATCAGCTCCCTGCCTTCTGTGGGCAAGATCGTGGTGCCGACGCCTGCGCCAGAACTTGTGCCCGCGATGGCTGGCCTGCTGCCGGATGTCGCCTGAAAAACTGAACCGGGACACTGACCTGGCAGGCAAGTTTTCCAACCTGACGCTTTTCTTTGCATCACGAACGCCCATATAGTGGTGCAAGGAGGAGCCAATGGCAGCTGAAACCGGTACCGGTTTGAAACTGGAAGAGATTTTGAAACAACTGGAGGGCCAGAAGCGCCCACCGGTGGAGAAATGGAATCCGGATTTCTGCGGTGACATTGACATGCGCATCGCGGCCGATGGCGCCTGGTACTATATGGGAACGCCCATAACGCGCGAACGCATGGTCAAGCTGTTTGCCACGGTGCTCCGCAAGGATGAAGACGGCAAAACCTATCTGGTGACCCCGGTTGAGAAGATCGGCATTACCGTGGAGGACGCCCCTTTCATAGCCGTGCACCTAGACAAGATTGTTGACGGGGACCAGACAGCCTTCAAGTTCACCACAAATGTGGGCGACGAGGTGATCGCGGGGCCTGGCCACCCTATCCGGGTGGAGGTGAACCCAACAACAGGCGAGCCGCGCCCCTATATCCATGTTCGCGGCCGGCTTGAGGCACTGATCGCCCGCACAGTTTTCTATGAGCTGGTGGAGCATGCGGAGCTGGCGGGTGGTGAGCTGACCATTGAAAGTCTGGGTACACGCTTCAGCCTGGGCAGCGTGGAGGCAGAGGACACATGAGGAACTGGCTCGCCGATGCGCTCAGCGAAGGGAATCCGGCGGCCCGTGGTCGTCGCAGTGACTATGACCTGAACCGGGATGCCAAGCTGTTGGAGCAGCAGGGCAAACCGGTGCGCGATGCCGCCGTGCTGGTGCCGGTGGTCAACCACCTGGCTGGGCCTACGATCCTTTTGACCAAGCGCACCGACCATCTGACCAAACACGCCGGGCAAGTGAGCTTCCCGGGGGGCAAGGTGGACGAGGGCGATGCCGACGCGGTTGCCGCGGCGCTCCGTGAGGCACAGGAAGAGGTTGGCCTTGCGCCGGACCATGTTGAGGTGTGTGGGTTCCTCGATACCTACCGTACCGGCACGGGATTTGAGATCGTGCCTGTGGTTGGCTTGGTGCGTCCAGGTTTTGAGCTGACGCTGCAGGAAAGCGAGGTGCAAGCCGCCTTTGAGGTGCCGCTTCATTTCCTTCTGGACCGTAACAACCACCAGCGCCAGAGCGCCATGTGGCAGGGAATCCGGCGTGAATATTATGCCATGCCCTACGGCGACTATTTTATTTGGGGGGCTACGGCTGCTATGCTCGTCAATCTATGTGATGTAATGGAAGCCGTGCGGGAGAATGCCACGTGATTGCTGCGATCCTGAGACTTGTCCTGTTGCTGCTGCCGATCATCGCAGTGGTGATGTGGTTGCGCTGGCGGATGCGCACCGACCGCACAGAGGAAGAGGCGGTGCAGGAGGTAGCGACATTTCGCAAGCTGCTTGTCATCCTTATTCTTGTGGGGGTTGGGGCTGGAGTGGCACTGAAGCTCACGGACGAGAACACAGGCGCCCCGCGCACCAAGTATATCCCACCCCACAGCGAAAACGGCCGCGTCGTGCCAGGCAGGCTCGTGCCCGCAGACCAGAAGCCGAAAGACACGCAGGATACTGATCCGGAAAGCGACAACCCGAGTGAGCAAGATCCAGGCTAGTTGGCTCCAGTCCCCCTTCATCCAGGAAATCGCCTTCGTCCTTGGGCCGGCAGACATCCGGTTTGTGGGCGGTGCTGTGCGCGATACGCTGCTGGGACGTGAGATCAAGGATATTGACGCCGCCACCCGCTGGCTACCCGGTGAGACCATGGCCAAGCTCAAGGCCGTCGGTATCAAGGTTATCCCCACGGGGCTTGACCATGGTACGATTACGGCGGTTCGCGGCGCTGAAGTGATCGAGATCACCACCCTCAGGCGCGATGTAGAAACCGACGGCCGCCGCGCGGTTGTTGCCTTCACCGATGACTGGCTCGAGGACGCCAAGCGCCGTGACTTCACCATGAACGCCATCTATATGGCGGTGGACGGCACGCTTTATGACCCGTTTGGCGGTGAAGCCGACGCGCTGGCAGGCCATGTTTCCTTCATTGGCGATGCAGCCGAACGCATCCGCGAAGACGCACTCAGGATTCTTCGCTTCTTTCGTTTCCATGCCCACTATGGCCGAGGTCCGCTTGATGCCAGTGGGCTTGAGGCGGCAAGTGCCAATGTTTCCATGCTTGAGCAACTGTCCGTTGAACGCATCCGGGACGAAGTGTGCAAGTTGCTGTCGGCGCCTGACCCGGTTTCCTGCCTCACGGCGATGCAGGACGCAGATGTCTGGTCGCATACCCCCGTCGTCGATATTGATCTGGGAGGGCTCAAGCGCGTGATAGCGGCCGAAGCGGCACTAGGCCTTCACCCTGACATTCTGATGCGCCTTGTGGGCATTGTGGGCAAAAGGGCCGCGTCTGTCGGGCGTTTGCTCAAGATGTCGAACCGGGAGATGCAGACGCTCAAGGCGCTCAGTGACGGGTTTTTTGGGGGCATGCCGGAAGACGCAAAAGCCATGCGGGCGTATCTTTACCGATTTGGGCGCGAGGCAGGGCAGGGTCTGCTGATGGGCCATCCGGAGGATTGCGCGCCTGAATTGGTGGACGTGCTCATCAGATGGAATGTGCCGGAGTTGCCCGTGCGGGGTCGCGACCTGATCGCGCGGGGCATGGCGCCAGGACCGGCCGTATCAGAAACGCTGAAGCGGCTGGAAGAAAAGTGGGTCGACAGCGACTTTGCGCTGTCCAGGGGCGCGCTGCTGTCGACGCTCTAGCAGCTACTTCTTGTTCAACTTCTTGTCTTTCCAGTATTTGGTGCCCTTGAGGGACGCCTGCAGGGCAAGGCCTGTCTTGGTCATCTGGTAGATGCTGACCTTTTTGCTGAAGCCTGCGGCCTCGCCAAGGTCACCGCCTTTCTCGTTTGATTTGGCTGCAGCATCGGCTTCGCCTGAGAAATCCCAGCCCTTTTCGACAAAGTCGTTGAGGGCGTCCCGGTCATGGAAGATGAAGACCGAGCGAAAGTCTTTCACGCCAAGTCCAAGGCCAACGCTGGCGTTGCCCATTTTCATAAAGGTGTCTTCACCACTTTTGAGGTCACGCACGACCCCGCGGCCACCGCCGCCGCCAATCAGGAAAACCTGAACGCCGACGTTGGAGAAAACGGCATAGCCTTCCGCCACATCCAGTTCAGCTCGGGTCTGTGGGCGCTCGGTAAAGAGCTCCGCCAACACTTCTTCCCTCATTTCACGGATTTCCTGGCGCTTGTTTTCCCGCTTGTCAGCAAAGCTGGGCATGGAAACCGCAAACACCATCAGAAAAATAGCGGATATACGAAGAATAGTCATAGATGCCTCATATCTTGATCATGTCCCTGGGAGAAAGTGTTAGGCCTCAATCGTGGCAGCTCTGTGACGCAGGATCGTCAAGCTGGGTCATTGCCGGCGATATCTTCGTCCCAAAGCGTTGGATTTTCGCCGATAAACCGGCGCATTAGTGTGGTGCAGCCGGGGTCATCCAGGCGGATCACCTCAACGCCATTGTCACGAAGGAAAGCTTCATTGCCGTGGAAATTCTCGGCTTCGCCGATGACTACGCGCGGAATGCCGAACTGCACGATAGTGCCCGCGCACATCATGCAGGGGCTGAGCGTGGTATAAAGCGTGACACCGTCATACCGGGCGCGCCGGCCAGCATTGCGCAGGCAGGCCATTTCGCCATGTGCGGTGGGGTCGCCGTCCTGCACCCGCCTGTTGTGGCCGCGTGCGATAACCTCGCCGTCTTCAACCAAGACGGCGCCGATGGGCAAACCACCTTCATCATAACTTTTCTGGGCCTGCTTGAGCGCTTCGGCCATATAATCAGAGTGCGTCATCATGTGCTAACTGCCTGTGTCCAAAAGGTTTCCCAAGCAGGGTATGCCGGTCAGGGCGCCAGCGCAAGGGCGTCGATGCCTATGAGGATGGTGCCGTAGCGAAACGCCTTCCCGGCTGCAACCAGCGGGATGAACCATCTCAGCGGCACGCGGAAGGTCCCGGCCACAATGGTCAGCGGATCGCCGATAACGGGAACCCACGCGATAAGGAGCGACCATCTGCCGTATTTGACGAAGAAAGCCGATACCTGCTCGAACTGTCTGTGCTTTACGGGAAACCAGCGCCTGTCGCGGAACTGGGCAATACCACGCCCGATCCACCAGTTGAGGATGGCGCCAAGCGTGTTGCCCGATGTGGCCGCAAGGAACAGAAGCGAAGGGTCCCCGGTGCCAGATGCCAACAGGGCCGCGAACGTCACTTCCGAATAGGCCGGCAGCAGCGTTGCGGCTACAAAAGCGTTCAGGAACAGGCCAGCATAGATGGCTAGGTCGGTCATCTTATGGCCATTTGGCCTCGGGCGGCAGGGACATCAGGATGGCTTCTACATTGCCGCCAGTCTTGAGGCCGAAGGTGGTGCCGCGGTCATAGACCAGATTGAATTCGGCATAGTAGCCGCGGTACTCAAGCTGGGTCTCGCGCTCTTCGGCTGTCCATTCTTCATTCATGTGGCGGCGCACCAGGGCGGGGTAAATCTCATTGAAGGTGCGGCCCACATCCTGGGTGAAGGCGAAATCCTTGGCCCAGTCACCGCTGTTCAGCTGGTCATAGAAAATGCCGCCTTCGCCGCGCGCACGGTTCCGGTGCTGGATATAGAAATATTCGTCGCACCACTTCTTGTATTTGGCGTAGTAGGCCGGGTTATGTCTGTCGCAGCACTCCTCAAGCGCCTTGTGGAAATCCGCAGTGTCTTTCTCGTTCGGCAGGGGCGCATTCAGGTCTGCCCCGCCGCCGAACCAGTCCTTGGTCGTGACAATGAAGCGGGTGTTCATGTGTACGGCTGGTACACGCGGGCTGTTCATGTGTGCCACAAGCGAGATGCCCGTGGCGAAAAAGCTTGGATCCTCGTCCGCGCCAGGGATGTTCTTGGCGAATTCCGGGGTGAAAGTGCCGTGCACGCTGGAGATGTTGACGCCCACCTTTTCAAATACCCGACCGCCACGCATGATGGACATGGTGCCGCCGCCGCCCTGGGCACCGTCCGCCTGGTTGGTGCGTTCCCAGGTCTTGCGCTCGAATCGGCCTGCCTCACGGCCCGCCATCGGGCCCTGGTTGTCGTCCTCGATCGCCTCGAAACTGGCGCAGATCTGATCGCGCAGGCTTTGGAACCAGTCAGCAGCGGCTTGTTTTTTTTCTTGTATATCCATGGTGTTATCCTCGCGGCCCCTCAGTGGGCCATGTGTTTGTTTGCCGAAGTGCTTCGCCAAGAACCATCGCCAGCGATACCGCGACATTGATGGAGCGCGTGGCTGGCTGCATCGGAATGGTGACCCGGGCATCCGCCCCGTCATGCACAAATGTCGGCGCGCCAGAAGATTCGCTACCCACGATCAAAATATCACTCGGTTCAAAGGCGAAATCGGTGTAGGCGCTATCTGCCTTCGTGGTCAAGAGAACGAGTCGCTTTCCCGCGCTGGTTCGCCAGTCGTCAAACGCTTGCCAGTCCGCGTGATGGTGCAGGTCCACAAGGTCTGCATAGTCCATCGCGGACCGGCGGAATGCCTTGGTGGAAAAGGGAAAGCCACAGGGCTCGATAACGTGCGCAGGCACGTCCATGCAGGCGGCAAGGCGCAGCATTGTGCCGGTATTCTGTGGCTGGTCCGGTTGGAAAATTGCAATATCCATGGCGGCGAAGCTAATGGCAAGGCGTGAGTGGTGCAACGACAAGCAGGATAACAGGGGCAAAATTAGGCATTTTTTTGGAAATATTCTGGATAAAGCCTTGCCTCTTGAGGCCCGGACGACTAAACAAATCCCAATTCGCTGGGCAGGGGCTGTCTGGCGATTGAATTTATGGTAAGCATTTGCTGCGACTTTGTGACGCGGGACTTTGCCACCAAGCTCGGTTAGAAATACGCGCGACTGGATATAAACTTTCGGGAAGCAAATTCGGGAAGCAAACGAGTGATCGCCTTTCGCATCGCGTTCCTGTCAGGGAAGATTAGATGAGCACAATCAACGAGACAATTGAGGGTGAAGAGGGCGCCACACGGCGTGATTTTCTTCACGTAGCCGCCACCGGTTTGGGCGGTGTAGGCGCCGCAGTGGCTGTATGGCCATTCGTTCACCAGATGAACCCAGCAGCTGATACACTGGCGCTGGCGACTGTTGAAGTAGACCTCAGCGCCATCGGCGCGGGGGAAGCCGTCGTTATCAAATGGCGCGGCAAGCCTGTATTCGTGCGTCACCGTACGTCAGCAGAGATCGAGGAAGCTCGCTCTGTGAAAATGGCTGACCTGGTTGACAAACAGACCGACGAAGAGCGCGTTCAGGAAGGCCACGATCAGTGGCTGGTTGTTATGGGCGTGTGTACGCACCTGGGTTGTGTGCCGCTTGGCACGAAATCCGGTGACGAGCGTGGCGACTTTGGCGGTTGGTTCTGCCCATGCCACGGGTCGCACTATGACACCGCGGGTCGTATCCGGAAGGGCCCAGCACCGAAGAACCTCGAGGTGCCTGCCTATACCTTCCTGACCGACACTACGCTGCAGATCGGGTAAGGGGAGCAATCATGGCTGAATGGATTGACGCAAAGCCTAAAAACAAGGCTGCCGCCTGGTTGGAAGAACGCCTTCCTGTGATCGGGCTTGTGAACAACGTGGTAGGTGTGGACACACCAACCCCACGTAACCTGAACTACTGGTGGAACTTCGGTTCCCTTGCTGGCCTGATGCTGATGGTTCAAATCATCTCCGGCGTTGTGCTTGCAATGCACTATACGCCAAACACGCTGATGGCTTTCGACAGCGTTGAGCGCATCATGCGCGACGTCAACTACGGTTGGCTGATCCGCTACATGCACGCCAACGGTGCCAGCTTCTTCTTTATCGCTGTATACACCCACATCCTGCGCGGTCTTTACTATGGCTCCTACAAGGCGCCACGCGAAGTGTTGTGGATGCTCGGCCTGGTGATCTTCCTTCTCATGATGGCAACCGCCTTCATGGGCTACGTGCTGCCATGGGGCCAGATGTCCTTCTGGGGCGCGACGGTGATTACCAACCTGTTCTCCGCAATTCCGGTTGTGGGCGACAGCATTGTGACCCTGCTGTGGGGTGGCTTCTCCGTTGATAACCCAACGCTGAACCGTTTCTTCAGCCTGCACTATCTGCTGCCGTTCGTGATCACCGGTGTTGTGATCCTGCACATCTGGGCCAAGAAGGTATCCGACAGCGGCAACCCGCTGGGTATCGACGTGAAGTCCAGCGCCGACCAGATCCCGTTCCATCCGTTCTACACGGTGAAGGACGCCTTTGGTGCCGCTGTTTTCTTCGCGATCTTCGCAGCCTTTATCTTCTATATGCCGAACGCTCTCGGTCACCCGGACAACTATATCCCGGCTGATCCAATGGTAACGCCAGACAGCATCGTGCCGGAATGGTACTTCCTGCCTTTCTATGCGATCCTGCGTTCCATCACGTTCGATATCGGCATTCCTTTCACTGACGTGGTGATCATTCCTGCGAAGCTCCTGGGCGTGCTGGCAATGTTCGGCTCGATCCTCCTGCTGTTCTTCCTGCCATGGCTTGACCGCAGCAAGGTTCGTTCCGGCAAGTTCCGCCCGATGTTCCGCTGGTTCTTCTGGTTCCTGGTGATCGACATGGTTGTTCTGACCATCGTTGGCGGCAAGAAACCTGAAGGTATCTGGCCAGTGATCGGCCTTGTTGGCACAGCCTACTATTTCGCACACTTCCTGGTGGTTCTGCCGCTTCTCTCGAAATTCGAGAAGACGCTGCCGCTGCCGGAAAGTATCGCGAACCCAGTAGTCAAAGCTGCAGAGTAAGGGGACTATGACGATGAAACTCGCTAAGAATATCGCGATTGCCCTTACCGCCGTTGCCGGCCTTGCCGGTGCAGCGATGGGCGCAGGTGCTGCGAAGCATCCAATGCAAATGGAATGGTCCTTTGAAGGTCCAACCGGCACGTATGACCGCGCGGCCGCACAGCGCGGCTGGCAGGTATACAAGAACGTATGTTCTGCGTGTCACAGCCTGAAATACTTCCACTTCCGCAACCTGGCTGACCTGGGTTACGAAGAGGAAATGATCAAGGCGTGGGCGGCTGAATACACTGTTGTTGATGGTGTGGACGACGCTGGTGACCCGAAAGAGCGCAAGGGCCTGCCACAAGACGTGTTCCCAAGCCCGTTCCCGAACCCAGAGGCCGCAGCTGCGTCCAACGGCGGTGCAGTGCCACCGGACCTGTCGCTGATCACCAAAGCGCGTCACGATGGTGCCAACTATGTGTACAGCCTCATGATGGGTTATGAAGACGCGCCTGCGGATCATGAAGTGCCTGCTGGCAAGAACTACAACCCTTACTTCAAGGGCGGTAACATCTCCATGGCACCTCCGCTGGCTGAAGGCATCATCGAATATGAAGATGGTACTGCCGGCACGCCTGAGCAGATGGCCAAGGACGTTGTGACCTTCCTGATGTTTGTGGCTGAGCCAAAGCTTGAAGCACGCCACCACATGGGCCTGAATGTGATCCTGTATCTGCTGGTTCTGGTTGTTGTGCTCTACTTCTCCATGAAGAAGATCTGGAAGCCGGTTAAAGAAGGCAAAAACTTCTACAAGAAGTAAGACTGCCAAAATGATTTGAAGAAGGGCTGTACCACTCGGTGCGGCCCTTTTTTGTTGCCAGCCGACCCCGCGCATGAGGTTGCTTGCTAGCAGGGCTTGATTTTCAGCCATGCAGGTCTTACATACGGGGCGTGTTCTGGGCGCCAGCCGCTTGCGGGCAGTTTGCCATGGTGAAGTCCCAGCCTTTCTTTCATCGATCCCATGTGTCATGCGGGACGGTGGCAACGCAAGCTCCCTCCAGAAAATTTACCCGCATCAACACGATATGAGGTTGATGATGAATGAACTATCTTTTGGCCGCTATCAGGCCGAGCGCGCAGCCGAGAAAGAGCTGCTCTCTCAATTCATGGATGAGGTATGGAGCGGGGGCGATATTGATGCCTGTGACCGCTTTATCGCCGATGAATACACAATCCACAACGACCCGGGTGACCCCTGGCACGGGCAGACGCTATCCCTGGACGGGTTCAAGGAACGCCTGAGGTTGTCTCGTGCGCCGTTCCCGGACCAGAGCTTCGACATCCAGGCGATGGTTGCGGAACCGGGCAGGGTGGCCATTACCTGGGCGTGGAAAGGCAGCTTCCTTGGGGATGTTGCCGGGTTCAAGGCTGACGGCCGTGTGATCCGGATGACCGGCATGACGCTCTATGACTATACGCACGGCAAGCTTTCCGGTCACTGGCAGCTATGTGACCGGTTGGGCGTGTTCCAGCAACTGCAGGCAACTGCGTGATTGCCCGGTCGGGCCGGCAGCGATAAGCTTGCCCGACCAAAGCAAGCGGGGAGAGCATTATGCGAAACTATTTGGTTGGTCTTTTGGCGACAGGACTATTTCTTGCAGGCACTGCTGTCGCGGATGATCAGGCGTCGCTTCCTTTTTTCAAGGCCGTGCGCGCGGGCGATATGCTCTATCTCTCTGGTGAACTGGGCGCCAGGCCCGGGACCATGACATTGGTGCCTGGGGGCATCGGACCTGAAACGCGCCAGACAATGGACAATATCAAGGCAACCCTTGAAGCTAACGGGTCGGACATGGACCATGTGGTCCGCTGCCTTGTGATGCTGGCTGACATCAAGGAATGGGCGGCCATGAACGACGTGTACCGTACCTATTTCAAGGCAGGCCACTTTCCCGCCCGCAGTGCCATGGGGACATCAGGCCTGGCGCTGGGCGCCCGGGTGGAAATTGAGTGCACAGCCCGGGTAAGGGGAGCCGACTAGATCAGCGCGCACCATGTTTGGTTGGGGGAGATGGCGAGTTTCCGTGCTCGGTTGAGATGCTGTTCAGTGAAAGCATGATGCGCCGGGTCAGGCTGGCAGAGGCGGTTGCCATACCCTCCTCTTCGGCGACATCGTCTTCGGCCGCATCATATTGCCATCTTTTGAGGATCTCAATTTTCTTATCTCTGCTCAGGCTTGGGTGGTCCCGCACGTCTTCGGGGGCTTTGAAAGTGGCACCGGGGTCAATCATGGCTTTGTGAAGGTCGACTTCCGGTGCATGGGGTGTCATGCTCATGGTCGGTACCTTTCTTCAGGCTGTTTCCTGAAAGTATATTATAGCACGGATAGGCGAGGGCCGCTAACCGCCGCCCGGCTTGATGTGGCTACCAGTGCCGTCACCTTTGGGGCGCCAGCTACGGGCCCTGTTTTCCGCCATCTTGCCAGTGACCTCTTCACTGAGGTCAAGGCCATTTATTTCCATCAGCCTATAGAGGAGGATGGCAATATCCGCAGCTTCTTTGCCAATTTCGGTTGTGTTTCCCTCTGCGGTGGCTTCGAGAAGCTCTTCGAGCTCCACCTGGGCACGGCGTACCAGAACTGTCTGGTCCGTGGCCGGGCCGAAGGTCTCTTCCGCCCAGGCTGCGACTGTTTGCTGTGTCTCTCTGGGCATGGTTAGCCCAGGCTTTCCACATCAAGGGTGATTTTCTGTTTCGCACGGACCTGGCTCAGGTCGCCGTTGTGGATGTCGAAGATGAATCCGACAACAGACAGTGTGCCGGCATCCACGCGCTCGCGCACGAAGGGGAAGCTCTTCAGGTTCTGCAGGCTGAGGTGCACTGCAGCGCGTTCCAGCATACGCTTGCTTTCCGCTTCATCCTGATCGTCGAACTCCTCGTGGGTGCGCAGCCATTCGCGCAAGGGGCGCATCCAGTTATGGACAAAACTGTCAGTTGGCATGCTGTGGTCGATGACGCTGGCCACCCCGCCGCATCCGGCGTGCCCCAGCACCACAATGTTATCGACTTCAAGGACCGTCACGGCAAACTCAATGGCCGCGGACGTACCGTGATAGCCGCTGTCGCGCTCGTATGGGGGCACCATGGCCGCCACGTTCCGAACGACAAACAGGTCACCAGGGCCCGCCGACAGGATCTGCTGCGGCAGCACGCGGCTGTCGGAGCAGGCAATCATCAACGTATGGGGTTTCTGGCCTGTGTCGGCCAATTCTTCATAGAGGGCACGGTCACCTTCGAAAACCGTTTCCCTGAATTTCTGGTAGCCTTTAACGAGGCGATCGTCGATCTTGGTCATATGCTTTAACTTGTCCATTTTGCGACGTCTTGCAAGAGCATTCTTTCGGCTTTCGGGGTCGTGCCATTCCGGTAAAAAATGAAATTTTCTATGGTTGTGGCAGGTGCACCCGCGCCCAGGTCGAGATACCGAAGGTCCTTGATGTGGGCGTCGGTCTGATCGTCCAGCGGGCGCATGCCCTTGTCGTCAAAGGCTTTCCTGCCCAGCCCATATGCCATGACATAGCGAACCATACCGGCGTCATCCACCAGGGGCAGATGCAGCGTTTCATGCAGGTAGCGGCTGCCGCTGTCGGTCGAGACAATATCCCTTACAAAAGCTCCGCAGGGGGTGTCCATGATGTAGGCATGAAACGTGGCCACGGACTTCTTGAAGTGTTCAGGCAGGAGATCGTAATAATTGACGCCCGTGAGCGGGTAGCCTGCGGCGCGTTCGAAGGTGCTTCCGGCATACCGGATGGGCAGGTTCATCGGCGCGATCATTTCGGTCACGCAAATTTGTGTCAGGAATCTTCCAAACCTTTTTGGCGACAGGTCTGACCTTCGCGGCAGCAAGGCATGGGCTTCTCGCGGCAATTCCAGCCATCGTTGGGTGAATGGCAGAAAAGTCTCAGGCAATATGTTCATTGCAACCCCCTCGCGCAAGTTGGCCCCCATCATCGCATGCATGGGGCCATAACACAATTTCCTACGGCGGGTGTCGCGCGGCGGATCATCAATCATCTGGCAAGGGAACGAGAGCTGGCCGACCAGGAACGTGAAATCCTGAACCTGTGCTGCAGGTGCGCCCTGGCCCCAGGTCCCTATAATGCAGTTCCTTGCCTGCTACCTCCGTCTCTGAACGGTGGTGCAAACCGGTTATTTTTTACTAAATCACTGGGCGCCAGGAAAATGCCTGTGGCATTGAAAAGCGCTATTTTTCGATCTGGCGCAGGACGGCTTCGCGTTCTTCTTCGTTCACGATATTAAGGAGAACCTCCCAAAAACCAGCAACGGCTTCTGGTCCGGCCTTCTTGTAGGCTTCTGCCACACGCTGGCGCTGGGTCTCGAACAGCTCTTTCTCAAAGGCCTTGCCTTTGTCGGTCAGGTAAAGGAGGCGCTGGCGCCGGTCTTCAACGCCGGACACCTGATCCACATAGCCCTCTTCAACAAGTTGGCCCAGTACGCGGGACAGGCTCTGCTTGGTGATCCTGAGCAGGCTCAGCAGTCCGGAGACTGTCGTGCCCGGATTACGGCCGACAAAGTAGAGCACGCGGTGGTGTGCACGGCCGAAGCTCGAATCAGCGAGGATATCGTCCGGGTCCCGGGTGAAGTCGCGATAGGCAAAATACAGAAGCTCGATGCCTCGCCTAAGCTCTTCTTCTCTTAAATAAAGATTCGAATGTGGTAATTTTCTTTGCATAAGCCTGATAAGCGATATATGTCAGTGATGTTGACATAATATCGACAGAATGTTACATCGATCAAGTAAAAAGCGACATAATCTTATTTGTTTCGTGTCTGTGGAGAACAAAAATGGCATCTGCCCCTTATAATGATCGCGACGGCTGGCTCTGGATGGACGGGGAATACAAGCCGTGGCGTGAGTGTACCGCCCACGTGTTAACCCATGCCTTGCATTACGGCGGCGCGGTCTTTGAGGGACAGCGGGCCTATAACGGCAAGATCTTCAAACTTAAAGAACATACAGAGCGTCTTTTCAAGTCCGCCGAGACACTTGGCTATGAGATTCCCTACACCCAGGATCAGGTTAATGAAGCCTGCATGGAGCTCCTCGACAAGAATGGCCTCGTCGACGCTTACCTGCGCCCGATCGCGTGGCGTGGCAGCGAAATGATGGGGGTATCCGCACAGCAAAACAGCATCCATGTTGCTATCGCAGCGTGGGAATGGCCATCCTATTTTTCTCCGGAAGCGCGGATGAAGGGCCTTCGGCTCGACATTTCCAAATGGCGCCGCCCGGCACCTGATACAGCGCCAGTGCACGCCAAGGCATCCGGCCTCTATATGATCTGCACCATGTCGAAGCACGCTGCTGAGGCCAAAGGCTATGACGACGCCATGATGTATGATTACCGCGGTCAGGTGGCGGAAGCGACAGGCGCGAATATCTTCTTCGTCAAGGACGGCGAACTGCACACACCAACGCCGGATTGCTTCCTCAACGGCATTACCCGCCAGACAGTGATCGACCTTGCAAAGGCTCGCCAGATCAAGGTGATTGAGCGGGCTATCATGCCAGAGGAAATGGAAGGATTCGAACAGGCGTTCCTGACCGGCTCAGCCGCCGAAGTGACGCCGCTTTCCGAAATTGGCCCTTATAATTTCGAAGTTGGTGACATTACCAAAACGCTGATGCTTGATTATGATGCGCTGGTAAAAGGGGAAGCCTGAACGGCTTCCCGACCCCCGGTTGCTTGTGATCCTGACCTCATGAGGTCATGATTTTCGAATCCTTGATTGCACAGACCAGATCGCTGAGCGCGTCCCGGACATTCACGTTCGGGAGCGTCTCAAGCTCCGGAATGATCAGGTCCATGTCCGTGATCCGGCCACTAAGGATTTCATCCCCAGCAGGCAAGCCTTCATAGAAATGAGACACATTTGTCTGCATGATGTGGGCAAGCAGGTAAAGCCGTCCCGCGCTAACGCGGTTCTGGCCACTTTCGTATTTCTGGACCTGCTGGTAGGAGATGCCAAGAATGTTGGCAATGTCCTGTTGGCTGAGTTCAAGCGACCGACGGCGGTCCCGAAGGCGCCTGCCGACATGTTTGTCGATCAGGTCGGCCTTGCGCGCCGACAAGCCATCGTGCTTGTCCTCAATTTCGTCACTTTGCGGCGCCATAGAGTCTCCTTCGCTCTTGAAAGGGCTATTCCCCGTTGGCGCTTGCGGCTTCCTGTGCTAGAGAATTCGCCTACGCTGAATTGTTGGGTGGGAATTACCTTTCAGTGATTGTTGAAAATATACTAATGGTTGCATTAGGCTGAGACTAGAAATCTTATGCGGGAATTGCAAGCATGCATTTCAGATGTGCGGGAGTAAGGGACTGACATGGCAGCAAATTGGCTGAAAACATCTATTCTGGGCGTCGCGCTTATCAGTGTTGCTGCGTGTAGTTCCAAGGATAAGGAAGACGTTTATGTCGCTCGCGACGTTGAGGTTCTTTACAACCTCGGACAGGACAACCTGAAGAAGAAGCGCTTCAGCTTGGCGGCGCTGGCATTCGACGAAGTAGAGCGACAACACCCTTATTCGGTGTGGGCACGACGCGCACAGCTGATGGCGGCTTATGCGCACTATATGACCAACAATTATGATGATTCAGTGCTGGCGGCCGAACGCTTCCTGCAATTGCATCCGGGTAACCGGTCGGCGCCCTATGCCTATTATCTGATTGCCTTGTGTCATTATGAGCAAATCTCTGACGTGGGTCGTGACCAGGCGCAGACGCTGAAGGCGCAAGCCTCGCTTACTGAGGTCATCCGCCGCTATCCGAATACGGAATATGCCCGCGACGCGCGCCTGAAGCTGGACCTGACGCTGGATCACCTGGCTGGCAAGGATATGAAAGTGGGTCGCTTTTACATGAAGCGGCAGGAATATCTGGCGGCGACGCTCCGCTTCCGTAGTGTGATCGAGAACTACCAAACCACCAGCCACACGCCTGAAGCACTCCACCGTCTGGTGGAATCCTACCTGGCGCTTGGTGTCTATGACGAAGCCAAGATGGCCGCGGCTGTTCTGGGGCATAACTACCCGGGCAGCAAATGGTACCGCTATAGCTATGCGCTGCTGAGCGGCAAGGATATGAAACCAGAAGGCAAAAGCGGTTCCTGGCTGGGCAAACTCTGGCCATTTTAGGGATCGGCCAATCAAGGGGAGAGCGCGATGCTGACCAGTCTCAGCATTCGTGACATTGTCTTAATCGAAAAGCTGACCCTGTCCTTTGCGGCGGGCCTGACGGTTTTGACCGGTGAAACCGGAGCGGGAAAGTCGATCCTTCTCGATAGCCTTGGCCTTGCAACCGGTGCGCGGGCAGACCGGGCGCTGGTGCGGCAGGGCCAGGAAAAGGGCATGGTTTCGGCAGCCTTTTCCGTGGCGTCAGGCCATCCGGCCTGTACGCTTCTTGAAGATCAGGGCCTGGATGGCGGCGACGGTGACATCATCCTCAGGCGACAAATCACAGCAGATGGCCGCTCCAAAGCCTGGGCGAATGACCAGCCAATCGGGCAGGGGCTTCTGGCCGACCTGGGTAGCTTGCTTGTGGAGGTCCACGGCCAGCATGACGACCGCGGCTTGCTTGATAGCGCCGGCCACCGCGCGCTGCTTGATGATTTTGGTGACTATGGCGCTGACTTGAAAGCTGTCGCCAACGCCCACCATGAACTCCGCCAAGCGTCCTCGGCCCTGAAGGAGGCCGAAGAAATGCTGGCGAATGCCAAGGCGGATGAAGAGTTCCTCGAGCATGCGGTAGCTGAACTGGATTCCCTTGCCCTTGAGGCAGGCGAAGAAGAAGCGCTCGCCGAACGCCGGACGTTGATGATGCAGGGTGAAAAGCTGGCAGATGACCTGAAGGCCTACCAGGATGAACTGGCTTCCGATGGCGGTGTGGATGCGACCGTGCGCGGTGTGCTTCGGCGCATGGAGCGCACGGAAGGCGCGGCGGGCGACCTGTTGGCTCCTGTTATCGAAGCGCTGGACCGCGCGGCGATTGAGCTCGGGGAAGGCATGGCCGCGCTGGACCGTCTGGCCCAGGACCTGGATTTCGACCCGCATGAGCTCGAGCGCACAGAAGAACGCCTGTTTGAGATCCGCCGTCTTGCCCGCAAGCACAACTGCCAGCCCGATGAGCTGCCTGCTCTGCTTGAAAACCTGAAAACCCGCTATGCAGCCGTCAGCGCTGGTGACGAGATGGTGTCCAAGGCCCGTGCCCGCCTAGATGGTGCGCGCAAGGCCATGAAGGCTGCGGTTGAGGCACTGAGTGCCCGGCGAAAGGCCGCGGCGGCTGAGCTGGACGCACTGGTGATGGCCGAGCTGCCGCCGCTGAAGCTTGAGAACGCCCAGTTCCGCACGGCGGTGGAGGCCCTGCCGGAAAGCGACTGGACGGCTCAGGGCGCAGACCGCGTCAGCTTTGAAGTCAAAACCAATGCTGGCACGCCGTTCGGCCCGCTGGTGAAGATCGCGTCGGGTGGTGAACTGGCGCGCTTTATCCTCGCACTTAAGGTGGTGCTGGCACGTGGCTCCAGCACGCCAGTGATGGTGTTCGACGAGGTGGACAAGGGTATCGGCGGCGCGACCGCCAGTGCGGTGGGCGAACGCCTCCGCCGCCTGTCTGAAAGTGCGCAGGTGCTAGTGGTAACCCACAGCCCGCAGGTGGCCGCACGCGGCAACCGCCAGTTCCAGATTTCAAAGGGCGACCATGGAGCGGAAACCCGCACCGATGTAATCGCGCTTGAAGCCGAGGCCCGCCGTGAGGAAATCGCCCGCATGCTGGCCGGTAACGTGATTACCGACGCGGCCCGTGCGGCGGCAGACCAACTTTTGCATCTTGATGGATAGTTGATGACCGACTTGTTTACAGTACCAGCCAAGGATTTGTCTGAGGCAGACGCGCGCCGCGAGCTGGCGCAGCTTGCGATGGAGATCGCGACTCACGACCGCCTCTATCACACTGAGGATGCCCCACGGATTTCCGACGCGGACTATGATGCCCTAAGGCGCCGCAACGACGAGATTGAGGCCCAGTTCCCGCATCTGGTCAGGAAAGATAGCCCATCGAAGCGCGTCGGCGCTGCGGTCAAGGCCAGCAAGTTCGACAAGGTGAAGCACGCGAAGCCCATGCTGTCGCTGGATAATGCTTTTGGTGATGACGATGTGCGCGAATTCGTCGGCCGGGTACGGCGGTTCCTGGGCGTTGCCGACGACGTGCCGGTAGCTCTGACGGCGGAACCCAAAATCGATGGCTTGTCGCTGGCGCTCCGTTACGAGCACGGCAAACTTGTGCAGGCAGCGACGCGGGGCGATGGGTCTGTCGGCGAGAATGTTACCGCCAATGCCCGCACGCTGGACAGCATCCCCGTGGAACTGAAGGGCGAAGGCTGGCCTGACGTTCTTGAGGTGCGCGGCGAAGTCTATATGGGCAAGGCTGAGTTCCTGGCGCTCAACAAGGCGCAGGAAGAAAAGGGCGCCAAGGTGTTTGCCAACCCGCGCAACGCCGCTGCCGGGTCCCTCAGGCAACTGGACAGCAGCATCACGGCAAGCCGCCCGCTCAAGTTCTTTGCCTATGCCTGGGGTGAAGTCTCAGAGATGCCATCTGGCAGCCAGATGGGCATGATTGAGCTTTTCAAAGCCTGGGGTTTTGATGTCAATCCGCTGATGGTCAAGTGTGACGGGGCAGATACTGCGATCGAGCATTACCGTATGATCGAACGCGAGCGCCCGACGCTTGATTATGATATCGACGGCGTTGTTTACAAAGTGGATGATCTGGCGCTGCAGGACAGGCTGGGCATGGTGGCGCGTGCGCCCCGCTGGGCCATCGCCCACAAATTCCCGGCTGAAAAGGCCATGACCATCCTGCGTGGCATCGACATCCAGGTGGGCCGCACCGGCGCGCTGACGCCGGTTGCAAAGCTTGAACCGGTTACCGTGGGCGGGGTGGTGGTTTCAAACGCCACGCTCCATAACCGGGACGAAATCGCCCGCCTCGATGCCCGCATTGGCGACACGGTCGTTATCCAGCGCGCGGGCGACGTGATCCCACAGGTGGTATCTGTGGTGATGGATCAGCGACCAGCGGACGCGGTGCCGTTTGACTTCCCGGAAAACTGCCCGGTGTGCGGCTCGCACGCAGAAGCGTCAGACGATGATGTGGTGATCCGCTGTACGGGCGGCCTTGTATGCTCGGCCCAACAGGTAGAACGCCTGCGCCATTTCGTTTCGCGCGGTGCGTTCGATATTGAAGGCCTAGGCGCCAAACAGGTGGAGCAGTTGTTCGAACGCGGCTGGATCGCCGAGCCCGCTGATATCTTCGCACTGGCCGAGAAGAATGAGGCCGAAGGCGACGCCATGCAGAAGTGGGAAGGCTGGGGGGATCTATCCGTCTCCAATTTGATGGCTGCGATTGACGAGCGCCGCGATATCGATTTCTACCGTGTGATCTTCGGCCTGGGTATCCCCGGGATTGGGGCTGAAACCGCCAAGCTGCTTGCACGCCATTTCGGCACGCCTGATGCCATGGTGGCGTATCTTGCACGCGGGCTTGAATTGATGAACAGTCTTGCGCCCGCCGCCCTATCGGCCCATGAGGTTAGCGCCATCAATTATTGTCTGCTGGCCTTCGGTCACCTGAAAGATTTTGAAGCTGCCCTGCAGCCAACAGACCTGTTCAGCGCAGGCGAGGGCTTTATTGGACTTGTGGCCGCGCGGCTCGCACGCATCGACGCCGGTACTCTGAAGGCGGAAAACATTCGCGTGAGTCGCCTACGGACAGTAGCCGGACTTGAAGGTGTCAGTCTGTCGAACGAAGGCTTGAGGGCTTTGCGCACGCACAATTGTGAACTGACGGATATCGACGGCATCGGCGGCGATGTGGTGCTGAGCCTCGCTGACTTCTACCTGGAAGAGCGCAATCGCGCGGTGCTGCACCGACTTCTGGATGCGCTGAATGTCCGCGAAGTAGAGGCGCAGGCGGAAGACAGTCCGGTCTCTGGGCTGACCGTCGTGTTTACCGGCAGCCTTGAGAAAATGACCCGCAATGAAGCCAAGGCGAAGGCCGAGTCTCTTGGTGCCAAGGTAGCGGGATCGGTTTCGAAGAAAACCGATATAGTCGTGGCGGGACCGGGCGCAGGCTCCAAGCTCAAGAAAGCCGAGGAACTGGGCGTGCGCGTCATGACCGAAGACGAGTGGCTCGCGCACATCGGCGGCTAAAGCGTCTTGCCTGTGTCTCTGTGCTTCGCTAGGCTTTCACCTTAAGGGGAGAAAAGTCATGCCGCTCAAGATGTTGCAGGTTACCATGCCGGTCGCGGCCGAAGCGCACATCAGGAAAATCGCCGCCAGTAACAGCGTGATCAGTTGCGAACGCGCGGCAGAACTTGAAGGCGACCATATCCAATATTATCTGCTGACCCGCGCGGGCGAGCGCCAGAAGGTCATTGATGAAATCCAGAAGCTTTTGGGGACCTCTTCCCGCGCACGTATCAACATCATGCCGGTTGAAGCCACGCTGCCGGACGTGGAGGCGCGCGAGGCTGGCGACACCCGCGAAGAACTGATGATGAAGATGCGCCAAGGCGCTCACCTGGACAGCGGTTTCATGGTGCTGACGCTCCTCTCGACCATCGTGGCGCTCATTGGCATGACGCAGGATAATGTGGCCGTGGTGATTGGTGCCATGGTGATTGCGCCGCTTCTGGGGCCGAACCTTGCCTTTGCCTTTGGCACCTCGCTTGGTGACAAGAAGCTGATGAGCGAAGCCTTCACCACTGCCTTTACCGGCATGTCCATGGCAATCGTCATGGCCGCGATCGTGGGCATGATCTGGGGTGAGGTGCCTGAAAGCCAGGAGCTTCTCAGTCGCACGGAAGTGGGGCTTGGTGGGATGGCGCTTGCGGCGGCTTCGGGCATCGCAGGCGTTCTGTCGCTGACATCCGGACTGTCGATGACGCTTGTGGGCGTGATGGTCGCTGTGGCGCTCTTGCCGCCCGCCGCCACGCTTGGCTTCATGCTGGGGCTGAAGCAGTGGCAGCTGGCAAATGGCGCCCTTCTATTGCTGATCGTGAACGTGGTGTGTGTCAATCTTGCAGGTCTGCTTGTGTTCTTTGCCAAAGGTATCCGGCCCCGGCTGTGGTTTGAGCGCCGCATGGCCAAGCCCTATATTCTGTCCGGTATGGCTGTCTGGAGCCTTTTACTGTTGCTTCTTATTTTCGTCATTGGCGCGACACCTTCCTGAAAAACTTGGCCGTTAGCCTTGCTTCCTCATTCGCTGAGCGGGATGCTTAAACTTTCAAGCTATGCGTTTAATGCATAGCTTGTTTGCGTTTTTAACATCTTCTTAATCATAACTGACAGGCCTATCTAAGCCCTGTCAGCAGGTGCTGATGAAGCCCGAAAAAAGGGCACAATTGGTTAAGGAGAAGACCAATGGCTAAGACAGCGCAAATGAACGAACAAATCGCAGCATTCAGCTTTATGGGTCTGATGGCAAGCGAAGGCAAAATTCCTGGTGTGGCAAGCGGTTCCGCGAACGAGCAGTTCTTCCTGGTAGCAACCGAAGAAGCGGCTAACGAGCTGGTATCCGACCTTACAGCCACCGGTGATTTCTTCGCCCTGATGACGGAAGCAGGCATGATGCGCCCTGTTGAACAGAAGCAGAAGAAACCGTTCCGGATCAAAATCACCCGCCCAAGCGGCCTTGGTGGTGGTTTCGGTGGCATGAGCGGCGGTGCTTTCGGCGGCGGAGCGTTCGCTCACTAATCCCTGCAGTTGGCGAGGACTTTACCCCACTTGCCAACTCCTAGAATTTCCCTGTGGGGCAGCCTTCTCCTGAAACAAGGCTGGCCCACGTATCCCCGAAGCATTTCACTTCCCAGGAATGCTTCACGGCTTGCGCAGAACAAGCGCGAGCCACTCCCCTTTCTCTACTCTGCCCAGAGATACTAGTCCTTGAGCCAGATATGGCTCGAGGACTTCTTTTTCCTGGGTGACAAGAAGGCCGGACAGCACAAGCGTGCCGCCTTTCGCAAGCGCATCCACGATATCTCCCGCAAGCTCGACCAGGGGACCGGCCAGGATATTGGCCGTGATCAGGTCAAACGGCTTCTCATTCTTGAAAGCCGGGTCATCAAGGCCGGGTGCAACGACAACAGCCATGCCGGGCAGCCCGGACCCAATCTGGCGCGGGATGCCATTGTTGACCGTGATATTCTCTTCCGTGACTTCGATGGCGATGGGGTCAATGTCTGAAGCCACAATCCGCATCTTTGGCCATACTTTCTGGCTCGCCAGTGCCAGCACGCCGGAGCCGGTCCCAAGGTCAAGCATGGTCCTTGGCTTGATGTCGTCGGCAAGCTGGTCCAATACTTCAAGGCAGGCTGCTGTGGTTTCATGCTTGCCTGTGCCGAAGGCCTGGCCCGCGTCAATCTGCAGGTTGATGCTGTCGGCTTTCGGCTTGTTGGCGTCATGGCTGCCAAAGACGAAGAACCGGCCTGCTTCCACGGGCGCCAGCAGCTTCTGGCTTTCACTTACCCAATCCTTGTCTTCAACCGGAGCAAGCTCGTGCGGCCAGTCACCCAGGCCCATGCGCGCGAGAACAGCGGTCAGGAACTCACTGTCCGGCTGGCTTGGGAAGAAGATCTCCACGCGCCAGTTGGCTTCACCCGGTTGCTCGAAATAAGACAGGGTAGGCGGGAAGTCGCCGCGTTCGTCAGCGACCAGTTCAAGGGTTGCTTCAAGCTCGCGGGCACGGGCTTCCGGCAGTTCGCCGTTCAGGCACCAAATATCACTCATAATTGTCTCCTCAGGCGCGGGTCACGAAGGTGTCGACCACGCGCTTGGCACCAGCCTTGTCGAACTCGACGAGGAGCTTGTTGCCCTCGACGTCCTCAACCATGCCGTAGCCGAATTTGTCATGGAAAACCCGCTCGCCGATGGCGAAATCGCTGATGGGCGCTGGGGCTTTCTTCTTCTTTGGCCTTGTGGGTTTCATCGTGATGGTCGGGGGCGCGCTGCGGCGTGGCGTCTGGTCAAACGCCTGCTGTTCCTGCCGCCAGCTTTGGGCCCGCTGCCAGCCGGGACCATATTTGTCGCCACCGGACGTGAAATAGCCTTCGTCGGAAAAATCATTGCCCCAGCCACGGCTTTGGCGCTGGTTGCCGTATAGGCCCTGGCTGGATTCCATTTCTATATGGTCGCCGGGTAGTTCATCAACGAAGCGGCTCGGCAGGCTGGATTGCCACTGGCCGAACACCTGCCGGTTGCCGGCGAAATAGATGTTCGCCTTCTTTTTGGCGCGCGTGATACCCACGTAAGCCAGACGACGCTCTTCCTCCAGCCCCTTGACGCCGGTTTCATCCAGTGCCCGCTGGTTCGGGAACAGGCCTTCCTCCCAGCCCGGCAGGAAGACCGTGTCGAACTCAAGGCCTTTGGCGCCGTGGAGTGTCATCAACGATACCTTCTCATTGGTATCGTTATTGTCATTTTCCATAACCAGCGCGATATGTTCCAGATACCCGCCAAGGTTCTCGAACTCGCCCATGGCCGACACCATTTCCTTGACGTTCTCAAGCTTGCCCGGCGCGTCTGGCGACTTGTCGTTCTGCCACATCTCCATATAGCCCGATTCCTCGAGCACGATTTCCGCGACTTCCACATGGCTGTGGGTATGCAGCATGGCGCGCCAGCGGTCGAAATCATCCATCAGGGAAGATAGTTTGTTGCGGGCTGCGGGCCTCAGGATATCCATGCCGCCGATCATGCGGGCGGCGTATGGCAGCGACACGCCGTGCGACTGCGCAAGCGTATGGACCTTCTGGATGCTGGCGGTGCCAAGGCCACGTTTGGGCACATTGACAATGCGTTCGAAAGCCAATGCGTCATCCGGCTGGGCGATCACACGCAGATAGGCCATCACATCGCGGATTTCGGCGCGCTCATAAAAGCGTGGGCCGCCCACGACGCGGTAAGGCACGCCAAGGGTGATCAGGCGTTCCTCAAACTCACGCATTTGGAAACCGGTGCGCACCAGGATAGCAATTTCACTGAGCGCATGCTGCTTGGACTGCAGGTTTTCAATCTCTTCACAGATAGACCGCGCTTCCTCAGGCCCGTCCCACACGCCCTTGACCGTGACCTTCTCGCCGTCGCCGGCGTCGGTCCACAGGGTTTTGCCAAGTCGGCCCTCGTTCGATGTGATCAGAGAGGATGCCGCGGCCAGGATATGGCCCGTGGAGCGGTAATTCTGTTCAAGCCGCACGACGGTTGCACCGGGGAAGTCGCTTGAGAACTTGAGGATGTTGCCCACTTCCGCGCCGCGCCAGCCGTAGATAGACTGGTCGTCATCGCCCACGCAGCAAATATTCTTGCTGGCCTGTGAGAGCAGACGCAGCCACAGATACTGCGCCACGTTGGTATCCTGATACTCGTCCACGAGGATGTAGCGGAACTGGTTGTGATATTCCTTCAATACGTCCGGGTGGGCCTGGAACAGGGTGATGACGTGCATCAAGAGGTCGCCGAAGTCGCAGGCGTTCAATATTTTCAGGCGTTCCTGATAGGCGCGATACAGCTTTCCGCCCATGCCGTTGGCGTAGGCATAGCTTTCGCCTTCAGGCACGCGGTCCGGCGTCAGGGCTTTGTTCTTCCAACGGTCAATCAGGCCCGCCAGCGCGCGCGCAGGCCAGCGCTTGTCGTCGATATTTTCGGCCTGAATCAGCTGCTTCAGAAGCCTGATCTGGTCGTCGGTATCGAGGATCGTGAAGTTGGACTGGATGCCCACAAGTTCCGCGTGACGCCGAAGGATACGCACACAGATGGAGTGGAAAGTGCCGATCCACATGCCTTCAACCGGACGGCCGATGACGCGGGCGACCCGTTCCTGCATTTCCTTGGCGGCCTTGTTGGTGAAGGTTACGGCCAGGATGTTCCAGGGCGCAGCGCGGCCCGTGGCCATCAGGTGGCCGAGGCGGGTGGTCAGTACCCGGGTTTTCCCAGTGCCAGCACCGGCAAGCACCAGGACAGGGCCATCGGTTGCCAGAACAGCGTCGCGCTGTGGCTCGTTAAGGCCGTCCAGGTAAGGCGGCGGCATGTCATTTTGTGGCTGCGGCGCGTGGGTCGCGGGGCCCAGGTCATCTAAATCGAACGGATCACTCATCATGAGGCGTCTATAGCACCCCCGCGCGCGTGCGGGAAGCGGCAGATGATAACAATTTGGACGAGGCGCCCAAGCCTCAGGCGCGGCGACCCATTTTATGGTCCCGGCCCTGGCTCTCGAGAAGCGCGCGGTTATATTCCTTCATCACGTCACGGTGACGAATCAAGCCAACCACCACATTCTTCTGGGTGGGGGAAATAACTGGCAGGATTTCCTCGCCGCTCATCTCCAGTCGGTGAAGAGCAAGCTGTAGCGCGTCAGTGGATTTCACCTTCTGCGGCATATCCCGCATGAATTTGGCCACTGGAGTGCGCGCCTTTTCCGGATCGTCGAAGATGTCCGGCGGCAGGTGGTTGAAGGTCAGTGTGCCGGTCATATGGCCGGTCTCGTCCGTCACGATCAACAGGCCTCCGCCCTGGGTTACGAGAAGTTCCCGTGCTTTTACGGCTGGTTCGGTGTCGCGCACCGTGAAGAAATCGCGGGTCATATGGTCGGCCACGCGGGCGGATTTCAGCAAATATGTTGCCTTGCCGCCCTCAAGCCGCACACCGCGGTTGGCAAGCTGCATCAGGAAGAAGGAGCGTTCGAAGAAGGCGCTGGTGACCATGCTGGAGACCGCAGAGGCGATCATCACAGCGATGGTCACGTTATAGTCACCCGTAATCTCGAAGACGATCAGCATGGTGGAAATGGGCGCGCCCAGCACGGCGGATGCCACGGCCCCCATGCCAACAACGGCATAAAGGCCGGGGGTGGACGCAAGGTCCGGGAAAATAGCGGCAGCCACAATGCCATATGCCCCACCCAGCATGGCGCCAAGGAACAAGCTGGGGCTAAACACCCCGCCGCCGAAGCGCCCGGTGTAGGAAATTACGGTGGCGGCCATCTTGGCGACCATCAAGGACAGCAGAAGATCAAAGCCATATTCGCCATTGAGTGCGCGGCTTGTGGCTTCATAGCCCACGCTCAGGATCTCGGGATAGAAGATGGCGATGGCACCAACGAACACACCGGCGACGGCAGGCTGCAGCCAGAAGGGGATTTTGCCTAGCTTGATGCGAACCTTGTCGCCCCAGTCCATGCCAGCCATGAAAGTAACGGCTACGAAGGCGGCGGCGATGCCCAGGATGAAGAATGCCGGGAATTCCCAGAAACTGGCGATGACATATTCAGTGGTCTCGAATGCTGGGAAGTTGCCCAGGTGCGCGCGGCTCACCAGTGTGCCCGCAATGGCAGAGATTACAATCGGTGCGAACGCATGCAGGGCATAGTGCCCAAGGATCACCTCGAGCGCGAAGAAAACGCCCGCGATGGGCGCGTTGAACGACGCCGCAACAGCGGAAGCCACGCCACACCCCAAAAGCGTACGTGCCGCCGACGGGTTCAAATGCAGTGCGCGGGTGAGGGCGGAGGCCATTGTTGCCCCCAGGTGTACGACTGGGCCCTCACGGCCCATTGAGGCGCCGGATCCCAAGGACACAATGGTGGCAATGGCGCTTGCGATACCGCTTTTGATTCCCAGTCTGCCGTTTTGAAGGGCTGCAGCCTCAATCACGTTCGGAACACCGCGCGCCTGGTGTTTGTTGATGAAGCGGAGGATCTGGCCGACAACAAGGCCGCCACCCACCAGGGCCCCCATGATATGCCAGAAAGGCAGGTCTTTGGCGCCCGAGGCCAGTTCGGCCTCGCTCAGGCCGTATATTAGTTCCAGAAGCTTGCCAATCGCCAGGTAGAAGCCGATGGCGGCATAGCCGGAGATGACCCCGACAAGGACTGCCAGCACAGTGATGGCGCCAAACTCACGACCGCCGGCTGAAAACAGCGTGGTGCGAATGCGGCGTCTGAGCCTGCCAAAGAAACCTGATTTTTTGCCGGTCGTTGGCATCAGGCGCAATTCTCCAAAAAACACTTCAGTACAAAGGCTGGCAGGGCCGCGTTGAGGGAGCATAGCTGCCTTCAAGCAGGGCCCTTGGGCCAGCGATCCACGGTACCTTAGTGTTTGAAATCAAAAAGGTTAAGCGATTTCGCCGTATCAATGCCCTATTCTGGGGGCAGGGTTGCAATGAGCCCTTGTCAAAGGGGGATTGATTTCGCACTGTTCCCCAGTGGGTTTGGAGACTTTTAACGGAGCCAGCCGTGAAAACCGGAAAATTGCTGAAACTGACCTATTGGCTGTTTGGTTCGCTCGTGGCGTTGTTGCTGCTGACGTCGGTGGCGATCGGTTTTCTGGACTGGAACCAGTATCGGGGCACCTTGTCAGACTTGGCGTCTTCCAGGCTGGGGATGCGGGTTGAACTTGCAGGCCGCGTGACCGTCGGGCTGTTCCCACGCCCTGAAGTGTCCGCCGAGACCGTGCGGCTTTATCCAGCAGGTGATCGCGCTGCCGATTTCGTGGCCACGGCGGACCGTATTGATATGCGGCTGGGGTTCAGCGCGCTCCTGAAGGGCGATGTAGCCATCCAGCATCTGGGCTTTGACGGCCTGAACGTGGTGGTTGAAGAAGACAGCGAAGGCGCCTGGAATGTGCGGGGCTGGCCGAAGCCTGAGCCAGACACTGAGGCAACGATAGTGTCGGTGCAGATGGAACGCCTGGAAATCGTGGGCGGCACCGTGCAATTGGTGGACAAATCTGGCGGCAGCCGCAAAGTCGAAGGCCTGACGTTTGATCTAAAGGGACAGTTGCCTCTAGGCCCGCTTGAATGGGACGGTAGCTTCATTGCCGCCGGGCAGAAAGTGACGTCTTCCGGGCGGCTGCGGCCAAGCCGGGACGACAGCGTCTTGTCCCTCAAAACAGATATCGGTATGGCCGGCGGCAACCTGCATGTTTCAGGGCGACTGTTCGATGACGGCTTTGCCGGGCGTATACAGGCGGAAGGCGACAATCTTGCTTCCTTCCTTGCAGCCAGCCAGGCTGCCGTCGGTGGCCAGACGCCGCCGCCTGTCCCTGAGACCGGTTTTGAATTGGATCTTCAGGTAGACCGCGAAGCCGGCGTGTACCGGGTCCTCTCCCGCACCATGGATGTCGGGGGAACCCGCGGGCGCCTGGACCTGACGGTTGCGCGCAGGAACAGCGGTTTTCACGCTGCAGGGTCGGCCTCCTTCGGAATTGTAGACCTTGCCCCCTGGCTTGACGCGCGGGCGGCAGCAGTGCCCACAGATCATGCCAGCGCGGCAAACGGCGGCTCAATGCCTTTCACCGGTGCGCTCGACCTGACCGTGGAAGGCGTCCAGCTTGGTGGCGGCGTGGTCCAGCAACTGGACGCTGTGGTGCGACTGACTGGTGACGGGCTTGAGCTCACCAACCTGCAGGCACTGCTTCCTGGCGGGTCGGGGCTGTTTTTTTCGGGCTCATTGATGGCAGACAAGGGGCAGGGAAAGCTGCAACTGGTATCCGGCAACCTGCCGGATCTGTTGCGCTGGATGCAGGTTGATGTCTCAAGCCGCATCCCACCCGGGCGGCTCGCGACTGCCGAACTGTCTGCGGGCCTGAGCATAGCTGCCGATGGTTGGCGGCTGTCCGGGCTTGAAGCGCGGGTTGATACATCCAACTTCAAGGGTGAGATCACAGGAAACTCCGGAAGCGTCTGGCCGGCAAGCGTCAAGCTGACCGCCGATACGCTCAACCTTGACGCCTATCTCTCGGATGCGCCGACGACTTCCGGCCCAGGTGACATCTTTGATGCAATGCCGCCCCAGCGACTGGTGGTAGACATGACGGCTGCAGACGTTTTGTGGGGCGGTGCCAAATATTCCAATTTGAGGTTGGCGGGGGAGCTGGCACCTGAACAGGTTCGGCTTTCGGCCCTGACTGTCGGGCACGCAGACGGTAAGCTGGAAATGACCGGGAGCCTGCGCAAAGTGGGCGACACGCAGGAAATTGAAGGGGATGCGACGCTTTTGAAGTGGGGATTCCCGGCCTTCAAAGCGGCATCGACTGCTGCGGCAGGCTACCTTCAGGCACTGGATATTAAAGGCGCCAGCGGCACCTTGTCGGTGGCCGGGCCGCTGGAGACCATGCGGCTGACGGCCAAGTTGTCGGAAGGTCCAAAGCGAACCCTGTCGCTGAGTGGTGGGGTAGGCTATACCAAGGACGCTTTGAAGATAGATGGTCTACAGGGCACATTGGCCCATGAAGATCTGTCGCGGCTGGCGGCCATGGAAGGCATTGTCCTGAACGGCAGGGCGCCGACGGACCTGACCTTTGGTGTGGGCGATAGCGCTACGGGCGCGCGGACCATCACGTTGAGCGGGACACTCGCTGGTGGACAGCTGCTGGCGGAAGGCACCACGACGGAATCCCGCCAGGAATGGCGCATCAGCTATGACCACAAGCGTGCAGCGGATGTTCTTGCCCTCCTGGGCAAGGAGGGGCAACTGCCACACCCTAATGAACCCCTGCGGGCCCGGGCGCGTGTGACCCTGACCGGGCAGGGGTGGGACGCACAGGACCTGGATATCAGGAACGGCCCGGCGCGCTTCGCAGGTACCCTTTCAAGTAATGCTGACAACCGCGTGACGGGAAAGCTGGTAGTCTCCGGCTTCACCTATAATCCGCCTCTTGGCCGGGCATCTGGGGCTGCGCCTGTGGCTTCTGGGCTATCCCTTGACCCATCGGTCTTCGACCTCGCCGGGAAGGTGGACATCGCGCTCGACCAGGTTGAAATCCTGGGGCAGAAGATTTCGGCGCCCAACGCAAGCCTGATCGCGGGGGACCAGAGCCTGCGTTTCGCCCTGGGTGATCAGGCGATGGTAAACGGTGCGGCTTCTCTGTTGACCCTGGACCTGACAGGTGGTGACGCGTTGGCGCTTAATGGCAAGGCCAATATTACGACGATTGACATCGGGGCGATGCTGAAGGCAGAGGGCCTGAAGACGGCACTGCAGGGTACGGCATCGATGAATTTCACTTTTAGCGGCCAGGGCGAAAACCTGGATGCCGTGCTGCAGGCCCTGAAAGGGCGCGGCGATATAAAGGGGCAGGCTGGAAGCCTGAACTTCCTGAGCGTGCCAACACTGGTGCGTGAAATGGGTAACGCCCCGTCAGCAACAGCTTTTCTTGGGTCCGTTGGCCAGTGGCTGCGCCAGGGTAGTACCAGCTACAGCAGCTTGGAGGCGCGCTTTACACTCGACGCCGGTACAATGCTGCTGGAAGAGCTTTCAGCAACGGGAGGTTGGGGGCAGCTTGGCCTTGATGGCCAGATCAATTTCCGGAATTCGTTCCTGAACCTCAAGGGAGCGCTGGCGTTGACCACACCGCCGGACACGCCAGCTATTCCGGTCGAATATTCCGGTTCGCTCGACAACCCGACAGCCTCGTGGGCGAGCCGGGCGCTTGAGCGCTTCGTGATCGCCGGTATCGAGCGGCGCCTTCGGAGCAGCTTGGCGAAGGACCTGGACAAGATTCAAGGAGACCAGGCGGCGGCCAACCCGGGTGCTGAAGTGTTTTCCCGTGCGTTTGATCTGTTGTCCCGGCTGAAGTCCAAACAGGATGCAAAGAAGAAAGAAGAAGCTGCGGCTACTGAGCCTTCTCCAGGGACTGAAGAACAAAGGCCCTGAGCGCGCCGGACAGCGACCCGCTTCGGGCCTCATCGATCAGGCGGACCAGCTCATTCATCGACAGGTCCTGCTCTTTGGCCAGACGCCGCAGGTGCCGCCAGAAACCTTTCTCAAGCGAAATAGACGTCCGGTGACCGGCAATGGTCACGGAGTGTTTTTCCAGTTTTGCGTCTTCAAGATCCAGCATGGGGTGATCATGCACTGGTTTGCGCGTGGGTCAAGAAGTGTTGCGTGCCTTCAGGGCACTGATGATGTCGCCGTGCAGCTTGGCCGTGATGGGATAGAAGAAAATCAGCAGGGCAGACCCAAGAAGTGCAGCGATGGGGATCAGCGTGAAAATATGCCTGATGCCGTCTGCTGCCGCGTCGGTCAGCGGGCTGTCCGCCTGGTAGCCCACATATTTGAGCAGAAGGCCAAGGGCGAAGGCCGAAAGGCCAATCGACACTTTCTGGAAGGATGATGCCACGCCGATCAACAGGCTTTCGTTTTGAACCATGCTTTTGAATTCGCCATATTCGATGGTGTCGGGAAGCATGCTCCAGAAGATCACCGCATAGCTGCTGAGGCCCAGCGTGACCACAACCATGGCGCCAAGGGCGGTTGCCGGATTGCTGCCAAGCCCCCCAAAGAGGAGCATGAGGCCGATGCTGGCGATCAGGCTGCCGGCAAGCCAGGCGTTGCGCTTGCCGATCTTCAGCGCGACATAGGCCCAGAAGGGGATGCAGAAAAGCCCGGCGCCGGACATGATGATGATGGCGGTATTGCCGGTCGCGCGGTCGCCTACCTGGCTCTCGAAGAAATAAAGCACACTCTGGCCGACAATCGTGGTGGCTACTGTCACCAGCATGATCCCACCCACTAGCAACAGGAACGGGCCATTCTGAAAAATGGCGGAAAGGCTCTCCCGGATGGCGCTTGGGTGGCGGTCGGGCAGATCTTCCTGAACTGTGGTGCGTGTGGAGGCAAAGCAGATGACCAGAACCATGGCCCCTACAAGAGCGGCGCTATAGCCCATCACAGAAAAGGCGCGCTCGTCGGACATGCTTTGCTGGAGCCATTTTGCGAAGGACGCAATCGACACACCGCCAAGGAAGCCGCAATACATGCGGATGGCCGCCAGCCGGGTCCGACCATCAGAATCCCTGGTGACGCGCGCGCTGAGAGCAGAATAGGGGATGGAGACGATGGTATAGGCCGTGCGGAACACCAGAAGCGTGCCGAGAATATTGGCCGCCTGCCAGAAGCTGTCCGATAGCGGGATCGGGGTGAACAGCAGAGCGAATGATAGCCCGAGCGGTACGGCGCCGAACAACAGGTAGGGCCTGTAGGGCCCCCAACGTCCTTTGGTTCGTTCGGCGATCAATCCCATGATGGGGTCGGAGCACGCGTCCCAGATCATGCCGATCAGGAAGATCGTCCCAACCACGTCCGGCTGAACGCCGACCACGTCTGTATAGAAAAAGAAAAGATAGAAGCCTACGCTTTGCCAGAACAGGTTTAGAGCAAAGTCCCCCGACCCATAGCCCAGGAAGGATTTCCATTCAGTTCTGGCGGCCTTCTGATGCAATGATGTCCCCTGAGCGGCCCTGGGTATCCTGACCGATATCCGGTTAAGTGGCTGACAGCGCTATCATAATCACGTGACAGTCGCAATAGCCACGCTATAGTGTTATTGAGGTTTTGTCGAGCGCCGCAGGAGTGTTGAAGTGGATGATTTAAAGGGAAAAAACGCGACCATCAGTGATGTCGCCCGGCTTGCTGGCGTGTCGATGAAAACCGTTTCCCGCGTTCTCAACAACGAAAAATATGTCTCGAAAGACAAGAAGGAAAAGGTGCTGGCTGTTGCGGCACAGCTGAACTACCGGCCTTCGCTGCAAGCCCGTGGTTTGGCAGGCAACCGGTCCTATATGATCGGCCTTTTTGTCGATGATCCAAGCGGCGACTATATCTCCAAGGTCCAGCGCGGAATTCTGCGCAGGTGCGAAGAAGCAGGCTGCTATCTGGTTGTCGATGTACTCAGGGAGCGCGGCAACGATGCCAAACTGAGGCAGATCCTGAACAGCATTCGTTTTGACGGTGTGGTGCTGTCGTCGCCCGTGTGCGATGACGTGGCGGTGTTGGATGCGCTCAGGGAGCGCAAGGTGCCGACCGTCCGGATCGGCCCGGGCGTGGATGCGTCAGACATGGCCCAGATTGAAATAGATGATTATAAGGCCGCTTTTGAAGCCACCGAATATCTGATCAAGCTTGGTCACACGCGGATCGGCTTTGTCAAGGGCGACCCAAACCACGGCTGCTCCCTTGATCGGGAGCAGGGCTATTCCAAAGCCATGCGGGCGCACGGGATCACGGTCAGCAATGACCTGGTTGCCCCCGGTATGTTCTCTTACGACAGCGGCTATGCTGCCGCCGAAACGCTGCTCAAGCGCGATGCTCCGCCGACGGCCATTTTTGCCAGTAACGACGAAATGGCCGCGGGCGTTGTAGCCTGCGCACAGTCGCTGGGACTGCGCGTGCCTGCTGACCTGTCGGTCATGGGGTTTGACGATGATTTCCTGTCGACCATCATGTCCCCTGCCATCACCACCGTGCGCCAGCCCATTGAAGACATGGCCGCATCAGCGGTTGACCTGATCCTGGAAGCGAAGGGCAAGAGTGCCGCGCTTGAGGACAAGACAGTCATCTTCGACTATGAACTGATCATCCGGAAGTCCGTCCAGAAGCTGCCTGCGTAAAGGGCTTCTATGACAGATGAGGCCAGGGCTTGTGAGTCGCCTCATGGTGCTCATATGGCCATTGGTTGCAGGCTTTTGGTGTATTTACGCAAAATATGTGGCCCGTGCAGACATAGGACTGCTGGTGCGTAAGTGTCTGAAATCACTTTAAGAAACGATGATTTATCATTTTCGTTTATGTAAAATATGACAGCGCTGTCTGAAATGACTGGACAAATAGCGCCTATTTTTATAATTAGATAAGACAGCGCTGTCATATTTGGGAGATATGATTCATTTAAGCGCCATTTAGGGAAATGTACTTAGCTTAGGGGAACGGAAGGGAAATTCATGAGACCTGGAAGCATTTATCGAAATTCGGTGGCGAGTACCATGTCGCTTATTCTGGCGGCAGTAACAGCATCCACCGCAGTTGCTCAGGAGGCGGATGACGCCTCGTCTGACGATCTGGGACTAGAGGAAATTGTAGTTACCGGTATTCGCGGTAGCTTGAAACAGGCAATGGACGTGAAGCGGGATGCCCGTGGTATCGTTGATGCCATCAGCGCCGAGGACTTCGGCAAGTTTCCGGATACAAACCTTGCAGAGTCCCTGCAGCGTATTACCGGTGTGTCGATCGACCGTGTGAACGGCGAGGGTAGCAAGGTAACGGTTCGTGGTTTCGGCCCGGATTTCAACCTCGTGACCCTGAACGGTCGCCAGATGCCTACCTCCGGCCTTGAGGATACAACCGCTTCGAGCTCTCGATCCTTTGATTTCGCGAACATCGCAGCCGAAGGTATTTCCGGCGTTCAAGTATATAAAACCGGCCGCGCGTCTGTCCCAACCGGCGGCATCGGTTCCACGATCAATATCTCCACCACCCGCCCGCTTGATGCCCCTGGCATGAAAGCCACCATCGGCGCGAAAGCTGTTATGGACACGTCCGACGACGATGGTACGTCCGTAACGCCGGAAATTTCCGGCCTCTACAGCAACACCTTCGCTGATGACAAGTTTGGTGTGGCTGTTACCGGTTCCTACCAGAAGCGTAAATCAGGCTACAATCAGGCGTCAGCCGGTTGGCGTGGTGCTTTTGAAGGCACGCAGAACGACTGGGGCACACTGCCACAGATTCCTGATGGTGGTACGGAAGCAGACATCAACGTAACCAACCGCCCAGGCGCGGGTGACTATTATTCGACAACGCAGAACATGGCTTATTCCATGACTGGCGTTGACCGCGAGCGGATCAATGGTCAACTGACCATGCAGTTCCGCCCGGTTGATACGATCACTGCAACGGCCGACTATACCTATTCGCAGAACAAACTCGCGACCGAACGCCATGACATGTCTGTCTGGTTTAACCACGGCGCGACCACCAGCGCCTGGACGGATGGCCCGGTTGCCGGCCCGCTTCTCTATTCCGAGGATTTCGGTGCAAGCCCAAGTGACCTTTCGTTTGGCGGCGTAGAGTTCGCGACCAAGAACGAGAATAAATCTCTTGGCTTCAACGTTGAGTGGACACCAACAGACAATATCGAACTTGCGCTGGACTACCACAACTCAAGCGCGGAATCCGGTGCTGACAGCCCATATGGCAGCAACGTGGCTCTTGGCACAGCAAGCTTCACGCTTCAGTCCCAGTCCATTGATTTCTCTGAAGAGTTCCCGGTTCTGTCGCTCACGCAGATCGATGGCCTGACGGGTGTTGATCCGTCTCGCATCGTATCCACGGGCTCCAGCTTCCGGAACAGCTACATGCGTACGGATATCGAGCAAGTGCAGTTCAATGGCTCCTGGCACTTCGATGAAGGCATCGTGGAAAGTATCGATTTCGGCGCGTCTTACACGGAAAACAAAGTGCGCTCGGCTTACGCCAACGTACAGCGTGACACGTGGGGCGGTGCTGGCCCGGCTTCTGACCTGCCTGACGACATCTTCGAAGTGGTCAGCGTTGCTGACAAGTTCGACAGCTTTGATGGTTCTGACAATGCTGCGCTCTTTAACGAGTGGGTGATCTATGACTTCGAGACCATGGTTGGCCTCGTTGACAGCCTCTACGGCGCGTGTGGTGGCAACGGTCAGTGTGCGTCAAGTGACTGGCAAGTTGACCGCCGTACCACGGAAGAAACCTTTGCGGCTTATTTCCAAGTCAATGCTAGCTGGGAAATTTCCGGCAACCCTCTGAATGTCGTGGCTGGTCTGCGTTATGAGGATACCGATGTGACATCCCGCGCGCTTGTGCCGATTGCAACGGGTACCCAGTGGGTGGCCGCGAACGAAGCAGTGGTGGTCTTCTCGCCTGATCAGGACTTCACGGAACTGACGGGTGGTTACGACAACTGGCTGCCGTCCATCGATGTTGACTTCTCGCCGCTACAGGATGTGGTTCTGCGGGCGTCTTACTCCAAGACGATCGCCCGTCCGAACTATGCTGACATTCAGGGTGGTCAGACCATCAACAACATCTTCCGGATCGGCGGCGGTACAGGCAGCCAGGGTAACCCAGGCCTCCTGCCGTTTGAATCCACCAACTGGGATTTCAGTGCTGAATGGTACTATGACGATGCAAGCTACTTCGCTGTTGGTTACTTCAACAAGAAAGTGAAGAACTTCATCGGCACGGAAACCATTACGGCGACACCGTTCAGCCTGCCGAACCCATTCGGTGGCCAACGCTACAACGATGCCGTTGCAGCAGTGGGCAGCGATGACCTTGTAGAGATCCGCAACTGGATTTTCGCGAACGCAGACCCAAGCACCGTGGAAATCACGGGTGTTGACTCGAACGGCGATACCACAGGCAACATCCTGGGTGTGGCTGGCGAAGATCCCACGCTTGAATTTGTCGTAAGCGTTCCTTCGAACCAGCGTTCTGCCAAGCTGAATGGTTGGGAATTCGCCCTGCAGCACACCTTTGGTGATAGCGGCTTCGGTGCCATCCTGAACTACACCATCGTGAACGGTGATGTTGGCTTCAACGACCTGACCGACTGGAACCAGGAACAGTTCGCGCTTTATGGCCTTTCGGACACCGCCAACGTTGTCGGCTTCTACGACAAAGATGGCCTGCAGGTCCGTGTTGCCTACAACTGGCGTGACAAGTTCCTCTCCGGCATCATTCAGGGTGAATACGCCCAGCGCCACCCGAACTACGTTGAGGCATACGGCCAGTTCGATATCAATGTGAGCTATGACGTGAACGACCAGATTACGGTGTTTGCTGAAGGCATCAATGTAACGGGCGCTACGCAGCGGAGCCATGTCCGGAGTGAAAACACCGTCCTGTGGGCAACGCAAGCGGGTGCACGTTACAACCTGGGTGTACGCTATAAGTTCTAGCGTAAACTCAAACTTTCCCAAGCAACTGGAAAGCCGCCATTCGTGGCGGCTTTCTGCCCAGAAGGGCCAAGCGCACGTCCGGTCTTCGGACCATGTGTCTTGTCCCGACTGCCCAATCGGGCGTAGCATGAACAGCGTGCCGGAGCAGGGAGGCAACTGGTCAGGCTGACAAGAATAAAAGCATTAAAGCGGAAGAGAAGGGTCATGACGCAACATGTCTTGCTGAACAATGTGGATCACAGGGATCTGCGGATTATTACAGATCGGTCGGCTGCGCTTGGTGACGCCATCATGAGCTGCCTCACATTCCCATTAGAATTTCGCGACCTGCAAGCGCATTATCCCATTCTGTTTCAAAAAGACCCGAATAGTGGAAGCTTTCAGGCTGTTGCTCTTCTGGGTTTGAGCCAGGGGGAGAACTTGTTCCTGACAGACGCAGGCTGGGATGCCCACTATGTACCCATGGTGGTTGAAATGCAGCCCTTTGCCATCGGCATGCAGCAGCGCCCGGGTGAAGAGCCGCAAACTGTTGTCCATGTGGATATAGACAGCCCGCGGGTCAGCACCAAAGGGCAGCCTGTCTTCCTGCCCCAGGGCGGCAGCACCGATTTCCTGGAAAAGATCGCCGCGATTATGGACCGCCTGCACACGGGCGCCTCCATGAGCGGCGATTTCTACAGCATGGTGGATGGATACGGCCTTCTTGAGCCCATGGCGGTGGAGATTGATCTCAAGGATGGGTCTACGAACCGGCTTGTTGGCTTCCATGCCATCAACGAAGAAAAGCTCTATGGCCTTGATGGTGAGGCGTTGGGCGCGCTGAACGAGAAGGGCTACCTGCAACCGCTGTACATGGCGGTGGCGTCGCTCTCCAAGCTGCGCGACCTGATTGAGCGGAAAAACCGGACGCTTGCCTGACCATGCATGACCTGAAGCCTATCCGTGAAATCAAAGGCGCCACCGGCGCAGACCTGACGGACGAACTGCTGAAAGGGCAGGAACCTGTTGTGTTGCGGGGCCTTGCCGCAGACTGGCCGCTTGTTGCCGCTGGCAAGAAATCAGCGGCAGAGGCGCGGTCCTACCTGAAGGCGCTCTATAACGGTGCGGAAGTCATCGTCTCCCACGCGGGGCCGGAAGCCGGCGGCAAGCCCTTCTACAAGGATGACATGAGCGGCCTCAATTTCGATTATAAGCGTATCAGGCTTGATATGTTTCTCGACCTTCTGGAAAGCCATGAGGCGGAAGACACACCACCTTTCCTTTATGTGGGGTCCACCACCATCGGCGATTGTCTTCCGGGCTTCAGCGACCAGAACAGCGTGCCGCTTGGCGACAGGCGCTTCATTGAAAGCATCTGGATCGGTAACCGCACGCATATTTCTGCCCACTATGACCTGGCAGACAATGTGGCCTGTGTGGCCGCAGGCAGGCGGCGTTTCACCCTGTTTCCGCCGGACCAGCTGCCGAACCTTTATGTTGGGCCGCTGGATTTTACGCCCGCAGGCCAACCGGTCAGCATGGTGGACCTGCATGATCCCGATTTTGATAAGTTCCCGCGCTACCGCGATGCGCTTGCAGTAGCGCAAACGGCAGAGCTTGAAGCCGGTGACGCCATCTTCATCCCCAGCATGTGGTGGCATGTGGTGGACGGCCTCGCGCCCTTCAATGTGCTGGTGAATTACTGGTGGCGCCAGTCACCGGCTTTCATGGGGCCTCCCAATAATGCGCTTCAATTGGCGCTACTGGCGCTCCGCGACCTGCCACCTGAGCAAAAAAAGGTCTGGCAGCAGATATTCAATCACTATGTATTTGAAAATACGGAAGAGACGGCGGCTCATATTCCTGAGCGGGGCAGGGGCGTCCTGGGGCCAATGAATGATGAAAACGCACGGCGTATTCGCGCTTTCCTTTTGAACGGGTTGAACAGATGACGGCACAAACGATTAAACGTGTGGTGATTGTGGGCGGTGGCACGGCTGGCTGGATGGCCGCCACGGCGCTCTCGAAAATCATGGGCGGCGTGCTTGATATCACGCTCATCGAATCCGACCAGATCGGCACGGTAGGCGTCGGCGAAGCCACCATCCCGACGCTTGTGAACTATAACCGGCTGATCGGCATTGACGAGCAGGCCTTCATGGCAGCCACCAAGGCGACCTTCAAGCTGGGGATTGAGTTCGTGAACTGGAAGCAGAAGGGTGAAAGCTATATCCATTCCTTCGGCATCACGGGCAAGGACCACTGGACGGCGGGTTTCTGGCACTTCTGGCTTAGGGGCCTCAAGGAAGGCATCGACTTTAAGTTCGGCGACTATTGCCTGGAACTGATCGCGGCCGAACAAAGCAAGTTCGCGCACCTGCCGAATCTGGGCCTGAATTACGCCTACCACCTGGACGCCACGGCCTACGCGGGGTTCCTGAGGAAAATGGCGGAAGAACACGGCGCCAAGCGCGTTGAAGGCAAGATCACCAGCGTTAGCCAAAACGGTGAAAGCGGTTATGTGGAAAGCGTGACGCTGGAAGGCGGTAAGATTATTGAAGGCGACCTGTTTGTTGATTGCTCAGGTTTCCGCGCGCTTCTGATTGAAGGCGCGCTGCATACTGGCTATCACGACTGGACGCATTGGCTGCCGTGCGACAGTGCCGTTGCGGTACAAACAGAAGCGGTATCGGAGCCGATCCCCTATACCAAATCCATCGCCCACGACAGTGGTTGGCAGTGGCGTATCCCGCTGCAGCACCGGGTAGGCAACGGCCTGGTGTTTTGCAGCAATTATCAGGACAACCAATCGGCCATCGACACGCTGATGGCGAATATAGAAGGCAAGCCGCTGGTGGACCCGCGGGTGATCAAGTTCCGCACGGGCACGCGGCGCAAACACTGGAACAAGAATGTCGTGGCGGTGGGCCTTTCAAGCGGCTTTATCGAACCTTTAGAGAGCACCAGCATCCACCTGATCCAGCGCAGTATTTTCCGCCTGATGCAGATGTTCCCGCATACCGGCATCGTGCAGGCGGATATCGACGAGTTCAACGCCCAGACATCCTATGAGATGGAGCATATCCGCGACTTCATCATCCTGCACTATCATGTCACCGAGCGCCGCGACACGCCCTTCTGGCGCCAGTGCGCAAACATGGATATCCCGGACGGCTTGAAGCACCGGATTGCCCTGTTCCGCGACGCGGGCCGCGTGTTCCGCCCGAATGACCAGCTGTTCGCCGAAAACAGCTGGGTGCAGGTGATGTTGGGGCAGGGCATCATGCCAGGGCAGTATCACCCGATCGCGGACCGCATGACGGATGAGGAGCTGCATAACTTCCTCGCGCATATCCGCTCGAATGTTGAGAAGACAGCCATGCAGCTACCCTCTCACCACGACTATGTGAAGCAATATTGTAAATCGGCAGAGATGATGGCGAAGGGGGCCGCATGACTTTTGGTAAAACAGCAATCGCGGCTGGTTTGGCTACCGCGCTGACCTTGCCTGCCATGGCGGATGAGGGCTACAGCCTTGTTTGGGCAGATGAATTTGACGGTAAAGCGCTCAGCACCGATGTCTGGCACGTTGTTGAAGGCAATGGGTGTCCGGCCAACTGCGGGTTTGGAAACAACGAGCTTCAGTCTTATCGGGGCAAAGAGAAGAACCTGCGCCTTGAAGACGGCAAGCTGGTGATCGAAGCCCGGATGGGTAACAAGGTCACGTCGGCCAAGATCACCACCCAGGATATGCCGGGCTGGACCTATGGCCGCATCGCCATGCGCGCCAAATTGCCATCAGGCGTGGGCACTTGGCCCGCTTTCTGGATGATGCCGAAGAGCGCCAGCTATGGCCCGTGGCCCAAATCCGGCGAGATCGATATCATGGAACATGTGGGCTATAACCGGGGTCAGGTACATGGCACCATCCACACAGAAGCCTACAACCACCGGATCGGCACCCAGAAGGGCGGTTTCAAGCAGGTAACCGATGCCTCAGACGCCTTCCATGAATATGCGGTGGAGTGGGAAGAGGGCGAGATTCGCTGGTATGTGGACGGCACGGAATATTACCGCGTTGAAAAGGAAGCCACTGATGGTCATGCCGAATGGCCGCTCGACCACCCCTACTATGTCATCCTGAACCTGGCCGTTGGTGGCGACTGGGGCGGCGCAAAGGGTGTCGACAAGACAGCTTTTCCGGCCCGCTTTGAGGTCGATTGGGTGCGCGTTTGGCAGAAAACTGCGGATAATTAATTTGGCTAGAATCTGACAGCGCTGTCAGATTTTTATGGACATACCAGAAATCCGTGCTAGGTTTAACGTGAACATGACAGCGCTATCATATGGGAAGTATTGATAGGCTGGATGAGATGCGGTTTGAGGGAAGCGGACGTTTATGAAGTATCTTGACTATAAAATCCTTATTGCAGCCGCTGCGCTGGCGCTCGCCGGGTGTGGGGAAGCGCCGACAGCTGAAGAAAGCCAGCCTGATCCGGTCGCTTGGCCTCACATAGCCAGCCCGATCAAGGTCGACGCAGCAATTGACCAGAAAGTGGCCGGGCTTCTGGCCAACATGTCTGTGGAGGAGAAAGTCGGCCAGATCATGCAGGTCGAAATCCAGCATATCTCGCCGGAAGAGGTAAAGGCCTATCATATCGGCTCCGTGCTGAATGGTGGCGGCTCCCTCCCGAACCGTAACAAACACGCAACCCCCGGTGAATGGCTGGCGATGGCCGATGCCTTCTATGACGCATCGATGGACACCACTGACGGCGGTCAGGCGATCCCCATCATCTGGGGCAGTGATGCCGTGCATGGCCACAATAACGTCATTGGTGCCACGCTGTTCCCGCACAATATCGGCCTTGGGGCCGCCAATGATCCTGATCTGCTGCGCCAGATTGGGGCGGTGACGGCCCTTGAAATGCGGGTGACCGGCATTGACTGGACCTTCGCGCCTACGCTTGCTGTTGCCCGGGATGACCGCTGGGGCCGGGCGTACGAAAGCTATTCAGAAAACCCTGAAATCGTCCAGGCCTATGGCCGCGCAATGGTGGAAGGCGTGCAGGGCATGGCGGGCACGCCAGAGTTTCTGGATGTTGACCATGTGGTCGCAACGGCCAAGCATTTCATCGCCGACGGCGGCACCGAAGGTGGTGACGACCAGGGCGACGCCAAGGTGCCAGAGCAGGAATTGCTGGACATCCACGCGGCGGGCTATAAGGGTGCGCTGGCGGCTGGCGTGCAAACGGCAATGGCCAGCTTCTCAAGCTGGAATGGCCAGAAGCTCCACGGCAGCAAATATCTGCTGACGGACGTGCTCAAGGGCCAGATGGGGTTTGAGGGTTTCATTGTGGGGGACTGGAACGGCCACGGTCAGGTGCCGGGCTGCACCAACGCCTCCTGCGCGACCGCCATCAACGCTGGCCTTGATATGTTCATGGCGATCGAAGAGTGGCGCGACCTATATAAAAACACGCTTGACCAGGTGAACAGCGGCGACATTTCTATGGCGCGGCTTGATGATGCCGTTTCGCGCATCCTGCGGGTGAAGGTTCGGGCTGGCCTGTTTGAAAAGGGCCGTCCGTCTGACCGTGGTGTTGCGGGGCAAGACGGCATCATCGGCCGCCCGGAACATCGGGCGGTTGCGCGCCAGGCGGTGCGGGAAAGCCTTGTGCTTCTCAAGAATAATGGTGGCCTGCTGCCGATCATGCCATCCGCGACGGTTCTGGTGGCTGGTGACGGTGCCGACAATATCGGCAAGCAATCCGGCGGCTGGACCATCACCTGGCAGGGCACCGGCAATGTGAACAGCGACTTCCTGGGCGCGACATCTATCTTTGACGGTATTCGCGACGCCATGGCGGAGGCGGGCGGCACGGCTGTGCTGTCGGCAGACGGCAGCTATGACACCGCGCCCGATGTGGCCATTGTTGTGTTCGGCGAAGAGCCATATGCCGAAGGACAAGGCGACATCGACACGGTCGAGTTCGAGCCCGGCAACAAGAAAAGCCTCGCGCTTTTGAGGAAACTCAAGGCTGACGGCATTCCTGTGGTGTCAGTGTTCCTCTCGGGCCGGCCGCTGTGGGTGAACCCGGAGATGAACGCCTCTGACGCTTTCGTGGCTGCCTGGCTCCCAGGCTCAGAAGGTGAAGGCGTCGCTGACGTCCTGATCGCAGGCACTGACGGAAACGCACGCCACGACTTCAAGGGCAGGCTCTCTTTCTCATGGCCCGCAAATCCGCTTCAGGGCCGGCTGAACCCGGGTGAAGACGGCTATGCGCCGCTGTTCCCGTTTGGCTATGGCCTGACCTATGCCGATACTGAAGCGCTTGGTCTGCTCAAGGAAGATGTGGCCGGCGTGGCCGCACGCGCGGGCGGCGATCTGGCGCTCTTTAAGGGGCGGGCGCTGTCTCCTTGGCGCTTGTTTGTCGCCAGTGGCGCATCTTCGCAGGTGATCAGCGGCTATTATGCTCAGATCCCGAGCGGTACCATGACAGCTGAACTTGTCGACAAGGACATTCAGGCCGACGCCGTCAAAGTGAACTGGCTGGGCGAAGGTGACGGCGCTTTCTTCATGGGCGATGCGCCAGCAATGGACTTGAGCGATCAGGCCGAAGTGGGCGCGGCACTCCAGTTTGACCTGCGCGTCGACAGTTTCAATGCGGCTGCTGCCAGGCTGTCTGTGCGCTGTGGCGAGGCCTGCACCCGGTCGCTTGATATCGATGAATTCCTGAAGGCTTCCAACGGCAGGGGATGGGCTACGGTCGCCATTCCTCTTGCGTGCCTGTCACCAGATGCTGCCGACTTTGAAACGCTGATCGAGCCATTCCGCTTCAGCGTAACAGGTAAGGCAAGCATGGCTTTTGCAAATATTGGTGTCGTGAAAGCTGCCGAGACCGTGGACTGGTGCGATCCTGGCGCTGGTCCGGTTCCTGCCAACTAACTCTCGGCAACTTAACCTCTCAGCCTTATTGGGGCACTCGGGTCCGCGTCTTGCGGACCCCTTTTTTTGTTCGCCGGGATGTGGCCGTGCAGACGACCGGCTGATCGGGGTCGGCTACGAGACGACGGAAGGGGCATCCCTGCCGGTTCGGCTTGTGATGTCCGCGAGCTCGTCTGCGATGGCTATAAGCGGCGCGAGCGCTTCTTGTGTGTCCTCGTTCAGCCCATTCGGGCCAGCCACATAGCGTTCGATATAGACCCTTAGTGTCGCGCCCTCTGTGCCAGTGCCCGAAAGCCGGTACACCACGCGCGAGCCGCTTTTGAAGATCACGCGGATGCCCTGCGCCGATGCCACAGACCCATCAACCGGATCGCTGTAGGAGAAATCATCCGCCAGCTCGACCACCTCATCACCAAACTGTTCGCCGGGCAGTTCCGAGATTTTGGCGCGCAGGGCGGCCATCAGTTCCTGTGCCGCGCTCACGTCCACGGCCTCATAATCGTGCCGGGAATAATAGTTGCGGCCATAGGTGCGCCAGTGGCTGGTCAGAAGGTCGTTCACGCTGCTACCGGTTTCCGCCAGGATGTTCAGCCACATCAGCACGGCCCAGATACCGTCTTTTTCGCGCACATGGTCTGACCCCGTGCCAGCGCTTTCCTCACCACACAGGGTGGCGCGCCCGGCATCCAGGAGATTGCCGAAATACTTCCAGCCTGTTGGCGTTTCAAAGCAGGGGATTTTCATGGCTGCAGCCACCCGGTCCACGGCACAGCTTGTAGGCATGGACCGCGCGACGCCCCTGAGGCCCTGATTGTAGGCAGGAACCAGCTGGGCATTGGCGGCGAGAACTGCAAGGCTGTCAGAAGGCGCCACATAGGTGCTGCGCCCCAGCACAATATTGCGGTCGCCGTCGCCATCAGACGCCGCGCCCATGTTGGGGGCGTCAGGGCCGAACATTACATCGAACAGGTCCTTGGCATAAACGGGGTTTGGGTCGGGGTGGCCGCCGCCGAAATCCGGCTTGGGCTCTCCGTTGATCACCGTGCCTTTGGGTGCCCCCAGAGCCCCCTCAAAGATTGCCTTGGCGTAAGGGCCGGTGATGGCATGCATGGCATCGAAGCAGAGGCTGAATCCTCCCGTAAACAGGCTTTTGATCCCATCGAAGTCGAACAGGTCTTCCATGAGTTCCAGATAGTCCGCGACCGGGTCTACGACCTCGACCGTCATGCCCCCGAGGGTGCTTTTGCCCAGGGTGCCAAGGTCGATATCGCCCGCGTCCAATATGCGGTATTCGCTGATGGTCTGTGTCAGGGCATAGATGGCGTCGGTGATCCTCTCCGGCGCGGGGCCGCCGTTCGAAGCATTGTATTTGATGCCAAAGTCGTCATCCGGCCCACCCGGGTTGTGGCTGGCGGAAAGGATAATGCCGCCTGTGTGCTCACCCTTGCGGATCACGCAGGACGCGGCTGGCGTGGACAGAAAACCGTTCTGCCCAACAACTACGCGCGCCACGCCGTTTGCGGCGGCCATCTTCAGGATCGTCTGGAAGGCAACATCATTATAGAAGCGCCCGTCACCGCCAACCACCAGCGACGTGCCATCCACGCCGCCAAGGGCATCAAAGATGCACTGGACAAAATTCTCCAGATAGCCAGGCGTCTGGAACACTTTAACCTTTTTCCTCAGGCCTGAAGTGCCAGGTTTCTGGCCGTCAAACGGGCTTGTCTCAACGATTTTGATGGTCATGGCTGTCGCTCCCGTTTCATTGGTGTTGGCTGCCGCGTATGTCTGTGATGGCTGCCAAAATGTCTGCTACCGCCTTATCGCCAAAGATTGTTTCAATCGGATGAGACAATTTCCGGCGCCAGTTGGGTTGTTCGGTCGTGGTACCGGGCACATTCATCTGTTCCACTTGGCCCAGAAGGTCTTCGATCTGCACGGCAACGAGGCTGGCACCAGTGCTGGCGAGAAAACGGTGAAGGCCGATTATAACATCCCGCGTGTCTACTGTATCCTCTGCCAGCATGCCACTGTGACGCAACATTGCTTTGATACGGAAGCGGTCTGTATCTCGGCCCGCGCGGGCCTGCGACAGTTGGTCTTCTGATGCGCCGATGCCAAGTTCCTCGCGCCAGCGGATGTCGGCGCCGTCAAGGAATCCCGCAATGGTAGGAAAGTCATGGTTCGAAAGCGAGGCCAGCCTACCAGCCTGATAGTCGTGCGGTTGCTTGAACGAGCCGTCCTTGTAGCGTTCGAACAAGAAAAGCGAACAACCCATCAGCCCGTTGCGCGCCAGTGTTTCGCGGAAACCGTCCGGCACCATGCCAAGGTCTTCGCCCACAACCAGGCAGTTGGACCGGTGCGATTCAAGCGCGATGATTCCCAGCATGTCGTCAAGCGGATAGGTGACATAGCCGCCGGGTGTGTCGGACCCAAGCGGGCTCCAGAAGCTGCGGTTTGCGCCCAGGATATGATCGATGCGTATCATGCCGGCAGATGCCATCATGTTTTGGAGCGTCTTGCGGAACAGGGCATAGCCGGTTGCCTTCAGGGCGTTGGGATCAAGCGGTGATAGGTGCCATTTCTGGCCGTCCGGATTGGCATCATCTCCCGGTGCGCCCAGGCTTGCATGGGTGGCGGTGGACGCCTGGTTGGTCCAGACCTCCGCGCCACCAGGCACCATGCCGACCGCCAGGTCCACGTAAAGGCCAATGTCCATTCCGGCGCTGAGGGCTGCTTGCTGGGCGTGATCCATCTGGCCTGCCGCGATCCACTGCAGGTAGGCATAGAAGCGGATACGGTCCTTGTTTTCGGCTTCAAACGCTTTGCTGGCGCGAGACGCGGGCCGGTGATAGGCCTTGTCCCAGGCCTGCCAGTCATAAAGCGGGGCACTGGGCGTGCCGAGGCGCTCGGCTAGCGCTTCATAAAGGCAGTGGTGCCATAGCGCCTTGCCCTTCTTCTTCATAAACCGCTTGAAATCCACCTTGCGGGGGTGGCGTTCCGGGTGGCCTTCAAAAATCTCGAACGCGGTCTCGAACGCCTTCAGTTTGAGCGCATAAACAGCGCCATAATTCACCTGCTCGGCGTCGCGCACCTTCTTAAGCGCCGCTTTTGTCGGGCGCGCGGCCATGAAGGCCTGCCCGCGTTCGTCTTCCCAAAGTTCCGGTATGCGGTCGACTGCGATATGCATCACATTGAGGAATTCGCGGCTTGAGGGCGAATAGGGGCTGTACATGCCGGGCGCCTTGGGGAACAGGGCATGCACCGGGTTGATGCCGATGAAAGCCGCGCCCTGTTGGCCTGCGAGCGCGGAAAGGACAGCAAGGTCTTCATAGTCACCAATGCCCCAGTTGCGACCAGACCTGAGGCCATAAAGTGGCACCGTGAGGCCCCAGCGCTTGCTGTTTTCATCCACCCGTCGGGCAGAGACAGGCACGATAATCAGAAAGCTTTCCGGTGCGCCTTCACTGCCTGGCCATAGCTCAAGCCGGTGATAGCCGAGCGGTGTATTGGTCGGGATCTCGATGCCGTTATCAGAATGGGCTTCGCCTTCGATGAAGTTGCCGTCTTCCATGACAAGCCGCCACGGGATCATATGGTCGTCCGCGCGGGCGGGCCACACGGTCATGCCTTCGTGGCCATACCGGATCACTACTGTATGGGGCAGCGGGCGGCGCTGGTCGGCTTCCCGGTCAAGGAGGTGCTGCCAGGCTTGCTTTTCACTCTCGATCGGCACGCCGAAATTGGCCAGGATCACATTTTTGGTCTTGGCGGATGCCTGATGAAAATGGCCTTTCAGGTCATGAAAACCTTCCTGAACGCCATACGCCTGGCAAAGCCGGTGCAACAGTTCGCCGTCAAGCATGGCGCATGCCTTTCAATACATGAATGCTCTCGCCTTTGAGGCGCACCTTGGTGCCCAGGATAGGAGCTTCAGCGAAGGGGATGTTGCTGGCGGTGTCCAGAACGGAGGTCCAGTCTGTGGCGGGCACCTTGAAATCCACATCGCTGGTGTCTGAGTTCATCAGGATCAGGAGCGTCTCATCCTTGCCTTTCAGCATGCAGCCGAATGGGCTGCCAGTTGCGTGCCAGTCATACCCTTCAAGCGGCGCCCCAGTGGCGGCCAGCCACTCCACGTCACTCGCGTCATGCAAATAACGCGTCTGGCGGAGTAGCGGGTTGGCTTTCCTGAGCGCAACAAGGCCCGCGACAAAGTCCGCGAGGTCAGTATCAGCGTCCGCCCAGTTGAGCCAGGTGATCTCGTTATCCTGGCAGTAGGCGTTGTTGTTCCCCTGCTGGCTGTGGCCAATTTCGTCGCCTCCGAGCAGCATAGGGGTGCCCTGGGACACCATAAGGGTGGCCAGAAGGTTGCGCCTGCGCCGGTCGCGGCGGGCCAGCACCGCTGGGTCATCCGACGGGCCCTCAAGGCCACAATTGTCGCTGATATTGTGGCTGTGGCCGTCCCGGTTCTGCTCGCCGTTGGCCTCATTATGCTTATGGCTGTAGCTTACCAGGTCGGTCAGGTTGAAGCCGTCATGGCTGGTGATGAAATTCAGGCTGTCCTGCGGCGTGCGGTGGCGCACGTCGAAAATGTCGGCAGAACCCAGTAGCCCGCCCGCGAGGTTAGCTTTCGTGTCCTTGTCGCCGCGCCAATAGCTGCGCACCAGGTCGCGGTACCGGTCGTTCCACTCGCCCATGCCTGCGGGGAAGCTGCCAAGCTGGTAGCCGCCGGGGCCCACATCCCACGGTTCCATGATCAGCTTCACGCCGGCAAGCACCGGGTCCTGCGCCATGGCCGCAAGAAGGGGCGCATCTGGGCGGAAGCCGTCCGTTGTGCGCGCCATGGTGGGGGCCAGGTCGAAGCGGAAGCCGTCCACGTGCATGTCTGTGACCCAGTAGCGCAGGCTGTCCATGACCATGCGCAAAACCATGGGATGGTCTGTGCGCAGGCTGTTGCCGCAGCCGGTATCGTTCACATAATAGCGCGGGTTATCTGCTTGCAGGCGATAGTAGCTTGCGTTGTCGATGCCTCGGTAGGACAGGGTGGGGCCGAGTTCCCAGCTTTCGGCAGTGTGGTTATAGACCACGTCCAGGATCACCTCGATCCCGGCACTGTGGAGCGCCCGCACCATTTTCTGGAACGAGCCGGCCCCGGTTGGCCCCAAATAGGCGGGTTCTGGCGCGAAATAGTTGACCGGGTTATAGCCCCAATAATTGGTCAATCCCATCTTGGTCAGGCGCGGTTCCGGGAAGAAGCTTTGCACCGGCAAGAGCTCCACTGCCGTGACGCCAAGCTTTGCCAGATGGTCCAGCATTTTTGGTGCTGCGAGCCCTTCAAAGGTGCCGCGCGCCTTGGCGGGCACGCCCATATGGAGGCGGGTCTGGCCTTTCACATGGGTTTCGTAAATGACTGTATCTGCCATTCGCGTGCCCGGACGGGCATCCTTTCCCCAGCGAAAACCGGGTTGTCCCACCACGCACTTGGGTATATGGGGCGCGCTATCGATGTCGCAGAAAGACAGGTCCTTCTTCTTGTGATCAGGGTCAAACCCCAACAAGGCCCGGCGATCACCATAGGCGCCAAACAGCTGCTTGGCGTAGGGGTCAATCAGCAGTTTGTTGGGGTTGAAACGGTGGCCTTCATTGGGGGCATAGGGGCCATGCACCCGGTAGCCATAAAGCTGGCCATTGGTGACGCCGGAGATGAAACCATGCCAGATGTCGCCAGTGCGTTCAGGTAATGTGTGGCGGGCGACTTCCCGCTTGCCGTCCGGTGTGAACAGGCAGAGGTCAACTGCAGTGGCGTTTGCGGAAAACAAGGCAAAGTTGGTGCCGCCCTCAAGGGGTGTTGCACCAAGGATATCAGGCCGTTCCGGCTGGATCGCAGCCCCAATTGCCATTTTGCACTCCTCAGTCTTCAAGAAGCGCGTCATAGACGGCGGCATAGGCAAGGGCTGGCGCCTGCCAGCTGACGTCATAGCCCATGGCGTTCCGCACCAGCTTGCGCCAGGCCGGTTTGTTGCCAAAAGCCACTAGCGCCCGGTCGAAGGAAGCGCGCAGGGTGTCCTGGGTGACCGGGCTGAACTGGAAGCCGGTGCCAGCCCCTGTCTGCAACGCCGCCACGTTGGCATCGATCACGGTGTCAGCCAGGCCGCCGACACGGGCAACCAGCGGCAGCGTGCCATAACGCATGGCGCATAGCTGGGTCAGGCCACAGGGTTCAAACCGGGACGGCACAAAGATCACATCCGCGCCCGCCTGGACACGGTGGGACAGCGCCTCGTCATAACCGATGGTGGTGCCAACAAGGCCCGGGTGATCCTTTGCGGCTTTAATGAAGCCAGCTTCAAGATCCTTGTCGCCAGAGCCGAGGACCGCCAGTTGCGCCCCGTTGCCGACGATATGCGGTACGGCGTCCAATAGGAGGTCCAGCCCTTTCTGGTCTGTCAGGCGGCTGATGACACAGAAAAGCGGCGCTCGGACATCTACGTTCAGTCCGAACTCAGCCTGCAGTGCCTTCTTGCACTTTGCCTTGCCAGATATTTTCTGGCGGCTGTAGGGGGCGGGGAGGGCGTCATCTGTTTCAGGGTTCCAGACATCCGTGTCTATACCGTTCACAATGCCCGAGAGGCGCGGCCCCAGGCTCCCCAAGAGCCCGCCAAGCCCCATGCCCTTGTCTTCTGTCGCGATTTCCGCGGCGTATGACGGGCTGACGGTGGTGACGTGATCGCTATAGACAATGCCGGCCTTCAGGAAGCCGATCTGGTCCCAATACTCGAGCCCGTTCTGGTGAAACAGGCTTCCGGGCAGCTTCAGCTTGCCAAGGTGGCTTTTGTCGAAAAGGCCCTGGAACGCCAGGTTATGGATGGTGAAGACGGTCTTTGGCCGCGGGCCATCCTGTAGTGACAGATAGGCTGCTGTCAGCCCGGCCTGCCAGTCGTGCGCATGCACAATGTCGGCGTTCCATGCCGTAAGGCGGCCCATCGCCAGTTCAGCAGCCCCGAACGAAAGTGCTGCGTAGCGGACGTAGTTGTCTGTCCGGTCCTTGCCCTTCTCATTCAGATACGGATTGCCTTCAATGCCAAAAAGGTGCGGCGCGCCGAGAAGAAACAGCTTCAGCCCTGTTGATGCCACTGCGCTATGGAGCGTGGCAGGGCCACCAAACAGGCCAGGAATGTCTGCCAGCTTTTTTGCCTTCCTGGCCGCAGCCTTCACCTTCGGGAAAGCGGGCAGCAAGACGCGAACATCCGCGCCGGATTTGGCAAGCTCAAGGGGCAGGGCGCCGACGACATCCGCCAGCCCCCCGGTCTTCAGAAGCGGAAAGCATTCCGACGCGACGAAAAGCACACGCCGCGCACTGGCTTTGGACATTATTTTGTCTCCAGCTTGTCAATCATGGCCTGGGTGATCAGGCATATACCTTTCTCGGTGCGGCGGAAACGGCGCGCATCCTCTTTCGGGTCCTCGCCGACGATCAATCCTTTGGGGATGGTAACCCCTCGGTCGATCACAGCGTTCTTGATGCGCGCGCCCCGGTTGATGGTTACATACGGGAGGACTACAGTGCTCTTGAGGCGGCTGTAGGAATGCGCGTGCACGCCGGTGAACAGCAGCGACCGGTCAATCCGACTGCCGGAGACGATACAGCCTCCCGCTACAAGCGAGTTTACGCCCGAGCCACGTCTGCCATCCTGGTCGTGAATGAATTTTGCGGGGGGCGTGATCTCCGCATAGGTCCATATTGGCCATTCGCGGTCATAGAGGTTCAGGCCCGGTTCAATGGTCGCGAGATCGAGGTTCGCTTCCCAATAGCTGTCCACCGTTCCCACATCGCGCCAGTATGCTTCACCGCCGGGGACAGCGCGCACGCATGATTTGGTGAAGCGGTGGGCGAAAGCTTTCCCGTTCTCAACGATATAAGGAATGATGTCCTTGCCAAAATCGCGGCTGCTATCCGGGTTTGCTGCGTCCTGGCGCAACAGGTCAAACAGGAATTTGGTCTCGAACACATAGATGCCCATGGACGCCAGACAGACATGCGGCTTGCCCGGAATGGTAGGCGGGTTTTCCGGCTTCTCGAGGAAGTCCGTGATGTAATCGCCGTCGTCCACATGCATGACACCGAAGCCCTTGGCTTCTTCCGGCGTTACCTCAAGGCAGCCGATGGTGACATCCGCACCGGAGTTCACGTGTTCCTCCAGCATGATTTCATAGTCCATCTTGTAGACATGGTCGCCCGCAAGGATAACCATGAACTTGGGGGCATATGATTCGATGATATCGATATTCTGGTAAACGGCATCTGCCGTGCCTTCATACCACTGCGTCTCTGATACACGCTGGGAGGCCGGCAGGATATCGAAGCTTTCGTTCCGTTCCGCCCGGTAGAAGTTCCAGCCCCGCTGCAGGTGTTTGATAAGGCTGTGCGCCTTATATTGGGTTGCAACCCCGATGCGCCGGATACCCGAGTTCATGGCGTTCGACAGGGCAAAGTCGATAATCCGGCTTTTGCCGCCAAAGTAAACCGCAGGCTTGGCCCGGCGATCTGTCAGTTCTTTCAACCGGCTGCCGCGGCCGCCAGCAAGCACATAGGCCATGGCATGACGGGAGTAAGGTTTGGACGCGAGTGGTGGGGTCAAGGTTGCCTCCCTATTAAAATACAGGCAAATATGTACAATCTGGCAAATAATATTGCAATGACAGCGCTATCATTGCATAAATAGTTCAAAGCGTGCAACAGAAACACGCGAGGAAATATCGAAATGTGCAGCCTTTGCCACATATGAAATTTTCATCGGCAAATAACCAATCTGCAACATATTCGGTTTTCTTTTTATAGACTTTCGTCGATGGCAACGAAGCCCCGACCGCCATGACCGATTACCCCAACAAGGCTAAACTATTATGACAGACGCAAAGCTTGAGAAATTGCCCGAATCTCTTGATCCAAAAAATGTTCCGCTCGGTGAGGCTGTCCTGAGGCACCTTGTCTATTCCGTGGGCAAGGATGTTTCGCACGCGGTGCGGCGCGACTGGTGTGCCGCTCTTTCGCTTGCGGTTCGTGACCGCATGGTCGATGGCTGGATGGATACCACCCGCCGAATCTACAAGGAAAAGGCCAAGCGGGTTTATTACCTGTCGATGGAGTTCATGATCGGGCGGCTTCTGGAAGACGCCATTTCGAACATGGGGCTGACCGGCGAGGCCAAGGCCTTCTTTGACGAGCATGGCTTTGACCTGCAGGAGATTTTGGAGGCGGAACCTGACCCGGCGCTCGGGAACGGTGGCCTGGGACGTCTGGCCGCGTGTTTCCTAGATTCCATGGCCACGGTGGGCGTGGCCGGCATGGGGTACGGCATCCGGTACGAGCACGGCATTTTCCGCCAGAGCTTCCAGGACGGCTGGCAGCTTGAGGAGCCGGAAGACTGGCTGATCTTCGGCAATAACTGGGAATTCCACAGGCCTGAGGTTTCCTACCCGATCAGTTTTGGTGGCTCTGTCCAACAGGACAGCCAGGGCAAGATGGTCTGGACGCCAAGCGAACGCATCCTGGCGGGCGCTTTCGATACGCCCATTGCTGGTTGGCAGGGCAAACATGTGAACACGCTGCGCCTTTGGTCGGCCCGCTCTGCCGAAACGCTGAACCTGCATCAGTTCAACCAGGGTGAGTTCATGGCTGCGTCGCGCCAGCAGGTGCTTGCGGAGTCGATCACCAAGGTGCTGTATCCGGGCGACCATACGGCCGAGGGCCGCGAGCTCCGGCTGAAGCAGGAAGTTTTCTTCACGTCTGCCAGCCTGCAGGACCTTTTGCACAGGTTCCTTCTAGGGAACAATGACCTGACGGCGCTGCCGAAGCATGTGGCGATCCAGCTGAATGATACACACCCGGCCATTGCTGTGCCGGAACTGGTGCGCCTTCTGGTGGATGAACATGACATGGAATTTGTGCAGTCGTTCGAGATTGCGCGCGGTTGCCTGAACTACACCAATCACACGCTGCTGCCGGAAGCGCTGGAGAAATGGCCGCTCGAGCTGATCGAACGCTGCCTGCCACGTCACCTGCAGATCATCCGCGAGATCGACAATCTGTTCGCAGCCGAAATCCGCGCCAAGTTTGAAGGCAAGGACCCAGCGCCCATGCAGGCGATTGATCCCCATAACGGCGGGTGGGTTCGCATGGGCAACCTGGCCTTCATTGGCGCCAAACGCGTGAACGGCGTGTCTGCGCTTCATACCGAACTGATGAAGCAAACGGTCTTCAAGGACCTTCATGAAGTCTATCCAGACCGTATCCTGAACCAGACAAACGGCATCACGCCGCGTCGTTGGCTGAAGGAGTGCAACGCCGGTCTTGCCGAATTGATCACGGAGACCATCGGCGATGACTGGGTTGGTGACCTGACCCACATCTCTGAGCTGGTGCCATATGCGGACGACAAGACGTTCCGGTCCAGGTTTGCGGCCGTGAAGCATGAGAACAAGAAACGTCTGGCCGCCCACATCGAAAGCGAAGTGGGCATCAAGGTGGACCCCACGGCGCTTTTCGATATCCAGATCAAGCGCATCCACGAATATAAGCGCCAGCTGATGAATGCCTTGGAGACAATGGCGCTCTATAATGCCATGAAGGCCGACCCGAAAGCTGGCTGGCAGCCACGGGTGAAGATTTTCGCGGGTAAGGCTGCGCCAAGCTATACGCTGGCGAAGCTGATCATCAAACTGATCAACGATGCAGCCAGGGTGATCAACAATGATCCAGACATCGGCGGGTTGCTGAAGCTTGTGTTCCTGCCCAACTATAATGTCTCGGCGGCCGAAATCCTTATCCCGGGGGCTGACCTATCGGAACAGATATCGACCGCGGGCTTTGAGGCTTCCGGCACCGGTAACATGAAGTTTGCTCTCAATGGCGCCCTGACCATCGGCACGCTTGACGGCGCGAACGTGGAGATCAAGGAGCATGTCGGTGACGACAATATCTTTATCTTCGGGCTTGAGGCAGACGAGGTGGCCTGTCGCCAGCAGGGCGGATGCCAGCCTTGGGTGACGGTCGCTGAAACCCCACGCCTGCAGGAAGTGGTGACGCAGATTTCAAGCGGCTTCTATTCCGGTGGCGACACCGAGCGTTTCAAAGGCATTGTCGACAATGTCCTCGCGCACGACTATTTTCAGGTAACGCCGGACTTCCAGGCTTACTGGGACATGCAGCGCAAGATCGACGGCGTGTTCAAGAATCAGGATACCTGGCAGCGCATGGCGGTTCTGAACACTGCCAACATGGGCTGGTTCTCGGCTGACCGGACGATCCGGGGCTATGCCAACGACATCTGGAAAGCGCTCTAGCGTGCGAGGGGACAGTATGAGTTCACATAGCAGTGGCACCTTGGGGCCTGATGACGTTGGCGCGCTGGAAGCTGGCCGCCACGGGGATCCCTTTGCGTGCCTTGGTCGTCACCCTTTGGGTAAAACAACAGTGATCCGGACTATGGCCCCGGGGGCTGAGCGCATCGAAGTGTTCACGCCGAAGGGCAAGGCTCCCATAGCCACGCTTGAAAAGGTGGGTAGCTACGGCCTGTTCGAGGGCACACTCGCGGCCTCAAAAGCCAAAAGCGGGTACCGCTTGAAGGCGTGGCAGGGCGAGCACAGCTGGGATTATCTGGACCCATACTGCTTCGGCCCGGTGCTGGATGATTTCAATCTGCACCTTCTGCAGGAAGGCAGCCATGAACGCGCCTATGAGTGTCTAGGTGCGCATGTGATGGTGCATGAGGGCGTCGCGGGCACCAATTTTGCCGTTTGGGCGCCTTCTGCGGCCAATGTCAGCCTGGTGGGGGATTTCAACCACTGGAACGCGGCACAGCATCCCATGCGGTCACGCGGGGCCAGCGGCATCTGGGAACTGTTCGTGCCGGGCCTCGCGGATGGCGCGCATTACAAATTCTGTATCTTTGATGCCAACGGCAGGCAGCTGCCCCTGAAGTCAGACCCCTTCGCTTTTGGTACCGAATATCGCCCCAATACGGCGTCGGTGGTACGTGACCTAGCGGGCTATGGCTGGTCAGACGACGGCTGGATGAAACGCCGGGGCGCCCTGCAGGACCGCACCAAGCCGATTTCGGTTTACGAGGTGCACCTGGGGTCATGGCAGCGCACATGGGACGCGGAAAATCCGTTCCTCAATTATCATGAGCTGGCAGAAAAGCTGATCCCTTATGTCAAGGAGCTGGGCTTCACCCATATTGAACTGCTGCCGGTCACTGAGCATCCGTTTGACGGATCATGGGGCTACCAGCCTGTGGGGCTTTATTCGCCCACACGCCGCTTCGGTACACCGGCGGATTTCAAAGCGTTTGTGAATGCATGCCATGACGCTGGAATTGGCGTGATCCTTGATTGGGTGCCGGGGCACTTCCCGTCAGATGAGCATGGCCTGGCGCACTTTGACGGCACGCATCTTTACGAGCATGCGGACCCCCGTAAGGGCTTCCACCCTGACTGGAACACGCTGATCTTCAATTTCGGCCGCCGGGAAGTGGAGAACTATCTGGTCTCGAACGCCCAGTTCTGGCTGGAGGAATATCATCTGGACGGTTTGCGTGTCGATGCGGTCGCCTCGATGCTGTATCTGGATTATAGCCGCAAGGACGGTGAATGGATCCCGAACCAGCATGGCGGCAATGAGAACCTTGAGGCGATCGAGTTCCTCAAGCATATGAACGAACGCGTCTATAGCCTGTCGGACGGCATCATGACGGTGGCTGAGGAATCTACCGCATGGCCCGGTGTTTCCACGCCCACAAGTGCGGGCGGGCTTGGCTTCGGCTTCAAGTGGAACATGGGCTGGATGAATGACACGCTTGAATATATGGCCAAGGAGCCATTTCACAGGAAGCATCATCACCACCAGCTAACCTTTGGTATTAATTACGCTTTTTCTGAAAATTACATCCTGCCACTCAGTCACGATGAAGTCGTGCACGGCAAGGGATCGCTGATAGGCCGCATGCCGGGGGATCGCTGGCAGAAGTTTGCCAACCTGCGCGCTTACTATGGCTTCATGTGGACGCACCCGGGCAAGAAGCTTTTGTTCATGGGCGGCGAGTTCGCCCAGGAGCGTGAATGGAACGCGGACGCCAGCCTCGACTGGCATCTGTTGGAAAACGCGGATCACAGGCATATTCAGACCCTGGTGGGAGACCTGAACCAGCTTTATGCCGCAACGCCATCCCTGCACCAGCGCGACTGCACGGCGGATGGCTTTGAATGGGTTGACGGCGGTGCGGCAGAAGACAATGTGGTCAGCTTCCTGCGGTGGGGCGAGGCGGGCGAAGCGCCGTGCCTAGTGGTGTGCAATTTCTCCCCAGTGCCGCGCTATGGCTACCGCGTGGGCGTTCCCTATGGCGGCCACTGGGCCGAAGTGATGAACACGGATTCGAGCCACTATGGCGGGTCGGATGTGGGCAATTATGGCGGCATGAGCGCAGAGGATGTTCCGTGGCATATCAAGCCATATTCGCTGATGCTAACACTGCCGCCGCTTGCCACCATTGTGCTGCGCCACCAGGGCTAAGCGCATTCAAACGATCACAGAAAAGGGCTCGCACGCGCGGGCCCTTTTTCTATGCAAGTATATCTTGATCCAGGCACTGTGTTTTTCTGGCATATGAATGTCACGAAATAGTGGTTACTTGGCTGTATCCTTTGCATTTTTTATTCTTGACCGAATGGTCAGGAATCGGTAGCGTGCAAGTGGGAGTGGAAAAATTAGGGAGTGGTTATGACGCACAAGCTTTGTGGTGCGGCAGGCGTGAATAGCCTGTCGGATGACGAGATTGCCGCCAACTTCGGGGACCTGCACAAGCCCTTGTCGCAGCTGCAGGCCATGCAGGCCGCCGACCACTGCATCTATTGCTATGACGCGCCGTGCATCACGGCGTGCCCCACTTCCATCGATATCCCCACCTTCATCCACCAGATACGTACGCGAAACGTGGACGGTGCGGCCAGGACCATCCTCAGCGAGAACATCATGGGCGGCACCTGTGCCCGGGCTTGCCCCACGGAGGTGTTGTGCGAGCAGGCGTGCGTCCGGAACCACGGTGACGAGGCGCCGGTCGAGATCGGCCTTCTGCAGCGCTTTGCGGTGGATCACCTGATGGCCAAGGGCGGGGCCCACCCGTTTGAGCGTGCGCCGGAAAGCGGTAAGCGTATTGCGGTGGTGGGCGCGGGTCCTGCGGGGCTCGCGTGCGCGCACCGCTTGGCCATGCTTGGCCATGGCGTTACGGTTTTTGAAGCGAAGCCCAAGGCGGGTGGTCTCAATGAATATGGCCTGGCTGCCTACAAGATGGTCGACGATTTCGCGCAGGCCGAAGTGGGCTTCCTGTTGGGTATCGGTGGGATCAAGGTCAAACATGGTCAGGCGCTTGGCAGGGATGTCAGCCTGCGGGAACTGAGGGACACGTTTGACGCCGTCTTCCTGGGGGTGGGGCTTGGCGATACCAACAAGCTGGGCCTCGCAGGCGAAGGCAAGGAAGGCGTTCTGGACGCCATCCAGTTCATTGAAGACCTGCGGCAGGAAACCAACAAGGCGAATATGCGTGTTGGCAAACATGTTGTGGTGATCGGTGGTGGCAACACCGCGATCGATGCGGCGGTCCAAAGCCGGGCGCTGGGGGCTTCAAGTGTCACGCTGGTCTACAGGCGCGGCGAAGACGCCATGAGCGCCACAGGGTTTGAAGTGGAGCTCGCGCGCACCAACGGTGTGACGGTGGAGCTGTGGGCGAAGCCGGTTGCGATCCATGGTGATGGGCACGTTGCCAGCATGGTGTTCGAACGCACCGTCTATGACGCTGAGGCTGGCAAGCTCAAAGGCACGGGCGAAACCTTCGAAGTGCAAACCGATATGGTTCTGAAGGCCATTGGCCAGAAGCTTGATGGCAGCGCGCTGGACGGACTTGACCTGGCGAATGGTAAAATCTCCACGCTGGACGGCTATGCCACCAGCCTGGATGGCGTGTTCGCAGGCGGCGACTGTGTAAAAACAGGCAAGGACCTGACGGTGCAGGCGGTTGAGGACGGCAAGCAGGCCGCCCACGCCATCGATGAATTTCTGAAGGCATAGGAGGGGAGTATGGCAGACTTAAGCTGCAAGATCGCAGGGATCGATAGCATCAACCCCTTCTGGCTGGCGTCTGCGCCGCCCACTGACAAATATTATAATGTTGTCCGTGCCTTCGAAGCGGGCTGGGGCGGCGTGGTTTGGAAAACACTCGGCGAGGACCCACCGGTAGTCAATGTTTCCAGCCGCTATGGTGTTCATCAAAGCGCTGACCGGGGTATCATAGGCATCAACAATATCGAGCTGATCTCTGACCGGCCTCTCGAGGTGAACCTAAAGGAGATCGAGCAGGTCCGCAAGGAATGGCCTGACCGGGTGATTATCGGTTCCATGATGGCGCCGATTGACGAGCAGGCCTGGAAGGAACTGGCCATCAAGATCGCGAACGCAGGCGTTCACGGCATTGAACTGAACCTTGGCTGCCCGCACGGCATGTGCGAACGCGGCATGGGGTCGGCCATCGGGCAGGTGCCAGAAATGGTTGAACAGACCACACGTTGGATCAGGGAAGCCGTGGACCTGCCGGTGTTCACCAAGCTCACGCCCAACATCACCAACATCCTTTGGTCGGCTGAGGCTGCCCAACGCGGCGGCGCACATGCGGTGTCGCTGATCAATACTGTAAACTCCATTGTGTCAGTAGACTTGGATGCCATGGCACCCACACCCACGGTGGATGGCAAGGGTAGCCATGGTGGCTATTGTGGTGCGGCGGTCAAGCCGATAGCCCTTAATATGGTCGCGGAAATCGCGCGGTCGGCGGAAACTGAGGGGCTTGAGATTTCAGCCATTGGCGGGATTGAAACCTGGCGCGACGCTGCCGAGTTCATCGCCCTGGGCGCTAACGGCCTGCAGGTGTGCACGGCGGCCATGCTCTACGGCTTCCGCATTGTCGATGACATGATCACTGGCCTTTCGAACTTCATGTACGAGAAGGGCTACAAAACGCTTGAGGACTTCCGGGGCAAGGCCGTGAAGAACACGGTGGACTGGAATGCCCTCAACATGAATTTCGACACCAAGGCCTTTATCGACCCTGACAAATGTATCGAATGCGGCCGCTGCCATATCGCGTGCGAGGACACGAGCCATCAGGCAATTGAGTATGCCGTGAAGGACGACGGCAGGCGCAGTTTCACCGTGGTTGATGACGACTGCGTCGGCTGCAACCTGTGCGCCATGATCTGCCCGGTGCCTGACTGCATTGAAATGCGGCCCGTTGACAACGGCAAACCTTATGTCACATGGCCCGACCATCCGCTGAACCCTTTGAAGGCGGCACAATAGGGCAAACATCCTACCTGGGGAGGGGGATATGACCGGACTGAACGCAGGACCAAAAGCGAACGACCTTGAAGCCTACTGGATGCCCTTTACGGCAAATCGCCAGTTCAAGGCGAACCCGCGCATGGTGGTAGGCGCGGACGGAATGTATTTCAAGCTCTCGGATGGGCGTGACCTTCTCGATGGCATCGCCGGCCTCTGGTGCTGCAACGCCGGCCACAACAGGCCGCGGATTGTCAAAGCCATCCAGAAGCAGGCAGCGGAACTGGATTACGCGCCCGCCTTCCAGATGGGCCACCCCAAGCAGTTCGAGCTGGCGAGCCGCCTCGCACGCATGATGCCGGGGGACCTCAATAAGGTCTTTTTCACCAATTCGGGCTCAGAGTCGGTCGAGACCGCGCTCAAGATTGCCATTGCCTACCATAGGGCGCGGGGCGAAGGGCAACGGGTGCGGCTGATCGGGCGCGAAAAGGGCTATCACGGGGTGAACTTCGGCGGCATGAGCGTGGGCGGCATGCCTGCGAACCGCAAGATGTTCGGCGCGCTGATGACCGGCGTTGACCACCTGCGGCACACCCACGGCATTGAAGGCAACCGTTTCTCGCGCGGCCAGCCGCCATTTGGCGAGGAGATGGCAACTGACCTGGAGCGACTGTGTGAACTGCACGACCCATCCACCATTGCCGCCGTGATTGTGGAGCCGCTTGCGGGCTCTGCTGGTGTGATCCTGCCGCCCAAGGGGTACCTGGAACGCCTGCGCGCCATCTGCGACAAGCACGGTATTCTACTGATCTTCGACGAGGTGATCACCGCCTATGGTCGGCTGGGGTCGCCCTTTGCCGTGGGCCATTTCGGCGTTGAGCCCGATATCGTCACGACCGCCAAGGCGCTGACCAACGGCGTCATCCCCATGGGCGCGGTTTACGTGCAGGATAAAATCTACGATGCCTTCATGACGGGGCCTGAGAATATGGTGGAGTTTTTCCACGGCTATACCTTCTCCGGCAATCCGATGGCATGCGCGGCTGCCCTCGGCACGCTTGATACCTATGAAGAAGAAGGCCTGCTGACACGTGGCAGTGAGTTGAGCACCTACTGGGAAGACGCTGTTCACAGCCTGAAGGGCCTCCCGAATGTGATCGACCTTCGGAACATGGGCCTGATCGCAGGGATCGAACTTGAGTCGCGCCCGGGCAAGCCAACGGCGCGGGCGTTCGAGGCTTTCCTGAAGGCCTATGAAGCTGGACTGTTGATACGCACAACGGGTGACACGATCGCGCTGTCGCCGCCGCTGATCATTGAAAAATCACACATGGATTTCGCGTTTGGAACCCTACGCGATATCCTCAAGTCATTGGATTAAATGCGAAAATGGTACTGATCAATCATATCATTGAAGGTGCGACCACGCCCGGTTCATCCGCCGTTACCGCGCCCGTCTATAACCCGGCGACGGGCGAGCACATCGCCGAAGTCGCCATGGGCGGGGCTGCAGAAGTGAACGCTGCAGTGGCTGCTGCCCAAAAGGCTTTTGAAAGCTGGTCCGCCACTCCGCCCGCGAAGCGCGCGCGGGTGATGTTCGCGCTTCGGGACATATTGGACCGTCGCCGCGATGAGGTGGCCCGGACGATCTCGGCCGAGCACGGCAAGACCCATGATGATGCACTCGGGGAGGTGACGCGGGCGATCGAGGTTGTCGAATATGCCTGCGGCATCCCTGAAAAGCTGAAAGGCGATTTCAGCCGCGATGTCGGCCCCGGGATCGACAGCTGTGCTGAACGCCAGGCGCTCGGGGTCGTTGCGGGTATCACGCCCTTTAATTTCCCGGCCATGGTGCCCTTGTGGATGATCCCGATGGCAGTGGCGTGCGGCAATACGTTTGTCTTGAAGCCAAGCGAACGCGACCCGTCTTCGGCGAACCTCGTTTATGACCTGTTCAGGGAAGCCGGGTTGCCTGAGGGTGTGCTGAACGTGGTGCACGGCGGCAAGGACGCTGTGGATGCGATCCTTGACCACAAAGACGTGCAGGCTGTCAGCTTCGTGGGCTCGACCCCTGTGGCGGAATATATCTATTCGCGGGGTTGCACGGCGGGCAAGCGGGTGCAGGCTTTGGGCGGTGCCAAGAACCATATGATCATCCTGCCGGATGCGGACATTGACCAGGCGGCTGACGCGCTGATGGGCGCGGGGTTTGGATCGGCGGGCGAGCGATGCATGGCTGTTTCCGTTGCTGTACCGGTGGGGGAAGAAACCGCTGACAGGCTTGTTGCCAAGCTTGCGCCGCAAGTTCGCGCGCTCAGGATAGGTCCGTCGATAGATCCGGACGCCGAGATGGGCCCGGTGATCACGCGTGCAGCACAGGACCGCATCATCGGCCTGATCGACAAGGGCGAAAGCGAAGGCGCCGAGGTGGTCGTCGACGGTCGTGGTTTCCGTCTTCAGGGATATGAGGGCGGCTTCTGGGTGGGTGGCACGCTCTTGGATCGTGTCACACCCGAAATGACCGTTTACAGGGAAGAGATTTTCGGCCCTGTACTCTCGGTCTTGCGCGCCAAAAGCTATGATGAGGCAGTGAACCTGATCAATGCCCACGAATATGGCAACGGCACCGCCATCTTCACGCGGGACGGCGATGCCGCGCGTGATTTCGCCAATCGCATCCAGGTGGGCATGGTGGGCGTGAATGTGCCCATTCCCGTACCCGTTGCCTACCACAGCTTTGGCGGCTGGAAGCGTTCCATATTTGGCGCGCACGGCATCTATGGGCCTGAGGCCGTTCATTTCTATACGCGACTGAAAACCGTTACCTCGCGCTGGCCCACGGGCATTCGCGCGGGCGCAGAGTTTAATTTCCCGAGCATGGGCTAAGAGGGGTTATCTATGTCAATGAATTCAACCAACACACTGCGGGGCGGCCTGATCCAGATGGCGCTCAAGTCCTCAACGGACAATGACCCGGAAACCATCCGTCAGGCGATGATCGAAGCGCATATCCCACTGATTGAGGAAGCGGGCGAGAAGGGCGTGCAGGTGCTGTGCTTCCAGGAGGTTTTCACCCAGCCTTACTTCTGTCCAAGCCAGGACGCCAAATGGTACGAAAGCGCGGAGCCGATCCCGAACGGCCCCACCACCAAGCTGATGCAGGAATATGCCGCCAAATATAAAATGGTGATCGTGGTGCCGATCTATGAGCGCGACGACGTGACGGGTGTTTATTATAACACCGCCGCCGTGATTGACGCCGACGGCAGCTATCTGGGCAAATACCGCAAGACCCACATCCCGCAGGTGGCGGGCTTCTGGGAAAAATTCTTCTTCAAGCCCGGCGCGTCGAACTGGCCGGTTTTTGAAACACAATATTGCAAGCTTGGGGTCTATATCTGTTATGATCGCCACTTCCCTGAAGGCTGGCGTGCGCTGGCGCTGAATGGGGCTGAGTATATCGTCAATCCGTCCGCCACCGTTGCGGGCCTGTCTGAGTATCTTTGGAAATTGGAACAACCCGCATCCGCCGCCGCCAACGGCTGCTGGATCGGGGCGATCAACCGTGTTGGACACGAACAGCCCTGGGACATCGGCGAATTTTATGGCCAGAGCTATTTCGTCAACCCGCGCGGACAGATTGAGAAAGAAGCCAGCCGCGACAAGGACGAGCTGATTATCCATGACATGGATATGAGCATGGTTCAGGAAGTCCGGAACGGTTGGCAGTTTTTCCGCGACAGACGCCCCAGCACCTATGGCCGCCTGACCGAAGGGGAATAATCATCCCGGTTGCAGTGGTTTCGGGGGGGGCGCTGCCGCGACACATTACAGGGACCTTGAGAAGGGGGATTCCATGACACCTGAAGAAGTCGAGATTGATCCGGAAGACATTCAAATTGATACCGAAGTTTTGCGTGATGTGAATTGCAAGCAAATGTTTGCTCCAGACCGTCGGACGACTATTCGACACCTTTCTACAGGGATTCAGGTAAGTGTGGACTGCGGACATGGTCCCAATATGGCATTCAGATCCCAGCACAAGGGACGTGATTTGGCTATGAGGATGCTTCGATTGGGGTTGGCGGAAATGGGATACGTGAAAAAAGGGGACAAGTGACATGTCCGAAGCAAACAGACCTGACAGCGACCTCTGGAACGCCGATCTGGCGCCAACTGATGCCAGCGCCCGCACGTGGGACTGGAAAGCCTTCGCCGCCCTTTGGGTGGCGATGGTCGTTTGTGTGCCCACCTATATGCTGGCCGCCGGGCTGGTGAGCGAGGGCATGTCCTGGTGGCAGGCGGTGCTGACGGTCCTATTGGGCAATGCCATTGTTTTGATCCCGATGATCCTGATCGGGCATTCGGGCGCCAAGCATGGTGTGCCGTTTCCGGTTCTGCTTCGGTCCGCCTTCGGCACCAAAGGTGCGCGTATCCCCGCGATGGCCCGAGGGCTGGTGGCTTGCGGCTGGTTTGGCATCAATACCTGGGTTGGCGGCTCTGCGATTTTCGTGATTGTCAACGCGCTGACGGGGGACATGATTGCAGGCGAGGCGCTGCCGTTCCTCAGCATCAGCCTGGGGCAACTGGTGTGCTTTCTCGCCTTTTGGGCTATGCATCTTTATTTCATCAAGCACGGCACGGAAAGCATTCGCTGGCTTGAGACCAATGCAGCGCCCTTCCTGATCGGGATGGGGCTTTTGCTCCTCGGTTGGGCATATGTGAAAGCCGGGGGCTTTGGTGAGATGCTGTCAGCCCCTAGCCAATTTGTGGATGGCGGCGCACGCGAAGGCCAGTTCTGGGGCGTGTTCGTGGCGGGCCTTACGGCCATGGTGGGCTTCTGGGCCACGATGGCGCTCAATATCCCGGACTTCACCCGCTTCGCCAAGTCGCAGCGCGACCAGATTATCGGTCAGGCCATTGGCCTGCCGCTCCCGATGGCCTTGTTCGCTTTCATCAGTGTTGCTGTAACGTCCGCAACCGTCACCATCTATGGCGAAGCCATCTGGGACCCTGTGGTGCTGGCAGGCCGAATGGGCGGTCTTGGGGTTGTGGTGGCGCTGGCGGCGCTTGTCGTGGCCACGCTGACAACCAACCTGGCAGCCAACGTGGTGGCGCCGGCATACGGTTTTTCAAACCTCAGTCCGTCGAAAATCAGTTTCAGGATGGGCGGCTATATCACTGCCGGGATCGGCATCGCCATCTTCCCTTGGAAACTGCTGGAGACGGCAGGCGGCTATCTGTTTGTGTGGCTGGTTGGCTATTCGGCGCTTCTGGGCCCCATAGCGGGTATCCTGATCGCCGACTATTTCCTTGTCCGGAAATGCGACCTGGATAGGGACGCCCTTTTCACCCACACGGGCCGCTATGGCGCTTGGAACGGGGCAGGGCTGATCGCGCTCGTGGTCGGCATTCTGCCGAATTTGCCAGGCTTCTTGCATGCCGCGGGCGCTGTGGGCGCTGTGCCTGCCATCTTCGACACACTTTATAGCTATGCCTGGTTCGTCGGCCTCATTATCGCAGGTCTGCTGTACTTGTTGCTGGCCAGAAAATAACCTAAAGGGGACGTTGTTATGTCACTTCTTATTCGTGGTGGAACCGTTATCAATGCCGATGCGCGCAGGCGTGCTGACGTCTATGTGGCGGACGGTATCATCAAGGCTGTCGGCGAAAACCTTGAGGTGCTATCAGGTGCCGAAGTGATCGACGCAGGTGGCCAGTATGTGATGCCGGGCGGGATTGACCCGCATACCCACATGCAGCTCCCGTTCATGGGTACCGTGGCATCCGAGGATTTCTATACTGGTACGGCCGCAGGGCTTGCAGGTGGCACCACCATGATCATCGATTTCGTGATCCCGGACCCCGAGCAGCCGCTGATGGAAGCCTACAAGACATGGCGCGGCTGGGCCGAGAAGGCCTGCGCCGACTATAGCTTCCATGTGGCCGTCACCTGGTGGGGCGATGGGGTTGCGGAAGACATGGGCCGCCTGGTGAATGAGGAAGGCGTCAACAGCTTCAAGCATTTCATGGCCTACAAAGGCGCCATCATGGCTGAAGACGAAGTGCTCTATAACAGCTTCACCCGCGCCAAGGAGCTGGGCGCGATTGTCACCACCCACGCGGAAAACGGCGAGCTGGTGTTCCAGCTGCAGAAAAAACTGATGGAGGCGGGCATGACCGGGCCGGAGGCCCACCCGCTTTCCCGCCCGCCAGCCGCGGAGGGCGAGGCCGCCAACCGTGCCGCGCGCCTCGCGGAAGTCATCGATGTGCCGCTTTATCTGGTGCATGTGTCAACAAAGGACGCTCTGGATGAGATCATCCGCGCCCGGCTGGCGGGCCAACGCGTGTACGGTGAAGCGCTTGCCGGGCACCTTCTGATCGACGACAGCGTCTACAAGCACCCGGATTTTGACTTTGCCGCCGCCCACGTGATGTCACCGCCGTTCCGCGCAAAACATCACCAGGAGGCGCTCTGGAAAGGGCTGCAATCCGGCAATTTGCAGACGACTGCCACGGATCATTGCTGTTTCTGCGCTGACCAGAAAGCCATGGGCAAGGATGACTTCACCAAAATCCCGAACGGCACGGCGGGTGTTGAGGACCGAATGGCGGTGTTGTGGACCCACGGTGTGCGAAGTGGCAAGCTGACGATGGAAGAGTTCGTGGGTGCGACCAGCGCCAATGCTGCGCGCATTTTCAACATCTACCCCAGGAAGGGGCGGATCGCAGTGGGTGCGGACGCCGACATCGTGGTGTGGGACCCGGAAGCCACCAAAACCATATCCGCTAACACCCACAAGCAGAATGTGGATTTCAACATCTTCGAAGGCATGGAAGTGACGGGCTTTGCGTCCCACACCATCAGCCAGGGCAAGCTTCGCTACAAGGATGGCGAGCTGTTCACCAACAATGGTGACGGCAACTATATCAAGCGGCCAGCGTTCAAAGACTGATAGACGGGGAGGGCGGTGCTGGTCGCCCTTTTTATGCGCTAAGCTGCATGTAGGCTTTCGCCGAGCGCAGGAACTCTTCAACAAAGACCGCATCAGGCACGTCGCGCAATTGGTCAAAGTCGGTCGTGCGGTCGCAGCGCACCACGATCATGGCCTTGCACTGATCAATGATGAAGCGGACCGCCAGCTCCGGGTCCGGATGGCCGATCTCCGCCTCCCGCAGCATCAGGAGCGCACGGAAGCCGTCAAACAGCTTGTGTTCGATGGCGTTGAACTCTTTCCACAGGTCAGGCCGGTCCTTGATGGCCTCTTTGAGAGCCGTCTTGAAGCCGGGGCTTTCCTGCTCGATCTGCAGCATGAACTCAAGATACCGCCTGAGGATATCCAGGATCGTCGCGCCTTCCCATATGGCAGGGTCGAGCGCCGTTTGGCTGGAGCGCGCGATACGCTGGGCACCGCGGGCGAACAGCGCTTCCTTAAGCGCTGCCTTGTCCTTGAAGTGATGATAGAGTGCACCGATCGAGCAGCCGGAAGCTGCGGCGATTTCGGTTACGGATGTGGCGTCCGCCCCCTTTTCACCAAACAGCCGCTCCGCCGCATCCAGAAGGGCGTCACGGGTACGCTCGCTCCTCGATTGCTTCGGAGGGTTCTTCCACTCCAGGCCTTCCATCCAGTTTGTCGACACAGTGTCCTCACAGATTGCAGGTGGTCAGGATTATCGCATTCGCGCCATCAATGCAATTTGGGCTGCTAAACTTTCTCATGCCGGGTGCTTGACAAACAGGCATCCGATACAACATAAAACAGAAACATAATTTTGATTATGTTTTATCAGGAAAGCAAGTTTCTTGTTAAGCTTGCGGCATATTCGACAGGGAACCGGGAGGGCCATGATGCAGCTGAAAGTCAATGGAACGTCACATGACGTGGACGTGGAAGAGGATATGCCCCTTCTGTGGGTGCTCCGCGATGAGCTGAAGATCAAAGGCCCCAAATATGGTTGCGGTGTTGCCCAGTGTGGCGGTTGCACCGTGCATATTGACGGTGTGGCCATGCGGTCCTGCCAGGTGCCGGTGGCGGATGCGGTTGGCGTGGAAGTGACCACCATCGAAGGCCTGGGGACGCCAGATGCGATGCATCTGGTCCAGCAGGCCTGGGTTGACCATCAAGTAGCCCAGTGTGGCTATTGTCAGTCCGGCCAGGTGATGCAGGCGGCCTCCTTGCTCGCGGAAAATCCGAACCCGACGGACCAGAAAATTGACGAAGCCATGTCCGGCAACCTGTGCCGCTGCGGCACCTACCCCCGCATTCGCGAAGCGGTTAAAACCGCTGCCGCCAAGCTATCGGAGGTGTAACCATGGGCAAGATCAAAACCTATACCCGCCGTGCTTTCCTTGTGGGGTCCGCTGCCGTTATCGGCGGCGTGGCCTTTGGCTTCTATATGGTCAAGAAACCGCATGCAAACCCGCTTATTAAAAACCTGAAGGACGGCGAAGCCGCGCTGACCCCGTGGGTGAAAATCGATGCGGGTGGCGTTACGCTGATTGCACCCCACGCGGATATCGGGCAGGGCGTTCGCTCCATGCAAGCCATGCTGATTGCCGAAGAACTGGACGTTGATCCCCTAAAGGTGCGCGTAAGCCCTGGTGACCCGGCACCCGCCTATTATAATACCGCGCTCGCAACTGAAGCCGTGCCTTTCATGTCGACCGACGAAAGCTTCGCGGCAGAGACCATGCGCGACGTGATGGGCGGTGTGATCAAGCTGATGGGCGCACAGGTGACCGGCGGCTCAAGCGCTGTACCCGACTCGTTTGATAAGCTGCGCCTTGCTGGCGCCGTGGCGCGCGAAACGCTGAAGAAAGTGGCGTCCCAGCAGTCTGGCGTGCCTGTGGGCGTGCTCAAGACAGAGGACGGCGCAGTGATTTTGCCGGACGGCGCGAGGGTGCCTTATGAGGCGCTCGCGGCGGCAGCTGCCAAGCTGAAACCGGTTACGGACGTGGCGCTCAGGGAGCCAAGCGAATGGCGCTATATCGGCAAGCCGCAACAGCGGCTGGATATTGTGGCCAAATCCACAGGCACGCTGACCTACGGCATCGACCTTGAGTTCGACGGCATGGTGCATGCCACTGTCAAGCTGAACCCGCGCCAGGGTGGCGAGCTGATCAGCTATGACGCCTCGGCCGCTGAAGGCATGTGCGGCATCAAGAAAATCATGCGTGTGTCAGGCGGCGTTGCCGTGGTGGCGGACAATACCTGGCGGGCGATCCAGGCCGTGAATGCCATCAAGTATAACTGGGGTCCTGTGAGCTACCCTTCCGAGATGGAAGGCCACTGGGACCTGCTGTCGAACAGCTTCAATGAAGAGCATCTGGACAATGTCTGGCGCGAGGAAGGCAATGTTGACGCGGCACTTGCGGGCGCTGATGTGATGGAGGCCGAATATCGCGCGCCCTATGTGGCCCACGCCCCGCTTGAGCCAATCTCCGCCACCGTGCTGGTCTCGGATGATGGTGTGGATGTCTGGACGGCTGCGCAGCTGCCGCGCTTCGTGCAGGCCAATGTGGCAGGCATTGTGGGTGTTGAGCCAGACCAAGTGCGGCTCCATAACCAATATGCAGGCGGCAGCTTCGGCCACCGGCTGGAGGACGAGCATGCCAAGCGCGCCGCAGAAGTGGCCATGGCAATGCGCGGCACGCCCGTGAAGCTGACCTACAGCCGCGAAGAAGATTTCGCCCATGATTTCCCGCGTCACATCGCCATGGGGCGGATGCGCGGCGCGGTGAAGGACGGGCGCGTGGACGCCTATGACCTGGGTATCGCCATGCCGTCCGTGCAGGCGTCACAGTTGCCGCGCCAGAACCAGGTGGCACCGCCGGGTGCCGACCGGCAGATCGCAGCCGGGGCCTGGAACGTGCCATATGGCTTGCCAAACTTCCGCATGGCCGGATACCGCACCGATGGTCTGGCACCTGTCAGCAGTTGGCGGTCTGTGGGGGCATCGACGAACGGCTTTTTTGCCGATTGTTTCCTTGATGAGCTGATCCATGCCGCGGGCGCTGACCCACTTGAAGAACGCCTGCGCCTGTGCCATGAGCCGCTGGCGCGCGGCGTACTGGAAGCCGTGGGTGAGATGTCAAACTGGGGCAGTGCCCTGGGGGCAGAGCGGGGCCGGGGCGTTGCTTTCGTTGAAAGCTTCGGCGTGCCTGTCGCCCAGGTGATTGAGGTGACGAACACACCAAACGGCATCAAGATCGACAAGGTTTTTGTGGCGGCGGATGTGGGCCGGGTGATTGACCCCATCAACTTCGATAATCTGGTCAAGGGCGGCGTTGTGTTCGGCCTTGGCCACGCCATGAACTGTGAGATCACCTATTCTGACGGCATGGCCGAACAGGCCAACTATTATGACCATGAAGGCATGCGGCTCTATCAGTGTCCTGAGATTGTCGTGCGGGGCCTGGAAAACTCGCCCAAGATCCGCGGGATCGGCGAGCCACCGGTGCCGCCCGCTGCGCCTGCGCTTGCGAACGCCATCTTTGCGGCCACAGGCAAGCGCCTCCGGGAAATGCCCTTCAACAAACATATCGATTTCGTCTGAGGCGGATAAGAAAAGCCCATGAGCAGGGAATTGAGAGACTGCTCATGGGCTTTGACAGGCGCCGTGGGGTAAGTGCTGACACCCGCCAATTGGTATTAACGGGACCGGGTGCCGCCTTTGGCATCAATCTTCGCCAGAAGCGCCTGAATTTCTTCGCGGCGGCCCGCATCAGCGATCGGGCGGTCAGGGCGGTCTTCTGCCTTCAGGGCCCGTTCAAGTACCTGACGGGCGGCGTCATAGTCACCGCGCTCATACAGGAAATCGCCATAGAAGAAGTTGGCGTCGATGCCGTTCGGGTTCAGCGCTACGGCCTTTTCCAGGTACTTGCGGGCCTTCTTGTTGCTGCCGAAACCGATGGGCCAGCCCGGCACCTGATAATAAAGCGAACCAAGGCTGGTTGGAACGGCGCCGTTCAGGACGTCTGGGTCAATTTCCTCTGCTTTTTCAAGCAGTTTCCGGGCTTCTTTCACTTTTCCAAGCGCCCCCAAGCCGCCGTCGATCCCGGCTTCGGTGGACAGTACGATGGCTTGCCATACCAGATACTCGGCTTCGCCTGGATGCCGACCGGCAACTGCCTCGGCATTGGCTGCAAGCGCCTTGATCTGGTCTTTCTGCATATCCTCGTCCGGTGTCTGGTACTTGATCTTTGCCCATTCATGCTGGATTGCCAGCAGGTCGTTTGCGCCGTCGTCCGCATAGGCGGGGGTGAAGGCACAGAGGGCGATAAAGAAAGCTGCAATGGTTCTGGTCATCATATGTCTCCGATTTCTAGGCTTGTTGGGTGGGCAGCGCAAACAGGCTGCGGGCAATTCGGGTGTCGCCAGCCACGGCACCGTCCACGATGCCGGGCAACAGGGCATTCAGGCGCACGAACAGGCTTTCCGGCATGCCCAGGTAGACGGTTTTCTTGCGCCGCTCGACGGCCTCGACAATCAGGTCGGCCACATCGAAGGGATCATCCATGCGCATGTTGGTCAGCCGGGCGAATTCGGTCACCTGTGGGCCGTTGAAAGGGGTCTTTACAGCCCGGGGCGCCACATAGGTTACGTCCACGCCGAAGTCCCTTACTTCGCGCCTCAGCGCGTCGCTGAAGCCCTTGAGGCCTGCCTTGGCACTTGAATAGGACGCAAAGTGGGCGAAGGGGATCGACCCGAAGATTGACCCGATGTTGACAATCTGCCCACTGCCGCGCGCCTTCATGGCGGGCAGCACTGCCTGCGTCAGCATCACGGGTGCGATCAGGTTGACCATATAGCTTGTGGCCGTATGGCTGGGGCTTTGGGCTTCAACGGGGCCGAAATGCTGCATCCCGGCCAGGTTGATCAGGATGTCCCAATCGGTTTCTGCAACTTTGGTCGCCGCCGTCTGGATACCGGTTTCCGAACCCAGGTCAGCTTCGATGTTCGGGATCAGCTCACCATCCTGGCGGTCAAGCCCTGTGACCAAAGCACCAGCCGTCATGAGGTGGGTGGTGATGATGCTGCCAAGGCCGCCAGACGCGCCTGTCAGCAGGATTTTCTTGTCTTTAAGCGACATTTTTCAGCTCCTCGGTTTGGGTTACGCTTTCGAACATTGCACCGAACAGGCGGTACATGCGCTTGGCCATATGGATGATGGCGTCCTGATCAGCCGGGTCGGTAATCTTGGTCATCAGGCCCTTGAAAAATTCCATATGTTCCAAATCCAGCGCGCCGTGCGAAAGCAGGTAGCTGAAGCAGTTCTTGGAGAGCCCCAGCGATGTCATCAGTTTTTCCGCTGCCTGGGTGGCAAGGGCGGTCGACGTGCCCTCAAGCACGAACACCATGCCGAAAAAGCCGATTGGGTTGATCCGGGTGACATAGTCGTAGGCGTATGCGACCATCATTTCCGTGCCGAAAGCGGGATCACTGGCCCGGGCGGCATCCGCGTCGCCGCCCGCGTGACGGATGTCATTGAGGATCCACTCTTCGTGGCCTTTTTCTTCGTCGATATATTCGTCGAGGGCATCGTGGATCACAGTGCGGTCTGTCGGGGTGTGGGCCTTTGTGGCTTGCATCAAGGGCACCGTGTGTTTCACATGGTGGTAAGCTTCCGTCAGGTAGGCGATATAGACATCCCTTGAGATTTCGCCCTTCAGGCCAGCCTGGATGATCGGCAGCGACAGCATGGCCTGCCGTTCGGCTTCAGTTTCCCTGACAAGGCGGTCGAAAAAGCTCTGGGTGGCGCCTTCGGCTTTATAGGATTGTTCGATCATTGCTTCTTTCTCTTTCAGGATTGTGGTGCGGCGCGGTCGGCCCGTGCCGGTCAGTTCGCCGCTTTCCATGGTGAAGGGGGAGGAGGTGAACCAGTGTTTCACCCGGGAATAATCCGGCAGGGCCGCATTGGCGCGGGCCACAGCGGCCATCAAGGCATCGCCGCCTATTGCCGGGCTGGTGGGCACGAGCACTGCGCCCAGGGCCGGGCGATCATCGCCGTAAACCAGGGCCTGGGCGATTTCCGGCTGGGCCAGCAGCTCGCTTTCCACCCATTCGGGCGCGATGTTGCGGCCAAAGCTGTTGATCAGCACATTCTTGACCCGGCCGGTGATCATCAACCGGCCTGTCGTATCGAAACTGGTGATATCGCCCGTGCGGTAGGGGCCCTCGTGTGGTGGGCATCCCACGTAACCAAGGAATGGTGCGTCTGTCAGGATCAGTTCACCGCTATCCAGCTGGGCCAGCGACACGTGCTTCAGGGGCAGTCCCACCGTCCCAACTGTGTTGTTACCCGGCGCGTTCATAGCTACTACAGAGCCAGCTTCGGAAAGGCCATAGCCCTCGCAAACCGGCAAGCCGAGGCTGAGCGCCTGGTTCAGGAGCTGCACGCTGATGCGTGAGCCACCCACGGCAATCATCCGCATGGCATCCAGCGTGTTGCCGACCTGCGATATGACGGCGAGAGTGCCGCGCAGAAGCTCCGGCACCATTATGGTGCTGCTGGCTTGCTGAGACGCCAGTACCGCAACAAGTTTCATGAAATCGGGTTTGAAAGCTTCGCCAAAGCCCACGGATTTCTGGCTGAGGACAACATAGGTGCCGCCGCCGATCAGACAGGCGTAAAGCCCCGCGACATTTTCCAGCAGCACGCCAAGCGGCAACACGGCAACATGGCGCCCGACCATGCTGGCGCCAACCCGCTCGAGTACGGCTTCTGCCGTGGCTTCCATGCTTGCCTGCGACAGGCACACGCCTTTGGGCGTTCCGGTGGTGCCGGATGTGAAAGTGATTTTGGCTGTGCCTTCATGCAGGGGACGGGCGTCGTATTTTAGTGCATAAAGGAACAGGGGATCGCCCGCGACCGTCAGCTGCGCCACAAGATCGCGACCGTCCAGCGGTAGGTCGGACAGCAGCAAGGTCGCGCCGGTGCTTTCAAGCGTATGTTCAACTTGTGCGTCTGTGAAAAAGGGCGGCAATGGCACGTGAACTGCGTCCAGCGACAGAAGCGCCAGATCTGCGAGCACCCATGCGGGGCTGTTGTCGCACATCAGTGCCACGGGGCGTCCGCGTTCGACATACTCCGCAAACGTCTCGGCGAGGCTGTCAATCAGCCGGGGCAGGTCGCCATACCTCAGGGATGTCTGGTCGCCTTTGATGGCCGTGATGCCGGGCTGTGTGGTGGCAAACCAGGTCAGGGCATCGAACAGTTTGCTCATGTCAGGTCTCCTTCGGCCAGATCTCCTTCAAGGTCATAGTGCAGGCGGCTGAACAACCGGGCCATGCCCTGGTTCTGCTGTTCAGGGATGAATTTTTCGAGGCGGGCATATGTGGCGGCAAGGGAACCTGCAAGCACGCGGGGTTCTGTCTCATAATAACTGCCCCACTGGGCGCCGTGGTCGGGGAGGTCATCGCTGCAGGCCCTGCCGAGGTCTGTGGGGCTCAGGCGAAGGAAGCGGAAGGCGGAGCGAAGCTCGCGCGTTGCCGTGACTGCCGCGTGGGTCAGCCCGTGTGACTTCAGGTAGGCCACCAGTGCAATGAACAGGAACAGGGATGCCCCGCCACCAGCGGATGCGAGGCTGCCGATTTCCGTAATGGTCTTGCGATCGACGGGCTCGCCGCTGGCGGTAGTCAGCTGGGTCTCGATTGGATCTGGCAGATATTGCTCGAGGAACAGGGGCCCGTCCTCTGCGAACCGAAATCCAACGGCCGCCAGAATGTCGCCTTCCGCGTTGTGGACGCTCATCAGCGTGGGATAATGGCCGGGCAGGTGGGCGCCGTAGGCTTTTTCAAAAGTCGCCTCGATAAACCGCTCAACGCGGGCGCGCTCCGGCTGGAAGCGTTCGGTGATGGAAATCACGCTGGGGTTCAGCTTGGAGAAGCCGGGCATCACCCGGTCATCCAGAAACAGGCTGCCGCGGACTGTCTCGTTATTTTTTATGGCGAGTTCAAGCAATGCTTTGTCCTTCCTTATTGGGCCCGGCTCACGCCGGTTTCTGTGCCCTATGTTTGAGGGACGACAGCCCGCCAAAAACACCCCCCCCAAAAAAAAAGAAACCTTGTTTTTCCGGCAAAAAAAGAGGCCGGCGCAGGGGCCGGCCAGTATGCGAGGATAGGAGGAAACCTGGTGTCTAGAAGCCGAACCAGGCAGGATCGGCGTCGCCCGACAGGCCAAGCAGCAGGGCGCTACCGCCATCCCATGCGACCAAGAGACCATCCGCCGTTTCGCTGACCGTCAGGTCTGCGTATGTCAGGCCATCAATATCGATCGAGATCATGTCTTCACCCGGGGTGAAATCAGTGACTACATCGTCGCGGCTTTCTTCATCGAACACGAATGTGTCAGCGCCGCCGCCGCCTGTCAGCGTGTCCATACCGTAGCTGCCTTCGAGCAAGTCGTTGCCGTCACCGCCAACGATCAGGTCGTGGCCCCAGCCACCGTCGATTGTGTCATCGCCGCTACCGCCCTCAATCGTGTCGTGGCCCCACTGGCCGTCGATATCATCATCGCCAATGCCGCCATCAAGGTTGTCATGGCCGCCGCCACCCATCAAGGTGTCGTCACCGTCGCCGCCGTCCAGCGTGTCATCGCCGCGGTTGCCGTATAGGTCGTCGTCGCCGTCGTTGCCATAAATGGCATCATCGCCGTCGTGCGCGCGGATGGCTTCGGCACCGGCTCCGCCCTGGATATCGTCGTCGCCATCGTCGCCTTCAATCTCGGTCAATTCGTCTTCTGTGTCACCGTCTTCTGCTTCATCGGCATCGGCAGCATCAGCACCGTCATCCGACGTATCATCTTCGGCATCGTTCTCATCGTCCGAAGCATCAGCTTCTGTGTTGTCGTCGGACTCGCCACTTTCGTCGCTGTCGGTGTCTTCCGTGCCATTGTCATCGTCGCTGTCGTGCTCGCTCTCGGCATGATCATCGGCTTCGTCGTCATCGCGTTCGTCGTCGATATCCTTGTCTGCCTTTGGGTCCTAGTCTTCAGCCAGGGCCAGCAATGGGGCAATCGGGTCGAGGTCTTCAAATGTTGGGTTGGCCATGTCAGCGCTCCTTCTGTCGTTTGAAAATTGGTGGAGCATCTGCCCCATGCAACAGGGACGACAAAAAGGGGAAATCCCCCCCCCTAAAAAAATGGAGGGACGGCCTGGCCTTAGTAGCGCCAGCTGAGCTCAAGGCCTATGGTGCGGGGTTTGAGCGGTGTTACCTGGTCAACGGAGGGCAGGCTGAAGGGATTGCCAAAGGCAAAGCTGTTGGCATCGCTGTTCATGATATTGTCGGCATACAGACGAACAAGCCAGCCGCCGCGCCGCAAGTCCAGTCTCATGTCGAACATATGATAGGCATCGGCCTGGCGACTGTTTTCCGCATTGAACAAAAGGTGTGCAGCGCCCGAGTAGCGGTAATCGCCGCCAAAGGCTGCCGTCCAGTCCTCGAACGCTGTCCATTCATAGGTAAGGCCGATACCGCCGTCAAAAGAGGGCGCGCCGGGCAGGGGGTGGCTGACCTCCGCGCCCAAGCTGGCGCCGAATTCAGCCGTGACCTTGGTAAGCTCGGCATGGTTCCAGCTGGCGTTGGCGCGAATGGTCCAGGCAGCGGTGGGGTGATACACAGCCTCCACTTCTGCGCCGAAGTTGCGGGCATCGCCCACATTGCCGATCACCGGCAAGCCCGTATCGGCAAACTGGTCAGTCTGCATCTGACGCCACCAGGTATGGAACAAGGCGCCGCGAATTTGCAGCTTGCCATCCATCCGTGTGAGCTTGGCGCCCAGTTCCATGCTGAACATCTTGTCAGGGTCGAAGTTGGTGAGGTCATGTTCGGCCGATTCCTGGTCGGATGCTTCGTCTCCTTCCTCATCAACCTGGACGGTCGGGCCCTTCAGGTTGATGCCCCCAACCCGGAACCCTTCCGAACCCTGCAGGTAAACAAGGGTGTTATCCGATGCATAGTAGCTGATCACGAATTTGGGCGTGAAATCATTCAGATGCTGGTCGCCAGCGCCCGCCGATATACGGTTGCTGCCAATGTCGCGAAGAAGGGATTCAGCCGTGATGTCATAACCAAACCAGCGGCCCCCTACCGTCAGGGCCAACTTTTCGCTGGCAAACCATGTCAGCTCGCCGAAACCTGCGGCTTCGGTCATCTCCACCTCAAGGGTTTCATCATACAAGACATCGCCAAAGTCGCCGAGGCCAAGGGCTGCCAGGCCCGGCACCGTGATGGCACTATCTTGCTCGCTCTCATGCTTCGAGAGGAAAAGCCCGATCAGCCACTCGAACCTGCCGCCTGTCTTGGATGACAGGTGGGTCTCGTGGGTCAGGCTCTCGATAGTGCGGTCTTCTTTGTAGGGGCTCGGCCTGGGGTTTTCGATATCCGCCAGCATCGGGACCGCCAGCGTGGCATCCAGTGTGCTGTTGATGTCGCGTTTCATCCAGGAGGTGGAGGAGACCAGATCGGCGAAACCCAGATCGGCATCGATGCGGCCGACATACTGCACAAGCTTGTCGCTGTGGGGCTCCTGAAGGCTGTTTGAGCGCTTATAGTCTTCCTGGTTACCGTCAAAATAGCTGGTGTCGTCGCTTTGGTGTTCCTGATAGGTGGTCCCAAGCGAGATCCTGACACTTTCCCAAGGGGAGACTGAAAGCATGCCGCGTCCGCCACTGGTGCGGCTGCTGTTGATATTCTTGATGCCAAGGCCCGTGTCGTCGATATAGCCGGCGTCATCTTCGTGATAGCCCACGACCCTGAGGGCTCCAATAGACTGGCCAAACGGCAGGTTCACCACGCCGTGGGTGCGCCAGGAGGAGCCGCCGTGGCTGGTGGTGGAAAGACCGCCTCCGATGGCAAGCTCCGTCTCATGATGGTCAGGCTTGCGCGTGACGATGCGGTATAGGCCACCCAGCGCACCGGTGCCGTAAAGCGTACCCTGTGGCCCGCGCAGGAATTCAACCTGCTCGACATCGATAAGCGCGAGGCCCGGTTCGGGCGCGCTGTAGGTCAAGCGGCTATAGTCCAGATAGGTGGCCACAAGCGACTGGGTGCTACCGGAGAAGGATCCGTCGGACAGGCCGCGCATCACCAGCTTGTTGCGGCCACGCCCCCGGTTGGTCGAGGACACAGAAGCAACCTTGCCCATGAGGCCATCGGTTGACGTGACGCCGCTATCCTCGATCGAAGTGCCGGAGAACACAGAGATGCTGTAGGGGACTTTCTGTAGCAGATCTTCCCGGCGGGTGCTTGAAACCAGAATTTCCTCGATCCGCACCGGTTCCGGCCTGAAGCCGATCTTTTCGGCTGTGGCCTTGGAGGAAGGCGCGGGAACCGGTTGTTTGCGGTAAATCCTGATGGCGCCGCTTGGTAGCCGTTCAAAGCCGAAGTCGCTGCCTCGAAGCATTTCGCTTAGCGCGCCTTCCATCGTGAGTTGCCCGCTAATGGGGCGTGCCAGACCGTCCCGGTAGGAAAGATGCGGCAGCACCAGCGACACATCGGCCTGCCGGGCGAATTGCATCAATGCCTTGGCAAGAGGTGCGCGCTTGATCTCAAAGGTGTGAGCTGTGTCCGTTGCATGCGCTGCTGTGCCGGGCATGGCTGTCAGGCTTAACGCCGTTCCGAAAAGGAAAGGAAGAAGGGGCACGCGCATGCGGGGCTTAGTCCTGCTGTTTCATCCGAAGGGTGATGGTGTCACTGTCTTCGATTATCTCGATAGGAAGACTTTCCGCAAGGACTGCCAGAACAGCCTGTTGATTATCCATTTTGAGAATGCCGGAGAAGGGCAGGGACCCGGCTTCAGGTGTAACCATGATCGGCTTGGCGAAATAGCGGTTCAGAGACGTGGCAACACCGTTCAGCGTATCGCCGTCGAACACCAGGAAGCCGTCCTGCCATGTGCCGACATTTGCAGCGTTGATAGACCGCACGGTGGGCTTGCCAGCGCCTTCGGCCTGCACCAGTTCGCGGCCTGCTGTCAGCCGAACCGGCTGCTGGGCCACGTCTGCGGGTTTGACGTCCACGATGCCTTCCGCAACGCTGACAGTGATGGTGCCATCATAGTTCTGGACATTGAAAACCGTGCCAACCACGCGGATTTCCTGGGCGCCAGACCGCACAAAGAAAGGATGTTCCTTGTCTTTCGCCACATGGAACAGGGCTTCGCCATGGCTGAGCGTGGCGCGGCGGGCATCGTCATCAAAGGTGACAGACACGCTGGTGTCCCGGTTCAGGGTCAGCACCGTGCCGTCTGCCAGCGTCACTTCGCGGTTTTCATTCATGGCTGTGGTGTAGGACTGTGTAACCGGATCACTCGCGCCGAAGAAATTCAGGCCAACGGCGACCATAAGCATGGCGGCAATGGCCATCACAGTGTTCATCAAGGGCTTGCGCCAACGCCAGCGCGCGTCGATTACGGTCGCGCTTGTCGTATCCATGGCATCAGCTGCTTGGGTATGGGCGGCAAGCGCTTCCAGGATGGCATCTCCATGGACTTCTGCCGTGCGGGCTGCTTCCGCGACGGCTTCATACGCCGTCTGGTTGGCCGGATCAGCCTCAAGCCAATCGGTAAACGCGGCCCAGTCGCTGCCTGTCGCACTCGCATCATGGAGGCGGGCGTGCCATTCGGCTGCTGCATCTTCGCGTTTAATGTCCGTTTCGTTTGCCATCTGTTTCTATAACTCGGTTGCCATACGCCATTTGGGCGCTTTGGCGGTTACTGTTGGGACGCCGCACCGGCATCCATGCCCCCCCAAATAAAATCGTCAATCCATGCCCTTTAGGTATTTTACCAGATGCTTCAAGGCCTTGGTCATGTGTTTTTCCACGCCTTTTTGTCGGATGCCCAGTTTTTCCGCTACCTCGCGGTGGGTCAATCCCTTCAACTTATGCAGCACAAAGACATTCCGGCTTTGGGGTGACAAGTCCTTCAGGGCTGCCAGTACAGCCTCCAGTTTGCGCTTGGCGTCTATGGCGGCGTCCGGGTCTGGGGCGTCGGCCACAGCATCCTCTCCCGCGATGGTGCCTGTGGTTTCGCTCCAGGCAGTGTCGCGTCCCTTGCTGCGCAGGTTTTTTTTGCGCCAGTCCAGCGCCAGGTTTTCCGCGACCTTATAAAGGAAGGCCTTCATGTTTTGGATCGGGGCCGAGAGGTCTGTACGGTCCAGTTTCAGATACATGTCCTGCAGAACGTCTTCCGCTGTGGCTTCATTCCTGAACCAGGCAACAAGGAAGCGCCTGAGCTCCGGCCGGAGCTCAAGATAAGCCTCTATCAGTTCGGATTTATGCTTTTCGTGCAAACCCTTGCCCCTGAAACACGTATTCCCAGAAACCTAGCCGACATCGGGGCAGACGCACAACACTCAAATCGTCGCACCTCAGGCGGCACAAGGGGCCTGTCAGCTAGCCCTGCAAGAAAAAGTGGCCCTGTGATGCGCATCACAGCGCACCGTTTCCCGATATGCAAAAACACGCTCAAGCAAGGCCTTGTGGCCGGATTGAGTAATGAGCTTGACGTGATGGAGACCGAAAATGTCCGTAACCCGATTTGAAAAGATGCGGCTAGATGAAGTGAGCAGCCACCAGATTGTCACGCCCTGGCAAAAGCCAGGCTTCAATGTGCCTGTCATGCCTGCGGGCCTGTTGCAGGGCACGGCAGCGCAGCAAAGCGCGGTTCAGGTGAACCACATGATGGCTGCCATGTTCGCATCCCAAATGGCCGTGACGGCCGAAGTGACCATCTCTTGGGCGCTTAATCAGGCCAGGGCTTTTCAGAACAGGACGCTTGTGGATTTCGGTGCGCTGGTGCGATTTGTACAGAACAAGGCGGCTCAGCAGGGCATGTTCGACACGCTGGCGCGCCAGATCGCCCAGTGCTGCGGCGAAAGCAGTCTGGATTTTACCGCCAAGCGCCGTGAACTGGCAGCTTCTATCCTCAAATTCGACCCGCTCGCGGTTCAGGTGTTCATGCTTGAGACCATCTGGGCGTCTGAATGGACATCCGAAGCCAGCCGTAACACCAAAAGCATGTCACACCCGGCGCTGCCAAGCCTGCTGGCGTCTGAGCGCCGGTTCGACGCGGAAGTGCGCGGTGTCTTGAAGAAGATGGTTGCGGTTACGGCGGAAACCTATGACAGCCGGGCGATTGCCCGCGCGGCATCCGACCTCAGGGCCATTTACAAGCTGATGGCGCAGATGGCAGCCCATTTTGCAGCGTCCTATACCAGCCTGACGGAAATCATTTGGGCGACTGAATCTTTCACCGCTGACCGCAGTGCGCTGTTCGGTAGCTTCGAGAGTGTCGCGAGCCGGCTTTGGGCCCGTCCGACAGACAGGCTGCCCCGCCTGGTTCAGTATCTGGCCAGTGTCCAGCCTGCTGTGGATGGCAGAGGACAGCGCGACCATGGAAGACGATGCTGGCCCGTTCCTGGCAGCTTCCGCCTGAAACACGCTTTAACCCCAATCAATGGTGACGATCCGTGACAAACGATAATCATACATCCAGTGCCTTTGCTGCCGCTTTTGCCCACGCTGACCGTTTTCGTGCAAACTTGGACAGCCGGCCGCCGAAGGCGCAAGCCAGCGCGGAAATGCTTGAGCTTGCTTTCGGTCAGCCAACACCAGAGCACGGCCAGGACTCCGCACAGGTGATCGACGAGCTCGCCGCGGCCGCTGAACCAGGCCTGATGGGCATGGCTGGCCCTCGCTTCTTCGGCTGGGTGATCGGCGCGTCCCATGAGGCGGGCGTGGCGGCAGATTGGCTCGCCAGCGCCTGGGGCCAGAATGCCGGGAATTTCCACGCGTCGCCGGCCGCCGCGATGGCCGAAAAGGCCGCCTCGCGCTGGCTGCTGGATATCCTCAATCTGCCGCAGGATTGCTCTGTTGGTTTCGTAACCGGCGCCACGATGGCCAATTTCACTTGCCTGGCCGCCGCCCGTAGCGAAGTGCTGTGCCGCGTGGGCTGGGACGTGGAAGCGGACGGCCTGATGGGCGCGCCAGCTGTAACGGTGTTCATCGGGGCGGATGCCCATGCCACCGTGCTGAACGCCCTGCAGTATCTGGGCATGGGCCGCAAGCGGGTTGTTTCCATCGAGACAGACGACCAGGGCCGGATGCTGCCTGAAGCGCTGGAGAGCCGCATTCAGGCAACAGTGGGCCCCAAGATCGTCGTGGCCCAGGCAGGCCAGATCAATACGGGCGCGATTGACCCGATGAATGAGATTGTCAAGATTTGCCGCGCCGCTGGCGCGTGGCTCCATGTTGATGGTGCCTTTGGCCTGTGGGCGAATGCAAGCCCGCTGCTGCGGTCCCAGACTGTGGGTATTGAAGGCGCAGACAGCTGGGCCACAGACGGCCACAAATGGTTGCAACTGCCCTATGAGACCGGCTTTGCCATTGTCCGTCATCCGGCGGCGCACCGGCGGGCCATGAATATCAACGCAAGCTATCTGCCCGAAACAAAGGGTGCCCAGTATGAGGCATCGCAATTTGTGCCGGAACTGTCGCGCCGCGCGCGGGGGTTTGCCACTTGGGCGCTTCTCAAGGCCATGGGCCGTGACGGGGTCGAGAAAATGGTGGTGCGCCACTGTGATTTTGCCCGCCATCTGGCCGACAGACTGAAAAATGAGAGCGGTATCCGGCTGGAAAACAAGGTGCGCCTCAATCAGGTGATTATCAGCTTTGGGGACGCAGAGGCCGAGCCGGACCTGAGGGATACCCTGACAAAAGCCGTAATCCTGGAAATCCAGAACAGGAACCGCGTGTTCGTCGAAGGCGGCGACTGGCGTGGCCGCTGGGTGCTCCGCGTATCCATCATTTCCGAACCAACCCAGCAATCAGACATTGAGCTTCTGGCGGATGAGATCGTCCGGGCATGGCAGAAGGTGGGCGAAACCCACGCCATGCTGGCCTCGCCAAAGCTCTGAATCTAGGAGAGACATAATGAATTTCGCAGAAAAAATCAGCCGTGAGCAACGTATGCCACTCGATATCAAGCACGAGAATGTCCTGTCGACCATTGGTCACACACCGGTGGTGCGAATCCGTGCGGGCGTGCCGGATCATGTTGAGGTTTACGCCAAGCTTGAAGCCTTCAACCCTGGTGGGTCGGTCAAGGACCGGTTGGCACTCAGTATCATCGAAGACGCTGAAAAAACCGGCGCGCTGAAGCCCGGTCAGACGGTGGTTGAAGCGACCAGCGGCAATACGGGCATCGGCCTTGCGTTGGTATGTGCTTCCAAGGGCTATCCGCTGGTGATCGTGATGGCTGAAAGCTTCAGTGTTGAGCGCCGCAAGCTGATGCGTTTCCTGGGTGCCAAGGTAGTGCTGACGCCTGCGGCCGAGAAGGGCATGGGCATGATCCGCAAGGCTGAAGAGCTTGCGAACAAGCATGACTGGTTCCTGACCCGCCAGTTCGAGAATGAAGCCAACGCAGAAGCACACCGTCAGACGACGGCACCGGAAATTCTCGATGCCTTTGAAGGCGAACGCCTGGATTGCTGGGTGTCTGGCTTCGGCACGGGCGGTACATTGAGTGGCGTGGCCTCCAAGCTTAAGGAAGTGCGCCCGGACATCAAGATCATTGCGTGTGAGCCAGATAATGCGCCGGTGGTGACGTCCGGACACGGGCAGGCCCGCCGCGCAGACGGTGTGCCTACGGAAAGCCACCCGCATTTTCGGCCACACCTGATGCAGGGCTGGAGCCCGGATTTCATCTCGCGCCTCACTGAAGACGCGGTGACGCACAAGCGGATCGACGGCTTTGAGCTGATCGATGGCGGCCGCGCTGTTGAGCTAAGCCGCAAGCTGGCGCGCGAGGAAGGCATCCTGACGGGCATCACGGGCGGCGCCACCTTTGCCGGCGCGCTTCAGATTGCCGAAAAGGCACCCGCTGGTTCCCGCATCCTGTGCATGTTGCCTGATACGGGTGAACGGTATCTCAGCACGCCGCTTTTCGCGGGCATTGAGGAAGAAATGTCGGCTGAAGAAATGGCAATTTCACAGTCTACGGACAGCTGCCGTTTCGGCGATACGCCTGCTGCAACTGCCCCGGCCGCAGCAGCGCCGAAAGCAGCACCGAAGGCGGAAGACAGGAAAGCCATCGTTGCTGAGACGTTCGTTGCCGACACCCTGGCCAATGAAGATCATCCGGTTGTGGTGTTCGGCCTTGCCTGGTGCGAGTTTGGCTGGTCGGCCACCAAGTTCTTTAGCAAGATCGGCGTCAACTATCACACCGTGGAAATCGACCGCCCTGAGTTTCAAGCCGATGGCGTGCGCGTGCGGGCTGACATCGAGGCCCAATCGGGCGTGAAAACTTTCCCGCAGATCTTCATCAAGGGGAAATTTATCGGCGGCTGCACCGACATCTTTGAAGCCTACATGGATGGAAGCCTGCAGAAGCTGCTGGCAGAAGAAGGTATCGCTTTTGATGGCGACGCAGATGTTGACCCCTATCAGATGCTGCCAAAGTGGCTGCACCGCAGATAGCAGCTATTCATAACTATGCCATTGATGTGAAAACGGTTTCGGTGGCATACTAAGCTTTAGTTTCCTGCAACACATCTCTCCCATCGGTGCATTCCGGCGGGAGTTTTGTGTTGCGTTGGCGCAAACGCGCCTGAGAGAGAAGTAGATATGGCCAAGACCCTTTTCGAGAAATACGGCGGCTTTCCAACGTTCCGCAAAGTCGTGTCGAGCTTTTATGACCAGATTTTGGACAGCCCGGTTCTTCAAAAGCATTTTGTCGGCGTGGATATGGCGCGGTTGATTGATCACCAGACCAAGTTTGTAACCTATGTGACCGGCGGGCCCGCCAGTATTTCAGACGAACATCTGGCGCGGGCGCACAAGATGCTGAAAATCACCAAGCCGGAATTCGAGGAAATGGCGATGATTTTCGAAGAGGCGCTTGAGGATCATGACATTGAGCCCGCAGACGTGAAATATGTGGTGGGCGAGATCCGCAAGCGGTCTCACCTGATCATCACACAGTAAGGACCGGCGCATGACCCTTTCGCCAGAAGCCATACAAGCCCTGCAGGGGATGGATACTGCGGTGGCGGTGCTGGATCCGTCCACGTGGGAGCCGGTGTTTGAAAACGCGGCTTTCTTCCGCTTTTTCCCCTGTAGTGGCAGCGACGGCGAGACCATATTCGAGCGTGTGGCCGGTCTGGACCGGGAAAAGCTTGAGACCCGGATGGGACGTGGCCGCAAATATGAATTTGGCATCGATATCCGTCAGGAGCCCCGCACCATCTGCCTCAGCCTGGTGTTCCATCCTGCTACGGAAGACCAGCCCTTTGTGCTGATGGAAGCGCAGAATGTGACCAAGCAGCGCGAAGCCGAGATGATGCTGGACAAGCTATTCGAACATGTCAGAGAAGGCACGGCGCGAGCTGGAGCGCGAAAAGGATCGTGTCGAAAAGCTACTTCTGAACATCATGCCGCGGTCTGTTTACGAAGAAATGAAGGACTACGGCACCACCACGCCGCAGAAGTTCGACAGCGCATCGGTACTGATGCTGGATTTTGTCGACTTTACCGAAATGGCGGTAGCTCGCGATCCTGGCGCCCTGATTGCGGAACTGAATGATATCTTTTCGGCCTTCGACCGGATCGTGGAACTGTTTGACTGCGAGCGCATCAAAACAATCGGCGACGCCTACATGGCGGTGGCTGGTCTGCCTGAGCCAAACAGCGACCATGCGACCCAGTTGGCTCGGGTGGCGCTCAGGATGAAGCGGTATCTTGAGAAACGCAACGCGGCGCACCCAACCCAGTGGCGTTTCCGCATCGGCATCGCCACCGGGCCGCTCATTGGCTCCATCGTCGGTATCCAGAAGTATGTCTATGACGTGTTTGGCCCGGCCGTGAACCTGGCTGCGCGGCTTGAAAGCGTATGCGAGCCAATGAAAATCACTGTGTGTGAGGCGACGGAAGGCTTGGTCCACAATAACTTCTCGCTGAGCAAGCTGCCGCTTGTGGACGTGAAAGGCTTCGGCGAACAGCAGCTCTATACCCTCGATTTCGAGGATCGGCGCTAGCCGTCAGTCAATAAAGTCGGCGATGTCCCGAAGGGCCTCAAGGTCCTTGATGGTGATCTTGCCGCCTGAAAGCGCCAGAACGCCCATGTCCTGCCAGTCGCGCAGTTGACGATTCACATTTTCCCGGCTGAGGCTGACAAAGTTCCCCAGGTCTGACTGGCTGATGGCGAACCTGAGGCTGCTTTCGGTGTCCAGGTCGCCATCTGTGTTGGCGCCGTGATAGGCCACCAGTTGCAGCAGCCCACGCGCAAGCTTCGGCCCCATGGCATAGGACCTGTCACTTTCCAGAAGCTGGTTGGTCCGGCGGATGCGGGCACACAGGACCTTGATGATCTGCAACGTGATGTCCGGGTTCTTCTCCAGGAAGGCCAGGAGCGTGCCGCGCTTGAAGATCGCCACCTTGCAGGGCTCAACAGCAATGACCGAAGCAGAACAGGGCTGGCCGTCAAACACCGAGAGTTCACCAGCGATCTGGCCAGACCCCAGGTAATCCAGGATCAGTTCCTTCCCGGACGCTGTATAAATGCAAATTTTGCAGGTGCCTTCCCGAATTACCAGCAGGGTATCGCCGTCATCGCCCTGGTGCATGAGCGTGGTGCCCTTGGGTACTGTCTTTTCAATGGCGATATTCAGGGCGGCCTGCTTCTGTTCGTCGGACAGGCTGGCAAGCAATGTCCCTTCTGCATTGAAAGTTTCGGGTTTTCGAAAAGCCATTCTTGTTCCCTCTGTCCGTGTGGGTTTGGGGTTAACTATAGTGAGTCAAGGGTTTAACAAAAGGTCAATAGTGCATGGCTGTCATGCTGTTTTGCATGATTATGCCTGGGAATCGCGGAATTCCGTCAATTGTGGCAGTCGAGAATTTTCAGGATTTTTCATTTTTTTTCAAAGATGTGCTTTGCGTCACAGTTTACCGCAGCGTTGGGGTCTATTCCAAAGTCAGCCCGGGGCACACCTCCCAATTCCCCGGCCAGAACAGACATAGGAGTAGATAATGTTTGATAAGATTGAAATGGACACGACAGCACGCTTTGCCCGCTGCATTGAAGCATCCAAGCGCGTGCGCTGGGAAATCGAACGCGACGTCATCCAGGGACGTGCTTTCGATACCGCCCACAAATACCTGCCTGACGGCTTGTCGCTGGCGGGCGAGTTCACCTCCCTCAGCGACGCTGAGAAAAAATACCTGAGCCAGATCCAGGGACGTACCTACGCCAATATCTTTGGCCTGGTGGAACGCTTCATCAACGCCAAGGTTCTGGAACTCAGCCGCGACTATTGGCTGGGCGATCAGGTAAAGCTGGAAGCTCTCGTGCGCTTCAGCGATGAGGAACTGAAGCACCAGGAACTGTTCCGCCGGATTGAGCTGATGATCGCTGAGGCCATGCCTGAGGGGTACAGCAATACGCCTGACCCTGACGCGGTTGCGCAGGCGGTTCTTAGCAAATGCACTTGGGCCGTCCTGACATTGACGCTGCATATCGAGCTGTTTACGCAGCAACATTACCGCGAAAGCATCGACAAGGACGACGCATTGTCGCCGCTCTTCAAGGATGTCTTCCTCTTCCACTGGAAGGAAGAAAGCCAGCACGCGATCCTTGATGAGCTGGAACTGAGGAAGCATGACGCGACGCTGACCACAGCTGAACGGGATCAGGCCGTGACCGACTTTATCGAGCTCGTGGGTGCGGTCGACGGTATCCTGCAGGCACAGGCCACGGCGGATGCGGCATACTTCGCAGCCACATGCGGCCGTCCGGTTGAAGCAGCTGAAACCGTGCAGGTTGAGGCTGGTCTCCTGAAGGCCTACCGCTGGCAGTATATCCTGTCGGGTGCTGGCCACCCGCAGTTCCAGAAGGTTCTGGGTGAGCTTTTGACGGAAGCGCAGCTTGGCCGCATCGTTGAAGCCCTCGGTCCGCTTCAGGGCTAGAATACGGCCCTCGCGCAAGGTGGCCCCACAAACTCCTCCCGGAGATCCCGCCTTGCGCCCTGAAGGGTCGGCCCCGCCTCTGGAAATACCAGGGGTGGGGCATTTCCTTCGGCGAAACCGCGTAGAAACAATAACATAACTAATAATCATTGATTAATGAAAATCGATCATATCTTGTCATGATTTACGCGGGGCCGCTATATTTCCTCCCCTGAAAGGTCGCAAAAAACAGCGACAGGTGTCAGGTAAGGAGGAAAGCAAGTGACTTGGAATGAAAAGTGGGGGCGGAACCTGAGAGGGGTTTCGCGCGTTATGAATACTGCATCGGCAGTGGCACTGATGGTTGGGGTGGCCGCAAGTGCTGCATATGCGCAGGACAATCAGGAAAAGGATGAAAAAGCGGATCAGTCCGCCTTTCAGTTTGAAGAGATCGTAACCGTAGGGACGCGCTCGCAGGGCCGGTCGGCGCTCAGCTCGCCCGCGCCGGTTGATGTGATTTCCGGCAAGGATTTTGAAAACCAGGCCGATAATGACATCAGCAACCTGCTCAGGACAGTGGTGCCATCCTATAACGTCAGCGCGCAACCGATCAGTGATGCGTCCACCTTCGTGCGCCCGGCCAGCTTGCGCGGCCTGGCAGCGGACCACACGCTGGTGCTCTTGAATAACAAGCGCCGACACCGGTCTGCCGTGATCAACTTCTATACGGCCGGTGAATCGAACGGTGCCCAGGGGCCCGATATTTCCGTGTTTCCGACCATCGCGCTCAAGCAGGTTGAAGTGCTGCGGGACGGCGCAGCGGCACAATATGGTTCCGATGCCATCGCGGGCGTGATCAATTTCCGCCTCAAAGATGATACCGAAGCAGGGACGCTAGAGGCCAAATATGGCAGCACCTATGAAGGCGATGGCGACAATTTCCTGCTCTCCGCCAACAAAGGCTTTGAACTGGGTAGTGACGGGTTCATCAACATCAGCGCCTCCTACGGCGAAAGTGACCCGACGGATCGTTCCGTCCAGACGGATGCAGCCGCCCAGGCAGCAGCGCTTGGCTTCCCTGATGTGCCGAACCCGGCGCAGGTTTGGGGCACCCCGAACGTTCACTATGACTTCAAGTCTGTGGTGAATATGGGGGTGAATATCAGCGACAATGCGCGCTTCTATGCCTTCGGCAACTACGCCAAGAAAAAAGCCACCAACGGCCTGTATCACCGTCCTGTTCTAAGCCGTGATGGGGTCTACACCTTCGGCGATAATGCCGCGATCATCGATCTTGATGGCGCAGGCGGCGAGGCATGCCCCACGGTCGCCGCGGACGACCTTGCCGGTCTGCAGGGGCTGAGCGCCAACTGCTGGTCCCTGTTCAAGGTCTATCCCGGTGGTTTCACGCCGTCCTTAACGGGCACCGTAACCGACTATTCCATGGTTGGCGGTGTGGAAGGCGAGCTCGATAACGGCCTGACATACGATATCAGCGCAAGCTATGGCCGCAACAAGACGGGCTTCGTTGTGGATTCCTACAATGCATCCTACGGCCCGGATTCAGAAACGGAAATGAGCGCAGGGGCTTTCGTCCAGAACGAGGTCAACCTGAACGCTGATTTCACCTATCCGGTGGCGATGGACAGCCTTGCGGACGACCTGATGGTTGCCTTCGGTTTTGAATATCGCCGTGAGGAGTTTGAATCGATCGCGGGCCACCTGCATTCCTATTCAGTAGGTCCATACGGTGAGCTCGGCTTTGGGGGGGCGTCGCAGGGGTATGCGGGCGTCAATGCGGCTGCAGCCGGAAGTGCATCGCGGTCAAATATCGCGGCCTATCTTGATCTTGAAGCCCAGGTCACCGACAGCTTTCTGCTGACGGGCGCTGTACGCTGGGAGGATTTTGACGGCTTTGGGTCGACCACGAACACCAAGCTGTCGGCTCGTTGGGACGTAACGGATAATGTCGGGCTGCGTGGGTCTTTCTCCACAGGCTTCCGGGCGCCAACACCAGGGCAGGCAAATGTGCGCAATATCAGCTCCCTTCTGGATGCCGGCAATATCACGCTGAGCGGCATTGTTCCACCGACAGACCCACTGGCGGTCAGTGTTGGCGGCGCGGAGCTTCAACCGGAAACATCGACCAGCTTCACCGTCGGTACGGTTCTGACGCTGGGTGAAATCGACCTAACGGTTGACTATTTCAACATCACGATCGACGACCGTATTTCACTGTCGCCTTTCTTTGATGTGGACAGCCCGGATTTCGCCAACCTGCGCTACTATTTCAACGACTTCAAAACCAACACCCAAGGCATTGATGTGGTTGCGACCTATTCAGTGGAGATGGGCGAGGGCACCACTTCCTTCTCGCTTGCCGGAAACTGGACCGACAACAAGGTGAAGCAGTCTGCAAGCCTTGATCCGCTACGTATCCGCACAATCGAAGACGGCACACCAGCTGTACGGGGTAACTTCACCGTAAGCCATGTTAGTGCAAAGTGGCGGGCGCTGGCACGTGCCAACTATTTCGGTTCCTACTATAACGGCCATATCTCCTTCACGGACATAGTGCCGGGCGCTGAAATGACGTTTGACCTGGAGGTGGGCTACAACATCACCGAAAAGGTTGAGCTGGTTGTTGGCGCAAGCAACATTTTCAACAACTTCCCGGATGAAATTCCTGATGAAGGTCTGCCAATGACAACGCTTCTTGGCACGGATGCCCTGTTTGATACCAAAGGGGCATGGGGCGCGATATATCCGGAGTTCTCCCCGATGGGCATCAACGGCGGCACGTATTATGTGCGCGTCAGGTATGCCTTCTAAGCGAGGGGTTTTGAGGTTGCGTTGCTCATAGCGCCGACCTCACACCCCAATGACCCTCACCAATGTTTCGGTGAGGGTCTTCAATCTGGAGGTGTGCTCCGGTGGTGCCAGCTTCTTCGTCTTTGGCCTGGCATCGCCTTTTCTTCCCCCCCCCCCCTTTTTGAACGTGGGCGTTCATCTCCAGATACGGCATGTGCCGTTGGTTGAAGAAAGCGACCACCCCCATGGCAGCACCGATGGCCCCGGCACATGCCTCCCCTATATCCAGGCAAACAAAAACCCCGAACCGCCTTAAAGGGCAGTCCGGGGCCAAGTGAGGGAACGCTGAGCCAGCCTAGTTGGCCGTCAGGTTCTTGAGGGTAGTCGCGAGGATGTCCAGGCCTTCCTCCAGCACCGCAGTTGGTGCGGTCAGCGCTGGCAGGAAGCGGATCACGTTGCCGCGCACACCGCAGCTCAGAAGGATCAGGCCATTCTCAGCGGCTGCCTTCACAAGCGCGCCGGTCAGCGCCGCGTTTGGCTTATTGGCGTCACCGTCCTCAACCAGTTCCATGGCGATCATGGCGCCCAGGTTGCGCACATTGCCGATCACATCCGGGAGCTCAGCCTGCAGCGCGGTCAGGCGCTTGTTGAACAGGTCACCAATCTCGTTCGCGCGGTCGCACAGGCCGTCCTGTTCGATGATTTCCATCACCTTCAGGCCCGCGACACAGCCAAGTGGGGAGCCGCCATAGGTGCCGCCAAGCCCACCAGGGGCCGCCGCGTCCATAACGTCTGCCTTGCCCACCACACCGCTGATCGGGAAGCCGCCGGCCATGGCTTTGGCAACCGTCATCAGGTCAGGTTCCACGCCGCTGTGCTCGGTTGCGAACAATTTGCCTGTGCGCGCGAAACCGGTCTGGATTTCGTCGCAGATCAGCATGATGCCGTGTTCGTCACAGATGGCGCGCAGGCTTTTCATGAAGGATGGGCTGGCCGCATAAAAACCACCTTCGCCCTGAACAGGCTCAAGGATAATCGCAGCCACGCGCGCTGGCTCGATATCCGCCTTGAAGATGGCGTCCAGCGCATTCAGGCTGTCAGCTTCCGTGATGCCGTGATAGTCGATCGGGTAGGGCGCGTGGAACACGTCCGACGGGAAGGGCCCGAAGCCAATCTTGTAAGGCGCAACCTTGCCCGTCAGCGCCATGCCCATCATGGTGCGGCCGTGGAAGCCGCCCTTGAAGGCAATGATGCCGGGGCGGCCAGTTGCGGCGCGCGCAATTTTCACCGCGTTTTCAACGGCTTCTGCGCCGGTTGTCAGGAAAATGGATTTCTTCGGCGTGTTGCCTGGTGCCGCTGCATTCAGCTTTTCCGCAAGTGCGATATAGCTTTCATAGGGGTTCACCTGGTAGCAGCTGTGCGAGAATTTATCGAGCTGGTCCTTCACCGCTTCAACAATGCGCGGGTCACTGTGGCCCGTGTTATTGACGGCGATGCCGGTTGCGAAATCGATATAGCGGTTGCCTTCAACGTCCCACAGAACGGCGTTCTTGGCGTGGGAAGTGAAACGGGCGTGCATGGTGCCAACGCCGCGGGCAACAGCGGCCTCGCGGCGCGCCCAAAGGTCTGCGTTACTCATAGTTATAGCCCTCCTAGCAGGCAGTATTTGATTTCAAGATAGTCATCGATGCCGTAGCGCGACCCTTCGCGCCCCAGCCCGCTTTCCTTGACGCCGCCAAAGGGCGCCACTTCGGTTGAGATAATGCCTTCATTGACGCCAACCATGCCGTACTCCAGGCCTTCCATCACGCGGAACACGCGCCCCAAGTCACGGGCATAAAAATAGGCGGCCAGGCCATATGGCGTGTCGTTGGCCTGTTTGATTACTTCTGCTTCGTCGGTGAAGCGGTAGACCGGCGCTACGGGGCCGAAGATTTCGGCCTGGGTGATGGCCATGTCGTGGCGAACATCCCTCAGCACTGTCGGGGCATAGAAATTGTCGCCCGCGTCATGGCGCGCGCCGCCCGTCACGGCCTTGGCACCATCCGCGACAGCCGTTTCCACGAGGCCCGTCACCTTGGTGACAGCCGCCGCGTTGATCAGCGGGCCACAGGTTACCCCGTCATGGGCGCCGTTCCCGACCTTGAGGTTTTCAACAGCAGCCGCGAACTTCTCAACAAAGGCGTCATAGACACCGTCCTGCACATAGAAGCGGTTGGCGCACACGCACGTCTGGCCTGCGTTCCGGTATTTGCTGACCATGGCGCCCGCGACAGCGGCATCGATATCCGCGTCGTCGAACACGATAAACGGCGCGTTGCCGCCCAGCTCCATAGACGCTTTTTTGACTGTACCGGCGCATTGTACCAGAAGCTGTTTGCCCACAGCAGTGGAGCCGGTGAAGGAGAATTTGCGGATGGTCGGGTGCGTGGTCAGGATTTCGCCAGCCTTTTGCGGCTTCTCCGACGTCACAACCTGCAGCACGTCCTTGGGCATGCCAGCTTCCAGCGCCAGAACCTCCAGCGCGATGGCGGAAAGCGGCGTGGCTTCGGCCGGGCGCACGATTGCAGTGCAGCCAGCCGCCAGCGCAGGCGCAACCTTGCGGGTGATCATCGCCACCGGGAAGTTCCAGGGCGTGATGGCGCTGACGACACCAATCGCCTGCTTGATCACCATGATGCGCTTGCCGGGCAACGTGCTTGGGACGGTGTCGCCGTAAACCCGCTTGGCTTCCTCTGCGAACCACTGGATGAAGCTGGCACCATAGGCCACTTCGCCGCGTGCTTCCGCCAGCGGCTTGCCGCATTCAGCAGTGATGATACGCGCCAGGTCTTCCTGGTTCGCCATGATCAGGTCATGCCAGCGCATCAGCGTGGCGGCGCGTTCCTTGGCCAGCGCGTCGCGCCAGGCAGGTAGGGCGGCGTCCGCGCGGTCAACTGCCGCCAGAACGTCTGCAGCTGTCATGTCCGTAACCGAAGCGATGGTCTCGCCGGTGGCGGGGTTTGTTACTTCAAAACTTGTGGTCCCGCTTTCGCGCAGCAGGGAATTATTATCAATATTCAACATAGTCACCAGATACTCCCATGGAATTCTGGTGAGTGTCGCTCAGGTCGCGTTTTTGGAAAATACCCCCCTGGGGGGATGGGGCGGTTACGCGCCCAAATAGGCTTTCAGCGGGTCATCCCCTGGGGCGGCATCTGTGTTCTCCAGCGCCGCCAGAAACAGGGAGAAAAGCTCCGCGTGGGTGCCGATGTCCAGCTTGGCATAGATGCGCTTGCGGTGAACCTTCACCGTTTCCATGGAGATGGCAAGCCGGTCCGCGACTGACCGCGCCGGGTGGCCGTGCATCAGCATCTGCATGATTTCAAACTCGCGCGGGGTCAGGATATCGCGGCCAAAGGCGCCAAGCGCGGCTTCAAGCTCAGCATGCAGGCGTCGGCCCTTTTCCGTTTCCTTGTGCCCGCCGCAGCAGCGGGTGGCCAAAAGGCCGCACACGACCGGCGCAATCATGCGCATGTCCTCAAAGTCCTTTTGGGAAAAACGCGGGGCGTCGATGGTGCGCGCCAAGGACAGTGCAACCACGCTGCCGTCCGCGAGGCGCGCCATGAAATTCACTTCGTCATTGAGGCCCGATTGCTGATACCAGGCTTCAAAATATTCGCTTTTGTGGAAATCTGGCGGGGTGATCTCTTCCAGGCCCAACAGGCCGTCCTCCTTCAGCGAAAACGCGGCCTGATAGAATGGGTCGAGGATATAGAAAGCGGCAATATAGTCGTCAAAATTGTTTTTGCGCCAGCTGTGGCCTGTATCGTTATGCAGGAACACAGGGCTGCTGTCCGCCCGGTAGATCATCAGAATCACGCTATTGGACCGGAACAGCGCCTTCAGGTGTGCAATAAGGCCAGCCATAGCCATGGTGTCGTCGCTTTCCTTCAGGATGTCGCCAAGGCATTGATGCCAGTTTGTCAGGGCTTTGCGGTCCATAAGTCTTGCACAGTTCCTCTGGTGTTGGGGCATGGGGCGAACCCCATGCGCTAACCTAGAGCTGATCTATCGTTTGTGCGACTGACTTTTCAAGCTTTTCGACCATTTCATCGACTTGTGGTTCCGAAATGATGTAGGGCGGGGCCAGGATCACATGGTCGCCGCGGATGCCGTCGATGGTGCCGCCATTGGGGTAACACATCAGGCCGTTGGTCATGGCGGTCTTCTGCAGTTTCGCCCAAAGCTGCTTTTCCGCCGGGAAGGGTTCCTTGGTTTCCCTATCGGCGACAAACTCAAGTGCCTGCATCAGGCCGCGGCCGCGGATGTCCCCCACATAAGGGTTTTGGCCGAAGCTTTCCTCCAGCCGGGCCCGCAGGTAGGCGCCCTGGCGTGCCACATTGGCAATCAGGTCCCGGTCAGCGATTTCCTGCTGCACGGCGATGCCGGCAGCACAGTTCAACGGGTGGTTCATATAGGTGTGGCCGTTGGCAATATAGCCCCGTCCACCCTTGATGGCGTTGATGATCTTCTCGGAAATCAGCAGCGCACTGATCGGCTGGTATCCGCCGCCCAGTCCCTTGGCCATTACGAGGAGGTCAGGCATCACGCTGTCCTGCTCGCAGGCATGGCGTGTGCCGGTGCGGCCCATGCCGCAGAAGACTTCATCGAGGATCAGCAGCACGGCATATTGGTCGCAAATCTCGCGGATGCGCCCAAAATAGACTTCATCAGCGGCCACACAGCCATTTGTCGCGCCCACTACCGGTTCAGCGATAAAGGCGGCCACATTTTCCGCTCCCAGTTCCAGGATTTTGTGTTCAAGCTCGTTGGCGACCCTGAGGCTGTAGGCTTCAGCCGTCTCATCAGCACGCCGCTCGCGGTAGGCATAGTGGGGCGCAATCAGGTGGGTGGGGGCGAACATAGGCGTGTAGAGCTGGCGCCTGCCTATGTGGCCGCCAACATTGAGCGTGCCCAGTGTCATGCCATGATAGCTCTGCCGGCGGGCGATCATGATGGTGCGAGAGGGCTCGCCCCGGTCCACATGATATTGGCGCGCGATCTTCAATGCGCCCTCAACCTGCTCAGACCCGCCGCAGCCGAAGGTGGCGTACTTGAGGTCCCCTGGCGCGTCTTTCGCGAGCACCGCCGCCAGTTCCTCTGTCGGGTCATTGGTATAGAAAACCGAACTAGCGAAACACAACTTGTCGGCCTGCTCTTTGATGGCGCTGACCACACGCGCGTTGCTGTGCCCAAGGCACGAAACACCCGCGCCGGATGAGCCGTCCAGATATTTGTTACCCTCTGCATCGAAAACATAGATGCCTTCACCGTGAACAGCCTTGCGATAGATATCCTTGAGGGAGCGATGTGCTACAAAACTCATGCAGCTAGCCTTTCCATAACACGCGCCACAGCGCATTAGCGGTATATAAAGTATTCATGAATGCCCAATCGTGCACCAGCGACTGATAAAGAGCGCATAGGTCCTGAGCGTCTGGCGGATGGATTCGATATCCACGCATTCGTCCACGCCGTGGATGCGCTGGGCCACCGGGCCATAACAGGTGCCTGCGGTCTTGTTATAGAAATGGAAGGCGCGCAGGTCGGTCGTGCAGGTGGCGTACATGCGCTCGGGCTCAGCGCCCACAAGCGCGTGATGGCAGCTGGACAGAAGCTTGATGCCCGGGTCCGTCAGGTCCACCAAATGCCCTTCCGAACGGAAACCATGGAAGCGCAGCTTAGGTTTCTTGCCGGCGTAAGCCGCCAGCTTGTTCGTTGCGCCTTCAATGCAATCATTCACCATCTGCATGATCTCTGATGCCGCCATGCCGGGAGGGAAACCGATACGCGCTTCCATTTCCGCGTAAGACGGAACACTGGACGCCCAGTTGCCACCATTGAACTTGCCGATATTCAGGTTGAATGGGTGATCGAACGTGTCATAGGGCGGCGTGCGGTATTTCTCATTCAGCTCGGCTTCCAGGTCCTGCAGGAAGGGGATCAGAAGCTGCAGCTTCTGGATCGCATTGTCGCCTGCGGCTGTATCAAGCACATGGACAGGCGTACCCTCAATGCCCACCTTGAACCACAGAACCCCCACTTGCCCGGCGAAAATCTGCGGCCCGAAAGGTTCGGGGATCAGGACAAAATCGCCGTCATAGCCGCGTTCAAGGCAGGCCAGCGCGCCATTGCCGGTGCATTCCTCTTCAACCACGGCCTGGATGGTCAGCGGAGACTGGATATCAAAGCCGGCATGACTGATGGCATGCACGGCATAGATCATGGCAGCCACGCCTGACTGCATATCGCCTGCACCGCGGCCATAAAGCCAGCCGTCTTTCTCCCACGGTTCGTTTGGCGGGCGCGACCACATGCCGAATGGCGTGGCGTCCACCACATCGAGGTGGCCATTGAGGACCAGTGTTTTGCCGTCCGCGCCCGGGTTCAGGGGCGAGACCAGGTTATATTTCTTGTCGTAGCCCCATTCGACCGGGGCGAACAGCGGGTGGTTGCCCAGCCGCTTCACGTCAATCGGCACGCGCTGGACCGGCAAATTCAGGTCATGCATCTGGCGTTCGACCACATCCAGCACGCCGGCTTCCTGATTCAGCACGCCATATTGCTTGACCATATCCTTGGTAAAATCGATCACCCGCGGGAAAATGGCGTCGCAACTGTCGAGGATTTTCTGTTCGGTTGATGTAATCATCTAAAACCTCCCGATTTCATCACCCAGGACAAGCGGGGCGTCGGTTGCCTGAACCACCTGTTCGATGGTCAGCCCATCAGCGATTTCGATGAGCACAAGGCCTTCTGCCGTCACGTCCATCACCGCCATGTCCGTGATGATGCGCGAAACGCACTTTTCGGCCGTCAGGGGCAGGGTGCATTTCTTTAGAATCTTGGAGTTGCCGTGTTTGTCCTGATGGGTGCACAGGATCAGGATATTCCTGGTTTTCTGCGCGAGTTCCATGGCGCCACCGATGCCGGGAGAAAACTTTCCCGGGATTTTCCAGTTAGCCAGATTGCCTTCCTGATCCACCTCAAAGGCCCCCATGACCGACATATCCAGCCTGGACCGACGGATCATGGCGAAGGACACGGCGCTGTCGAAGAAGGCGCTGCCCTGACGCGTGGTGATATAGGTGCCGCCCGCGTCAATCAGAGATGGGCTCGCTGTCTCATGGGTTGCCTTCGCGCCTGCGCCCAACACACCGTTCTCCGCGTGGATCATCACGTCCCGCTCTGGTGGCAGGTAATTTACGAGCATGGTTGGCAGGCCGATGCCTAAATTGATGGTCTGGCCGTCCTGGATTTCGTGTGCCGCGCGTTTGAGGATACGGTCAAGGCTCATAGCGGCCCTCCATCAACTGATATTCGGGGCCATCCGCGTCAATCCGGACAATCGATGTCAGGAAGGCAGAAGGCGTATGGACCGTTGCCGGCGGGATGGTGCCGGGGGTGACAAGGTTTGGCGTCTCTGCGATAACCTTGTCGGCGGCCATGGCCATCAGCGGGCTGAAGTTCATGGCGGTGGCACGGTAAACCAGATTGCCGAAGTGATCCCCCTGATGGGCATGGATCAGCGCGAAGTCAGCATAAAGCGCTGCTTCGATCTTCACCTTGCGGCCTTGGTATTCCATCACGTCGGTGGGATCAGTGATCTCGCTGTGGAGGCCGATATCTGTGAGGAAGCCGAAACTGCCGGCACCCGCGGTGCGAATTTTTTCCGCCAGGATGCCCTGCGGGAAGAAGCTGACTTCAAGGCTGCCACCGTTCATCATTTCAACAATCTTCTTGTTGAGGCCGATATGGGTGGTGACCAGTTTCCTGACCTGCCCAGCTTCCACAAGGCGGCTGATGCCCAGGCCCTGTTCGTTGGCGTCATTCTTGATCAGCGTCAGACCGGTCTGACGCTGACGCAGCAGTTCTTCAATCAGGCTGAAGGGAGTGCCGGGGGACCCGAAGCCGCCCACCATGATGGTGGCGCCGTTGGGGATCGTGGCGATCGCCTGTTCGATTGTAGTTTCCTTGTGCATTCTAGGGGGTAGTCTCCTGCGCCGGCCTATTCGGCTGGGGCTGTTGAATAGGACCGCTTGGTTTCGATTTCGCCTTCGCGGAACATGAATGTATTGGTGACGGCGAAGGCAACTGTGACGGCTGGCACGATCAGGCCAAAGAAGGTGTAGGGCAGATAATCGAGCGTCGCGACGCCCAGGACCGAGGTATAGTAAACGCCGCCCAACCCCCATGGCACCAACGGAGATGTCGCCGTCGCGGAATCTTCGCTCACCCGCGAGCAGACCTGCGGCAGCAGTTTCTGGGCCTTGTAGACCGGCACCAGCATGCGTGCGGGGATGATAAGCGCCATAAACTGGCTGGCGGCCAGCAGGTTTACGGCAAAGGACGACAGCACGTGGGTGATCACCAGGCCGCCCGTGTTGTGCACCAGATGTCTGATTTTGGTCAGGATGACATCCAGCATCTTGGTTTTTTCCATCACGCCACCCATGGACAGGGCGATAAAGCCAAGCGATATGGTCCACATCATATTCTGCAAGCCACCCCCGGACAGGATCTTGTCCACGGCCGGCACACCCACATCGGATTCGAAGCCGAAGTTCATGTAAGTGAGCATTTCATCGAGCGAGAAACCCTGTAGGCCAACGGCCAGCGCCATGCCGGCGAGCGACGCAATAATCATCACAGCCAGCCCGCTCATGCGCTTCATGATCAGGACAACGACGAGCACAGGGGGAATGAGGACCAGTGGGTTCAGCGAGAATTTGCCGTCGATGCCCGTCAGGATTGCGCGGACCTGCTCATCGTTTACCGCCCCGCCGTGATCAAGGAAAAAGCCCATGAAGAAATAGATCGCCAGCGCAAGCAGGATCGCGGGGCCCGTGGTGTAGATCATGCTCTTGATATGGTCGAACAGTTCGGCCTGCGCGACGGCTGATGCCAGATTGGTTGAGTCCGACAGGGGCGACATCTTGTCCCCGAAAATCGACCCGGAGATGACGGCGCCTGCCGTGATTTCAGGCGGGATGCCAAGGCCAAGGCCGATGCCCATGAAGCCCACGCCGAACGTCGCCGCTGTTGTCCAGCTGCTGCCGGTGGAAAGCGAGCCGATGGAGCAGATCAGGCAGGTCGAAAAGAGAAAATAGTCTGGCGACATCAATTTGATGCCGTAATAGATCAGGGCAGGGATGGTGCCTGCAGCCGTCCAGGTGGCGATCAGAACCCCCACCATCATCAGGATCATCATCGGCAGCATGGCGATGTTGCAGCCATAAAGGATGGCTTCCTGGACATCGTGCCAGCGATAGCCGCTTATCATGGCAACGATGGAGGCAAAGGCGGTCACGATGATCAGGGTGATCTGGGTCGACCCTGTGTTACCAAGCAGAAAGACCTGAGTTGATATGGCGATCAGCAGGAACAGCATCACGGCCACTGCGCCCCAAATGCTTACGCCTTTCTTGTTTTCCACTTCGGTCATCCAGCCTCCCAGCTATCCAAATTTTGCTGAACCACCAAGTGTGGTTGCGTGTGGCGCCAATCCTTGTGGCTGCCAATATACGCTTGATGGCTATTGCATAACAATATATGATCATTTCTTATCAATCAATGAGACTTAGTTATGACTGACCTGAACCTCAGTTCGCTCAAATCCCTGACAATTTTCAAGACTTTGTACGAAGCGGGCTCTGCCACGAAAGCGGCCAAGGCGCTGGGGATTACCCAGTCGGGTGTCAGCCGTTCCCTGGCCGTGCTGGAAGAAAACCTGGGCCTTTCCCTGTTCATCCGGGACAAGAACCGTCTGGTGGCAAAGCCGGAGGCGGATGAGCTCTATAAGGCGATCCTGGGCTTGATGTTCAATCTTGATGAGCTTAAGCACAGCATCCTGGCGCTCCGAGAGTTCGGTGTTTCACGCATCAGGGTTGCCTCCATACCGGGGCTGGGGTTCGGCTTCGTGCCGCGCCTGATTGCGGGCCTTCTGGAGAAGAACGCCAAGCTGAACGTCTATTTTGACATCATGGCCACACCGGACGTTGTCCGCGGTTTAGAGGCAGGACAATTTGACGTGGGGTTTGTCACGATGCCCGTCTCTAGCGAACAGCTACAGGCGGACGTGATCGCTGAAACCGAAGCTGTGTGCGTCCTGCCCGAAAACCATCCGCTCGCTGCAAGAGGTCGGATTAAAATTGAAGACCTTGAAGGCCAGCATGTGATTTTCGCCAACCAGCCCAACATCGCGGCAGACCAGTTGCTGAAACTGGTTGAAGAAAACCAGATCAAGTTGTCGAGCAAGACTGAAGCCAATATCGCAAGCATCTGTGGCCTTGTGGCCAATGGTGTTGGCCTGAGCGTGATGAATTCGATCACGGCATCCGACAGCGCGGTTGACGGCATGACCATCCGGCCATTTTCCCCCACTATCAAATATTCGTTTGGCATGCTCTATCAGAAACGCTGGCGCGACAGCCTGCTGGTCAAGCTGGTCCACGGCAACCTGAGGCCCCGATAGTTCGGAGCCAGGCCTTTGGCCTACACCCGCGTGGCATCAACCCCGGTCGACAGTTCCAATAGATCAGCCGTAATTGCTGCCTGGCGCTGGAGCTACTTGCCACTCATGACACAGATGCGCCGTCGCTATTTCGCCAACCACCTTTAGAGCTGCCGTCTGAGCTTGCAGAAGAATATCTGTTTGCTGAAATCTCCCAGGCGCTGTTGATCAATGTCAATGATGCAGCATCGGTTGCCTCTATGCTTGCAGGTGGCAAATCCACTATAGTGGAAGTTGCAAAAGAGGAGGGGTCCTGCGATGTCTTCAGGTTACGAAAAGCAGAAACTGACGTCCATGCCACCGATTGGCCAGCCGACCTCAACTGTCGACTATGAGGCGTTATGTAGTGCGTTCTCATGGAAGTCGGCGCGCCAGCAACTGGACGGCCTGCCGGGAGGCGGGCTGAATATTGCCTATGAAGCGGTTGACCGGCACCTGATACATGGTCGGGGCAGCAAGACGGCCATCCGGCATATTGGCAAGTCTGGCAAGGTTGAAGACATCAGCTATGGTGATCTGGCGGCGCGAACCAGCAGGTTCGCCAGTGTGCTGCATAAGCTGGGCGTAGCGCCGGGCGAAAAGGTCTTTGCACTTATGGGGCGTGTGCCCGAACTGTATGTCACCGCGCTCGGCACGCTCAAGCGTGGGGCGGTTTTCTGCCCGCTCTTTTCTGCGTTCGGGCCAGAGCCTATCCGGTCCCGCGTCAGCATCGGTGAAGGGGTGGTGCTCGTGACCACCAAATCGCTCTACGAGAAAAAAGTGGCCAAGATCAGGGACGCGCTGCCGTCGCTTCGCCATGTGCTGATTGTCGGGGAAAAAGATGACCTGCCTGAGGGTGCCCTGTGCTTTGAGGCGTTGATGGCAGATGCGGACCCAGGGTTTGACGTGGTGAAGACGGCGGCTGATGATCAGGCACTGCTGCATTTTACCAGTGGCACCACAGGTAAGCCCAAGGGCGCCATTCATGTGCATCAGGCGGTGGTGGCGCATCATGCGTCGGCGCAATATGCCCTGGATTTGAAGCCCGACGACACCCTCTGGTGCACGGCCGACCCCGGTTGGGTCACCGGCACGTCGTATGGCATCATCGCGCCGCTGACGAACGGCGTGACCATGATCGTCGATGAAGCCGAGTTTGATGCCGAACGGTGGTACGGCATTCTTGAAGGTCAGAAAGTCACTGTCTGGTACAGCGCGCCCACGGCCATTCGCATGCTGATGAAGGCGGGCGGTGACCTGGCGCAGGGGTATGACTTGTTGGCGCTTCGTTTCCTGGCGTCGGTCGGGGAACCGTTGAACCCCGAAGCCGTGATCTGGAGCAATGAGGTATTTGGCCGTCCGTTCCACGACAACTGGTGGCAAACGGAAACCGGCGCGATCATGATCGGCAACCTGGCAATGGGCGATATCAAGCCCGGATCGATGGGCCGACCGCTGCCGGGCGTGGATGCGGGCATCATCGAGCTGCAGGCAGACGGCGGCGTGCGGGAGGTCACGGGGGCTGGCGAGGTGGGCGAGTTGGCGCTCAGGCCCGGCTGGCCATCCATGTTCCGGGGCTATCTGCATGAAAAAGAACGCTATGAGAAATGCTTCCAAGGCGGCTGGTACCTGAGCGGCGACTTGGCGATGCGTGATGCGGACGGCTATTATTGGTTTGTCGGTCGCGCCGACGACATGATCAAGTCATCGGGCCACCTGATCGGGCCGTTTGAGGTGGAAAGCGCGCTTGTGGATCATGACGCTGTCGCGGAAGCCGCTGTGATTGGCGTGCCGGATGAGCGCGCGGGCGAGATCGTCAAGGCGTTTGTCACCCTGCACCATGGTTTCGAGCCAGATGAAGCCTTGAGGCGCGATATCATGGCCCACGCCCGGCGCAGCCTGGGGGCAGCGGTGGCGCCGCGCCTGATCGAATTTAAAGCCGAACTTCCGAAAACCCGGAGTGGCAAGATCATGCGGCGGCTTCTGAAGGCGCGTGAACTGGGGCTGCCCGAAGGCGATACGTCAACGCTGGAGACGTTCAAATGACCACAAAAGCAACGGATGATATCCGCCCACATCTGACGCACGAGCATTGCCTGCACCTGATGAAACAGATGATCCGCATTCGCCGGTTCGAGGAAAAGTGCGCGGAACTTTACACGCAGGAAAAAATCCGCGGTTTCCTGCATCTTTATATTGGGGAAGAAGCCGTGGCCACGGGCGTGATGGAGGCGCTGGGCGATGAAGATGCTGTCGTTGCCACTTACCGTGAACATGGCCACGCCCTGGTGCGCGGCGTGCCGGCACAGGGCATCATGGCTGAAATGTTTGGCAAGGTTGACGGCGTCAGCCGTGGGCGCGGTGGATCGATGCATCTTTTCGATGCAGAGCGACGCTTTTATGGCGGCAACGCGATTGTAGGCGGCGGTCTACCGCTGGCGGTTGGCCTGGCGCTCGCCGACAAGATGCAGGGGCGCGACCGGGTTACGGTCTGCTTCTTTGGGGAAGGCGCCGTGGCGGAAGGTGAATTTCACGAAAGCCTCAATCTGGCGGCACTCTGGAAACTGCCGGTTCTTTTTGTGTGCGAAAACAATGGCTATGCCATGGGCACGGCGCTTGATCGGTCTGAGTCTGAGACCGATATCCACGCCAAGGCCGCCAGCTACAAGCTACCGGCTGAGGTGGTGGACGGCATGAATGTGGTGGATGTGGAAGCGGCTGCGCGCCGCGCTGTCCACGCCATCCGCGCGGGCGAGGGGCCCTATTTTCTGGAGTGCCGCACCTACCGGTTCCGCGCCCATTCCATGTTTGATCCCCAGCTATACCGAACGAAAGACGAGGTGGCAGCGTGGGAAGAGAAGGGCCCTGTGATCCGCTTTCGTGACTGGATGATGGCGGCTGGCATGGCCCATGACGCCGACCTTGCCCGGATCGAAGAGGAGGTCGCGTCTGAGATCGCAGCGGCTGTTACCTTCGCCGAGGCAAGCGACTGGGAAAGTGTGGACACAATGCTTGAAGACGTGGGGGCAATGGCATGACCAAAGATGTGACATACCGGGAGGCCATGGGACGGGCCATCCGTGACGCCATGAAGGCAGACGACCGTGTCTTCATCATGGGCGAAGACGTGGCACGCTATGGCGGCACATACGCCGTGACCAAGGGCCTGGCAGACGAGTTTGGCGAAGACCGCGTGCGCGATACGCCCCTGTCGGAATCGGGCTTCACGGGCGCGGGTATCGGCGCGGCGATTGGCGGCATGCGCCCGATTGTTGAAATCATGACAGTGAATTTCAGCCTGTTGGCGCTTGATCAGATTTTGAATACGGCAGCCACCTTCCGCCATATGTCTGGCGGGCAGGTGGGCGTGCCGCTGGTGATCCGTATTGCCACGGGGGCTGGGCGGCAACTGGCGGCCCAGCATTCCCATAGCCTTGAGAATTGGTTCGCTCATATTCCAGGGCTTCGGGTGCTGGCGCCCGCGACGGTGCAGGATGCCTATGCCATGCTGGCCCCCGCGCTTGAGGACCCTGACCCGGTGATCATTTTCGAGCATGTCATGCTCTATGGCCGAACCGAGCCGCTGGATGTGTCCGCGCCTGCAGACCTCCATTTCGCCGCCGTTCGCCGCACCGGTACAGACATCAGCCTGATCACCTATGGCGGGTCCTTGCCGAAAACGCTGGAGGCCGCAGAGGCGTTGGCGGGCGAGGGGATCGACGCCGAGGTGCTGGACCTTCGCGTGCTGCGACCCTTGGACAATGTCGCGATCCTTGAGACGGTCTCGAAAACGCGGCGAGCCGTGGTTGTGGACGAAGGCTGGCTGACAGGCAGCCTGGCGGCGGAAGTGTCCGCCCGGATCATGGAGGGTGCTTTCTGGGAACTGGACGCGCCGGTAGGGCGGGTGTGTTCGGCGGAAATCCCGATCCCTTATCCCAAGCACCTGGAGGAGGCAGCTCTGCCACAAGTTGACCGGATCGTTGCCGCGGCCAAAGCCGCCATGGGCCGATAGGGGGCGATTATGGGGCTTTTCAAAATGCCGTCCCTGGGCGCCGACATGGAGGCCGGCAAGCTGGTGGAATGGATGATCGCGCCGGGCGACGAGGTCAAGAAAGGCGACACGGTCGCGGTGGTCGAAACCCAGAAGGGCGCGATCGAGATTGAGACGTTTGAGGCGGGTACTGTTGGTAAGCTGCTGGTTGAGGTCGGTGAGACTGTGCCTGTGGGCACACCGCTTGCCGAAATCGGGGATATGTCGGTAGAAGCGGCTGTGCCCGCACATGAAGCAGTACCTGAGCCTGAGCCTGGGCCAATAGCCCCGCCTGCACCAGTTGCAGCTCCCACCCTCATCAGAGCGGGGCGTCACAGGGCCTCGCCTGCCGCCCGCAAGCTGTCGGCGGAAAAGGGCATTGACCTGTCAGCCATCAAGGGCACGGGGCCCGGTGGGGCAGTCACCAGCCGCGATCTGGAAGGGACCCACAAGGCTGCAGGGCAAAAAGCCGCGTCCGCATCGGGCGTCGACTTCACGGAAATGCGCAAAGCCATCGGCCGTGCGATGGCGCGGTCCAAGCGCGAGATCCCGCATTATTACCTGCGGCACCAAATCGACCTGCGTGCAGCCAGTTCCTGGCTGGATGAGTATAACGGGTCGCGGGAGCCGTCGGGTCGCCTGCTGATGGGCGCGCTACTGGTGAAGGCAGTAGCTTTGTCGCTAAAACAGTTCCCTGACATGAACGGCTTTTATGAAAATGATGCCTTCACACCAAGTGACGCGATCCACTGCGGTGTGGCGGTGGCGGTGCGCGGCGGTGGCTTGATCGCCCCTGCGGTCCACGACACGGACGGCCTGCCGCTCGGCGACCTGATGGCCGCGATGCGCGACCTGGTGGCCCGGGTGCGTGCTGGCGGGCTGAAGGGGTCAGAACTATCGGACCCAACCATCACAATCACAAGCCTTGGTGACCGTGGTGTGGATGAAGTTTACGGTGTCATCCATCCGCCTCAGGTGGCTATTGTTGGCTTCGGCACGGTGGAGGAGAGGCCGCTTGCGGCGGACGGCACGCTTGTGGCGGCGCCAACGGTGATTGCCACTCTGGCAGCGGACCATAGGGTTGGTGACGGCAGGCGCGGGGCGCTGTTCCTGCGCGAGATTGAGAAGCTATTACAGAAACCGGAGGCCTTATGAACATCCCCATGACCCCTGAGGCGCTGAGGCGCGTTTTCGAAGAGGAACTGCTGAATATCGCGCCGGATGCCAGCTTTGATGGCGTGGCCGAAGACGCGGATCTCCGTGACGTACTGGATCTGGATTCGATGGATATCATGAACCTCGTGATTGCCCTTCATGACCGACTGGGGTTAGATATCCCTGACAAGGATGCGGCACAATTGGTGACGATCAAGGGCGCTGTCGACTATTTGTCGTCCAAGGACTGACACCCTGGGAGAGGACCCATGACCTGCCACCCAACCCTTTTGCTCCCCGGCCTCGTCTGCGACGCACGCATCTGGTCGGGCGTTGTCAGGTCCGTGGCGTCCGGCGATGTGCAGGCTATAGGAGGGTATGGGCTTGCGAATACCCTTGAAGAAATGGCCCGCCGGGTGCTTTCCGTCGCGCCAGAGACGTTCAACCTGGTCGGCCACTCGATGGGCGGGCGCGTTGCCCTGGAGATTGTCCGGATGGCCCCTGGCCGTGTTCTGAGGCTTGCGCTGCTTGATACAGGCATTCATCCCACGCAACCAGGGGAACGGGAAAAGCGATACGCGCTTCGGGATATCGGCCGTTTGAAAGGGATGAAGGCACTGGTCGACAACTGGCTCCCGCCGATGGTTGCAGAACGCCACAGGGCCAACCGCGGCCTGATGCAAGCCCTTCACCAGATGAGTTGCGACGCAGGCCTCGCAACGTTTGAAGCCCAGACGGAAGCACTCCTTGCACGGCCTGACGTGGCAGATGTCCTGGCCGCGATCAGAGTCCCCACGCTTGTCGCGACGGGTTCCGAGGACCAATGGAGCCCGCCATCCCAGCATGAAGAGATTGCCGCCAGCATAAAGGGCTCAACGCTGACTGTTTTTGACGGCGCGGGCCATATGGCGCCTGCTGAAGCACCAGACCAGGTGGCGCAGGCGCTAAAGGACTGGTTGAGGCGTTAGGCCTGAGCCCCGGGGCCAGGAACAGCGCTTCGCGCCGTCAGCGTTTTGGAATGTCAGCGTTTTGTCAGCTTGTATGGGGTATAAACAGGCCATGCGTATGGAAGTAGCGATAATTGCGGGATGGATTGGCCTTGTGGCGGCGACAGCTGCCGTAAGCGACGACGACCATCATCACGACAGGAAGGTGGACCATCTGGTCGCCCGGTCCGCGTTGCAGCGCGGCGAAATCCTGCCGTTTGAAAAAATCCTGTCCCTTGTTGGCCCGCAATTGAAAGACGAGATCGTCGGCATCAAGTTCGAGATGCATCAGGACCGCTGGTTCTATGAATTCCGCACCGTGGATGAGGCCGGACACCTGCATTACATCCATGCCGATGCCAAGACCGCCAAGATCGTGACTGTGGAGAACCATCCGTGAAGGTGCTGCTGGTGGAAGACGATGATCGCATCGCTGAGGATGTCCGTGCGGCCCTTGTAGGGGCGGGGTATGTGGTTGACCGCGCGCGAGACGGCGAAGAGGCCTGGTTTCAAGGCGATGTGGAAGATTATGACGCCGTTATTCTTGATCTTGGCCTGCCCAAAATGGACGGCATTGCGGTGCTGAAGCAATGGCGCGAAGGTGGTCGAACCATGCCGGTTCTTGTGCTGACAGCCCGTGGCAGCTGGAGCGAGCGCGTTGAAGGCATTGATGCAGGCGCTGACGATTACCTGCCAAAACCATTTCAGATGCTCGAACTGTTGGCGCGGCTAAGGGCCATCGTGCGCCGGTCCGCCGGGCAAGCCTCGCCGGTGTTAACCATCGGACCGGTATTGCTGGATACCCGAAAGATGGCGGTTGAAGTGGCTGGCAAGGACATCAATCTGACAGCCCAGGAATACAGGCTTCTTGCCTACCTGATGCATCACAGGGGCCGTGTTATCCCGGCGGTGGAGCTGATAGACCATCTCTATAGCGGCGACACGGACCGGGCGGAAAATTCCATTGAGGTACTTGTTGGGCGGGTTAGGCGCAAATTGGGCGTCAAGCTGATCAGCACAAAGCGTGGGTTCGGGTATCTGGTTGACGGGGCGCAGACATGATTGTGCGGTCCCTTCGGCTTAGGCTGCTTTTGTCGGCGACAGGCGCCATCGTTGTTGCGCTTGTACTTGCCGGCTTTGGCCTGACAGCCTTGTTTGATCGTCATGTTGAACGCCGCATTCAGGGCGAACTGGCCACCTATCTGCAGCAATTGTCCGGCGGGGTGGAATTCTCAGCAGATGGCAGCTTTTCAGTTGGCGTGCCGATGGCCGATCCGCGGTTTGACGTTACCTTCAGTGGCCTTTACTGGCAGGTGGAGGAGGATGACAGGGGGCTAGCGATTCATTCGCGGTCCCTTTGGGACACCCGGATTGCGCTGCCAACAGACCCGCTGCAAGTGGGTGTTATCCACCACCACCTGTTACCCGGACCAGGCGGCGCCACATTGATGGTGCAGGAACGCCGCATCCTGTTTCCCACATTGGAAGGCGATCGTTCGCTACGCATCGCTGTGGCCCTTGACCGGGCAGATTTTGATGCCGCCCGAGAAGCTTTTGCGGGTGATCTTGTCCCGTCACTCAGCCTGCTGGGGCTGGTGTTGGTGCTGGCGGTATGGTTCCAGGTCAGCATGGGACTGCGTCCTTTGGATGCCATCAGGCAAGGTGTAAATGCGGTTCGCAATGGCAGGACAAGCCGCCTGCCCGGGAACCAGTTGTCTGAAGTCATGCCGCTGGTCGATGAAGTGAATGACCTCCTGGAAAATCAGGAAAAAGCGGTTGAGCGTGCACGCAGCCGGGCAGGGGACCTTGCCCATGGGCTGAAGACGCCGCTTACCATCCTGCAAAGCGATGCCGGGCGGCTTCGGGCCAAGGGTGATACCAAGCTGGCAGAGGAAATTGAAGGCCTGATAGAAACCATGCGCCGCCATGTTGACAGGGAACTGGCGCGGGTTCGTTTGACGGAAAAAGGTGCGCGGCAGGGCCAGGAAACCTGCCTGGGCACCATGGTGGAAAAAATAGTTCGTACGATTGGTAGAGCCCCCCCAGGCAAGGTCAGCCGGTGGTCGGTGAATATATCCAGCGACCTTTATGTCCGAATGGACGACGGTGATCTTGCCGAATTGCTGGGCAACCTGATCGACAATGCAGCCCGTTGGGCCGAAAGCACGGTGACCGTTCGGGCCGAAGCAGGCGCCTCAGATGGACATGTCATTCTTTTTGTCGAAGACGATGGTCCCGGTGTCAGTGAAGCAGACCTTGGCAAGCTTGGCAGCCGTGGTACGCGGCTGGGCGAGCAAGTGCCTGGAAACGGCCTTGGCCTTGCAATCGTACGGGACATTCTGGCGGCATATGGCGGCGAGATTGATTTTGCTAACAAACCGGAAGGCGGCCTTCGGGTGCGGATTGCACTGCCAGCCAACACATCCGCAGATCACTGAAATAAGGTTATGAAAGAAGGACTGGTATAATGGTTCAACATTTTACGCGGCTTGCTGCGCTTTCTTTGGTGCTTGCAATGGCGCCAGCAGTTTCTGCCGAAGGCGACCAGATTGCGCTCAGTAAGACCCAGGAAACACACCTTGGTGTGCGCACCGGGGACGTTCTGGCGGCAGACCGACAGGCACTTGCCGTTGTCCCAGGCCGTGTGACAGTCCCTCTTGATGCCAGGCTGACAGTGGCTGCCCCCTTCGCGGGTGTTGTTCAGGCCATTCATGTGCTTGAAGGCAGCGAGGTGAAGGCCGGCGACGTTTTGCTGACAATCACCAGCAACGACTATCTTGAGGCCCAAGCCCGGCATGTCCAGGCAAGGGCTGATTACAGGGCGTTGAAGGCATCGGCCGACCGACTGGCCACCTTGTCCCGCGAGGGTGTGGTTGCTGCGGCAAGAGCAGAGGCGGCGGAAGCCGATGCCGCACGGGCAAAAGCTGAACTTGCGGTGGCGCGGCGGCTGCTTGGCCGAGCGACGCCAGTCTCCGAACAGAAGGGTGTCTATAGCATCATCGCCCCAAAGGATGCGACGATTGCGCAGCTGGATGTCATGCCTGGTGAGATGATTCATTCCCTTGATGGCGCGTTAGTTCTTGAAAGCGCCGGAGCCTTATGGGTGGAGGCGGAACTGCCGTCGCGGTTTGTTGGGCAGACAAGCACGGGCGAGAAGGTCACGCTACAGCCATCAGGCGCAGAAGCTAAAATCATCGCCATCGGACGCACAGTTGATCCGCAGAGCCGGTCAGTTACCGTGCGGGCGCAGCTTGAGGCGAATAACGGCCTTCGCCCAGGGCAGAGCGTGCAGGTAACCGTCTTTGGTGGTGTGGAAGGCGGTGCCTTGTCTGTGCCGAGAGCTTCAGTAGTGCGGCTTTCCGGTGAAGACGTTGTGTTTGTGGCCAATGACGGCGGATACCGCGTTGTTCCCGTCACCGTTCTGTCCCGCGGGGCGGATAACGCCATTGTCCGCGGCGCGCTATTGCAAAACGCCAAGGTGGCCATCAGCGCCCTGACGGAACTTAAAGCCCTCGCACTGGAGGGTCAGTGATCATGTTGAACAGGATCATCGAGTTTTCACTGACGCAGCGCCTGCTGGTGGTAGTGCTTGCCCTGATGCTGGGCGTGGCGGGCAGTTTTGCCTTCCTGAAACTGCCAATTGATGCTTTCCCGGACATTTCACCGACGCAGGTGAAGGTGATCCTGAAGGCACCGGGCATGACACCGGAAGAGGTAGAGCAGCGCATCAACGTGCCGCTTGAGATGGAGCTGCTGGGCATTCCGGGGCAATCAATTCTGCGCTCGGTTGCAAAATATGCGATCGCAGACATCACGCTCGATTTTGAAGAAGGCACCGATGTTTACTGGGCGCGCCAACAGGTATCGGAACGGCTTTCCGGTGTCATGGAAGTGCTGCCGGACACGGTCTCCGGCGGGCTTGCGCCCATTTCCACGCCGCTGTCGGACGTGTTCATGTTCACCGTTGAAGGCGGCGACCTGACACTTGACGAGCGCCGGACCTTGCTGGACTGGACAATCCGTCCCGCGCTACGTGTTTTGCCGGGCGTTGCTGATGTGAACGCCCTTGGTGGTCGGGTGAAAACCTTTGAAGTGGTGCCTGACCCCATCGCCTTGCTGGAAGCCGGGCTCACCATTGCCGATCTGCGATCCGCCATTGGTGCCAGCAACAGCAATGATGGTGCTGGCCGGCTGAACGACGGAGAGGAAAACCTGATTGTCCGGACGGTTGGTGCCGCGCGCACGCTGGACGATTTTCGCCAGATCGTGGTGGCGGCCGACGAAAACCGAACGCTCAGGATTGCAGATGTGGCCGAGGTGCGGTTTGGTGCGCTAACCCGATATGGCGCCGTAACCAAAGACGGCAAAGACGAGGCTGTGCAAGGCCTGGTGATTGCCCTGCGCGGCGCGGATGCCCGCGCTGTGGTTGACGGTGTGAAAAACCGCATTGAGGAACTCAAGTCAAGCCTGCCTGAAGGCGTCGAGATCAAGGCCTTTTATGACCGGTCAAACCTGATCGAGAAGGCCGTGGGTACAGTGTCCAAGGCGCTTCTTGAGGCGACGGTTCTTGTTGTTGTCCTTCTGTTCCTGTTCCTTGGTAATGTGCGGGCCGCCCTTGTGGTGGCGCTGACGCTGCCGTTTGCGGCCCTGATCACCTTTGTGATGATGCAGTATTTTGGCCTGACCGCGAACCTGATGAGCCTAGGTGGCTTGGCGATTGCCATTGGCATGCTGGTGGATGCTGCGGTCGTGGTGGTGGAAAATACAGTTGAACACCTTGCGCACCATAAGGCCGACGCAAAGGTGCCCATGCTGCACCGGGTTTATCGGGCCGCCAGCGAAGTGGCCGTGCCGGTGGCTTCCGGCATCCTGATTATCTGCCTTGTGTTCCTGCCGCTGTTGTCGTTGCAGGGGCTTGAAGGGAAACTGTTCGCGCCTGTTGCGCTGACCATCGTTTTCGCGCTTTCCGGGTCGCTGATCCTGTCACTGACACTCATCCCTGTGCTGTCGTCTGCCGCCCTTAAGGCTGGTGCTCATGCCGATCCGTGGTTGATGCGCAAGATTGCCCCTGTCTACAAGGAGCTGTTGCGCCGGGCTCTGGACAAGCCCATGCCGGTGTTCGGCATGGCTGGGGCAGGCCTTGCCGCGGCTGTCGCCGCTTATGTGCTGGTTGGAAAAACCTTTATGCCAACGATGGACGAAGGGGCGATCCTTCTTCAGTTGGCGCAGCTTCCATCAGTGAATGTAGAACGCAGTACCGAAGGGGATCTGGCGGTACAGCGCGCGATCCTGGAAGAGGTACCTGAGGTGGAAAGTGTCATTGCCCGCCTGGGGTCTGACGAGATCGGCCTTGACCCCATGGGGCTTAATGAAACCGACAGCTTCCTGGTTCTGAAGCCGAAGGAAGAGTGGCGCCATCCAGACAAGGCCTGGTTGACCGACCAGATCAGGGCGGTGATGGACAATTTCCCCGGCATCGACTTCGCCTTTACCCAGCCAATTGAAATGCGTGTTTCTGAGATGTTGACCGGTAGCCGGGGCGATCTCGCCATCAAGATCTTCGGTCCGGACCTTGAAGTGCTGGGCCAGCTGAGCGACCAGATCCAGAAAACGGTCGCAGGTATCGAAGGTGCGGCAGAAGTCATTTCTGTGGCAAGCGATACAGTGCAATATCTCCAGGTGGATATCGACCGACTGGCCACGGGCCGCGTGGGCCTCAGGCTGACCGATGTTCAGGAAGAATTGCGCGCCCAGCTTGAAGGTGTCAGCGCTGGATATGTGGTTGAACAAAACCGCCGTATTCCAATCGTCATCAAAGGCGGGGATGAGCTCCGCAACCGTACCGAGATGTTTGCCGACTACCAGATTGCAACGCCGCACGGAGGCCGCGCACGCCTTAGCGATATCGCCCGTATTGAGATGCCGGAAGGTGCTGTGAAGGTGGACCGGGAGAATGCGTCTCGCTATGCCGTTATTCAGGCCTATGTATCGGGCCGCGATCTGGTCGGATTCGTGGAAGATGCCCAGGCGGCCGTTGCTGCCAATGTGACATTGCCTGCAGGGTACAGGCTTGTCTGGGGCGGCCAGTTTGAAAACCAGAAGCGCGCGGCGGAAAGGCTTGGCGTTGTTGTGCCACTTGCCCTTGCGCTTATCTTCTTTGTGTTGTTCGCGACTTTCCGGTCTGTCCGGCAGTCGCTCCTTATCCTGGCGAATATTCCCTTCGCACTTATTGGCGGTGTTCTGACGCTGTGGCTGTCGGGTGAATTCCTGTCGGTTCCTGCGTCGGTGGGTTTCATTGCCCTTCTGGGGATCGCGGTGCTGAACGGCCTTGTGCTCGTGGCGCACTTCAATCACCTGATGGCGGCAGGGCTGGATATCCATTCTGTGGTGTTTGAGGGTGCGCAACGGCGTTTGCGCCCTGTGCTGATGACGGCCAGCATTACAGCCTTTGGGCTTGTTCCGCTGCTCTTTGCAACCGGGCCGGGGTCGGAGATCCAGAAGCCGCTGGCGATCGTGGTGATTGGTGGGCTTGTGAGTTCCACGCTGCTTACGCTTTTCCTCCTGCCGATCCTTTTCCGGCGCTTTGGAGGGGAGGCTGAAGCCGAACAAATTAGTGGGAGCGTGTCGTAATGAAAACCTTATGCAAGTTGGTCATTGTCTGCCCTCGGGAAGTGGCGGAAGACATTGTCGAGGCATTTCTTGAAGCATCTCCGGAGTTTCCTGGGTTCACCTCGTTTGACGTGCAGGGGCATGGTCACGGGTTTGCGTCTGCATCAGCACATGAACAGGTTCGCGGCCATGTGGCTCGCAAGTGCATCTGGATGGTGCTGCCCGAAAGTGACGTCAACCGCGCGTTTGATGCCATTAGAGCGGGGACAAGCAATCCGCATGTCACCCATTGGCTGGAACCAGTCACCGGAGCCGGGAGCCTGACGCCATGATTAAGAAATATCTCGTTGCCGCTGTTGTTCTGACTGTGGGCGGTGCCGCGAATGCCGCCGATAGTATTCTGCCGCAAACCGATGTTGCCCTGGAGGCAATCACTGCGCACCCTGTTGTTGCCACAGCGGAAGCGCGCCTGGTGGAAGCAGCGGCTGAAGCGCGTGCGCGCAGGGTAGGCGAGCATGAATTCCATGTCACAGGAAGCTATATCCGTCGTGACGTCAGGGGCGCAGGTACCTTTGGCGAGTGGGACAGCACGATCAGCCGGGCAATCCGCCTGCCGGGGAAGGCCAAAGCTGACAGAAACATTGGGGCGCTTGGCATTGAAGTGGCCGAGAATGCACGCGACGATGCGCGTCACCAGGTGGCGCTTCTGTTGAAGGATTACTGGTTTGAATGGCTGGATGCCAGTGCGGCACACCAGATCGAACTGGCGGTCGTAGAAACCTACCGCCGTGAGCTGCAGGCGGTGGAGCATCAGTATGAGCTGCAGGAGGCAGCCCTCCTGGAAGTGGAAGGTGTGCGTTCCGCGCTGGCCGTTGCCGAAGCGGACATGGAGAAGAGTACGGCCAGAAAGCTCGAGGCAGAGCGGGCCATTGGCACCATGTTCCCAACCATGGTTTTGCCAGCCCAGACGCTGGATATTGGCGCCCCCAGGGCCACGGAATACAGCTTTGATGCTTGGAAAGAGCTTATCCTATCCCGTAGCCACGAACTTCAAATGGCGAAGAAATATGCAGAACAGCAGCTGGCGCTTGCCCGTCGCGGACGGCTGGACAAGCTGGCCGATCCAACGGTTGGCGTTCGGTTTTTCAGCGAACGGGGCGGCGAGGAGCAGGGCGTAGGCCTTCTTTTCTCCATGCCTATCGGCACAAGTCACCGAAGCGCCAAGAGCGATGCCCAGCGTGCCCGCGCCCTTGCTGCGGAAGCGCAGGCGCGGCAGGTTGAGCTGATGATCGAAGAGGTGGCCGACCGGGACATCACCCGCGCCGAGGCAGGACTGGCCGTGTGGCAGCAGGCTGCCGCAGCAGTGGCAGCAAGCGAACAGGTTGTCTCACGCGTTCGCCGGGCTGTTGACCTTGGAGAGCGTGATCTCGTGGAGCTTTTGCGCGCGCTGAACGCCCATCACGAGCTTTTGCGCCAGGAAGCGGCAGCCCGCATTGGCGCGCACGATGCGATTACGCAGCTTCGTATCGATTCCCACGAAATCTGGGTCACAACGCATCACGACCACAATGATTGAGCCCACTTCATAGGCCAAACAACCTGGCAGGGCCGCGTTTGGCGCAGAAACCAGACCCTTCATTCACGTGTGAAGGTGTCTGGAATGCGCGAATGGCGTTTTAGCCGGCGGCCTTGATGTTGGCGCCCACGGTCCAGCCCAATTCCTTGGCCTTGGCTTCAGCGAGTGCCGGCACGTCTGTTGATACAAAGTGGCGGTGCAGCATCTGAACCCCAAGCATATGGTTGATCACGGCGTCCAGCTGGACCTTGCGGGCCCTTGGCGTGGCATCGCTTTGCGCTTCTTCGATCACGCCCTTGACGGCGGCTCGGTCCAGCAGCCCGCTTTCACCAATTGCATTTTCGCTCAGGTGTTCGTCCGCCAGGCCCATCATGGCGTTCCATTTGTCCTTGTTGATGGTCGCTGGCGGCGCCATGAAGGCGAACTTTTCGCGCTCATAAAGTGTTTTCGGCAGCAGGCCCTTCATGGCTTCCTTCAGGACATATTTTTCCTTGCGGTCCTTGATCCGGTGCAGCGGCGGGATGCGGGTTGCCATTTCCGCAAGATGGTGGTCAAGGAAGGCGGGGCGCGCTTCCATGGAATTGGCCATGTCTACCCGGTCGCCGCCCCAGGTCAGGATCTGGCCTTCAAGCATGGTTTTCGACCAGACATACTGAGCGCGGTCCAGCGGGTGGCGGCCATCCAGCTTGGCTCGGTCCAGTTTTTCAGCAATGGCGAAACCGGGTTTATAGTCTGTCAGCAGGGCTGCGCGGTCCTTGTTCAGCACATCCCGTGCTGTTCCCTCACAGGCCAGCCAGGGCTGCAGGCAACTGGGGGTGAAGCCGACGCGGTCTGTCAGATACATATCGCCATGTTCTTCATCCGCCAGCATCGCGCCCTTGAAGAGGGCATTGCTTTCACCCAGCATAGCTTCCCAGCGCTTGCGCTCAGATGCGTCCATGTCATCAAGGCCATGCAGGAACAGGTCGCGCCTGAAGCTGGGGTATCCGGCGAACAGTTCGTCAGACCCCTCACCGGTGACCACTACCTTGTAGCCCACATCGCGGACGTGCTGGCTCATGAGGTATTTTGCGACGGCGAGCGTATTATAGATGGTGCGTTCCGCATGCCAGACGGTCTTTTCGAAATGGCCATACAGGTGGCTTGCATCGAGCCTGAGGATATCCTGATCAGCGCCGGTGGCCTGCGCCATCTCCTGCGCGATGGGGGTTTCGTCATAGGCTTTGTCTGTGAATCCGATGGTGAAGGCCTTCACCGGGTCCTGGCGCATGGCGGCCGACAGGCCAAGGATGGCGCAGCTGTCTACGCCGCCAGAGAGATAACAGCCAACAGGCACATCGGCCTGCAAGCGTAGTCGGACGGCTTCGGTGAGACCTTCGCGGACGGCCTCAATGCTCTCTGCTTCATCCTTCTCGCCCTTGTGGAAGCTGGCGTCGGGGAATTCGAAATCCCAATAGGGGCGGTCTTCAACCTGATAGCCAAGGCCCTGACGGCGGAAGGTGACGACATGGCCGGGTTTCACCTGGTGGATGCCCTCATAGGGCGTAGTGCCGGGCACCATCACCTGCATGAGCTGGTGCAGGAGGCCTTCATTGTTGAAACGGCGCGGTACTTCCGGGTGTGCCATCACCACCTTGATTTCAGACCCGAAAACAACGCCCGTGTCGCTCATATGATAATAGAGCGGCTTGATACCGAAGCGGTCGCGCACCAGATGAAGTGCGTCTTCCTTGGCGTCATAGAGCGCAAAGGCGAATTCGCCGCGTAGGCGGCGAAGGGTTTCTTCCATGCCGAAGCGCGGGAAAAGATGCAGGATGATCTCGCTATCGCTTTTGGTGCTGAAGCGCGCGCCGCGGCTCGTGAGGTCGGTCCTGATGCGTTGATAGTCGTAAAATTCCCCATTGTGCGCCAGCAAGAGGCTGTCATCTGCACTCCTGAACGGTTGGCGCGCCCTTTCTTCATTCAGGTCGATGATCGACAAACGGGCGTGGGCAAAGCCAACCCCTTGGCCGTCCATCACTTCAACGCCGAAGCCGTCGGGGCCACGGTGGTGTTGGATCGCGGCCATGTTGGCCAGTAATTGCGCGTTAACGGGACGGTTCTTCTCTCGGTAAAAAATACCAGCAATGCCACACATGGGGTTTGCCTCTTTTCTCTATACTTAGGTCGGGTTCGGGCTTCGGCTTTGGTCTGGGCTTCGGGGGGTCAGACCACGTCCATCACCATTTCTGTGCGCTGCACGATGCAGGTCAGAAGGGCCATGCGCATGAACACAGCCCCGCGGGCCTGGGCGAAATACCAGTTGTGCGGTGTCGCATCGAGCGAGGTGCAAAGCTCCTCGCCGCGGGCCAAGGGGTGCAGGATGATGCTGTCCTTCTTGAGCGGTGAGTTTTCGTCAAGCCGCAGGCTTTCGCCCATGACCTCGAACCCGTCTTCAATCCAGGCGATGGCGTTGATGTAGGTGACATCCAGCGCAGGCAGTTCGGCGTTCAGGTCATTGGATTCGCGAATGTTCAAGCCTTCCCGGATCAGGTTTTCCTTCTGGTCTGGTGCCCATATGTCACCGCTCTGGTCATCGTGGATCACCACAACTTCTTCAAAGGATTTGGAAAAGCGCGACAGAAGGGTGAGCAGGCTTCTGACCGTCCGCATGCGGGACGGCACGCCCACGATACCGATCCTGATCTTTTCTTCCGGGTCTTCCTGTAGAAGGTCGGGGCGCCATTTCATGATGGCATAGAGGTCCGCCAGCGCTTGGGTGGGGTGCTCGTCCATGCCGTTACCGGCATTGATGATAGGAATACGCAAGCTGGTCATCATTTCCATCACCGACGATTCAGCATTGTCACGCAGCACGACGCAGTCACCATAGTTGTTGAACATCTCGGCTACGTCCGACAGGCTCTCGCCTTTGGCGATGCCGGTAGTCGAGCGGTCTGTGATCGACATGATGTCACCGCCCAGGCGGTGCCATGCGCTTTCGAAGCTTAGGCGTGTACGGGTCGATGGCTCATAAAAGGCGCTGATCAACAGCTTGCCGGAAAGGGGTTTCATCGGCGTCGCGAAACGTTCCGGGTTCGCTTCATATTTGGCTGCCAGGCGGAACAGTTGTGTCAGAAGCGGGCGCTCGAACTGGGCGGCGGATGCCACGTGGTTGTTCGACAGCGTCAGCAGATATTCATGTTCTTCCTGCACGGCGCGCAGCAGCCCCTTGGGGTGCGCACTGCCATAGACATCAGGCCGCTGGGGCTCAAACGACGCAGCGCCTTCGAAGATTGCCTTTTCTGCACCTACCATAGCGACTTCTCCTTCACGTCACGCCAGACAAGATAAATAAGAACAAAGGGTGCCGCGACGGTCAGCACCAGGGCGGGCAGAACCAGGGCGGCAAGCCCAGTGGCGGAAATCATGATGTCTCTCCGTTGGATTGAGGGGAGGTCGAGCCGTTCAGTTTGGCCCAGTCGAATGTGGGTTCTGTGCGGAGCGCCAGCAGCATCACGAGCATCGATACGGCGGCAGAAACCAGTGCCGCGACATAGAAGCCAATGGCGAAATAGGCATAGAGTCCGGTGGCGGTGCCCAGCACCATCGCGGTTGACGCCAGTATGCCGTTGCCGCGCCGGTTCAGAAGGCCGATGGCGATGGGCCAGATGGTGCTGGCAACAAAGGCGCCAGTAAAATGCAGGAGCGAGCCAAGCGTGGCCATTTTGGGCACGCTCAGGACCCAGGTAACGGCACCCAGGCCAAGAATGATCCAGACTGTCGCTTTTCTTAGCTCCGGGTCAGTCGCATCTTTGCGGATGTGGCCCTTGTAGATGTCCTTGACGATCAGGTCGCTGGTGGCGGCAAGGACGCTGTCGAGGCTGGAGGCAAGTGCCGCAAATACGACAACAAACACGAGGATTGCCCCGCCAAGGCCAAAGAGCTTTCCGGCGACAAGCGGTGCCACCATGTCAGGCGACGGCACGTTGATGCCCAGGGCGGGTGCCGCAAGCGCGACAAAGCCTGCAACGATGGGGATCGGCAACCAGAAAAGGCCCGCGAGCGCATAGGCGCGGAAGCCCACGCCGGGTGCGAAGGCAAAGGCGCGTGACCACCAAACGTTCGAATGGAATATCTCCCCAACGCCGAAGAAGAGGTTGTTGAACAGGAACATGATGGAGGCGGGCAAGAGGAGGTTCAGGAGCTCCGGACGCTCTGCTTCAAGCTGTGCGTGAATGGCATCAAATCCCACCTCATTGATAACGAGCACTGCCAGGATCACAACGCCCACAAGGATAAGGATCGTCTGAACGAAGTCGGTCCCGATCACCGCCTTCAGGCCACCAAACACTGTATAGAGGGTGCAGACGATAACAATCACGCTCATGCCGTAAACATAAGGGATGCCTGCAAGCGCGTTGATCAACAGGCCACCAGCCATGCCAAGGCTGATCAGCCAGCCCAGGCTGTAGAAAAAGCTGATGACCAAGAAAATGCGCCACGCGGTGTTGCCATAGCGCAGGCGAATGAAATCGCCGCTTGTAAAACCATGAGGCATCATGGTTCGGATGCGGCGAGCCAGCGGCGCGAACAACAGAAGACCAACAGCGCCAAGGCTGTAGCCCACCATGCCCCAGATGCCCAGCTGGTAGGCCAGTTGTGGGGCGGTCATGGTGGTGTTGGATGTCACCCATGTAGCCATGGCCGTGGCAACGGCAAACCCCATTCCAACTTTCCTGCCGGCCAGCATATAGTCATCGAGCGTGTCATTCTTGCGCCCCAGCCACCAACCGAGCCAGACCCATAGAAGGGAGAAACCGGCAATGATGGTCCAGGCAACGGAGACGGGCATAACGGTATCGGTATTCAGCATGATGATAAGGGTCCCTGGTCTCAGGCAGCAGTCTGGTTCTCATCAGCGTCCGCGCTGCGGCCGCCGGTGATCAGAAGAACGAGAAGGGCGATAAACATCGTGGCGCCAACGGCAAAGAAGGCCCATGCGCGTGACAGCGGATGGTGCTGAACGGTCACAGTAACAGGGGCGCCAACCGGGGCGCCGTCAGCGATCAACTGAAATTCAAAGGTGCCGTCCGGCCTGCCGCTGAGCGTGGTGGCGCGATCGCTACCCCTATAAAGGGTGTGCCAACCTTGACTTGTTTGTTCTTTGAGTTCGAAGGTGTTTCCGGATGCGTCAGGCCAGGAAAGCGTGACATATCCCGCAGAGGTACCATCGTCTGCGACGGTGAGATCTGCAGCAATAGCAGACGCATTCGGGACAAGTAATGCGGCCAGAATTATAATAGTACGAACTAGCATAGCGGGATTTTTCTGAAGCCCTTCTGGTAAAACCTATATTTATATACGGTTTATTGCGTTTCAGTGTGATGACACTAGAACATTAATATTTTGAATTCAAATTAAATATATTTAAGGTTAGCGGCAATGATCATCCCATGATGCCTTTTACCTTATGAAACGGGGGAATGAATGCCAGATATTTCAGTTCAAAGGATTGAAAACGATTTGCTCGCGCTGTCCAAGTTCGGTTTTAATGAGGCAGATAAGGGCATTTACCGGCAGGGTTTCACGGACATCGACATGGAGGCGCGTGCCTGGGTCATGGCCAAGATGGAGGATCTTGGCATGGAAGTCCGCATGGATGGGGCCGGGAATGTCATCGGGCGCTATGGACCCATGGGCAAGCCTGCCGTGATGGTTGGATCGCACCTGGACAGCGTACCGGCGGGCGGCATCTTCGATGGTGCGCTGGGCGTCATGGCGGGGATTGAATGCATTCGTGTGATCCAGGAAAATGAGATCAAGCTCAACTATCCGATCGAGATTGTAGGCACGAGTGAGGAAGAGGGGCGCTTTGGTGGCATGCTGGGGGCGCAGGCGCTGGCGGGTTGCCTGACGCCGGACTGGCTGGATAGCGCGAAGGATGCAGGTGGCCTGCTGTTGAAGGATGCCATGGCAGCGCATGGGCTCAATCATCTGGAAGCGTTGCATGCCTACCGTGACAAGTCGGATTTGAAGGCTTTCATAGAATTGCACGTGGAGCAGGGCCCGGTACTGGAGGCCAAGGGCAAGTCGATCGGCGTGGTTGAGGGTATCTCTGGCGTTTTCAAGTGGATGGTACGGCTGATAGGGAAGGCGGACCACGCGGGCACCGCGCCCATGGATATGCGCTCGGATGCTTTCCTTGGTCTTGCGGATTTCGCGCACGAGATCCAGCGTATCATCGACGAGGAGGGGACGGAAAAATCGCGCATCACCATCGGTTATGTAGAGCTTAAGCCTGGATTTCCGCATACGGTGCCAGGTGAGGTGGATTTCACCATTGTTGGGCGTGACCTGGACGGTGAAGTGATGAGAGGGCTTGCGAACGCGTGCCAGCGGGTGCTTTCGGCCATTGCGCGCAATCGTCGGCTGAAGTTCGAATATGAGCAGATGAGCTGGCTGGAGCCGCAGCCCTGTTCCGGCAAGATTGTTGATCTTGTCGCCAGGCACGCGAAAAAGCGTGGCTACAGCCACATGCGCATGCCGTCGGGGGCCGGGCATGATGTTCAGTTTCTGGCTCATATCACGGATGCCGGTCTCATATTTGTGCCAAGCGTCAAGGGTGTCAGTCACGCGCCGGACGAATGGACACATTGGGTTGACGTGGAGCGGGGTGCCAACCTTCTGCTGGACAGCGTGATCGACCTGGCGACGAATTAAGGGCCGGGCTTTGGAGAACGGCTATGCTCCCTGGTCTCAGTGCCCAGGGCGGCGTGGGCGCGGTCGATTATAGTGGCCCCACGTGGAGTATGACGCTCGACCTCCATTGTGGTGCGGGGTGCGGCGCCTATACAGAAGAAGGCATGACGACGACCCGCTGGGGCTATCGTTTGCCTCTCTCAATGCTGTGTCATTCAGTAATGAGGTGATTGACGGAAATGGCGCTACGCCTGTTCAAGCCAGGGCCAGCAGTTCAGTTTTTACCGAAGGCCAGGTGATGACGCAAGGTGACTTCAATATCCTGATACAAGGGGACCGATCGGCTGGTGGGCGCACATGTCCCGGCCAGTTTCAGTTGCTTCAGTTGCGGCAAGAAGAGCAGGTTGGCACTGTCGTTCTGCCCTTCCTTTTGCGAACAAGCCTCAGCGCTAGTTGCGGCAGGGACATCGGGTAATAGTGGCCGCAAAAAAGGCATCGATATTTTCGCTTGTGACGGACGTAGGAATAAGCCACGGGCAAGACCACGAAGATCACCAGAAATGTCAGGTTGATTATGGTCGGGTTGGTGGCGATTGGGGCAAGAAGCAGGGTGCTGTCCATTATGCTGTCTCTGAACTTTGGTTGCTTTTATTGTGTTTGGGCACAACAAAGGCGACCATGGCTGGGAATGCAATATCACCTCACAGCAAAGTGACACGACGTGTCTGCCGTTCATGCTGTGAGGTGAAGACGAAAGGGCAGAAGCCTCTAGTCCGCGTTTCCTTGACCCTTGAACCAAGGGAAAAAGGCTGACGTCCGTCTGCGGTATTCCCGGTAATAGTCCCCCAGTTCCTCGATCAGGTCTGCTTCCTCGAATGGGGTTGCGATCAGGATGTAAGCAAAGGCTGCAGCCGAGAATACGATGTGTCCGACAGTAAGGTGCGGCGCCATCCAGGCCATGATCATCCAGCCAAGGCTAATGGGGTGCCGTACCACTGCGTAAAGCAGACCGACGGTGATGCTCGGGTCTTTAGGCGAGGATTTCCTGAAATTCTCCCACGCCTGGGCAAGGCCGAAAAAGCCGAAATGGCCGAACTGGAAGGTGGCCAACAGCATCATGGTCCAGACCATGCCATACGCCACATACATTGCTGTCATGCCGCCCGTTGTATCAATGTCCCAAACCGTGATGGGAATAGGCTGCCAGAAATAAACCAAAGCGAACGTCATGGCAGCCGTCATGTAAAGGTAGGTCGCGCGCTCAATGGGGGCGGGGACAAATTTGGTCCACCAGCGTTTGAAGCTGCTTCTTGCGGTAATGGAATGATGCAGGCCAAAAAGCAGCACGAGGGCAACATTGATGGCGATGGCCCAGGGAACCGACGTGGTTGGGCCCTGGCTAATTCCCTTTGGGACCGCAAAATCGATGAAAAAGCCCATCAGATACAGCAGGCTTGCCTGGCCGGCCGCATAGCCGCCAATTGCATAGATTAAGAACAGTACAGGCTTCATTGTATTCGTTCCTTATTGGCTGGCGCAGCCAGTTGGCGGCGCGCCAGGGCGTGTGCATCATCGCCAATTTTTGTCGTGGTTTGCGTGGGTTCGCAGGTAGGAACCGGCCTTTTGATGGTGATCGTAAAAGTCGGTGTCCAGCTGATGGGCCTGCAGATACATCATGGTGAAGATCGAGGGGACAGACGCAGGGAAACGCCCGTATTCGTCATAGATATATTGCGCCATCAGGGCCACACATCTTCTGAATTCCTCTGAATGTGGCGCGCCAGCGCCACGCACGGCCTTATTATCTTTGTATGGCCCGGCGGCATCTGGATTGAAGGGCCCACCTGTTCCGAATTTCCTGTTTATGACGGCATCGACAGCAGTACGCATGTCAGGGAAATGAGGAGGGCAATGACCCTCAAAAACGCCAGGAAGGCCGGTTACGTTCGGAAGAGGCCAGCGGTCGTCTGTGCCAAAGCTGAAGCCCAGCCCAGGCACCTTCGAATCTCCGCTTGCCCCGAGGATGCTGAAGGGATTGATGCCGCCATACATCCATCCCCCTAGGCCCATGGCCTGCAGCATCAACATGCCGCTGTAGCAGGCGGTCGATGCCTCAACGGTCACTTCTTGAAGACTCATTTGGTCGACAAATGACATTGGGTAAGCGTTGTCCACATCGACAAGCGCCTTGAATTTATCCATCCCGGGTATGGGCTTGCCTTTGGTGTCATCAAAAATGCAGGCGCCGTTTTGCACCAGATAGCAAAGATTGAGGATGTGGTGCTGGGCCAAATCCGCCACAGGAATAATCAATGTGCTGCCGGGAACGTTTGCGCACCATTCATTATGCATTTCCATATGGTCAGATGAGGCCGGGATGTTGAGCCTGCCGTCAGACAGTTTGACAATGCGTTTCCTGTGCTCGGAAAGATAGGCACTGAGGTCTGTCCCATCCGTGTTCTCAAGCGCCGCCGCTGAAGGCATGTCCCGTGTCGGGAAATAATAAACGCCCTTATCGTCAGTGAAAAATATATCGGTGGTATGGAACCCTGCGGCCGACGGGAAGGTTCGCCCGCCACTTGCTGCGCTGTAATTCGGGATATTCGGTAGATAATTGCGATTGTAGGGTATCAGATTTGACCAGCCCGTATTGCCGGAAACGGTGGTCAGCAACAGCATCTGTTCCAGGTCTGTCAGCGGCGCGGCTTCCTGCTTTGAAGCATAAGCCAACGGGCCATCAGGTATCGTTGTGCCGCGGGCAAAACGCCGTGATCGTCTTCCGTGGATAGCCTCGATCAGCGGAAAATTGACTGCTTCAAGCAAGCCTTTGGGGATAGAGGGGAACTGGTCGAGCATGACGCGTCCTTTGCTTGCCATGACCTCTGCTTTGGCCGAAAAGCCGAGGCCTGCCAGAATTGAACCTGCACCGATCATTGATGTGCCGAGTAGTTTTCTCCGTGAAACTTCAAACATTGCTGGCGTACGCCTCTTCATACAATTAAGGCACCGGCCAAGTGGCCAGTTCCGTGAATATCTGGTCTCTGAATATCTGGCGAGAATGCCAGAAACCAGAAAGGCTGTTTAGAGGGGTAATTGACAAAAAGAAGCCAAATGTGCCACTTTTGAGACATGCCAGTACCATCATGCAATACGAACTTGTCCATCAGTCTGCTTGCGATGCCTGAAACTTCAGCGTCTGTACTTTATGGGCTTTATGAAGTTTTCTCGTCTGTGGGCACCTTGTGGCCGCAGTTGACAGGGGAGCAGGTGCAGTGTCGCACTGTCTCGACCAACATAGTTGCGGCCAGCAAGGACATGTTCCTCACAGCACAGGGCGTGCCGGTGTTGGCGACGCATACGTTCGATCAAAAACATCGTACCAACGTAGTGATCGTGCCGGAAGTTGAAATCATGCCGGATCAGGATCCACGTGGCAGGTGGCCGGTAGCATCAAAGTGGGTTGCGCAACAATATGAAGCCGGCGCTGTTGTGTGCTCGGCCTGCAATGGGGCGTTACTGCTTGCCGACGAGGGGCTTCTGGACGGGTTTGAAGCGACAACCCATTGGAGCGTATCGGGGATTTTTGCCAGATACTATCCGGATGTGACATTGAGGCCAGAACGCGTGCTGATGCCTGCGGGGATCGGACACCGTATTGTGACAGCAGGCGGCGCAGCCTCTTGGACAGACTTGGCTTTGTATCTTGTTGCGAGGTTCTGCGGTGAAGACGAAGCGCGCCGTATCGCAAAGATCTTCCTGTTTGGTGACAGGGCATGCGGGCAGATGCCGTTTGCTTCAAGAGTACGCCCACGCCAGCATGATGACGCTGTTATTTCAGATATCCAGGTGTGGATTTCAGGCCATTATTCAAGCCCGACGCCGGTGGCGAATATGACGGAACGATCTGGGCTGACACAGCGCACCTTCAAGCGCCGTTTCAAGGCCGCAACCGGATATACGCCGCTTGATTACGTTCAAACCCTGCGTATTGAGGAAGCGAAACAGATGCTGGAGTCTTCCAGTGTTTCCGTTGATGATATTGCCTGTGAAGTTGGATATGAAGACGCCACGTCTTTTCGTCGGTTGTTCAAGCGTTCAACAGGGTTGAGGCCGCACGAATATCGCCAGAAATTCAAGTCGGTGGTGCAGGGTATCAATTAGATCCCGCCACGCCTTTATCAAACGCTCCATTGCGGGTGCGGTTACCAAGGCCGCCAAAAAATCGCATTCTCTTCCATAAATATGGCATAAAAGGCATGTTTTTGTCACTTCTGATTCTTCCTGTTTTGGCTATTTTTGCTATCTTCCGCATCGACATGAGGGAAGACCAATGAGTGGGAACCGGCGAACGGCCTATGTTCCCATCGTGGTGATGGTCTTGCTCGTGGAGCAAGGCCATGGCGGCCTCCTTGGCGACCTTTATTGAAGGCGGCGACTGTCTCTCTCTAGGGGCATCGCTTATTGCTCCTCGCTGGTCGAGGAGGCCGCTTAGCCACTTGTTTTTTTTCGAGGCGGGTACCTGATGATGGGTCCCTCATGCGGTTGGAAAAATCTCAGGTGACAAGAATATTTAATTGCAACGAGCCCAATTTGAAGCAACAGCCCAAGGTCCCAAAATGGCATAACAATCATATTTCATGTTGATGTCCTTCTAGCGGCCCGACCAATTGAAGCCTACTGCCAGTCCATGAAGGCGTGGTTGGCTTAAACGATGAATGGAGAGATGCTCCGACATGAAAAGTGCACGCCCTTACACCAATCTGATGGACGAAAATACGGGCCTGGAATGGCAGGTTCTCCCGGACACCGACGGTCTCGTCTCGTTTGCGCTACTCACTGAAGACAGGGAAACAGGTGCTTTTTCAAGAGTTACCAAGTTTTGCGCAGGTGCCAATACGTCGAAGGCGGGGACCGTTAGCCATGTCTTTTGTGAAGAAATCATTGTTCTTTCAGGCCGCCTTTATGACGCGGCGCAGAAGATATGGCTGACAGCAGGCCACTATGCCTGTCGGTCGCCGGGAGAGGCCCACGGGCCTTTTTCCGCAGCCGAAGATTGCTATGTAATTGATGTATCCCATGTTCAGAAAATTGCCGATAAATAAGGGGAGACGAGCCATGAAACGTCCTCGACAGATTGTCCTTTCAGGAAACGCGAAATGATCGACCTTAAGGCGGTGAGGGCGGACACCATGGGGTGCAGGCATACCCTGCATTTTGACAACGCAGGAGCGGCACTGATGCCGACGCCTGTTTTTGATGCGGTGCAACATCACTTGCGCCTTGAAAGGTTTCTGGGAGGGCAGGAAGCCGCCCGCCGGTCGCAGCCTGATCTGGAGGCATTTTATCATCAGTTCGCCGGTTTGTTGAATGCCCAACCGGAAGAAATTGCTTACTTGGAAAACGCCACGCGCGCTTGGGATATGGCCTTTTACGGTCTGCGGCTTGAGCCTGGCGACCGTATCATCACGCACGGATCAGAATATGCCTCCAACTTTCTGGGGTTTCTGCACTTGGCCAAAAAGAAGCAGGTGGAGATTGACATAGCGCCTTCCGATAGAAGCGGTCAGCTGGATGTTGAAGCCCTTGAGAGACTCATTACGGCAAAAACCAGAGTAATCGCCATAACGCATGTTCCCACCCAGGGTGGGTTGGTGAACCCGGCGGAACGGGTTGGAGATGTCGCCCGGCGGTATGGGCTGATCTATATTCTGGATGCCTGCCAGTCTGTTGGTCAAATTGATGTCGATGTCGAAAAAATCGGCTGCCATGTCCTTACAGGGACTGGCCGAAAGTTCCTGCGGGGCCCCAGGGGGACTGGATTTCTTTATATGCAGAGAGACTTGATAAAGACAGTCGAGCCTCCTTTTATCGACTTGAAAGCAGCAACATGGACAGAGGATTTTGACTATGTGTGGCGCGATGATGCGCGAAAGTTCGAGAATTGGGAGAGCAATGTTGCGGGGCGCGTTGGATTGGCTCACGCTGTTGAATATGCACGAGGCATAGGGATGAAGGTGATTGAGGAACGCGTGCAAAAACTGGGTGCCGCTTTGCGAACGTCGCTAAAGAGTGTTCCCGGCGTTCAGGTTTGTGACCTGGGCGAGAAGAAATGCGGAATCGTTACATTCAAGAAGGAGGGAATTCCCAGCTCGTCCGTTGCGGAAAAGCTGCGCGAACAGGCCATGAATGTCTCTGTGTCCAGTGTGGAATATGCGCGCCTCGATTTGGGGGCAAGGGGGACGGGACCGGTGGTGCGGGCATCGGCCCATTACTATAACAGCGAGCAGGAAGTCGAGACGTTCGTGGCCGCTGTAGCCAACCTCAAGTGACGTAGCGGACAGCCACTGGTTTGTGAGCGCCGTTATCGAAGACAAACAAAACAAGCGACAAAAGGATTACAGACAATGATTTTCTCCCCAATCCGGTGGTTTGGCCTTGTGCTGCTTTGCTGCGTTTTTCCGACTAGTGCGTCGGCTGATGGGGAAAAGGCAACCGTCGGCCAAAGGGTGCAGGTGATGGTTATCGGCGTGACGCATTTTGCCGATACGGGCCAACATATGGTCAACACTGAGGCTGCAGATGTCCTGGCGCCGGCTCGCCAAAGGGAACTGGAAAAATTGGTGGAAGCGTTGGCAGCTTTCAAGCCGACCGCAGTAGCCATTGAAAAGATTGCATCCGCTCCTGATTTCCACGTTGAAGAATACAGCGGTTTTGCACGCAAGGACCTCCTTTCCAAACGGAATGAAAATTTTCAGATTGGGTATCGTTTGGCGAAAAGGGCTGGCCTCGACGTGGTATTTGGCATCGACGAGCAACCGTCAGCAAAAGAACCAGACTATTTCCCGTTTGACAAAGTCCAGGACCACGTGGCCCGGACCGGGCAAATGGATGCATTTGGACAATATTTCGGTCGGCTCCAGGCCAGGATAGAAGCTGCAGTTGCGGAAAATACCAAGCTCAGTATTCCCAGCATGCTTCTGTCGATCAACCAGCCTCGCTCACTTCTGTCGAGTACAGATTATTTCTTTGAACTGATGAAATATGACCGGGGCGAAGATCAGCCCGGGGCGGAACTCTATGCTTACTATATGATGCGCAACGCAAAGATTTTTGGGAAGCTGATGGCAGTAAGCAAGCCAGGTGACCGGATCATCGTGATTTATGGCGCTGGGCACAAAAGATGGCTTGATCAGTTGCTCAAGAGCGCCCCGACTTTTGAAGTTGTGAGCCCTGTCCCGTATCTGGAAAAGGCAGTGTCGGAATGATAATTTCTGAATAAGACCAAGGTGTTACAGTGAATTTTATGGGGCTTGAAACCGCCTTTATTCACTCTCCTGGTTTATTCCAGTCGGCGGCGAGTGCTTTTTTCATGTTTTCGAATTGTTGTTCACCCAGATTTCTAGCAACGTCCTTTTCAATCGCTTCCATTAGGCCCATGGCCTGATTAACGAAGCGCGTACCGAAATCTGTTTTCTTCAGCAGTTTGGCACTGGCTTTCCTGGGATCAGGAATCTGCTTGATGATGCCTTTTGCCTCAAGCTCCTTGACCAGCAAGCTGACGGCTTGGCGTGTTACGCCCAGCTTCTCGCTCATCGATGTGGATCGATCCTTGCCATCATCCAGGTGGGACATGAACAACAGTTGGGCTTTGGAAAGCCGCATCCCGTTGCATTCCATTAGTTTGGCGTTGAACTCTCTTTCAATCCATTCGAAACGACCTACCAGCAGGTCCATCAAGATCGGTGTTGCATTGTTTTCGTACGGTGCCATGTCGCGCCTCAAGATGATTTTTTGTCAAGTCGCTTGACAAAGTGGTCGATGATTGAAACATAGTACTGTCAAGCAGCTTGACAAAGAGCAAGCGCTTTAGTGGCCGGGAACCGTGATTGGAGATCACGTGCCCCGCGACAGAACAACAAACAAAACAGCGAGTGGATAGAATGATAAGACAAACAATGCGTAGTGGGATTAAGGGAGCTTGCCTGGTTTTGGCGCTCTCAGCGTGTACTGTTGCAGAAGACGAGCTGCAACTGCGCTCTGGCCTGGAAGGGCTTCAATTTGATGAAAGTGTCAGACCACAGGATGACTTTTATAAACACGTGAACGGGACCTGGTTGGCGCAAAGCGTGATACCAGATGACAAGTCCCGGTGGGGTGTGTTTCCTGAGTTGATGGCGGATACTGAAAAGTTTCAGTATACCATTCTGCGGGAGCTGGCCGAGGCTCAGGCGACGTCACTTTCTGCTGACGCGAGGAAGCTGTCTGACCTGTACCGGAGCGTGGTTGAGCGTGATGCTTCTGGTGAAGCAGCGCTCGAGCGTGTCAATGATATCCTGCGCCAAATCGCAGAGGTTCAGTCCCGGGATGAGTTTCTTCTGTTAACGTCCGACTTGAGAAGTTTCGGTGTGTCTTCACCAATTACTGTCGACGTCGATTTTAACTTGGTGAAAGCCTCAGAATATGCGGTTTACGTGTATCAGGGGGGACTAACGCTGCCGGTCAAAGACGCCTATCTGGCCGATGTCGATTTTTTCAAGGCTGTTTTGGCCAGATACACCAACTATCTTGAAGCCATATTGCGGGCAGCAGGCCTCGCGGGCAGGGGTGTGTCTGCGGCGGATGTGCTGGCCTTTGAGACGGAACTTGCCAAGATTCAATGGTCTGAAACTGAAATGAGGGATGTATCAAGGATGTACAATCCCTTTGCCGTGTCGGATCTGGATAGTCAGGTCTCAGACATTGTCGATTGGCAGGACTTCCTGGGGCGATCCAGGCTGGGTCACGCTGAACAAGTGATTGTTGTTCAACCGCAGTATTTACGCGACCTGAAGGACGTGATTGATGCGACCCCGCTGGAGACGCTAAAGGCCTACTATGCCGTTCAAGTAATGAATCTTGTCGCCCCCTATCTGGGTGGAGAATATGCAGAGATACATAGTGATTTCTTCGACAAGGTCCTGAAAGGCCGGGACAAGCCCCAACCACAATGGGAACAGGCGGTCGAGCTCGCGAATGAATATCTCAGTGATGCAATGGGACAGGAATATGTGCGCCGGGGCTTCTCAGCCAAAGCAAAGGCTGCAACAGAAGATATCGCACAGAATATACTGAAGGCCTTTGATGCCGGGATTGACGGGATCGCCTGGATGGAGGCGCAGACCAAACAAGAAGCGCATCGGAAGCTTGGCAATATTGTCTACAAGGTAGGTTATACCAAGAACTGGGATTCTTATGCGGGTCTGGACATTAAACCGGATGACCTGCTGGGGAATGTGCTGCGCGGTAACACATTCAACTACGGGCAAAACATCAAGTTGCTCGGCAAACCTGTTGATCGTTCGAAGTGGCGCAGCCCGCCGCAAGAATTTAATGCATCCTACAATCGTTCATTGAACGAAATGACGTTCCCTGCAGCTTTCCTGCAGCGGCCATTCTTCGATGCAAGTGCCGAACCTGCGTTCAATTATGGTGCGATTGGTTCGATCATTGGCCATGAAGTAGGGCACGCGTTTGACGACCAGGGCCGGAAATTTGACGCTGACGGAAATTTGAACGACTGGTGGTCAGCAAGGGACGCAGAGGTGTTCAGTGAACTTGCCCAGAAGCTTGTTGATCAGTTTGGGGCGTATGAGCCGTTGGAAGGCCACAAAATCGATGGAGACCTCACACTGGGAGAGAACATCGGAGATCTAACCGGTCTTGAGATTGCGTGGCAGGCTTATTTGCTTTCCTTGGACGGAAAAGAACCACCGGTGATTGATGGCTATACGGCCCAGGAACGATTCCTGGTCGGATATGCCCAGCTCTGGCGGTGGAAATACCGTGATGAGGCCCTGATCTCAATGCTGCGCGAAAATCCGCACTCACCACCCATGTTCCGGGCAAATGGTCCGCTTGAAAACCTTTCGTTGTTTCAGGAAACATACAGCGTTCGGGAAGGTGACAGAATGTACAAGGCTCCGGAAAAAAGAGTCAAAATCTGGTAGCTTGGCTTGGGATTGAATAAGGGCCGCTGAGAACGATGCTTGGCGGCCCTATATTCTTACCCTTTTGAACGGCGCTTACGTGCGTGATGCGCAGTATGGCGTCAGATTGCTGTCTGGTCGGAGGCTGTGATGAAAAAATCAATTATGCGTTTTGCACTTTTATGCATTTTCCTGTGTGCATCGGCCTCGAATGCTGGGGCAGAGAGTAATATTTCCCGGGAGGATAGAGATGTTACAGTTCGGACGATTGCTCAGTATATAAGTGATCTCTATTTTGACGAAGCGAAGGCGGCGGAGATCTCCCGGTCGTTGCTTTCCGCGTTTGAAGACGGGGCGTTCTCGTCAATCACGACGGCGGAACAGCTTGCGGATGCGTTGACCGGCCGTCTGGTAAGCGAGGATCGCCATTTCAATGTAAGATTTATTGGGTGCGAAGCCGTTGAACAAATCATGTCGGAAAGTGCCGCTTCCGACAGCAATGCAGATACAGACCGGCAAGCTGCGATGCGACGGATAAATTATGGTTTCTCAAGTGTCGAAATTTTGCCTGGGAATATCGGATATATCGAAGCGAAGCGGTTTTATCCCATCGCATTGTCGCAGAAAGTTATTTCGAGTGCGCTTGAGTTTGTTGCCAATACTGACGCAGTCATCATCGATGTTCGCCAAAACAATGGTGGCCCCCCTGGAACGGTACAGTTTCTGATCAGCCACTTTCTAAGTGGCGACGAGCCAACGCTTATCAATACCTTCATCACGCGGGAGTCTGAGCATCCAATTCAGATGTGGTCGCTTCCGTCAAGCCCGTCGGGAAATCGTCCCAATACACCGCTTGTTGTTTTGACCAGCGGCCGAACGGGGTCCGCCGCAGAGGCGTTTGCCTATCATCTGCAAGCAATGAAACGCGCAACAATAATCGGTGAGACGACCGGCGGTGCAGGTAACCCGGGCGGCAGCTATCTTACAGATGAAGGATTTTCTATCTTTATTTCGACGGCGGCAGCGCGAAATCCAATCACCAGGTCCAATTGGGAAGGCGTTGGGGTTGTGCCCGATATTGTTGTTCCTTCCGCACAGTCGCTTGAAAGAGCACGCGAATATCTTTACCAGGAGCTACTTAAAAACGCCAACAGTTCGGCCCAGCGATTATCCCTCGAGTGGGCTCAGGAGTTGCTCAACAACAAGCAAAATCCAGTCCTGACAAGCGAAGAAAATCTGCGGCGCTATGTTGGTGGTTTTGGAACCCGTGACACCTATATAGACCATGGAACTTTGATGATCGCGCGTAAAGGCGCGCAGCCGAGCATGCTCCGCTCGCTTGGAAATGATCGGTTTGCTTACGATGATGACGATCGCTACCGTATTGTGTTTCATTTTGACCGGGGCGGTAGGCTCGCAAGTATGGATATCTTGATGGTCGATGGCTCGGTCACCACTTATCCCGCAGAAGGGTAGATGGCGCAGTGTCTGACTTTTCATATCTCCAGGTATCGATCGCCCTTGTCGCGATGCTCATACTCATGTCTGCCTGTTCACCAATCAAGACAGAAATCAGGACCCAAATCCAGGTAGACGCACCCAGCAAGGTGGTTTGGTCAGTGCTGACCGACTTTGACGCCTACAAGGAATGGAACCCTTATCATGTCCTGGTGTTGCACAGCCCGGAAGGGCCATGTGCGGTGAAACCTGAGTGTATTAGCCTTGGTGACCCGCTGCATGTTTTCATCAAGAAGCCGGACGGTGCGAGGTTGGATTTGGAAGTGTCGATCCTGGCCCTGGAGGCAGAGCAGAAGCTTTTCTGGGGCGGAGGTATCACTGGTATCTTCAAGGGTGAACACCGCTTCATTTTGAGATCAGATGGACCTGACCGGACAATTTTGCACCATGACGAAGACTTTTCCGGTTTGGCGTTGCCGTTCGTTCCGCTGCGCCCTGATCTGATTGAGAAAGGGTATCAGCTTATGAACAAGGCAGTGAAGGAAAGAGCTGAGGCCATCTTTAACCATGCGGCGCGTGCAGGCGGGATCAACCGGAGATGACGCGCTCCAAGAGCCATGCCCACCCGCTGTTTGCTGGCCTGGCGTGCGACATGCGCCTGATCGAAACCATGGGTACGAGTGCCGGGACAGGTTTCGTACGACACTTGTGCGTTGACCGGTTTGTTATCCTATCCTGCCGCTTACGCGATTAACCCAATATTCCACGGATGAAATATTATGCTCAGAAGATTGGCGCTCGTCCTGCTTGTTCTGGTGTCTGTGTCCTCTTTCTGGCGTGCGGAAGCCGTCGGAAACAGTTTGACCATACAAGGTGGACAACTGCTTGACGTAAAAACCGGCAAGCTGCACCCGAACCGCCGTCTGGTCGTCGAGGACGGCAGAATAGTTGCCCTTGAGATTGGTGCAGCCGACAGCTGCCGCCGATCTCCCGCCAATGTTTGTTTGACGCCCCAAGCTTTGATTACGCCTTCATTCGTCGATACCCACAATCACCTTGATTTGTCGCTCGGCGAAGAGACCTTTGGTGAGATTGCCAACGACCCCAATGCCGCACTTGGCGCGCTGTCCAAGTTGTATCTGCCCTATGGTGTTACCCATGTGCGGAGCGCGGGGAACCCACTCAATCTTCTTGGCACTTTTGCTACTTTACCCAAAGGTGACGGGCGGAATATCGACTTTTACCCCACCGGGGGGGCGTTGACCCACCTAAACACAGGATTTCACAATCATACATTTTATCAATCACTCTCCGAGCTATCGGACGTGTTCAATACGGTGAAGAAGCGCGGCGCAAGACATGTGAAGCTGTATAACTTCATCCCGGAAAGTCACTTGGCGTTTATTGTTGCAAAAGCCAGGGAGCAAGATTTGGCCCTGATGGTTCATTTCGAAGGAAACTACGTCTCTATTCAAGCCGCCTTAAAGGTGGGCATAAAACAATTTGAGCATATAAAAACTCTGTTCACCAACCAATTTTACCGTTTCGAAGAACAGTTTAAAGACAGTCCGCTATCACCTGACGATGATGAAAATTGGCTCTTGAGAGAGTTTGAGATCTTTTCCTTGATAGGGGCGGACAGTGACCTCATGGCAGGTCTGGTGGAGAAGTTCGATCACACGGTTTTCCTCGCGCCCACATTGGCTGTCTATAAAAAACCGCTGGATGACTTGGCGGCAAGCGCTGAGGAAGGGGCGGCGCCAAGCCCACGATCTGCCAAAATGGAGCGCGGCTACAGAGAGCTAGAGAAGCTCGCGGCCAAGCTCCATGAAAAGGGGGTGAAATTGGTAGCCGGCTCAGACTTGGAGCATCCAGGAGAGGTAATTATAGAAGAAATGAGGCTTTTGATGAAGGCCGGTATCGCTCCCGCAGATGTATTTCGTATCGCCACACTGAATGGGGCGGAAGCATTGAGGATTGATGCGGAGACTGGTTCCCTTGAGCCGGGCAAACGCGCAAACATCCTGATATTTGACAATAATCCCATTCGCCAACCAGCGGCCTTGCAAAAACCCGTGATGGTGATCAAAGACGGCTGCAGGGTTTCCGCCGAAGGGGAGTAGGAATGGCGCAACGACTATGAATGCGTGGCCCTTAAAGTGTGGGAATTCGGTAGGTTCATTTGTCTGGCCTGCCGATGGGGAAAATTGTTTCGCGTTTTTGAGGCTGTGTCCCAAGGCCTGTTTATAGATGTCGCTCTCTCGCCAGAAGCGGTCAGTTATTGCTCGGCTTTTCCTGCCTGTCGTATGAAATCAGCGTTTGCGGCGGGATGATTGTGGTTCATGGGAAACACCGCTTCGCCAGGAGGAGGTGGTTTTACAGGCCTTGCATATCCGGTGACCTGACCAATCGCTCAGAAACAGAGAGCCGCAAACCAGGCAGCGGCGCTCTTTTGTCTCTTTTCCGTCATCGGCGATCGCGATGTCTTTTTCTTCGGCCACGATGGTCTTCCCCATCAAAATGGTAAACAGAATGAAGGCCTCCAGCTGAAGCCAGTCCTGGCGTTTTTAAAGGCGCAACGCATTCATTGCGGCTGACGTCAAATAGCCCAGGTCTTTGCCAAACGGCAGGTGGCCCACCTGTTAGTCAGGAATGACACAAGTGTCCTGTTGCTTACGGTAGGGGGCGTCACATTCCCAATCGCTGCCGCGATAGTCCAGATGGGCATTCTTTGGAATTTGAACCGCCTGGCAGGTGGTACCATTTTGTTGGTATCCCCTTTCACAGCGCCAGCCGACGTTGCTGGAATCCACATCAAGATAGGCATTCTCCGGCACATCGACGCGGATGCATTTATTGTTTTGCGGGAAAAAGCCATGGTTGCACTTCCAGCTTGTCTGGTAGGCGGACGCATCGAAATAAGCGTTTTCGGGCACGACAATCGCCACGCAGGAATCACCCTCACGGCGAAATTTCACCTGGCATTCCCAGCCCTGACCATAAGAGTCCGCATCCAGATAGGCATTCTCGGGCACCATGATCTCCTTGCAGGTTTCCCCTTGCTTCTTGTAGCGACGGCCGCATTTCCAGCTGTCCCCGGATGAGGTCAGGTATCCATGTTCCGGTACAACAACTTGCTCGCAAGTGTCAGCTTCCTGACGATACCCATACTTGCATGACCAGCCCTGACCGTAAGAGCGGAAGGTTGGGTAGGCAAAGTCAGGCATCTCGATTTCGGCGCAGGCTTCATTGTTTTCCCGGAAGCCGATATCGCACTTCCATCCCTTGCCAAAGCGGTCTGCGTGCGCGTTTTCAGGGATGGGTGTCACTGTGTCTGCCTGCGCACTCGCCGCTGCAGGATGAAGAAACAGCAGAAATGGAATGAGAAGTCTCCAAAGAATGCCTTTTCCTGTTTGTCGTGTCGTCATCATCTGTTTGTTCCTTTCATGACGTGCCGTATTCTTTGTGCCGGAGTGGCGCAAAGGATTGCCTCGGCGGCGCCAAGGTTTGAGAATCTTTTCAAGCTGGTCTTTCTTCTGCCGCAGGGATAAGGGAAGCAGCATTTTCATGTTGGGAACTGGCGCAGAGCAGTTGCCGGCTTCTGGCACCTTTGGTGCCTATAAAGGGCAATGATCGAATTGGGAAAATTGCGCTAAACACACGCCGTCAGCCTTTTATGTTTGGAACATAAATGCCATCTTCGCACGGTGTATATGATGGCCTTAGATCATTATTCCTGCGAAATAGCAAGACGTTCCATTTGGTCGACGTGCCATATTCCTCAAGCCAGACAGCTTCAGAGTCAACGGACAGTAGGGCTGGTCAACTTCCTGTGGTAGCTTCGCAAAGTCCCATTCTAGGAGCCTGTGCTGGCTGTTCGCCTATCGGATGATCGTATTTTTGATACCATGAGAGAACCCCTTCTGGTTTTGGATGGCGACTTGATGATCCTGAAGACGAGCCAGCGTTTCTATAGTGTCTTTCAGGCCGCCCCGCGCTGAAAAGACGTGTTCAATGGTCTGACGTTGCGGGTGTTGTGCGGCGTAGATCACGCTTGTTGCTGACATTGGTTGTGAGCCCTCGTTTCCAGACGCCTGAGTTCTTGCAACGCTTGCAAATGCGCTCACCGATCCATTCACTTTCGAAAGGTTTCTGGCACCGCAGGCATTTGCGTATCTTCCTTTGAAGCTCTGGGGCGTCTTCCTGGAATGTATCGTCGTTGTGGATATTGATCATGGGCGCTTGTACCTCAACATCTGGCGGTTCCTTCAGTCCCGAATCCTGGCAAGTTGCAGAACACATCGACCAGATTCTTCCAGATATGGTTGGTTGCATTCCCATCCATCGCCGGCAAAGTTGATGTGCGCGTTTGTAGGTGGCGTTACCAGGACGCAATGATCGAGCTGCCTCTGATATCCGCGCTCACACATCCAGCCTGAGCGGTAGGAGGAAACCTCCAGATAGGCGTTTTCTGGCACGTCAATGGCTTCACATTTTCCCTGATTTTCCATGAACCCACGTTCGCATGACCATCCAGACCCATACGCACTGCTGGTCAAGTATCCGTTGCGCGGCACGGGGATAGAAGTGCATTTGTTGCCCCTTGCCCGAAAGCCAAGCGCACATTCCCAGCCCTTGCCCGAGGAGGCGTCAGAAAGATGGGCGTTGTCAGGGACTTCAATGGCAACGCAGAGCTTGCCTTGCCTTTGGAATTTTCTGTCACACTTCCATCCGTCATCATGCAGATAGCCATTTGCGGGAACATCCACCTGGACGCAGGTGCCGCGCGCATCGCGAAAGCCGCGGTTGCATTTCCAGCCGGTTCCATAGGTGGAATCGGTAAGATGCGCGTTGGCAGGCAGAATGATCGGGGAACATGCATGGGATCGACCCTCCTGGCGGTAGCCAAAGCTGCACTCCCAGCCCTGACCATAACTTCTTCCCGTCAGGTACGCGTTTTCAGGGGCCATGATGGCGACACAGCTTTGGTCAACTTCTCGAAAGCTGCCATCGCATTCCCAGCCACCACCATAATTCCGTTCATGAGCGTTTTCGGGGAAGTCGGCCTGGCTGTCCTGTGACCAGACAACCATCGAGCCATAGAAGAACAGCACCGTAAATGTGAAGAGATAGGCGGCGTAGTTTATTGGTCTGGTTTTTATTGTCATCGGGAAGTCTCTTCTCGGTTTGGAGGGCGAAACATATTTGCAAAATTTGATCACTGTCAGGCGCACGTAGCGGCATTCAAGCTGCTGATCGCAACTTGAATTGACCGCGATTGATTTGGCGCAATTCTGTCGGCCGCTTAGCTAAGCTGGTATCTAGCTCTGTGCGAGCCTTGAATTTTCGACAGCGGCGAGAGTGCTGCAGCCCCGTTTTGCTTGGGCAATTGCGTCGGCCAGATTGGTGTAACGGAAATCGCCGAAGTGGTATTGATTTACCGGAACACACTTGATGCCGTACTTGATCATGTCATCCAGATCTGAAGAAGCGGACTTGCTGCTCATGGCTGGGCTTTTTGTGGGGGTTGGAGTGGTTGGTTTCTTGGACATGATATGTCCTTTCTAAAGCGCGGCATGAATTTGCCACGCCCCTTATGTGGCTATGATCCACTTCAATTACCATAGATGAATTTCAGTCCATCGGTGCGGATGGCACTTCCAAGGGTGTTATTTGGCGCTGATGTCTCGCGCAGCGATCCGAAGCGGCAATGCGCCTGCTGTCGCAAGGGCCTGTTGCTCGGGCGGATTGGTCGGTGGCAGATCATTTCCTTGCTATTGTCGCCGTTCTGTGTTCTAAGGTCAGCAAATGTCGCATGTAGATGAATTCATCAGCGGCATTCAATTCTCGTCATTGATCCTCAGATTGCTGCCTTGAATAGCCAGATACGGCAAAAAACATAACGGCAGCTGATCTACACAGACTTCCCAACCAACGTGCCTGCTTTCCGTCACCTCCTGAGGTGACATGTTGCAGGAGGATTGAAGAGACTATTTGACTTATTTTAAAGACCTCGGCCTCGCCGAGCCAGTCCTGCGCGCCGTTGAGGCGACAGGATATACTACTCCAACACCTATCCAGCGTGATGTTATCCCGGCCATGAACGCCCATAGTGACGTTATTGGCATCGCGCAGACCGGAACCGGTAAAACCGCTTCTTTTGTATTGCCGATCCTGAACCGGATTGCTGCCAGGAAAAAGAGGCATTGGCCCGGGACCTGCGGCGCGCTCATTCTTACGCCAACGCGTGAACTGGCCCAGCAGATCGCCGAAGAAATCCAAACCTTCAGCAAGTTCATGAAAGTGACCGCCCCTGTTGTCGTCGGCGGTGTAAGCCCCCGACCCCAGATCACAGCATGCGCCCCGGGTGTCGACATCATTGTCGCGACGCCGGGAAGGTTGCTTGACCATATGGCATCAGGTGCCATTCGGCTTGACCAGACACTTCAGGTGGTGGCTGACGAAGCCGACCAGATGATGGATATGGGCTTCCTGCCCGAACTTCGAAAGATCATGCAGGCACTTCCCAAACAGCGCCAAACCATCTTGATGTCAGCGACGATGCCGACGCCAATCAGGGCGCTCGCAAATGAATTCATGACCAATCCGTTAGAAATTTCTGTTGCACCGGCATCAAGGCCGATCGCGCGTATTTCCCAGATTGTGAAGCGTGTCGACAAGGGTGCAAAAAGAAGCCTTCTTGCAGACATCCTGGCTGATGATACGGTCACAAAGGCCATTGTTTTTACCCGCACGAAACTGGGCGCGGATAAAGTCGCAGCCGATCTGGCGAAGGCAGGACTGCCTGCGCTCGCCATTCATGGTGATAAAGGCCAGGTAGAGCGCGAAAAGAGCTTGTCGGGTTTCCGGGAAGGCAAAACCAAAATCCTGGTTGCGACTGACGTTGCGGCGCGAGGGATCGACATCGACGACATTTCGCATGTCATCAATTTCGATATTCCACTGGTGGCAGAAGCCTATGTGCACAGGATCGGCCGTACAGCACGAGCCGGACGAAGCGGCGTTGCCATTTCCCTGTGTGATCCATCCGAAGTAAAGCTTCTGCGCGCCATCGAGAAACTCACCGGTCAACAACTGCTGCCGACGTCTGAACAGACCAAGGTTGGCACCGACGACCGCAATGAGGGCTCTCAAGCCATCGCAATTGCTCGTGCACCGAAAAAGCCAGCGCAGGATCAGAGATCCCAGCGTGACGTCCGGAGCACGCGCGGGCCACGAAACAGAAAACCAGGCGGACCACCCTGGCGCCAACCTGGGCCCGAGCTGCCCACTGACGGGCTTATGCGCGTTCTCGGCGAAAGCAGGTCACTTGCGGCAGGCAACGCCTGACGAAAGCGCACACTAATCAACTAAAACTGATATCCAAATTGTAGACTGAAAGGAATTTATCATGGCTACAGGTACTGTAAAATGGTTCAACCCAGAAAAGGGCTTCGGCTTCATCAAACCAACCGACGGCGGTGCAGACGTGTTTGTCCACATCAGCGCGATTGAGCGCTCCGGCCTCGGCAGCCTCAATGAAGGTGACGAAGTTGGATATGAAATCCATGTCGACGAAATGCGCGGCAAGTCTTCTGCTGAAAATCTGCAGCTGGCATAAAGACTTAAGGTGAGGCGCTTGGCGCCTCACCTTTCTTTTGGGGCTATGCTTGTTTTGGCGCGCCGGTCTTTTTTCCTTCGACCCCAGGCTGGTTCAGCTTGAAGTGTTATGACGCCGCCCAAAACTCGGTTAGGCTTCCCGGTGGGAAAAGACCTTGTCTCAAAGCCGTTGTCGCAGAGCAGGGCGGTGAACCGGATGGAGCCCGAAAATGCTGAAAATAGTGCCAATCAACGTGGATGAGATTTACATCCCAGCGGCTCGTCGTAGCGAGTTGAATCAAAGTCAGCTTGACGCAATCACAGAAAATATGCTGAACGGGCAAGCGCAGAAACCGATCAAGGTTCGCACGGGCAAAGGCCGTTTTGTGCTGATCGAAGGTGTCCACCGCCTGGAAGCCAGCAAAGCCCTTGGGGAAGCGGAAATTAGTGCCTATATCGTTCAGGCGCCAAAGTTCTGAGACGTGTAGACACGTCTGCCTGGGGCCAAAAGCGGACGGGTAGGGCAGCTCCCCTATTGGCCAATGATGGCAGAGATGCCGAGTGTAGCGCAAAACCCGGTGAAACCTATCAGCGTTGCAGAAACTGTCCAGCTCTTAAGGGTGTCTGATGGACTGAGCGCGAAATAGCGGCTTACTAACCAGAAGCCGCTGTCGTTCACATGAGAAGCCGCTGTGGCGCCTGCGGCGATAGCGACAACTGTCAGGGCCGTTTGTTTTGGCCCCAAGGCGAGGGCTTCGACCAGAGGGGCGGTTAGCCCTGCTGCTGTAATCATTGCCACCGTTGCCGAGCCCTGGGCCACCCGGACGATCAGGGCCAGCAGAAAGCCGCTGACCAGCGGTGTAAGCCCCATCCCCGCAGCGACACCCGCAAGCTGGGCCCCGGCACCTGTATCAACCAACACCTGTTTGAACGCACCGCCAGCGCCTGTGACAAGGATGATCGCCCCCGCGGGCTCCAACGCCCGCTCACACACGCTGCGGAAGGCCGCCTGCTTGGCGGGATCGGAAGGCCGGAAAAGGGTGTAGGCCAGGCCACAGGAAATCAGCAGCGCTGAAAACGGGTGCCCGACAAACTGCAGACATTCGGTGATGATGCCGTCGTCGGATACCAAAGGCGCCAGCGCCGCGACAAGGATCAGGGCGAGCGGCAAGATAATCACGGTGAAGGCTTTTGCGGCAATTGGGGCTGCCGCCGGGGCAGCATCCGTGTCTGGCGATCTGGGGCCTTTTTCCGAGGCACCGGGCTGGCCTGAAGGGCCGATCAGCCACCCACTGCTTCGAAGCTTTGATGCCCAAACCGGACCGGCGATGATCATCGCTGGAATACCCGCCATGGCGCCAAACAGGGCCACCCAGCCGATGTCCGCGCCGAGCAGGTGCGCGACAGCCATGGGGCCGGGGGTAGGGGGTACAAAAGCATGGGCGGTGGCAAGGCCCGCCAGAAGGGGAATCGCCAGATAAACTGGCTGTGTGCCCGACCGTGAGGCCAGGGCAAAAACAACCGGGGCCAGGATGATCAGCCCGACATCAAAAAACACGGGTATGGCCACAAGGATGCCCAACCCACCCAGTAGCCAGGAAATGCGGCTGTTGGTCTCGCTTTTCAGCAGTCTGTCGGCCAGGGCTTCGATGCCGCCACTGGCCTCAAGAAGCGCCCCAAAGATGGACCCAAGCCCGACGATGATGGCGATGAAGCCAAGGGTGCCGCCCATGCCGGCCTGCACGCTTTCGATCACCCGCATTGGCGGCATGCCTGCGGCCAGGCCAGCCAGCAGGGTGGACACCAGAAGCGCGAGAAAGGCAGACATCCTGAATTTGAGGACAAGCAGCAGCAAAAGCGCAACGGCACCGCCCGTGGCCAGCAGGGGAATAAGCGGGTCAGTCATCCCAGCCAGCCCCCGCCGCTACAGTTCTCACGGCAAGAAGCCGGTCTGCTGACGTAATGAAAAGCGTGCGGCCATCCTGCCCGAAGGCGCAGTTGGCGGTGGGGCGGTCCAGGCGGATCAGCCCCAGGAGCTTGCCGCCTGGCGCCAGAACAAACACGCCGCCCGGCCCGGTGGCGAAAAGGTGCCCGCTGGCGGTGGTGGCCATCCCGTCCGGCAGGCCCGGCCAGCCTTTTGCCAGATAGGGCGAGGCGTCGAAAAAGACCTCGCGGCCAGCGAAGCCGTCCGGCGTTTTCCGGTAGCGATAAATGACTGGGCTGGCCGGGTCGGAGACAGCGACATACAGGAAGGTACCATCCGGTGAGATGGCCAGCCCATTGGGAAAGCTCAGGGTTTGGTCGATCAGTTTTACTGTGCCGCCGAGCGGGAGCGCATACACGCCGTGATGCGGCAGTTCCTTGAGCGGCGACTTTTCAATGCCCTCCAGCCCATAGGGCGGGTCTGTAAAATAGAGCGTGCCGTCTGGCGCGAGCGCCAAATCATTGGGGCTGTTGAGGCGGTGGCCATCAAACCGGCTGGCCACGGTTGTGCGCTGTCCACTGGCCAAATCCATCCGTTCCACCGCCCGCGTGCCGTGGTTGGCAATCAGAAGGCTGCCATCAGGGGCGAACAATAGCCCGTTGGACCCCGGCTCGCGAAAGCCGCTGTGGTCTCCCCCCGGATGCCCCGATGGGTCCAGGAAGACGGCTAGGCCGCCATCCGGTGACCAGGCATAGGCCTTGTTGGTTGGCACGTCGGAAAGCAGCAGGCGCTTGTTTGCCTTGTCCCACGCTGGTCCTTCGGCCCAGGTGAAGCCTGTTGCCTGGGTCTCAATCGGGGCCGTGTGGGAGATCACCGTGTCAAGCGCCGGGTCCAGCCGGATGATGTGATCTTCCGCTGCTGCACCGCCAGCACACAAGGCGGAGACAGGCAGGCCCAATACAGGCAGGCAAAGAGCAACCAGAAACGCGATACGGCGACGCAAAGCCATGCCGGTTATCCGCGTATGGCGCCAGAGAAGGCGCCGAAGCTTCTTTCAATTGATGCCAGGGGCGCCGGGCTGCTGTCATGCTCGATGAAGAAATGCTGCACACCCGCTTTCCGGAGCGGCCCGTAAAGGCCCGCAAAATCGATCTGGCCATCGCCTACATCAACGATGCTGCCGTCTGCGCCATAGTCTTTCACGTGTACGCACGGGAAGCGGCCAGGGTATTGGGCCAGAAGGGGAAGCGGGTCGATATTCGCGACCCTGAGCCAGTAGAGGTCCAGTTCAAATTTCACTAATTCGGGGTCTGTTTCCTTCAGGAAAATGTCATAGCCCCGCACGCCGTCATGCTGGTCGAATTCAAAGTCATGATTGTGGAAGCCCAGTTGAATGCCCGCGGCTTTGGCAATTGCGCCGTTCTTGTTCAGAAGGGCCGCGATGTCCCTGTAGCGATCTATGGTGCGGTCCTCGGGGGGCAACCAGGACAGAATCAAATTCTTGTGCCCCAGCACGGTTGCTGCTTCCACAGCCTTTTCAAAGTCTGTCTTGAAAATTTCATGGCTGACATGGGCGGATGGCGCCGTGAGGCCCGCGTCCGCAAGCCAGCCCCGGATGTCCGCGTAGGACTGACCAAAATAGCCGGCGAATTCGACTTCCTTCAACCCAATGGCACCAATACGTGCCAGCGTGCCTGCCATGTCCTGCGCTATCAGGTCCCTGACGGTGTAAAGCTGCACGCCAATGGGCTGCTGGGTTGCTTGTGCCGCCGTGCAGGCCGTCAGCAATGAAGGTACCAGCATGGCTGTGCCGACCGCTGTGGTTACCCTTGTGGCAGACTTCAAAAAAGCCCGACGGTTCATCATTGTGGCGGTCATCAGAGCGCTCCTGCTTTTAGCTGTTCATCGGCAAAGGCAGCCGCGCGGGCCGAAAGGGCCATGAAGGTGAGAGAGGGGTTCTGGCAGGCCGAAGACGCCATGGACGCGCCGTCCGTGACAAACAGATTTTCCACGTTGTGGCACTGGTTGCGGCCGTTCAGGTAGCTGTCCTCCGCGCTGTGACCCATGCGGGCCGTGCCCATTTCGTGAATCACGATCCCGGGCTTGCTGTCCGTGAAGAAGGGGGTGATCTGCGTGTAGCCCGCCGCCCTGAACATCTCTATGGCGGTTTGCTGCATGTCTTTTTTCATCTTCAGCTCATTGTCGCTGTATTCACAGCTGATGTTCAGGATCGGCATGCCCCACTTGTCGGTTTCCGCAGGGCTGAGCGATACATGATTTTCGTACCGGGGCAGCATTTCTCCAAAGCCCTGAAGCCTAAAGACCCATGGACCCGGTTTCTGGATGCTGTTCTTGAAATCCTTGCCGATGCCCGTGCGGCCCGAGGCTGCTGACCAGTTCATGCGCGTGGCTTCGCCCTGCATGCCGTAGCCGCGCAGGAAGCTGTCTGTTGGTTCGGTTACATTGCGGAAGCGCGGCACATAAAGCGATGTGGGCCTGCGACCGGAATAATAGATGTCCTCGTAGCCATCGACGACTGCTTGGGCGCCGGCGCCGGATATGTGATCCATCAGATAGTGGCCAAGCGAGTTCCCTGTATTGCCGATGCCGCGGGGAAAGGCCACGCTCTTGGAGTTCATGAGGATCTGCGTGGTGCCCAGCGTTGAGGCACAAACAAAGACCACCCGCGCGGAGATAAACACCTTGTCGCCGGTGATCATGTCGGTCATGCGCACGCCTGATGCTCGCTTGGTTGCGGGGTCATACACCACTTCCTGCACCATGGCGTTTGGAATAAGCGTCAGGTTGCCCGTCCGGGTGGCGGCTGGCAGCGTGGCCGAAAGGCTTGAGAAATATCCGCCCCAGGAGCACCCGCGTTGGCATTCATTGCGGGCCTGGCAAGGGCCGCGCCCCAGTTCCAGCTGTTCGTCTGTGGGCTCAGTCAGGTGGGCCGCCCGCCCAATGATGATCTTCCGCCCCGGATAGGCCTTTTCAACGGCGGCCTTGGCGTCAATTTCCACTGGGTTCATATCGAACGGCTTCTGGAAAACGCTGTCCGGCAATTGCGGCAGGTTTTCGCTCGATCCACTGATGCCAGCAAACCGTTCCACATAGCTGTACCAGTCTTTCAGGTCGTCGTAGCCGATTGGCCAGTCACAGCCGTAGCCGTCCGTTTTGTTGGCGCGGAAATCCATTTCGCTGAAGCGGTAGGAATGCCGGTGCCACAACAGGGACTTCCCACCAACCCGGGCGCTGCGTATCCAGTCAAACTGCTTGTCAGGGCTGACTTTATAGGGATGGTCGCTGTCTTTCAGGAAATGCTTCTGTGTAAATTCATTGAAAGCATAGCATTTGCTGTTGATCTGATAGTCGCGTGCGGCTTCCTCGCGGTTTACCCTGCCGCGGCCAGGCATCTCCCATGGGCCCTTGCTTTCATTTTCATAGCCCGCGCCGTGCTCAAGTGGCGCTCCGCGGTCCAGAACGGCGGTTTTGTAGCCGCGTTCACACATTTCTTTTGCGACCCAGCCGCCAGACATGCCGGACCCGATGACGATGACGTCAAAATCTGCGGCCATGGATTTGCTTGTTTCTTTTGTCATGTTGACCACGTCCTGGTTTCGCTGGTTACCTTGATGACCGTGTAGCCGCCAGGGACGGGGTCATACTCAAGCTCTTCGGTTCCGCCCACTTCGGATGTGTAATAGCCAACCAGAACAAGTTCCTTGAACTGGCGATAGAACCGGAATTCCTTCGGCAGGCCATGCAGCTGGCGGTCTATCTCGCCGACCAGTCTTGCCTGTTCAGACGGACTCGTGTTCAGGAAATCGGGGGCACTGGCCAGAAAGTCATCGAAGGCGCGCAGGAAGGCTTCACGTTCGTCCCTAAGCATCCAGTTGTTGAGGGCCATGCCGATGAACGCCGGAACCCCGGCGCCGGATGCGCCAGCAGTTTCCGTTTCGGGTATGATGATGTCGGCCATAACTGTCATGGCCTTCAGCTGTCGGTCTGAAAGGGTCGCTGGATTGGTGGATTTGATATCTTCGCTGCCATGCAGTGCCTTCACTGTAGAGGGCAGCAAGCTACCGCCCATCAGTACCGCGACGCCCACCAGAATTTGTCTTCTGTCAAGCATAAGGGGCCTTCCCATTTTTCCCTATGCAACCAAAATGAAACCGGTTACATTCCCTGAAAACTACCATATTACGCTTTCTCGAATTTGCAACAGCTAATTCCAATGTAAAGTGAAACATGTCGGAAAAAAGGGGAAAGACACAATGACGAAGGAAAGAGCCATTGTGGTCATGGGGGTCAGTGGATGCGGCAAGTCTACCGTTGGCCGATTGCTGGCGGACCGGATGGGCTTTCGGTTTCTGGATGCTGACGATTATCATCCTGACGCCAATGTGGCGAAGATGCAGTCTGGTCAACCGCTTTCTGACGCCGACCGCGCGCCCTGGCTGGAGCGCCTTGTGGCGTTGCTGGAAGAAACCACCGCAGACGGCCGGGGCGTGGTGATGGCCTGTTCCGCGCTAAAGGCACGGTATCGCCGCAAGCTTTCCTCGGGCGCGGTGATTCCCAGATTCGTTTTTCTGGATGGGGCGAAAGACCTGATCGCAGGCCGGATGGCTGCGAGGCCCGGTCACTTTATGCCTGTGGGATTGCTGGACAGCCAGTTTGCGGCGCTTGAGGTGCCAAACGCCGCCATTTCTATCAACATTGAAAAGCCGGTGGATGCCATCGTGGCTGAAATCGAAGAAAGCCTGTTGGATCCGGCCTACAAATATTGACCCTACAGATATTGGCGCAAAAATGCGCCACTTTCCCGCAGCGACCGTTTGCGGTCCTCAAGTGAGCCCTCATAGTCGCTGTCTTCCACTTCGATACAGAACGCTCCGTTGAAGCCGCAGGCCTTCAAGGCTGCAACATATTCCTGCCAGTCAATGTCGCCGCGGCCCGGGATGCGTGGATCGTGGTAGGATAGCGGCACGGCCATGGTGCCAACGTCGTCCAGCCTGTCCTGGTCTACCTTCACGTCCTTGGCGTGGGCATGGAAGAACCGTTTGCTGAATTCCTTCAGCGGCTTCAGGTGGTTCATTTGCATCCACACCAGATGGGACGGGTCATAGTTCAGGCCGAAATAGTCGCTCCCCAGATCCTGGAACATCCGGCGCCATATGGCGGGGCTGTAGGCCAGGTTTTTCCCGGCCGGCCACTCGTCGTCGGTGAAATACATGGCGCAATTTTCAATGGCGATGAAGACGCCATGATCTTCCGCGAACCGCATCAGCGGCTTCCACACTTCCAGGAAGCGGGGCCAGTTGTCTTCAACCGATTTTGTCCAGTCGTTGCCAACAAAGGTGGTCACCAGGTCAAGGCCCATCAAATGGGATGCCTTGATCACCTTTTTCAGGTGCTCGAGGCTGGTTTCTGCTTCTTTTGCGTCCGGGCTCAGCAGATTGGGGTAATAGCCAAGCGCACTGATGCTGACGCCTTTGGCTTCGCAGTAGCTCAGCGCTTTTGTGGCGTCTTCCTTGGTGAAGTTGCTGACATCAAGGTGGGTCACACCGGCATATTTCCGATCAGCCTCGCCAACCGGCCAGCACATGATTTCAACGCACTCGAATCCGTTTTCTGACGCAAAATCGATCACTTCCTCAAAGGTCAGGTCAGCCAGAATGGCACTCTGAAAACCGAATTTCATATAACTTTCCTACTTCTAACCAACCTCAACCCAGCTGCGCTTTTGGTGGCTGCTGAGGATAGATTCACATAATTGGAGTTCCCGGTGGCCGTCTGAAAACGTGGGAAACGGGGGCAGGGCGCTCATGTCGCCTGCGTTGATATAATCATAAAAGTCACGGAAACAGTGTTTGAAGGTGTCCGGGTATCCCTCCGCGTGGCCGCCAGGGTATGAAGCATGCCTGGCCGCAGCAGGGCTCAGCAGCGCTGGGTCCTTGACAAGGTTCTGATTGGGCTTGTCCCGGTGACCGACCCACAGTTCGTCAGGGGTTTCACTGTTCCAGGCGACAGCGCCATCTTCACCGGAGATTTCATAGCGAATGGTGTTCTTGCGGCCTGAAGCCACCTGGGACACGAAGAAACTGCCCATAAGCCCGTCGTCCATCCGGAACAGGATGTTGGCGCAATCTTCTGTATCGACCGTAACATCGCTGTCGGTTTGCGGGTTGCGCCGGGTGGGGTGAACGGTTCCCAGGTCGGCGAATACCTCTTGGATTTTCCGGCCGGTGATCAGTTGCACCATATCCATCCAGTGTGTGCCGATATCGGCCACCACACGCAGGGGGCCGCCTTTGGCGCTATCGACGCGCCAGTTGAAATCATTTTGATGCTGCAGCCAGTCCTGGATGTAGCAGCCGTTGATATGAAACAGACGCCCCAGCGCCCCGCCAGACGCCAGCGCGCGGGCTTGGAAGTTCATGGGATAGTAGCGCAGGTTATAGCATACCGCCGCCGCAACACCCGACTGGCGGGCAATGGAAACAAGGGTTTCTGTCTCTGCCGAATTCAGCGCCAGCGGCTTTTCGCACATGACATGCTTACCGGCTTCAAGCGCCTTTTTCACCATATCGAAATGAAGATGGTTCGGGACACAGATATGCACGGTGTCGACGCTGTTGTCGGCGATCAGCGAATCCACGCTTTCATAGGCTTTGGGAAGCCCAAGGGCCGCAGCTTCGGTTTCGGCCTTTTCCGCGGTGCTGCAGGCAATGCCAGCCACACGCACGCCCAGGCGCCGCAGTGCCTCGAGATGGGTGGTGCCCATAAAGCCAGAGCCGACAATGCCGGCTGAAAATCGATACATAGTGCCTTCCCTTTGCCCAACGATGGACATGTCCCGTGTTCATTCAATTTGTAACCGGTTACATTTTAGCTTGTCAAGTCTATCCAAAATTTCTTAACCTGATTTTCGGGAAGGCGGTGGCACGACATTTGTGCCATGGTGCCGAAGGAGGGAAATTGTGACAGCTTCAATTTATGTGCGCCTGAGCGCGATGATGTTTATCCAGTTCTTTGTTTGGGGCGCCTGGTTCGTCACTTTGGGCACATACCTTGGTCGGATCGGTTTTACCGGGTCTGACATCGGATTCGCCTATCTTACCAACAATATTGGTGCGATGGTGGCGCCCTTTTTTGTCGGCATGATTGCTGACCGCTTTTTCTCCTCGCAGAAAATCTTGGGCGCGCTGCATGTGGCAGGGGCTGTGGTGCTGTATGTGGTGTCAGACCTGGAGGCCCAATCGGCCATCATCCTGGGGCTGATTCTCTATAACATCTGTTACATGCCTACGCTGGCGCTTGTGAACGCGGTCTCCTTCGGGGTGATGGAAGTGCCGGACACCCAGTTTCCCAAGGTGCGCGTTTGGGGCACCCTTGGCTGGATTGTCGCCGGGCTTTCCATCAGTTTTGGCCTGGCCGGGTTCGTGGACGGCGTGGAAGCTACATCGGTGCCGATGAAGATGGCGGCCCTCGCGTCGCTTGTTCTGGGGCTGTATAGCTTCACCCTGCCGGACACGCCGCCCCAGAATGCGGGTGGCAAGGTAACGGTGCGTGAACTGTTGGGGTTTGACGCCCTCGCGCTGTTGAAGGATCGGTCTTTCGCGGTTTTTGCACTGTGCTCGCTTCTGGTTTCCATCCCGCTTGCCTTTTATTATGCCTTCACCAACCCCTTCCTGAACGAAGTTGGGATGACCTCTGTTGCCGCCACCATGACACTCGGGCAGGCGTCTGAGGTGCTGTTCATGATTCTGATGCCGCTTTTCTTTGTGCGGCTGGGTGTGAAATGGATGCTGCTGGCAGGCATGCTGGCCTGGGTGGCACGGTATGCGCTGTTCGCGGCCGGCGACTGGGATACCGGCGCCTGGATGCTCTATGCCGGTATTGTGCTGCACGGCATCTGCTATGATTTCTTTTTTGTAACCGGCCAGATTTACGTGGACCGCAAGGCGGGCAAGGCCATCCGGGCCAGCGCCCAGGGCTTCATCGCGCTGCTGACATATGGTGTCGGGCTGGCGATCGGGTCCGTGCTTGCGGGCGCAACCGTTGACTATTTCACCCTGGACGGTGTGAAGGATTGGTCTGGCATCTGGTGGGTGCCTTGCATTTTTGCCGCATTCGTGGCTTTGTTGTTCCAGCTGCTGTTTAGGGAGACGCCCGAAGCCGTAGCGGCGCAGAACCTACCGGCACAAAGCTGACGCTGCTTGGGAAGGTTCCTGCACTCAGGTAACCAGATCCAGGGACGGGCGATGACGAATATTCGGGAAGTGGCAAAAAAGGCTGGCGTGTCAGTGGCGACGGTGTCGCGCACGATGCAAAAGCCCGATGTTGTCTCCGAAAAAACCCGCAAGAAGGTGCAGGATGCCGCGCAGGAAGTGGGCTACAAGCCCAACATGATGGCGCAGGTTTTCCGCTCCAAGAAAACCTTCTCAATCCTTGTGCTCGTGCCTGACATGTCGAACCCCTTCTTTGCCCGCGTGATCAGCGGCATCCAGAAGGCGGCGCGCGCAAGGGGTTATAATGTGGTTCTTGGCAACACGCTGGGCGTCCACAAGACCGAGCGCGAGCTGGCGCAGCTTCTGCTGACCAGCCAGACAGACGGCATTATCCAGCTGAGCGCCCGCTATCCGCTTGACGAGAGGGAAAAGCAGTCGGGCCAGACGCTGCCGATCGTGAACTGCTGTGAGTGCGTCGACGATGACAGCATGCCGACCATCCAGCTGGATAACAAAGAGGCTGCCAAGGCCATGGTAAATTACCTGATCGGGTTGGGCCACAGCCGGATCGGCGTAATCGCAGGGCCGCCCAACAGCCCGCTGACCCGCGACCGGATGGCAGGCTATAAGGAAGCCCTGGAAAGCCAGGGTCAGGCCTTCAATGAAAGCCTGGTCGTCGAGGGCGATTATTCGCTGGAGGCCGGTGAGAAGGGCGCGCGGCTTCTGCTGTCGGGTGATCAGTTCCCCACCGCCATCTTCTGCTTCAACGATGAAATGGCCTTTGGCGCCATGCGGGGCATCAAGCAGGCGGGCTATAAGGTACCTGGAGATGTGTCCGTGGCCGGATTCGATGACCTGCCGTTTTCCAAATATATGGAGCCGGCGCTCACAAGCGTACGCCAGCCATCGGAAGAATTCGGGCCAGCCGCCGTGAGCCAGCTTTTCAAGATGATAGAGGGCCAGGAAATCACCAAACGGAATCAGCTGATGCCGTTTGAGCTGGCCATTCGTGCCAGCACCGGTCCGGCATCAAAATAGCCCTGGCATAGCGTTACATTTTCACGGTCCTGAGGCGCCAGTCTTTTCAAAAGTTACCGATTGTTTCCCTTTAAAATCAGCGCCTTGTAACAAAATTTCAAAAATAATTAACAGAATGTAACTTTTGCTTTGCATAATGTAACCGGTTACATTATGGTGTGTTTAGTACCAAGGCACATGTGTCCGTGGAAGGGGGCATGTGCGGGACGTTGTAGATTGCATGTCTGTTCTGGGTAAGGGGGCGTCTGTCTGTAGGCGCCGAGTTTTCGCTGCGATCTTTTGCCAATTGTCCTGGGGAAATTAGATAGGAATTATGTTGGGAAGTTAGGGAGGGAACGATGACCGACCAATTAAATCATAATTCCCGGAAGTGGCCTGCGGCCTCAAAACGCACGGTGCAAACACTCCTGGGAACTACTTCATTTGCAGCAATGCTATCGGTGGGTCTGGCCATGCCAGTCATCGCACAGGAGTCTGCCGAAGCAGACGACATGGGGCTTGAAGAAATCGTGGTCACAGGCATTCGCGGGTCCTTCCGTGCCAGCCTGGACGTCAAGCGGAATTCCAAGGGTATTGTGGATGGGATTGTTGCCGAAGACATCGGTAAATTCCCTGATTCCAACCTTGCGGAATCGCTTCAGCGTATCACCGGCGTGTCCATCAACCGTCAGAACGGTGAAGGCTCGCAGGTAACGGTTCGTGGCTTTGGTCCGGGCTTCAACCTGGTTACCCTGAACGGCCGCAGCATGCCAACGGCGGATATCCCGCTTGTAGGCGGTGATGGCAGCGGCGCTGACGGCGCAGGCCGGGCGTTCGACTTTTCCAACCTTGCATCAGAGGGCGTTCGGGCACTTCAGGTCTATAAATCCGGCCGCGCCGATATTGCCTCTGGCGGCATCGGTGCCACCATCAATGTGGAAACGCGTAAGCCCCTGGATAACCAAGGCCTTACAGGCACCCTGAGTGCGAAGGCTGCGTATGATTCGGGTGTGGATCGCGGTAATACGATCACGCCAGACGTTGCTGGTTTTCTGAGCTGGGCAGATGATGACCGCAAGTTCGGCATTGGCCTTTTCGGTAGCTACTCCCGCCGCGACAGCGCAGCCGCTGCGGCTTTTTCCGCCGCATGGAACGTGGAAACCGCAGGGACTTTCCTTGATCCAGCCAACGGCCGGGTAACGGCAAACGCCGATATCCAGAATGCGCCAACCGACCCGAACATGCTGGTGTCGCTGCCGCGTGACAGCCGCTATTTCTTCCAGGAAGTCACGCGTGAGCGGATCAACGGCCAGGTGGTGATGCAGTTCAACCCGGTTGATACCCTGCGCATGACCGCTGACTATACGTTTGCCCGCAACGAGGCAGAAGAACAGCGCGGCACGGTTTCCAACTGGTTCAACCGTCCGTTCAGCCAAGTGGTGTTCGACGACAACCCTGTTGTTGCCACAACCACATTCCTTGCGGAAACGCTGGGGTCGCCAAAAGATCTGGCCATGGAAAACCAGTTCAACGCGACCAAAGACCAGCTTGAATCCATTGGTTTCAACGCTGAATGGGATGCGGCAGACAACTTCAGCATCACTGTTGATGCCCATTCATCCAAAGCCAAGGTAACGCCGAATGCGCCGATGGGATATTCCAACATCAGCGTTGGCATGGCCATGCCGGTTATCACGTCCCACTCTGTTGATTATTCCGGAGACGTGCCGCTGATCAACTTCACGCGGGACGACAGCATCTCCAGCAACGGCGATGGCGTTTATGATGCCCGCGATATCAGTACCCAGGTTTCGAACCTGCGGACCGTGTCGCAAGTGAACAAGATCGATCAGTTCGATATTCATGGCGACTGGGATTTCAGCGATGAAATCAGCGTTACCGTGGGCGCGAACTACCGCGCGCAGTCAAACGCCACCACCAACACTGACTACCGTCAGATTCTGGGTGACTGGGGTGCCACCAACCCGGGTGACGTGGAAGCGGCACTGCCGGGCGCTCTCGAGGAATATTGCATGTCCTGCATGTTCGACGATTTCGAGATCAACGACATCCAGGCCTTCCGTGGTAACGCAGCGGACATCTTTGCCGCAGTGTCTCCGCTCTATGCGGCTGACGGCAACCCGCTGAACACGCTGGGCAGCAGCTATGACAAGATCGATGAAGACGTTCTGTCCTTCTATGGTCAGGTAGATGTCGACACCGAGCTTGCGGGTCACGGTGTTCGCTTCAGCGTTGGTCTGCGCTATGAGAAAACAGATGTAACCTCGTTTACACAATCCGTGCCGACAGGGTCTGTCATCTGGCAGGGCGATAACGACTTCACGACCACGGCCGGCGCGTCAACTGGCGGCATCACGCTGGAATCATCCTACGACAATTTCCTGCCGAACGTGGATCTGGCCGTTGATATCACGGAAAACTTCGTGACGCGCTTCTCCTACAGCAAGACCATTGCCCGTGCGAGCTATAACAACCTGTTCGCCAGTGACTCTGTCAACACGCCAGCGGGCCCGACCGCGCTTGGCAACGTTGCAACAGGTGACAAGGGCAACCCTGGCTTGCTGCCACTTGAATCAGATAACTTCGATATCTCGTTTGAATATTACTATGGCAACGACAGCTATGTGTCTGTCGGCGCATTCAACAAGCGGGTGCGTAACTTTGTCGGTCTTGGTCAGGTTACCGGGAATCTCTTCGATCTCCGCGATCCAACCTCCGGCGCAGCGGGCAGCCGTTCGGGCGACGCGCTTGATATCCTGAGCAGCATCGGCGCAGATCCGTCAGACCGGAACCTGTTCGCCATGACGGCCTTGATCCAGACAACCGGGTCACTGGCGGCTGCGCAGGCAAGTTTTGAGGCCAACCAGAACCCTGACGGGTCGCTTGATGATGCCTTCTACATTCAGCTGGAAACAGACGTGGATATTTCGCCAGACGCGAACGACCCGCTGTTTGATTTCGAGCTGACCCAGCCGATCAACAACCAGGAAGCCGAAATTCGCGGTATTGAAGCTGCCTTCCAGCACTTCTTTGGCGACAGCGGCTTCGGTGTGGCTGGTAGCTACACGCTGGTAGATGGCGACGTGGGCTTCGATGTCGGGGCAGATCCAGGTCAGGACCAGTTTGCCCTGACAGGCCTCAGCGACACGGCCAACCTGACGCTGATTTACGAAAAGCACGGGCTGTCTGCGCGGGTTGGTTACAACTGGCGTGACAAGTTCCTGGCGTCCACCAACCGTGGTGGCGGCTTCCGGAACCCGGTGTTCGTAAGGGCGTTTGCAACGCTTGATGTCAACATCAGCTACGACATTACGGAAGATATTGCGGTGTCATTTGAAGGGATCAACCTGACAGGTGAAAGCCTCCGCACTTATGGCAGGGCCGAGAACAACCTGTGGTTCGCACAGGAAATCGCCCCTCGCTACTTCCTGGGTGTACGCTACAAGTTCTGAGTTTCCCTATGTTCAGAGTAGAACCTCTTCTCCCAAAAGCTAAGTAGCGCATGATGGGGCCGTCCTTAAGGGCGGCCCCTGACTAATTTCAGCCGTAGGGGGAATTGGTTTGGTATCAAGTCTGGTCAGGGCGCGGATTTGCCATATGATCAGAAAAGCAGACCGACCGACCAAGGAAGATCAGATGTCGAATGTTGTATTGCTCGATAATGTTGAACACCACGACCTGAAGGTCAGGGGCGACCGGGGCGAAGCCTTCGGGGACCATGTCAACCAGACCCTGATTTTCCCGAACGAGTTTCGCGATATCCAGCGGGACTATCCGATATTTTTTCGCAAAGACCAGGAAGGCGCGTTCCAGGCCATCGCGCTTCTGGGGCTTGAACGCGATGAAAACCTGTTCCTGCAGGGAAGCCGTTGGGACGCCCATTATATTCCCGCCGTTTTGGCGCGCGGACCCTTTTCAATCGCACTGCAGCGCCCGGCTGGCCAGCCCGACGAAGCGCCAGACGCAAAAATCCAGATCGACCTCGACAACCCAGCGGTCAATAAGGAAGAAGGCTTCCCGATTTTCCTGCCTCAGGGCGGCTTTGCGCCCTACCTGGATCACATGATCAATGTGCTGCGCACGCTACATGATGGGGTTGCCCTGTCGAAAGGCTTTTTCGCAACCCTTGAAGAGCTCGACCTGATCGAGTCCGTCGCGCTGGAGATCAAAACCAGCGACACCCAGCAATATACGGTGCCGGGTGTCTATTCCATCGCCCAGGAAAAGTTCCATAAGCTGCCCGCGGCCCAGCTTGAAGCCTTGCACCAGTCAGGCATGCTGGCGGCCTGCTATTGGGTGCTGGGGTCGCTTGACAATATCCAGCAACTGATCGAACGAAAGAACAGGGCATAGCGCTATGGCAGGCGGGACCGAGAAACCAAAGGTCGTGATCGCAGGCGGGGGCACCGCCGGATGGGTGACGGCTGCGGCCTTGTCCAGCCAGCTGGGCGGTCTCCTGGACATCACGCTGGTGGAATCTGACCAGATAGGCACCGTTGGCGTCGGGGAAGCCACCATTCCCACCCACCGCACCTTCCACAGCCTGATCGGCGCGGATGAGGTTGAATTCATGCGCGCCGCCCGCGCCACTTTCAAGCTGGGCATCCAGTTTGAAAACTGGGGCGCGCTGGGGGACAGCTATATCCACTCATTCGGCCAGATCGGCAAAGCCCCCTGGATGGTGAATTTCCATCACCTGTGGATGCAGGCAAAGGCCGATGGCTTTGAAAGCGACCTTGGCGATTATTGCCTTGAACTGCGCGCCGCAGAGGCCGGCAAATTCGCCATTTCCGACAAGCTGAACCTCAACTACGCCTATCACCTGGATGCCAGCCTGTATGCGCAGTTCTTGCGCAAGCACAGCGAACGGCACGGGGTGCGGCGTGTTGAAGGCAAGTTTGTCGATGTACGGCTTGATGGTGAAAGCGGTTTCATCAAAAGCATTGTCATGGAAAGCGGTGATGAAGTTGAAGGGGATTTCTTCATTGATTGTACTGGTTTCCGTGCTGCCCTGATCGAAAAAGCGCTGGGGGTAGGGTATGAGGACTGGTCACACTGGCTACCCATGAACAGGGCGGTGGCAGTGCAAACCAGATCCACCGGCGTGATCAAGCCCTACACGCGGTCCATTGCCCGGCAGGCCGGGTGGCAGTGGCGTATCCCGCTGCAGCACCGTGTGGGCAATGGCCATGTCTATTGCAGCGACTATATGAGCGACGACGAGGCCCAGGCCATTCTGGTCGAAAACCTGGACGGCGACATGCTGTTTGACCCGCGGGTTATCCGGTTCCAGACCGGGCGCCGCAAGAAAATGTGGGAGAAGAACTGCGTGGCGCTGGGGCTTTCCAGCGGCTTCCTTGAGCCCCTTGAGTCCACAAGCATTCATCTGTTCCAGATTGCCGCCACGCGGCTCATCCAGTATTTCCCCTTTAACGGTAGCAATCCGGCGCTGGCAGACCATTTCAACCGGTTGGCGTCAGAAGAGTTTGAAAGCATCCGCGATTTCATCATCCTGCACTATCACGCAACGCGCCGGGATGACACGGCCTTCTGGCGGGACCGGCAGACGTCGGATATTCCCGATACGCTCAGGCACCGGCTGGACCTATACCGGGCAAACGGCCTTGTGTATCAGGGCGAAGCAGACCTGTTCCGCACCGATTCCTGGATGCAGGTGCTTCGGGGGCAGGGCATTGAAACCGAAGCCTATCACCCTGCCGGAAAGCTGATGGGCCGCGAAAAACTGCAGGCCTCACTTGCCCGCTATGCGGACGGCGTTCGTCGCACCGTGGAGAAGCTGCCCGCCCATGAAGACTTTATCGCCCGTTACTGCGCGGTGGCGGACCAGTAAGATGGGGCTTTGCTGAACCAATGAAACCAGGCGCAAAAGACATCGTGATCGTTGGGGGCGGCGCGGCCGGTTGGATCACCGCCGGGCTTATTGCCGCCCGGTCCCGGGCCGCGGGCCGCACGGATGTTTCCGTCAAGGTGATCGAAGCGCCGGATATCCCCATCATTGGCGTAGGTGAAGGCACCTGGCCCACCATGCGGGCAACCCTGCGCGCCATGGGGATCAAGGAACAGGATTTCATCACGTCCTGTCATGCGTCTTTCAAGCAGGGGTCAAAGTTTTGTGGCTGGCGCCAGAACACGCCGGATGATTTCTATTATCACCCGTTTGACCTGCCGGAAGGATCTGAGGATTACGATATTGCGGCCTATTGGCTTGCGGCTGGGGAGGATACATTCTCCCGAACCGTGTGCCCGCAGGAACACCTGTGCGAACGCCATTTCGCGCCCAAAACACTTACCAGTCCCGGCTATGCGGGCTTCACCAACTATGGCTACCATCTGGACGCGGGGGCTTTCTCGCTGTTCCTGCGCGATCATGCAACCTCCAAACTGGGGGTCGTTCATATCGCTGACAAGGTGCTGGGCGTTGTGGCCGCAAAGGACGGCGATATCGGCGCGGTGGAAACGCAAGGAAGTGGCCGTATAGAAGGCGACCTGTTCATCGACTGCACTGGCTTCCGGGCGCTTTTGCTGTCCGGCCATTACGGCGTCGGCCTGACGGCCAAATCAGACATCCTGTTTGCCGATACGGCGCTGGCGGTCCAGGTGCCATATGAGGACGACACCCCGGTTCAATCCACCACGGTTGCCACTGCGCAAGCGGCAGGGTGGGTGTGGGATGTCAGTCTTTCCAGCCGCCGGGGTGTTGGCCATGTGTTCAGCAGCCACCATATGGATGAAGAGGCCGCCACAGAATGCCTCAGGGCCTATCTGGGGCTGGATGAAGCGCGTTTTGCTGACCTGTCCGTGCGCAAGCTTTCCATCGGGTCCGGGGTGCGGCAATCCTTCTGGCACCAGAACTGTGTGGCCATCGGGCTGTCCGCCGGGTTTCTGGAACCGCTCGAGGCCTCAGCCCTGATGCTGATTGAAACCTCAGCCAACATGGTGGCGGATGCCCTGCTGGCGCCTGGCGGCGACCTTGATGGCGCGCGGGACGCCTTCAACAAAGGCCTGCACCGGGTGTGGGATGACATCATCCATTTCCTCAAGCTGCACTATTGCCTCAGTGAACGGACGGAGCCTTTCTGGCAGGATAACCGGTGCGCAGAAAGCATGCCCACCTCGCTGGCGGAAGACCTGCAAGCCTGGCGCAGCCCGTCACCACAGGTACGCCAGACCTATGGCGGTGAAACGGTGTTCCCGTCAGCCAGTTATCAGTATGTTCTGTACGGCATGGGGTTCCGCCCACACACCAACGGCAGCGCACCTGTGGCGGATGTGCTCGCAAAGGGCGCGCAGTCAGCGGACAAGGTCGTGCGCCAGGTGGCCCAGTTGCAGGCCATGCTGCCCCGGAACAGGGCGCTTCTTGATGCCTTGCATAAAGCGGAAGGGTGATCATTCATGGTGGATATCACGAAAAAAACCAGGGTGCTTGAGGGGGTGGATCCGGCCGCCATCCCGTTCGACGACCTGCTGGCTGAAGGGCAGCCTGTCGTCCTGAAGGGCTTAGCGGCGAACTGGCCGATTGTAGAGGAAGGGCGGCTGGGCACAGACGCCTTCACCGCGCGGCTGAAGTCTTTTGACGTTGGCCGGCAGGTGACAGGGTACGTTGGCGCGCCGGATATGAAAGGGCGTTATTTTTATAACGATGAGATGACCGGCCCGAATTATGAGGCCGTTGTCACAGGCCTGGGCGCGTTTCTTGACCGGATCGTGACAGAGGGCGCCAAAGAGGGCGGCAGCCACTGCTACATGGGGTCAACCGATGTCGGCCTGTTCCTGCCTGACTTCAGTCGCCATAACGGCCTTCGGCTGGATCACGAGATGTTCAGGAAGTCGACGGTGCTTGCCAGCATCTGGATCGGAAACCAGACCACGGCAGCCACGCATTATGACATGTCGAACAACGTGGCGTGCAACCTTATCGGTCATCGCCGCTTTACCCTTTTTCCGCCGTCTCAGATTCATAATCTGTATCCCGGGCCGCTTGAACCCACACCGGGCGGGCAGGTGGTAAGCATGGTGGACTTCGACGATCCGGACTTTGATCGCTACCCGAAGTTTCGCGAAGCGCTCAGAAATGCGCAGGTTGCTGAGCTGGGGCCGGGGGATGTGCTGTTTTTCCCCGCCCTGTGGTGGCATCAGGTTGAGGCGCTCGACGGTTTCAACGCCATGATGAACTACTGGTGGAACGACGTGCCGGGTCATCTGGATAACCCGATGGACACGCTGCTGCACGGCCTTCTCAGCCTGCGCGATCGGCCCGCCCAGGAAAAGGCCGCCTGGCGGCACCTGTTCGACTATTATGTCTTTGGTCCGTCGGACACCGCAGGTGCGCATTTGCCGGACCACGCACGCGGTGCCCTTGGCCCCGTTGATGACATGACAGCCCGCCGCTTGCGCGCCCAGATACTCCGCCGCCTGAACCGCTGAAAATTCTCACCGTTTCAGTTGTCCCGCGCCATCAGGGTGGCGACGGTGTGCTAGAATCATGGGGTGCCGGCAGTGTGTATAACACCTGTAACACACCTCCCGCACACCCGCGCTGCGGTTTCTGTAAAAATTAAATCTTTTAATATCAATGGCTTGCAATTTTTCTTGCAAGAATTTCAAACTTGCCTCTTGTCATGCCTGATGTGGTGTTATACATAACTAATGCACCGGCACGATAAAACGCCTAACAGACACTCAAGCCATTCCAAGCACGGCACAAGAGGCAGGGCGACAAAAAGAGCCAAAAGGCTCAGCGAGGAAAAGCCGGTACGGGATAAGAGGTGAAAACACCCGGCCCGAGTGACGACAGCAACGAACAGAAGCGAGAGACAATCTCGACAGCGAGGAAACTGAGCAGGGGGCCGGACAAAAACATAAAGACCCGGCCCCCGCCCCACTCAAGAGCCAAAAAGGCCAGGGGTTCGAACGACAGCGATGCTCACAGACGACAGCATAACGATAACAAGACGATAACAACAAACCCTGGGAAAACCGGGTACGCGAGGAGAAAGAAAAAATGTCGACGAAAACCTACCAACAAGTCAAACGGGAACAACGCCGTAGCCGCCGCCTGGCGCGCCAGGCGAGCGTTCTCAAGCGCACCGCACAATCCGTGCATATCCAGCTCTTTGCAGCTGCAGCTTAAGGAAGGGGAGACCGTATGACGCCGGATTGGACGGACGATCAGCCGATCTACCGGCAGCTGAAGGACAAAGTGGTCACGGCCATTATGGAGGGCTCCCTCGTTGAGGGTGAGGCCCTTCCTTCCGTAAGGAATGTCGCCGTGGAAATGCAAATAAATCCTATCACTGCCTCAAAAGCCTATCAGGAGCTTGTCATGGACGGACTGGTTGAGAAAAAGCGCGGACTGGGAATGTTCGTGGTGGAAGGTGCACGCGACAAGCTGATGGAAGCTGAGCGCGAGCGCTTCATTAATGAAGAATGGCCCCGCGTGATGGACACCATCCGCCGCCTGGGGCTTGATACAGAAGAGCTGCTCAAAAGCAGCCGCAATCACTAGGGGAGGGCCAAATGACAGAATATGTGATTGAAGCAAAAGGTCTTTCCAAGCGTTTCGGCGATTTTCACGCCCTCAATGGCGTGGACTTCAAAGTGCCGCTCGGCCGCATTGTGGGTGTTATCGGCGCCAATGGCGCGGGCAAGACCACCATGCTGAATGCGGTTCTTGGCCTGTCGTCCTACGACGGTGAGCTGAGTGTTCTGGGCCTTGACCCGTCGAAAGATCGCGACGCGCTGATGCAGGATGTCTGCTTTATCGCCGACGTGGCAACCTTGCCCAAATGGATGAAGGTCTCTGAAGTTCTCGATTATGTCGAGGCCGTGCACCCGAAGTTTAGCCGCGCCAAAGCGATGGATTTTCTGAGCCGCACCAAGGTGCCGCTGAGCCGCAAGGTCAGGGCCCTCTCGAAGGGCATGACTGTGCAGGTGCACCTGGCCGTTGTGATGAGCATCGACGCCAAGCTCCTGGTTCTGGACGAGCCGACGCTGGGCCTGGATATCATCTTCCGCAAGCAGTTCTACCAAAGCCTGCTCGAAGAATATTTCGACGAGGAACGGACGGTCATCATCACCACCCACCAGGTGGAAGAGGTGGAGCATATCCTCTCTGACGTGATGTTCATCAAGGACGGCAACATCGTTCTTGAATCAGACATGGATGAGCTGACCCAGCAATTTATCGAAGTGATGGTCAGCCCGGGCAAAGAGGAAGAGGCTTTGAAGCTTGGCCCGATTGCCAAGGGGTCGACTTTCGGCAAATCCACGTGCGTCTATAAAAATATTGACCGCGATACGCTGGCCAAACTGGGCGAAACGCGCCGCCTGGGCCTTGCGGATATTTTCGTGGCGACCATGACAGGAGAGGCATAATGAACACGTTTTCAGCCCTCATTAAACGCGAAATCCTCGATGGCCAGAACGGCATGATCAAGGCGCCGCTGATTTTTGCGGTGTTTGCTATCGGCATCGTTCTGATCTCTGCCGTAGTGTTTGGCGCAAGGCTTGAGTTCGATGAAGTCTTTGTCAACGGCGACCATGTGACCCTGGGGGACCAGCTCTCGAAAGCTCTTGAAACAGAGAAGGGTCAGCGGGACATATCTGCAGCTGTGACACTTTCTTATTGGGGCTCTGCGAGCTTGCCTTGGGTTGTCCTGCCGTTCGTAATTTTCTTCGGCCTTCTGTCTACCCTGTATGAAGAACGTCGTGATCGGTCCGTTCTGTTCTGGAAATCCATGCCTGTGGCAGACTGGCAGGAAGTTTTGGCCAAGTTCGTAACGCTTGTGTTCATTGCGCCGCTCATCACCTTCGTGATTGTTGTGGCTACGCAGATCGTGATTGCCCTGATCCTGAGCGTGTTTGTCCTGTTCCAGGGTGGGCCGGTAATGGAAATGTGGCCGCTGGGCTTGATGCTCTCCAGCTGGGCATCCTTCTTCCCGGATTATATTCTGTGGACCCTGTGGGCTTCGCCCCTGTTGGCATGGCTCATCTTTGTATCGTCCTACGCCAACCGCATGCCTTTCCTGTGGGCGATCCTGCCAATCGCGGCTATCGGCGCGGTGGAAGGTATCGTGATGAAAACCACCAACTTCCTGGAATGGATTGGCTGGCATCTGGCCCGCGGCGTGATTGAGGCACAATATGGCCAACTGATCCACGGCCATGTGGATGTTGATGGCCCCCGGGATGTCTATGACGTGGTCCTTGGTGCATCCAGCATCGATATGTATGCCTTCTCCTTTGCTACGCCGCAGTTCTGGTTAGGCCTGGTGATCGCAGGTGCCTTCATCTACGGAGCCATCGAGATGCGCAAACGCGCGATCTAAGAAACCCATCTCTACTCTCCCAAAGATCCGAGATGAGGAAAGGGCCGCTCCACTGGAGCGGCCCTTTTTCTTGCTGGCATATCTGGGTGCCCGGGTTGAAACCCCGAACTGATCAGTCGCTGTGTAAGTGCTTCATGAAGTCCTGCACGCTGGCACGCAGGTCAGCGCCCTGCTGCTGCAGGCTTGAGACCTTTTCCGTCACTTCTGACGCGGCGCCCTGGGTGCGCGAGGTGGCTCCGCCGATTTGGGCGAAATCACCGATCACGCCGCTTGTTGCTTCGGCCGCCTGGGCGGCGCTGTGGCTGATCTCCTGCGCGGCGGCGGCCTGTTGGCTCACGGTACCTGACACTTCGCCCGCGATTTCATCCACTTCCTTGATCCGGCCACTGATTTTTTCAAACGCGACCACGGCGTCGGTGGTGGCGCCCTGAAGTTCCGCGATCTGCTGGCTGATCTCATCTGTTGCCCGGGCGGTCTGGGTCGCCAGTGCCTTCACTTCACTTGCCACGACTGCGAAGCCCTTGCCGGCTTCACCCGCGCGCGCGGCCTCGATGGTCGCGTTAAGCGCCAGAAGGTTGGTCTGGCTGGCGATGTCATTGATCAGCTTGATGACTTCGCTGATTTTCTTGCCCGAGGCATTCAGCGTTTCAATCAGGCGCGAGGCGTCGTTGGCTTCCTCAAGCGCCTTTGCGGTGACTTCCGCCGCCCGGCCCATTTGTTCGCTGACGTTGCCAACGGACGCCGAGATTTCCTCGGTCGCACCGGCCACCGCGTTGACGCTTGAGCCGGCGTGGCGGGCCTTTTCTTCTGCGACATGCATGCCGTCCACCGTTTCCTGGGTGGCGCCATTCATGGAGGCAGCAGCATGTTCAAGTGCATCGGCCGTCCCGCCGAGGCGGTCAATCGCCGCCAAAACCGAGGTTTCAAATTGATGCGACAGATTGCTGGCGTTCTTGTCGTTTGTTTCCTGATCCAACATACAAATCCCCTTTAAGCGCGGGCCTGCTGCGGCCAGCGTCTATTTCTTGGTTATTTCAGGAATCCCCCAATCCTGATTCCCGAACACCCTAGGCGAAAATTCACTGCAATTAAAGGCCAAAGCGCAGGTAGGGTATGGCTTGAGGAGCAGGGCAATTATTGGCCTGTATCCAAAGCAGAAAGGATCAGGGGCGGGCGGCGGTAACAGCCTTGCCGTCCGGCAGTTCCAGCGTTTCGAACAGGAATTCAGGCGCAACGACGCAACTGACAAGCGACCAGGGCCCGTCCGCCCGGGCACGCTGCCAATGGTTTGCTGGGACATGAAGCTGGGGGCGTTCACCACGAAGGATGTCAGGGCCCAGGATATGGCTTTGCGGCGCCTCTTTCTCTTGCCCGATCTCCAGCGTCATGGGACTTCCCGCGTGCCAGTGCCAAAGTTCATCCGAATCGATACGGTGCCAGAGTGCGAAGCCTTCCTGATCCAGGAGATAATAGATGGCAGAGCAACGACTCCGGCCGGCGCCAGCGTCAGCGTTCCGGTATGTGCGGCGATAATAGCCGCCTTCCGGGTGAGGTTTCAGGTTCAGTTCCCTGATGATATCCTGTGCGCTGGTCATCCCGTCAGTCAGCCGGACGGCTTTCCATGTGAAGGTCCAGCGTTTCAAACGTGAATTCCGGGCTGACGACGCTTGAGAACAGCGTCCAGTCACCGGTGCTGCGAACGCGCTGCCATGTATCGCCCTGGATCACCAGTTGCGGCTTCTGGCCGGCGGCAAGGTCCATGCCCATGACGTGGCTGGCGTCGGCCTTGGTTTCTGCGCCGGTCTCGATAATCGCGGGAGCGCCAGCGTGCCAGAACCACAGTTCGTCCGCGTCCACCCGGTGCCACAGGGCGAAACTTCTTTGTTCGATCAGATAATAGATGGAGGACGCATAGGCCCGACCCGATGTGCCTTTGTCATGGCAGTAGGTGCGACGGTAGTAGCCGCCTTCGGGGTGTGGCGCGAGATTGAGCTGTTCGATGATGTCCTGGGCTGTGGTCATGCTTTCCCCATTTCATAAAGCGCGATGGCGGCGGCGTTCGATACGTTAAGGCTTTCAACTTTACCCGTCATGGGGATTTTGGCAATGGCATCACAGTGTTTGCGCACCAGCGGCCTCAGGCCCTTGCCTTCAGAGCCCATAACGATGACCACATTGTCGCCCATGGAAATGCTGCCGATCTCGGTGTCTGTGTGGCCGTCCAGCCCGACATGCCAGTAGCCCATGTCCTTCAGCGCCTCAAGTGCCTGGCTCAGGTTGGCGGCGCGCACCCAGGGCAGGGCCTCAAGCCCACCTGCGGCGGCGCGTGCAAGCACACCGGATTCACCGGGGCTGTTGCGGTCCTGGGTAATCAGTGCCCGGGCGCCAAGCGCGGCGGCGGACCTGAGGCACGCGCCCACATTGTGCGGGTCCGTGACCTGGTCCAGCATCAGGATGATATTCTTCTCGCCAGCGACAGGCGCAAGATCGAGAAGGTCCAGGCCGGGCAGGGGGCGTACCTCCAGAAGCACACCCTGGTGCGGGGAATCAGCCGGCACGGCGCTCCTGAGAAGATGATCATCCTCAATATAGTCGACGGCAAGGCCCGGGCGGATCGAGGGTAGCCCCGATGCCTGAAGTGCCTTTGGGGTGCCAAGAAGGCGGATACATTCGCGCTTCGGGTTCCTCAGTGCTTCTTCAACCGCGTGACGTCCAAAGAGGAAAAAGCCGTTCTTGTGCTTAGGCGCCAGCGTGGCTGCCGCAGGCCTGTGGCGACTGTCGCCCTGGTGTCCCCCCGGTTGCCGCGGTGCGTGCTGGCCTGCCTTCTGCTGGGGCCTGCCTTTTCCGCCACGCTGGTCCGGTTTCTTTTTAAAGTCTCTCTTAGACATTGACTGTGTGCTTCCTGAACAAGGGGCAGTGGGTGCAATATCCACCCGAAACGCAAAGATTATCGCGTGTCCCATATGCTAAAGCGCTGGATTTATAAAGTCCTAACAAAAAAATACGAAATGTGGGGAAGTTGCTGTTGACATAGAAATTTATATAAGCATATTGCCCCTCACCGCGACGCCAGTTCGGAGTGGGATCTAGTCCCGAGTTTCACTGGCGATCTAGTATATACGTGGAGGGGTTGGGGAGCGGTCAAACCCATCAGACTGTAAATCTGACGCTTCGGCTTCACAGGTTCGAATCCTGTCCCCTCCACCACTTAACCTTCCTTGTTCAAGGCTCCTCCGGGGGTCGCGCGCGGGAAGGCTTGTCGTGTTCGAGAGGAGCCGCTGGCTTGTGCGGGTGTAGCTCAATGGTAGAGCAGAAGCCTTCCAAGCTTACGACGAGGGTTCGATTCCCTTCACCCGCTCCAATTAAGTCCCTCTCGGGCGACATCATCATGTGACTTCCCGGGTGGGTGTCACGGGGTTAAATGGAAAGCTCGCCTGAGTGAGAACAAAGGCGTGATTGCTTGCAAAGGTAGACGGGCAATGGCTAAAGAAAAGTTTGAACGTAATAAGCCGCACTGCAACATCGGTACGATTGGTCACGTTGACCATGGTAAGACGACGTTGACAGCTGCGATCACGAAAGTTCTGGCTGAAGCATACGGCGGTGCCGCTGTAGACTTCGCGAACATTGACAAGGCTCCAGAGGAGCGTGAGCGTGGTATCACGATCTCGACGGCACACGTTGAGTATGAGACAGAAGCACGCCACTATGCGCACGTTGACTGCCCAGGTCACGCTGACTATGTGAAGAACATGATCACGGGTGCGGCTCAGATGGACGGCGCGATCCTGGTTGTTAACGCAGCAGACGGCCCAATGCCACAGACTCGCGAGCACATCCTGCTTGCCCGTCAGGTTGGTGTACCAGCGCTTGTTGTGTTCATGAACAAGGTTGACCAGGTTGACGACGAAGAGCTCCTCGAGCTTGTTGAGATGGAAATCCGTGAGCTTCTGTCTGAGTATGAATTCCCAGGCGACGATATTCCGATCGTAGCTGGTTCTGCTCTTGCAGCTCTCGAAGGTCGTGACGATGCTATCGGCAAAGACAAGATCCTTGAGCTGATGAAAGCTGTTGACGATTACATCCCACAGCCAGAGCGTGCTGTTGACGGTGCATTCCTGATGCCTGTTGAGGACGTATTCTCCATCTCCGGTCGCGGTACTGTATGTACTGGTCGTGTTGAGCGCGGCATCGTGAAAGTTGGTGAAGAGATCGAGATCGTTGGTATCCGTGACACTCAGAAGACTACTGTTACGGGCGTTGAAATGTTCCGTAAGCTTCTGGACGAAGGTCGTGCGGGCGACAACATCGGTGCCCTGCTTCGCGGCGTTGGCCGTGACGAAGTTGAGCGTGGCCAGGTTCTGGCACACGTTGGCTCGATCACGCCACACACCAAGTTCACTGCCGAGACTTACATCCTCACTAAAGAGGAAGGTGGTCGTCACACGCCGTTCTTCGCGAACTACCGTCCACAGTTCTACTTCCGTACAACTGACGTGACCGGTAACGTTGAACTGCCAGAAGGCACCGAAATGGTAATGCCTGGTGACAACGTGAACCTGACTGTTGAGCTGATTGCTCCGATCGCCATGGACGAAGGCCTCCGCTTCGCAATCCGCGAAGGTGGCCGTACCGTTGGCGCCGGCGTTGTAGCTAAAATCATCGCGTAATTGCGCTGGTTGCCCCACTAGGGGGCGCGAAAATTAAGAGAAGGGCTGGCCCAAAGGGCTGGCCCTTTTTGCTTGCAGGCACTTTTATGGCGGGCAGGGCAGAACGCCCCGGTTGGACCCTGGGGGGCGGCACCAATAGGGCTGAACGGCCATTGGGGGGGCGACCATGACGAGACGGCTTAGGCGCAGGCAACATGCGCGAGACATGGCGAGGCGGCGGGAGAACAAGAGGCTGCCGCCCTACCTGATGGATCCGGTCTTGGGGCCGATTGAAGAGGGAATCAAATATAAGGTCTGGTTCTGGTACCTGCGCAACCACTGGCACAATAAAAAGATGCCGCGTCCGCTTCACTGGTTCTTCCGCTGGTTCTTCTAGAAAGCTTAAATTGGCGCTTGAAAATGGCTCGCCGACTTTCCGTTTGTGTCCTGGATCAGGTCTGTATTTTTCGAAAATTTTGCGGGTCGAAGTCAAAATAGTGTCGCGGGGGCCACGGCCCATTGCCCTCTGGAGGGCGTATAAAAACTCTATATCTGGTCATGAGTTACATCAAATTTTCAGATAACAAAAAAAACACTTGCATGGTTGGCGCTCGGACGCTACACCGCACCCCTCATATGAAGTCAATTGGCTTTAGGGGCGTAGCTCAGTTGGTAGAGCACCGGTCTCCAAAACCGGGTGTCGGGAGTTCGAGTCTCTCCGCCCCTGCCAAGCCAGACAAGCGAACAGCTGCTTTTGAGTGCTGAATTGATAAGGTTTTGAAAAGCCTGCGCTTTATGGATATCGAGCGCGGGCTTGTGAGCTAGAAAGAAGGACACACTATGGCGAAGACCACCCCGGGTGAATTTGTCCGTCAGGTGCGGCAGGAGGGGTCCAAAGTGACCTGGCCGACACCGAAAGAGGCGGGAATCACCTCTCTTATGGTGTTTATTATGGTTGTGATCATGGCTGTGTTCTTCCTTGGCGTCGACTTTATGTTGAACGCTGGTGTGCAATACCTGCTGGGTCTTGGAGGTTAATGTGAGCAAGTCTCGTTGGTATATCATTCACGCCTATTCGGGTTTCGAGAAGAAAGTCGCTGAGGCCATTAAAGAGCAAGCCGTTCAGCAGGGTCTGGACGCGCTCGTGGACGAAGTGATCGTTCCGACCGAAGAGGTTATTGAAGTCCGCAAGGGCAAGAAAGTCACAAGCGAGAAGAAATTCTTCCCGGGCTATGTGCTGATCAAGATGGTCCTGACGGACGACACGTACCACCTGGCCAACGGCCACGCGAAGGTTACGGGTTTCCTCGGCCCACAAGGTCGGCCTTCGCCGATTTCGGATGCAGAGGCTGCTCGTATCCTCAACCAGGTTGAGGAAGGTGTTGAGCGCCCACGTCCGAATATCGTTTACGAGATCGGCGAAGAAGTACGCGTGACCGATGGTCCGTTTGCTTCCTTCAACGGTACGGTTGAAGACGTGGACGAAGACAAGGCGCGCCTCAAGGTATCGGTTTCGATCTTTGGTCGGGCGACGCCGGTTGAGCTGGAATACACCCAGGTCGAAAAAGTTTCATAAGGATTTCGGGGCATTTGCCCCGGATGAACCGCGCGGAAGGCCAGCCATTAGCCGCACCGCGCACCCTAACGGGGCCTGGGGCCCCATGTTGTTTTTGAAAGGGAAATGAAATGGCAAAGAAGATTACTGGCTATCTGAAGCTTCAGGTGCCTGCCGGTCAAGCAAACCCGTCGCCTCCAATCGGCCCGGCGCTTGGTCAGCGTGGCATCAACATTATGGAATTCTGTAAAGCGTTCAACGCCAAGACCCAGAAGATGGAACCAGGCCAGCCTTGCCCGACCATCATCACGGTTTTTGCTGACAAAAGCTTTACGTTTGAAATCAAGACCCCACCAGCAAGCTACTTCCTGAAGAAGGCTGCTGGCCTTAAGTCCGGCGGTAAAGAGCCAGGTCGTTCGGTTGCCGGTACGGTAACGCGTGACCAGGTTCGTGAAATCGCGGAAGCGAAAATGGTTGACCTGAGCGCCAATGATATTGAAGCAGCAATGCTGATCATCGAAGGCTCCGCTCGGTCCATGGGTTTCAAGGTAGAGGGCTAATCAGATGGCGAAAACTGCTAAGCGTATGCAAAAAGCTCTCGACGGTATCGACCGCGAAAAGCTTTACTCCGTTGAAGAAGCTGTTGCCGAGCTGAAAGCTCGTTCCAAAGTTAAATTCGACGAAACAATCGAAGTTGCCATGAACCTCGGCGTTGACCCACGTCACGCTGACCAGATGGTTCGCGGCGTTGTCAGCCTGCCACACGGCACGGGCAAGACTATGCGTGTTGCTGTGTTTGCTCGCGATGCGAAAGCTGAAGAAGCAAAAGCAGCTGGCGCAGACATTGTTGGCGCAGAAGACCTGATGGAAGATATCCAGAAGGGCAACATGAACTTTGACCGCGTGATCGCGACGCCTGACATGATGGCTGTTGTTGGTCGCCTGGGTAAAGTGCTTGGCCCTAAAGGCCTGATGCCGAACCCGAAGCTGGGCACTGTTACACCTGACGTTAAAGGCGCTGTTGAAGCTGCCAAAGCCGGCCAGGTTGAATACCGCGTTGAAAAAGCCGGTATCGTGCACGGCGGCGTTGGCAAAGCAAGCTTCGACGAAGCTCAGATTGTTGAAAATGCCAAGGCCTTCATCGGTGCGGTTGTTAAAGCCAAGCCAGCGGGCGCCAAAGGCACTTACGTTAAGAAAATCGCTATGTCGTCTTCCATGGGCCCAGGCCTGAAGATCGACACGTCCGCGATCGACGCGTAACTGAAGAATTTGTGCTGTCTCCAGTTGGGGGCGGCACAAACATGCAGGCGGATGTTTTGCCTGTGTGAGAGTACTGTCCGAGATTGCAGGTGCTCTGAAGTGTGTTGCTAGTAGTTGACCTTCAGGGTTTAAAACAATCGGTCGTCGCGACGCCGAGGCCTGCATGAGATGGGGTTTTAGGAATTATCAGCTTCGTGAGTTGATAGCCGCGGTTCCTACAGGATTGGGTGTGGCCCATCCTGCGCCCTGGACAGGGTAGCGTATCCGGGAATGATGCTTCGGCATGAGACGCGGGTATATGGCTCAAATGAAACGGAGGCTGACCCCAGGTTTGGGGAAGGTTTCCAAAGTCGGAGACGAGAAAAGTGGAAAGAGCCGAAAAGCAGGATCTGGTTGCATCCATGCATGAGGTATTCTCGAACGCCGCAACGGTAATCGTAGTTCACTACGATGGCCTGAGCGTCGCTGAGATTACTGCACTGCGTGCGCAAATGCGTGAAGTGGGTGCTTCTTTGAAAGTAACCAAGAACCGGCTGACTCGTCTTGCGCTCAAGGGTACTGAATACGAAGGTATTGCTGATCTGTTTACAGGTCCGACGGCAATTGGTTTTGCTGACGACGTTGTAGCTCCAGCCAAGATCCTCGCTGAATTCGCCAAGAAGAACGAAAAACTTCGTCTTGTTGGTGGCAGCATGGGGACTACGGTTCTGGACGAAAACGGCGTTAAAGCACTGGCCTCTATGCCATCGCTGGACGAACTTCGCGGCAAGCTTGTGGGTCTCCTGCAAGCTCCTGCTCAGAAGGTCGCTGCAGTTACGCAAGCCCCTGCGGGTCAACTCGCTCGTGTATTCGGTGCTTACGGCAGCAAAGACGCAGCTTAAACACACACTTGGTGGTGTTCGGATGGTCGGACGCCACTGTGAACTTTTATGCAATGTGACATGTAGTACCTCGACTGTAGGACTACGAAATTTGGAGTGATACAAATGGCTGACCTCGCGAAGCTTGTAGAAGAACTTTCTGGCCTGACTGTTATGGAAGCTGCTGAGCTTTCCAAACTGCTGGAAGAAAAATGGGGCGTATCCGCTGCTGCACCTGTAGCTGTAGCTGCTGCTGCTGGCCCTGCCGCTGAAGCTGCTGAAGAGAAAGACGAGTTTGACGTAATTCTCGCAGACGCTGGCGACAAGAAAATCAACGTGATTAAAGAAGTACGTGCAATCACTGGTCTGGGCCTCAAAGAAGCTAAAGACCTGGTTGAAGGTGCTCCTAAGCCAGTTAAAGAAGCTGTGTCGAAAGACGAAGCTGAAGAGCTCAAGAAAAAGCTCGAAGCTGCTGGCGCGAAAGTTGAGCTCAAGTAATTTCTTGAGCCACTTGATCCCGGGGTCGGGAGCGAAATTCGCTCCCGGCCTTTCGGCGTCCTGAGGACCTAAGGACACTAAAATCAGGTCCCATCTTGGGTGAAATGCCCAAAAGATTTGGATTTTCAGGAGTTTAGGGTAAGTTGTTCACCCTAGACCCCAATTTGGCAGCTGGACCAGGGCCTTTGAGTACTCAGGCTTTGGCGGCACAACTAAAGGAACGAGGGCGAAGCATGGCGACTTCATTTACCGGTCGTAAGCGTGTGCGTAAGGACTTTGGGCACATTTCCGAAGTGACGCAAATGCCAAACCTCATTGAGGTTCAACGGCGGTCCTATGACCAGTTCTTCAAACCCGGCGCGACAGAAGAAGAGCGGCTGACTTCCGGCCTTGAGAAAGTTCTCAAGTCGGTTTTCCCTATTCAGGACTTCTCAGCTACTTCATCGCTTGAATATGTCCGGTATGAACTGGAAGCACCGAAATATGATGTAGAAGAGTGCCAGCAGCGCGACATGACCTATGCCGCACCGCTGCGGGTTACGCTGCGCCTGATCGTGTTTGAGGTAGACCCTGAGACGGAAGCCAAGTCGGTACTCGACATCAAAGAGCAAGACGTCTACATGGGCGACCTGCCACTGATGACCGACAACGGTACCTTCGTGATCAACGGTACCGAGCGTGTTATCGTGTCCCAGATGCACCGGTCGCCCGGCGTATTCTTCGACCATGACCGCGGCAAGACGCACAGCTCCGGGAAATTCCTGTTCGCAGCGCGCGTTATTCCTTACCGCGGTTCCTGGCTCGATTTCGAATTCGACGCCAAAGACATCGTAAACGTACGGATCGACCGTCGCCGGAAACTGCCAGCGACCTCGCTTCTCTACGCACTGGGCATGGGTGCTGAAGACATCCTGCACTATTTCTACAACACGGTTTCCTATACTCGCACGGAAGGCGGCTGGCGCATGCCATTCGTTGCCGAAGCATGGCGCGGTGTGAAGCCTGAGTTTGACGTTGTCGACGCCGACAGCGGCGAAGTGATTGTGGAAGCAGGCAAGAAGATCACGCCTCGTCTCGCCAAGAAGCTTGAGACTTCCGGCGTTCAGGGCATCCTGGCACCTGAAGAAATGATCGTCGGCAAATATGCTGCCCGTGACGTGATCAACGAGAAAACCGGTTCCATCTATGTGGAAGCCGGTGATGAGCTCTCTGAAGAGATCGTTGAAGACCTGTCCGCTGCAGGCTTCGATGAGATCGAGGTTCTGGAGATCGACGCGGTTAACGTTGGCCCTTACATCCGCAACACGCTCAAAGCCGACAAGATCGAGTGCACCGATGGTGCGCTGGCAGAAATCTACAAGGTTATGCGTCCGGGTGAGCCGCCAACCAAGGAAACGGCTGAAGCGCTGTTCTACGGCCTGTTCTTCGATCCAGAGCGCTATGACCTCTCTGACGTTGGTCGTGTGAAGATGAACATGCGTCTTGGCCTTGATTGCGAAGACACTGTTGGCACGCTGCGCCGCGAAGACATCCTTTCCACCGTCAAGACGCTCGTTGAGCTGAAGGACGGCAAGGGCGAGATCGACGATATTGACCACCTTGGCAACCGTCGTGTCCGTTCCGTTGGCGAGCTGATGGAAAACCAGTACCGCATTGGTCTTCTCCGTATGGAGCGTGCGATCCGTGAGCGTATGTCCAGCGTCGATATCGACACTGTGATGCCGCATGACCTGATCAACGCCAAGCCAGCGGTTGCTGCTGTTCGTGAATTCTTCGGCTCCTCGCAGCTCAGCCAGTTCATGGACCAGACCAACCCGCTTTCCGAGATCACGCACAAGCGCCGTATGTCAGCACTCGGCCCTGGCGGTCTGACGCGTGAGCGCGCGGGCTTCGAGGTTCGTGACGTACACCCGACGCACTATGGTCGTATCTGCCCAATCGAGACGCCGGAAGGCCCGAACATTGGTCTGATCAACTCGCTCGCAACCTACGCCCAGGTCAACAAATACGGCTTCATCGAAAGCCCATACCGCAAGGTTGTTGACGGCAAGGTAACGGCCGAGGTGGTTTACCTGTCCGCTATGGAAGAAGGTAAATACACCGTTGCACAGGCAAACGCAGAGCTGACCGAAGACGGCAAGTTCGCAAGCGACCTGGTGTCCTGTCGTGAGGCTGGTGAATTTATCATGTCCACGCCTGACAACATCGACCTGATGGACGTATCGCCGAAGCAGCTCGTATCCGTGGCCGCATCGCTCATCCCGTTCCTCGAGAACGATGACGCGAACCGCGCACTCATGGGTTCGAACATGCAACGTCAGGCCGTGCCTTTGGTGCGCGCTGAAGCGCCGTTCGTTGGTACCGGCATGGAAAAAGTTGTGGCTTCCGATAGTGGTGCTGCCATCGCTGCCCGCCGTACCGGCGTGGTAGAGCAGGTAGACGCGACCCGTATCGTTATCCGTGCAACCGAAGAAGTTGACCCAGGCAAGTCCGGCGTTGACATCTATACGCTGCAGAAGTTCCAGCGTTCCAACCAGAACACCTGCATCAACCAGCGTCCGCTGGTGAAAGTGGGTGACGAGGTCCTTAAGGGCGACATCATCTGTGATGGCCCAAGTACGGAACTTGGTGAACTGGCGCTTGGCCGGAATGCCCTCGTGGCCTTCATGCCTTGGAACGGTTATAACTTCGAGGATTCCATCCTGATTTCCGAGCGGATCGTGAAAGAAGACGTCTTCACGTCGATCCACATCGAGGAATTTGAAGTGATGGCCCGCGACACCAAGCTTGGCCCTGAGGAAATCACTCGTGATATTCCAAACGTGGGCGAAGAAGGTCTGAAGAACCTGGATGAGGCCGGTATCGTATACATCGGTGCCGAAGTTCACCCTGGTGACATTCTCGTTGGCAAGATCACGCCGAAGGGTGAAAGCCCAATGACGCCAGAAGAAAAACTTCTGCGCGCCATCTTCGGTGAGAAAGCTTCCGACGTTCGCGACACGTCCATGCGCCTGCCACCCGGTGTGGCCGGTACGGTTGTTGAAGTTCGGGTCTTTAACCGCCACGGTGTGGACAAAGACGAACGTGCCCTGACGATCGAGCGTGAAGAAATCGAACGCCTGACCAAAGACCGTGAAGATGAGCGCGCCATTCTTGAGCGCAACATCTATGGTCGTCTTCAGCCTCTGCTGGTTGGCCGCACCGTTACCGCGGGCACCAAAGAGATGAAGAAAGGCACCAAGATCACCGAGGAAGGCCTCGCTGAAATCAAGCGCATCCAGTGGTGGGATATCGCTGTGGACGACGACGCGTCCATGAGCGACATCGAGGCCCTCCGGAAGCAGTTCGACGACAGCAAAGGTCAGCTCCAGCGCCGCTTCGACGAGAAGATCGAGAAGCTGCAGCGTGGTGACGAGTTGCCTCCTGGCGTTCTGAAGATGGTTAAGGTCTTCGTTGCTGTGAAGCGTAAGCTTCAGCCTGGTGACAAGATGGCCGGCCGTCACGGTAACAAGGGTGTTATCTCCCGCATTCTGCCACAGGAAGACATGCCTCACCTCGAGGACGGTACGCCTGTAGACGTGGTGCTGAACCCGCTGGGTGTACCATCACGGATGAACGTGGGTCAGATTCTTGAGACGCACCTTGGCTGGGCTTCCCGTGGTCTTGGCCGCCAGATCGATGGCATGCTTGAAGCATACCGTCACGGTTCTGGCGCTGCGGATGATTTCCGCGCCAAGTTCAAGGACATCTACGGCGACGAGCAGTATGAAAGCGATATCGCTGAGCTGACAGACGAGCAGGTTCTCGAGCTTGCCGGCAACCTGACAAACGGTGTTCCAATGGGCACGCCAGTGTTCGACGGTGCCGTGGAAGCCGACATCTGTGACATGCTTGAAAAAGCAGGTCTGGATAGCTCGGGCCAGGTTCAGCTGTGGGATGGCCGTACCGGCGAGAAATTCGACCGGAAGGTTACCGTGGGCTACATCTATATGCTCAAACTGCACCACCTTGTGGACGACAAGATCCACGCCCGTTCGATTGGCCCATACAGCCTTGTTACCCAGCAGCCGCTGGGCGGTAAGGCGCAATTCGGTGGCCAGCGCTTCGGTGAGATGGAGGTGTGGGCACTGCAGGCATATGGTGCTGCTTACACGCTGCAGGAAATGCTTACCGTCAAGTCGGACGATGTGGCAGGCCGGACAAAGGTCTACGAAGCCATCGTACGCGGCGACGATACATTCGAAGCAGGTATCCCGGAATCCTTCAACGTACTTGTGAAGGAAATCAGGTCCCTGGGTCTGAATGTCGAGCTGATTACAGGCACCGACGACTAACATTGTGCAGGCCGGGACTGATGTCTCGGCCGGCCTACCTGCGGGTGGGCAGACTTTTGGAAGGCGAAGCGGGGCTCCTTGAGCAGAAATTGCCCCGACAGCGAATTAAGAGAGACGCCGGACATGAACCAAGAAGTGATGAAATACTTCAACCCGAGCCAGAAACCGGAGACGTTTGATCAGATCCAGATCTCGATCGCGTCGCCAGAGCGGATTCGCTCCTGGTCATTTGGCGAGATCAAAAAGCCGGAAACCATCAACTATCGGACGTTCAAGCCCGAGAAAGATGGCCTTTTCTGTGCGCGTATCTTTGGCCCCGTGAAGGACTATGAGTGCTTGTGCGGTAAATATAAGCGCATGAAGTACCGTGGCATCATCTGTGAGAAATGTGGCGTTGAAGTCACGCTCTCGAAGGTGCGCCGTGAACGTATGGGCCACATCGACCTGGCCGCTCCTGTAGCCCACATCTGGTTCCTGAAGTCGCTCCCAAGCCGGATCGGCCTTGTCCTGGATATGACGCTGAAGGATCTCGAGCGCGTTCTGTATTTCGAATACTATGTGGTTATTGAGCCTGGCCTGACGCCGCTGAAGCAGTTCCAGCTTCTTTCCGAGGACGATTTCTATCGTGCACAGGACGAGTATGGCGAAGACAGCTTCACCGCCGGTATCGGCGCTGAAGCCATCCGCAAGCTTCTTGAGAGTGTTGATCTCGAAGACGAGCAGGAAAAGCTTCTTAAGGAACTGGCTGAAACCAAATCCGAACTGAAGCCAAAGAAAATCGTGAAGCGTCTCAAGGTTATTGAGAGCTTTATCGAGTCCGGCAACCGCCCTGAGTGGATGGTCATGACCGTTGTGCCTGTGATCCCGCCAGAGCTGCGTCCGCTCGTGCCGCTGGACGGTGGTCGCTTTGCGACTTCCGACCTCAACGACCTGTACCGCCGCGTGATCAACCGGAACAACCGTCTGAAGCGCCTGATTGAGCTGCGCGCGCCAGACATCATCATCCGGAACGAGAAGCGGATGCTTCAGGAATCCGTGGATGCGCTGTTCGATAACGGCCGTCGTGGCCGCACCATCACTGGTGCCAACAAGCGCCCACTGAAGTCCCTGTCTGACATGCTCAAGGGTAAGCAGGGTCGTTTCCGTCAGAACCTTCTTGGTAAGCGGGTAGACTATTCCGGTCGTTCCGTAATCGTGGTTGGTCCTGAGCTGAAGCTGCACCAGTGTGGCCTGCCGAAGAAGATGGCGCTTGAGCTCTTCAAGCCGTTTATCTACTCGCGCCTCGACAAGAAAGGCATCGCGACCACCATCAAGGCCGCGAAGAAGCTGGTTGAAAAGGAACGCCGTGAAGTTTGGGATATCCTCGACGAGGTGATCCGCGAACACCCTGTGATGCTGAACCGTGCACCAACGCTGCACCGTCTTGGTATCCAGGCGTTCGAACCTGTGCTGATCGAAGGTAAAGCCATTCAGCTGCACCCACTTGTGTGTGCCGCCTTCAACGCAGACTTCGACGGTGACCAGATGGCCGTTCACGTGCCGCTGTCGATCGAAGCCCAGCTTGAAGCCCGCGTACTGATGATGTCCACCAACAACATCCTCAGCCCGGCAAACGGCAAGCCGATCATCGTTCCGTCCCAGGATATTGTGCTTGGTCTCTACTATATGACCAGCTTGCGCCAGGGTGATGTTGGCGAAGGCAAGGCCTTCTCCTGCATGGACGAGATCCAGTTCGCGCTGGACGCCAAGTCGATCACGCTGCACACCAAGATCAACGCTCGCTTTGAGCTGATCAACGACAAGGGTGAGCTGGAGACGAAGCGTGTTGAAACCACGCCGGGTCGCATGATCCTGGCCCAACACCTGCCGAAGCACCCGAAAGTGCCGTTCAGCCTGATCAACCGTCGTCTGGGCAAGAAAGAGATTTCCGAAGTGATCGACGTGGTCTACCGCCACTGTGGTCAGAAAACGACTGTTCTGTTCGCAGACGGCATCATGGGCGAAGGTTTCCGCCGCGCATGTGCTGCCGGTATCTCCTTCGGTAAAGACGACATGATCATTCCGGACGCCAAGATTACGCTGGTGGATGCCACGCGCGACATGGTGAAGGAATATGAAGAGCAGTATCAGGATGGTCTGATCACCCAGGGCGAGAAATACAACAAGGTTGTAGACGCCTGGGCGCAGTGTACCGACAAAGTGGCAGACGCCATGATGAAGGAAATGGAGCGCACCGAGGTTGATGAGAACGGTCGTGAGACTGATGTGAACTCGGTATTCATGATGGCTAACTCCGGTGCCCGTGGTTCCGCGGCCCAGATGAAGCAGCTTGCCGGTATGCGGGGCCTGATGGCCAAGCCATCGGGTGAGATCATTGAAACGCCGATCATCTCGAACTTTAAAGAGGGCCTGTCGGTTCTTGAATACTTCAACTCCTCGCACGGTGCCCGTAAGGGTCTGGCGGATACAGCCCTGAAGACGGCAAACTCGGGTTACCTGACCCGTCGTCTGGTGGACGTTTCCCAGGACTGTGTGGTTGTTGAAGAGGATTGCGGCACTGAAAACGGTATTACGATCACGGAAGTGTCCGAGGGCGGCGACGTTCTCGTGCCACTGAGCGAGCGTATCCTCGGCCGTTGCCTGTCTGTGGACGTGAAGCACCCGGTAACCGGCGACCTTCTGTTCCCTGCGGGCGAGCTTCTTGACGAAGCCAAGTCCGACGCCATCGAGACTGCCGGTATCGGTGAAGTGAAGATCCGTTCGGTTCTGACCTGTGAAACCAAAGGCGGTACGTGCGGCAAGTGTTACGGCCGTGACCTGGCCCGCGGTACACCAGTGAACATGGGTGAAGCTGTCGGCGTTATCGCCGCACAGTCGATCGGTGAGCCTGGTACACAGCTGACCATGCGGACATTCCACATCGGTGGTGCCGCAACGGTAAACGCGGAATCTGCCGTTGAATCGTCTGCCGACGGTAAGGTGAAAATCGAAAACCGTAACGTCATTGAGGACAGCAAAGGCCGCAAGGTTGTGATGAGCCGGAACATGGAAGTTGTCGTTGTTGACGACGAAGGCCGTGAGAAAGCCAAGCACCGCCTCGCTTATGGTTCGCACCTGTTTAAGGACGAAGGTGATGAGGTTGTTAAAGGCGAGAAACTCGCTGAGTGGGACCCATACACCGTTCCGATCATCACCGAGCAAACCGGTACGGTTCGCCTCGTGGACCTGATCGAAGGTGTTTCCGTTAAGGAAATCGTCGACGAAGGTACGGGTATCGCATCGAAGGTTGTGACCGACTGGCGCAGCGCGCCAAAAGGTGCCGACCTGCGTCCACGCATCACGCTCCGTAACGAGAACGACGAAGTTGTCGAGCTCGCCAACGGTACAGAAGCACGCTACTTCCTGTCTGTGGATGCCATTCTCTCCGTTGAGGATGGCAAGCACGTACAGGCTGGTGACGTGATCGCCCGTATCCCGCGTGAAGCTGCGAAAACCAAAGACATTACCGGTGGTCTGCCACGGGTGGCCGAGCTCTTTGAAGCCCGCCGTCCGAAGGACCACGCGATCATCGCTGAAATCGACGGTATTGTTGAATTTGGCCGCGACTACAAGAACAAGCGTCGCATCTCCATCCGTCCACGTGACGAAGATGGTGAGCCAGTTGAATACCTGGTACCAAAAGGCAAGCACATTGCCGTTCAGGAAGGCGACTTCATCCAGAAGGGTGAGTACCTGATCGACGGTAACCCTGCACCACACGACATCCTGCATGTCATGGGTGTTGAGGCGCTGGCTAACTATCTGGTGAAAGAAGTGCAGGACGTTTACCGCCTGCAGGGTGTGAAGATCAACGACAAGCACATCGAGGTGATCGTTCGCCAGATGCTGCAGAAGATCGAAATCACCTCTTCCGGCGACAGCACGATGCTGCTGGGCGAACAGGTTGACCGCGAGGAGTTCGAAGAACAGAACGCGAAACTTGAAGCTCAGGGCAAACTGCCTGCCAAAGGTCACCCGATCCTTCTTGGTATCACCAAGGCGAGCCTGCAGACCCGCAGCTTCATCTCCGCCGCGTCGTTCCAGGAAACGACCCGCGTTCTGACCGAAGCGTCTGTTGCAGGCAAGAAAGACCGTCTCGTTGGCCTGAAGGAAAACGTGATTGTTGGTCGCCTGATCCCAGCTGGTACCGGTTCTGTGATGAACCGCCTGCGTCACGAAGCGCACCAGCGCGACAAGATCGCAGCGGAAGCCCAGGAAGAAGCGGCTGATCCGATGTCTGTTGCTGAGGCAGAGTTTGCTGCTGCAACAGGTGCGGAAGAAGCAGCACCTCAAGAGGGCGGCGAAGCTTAAGCTTCCTGACAAGAAATCAAGGAAAGGCCTGCCGGTAGCGGCGGGCCTTTTTTTTGTTGTGGTTTGTGGGTGAAAGAATACTCTGGCGAAAAGGGGAGGGCCAACCAGATGACCGCACAAAGCGCAACAGCGATGCGCCTATTTTCAGACCTGTCCTATGGGCGCAAGGCGTGCATTCTTGTCGGCTTCGCGGTTCTTCTTCGCCTGGTCTTTTTTTCCGGCATTGGCGCTGCCGATGATGTGTTCGTGGCCCAGGCAGCCCTCAGGGTGCTTGAGGATGGTCCCTACCTGCCCACCAGCCATTATACCGGTCGGCTGATGCTGATATACCCCCTGGCGGCCATCTTCGCTGTGTTCGGTGTTGGCGAATGGCAGATGGCCATACTGCCGCTCTTGGGCAGCTTCGTGGCCTTGATCGTAGCTGGGGCGCTGGCCCGCCGATACCTCGGTGACCGGGCGGCGCTCTGGACTCTATTGGCCGGGGCCATATTCCCGCTGGATGTCTACCACGCGACACAGATGATGCCAGATGCACCCATCGGCGGCATGTTGGCGGCGGCAATCTATTGCGCCTTCAGGAGCATTGATACGGATAACAGGCCATGGCTGTGGGCGACATGCTCCGGGCTTTTGTGGGGCGGTGCCTACCTGATCAAGATCGAGGCGGCTTTCCTCATGTTCCCCATGGCGGCGATCTATTGGATGTATGGCCGGAACTGGAAGATGGCCTTGATTGCTGCTGCTTCCTGTGGGCTGATCGTTGTGGGCGAAAACCTGATCTATTGGGCTCTAACCGGGGACATTTTATATCGGCTGAAAGTTATCAGCGAGAGCGCCTCTGTTTTGATGAATGAAGATTATAGCGCCCGTCAGCTTTGGGTGTTCCCGAAAGCTTGGTTCCTGACAGCCTATCAGTTCAGTCTTCATTACTATCTGCTTTTTGCCGCCTTTGGCCTTGCGCTCTGGAAGCGCGAGCGCTTCTTGATGGTGTGTCTTGTCTGGGCGGGCGCGTTTCTGCTTTGGCTTCAGTTCGGAGCGAACCCCTTCGATGATGTAATCCGCTTCAAATCTCACCTTCAGCGCTATTGCCTGATGTTGGCAGCGCCTACCTTCATCCTCGTCGGCTATCTGCTGGCGCGCCTGCAGGCGTGCTGGCCGAAGGCCATCCTGGCTTTTGGCGGTGTGTGGCTGGTTGGCTCTGTTTTTCTCGTTACCTTCAATTATCTTGGTACGGAACGGAGCCTGGCGAGCAAGCAGGCACTGGCGCAGTGGTCGTTTTCCAAAAACGCGCCTGTTTATATGGACCCAGACAGCTATACCATTGGCCGGTTCTTGTATCGCGGCACCGATTGGGCCACACATTTTAACAAACTTATCGAGCATGACTATCACACCGGTAAAAACCGGCCGGTCAACCCGGACACCCTGGACGGCTATCTTATGGTCAATCGTATCAGCTTAGAATTTGCGGCGAACCGCTATGCAGTGAAGGGATTTACCGCTGAAGGCATAGGCTCTCATTGCACCAAGGTCATGGCCATCGATAACCCGGCGTATGGCGCCTCCTATTTCGCGGCTGGGGTCTTGGGCAAGGTCGGCCAGCTGATCCCGGTCGCCAGCGTTCGGGAGAAGGTCTCAACCACAGCACACAGTTTGCTGGAGAAGGGCGATGTTGTGATCTTTGCCTGCGGAAGCGAGCGGCGCTAGGCGTATGCGGCAGGCCATCAAGCAATTTGTAACCCGCATGATTGGCGCAGGGGGCAGGTTTCTCTCCTTCGCCAAGCGGCCATGGGTTCAGAAAACAGGTTTGCTTCTGGCGGCGGTTCTTTTCGCGGGCGGGATGTATTGGTCGTGGCAGGCTACAGGCCTCCGCGTCGGGGACCTGCGGGCAGATAGCCTTCTGGTGCTTCTTCTTCTGGTGTCGCCGCTCATCATATTGTCCAATATCTTCGAGCTATACTATTCCGCAGCCCTCGCCGGCGCCAAGCTCACGCTTGGCACGTCAGCCCGGGTCAGCATCCTGTCCAGCGCGGTGAACCTGTTACCGCTGCCAGCAGGGCCCCTGATGCGCGGGGTGGCGATCAGGGAAGGCGGGGGCACCACAGCAAACAGCGTGATCGCGGTTTTCTTTCCCGCCTTTATCTGGATGGCATTGGGGTTCCTGATTACGGGCGCCGGGTTGTTTGTCTTCGGAGCAGTTAGCGCTGCGCTTGTCGCAGGCCTCATCGCGGCATGTATCTTTCTGGTATGTGCGTGGGTTGTTCAGGTTCGCGGCATCAGCAAGGCTGCTGCGGTCAAGATACTTGCTATCAAACTGGTGGCCACCATTCTGGATACCTGCGCGATTTATCTGGCTTTTGGCGGTTTAGCGGTCGATGCCTCTTTCGGTCAGGCCATGGCGTTGTCAGCCTCTGGTCCGCTAGGCTCGGCAGTGTCTGTTGTGCCTGCTGGGCTTGGTATCAGGGAACTGGCGGCGTCGGGCCTTGGCGTCATGGCCGGCCTTACTGCTGCGCATGCTTTCCTGGCGCCCTCACTTTACCGGATAGTGTATCTGGTGGCGTTATCGCCGCTTGCACTCCTGCTGGCGCTGCTCCCGCATAGGCGCAAGGCGCAGTGACCTGGCCTATCTGCTTTTGGCAACAGAGGAGAGTTCGGTGGTCAAGGCAGCCCCTACCTTGTCAGACAGGCAAACAAGGTCCGGGGAAGGGCGGGGCAGGCTGCCCTTTTGAAACGCTGCCTTGGCTTCAAGAATAGCGGCCCCAAGTGCCTCTGGGTCTTCGGGCGGTACAAAGAAAAACCCCTCGGTGTTGGCACCGACAAAATCAGACATGGCGTCCGATGTCCGGGTGATCACCGGCTGACCCATCGCGACAACCTGATAGATCTTGTTCGGCACAACGCGGTTGGCTTTATCGCCAGCCGAGAAGATGCCCAGGCAGATGTGATGGGCAGCAATGAAGGACGGCAGCGCAGCGTAGGGGACCCAGTCGGTGGACTGCAACACCGTGCTGGCATTCTTGCTCTGCCAGTCTTTCACAAGGACTGATTGCTGGCCGCGGCCCACAAGCGAAATCTGGACACCTGTACCTTCAAGCAATTCGGCGGCCTTCAGGATTGTCTGGATGCCATGCAGGGGAATGAGTTGGCCATAAAACAGCACCTTGAAAGGGATGGCTGCAAGGGCGCGGTCTGTCTGGGGGGCGGTGAATGTGTCTTCTGCCCCCACGGGTACACTCCCCACCTTGTTTTCTGAAATATGGAAGGTTTTGCTGAAAAAGGCGGCGTGGGACGGGGTATCAAGAAACAGTCGGTCACACAGGCGACAGGCGCACCAGTCCAGCGAGTAGGCCAGCCGTGCCATCAGGCTGCCAGGCTTTGCCATCTTGCGGTCCAGCACAATGGTGTCATAGGCGGAAAGGAAGGCGTCCCAGATCACCGGCTTTCGTCTCAGCCAGGCCAGCGGCCTGATGAACCACAGGTCCAGGTGCCCGGGATAGCAAACCAGAACGACATCATGCTTTGGCGCGGCCAGGTACCGAAGCGACAGCACCAGCATTGACCAGATCCAATTGAGGGCGAGGCCAATCATGGAAAGTTTGCTGCGCACCTGACTTTTATCGGAAACGCCTGACCAGATATTGCGCGTGCAATCGACGGTCTCATTGCCTTCCAGGCGAAGGCCTTCCAGGAGCAGCCGGACGCGGGGTTTGCTCAGGTCCGCGGTGCCGAAGACCAGGACCCGTGGCTTGGGCGGACCGGACGGTTCGGGCATCCGGTCAGTCGCGCCCATGTTCCAGCCGCCTCACACGCTCCAGCACCTCTTCCGTAAGCTGCCGGTTGCGCCCGATCAGATCGGCCAGCAGGGCGATCAGCAATGTCATGACCCCCATGGAAAGGAAGGCGCCGCCAAGAACCAGGGACTGGATATGGCCGTCGCCACCATCGGTGAAGAAGAAATAGAGAAAACGAACGACCGGCACCAGGCCGACAATGCTGAACACAAACCCTATGAAGAAGAAGGTCCGCAGCGGCTTGAACATGGCGTACATGCGGATCATGGTTGTCAGCTGTGCCTGGATGAAGGACCGCATGGACTTGAAGAGCCGGCTTTCGCGGGTCTTTTCATTCACGCCCACGGGCACGGATGTCACGGTCATCTGTTTCATGCCTGCCTGGATCAGCGTTTCGATGGTGTAGGAAAAGCTGGATACAATGGTGATGCGCATGGCGGCGTCGCGGCTGAAGGCGCGGAAGCCGCTGACAGCATCAGGAATACTGGTGCCGGACAGCGTCCGCACCACCTTGCTGCCCAGCTTTTGCAGCATCTTCTTCAGGGGCGAGAAGTGCGCCACCTTGCTGGTCTGCCTGTCACCCACGACAAGGTCGGCCTTGCCTGCGACAACGGGGGCCACCAGCTTGGCGATATCCTCGCCGCGATACTGGTTGTCACCATCTGTGTTGACGATAATGTCGGCCCCAAGCTTGAGGGAGGCTTCAAGCCCGGTGGCGAAGGCACGGGCCAGGCCCTTGTTGTGCTTGTGCACAACGATATGGTGAACCCCGCAGTTGCGCGCGACTTCCTGCGTGCGGTCCCGGCTGCCATCGTCGATGATCAGATACTCGATGGTATCGATGCCTTCGATGTGGCGGGGCAGGTCTGCCACCGTCGCGGTAAGGGTTTCCTCTTCATTGAAGCAGGGAATTTGGATGATCAGTTTCATTATATATAGCGCCCCTCGGATACGGGCCCTTGACCCGCCTTTGGTGCCATACTAAGCATGCCATCCATCCAGCGGCAAGGGTATTGCGGGGGGATGAGTCTCCGTGGCGAGTGTCGCTCGGGGCAGGGGGCGGCGCCCAGGTCATAATATTGCGCCCATACCCCCAATATCTGGGCGAAAATGGCGGAAAGCTACCAAATCCCGATAGGCCCCGTTTTTTCATTGACCTCAGGCCCTTTTCGGTATAGATAGCGCACCTCGCCAGAGCTCAGGTGGTAGCCCAAACAGGCTAAACGCTGGGGTTTTCTGGCCTAGGAAAACAGAGTTTGAATTATCATGAATGGCCTCGTCGGAACCAAGCGGTTCACGATGCAGGCGTTTTTGCTGCATGCAAAAGGGGTCATTCGGTAATGGTGACAGAGAAAAACGGCAAGGAATTAAGATGCCTACCATTCAACAGCTAGTGCGGAAGCCGCGCAAAGCGAAGCCAGTGCACAATAAAGTGCCAGCGCTGGAAGCATGCCCACAAAAACGTGGCGTATGTACTCGTGTTTATACCACGACCCCTAAGAAGCCTAACTCGGCACTCCGTAAGGTTGCTCGTGTTCGTCTTTCGAACGGTTTCGAGGTTACTTCTTACATCCCGGGTGAAGGTCACAACCTTCAGGAACACTCTGTTGTTCTGATCCGTGGTGGTCGTGTGAAAGACTTGCCTGGTGTTCGCTACCACACTCTCCGTGGTGTGCTCGATACCCAGGGCGTTGCAGATCGTCGTCAGAGCCGTTCCAAATACGGCACGAAGCGTCCGAAGTAAGATTAGAGAAGGAATTAACGCATGTCTCGTCGTCATAGCGCAGAAAAACGCGAAGTACTTCCTGATCCGAAGTTCGGTGATATTGTACTGACCAAATTCATGAACAGCCTGATGCTGGATGGTAAGAAATCCGTAGCAGAGCGTATCGTTTACGGTGCCTTCGAAGCAATCGAAGAGCGCGCCAAAACTGACGCCCTGGCTCTCTTCCATGAAGCTCTGGACAATGTGAAGCCTGCTATTGAGGTTCGCTCCCGCCGTGTTGGTGGTGCGACCTACCAGGTTCCTGTTGAAGTTCGCTCTGAGCGCGCGCAGGCGCTGGCTATTCGCTGGCTCATCATTGCCGCTCGCAAGCGCAACGAAACCACCATGGTTGGCCGTCTGTCCGGCGAACTGTTGGACGCAGCTAACAACCGGGGTGCCGCCGTCAAGAAGCGTGAAGACACGCACAAGATGGCTGAGGCTAACAAAGCCTTCTCGCACTACCGCTGGTAATAGTTATTAAGTAAGGAACTGGTTCCATGGCACGCAGAACGCCACTTAATCGTTATCGTAACATCGGCATCATGGCACACATCGATGCTGGTAAAACGACGACTACTGAACGTATCCTTTATTATACAGGCCGTAGCCACAAAATCGGCGAAGTGCACGATGGCGGCGCGACTATGGACTGGATGGAGCAAGAGCAGGAGCGTGGTATCACGATTACCTCCGCTGCAACGACTTGCTTCTGGAACGATCACCGCATCAACATCATCGACACCCCGGGTCACGTTGACTTCACTATTGAAGTTGAGCGTTCGCTCCGCGTACTCGATGGTGCCGTAGCTGTATTTGACTCGGTTGCAGGCGTTGAGCCTCAGTCCGAGACTGTATGGCGCCAGGCTGACAAATACGGTGTTCCACGTATGTGCTTCGTCAACAAGATGGACCGCATGGGTGCGAACTTCGACCGCTGTGTCGGCATGATCAAAGACCGCCTGGGCGCGAAAGCCCTCGTTGTTCAGCTGCCAATCGGCGCAGAAGCTGAATACGAAGGCCTGATCGACCTGATCAAATTCAAGGAAGTGCTGTGGAAAGGTGAAGACCTTGGCGCCTCTTATGAATATGTAGACATCCGCGCAGAACTGGCTGACGAAGCTGAAGCTGCTCGCATGGAAATGATCGAGACGGCTGTTGAAGCTGATGAAGCTCTGATGGAAAAGTACCTCGAAGGCGAGGAGCTGACCGAAGAAGAGCTGAAAGCTGCTATCCGTAAGGGTACCATTCAGGGTCTTTTTGTTCCGGTTCTCAACGGTACTGCATTCAAGAACAAAGGCGTTCAGCCGCTTCTGGATGCTGTTGTTGACTATATGCCTGCTCCAACCGACGTTGAAGCAATCCGCGGTGTAGATGCTGACGACCACGAAAAAGAAATCGTTCGTAAGTCTGACGATGAGCAGCCATTCTCGGCCCTCGCGTTCAAGATCATGAACGACCCATTCGTTGGTACGCTGACGTTCTGCCGTATCTACTCTGGTGTTCTGGAAGCTGGTACGCAAGTAACCAACTCCGTTAAGGGCAAGAAAGAGAAAGTCGGCCGGATGCTGGAAATGCACTCCAACAGCCGTGAAGACATCAAAGAAGCACGCGCGGGCGACATTATCGCAATCGCTGGTCTGAAAATGACCACAACCGGTGACACCCTGTGTGCCAACAACAGCCAGGTTATCCTGGAGCGCATGGAATTCCCTGATCCTGTAATCGAAGTGGCTGTTGAGCCAAAATCGAAAGCAGACCAGGAGAAAATGGGCATCGCTCTGAACCGTCTGGCAGCTGAAGATCCATCCTTCCGCGTTTCTTCCGATGAAGAATCCGGTCAGACTGTGATCGCCGGCATGGGCGAACTGCACCTCGACATCATCGTTGACCGTATGCGTCGCGAATTCAAAGTTGAGTGTAACGTGGGTGCGCCTCAGGTGGCATACCGCGAGAGCTTCGCTAAAGAAGTTGAAGTTGACTACACGCACAAGAAACAGTCCGGTGGTTCCGGTCAGTTCGGTCGCGTGAAGATGGTTGTTACCCCAGGCGAGCGTGGCTCCGGCGTAACGTTCACCGACGAGATCAAGGGTGGTAACATTCCTCGCGAATACATCCCTGGTGTTGAGAAGGGTGTTAACGACATCGCAGAAGCTGGTGCTCTCATTGGCTTCCCAATCATCGACTTCTCTGTGCGCCTGATCGACGGTGCGTACCACGATGTAGACTCCAGCGTTCTCGCGTTCGAGATTGCAGGCCGTGGCGCGTTGCGTGAAGCAGCGTCCAAAGCCGGCATTAAATTGCTCGAGCCGATGATGAAGGTTGAAGTTGTGACCCCAGAAGAGTATATGGGCGACGTAATTGGCGACCTTAACAAGCGCCGCGGCCAGATCCAGGGTTCCGAAACCCGCGGTCCGGCTACTGTAATCAACGCAATGGTTCCGCTGGCGAACATGTTCGGCTATGTGAACGAGCTCCGCTCCTTCTCACAAGGTCGTGCACAGTTCTCCATGCAGTTCGACCATTACGATGAAGTTCCTGCAAACGTGGCTGAGGAAATCAAAGCCAAGCTTGCCGGTTAATAAACAAGAAGAACCAAAAAGCTATGGATCCCTTGGTAAATCAAGGGCCGATAGAAAGGTAATTTGAGATGGCTAAAGAAAAGTTTGAACGTAATAAGCCGCACTGCAACATCGGTACGATTGGTCACGTTGACCATGGTAAGACGACGTTGACAGCTGCGATCACGAAAGTTCTGGCTGAAGCATACGGCGGTGCCGCTGTAGACTTCGCGAACATTGACAAGGCTCCAGAGGAGCGTGAGCGTGGTATCACGATCTCGACGGCACACGTTGAGTATGAGACAGAAGCACGCCACTATGCGCACGTTGACTGCCCAGGTCACGCTGACTATGTGAAGAACATGATCACGGGTGCGGCTCAGATGGACGGCGCGATCCTGGTTGTTAACGCAGCAGACGGCCCAATGCCACAGACTCGCGAGCACATCCTGCTTGCCCGTCAGGTTGGTGTACCAGCGCTTGTTGTGTTCATGAACAAGGTTGACCAGGTTGACGACGAAGAGCTCCTCGAGCTTGTTGAGATGGAAATCCGTGAGCTTCTGTCTGAGTATGAATTCCCAGGCGACGATATTCCGATCGTAGCTGGTTCTGCTCTTGCAGCTCTCGAAGGTCGTGACGATGCTATCGGCAAAGACAAGATCCTTGAGCTGATGAAAGCTGTTGACGATTACATCCCACAGCCAGAGCGTGCTGTTGACGGTGCATTCCTGATGCCTGTTGAGGACGTATTCTCCATCTCCGGTCGCGGTACTGTATGTACTGGTCGTGTTGAGCGCGGCATCGTGAAAGTTGGTGAAGAGATCGAGATCGTTGGTATCCGTGACACTCAGAAGACTACTGTTACGGGCGTTGAAATGTTCCGTAAGCTTCTGGACGAAGGTCGTGCGGGCGACAACATCGGTGCCCTGCTTCGCGGCGTTGGCCGTGACGAAGTTGAGCGTGGCCAGGTTCTGGCACACGTTGGCTCGATCACGCCACACACCAAGTTCACTGCCGAGACTTACATCCTCACTAAAGAGGAAGGTGGTCGTCACACGCCGTTCTTCGCGAACTACCGTCCACAGTTCTACTTCCGTACAACTGACGTGACCGGTAACGTTGAACTGCCAGAAGGCACCGAAATGGTAATGCCTGGTGACAACGTGAACCTGACTGTTGAGCTGATCGCTCCGATCGCCATGGACGAAGGCCTCCGCTTCGCAATCCGCGAAGGTGGCCGTACCGTTGGCGCCGGCGTTGTAGCTAAAATCATCGCGTAATTTAATCACGGCGCCGGGCCTTGTTCCGGCGCCACTGTTAAGGTGTTAGATCAATGGAAGCGCAAAATATTCGCATCCGCCTGAAGGCTTTTGACCACCGTGTGCTTGACCAAGCCACTGGTGAAATCGCCAACACGGCTAAGCGTACGGGCGCCATGGTTCGCGGTCCTATCCCGATGCCAACCAGGATCGAAAAATTCACGGTACTGCGTGGCCCACACGTGAACAAAAAGTCCCGTGAACAATTCGAAATGCGTACCCACAAACGCTTGCTCGACATTGTCGACCCAACTCCACAGACTGTAGACGCGCTGATGAAGCTCGACCTCGCTGCTGGTGTTGATGTTGAAATCAAACTGCAAGGATAAGACCCATGCGTACTGGTTTGATTGCAAAAAAACTTGGTATGACTCGCGTATTCAATGACGCCGGTCATCACGTGCCTGTAACTGTCCTGCAGCTCGACGGCTGTCAGGTTGTTGCTCAGCGCACCGTAGAGAAAGACGGGTACACCGCCGTACAGCTTGGCGCCGGTGTCCGTAAAGTAAAGAACGTTTCGAAGGCACAGCGTGGCCACTTCGCGAAAGCTGAAGTTGAGCCTAAAGCAAAGATTGCGGAATTCCGCGTTGCTGCTGATGCACTCGTCGAAGTTGGTGCTGAACTGACTGCAGACCACTTCCTGGTAGGCCAGCGCGTTGACGTTGTTGGTACTTCCAAGGGTAAAGGTTTTGCGGGTGCAATGAAGCGTCACAACTTCGGCGGTCTGCGTGCTTCCCACGGCGTATCCATCTCCCACCGTTCGCACGGTTCCACGGGTCAGTGTCAAGACCCAGGCCGCGTGTTCAAGGGCAAGAAGATGGCTGGTCACATGGGTGACGCTCGCACAACTGTGCAGAGCCTTGAAATTGTTGAAACGCGGGTTGATGAAGGTCTCATCCTCGTCAAGGGCGGTATCCCTGGTTCCAAAGAGAGCTGGGTACTGATCTCTGACGCTGCGAAGAAGGCCGCTCCGGAAGGTCTGCCGATGCCGGCAGCGTTCCGCGCCCCTGCGAAAGCAGAAGCTCCTGCTGCTGAAGCTCCGGCTGAAGCACCTGCAGAAGCGCCTGCAGAAGCTAACGAGGAATAAGCGTCATGAAGACGAACGTCCTTACTCTCGACGCCAAGAAAGCCGGCGACATCGAACTCGATGAGGCGATCTTTGGCGTGACCGCACGTGCAGACATCCTGCACCGTGTAGTAAACTGGCAGCTTGCCAAGCGCCGGGCCGGTACTCACGCTGTGAAGTTCCGTTCCGACATCGCTCGCACTGGTAAAAAGTGGGGCCGCCAAAAAGGTGGTGGTACCGCTCGTCACGGTGATCGTCGCTCCAACATCTTCATTGGTGGTGGTCGCGCGTTCGGTCCTGTTGTGCGCGATCACGGCTTCGACCTGCCGAAAAAAATCCGCAAGCTCGGCCTCAAGTCGGCTCTGTCCGCTAAACAAGCAGACGGCAAGCTGATCGTGGTTGATGTTGCTGAACTGAAGGATGGCAAGACGAAAGAACTGGCAGCCAAGCTCGCGAAGCTCGGCCTTGCTAACGCTCTGTTCGTTGACGGTGCTGAAGTGAATGAAAACTTCAAGCGCGCCGTTGCCAACATCCCGAACATTGATGTTCTGCCAAGCCAAGGTGCGAACGTGTACGACATTCTGCGTCGCGACACGCTGGTTCTCACCAAAGCTGCAGTCGCCAAACTCGAGGAGAGGCTCAAATGAGCATGGTCAAGCATTATGACGTGATCAAGAGCCCAGTAATCACCGAGAAGGCGACGCTCGGCTCTGAAAACAACCAAGTAACCTTCAAGGTTGCGATCGACGCTACCAAGCCTCAGATCAAAGCCGCTGTCGAAGCTCTCTTCGACGTGAAGGTGAAGAAGGTCAATACGCTGCGCCAAGAAGGCAAGGTAAAACGTTTCCGTGGTGTAACCGGCAAGCGCGCCGAATACAAAAAAGCCATGGTAACGCTTGCTGAAGGTAACAGCATTGACGTGACGACGGGGGTTTAACCGATGGCACTCAAGCAATATAAACCGGTGACCCCGGGCCAGCGTGGCCTCGTTCTTGTTGACCGTGACGGTCTGCACAAGGGCAAGCCTGTAAAAGCGCTGACCGAAGGTCTCACCAAATCCGGTGGCCGCAACAACAAGGGCCGCATCACTGCACGTCGCATTGGTGGTGGTCACAAGCGCACTTACCGGATCATCGACTTCAAACGGACGAAATGGGACGTTCCAGCAACTGTTGAACGTCTTGAGTACGATCCTAACCGGACCGCATTCATCGCCCTGATCAAATATGAAGATGGTGAACTGTCCTACATCATCGCGCCACAGCGTCTCGCCCCAGGCGACACTGTGATTGCCGGTGAAAAAGTGGACGTGAAGCCAGGCAACGTAATGCCGCTCGCCAACATGCCAATCGGTACCATCATCCACAATGTGGAGATGAAGAAAGGCAAAGGCGGCCAGATCGCTCGTTCCGCTGGTGCTTACGCTCAGCTGATCGGTCGTGACCGCGGTTACGCCCAGCTTCGTCTGTCTTCGGGTGAGGTACGCGTGGTACGCGGCGAGTGTGTCGCGACCGTTGGCGCGGTATCCAACCCTGATAACCAAAACACCAAGCTCGCTAAAGCGGGCCGGAATCGTTGGCTGGGCAAACGCCCAAGCGTTCGTGGCGTTGCCATGAACCCGGTTGATCACCCACATGGTGGTGGTGAAGGCCGGACATCCGGTGGTCGTCACCCAGTGACGCCATGGGGCAAGCCAACTAAAGGTAAGAAGACTCGGTCTAACAAAGAGACTGACAAACTTATCATCCGGTCGCGCCACGAGCGCAAGAAACGCTAAGGAGTCCTGAATATGGCACGCTCTGTATGGAAAGGCCCTTTCGTTGACATGCACCTTCTCAAGAAGGTGGAAGGCGCCCTGGAAAGCGGCAAAACGGCTGCAGTAGTTCAGACCTGGTCTCGCAGGTCTACAATTCTGCCAAACTTCGTTGGCCTGACCTTCAATGTCTACAATGGGCAAAAGTTCATTCCGGTTTACGTGACCGAAGACATGGTTGGTCACAAGCTCGGTGAATTCGCTCCAACGCGGACCTACTACGGTCACGCTGCGGACAAGAAAGCGAAGAGGAAATAACTGTGGGTAAGCAATCTGCAAAACGCCGTTTGGCGGATAATGAAGCAGTAGCAACCGCTACCATGCTTCGCGGCTCGCCACAGAAGTTGAACCTCGTGGCAGCTTCGATCCGTGGCATGAAAGTGGAAAAAGCTCTGGCAAGCCTGAGCTTCAACCGCCGCCGTACCGCGATCGACGTGAAGAAAGTTCTGCAGTCTGCAATTGCAAACGCAGAAAACAACCACAACCTGGATGTGGACAGCCTCGTTGTTGCTGAAGCAACTGTGGGCAAGGCACTGACGATGAAACGTTTCCGTGCCCGTGCTCGTGGTCGCGTAGGCAAGATCGTCAAGCCGTTCAGCCGCCTGCGCATCGTTGTGCGCGAAGTAGAGGAGACTGCATAATGGGTCAGAAAGTAAGCCCTGTTGGTCTGCGCCTTGGTGTTAACCGCACCTGGGATTCGCGCTGGTACGCCGAAGGCGAAGAATACGGCTCGATGCTGCATGAAGACCTGAAAATCCGCGAGTTCGTAACCAAGGAACTGTCGCAAGCCGGCATTTCCAAGGTTGTGATCGAGCGTCCGGCCAAAAAATGCCGCGTGACCATCTACTCGGCTCGTCCGGGTGTGATCATCGGTAAAAAAGGCGCCGACATTGAGAAGCTCCGCCGCAAGGTGGCAAACTTCACTTCTTCTGAAGTAAGCCTCAACATTGTCGAAGTCCGTAAGCCGGAAATCGATGCGAAACTCATCGCCGACAACATTGCACAACAGCTGGAGCGTCGTGTTGCGTTCCGTCGTGCGATGAAGCGTGCGGTACAAAGCGCAATTCGTCTTGGTGCCGGTGGTATCCGGATCAACTGTGCCGGCCGTCTGGGCGGTGCAGAGATCGCACGGACCGAATGGTACCGCGAAGGCCGCGTGCCGCTGCACACTCTGCGTGCTGACATCGACTACGGTGTTGCTGAAGCCCTGACTGCCTACGGCATCTGCGGCATCAAAGTATGGGTGTACAAAGGCGACATCATGGAACACGACCCGATGGCTCATGAACGCCGTGCTAACGAAGTTCAAAGCCAAGGAGGCCCGTCCCGCCGCTAGGCTGGGACGGCTAGAGTAGGAGCGACAAGAGATGTTGCAACCGAAGCGTACTAAGTTCCGCAAAATGCACAAAGGCCGTATCCACGGCTCTGCCCCAGGCGGAACGTCATTGAACTTTGGTCAGTTTGGTCTGAAAGCGACCACTCCTGGCCGCGTAACGGCTCGTCAAATCGAGGCAGCCCGTCGTGCCATGAACCGCCACATGAAGCGTTCTGGTAAAGTCTGGATTCGTATCTTCCCTGATACGCCAGTGACGGCTAAGCCTGCCGAGGTTCGGATGGGTAAAGGTAAAGGCTCTGTTGATCGTTGGGTGGCAAAGGTTAAGCCTGGCCGCATCATGTTCGAGATCGACGGCGTCTCTGAAGAACTGGCCCGCGGTGCATTTGAGCGCGCAGCTGCAAAGCTCGCTGTTCAAACTCGCATCGTGGAACGGATGCATTAAGAGCTAACGGAGAAAAATGATGAAGGCAGCTGATCTTCGCCAAAAGTCGCAAGACGAGCTCCGTAAAGAGCTTGAAAACCTGAAAAAAGAGCAGCTCAACCTGCGCTTTCAGGCGGCGTCTGGCCAACTCGAAAACACGGCTCGCGTACGCGAGATCCGTCGCGACGTAGCCCGGATCCAAACGATCCTGGGTCAGTCGGCTGAGGCGTAAGGAGTAAACCCATGCCAAAGCGTATTCTGCAAGGAACTGTGGTAAGCAACAAGGGCGACAAAACCATTGTTGTAAAAGTAGAACGTCGGATTAAGCATCCTTTGCTTGACAAAATTATTCGACGCTCTAAGAAGTACCACGCTCACGATGAGAGCAACAGCATTCAGGTTGGGGAGACAGTCCGTATTGAGGAATGTCGTCCTATTTCGAAACTGAAGACCTGGCGTGTAGTAGGCGGTGAGGCTTAGGCCTCACCTTCTTGCTATTCGTCGGCAATAACAAAGGGTGTAACCCATGATTCAGATGCAAACCAACCTCGACGTGGCCGATAACTCCGGGGCCAAGAGGGTGCAGTGCATTAAAGTGCTTGGTGGTTCCAAGCGCAAAACCGCTGGAGTAGGCGACATTATTGTCGTCTCCGTAAAGGAAGCGATCCCACGGGGTCGTGTGAAGAAAGGTGACGTGCACCGCGCCGTCATCGTTCGTACTGCTAAAGAAGTTCGCCGTAACGATGGCACTGCCATTCGTTTCGACCGTAACGCTGCAGTACTGGTAAACAAAAACCATGAGCCGATTGGTACCCGTATTTTTGGCCCAGTCGTGCGTGAACTGCGTGCAAAGAAGCATATGAAAATCATCTCGCTTGCACCGGAGGTACTCTAAATGGCCGCGAAACTTAAAAAAGGTGACAAGGTCGTTGTGATTGCCGGTAAAGACAAAGGCAAGCGCGGCGAAATCACGTCCGTTCTCCCTAAAGAAGGTCGTGCCCTTGTATCGGGTGTAAACCTGATCAAGAAGCACAACCGTCCTACTCAGGCGAGCGCAGGCGGTATTGAGACGAAAGAAGCAGCGATCCAGCTCTCCAATCTGATGATTGAAGATCCGAAGGACGGCGCTCCTACTCGTGTTGGTTTCAAAGTTCTCGAAGACGGTCGCAAGGTTCGCTTTGCGAAAAAGTCCGGGGAGGTGATCGATGGCTAAAGCAACTAAGGCAATGCCACGTCTTCGTACGATGTACGAAGAAAAAGTACGTGCTTCCCTGCAGGAGCAGTTCGGCTACAAAAACCCGATGCAGGTTCCAAAACTCGACAAAGTTGTCATCAACGTTGGTGTTGGTGAAGCTGTTGCCGACAAGAAAAAGATCGACAAGGTTGTTGACGAGATCACAGCCATCGCTGGTCAGAAGCCTGTTGTTACGAAAGCTCGCAAGTCCATCGCAGGTTTCAAACTGCGTGAAGGCATGCCTCTTGGCGTGAAAGTGACACTGCGTAGCGAACGTATGTACGAGTTTCTTGATCGTCTGATCACCATTGCAATGCCACGTATTCGTGACTTCCAGGGCGTAAACCCGAAGTCTTTCGACGGCCGCGGCAACTACGCAATGGGTCTGAAGGAACAAATCGTCTTCCCAGAAGTTGACTACGACAAAGTAGATCAGGTTCGCGGGATGGACATTATCATCTGCACCACGGCTCAAAACGATGAGGAAGCGCGTGCGCTTCTCGCCGGTTTTGACATGCCGTTTAAGAAATAACGGCAGCCGAAGGAGGGTTTTGATATGGCTAAGAAAAGCGCCATGAACAAGAACGCACGGCGGGAAAAGCTGGTAGAGAAGTATGCTTCCAAGCGCGCTGAGCTCAAAGCAATTGTCTATGACAAGAGCCTGGGCGAAGACGAGCGCTGGTTGGCTGCACTCCAGCTCGCCAAACTGCCACGTAACGGCGCTGCTACGCGTCTTCGCAATCGTTGTGAAGTCACGGGTCGCCCACGTGGTTACTACCGTAAATTCAAGATGTCCCGTATCGCGCTTCGTGAGCTTGGCTCCGCTGCGAAGATCCCGGGCGTCGTAAAATCCAGTTGGTAAGGGGATAGGCTCATGTCGATGACAGATCCGATCGGCGATATGCTGACCCGTATCCGCAACGGTCTGCAAGCTCGCAAATCCGTTGTATCCACGCCAGCCTCCAAGACGCGTCAGCGCATCCTGGACGTGCTTCAGCGTGAAGGTTACATTCGCGGCTATTCGCGTGAAGAAGGTGAAGGCAACAAAGCCTCCATCTCCATCGAGCTCAAGTATCACGAAGGCGAACCGGTTATCCGCACGATCAATCGTGTGTCCAAACCAGGTCGTCGCGTATATAGCTCAGTTCGTGACTTGCCACGTGTTCACAACGGCCTTGGTATTTCGATCGTTTCCACACCGAAAGGTGTGCTTTCCGACGCTGAAGCGCGGGAAAGCAATGTGGGCGGCGAAATTCTCTGCACCGTATTCTAAGGAAGGGAAGAAGACATGTCCCGTATCGGTAAAAAGCCAGTGGCGATCCCGTCCGGCGTGACCGTTTCCTTGAACGGCGCGGACCTGACGGTAAAAGGCCCTAAAGGCGAACTCGCAATGACGTTTGTTCCTGAGGTAGCAGTAGCTCAGAACGATGACGGCATCGCGGTAACGCCAGTTAACGAAACCAAGCGTGCTCGCTCCATGTGGGGTATGCAGCGCACGATGGTTTCCAACATGATCGAAGGTGTTACTGACGGCTTCACCAAGAAGCTTGAGATCACCGGTGTTGGTTACCGTGCTGCAATGAAGGGTTCTGCCCTTAACCTGCAGCTTGGCTACAGCCACGATATTGATTTCCCGGTTCCAGCAGGCATCAAGATTGAGACGCCTGATCAGACCACGATCATTATCTCGGGCATCGACAAACAACAGGTCGGTGAAACTGCAGCCAAGATTCGCGAATTCCGTAAGCCTGAACCTTACAAAGGTAAGGGTATCAAGTACGCAGGCGAATATATCTTCCGCAAGGAAGGTAAGAAGAAGTAATGGGTGGCACGAATGGCTTCTAATAAACTCTTTGAACGGCGCCGCCAGCGCAACCGCACGCAGCTTAAGAAGCGTAGTGCGGGTCGGCCGCGTCTTTCTATTCACCGTACAAACCAGCATATCTATGCGCAGATTATCGACGATGTTAAAGGTGCAACCCTTGCGGCTGCCTCCACCGTTGAGAAGGACCTGCGTGAAGGTGCAACGTCTAATGCAGACGCTGCAGCTAAAGTTGGTAAGTTGATTGCCGAGCGAGCCAAAGCCGCGGGCGTTGCATCAGTTGTCTTTGACCGTGGTGGTTTCCTCTACCATGGTCGTGTGAAGGCACTTGCTGAAGCAGCGCGCGATGGTGGCTTGGAATTCTAAGGCTAGATGAAAGGAAATCCAATGGCACGCCCAGAACGCAATCGTGAAGAAAGCGAACTGATTGAGAAATTGGTTCACATTAACCGCGTAGCTAAAGTTGTTAAAGGTGGCCGTCGTTTCGGTTTTGCCGCTCTCGTAGTGGTAGGTGACCAACGTGGCCGTGTAGGTTTCGGTAATGGTAAGGCCCGCGAGGTTCCTGAAGCCATCCGGAAAGCGACGGAAGCTGCTAAGAAAAACATGGTCCGTGTACCTCTCCGTGAGGGTCGCACGCTGCACCACGACATCAAGGGCCGTTGGGGCGCTGGTCGGGTACTGCTGCGCACTGCTCAAGCTGGTACTGGTATCATCGCAGGTGGTCCGATGCGCGCAGTGTTTGAAGCACTCGGCGTACAGGACGTGGTGACGAAGTCGCAGGGCTCCTCGAACCCGTACAACATGGTACGGGCTACGATCGACGCTCTGACGAAACAGAACTCCCCACGTCAGGTCGCAGCGGCCCGCGGCAAGAAAGTAGCTGACATCGTAGCACGTCGTGGCGACATCAAAGTCGTTGAAGGTGCTGATGACGCTGCTGACGAAGCTCAAGCGGAGTAATGATCAATGGCTGCGAAGAAAAAAACTATTAAAGTCACTCAGATCGGTAGCCCAATTCGGCGCCAAAACGACCAGCGTCAAACACTGGTTGGTCTGGGTCTTAATAAAATGCACAAAACGCGTGAGCTCGAGGATACTCCTGCTGTACGCGGCATGATCAACAAGGTGCACCACCTGGTGCGCGTTGAAGATTAAGCCGGCGCGTTCGGAGAAGACTGATGAAAATCAACGAACTTCGTGACAACCCAGGCGCTCGCAAATCTGCAACGCGTGTGGGTCGTGGTATCGGTTCCGGCAAAGGTAAAACTGCCGGTTCCGGTCACAAAGGCCAAAAAGCCCGTTCCGGTGTGGCTATCAACGGTTTTGAAGGTGGTCAGATGCCAATCTACCGCCGCCTTCCAAAGCGTGGTTTCACCAGCCTGAACAAAAAAGACTTCCAGGTTCTCAACCTCGGTCGCCTGCAAAAAGCGATCGACGACAAGAAACTGGACGCCAAGAAGCCTATTACTGTTGAAACGCTGGTGGAAGCCGGTGTTGTTGGCAAGGTTATCGACGGTGTGCGTCTGCTGGCCAAAGGTGAACTTAAAGCCAAGGTCGATATCACTGTGACTGGCGCATCCAAAGGTGCGGTAGAAGCAGTTGAGAAGGCTGGCGGCAAGGTTACTGTCGCTTAAGCTAAGCAAAAGCGAAGGCCGAGATATAAGAACAGATCAAGGGGCTTGGAGTATTTATGGCATCCGCTGCGGAACAATTAGCGTCCAATATTAGTTTGGCATCCATCGGCAAAGCCGAAGAGCTGAAAAAACGAATTTGGTTCGCGCTTGGTGCACTGATTGTGTACCGCCTGTGTAGTTACATCCCCCTTCCAGGGTTGGATGCAGAAGCAGTAGCAAATATGTTCGCGCAGATGGGTAGCGGCATGCTGGATATGGTGAATACCTTCTCCGGCGGCGCACTCCAACGCACCTCGATCATCATGTTGGGCATTATGCCCTATATCTCGGCCTCCATTATCATGCAGCTCCTCACCACTATGAGCCCGACGCTGGCTCAGTGGAAGAAAGAGGGCGAAACCGGTCGCCGGAAAATCAACCAATACACCCGCTACGGCACTGTTCTTCTGACAGTCGTGCAAGGCTATGCGATCGCCACTGGCCTTGAAAGCCAGCCAGGCGTGGTGGTTGACCCCGGCCTCTTCTTCCGCATGACAACGGTGATTACCCTTGTCGGCGGCACCATGTTCCTGATGTGGCTCGGTGAGCAGATCACCCAGCGCGGCATCGGTAACGGTATTTCCCTGATTATTTTTGCAGGTATCGTGGCGAACCTGCCATCGACACTGGCCCAGGCGTTCGAACTGAACCGCACCGGCGCCATGTCCGTTGGCATCCTGCTGGCGCTTCTGATTGGCGCCGCCGCCCTTATCTGGTTCATCGTCCTGTGTGAACGCGCCCAGCGCCGGGTTATCATCCAATACCCAAAACGGCAGCAGGGGAACCGCATGTTCCAGGGCGACAAGTCGCACCTGCCCATGAAGCTCAACGTGGCTGGCGTCATCCCGCCGATCTTCGCATCGTCGCTGCTGCTGATGCCTCTGACCGTTGCCAACCTCTACCAGGCTGGTGGTCCGGAGTGGCTGAGCACCGTGACCGCGATCCTCGGCCCAGGCAAGCCGCTCTATATCGCGCTTTATGTGGCCCTTATCGTATTCTTCTGCTTCTTCTACACGGCTATTCAGTTCAACCCTGAAGACACTGCCGATAACCTGAAGAAGCACGGCGGCTTCGTGCCGGGCATCCGCCCTGGCAAGCGCACCGCCGAGTATCTTGATTATGTCCTGACCCGCCTCACGGTGATCGGCTCTGCCTATCTGTCGATCGTGTGTGTGATCCCTGAGGTGCTGATCAGCCAGGCAGCCGTTCCATTCTATCTTGGTGGTACCAGCCTGTTGATCGTTGTGAATGTGACCATGGATACAGTAAGCCAGATCCATTCGCACCTGATGGCACAGCAGTATGAAGGGCTTCTGAAAAAGTCCCGCCTGAAAGGGGGCCGCCGGTGATTATCATTCTGTTTGGCCCTCCGGGCGCAGGCAAGGGCACCCAGGCACAGCGGATTGAAAAGTCCCGTGGTCTGGTGCAACTCTCCACCGGTGACATGCTGCGCGCAGCTGTTGCCGCTGGTACGGAAATGGGCAAGGCCGCCAAAGCCGCGATGGACAGCGGCAGCCTTGTAACCGACGAGATCGTAATCGGCATCATTCGTGACCGGATCCAGGAAGCAGACTGCAAGAACGGTTTCATCCTGGACGGCTTCCCGCGCACCGTTGCGCAGGCCGAAGCTCTCGATGAGATGCTGGCAGACCAGGGTCTGACCCTTGACGCCGTTATTGAGATGAAAGTCGATGACGAAGCGCTTGTGGACCGGGTGTGCGGACGCTATACCTGCGCCAAGTGTGGCGCCGGCTATCATGACACGAACCTGAAGCCAAAGGTTGAAGGTGTGTGTGATGAGTGTGGTAGTACGGAATTCACCCGTCGCAAGGATGATAATCCTGAGACGTTTGGAAGCCGACTGAAAGCTTATTACGCAGATACGGCGCCAGTGTTGCCATATTATGCGAATAAGGGGACTTTGCAGCAAGTTGATGGCATGGCTGCCATTGATGAAGTTGCTGCACAAATTGACGCGGTTTTGGCTGCGTAAAGAAACTGTCACTTGACGGTTGACGAACGGGGGTTAGTTCATATAATCCCCGGCTTCAACACGTCTTGTGATTCGTAATGTTTAGACGTGAACTTGTATATTAGGAGAAACGGTCGTGGCGCGTATTGCTGGCGTTAACATTCCGACCAACAAGCGAGTAGAAATCGCTTTGACCTACATTCACGGTATTGGCCGGACCAAGGCCACGGAAATCTGCGAAAAGCTCGGTTTCCCCCGTGAGCGTCGTGTGTCGGAACTGACGGATTCTGAAGTTATTCAGATCCGTGAAATGATCGATGCTGATTTCACTGTTGAGGGTGACCTCCGCCGTGAAGTTGCGATGAATATCAAACGGTTGATGGACCTCAAGTCTTATCGTGGTCTCCGTCACCGTGCAAAACTGCCGACACGCGGTCAGCGCACGAGCACGAACGCTCGTACTCGCAAGGGTAAAGCTGTTCCGATTGCCGGTAAGAAGAAGTAATCTGGGTATCCGCTGTTTAGGACTCCCCCTTAATTAAGGGTCTGCTAGAGATGGCTAAAGACACTGGGCGCGTTAAGCGCCGTGAGCGTAAGAACATCACCAATGGTGTTGCTCACGTAAATGCATCGTTCAACAACACGATGGTTACAATCACAGACGTACAGGGTAACGCAATCTCCTGGTCGTCTGCAGGTATGATGGGTTTCAAAGGTTCTCGTAAATCGACGCCTTACGCTGCACAGGTTGCTGCAGAAGACGCTGGTAAGAAAGCCCAGGAACATGGCGTTAAATCATTGGAAGTGGAAGTGAAGGGTCCTGGCGCTGGTCGCGAGTCCGCTCTGCGCGCGCTTCAGGCTATTGGCTTCGTGATCACGAGCATTCGTGACGTAACGCCAATTCCACACAATGGTTGCCGTCCACCCAAACGCCGCCGCGTATAACGCACAAGTTTCGGGTAAAGAGTATTGGCGCGAATCCTTTGGCGCTGAATTTGTAATAACAGCGTCATTCAAAAAGAGGGTTACACCGTGATCCAGAAAAACTGGCAGGAACTGATTAAACCAAATGGCGTTACGATTGAGCCGGGTGCAGACCCGCTTCGTAAAGCCAAAATCGTTGTAGAGCCGCTTGAGCGGGGCTATGGCATGACGCTTGGCAATGGCCTGCGTCGTGTACTGCTGTCGTCCCTTCAGGGCGGCGCTGTTACAGCGATCCAGATTGAGGGCGTTCTGCACGAGTTCTCTTCCGTGCCTGGTGTACGCGAAGACGTGACGGATATCGTTCTCAACATCAAACAGCTTCCCGTTCGCGTGCTGTGCGACGGCTCCAAGCGCCTGCACCTGACCGCAAGCGGTCCTGGTGAGGTGAAAGCCGACGCCATCAGCGAAGTAGCTGACGTTGAGATCCTGGATAAAGACCTTGTTCTGTGCCACCTCGATGAAGGTGCCACGCTGAACATGGAACTGACTGTCGCTTCGGGCAAAGGCTATGTGCCTGCAGACCGTAACCGTCCGGAAGATGCGCCAATCGGCCTTATTCCTGTGGATGCGCTCTACAGCCCAGTGAAAAAAGTAAGCTACAAGGTTGAGAACACCCGTGAGGGCCAGGTTCTCGACTATGACAAATTGACGATGGAAGTTGAAACCGACGGCACAGTAACGCCTGAAGATGCCCTGGCATTCGCTGCCCGCATCCTGCAGGACCAGCTGGCTGTATTCGTCAACTTCGACGAGCCAGAAGAAGCCACCAAGCAGGAAGAAGACGAAGAACCAGCGTTCAACCGTCAGCTTCTCCGCAAAGTGGACGAACTGGAGCTCAGCGTTCGTTCGGCAAACTGCCTCAAGAACGACAACATCGTATACATTGGCGATCTGGTTCAGAAAACCGAAGCAGAAATGCTCCGTACGCCGAACTTCGGTCGCAAATCGCTCAACGAAATCAAGGAAGTTCTTGCCTCCATGGGCCTGCGCCTCGGCATGGAACTCCCAGCTTGGCCGCCTGAGAACATCGAAGAGCTCGCCAAGAAACTTGAGCAAGAATACTAAGCCTGGGGTAGGGAGCCTCTCAGCGGAGGGGCTCCATGCTCTTTTTTAAAACCTCCCACATGTGAAGTGGGACACCTGCCGGTACTAGGTGAATGGTTCACCCAAGGCCGGATAGGCAACCAGGAGTAAGACAATGCGTCACGGTAAATCTGGCCGCAAACTCAATCGGACCGCTAGCCACCGTAAGGCTATGTTCATGAACCTCAGCCAAGCGCTGATCAAGCACGAGCAAATCATCACGACTCTGCCAAAGGCGAAAGACCTGGCACCGATCGTTGAGAAGCTCATCACGCTTGCTAAAAAAGGTGGCCTTTCCAACCGTCGTCTGGCGATCGCTCGCCTGCAGGACGAAACGCTCGTGTCCAAAATGTTCGACGAGTTGGCTGACCGCTACAAAGAGCGTTCCGGTGGTTACACCCGCGTTCTCAAAGCTGGTTACCGTCACGGCGACAACGCGCCGATGGCAGTGATCGAGCTGGTTGACCGCAACGAAGATGCCAAAGGCCAAGACAGCGGCCCAACCGCTGACATGGAAGAGGCAGCTGACGACGCGGCATAAGCCAACCGTCTTTGCACGATTTTAGAGAAGGGCGTCCCACACCGGGGCGCCCTTTTTCTTTGCATGGCAGGCATGCGCGATTGAGGGACCGCGGTCCGCCGATGTCACAGGTAAGGTGCCACTCTGAAAAGCGTTCAGCTAGCGTTCAGGTTTTAAAAGCTAAACCGCCTAAAGCCTGACGATCAGGTCAGTATTATCACTTTGGACACGACAACGACAGACGGGGGCAATTATGTCTGACATAGAATTAGACGACACCATCGTAGGTGGCGACGGCGACGACACGGTTTCGGGCGGCCAGGGCAACGATATCATCAATGCCGGTGCGGGCGATGACCTTGTCATCGGCGATATCGGGCAGGACCGCATGCACGGCGGTGCCGGTGACGATATCCTGGTGGGTGGCCAGTATGCTTCGGCAGACGATGGTTCCGGCGGCAGGGTGACCGAAGACACGGGCGTGGAATTTCTCTATCTGGTGCGGCCCGCGCCAGAAGGGCTCGCGGAAAAGATATACGGCGACGCGGGCGCCGATGTGATTGTTGGCGGCAACTGGTTTGACCGCGATGATGACGGCATCGTCGACTATGACGAAATCGATGCGGGCAGCGCTAGAATGGAGTACCAGCCCGGCTTCGCCAACCAGCTGTGGGGCGGCGCGGACAATGATACGATCTATGGCGCCAACGGCTTTGATACCATCGGCGGCGGCACAGGCGATGATGTGTTGAGCGGCTTCGGCGGCGTGGACGTCATCTTTGGCGGTGCCGGCAATGACCTGATTTTCGGTGGCGACGGGGACCCGGAATACTTCCACGTGTTCGACGGTCCGGGCTCAACCCGTGTTGAGACGCTGTTTGGCGGCCAGGGCAATGATACGCTGTGGGGTGAAGGCGGGGTCGACAAGCTTTACGGCGGCGTCGGCGATGATCTGCTGCTCGGTGGCACAGGCGACGACACCCTCGACGGCGGCGACGGAGACGACAGGCTCTATGGCGACAAGGGGGATGATGTCCTGACCACAGGTGCAGGAAACGACATCGTCTTTTTCAGCTTTGATGGCAGCCGCGACATCGTTACAGACTTTGATCTGGAAAGTGACACCATTTATTCGAGCAGCTCGGCGAATTACGACGCGTTCCGCGATGCGCTTTCGAGTGCGGTTCCTTCGGAAGTCGATGGCACCCAGGGCCTACTTATTCAAACAGATGAGGGTACCTTGTTCCTTGAAGGGCTGACTGTCTTTGATATCGCCTCGATCCAGACCGGTTATTACCTGGACGACTGACCCTAAGCGGTCCTATGGCAAAGTCTGGGGAAGGGCGGCTTTCGGGCCGCCCTTTTTTTTGTTTTTCGCCGGTCGGAGAGAGGCTTCGCTTGCTCTAAGGTCACAGGCAAAGGTGGTCAGGCTTTTTTCCCAAACCAAATCGGGCTAGCCTGCCTGCCAGCAGCGAAGGAGCTTTCCATGAGTGACGATGTCATCCTCAAACAGTCTCATATGGTCTACAGCAACCCCTATCTGGGGGTGGAGGACCGTACCTACAGCCACAAGGGGCGCGAGTATCGCTATGTGGTAACCAAGCTGCCTGAATTCTCGGTTGTCGGGGCCGTAACCCAAGACGGTCAAATCCTGATCGTGCGCCAGTTCCGGCCAGGGCCAGGGCACTATACCTATGACCTGCCGGCCGGCATGATCGACCCCGGCAACATCGTTCCTCTGCGCTGCTGCAGCGGAAAGGCTGAGGCGCCATTCTTTGGCCAATTTTTGCCCCGATCTTACCGCGCGGAAAAGGCGTCTCATCGCCTATGCCCTTGCGAATAGTCATGGGCTCCGCCATATAGAGGCAGGGACTTTGTCACCCGTGCCGTATCAGTGCAGGATTTGACCTGAAAACCGAAACGAGAGGTATGCTCATGAAGCGCGTTATCACAGCAATCGGACTATTGATCGCTGGCATCACAGCAAGCTTGGCGCCCGTCCAGGCGCAAGACGGGGATATGCAGCGCATGGTCCCGCAGTCTGACATGCAGGTAAAGCTCTCTTACGCGCCGATTGTTTCGGAAGCTGCGCCTGCCGTGGTGAATATTTACACCAAAAAAGTCGTACGCTCGCGCCGGTCTGCGCTTTTTGATGATCCGCTGTTCCAGCGCTTCTTTGGCGACCGTTTCAGCTTCGGCGCGCCGCAGGAACGGGTGCAGGGGTCACTTGGTTCAGGCGTGATCGTGCGCCCGAACGGCGTCATTGTGACCAACAACCACGTCATCGAGGGCGCGGACGAAATCCAGGTGGTCCTGAGCGACCGGCGGGAATTCGATGCCAAGGTCGTGCTGGCTGACCCGCGCACGGACCTTGCCATCCTCAAGATCGAAGCCGGAGACGAACCGCTGTCAAGCCTGCGCCTGTCCGATTCAGACAACGTGCTGGTGGGTGACATTGTGCTAGCGATCGGCAACCCCTTCGGTGTGGGCCAGACCGTGACCGGCGGTATCGTATCCGCCACAGCCCGCACGCAGCAGGGTATTTCAGATTTCGGCTTCTTCATCCAGACAGACGCGGCGGTAAACCCCGGTAACTCGGGCGGCGCGCTTGTGGGCATGGACGGGGAACTCCTGGGCATCAATACAGCCATCTACAGCCGCACCGGTGCCTCGAACGGCATTGGCTTCGCCATCCCGGCCAACATGGTCAAATCTGTCCTCAAGGCAGCCCTCAATGAAGGCCAGCTGACACGTCCATGGCTGGGCGTGCGCGGCCAGAATGTAACGGGCGACCTGGCGGCAAGCCTTGGTCTTGACCGCGCGGGCGGCGTGCTGGTGGACGAAGTTTATGAAGGCGGACCTGCTGCAAACGCGGGTATCATGCCGGGTGATGTGATCATGGCCATTGGCGGCAAGGAAGTCATCGACGAACCGGGCCTGAATTTCCGCATCGCCACGCTCGACAATGGTGCTGAAGTGCCGCTTGCGGTGCTGTCCGAAGGCTTTATCCAGCAACGTACCGCGACCCTGTCGTTGCCGCCTGAGGACCCTGAGCGCAATGTCACCAAGCTTGACGGTCGCCATCCGTTCCAGGGCGTGACCGTGGGCAACCTTTCACCGCGCTTCAATGACGAACTGCAGATCGATCCGTTCCTCAAGGGTGTGGTGGTACTGAAGGTGGATGGCCGCACGCCGGCTGCCCGATTCCAGCTTCTGGTGCCGGGCGATATCCTGCTGAAGGTCAATAATGTGGATGTGAACCGCGTTGTCGACCTTGAAGAGGCACTGCCGGAAGATGCGAACGAGTATCTCTACCAGATCATGCGTCGCGGCCGCATTCAGGAATGCTTGCTTGCGGGCCAGGGCCGGTCGTACCGCTGCCGCGTGGTGCAGTAGGCATGTCGAACCTCTTTGAACAGGCTGGTCTTGAGGCGGGCGCGCCGCGCCCGCTCGCAGACCGGCTACGCCCCAAGGCACTTGAAGAGGTTGTTGGCCAAAACCACCTTCTGGGGGCGGACGGCGCGCTTGGCCGCATGGTCAAGTCGGGCCGTATCTCAAGCCTGATCCTGTGGGGACCGCCGGGGACGGGCAAAACCACCATCGCGCGTCTCTTGGCGAACCATGCCGACCTGGCGTTTGAACAGATATCGGCGATCTTTTCAGGCGTCGCGGACCTCAAGAAGGTGTTCGAGGCTGCCAAAGCCCGGCGCATGGGCGGGCGCGGAACGCTTCTGTTCGTGGACGAAATCCACCGCTTCAACCGGTCCCAGCAGGATGGCTTCCTGCCTTATGTGGAAGATGGCACCATCACGCTGATTGGCGCCACCACGGAAAACCCATCATTTGAAATCAACGGCGCGCTGCTCTCGCGTATGCAGGTACTGGTGCTGAACCGGCATGATGATGCCGCGCTTGATGAGCTGCTGGAGCGCGCGGAAGCTGAAATGGATGCGCCGCTTCCGGTTGATGCTGACGCCCGCGTGGCACTGAAGGCCATGGCGGATGGCGACGGTCGGTTCCTCCTGAACTGCGTGGAAACGCTCTATGACCTTGCGGCAGGCGAAACGCTCGGGCCGCAGGACTTGGCCAAACTGCTGCAGAAGCGCGCGCCTTCCTACGACAAGGACCGTGACGGCCACTATAACCTGATCTCGGCGCTGCATAAGTCGCTCAGGGGCTCGGACGCTGACGCTGCGCTTTACTGGACCGAACGCATGCTGACGGCAGGGGAGGACCCCTTGTATGTGATCCGCCGCCTGGTACGATTTGCAAGTGAGGATATTGGCCTCGCGGACCCGGAAGCCATCCATCAGGCGCTGGCGGCGAAGGACGCGTACGAGTTCCTCGGCAGCCCCGAAGGCGAAAGCCAGATTGCGCAGGCGGTGATTTACCTGGCTACAGCGCCCAAATCGAACGCGGCCTACAAGGCGGAAAAAGCGGCCAAGAAAGCGGCCAAGACGCACGGCAACCTGATGCCGCCGTCCCATATTTTGAACGCACCCACCAAGATGATGAAAGACATGGGGTACGGCGCCGGCTACGCCTACGACCATGACACGGCGGCGGGCGTATCAGGGCAGGACTATTTCCCTGAAGATATGCCGCGGCAGGAGTTTTACCGCCCGGTAGAGCGCGGCTTTGAACGTGAGATCCAGAAACGCCAGGCCTATTTCGCTCGTATCCGAGCGGAATACGCCGCCAAAGCGAAGCCCGACGCGGAAAACGATTAAGCCTATTCCTTGATCACCCGGCGCGTGTCGTTTGTCAGATCCGTTGTGGGGCCAACACCTTTGCCATCCTGTGCGTGGAACGCTTCCAGCGCCCAGTCCTTCAGGTCAAACACCTCGCCCCCGGCCACAATGGGTTTGGCCGTGGCGCTTTCAAGGCCCGTCATGATTCGTTTTTCGCACTGGCGGCGCGCCCCGTCGGCTGACCAGTCAACACCGCTTCCTTCACCGCATACCGGCCACATCTGGTAGCCGTCCCCGCGGGACGCCGTGTAGCCATTGGTGACAACGCGGACCGGGGTGTCCGGGCCAACCGGAGCGCCGTTTGCCGTCATCTCAAGGACAGAGGCGGACCCCCGGGTGCCACCGTAGCTGTAGCGCACGTTCACACCGCTCAGGTGCGGCCAGCGCCCTTCGCCCGGTGCGCCCAACCCGTTTTCAAGCGCGGCCTTGAGTTCCGTACCTGTCATGCAGAGCGCGACGAGCGGGAGTGAGAAGGGGAACAGCTCCTCAACCTCGCGCCGCTTCAAGTCAAAATTCGCGGGCAGGTCATAATTCAGCCTCAGGCCGCCGGCGGCCAACAGGCCCACAGTGGGGGAAGCGGCATCACAGCGGTCAAAAGTGGGGATCTGCTGCCCGACCATCTGGTCCGCCAGCCAATTGCCGATTGCGGTCTCTTCTTCCCTGTTGCTGTTTTCTTCAAGCTGCCAGACCACCTGTGTCGTGCCCATGCCGTCTGACAGGCACCCTTCACCCAGGCCCTTCTTGGCGCAGAAGGCGGTTTCATGCTCAGCCATTTTCTGGTCGACAAAGGCCTGCACGGTCGGGTCTTTCTCGGGCGAATTGCCTTTGAGCTCATAAATCGTGCGCTCGGAGGTGGAGAAGCTGCCATCACTATTGCGCGTGATAGTAAGGGAGCCCACGTCACGGGCGTCCGCCGTTTGCTTGTAGATAAAGCGGCCGCCGATGGGGCCGATCTTCATGGCAGCATGGTCGTGCCCGCCGATGATCAGGTCGGGGCCTTGGTCACCAAGCGTTTCAAGGATGGCGCTATCCTGGAAGGATGCCAGGTGAGTAACACCGATAACATAGTCAGCGCCCTCGGCCCTGAGCTCGGCGCTCAAGCGCCTGGCGGCGGCGATATAGCTGTCTGTCAGCGTCTCGGTGCCCTCGCGGTCTGTCAGCAAGCCAGCGTAGGCGGATTCGCTGATGGTTACACCAAACACGCCAATCTTGATGCCGTGCATATCAACAACGCGGTGGGACACGACATTCTTTGCCGCCGCAAGGGGGGCGAAGCCATCCCCGCTGGCACATTTGCTGAAATCCAGGTTGCCGGCCAGCCAGGTGAAATCGGAGCGTTCAACCTGCGCCACCAGCGCCGCTGGCCGGTCGCAGTTTGAATTATCGAATTCATGATTGCCGAAGGTCACAAACAGGCGGCTGTCACCGTCATCGTCGCCGTCCAGCAGGTTCAGCGCATCCACCATCTTCTCACCTTTATACATGTCGCCCAGAAGCGACGGCGACAATACGTCGCCCGCATGCAGGAGCAATAGCTCGCCATGTTCGGCCTCAAGCTGCTTGCGGATGCTGGCGATCCGGGCCAGGCCGCCTTCTTCGCCGCGCTTGATGCCGTTAATGCGGTAGATATCGTTCATGAACAGGATGGTGGCGCTCTCAGGCGTGCTCACCGCCGGTTGGTAGCTTTCCACTTGGTAAACCGCATAGGCGGCGACGCCCACCATTGCCGCAAAGCCCAGTTTACCCCAAAAACGGGTTGTCTGGGACGGTCCCGGGTGTACCCTGCTGCTCCTGCCTGTCATGGCCTGTTCCCCCTTGGTAGATTTGAAGGGGCCAGATTAGCGCCGTGCACTCGGGAAGGGAAGACTGAAACCTATGGGATATTATGACGCACACTGACTTCAGCCATTTTGTCGGGATCGACTGGACGGGGGCAAAGGGCAAGCGCCATGCGGGCCTCGCCGTCGCAGTGTGTGAAGCCGGCGAAGGCGCGCCCAAGATGGTGTCGCCGCCAACTGGCCACAGCCGTTGGAGCCGCCAGGACTGCGCAAGCTGGCTTTCAGGCGGTTTGGGGCGCAGGGCGGGCGAACGGGTGCTGGTGGGGATTGATTCGTCCTTTGGCATGCCTTTCGTGGACGAGGGCGCTTATTTGCCAGGCGACGTGCTTCCGGCAGACGTAAAGGCCCTGTGGGCCCATGTGGCAGACCTGTGCGGGCCGGACGCGGATTTCTATGGCGGACCCTTTGTGGACGAGCACGCGGCCTATTACCTAAGGAGCCGCGGTACGGAAACGTTGAAGGGCCCATGTTACAGCCGCCGCATGCGGGTGCCGGAACAGCTGGCGGTGGATAGTGGCGCGGGACCGTGCGAAAGCGTGTTCCATCTGATAGGGCCCAGCCAGGTGGGGCTTTCGGGCCTTTCAACCATGGCGATGCTGCATCATCTGAACAGGGAAGATCATGTCGCGATCTGGCCGTTCGATGACGTATCTGACGCCCGGATCGTGGTGGTGGAGATATATGCCGCTGCCTTCGCGGCCATGGGTGGTCACCGGGGTAAAATCCGTGATATGGCGGCCTTGAAGCCTATCCTGAACAGGCTGGGCACAAAACGCATGCCCCGCCTTGGGATGGGCTTTACTGACCATGCGGCAGACGCCTGTGTGACCGCCGCTGCGCTCAGGCAAATTCACCATCACCGCAAATACTGGAATCCGCAGGCACTCTCGGCTATGGTGCGCCGCACCGAAGGTTGGGTTTTCGGTATAGAATAGCTATATGTTCTGTGAGAGATGGACTGGCTCCCACCTCAAGACATTGGCTTTAAAGGAATTTGGGCATGCAGATGCTGCTTGCAATTGCTGTTGGTGGCGCCGCTGGTGCGCTGTCCCGCCACTTTGTGGCCGGGGCAATCATGCGTGCGCTGGGCTCCGGCTTTCCCTATGGGACGTTTGCTGTGAATATCCTTGGCAGCCTGATCATGGGCTTCCTGGTGACGGCCTTTGCCCACAAGCTTAACGTCACGCAGGAGCTTCGAGGCTTCCTGGCGGTCGGGTTTCTGGGCAGTTTCACCACCTTTTCAACCTATTCACTCGAAACCGCGCTGTTGATCGAACGCGGCGACTGGACCAGCGCCGGGCTGTATGCCCTCGGCTCGCTGGCTCTGGGTGTAGTAGGGCTTTTTGCAGGCATCTGGCTTGGGCGAGTATTGGTATGAGTAACGTTAAAAACATTACAGTGAAGGCTGACGACGACGGCGTTCGCATCGACCGTTGGTTCAAGCGCCATTTCCCGGAAGTGCCGTTTGGCACGCTGCAGAAAAAGATGCGCAAGGGCGAAATCCGGCTGGACGGCAAACGCGTCAAGGGCCCCGAGCGGGTTGAAGAAGGCCAGGTTGTGCGTGTACCGCCGTTCGGTGACTTGCCGGAAGCGCCGAAGCGTGAGCCAAAGCCGCGCCTGAGCGATAAGGACATCAAGGAAGTCCAGAGCTGGGTGCTCTATAAAGACGACCATGTGATCGCGATCAACAAGCCCGCGGGCCTGCCCACGCAGGGCGGTACCGGGCAGTCACGCCATCTGGACGGCCTTCTGGACGCGCTCAGGTTCGGGTCAGAACACCGCCCACGCCTTGTGCACCGGCTGGATAAGGATACATCGGGTGTGTTGCTGTTGGGGCGCACGCCCAATGCGGCTGCGGCGCTCGCCAACGCTTTCAAGACCAAGGAAACCGACAAGCGCTATTGGGCGCTGGTGATCGGCTGCCCCAACCCGCGCGACGGCCGGATTATCCTGAATATGTCCAAGGCGCCCATCAAGGGCAACGAGCGCATGGTGGTGGACCCGAAGGGCCAGCATTCCCTGACCGACTATGCGGTGGTGGACAATGCCGGCCAACAGGCCGCATGGCTTGCGCTGAAGCCCCACACGGGGCGTACGCACCAGCTGCGCCTGCACTGTACGGAGATGGGCCACCCCATTGTAGGTGACGGCAAATACGGCGGGGCTGACGCTTTCCTGTCGGGCGCAATCTCGAAGAAACTGCATCTGCACAGCCACACAGTTCGTTTCCCGCACCCGGCGGGCGGGCGCGCCAGCGTGACGGCACCATTGCCGCCCCACATGGCGGAAAGCTTTGCGATGCTCGGCTTCGAGGTTGGCGAATATGAAGACCCGCTGGTGGAGGATGGTGCATGAGTGCGCCGAACCGGCTTGTGATCTTTGACTGCGACGGCACGCTGGTGGACAGCCAGCATATGATTGTCGGCACCATGCACCAGACGTTCGAGGAACTGGGCTTGCCGGTTCTGACAGACGGCGACGTGCGGGCCATCGTGGGGCTGAGCCTGGTGGAAGCCATGGAGGCGCTGTTGCCTGAGGCAGAGCGCGCCTTCCACGAGATGGCGGCAGAGAAATACAAAGCCAATTTCTACAAGCGCAGGGTAGAGCAGGCGGCGGGGCCCGACCCGCTGTATCCCGGCACACTTGACGTGCTTGAAAGCCTCAATGACGAGGGTTATGTGCTGGGCGTGGCCACCGGCAACAGTGTGCGCGGGCTTGAACGGGTTCTGAAAGAGCACAGCATCGGGCACCATTTTGTCACGTTGCAGACCGCCGACGGGCACCCGTCGAAGCCGCATCCGTCCATGATCCATACTGCGATCGTGGAAGCGGGATCAGATGCGGATCAGACGGTGATGATCGGTGACACGAGCTTTGATATGATGATGGCCCGGAATGCCCCCTGTGGCGGCATTGGCGTTGACTGGGGGTATCACCATGCAGATGAACTGAAGGGCGCTGGCGCAGCCCATGTGGTGGCATCATTTTACGACATACCGAAGGCCATCAGGGCCTTGATTGGATAGAAGCATGATACGCGACAAGTTGAATAACCAGGATCAGGATGACCTGCAGGCGGAAGCCCTGCGCCCACGCGTTGGCTTCCTGATCGCGTCCTTGATTACAGGAGCGACAGCCGTCGTTGCCTATTTTGCCCTGGCAGAGGAGGCTGGTGATTTCCTTTATGTGCTGCTGATCGGCTTCCTGATCTTCCTCGCCATGTTTTTGCTGTTGTGCTACCGGCAGCCCCAGCTCGGGAACCGGTTCCTGGGCTATGATGTGGCGACGGCGCCGCGGCGCGAGAAGGAAAAATCCAGCCTCAATTATGCTGGGTCCTTCGAGGTGGAAAGCGGCCTCACGGAAAAACGCATGGCCAGTAAGCGCAAGCAGGCCCGCCATTCGCGCCGCAAGCTGGCGGAAGTGACGCGCCAGATGAAGGCTGAAAAGGCGCCTGAGGCAGCGGGTGCAGACACAGACAAGAAGACAGACAAGAAGACAGACGACCAGGCATGAGACGATTCTATGAAACTGTCGCCGCTGAAGCGGCGGATACCGGCCATGTGGTCACATTGGATGGGCGGCTGGTGAAGACGCCCGCCAAGGCAACGCTTGTGCTGCCCACCCGGACACTTGCCGAAGCCGTGGCAGAGGAATGGCGCGCGCAGGGCGAAAAGATTGTACCTGCCACCATGCCGAAGACGCAGCTGGTCTATACCGCGCTGGACCGTGTGGCCTTGCGCCACGAGGATGTGGTGCGGGAAGTAGCGGCTTTTGGCGGCACCGACCTTCTGTGCTATCGGGCGGATGAGCCGGCGGACCTGGTGGCGCGGCAGAAGGATGTGTGGGACCCGTATCTGGACTGGGCGCGTGACACGCTGAATGCAGACCTCAAGGTGACCACGGGCATCATGCCGGTGGCGCAGGAAGATGCCGCGCTAAAGGTGTTGATGGCAGAGGTGATGGCGCATGATGCTTTCGAGCTGACGGCCCTGCATGCTTTCACGAACGGCCTTGGGTCGCTCATTCTGGCGCTGGCTTTCATGAAGGGCTATAGTCCGCTCGAAGCTGTATGGCAGGCCAGTATTCTCGAAAGCCTGCACCAGGAAGAACTGTGGGGGCTGGACCAGGAAGTGGAAGAAAAGCGAGAGGCTACCTATGCCGACCTGAGCACGGCGGCGGAATTCCTTTCGCACCTGCGAGATAAAACGCTGGAAACTGTCTGAAAGACGGGATAAAAGAATCAACCAACGCGGCGGTAAGGGCTGCGAACGGGCATGAGCGCACGGGTATGTTGCTCTGCACAATAAAAACCGAGGGAAGGCGGATCTATGAAGGAAATCCTGGAGCGGTTGGAAGAAAAACGGGCACAGGCGCGTCTTGGCGGTGGCCAGAAACGCATCGACGCGCAGCATGCGCGCGGCAAGCTCACGGCGCGGGAGCGGATCGAGCTTCTTCTGGATGATGACAGCTTCGAAGAATATGACATGTTCGTCGAGCACCGCTGCAACGATTTCGGCATGGGTGACACCAAGTTCGCGGGCGACGGCGTCGTAACCGGTTCGGGCACCATCAATGGCCGTCTTGTTTATGTCTACAGCCAGGATTTCACCGTTTTTGGTGGCTCGCTTTCGGCCACCCACGCACAGAAAATCATCAAGGTCATGGATATGGCCATGAAGGTTGGCGCGCCGGTGATCGGCCTGAATGACAGTGGCGGCGCGCGCATCCAGGAAGGTGTTGCGGCGCTAGGGGGCTATGCCGACGTGTTCCAGAAAAACGTGCTGGCTTCCGGTGTTGTTCCGCAGATTTCCATGATCATGGGCCCATGCGCGGGCGGCGCGGTCTACAGCCCCGCCATGACAGATTTCATCTTTATGGTCGAGAACAGCTCTTACATGTTCGTCACCGGCCCCGACGTGGTGAAAACCGTGACGAACGAGGTGGTGACCCAGGAACAGCTGGGCGGTGCAAGCACCCACACAACCAAATCGGGCGTGGCCGACAAGGCGTTCGCGAATGATGTGGAAGCGCTGGCGCAGCTTCGCCGTTTCTATGATTTCCTGCCGCTCAATAACCGGGAAAAAGCCCCGACGCGCCCAAGCTTCGACAAGGCTGACCGGATTGAGAAATCGCTCGACAATGTGATCCCGTCGAACGCCAACAAGCCGTATGACATGCACGAAGTGATCACCAAAATGGTGGATGAGGGCGACTTTTTTGAGCTTCAGCCCAACCACGCCGGCAATATCCTGATCGGCCTCGCACGCATGGACGGCGAGACCGTGGGTATTGTGGCGAACCAGCCGATGGTGCTGGCAGGCTGCCTTGATATCGACAGCAGTAAGAAAGCCGCGCGGTTCGTGCGCTTCTGTGACTGTTTCAATATTCCGATCATCACGCTGGTGGATGTGCCGGGCTTCCTGCCGGGGACTGCACAGGAATATGGCGGCATCATCAAGCACGGCGCTAAGCTGCTGTTCGCTTACGGTGAAGCCACAGTGCCGAAAATCACCGTGATCACACGCAAAGCCTATGGCGGCGCCTATGACGTGATGGCGTCCAAGCACCTCCGCGGGGACCTGAATTACGCCTGGCCAACGGCTGAGATCGCCGTGATGGGCGCCAAGGGTGCCGTGGAAATCCTGTACCGCAAGGACCGGGACGACCCCGAAAAGATCGCCGAGCGCACGAAAGAGTATGAAGACCTGTTCGCCAACCCGTTCGTGGCGGCGCAGCGCGGCTATATCGACGAAGTGATCATGCCGCACTCAACACGGAAGCGCATCATCACCGGGCTGAAGAAGCTTGCGAACAAGCATCTCGAGAACCCGTGGAAGAAGCACGACAATATTCCGCTTTAAGCTGAGATTGGGGAGGGGACACGTATGACGACGACACAGAAAATCGGCATCTGGGGCTGCCTGATCGTTGGCATCATCATGGTCGTGGGTACCTACCTGCGCTACGGCACAGACGACCTGATGCGCTATGCGGGCGGCGTGAGCCTCCTTATGTTTGGCTTTGCCTTCTGGCTGTTCAAGAAGAACGCCGACATGATGAAGGACATCGGCAAGGATGATAAAGGGGACTAGCCCATGCACAAGGTGACACGGCTGCTGACGCAGGCCCTGGCTTTTCTGGCAGCTTTCATTGGCATCAGCTGGCTTTTGAATGAGCTAACCCTGGTGTGGCAGGAAGCGCTGTTGATATTAGGTGTCTATATGGTTGTGACCTGGCTGGTAGAGGCCGCTTTCGCCCGCGCTGGGAAGGGGACAGACAATGGCTAGACCATTCCCGAAGGACGCGGAAGACAAGGTTGGCGGTATCGCCAAGCGCTCTGAACTCAGGTCCGTTGCCATCTGGGCCTTCATCCTGGGCGGCGTGTTCGGCTTCTCGCTCGGGGCCACTATGTTCAGCGGTGGTGGCGGTAGCATCTATTTCATGCTGGGGGCGGCCGTCATCGGCGCGCTTTGGTATCTGGCGTCAGGGCGCCGCAAAAAGAAAAACGGGGAATAATCTGTGGCCGACGATACATCTAAATCGCCGGTTACTGTTGATATCGGGGCTTCAGCGAAGCTTGAGGTTAAAACAGAGATTCCTCCTGAGTCCTCCGGCCGTCTGTTAGATGCGTTAACAGATATCATCCGCCCGTTTTCTGAAAGTAGGGGGCTTAGGGCAGATCAAATTCGTCTCCAGCGCGAAGATGTTTTGATCCAGATAGCTGAAAAGGCCAAGAAAAGGCTCGCGTTAGAAAGCCTGGAACCTTCTGCAGTTCCAAATAAGTTTTTGATCCCATTCCTTGAGAAAGCCTCTTACGAAGATGTTGATTCAGAGATGGTGGATATGTGGTCTGCTCTGTTAGCTAGTGCATCCACAGAATATGATGAAACATATACTTCTTATATCTCAATCTTGAGTGAATTGGGTCCTGTCGCAGCAGGCTATCTTCGCAAACTGGTGCTCGAGGTAGGGGATTTCCAAACGATCCAGACTTGCCAAGATACACCTACTTCTGAATGGAAACAGGCAATCCGAGACTGGGTTTCAGACAAAGTGATGTCGACCTCAGGGATATTCTATCCATTGGAGAAGGCAGATGTCGATGTTGGTCAAGTGATTGTGGAGAAATTCGATTTCAAAATGTCACGGCTTAAAGAAGTTGAGGTGGTAATCAATTCGACCCTTGGTCCAAAATCCCACACGATATTTCGACCTGCGGGAACAGGAAAATATACCGCAGCAGCCAGCATTTTAATGCGTTTGGGATTGCTGACCGAACAATTAATTGAATATGAGGACGGCCACGGTAGCCAAGTTTTGGTCTCTGTCGTTGCGCCGACTTATCTAGGCATTGAACTCGTCCTGAGATGCGAAAGGTTTAAAGATAATGTTCAATAAAATCCTGATTGCCAACCGGGGGGAAATTGCGTGCCGTGTGATCAAGACGGCACAGCGTATGGGCATCAAGACGGTCGCCGTTTATTCCGATGCAGACGCTGACGCGCTGCATGTGGAAATGGCGGACGAAGCGGTGCATATCGGCCCACCGGCAGCCGCCGAGAGCTATCTGGTTGCTGACAAGATCCTGCAGGCGGCTTTGGCCACGGGCGCAGAGGCGATCCACCCGGGCTACGGCTTCCTGTCTGAGCGTGCGAGCTTTGTTGAGGCCGTTCAGAAGGCGGGCATCGCCTTCATCGGGCCGGACCCGAAGGCCATCAACGCCATGGGCGACAAGATCACCAGTAAGAAGCTGGCGGCGGAAGCGGGCGTTTCAACGGTGCCGGGCCATATGGGCATCATCAAGGACGCTGAAGAAGCCGCCAAAATCTCAGCCGAAATCGGCTATCCTGTGATGCTGAAGGCGTCCGCGGGCGGCGGCGGCAAGGGCATGCGGATCGCCTATAATGACGAAGAGGCCAAGGAAGGCTTTATTTCCGCGCAGAATGAGGCGCGCACGTCGTTCGCCGATGACCGGGTGTTTATCGAGAAATTCGTCGAAGAACCCCGCCATATTGAAATCCAGGTGCTGGGCGACAAGCACGGCAACGTGATTTACCTGGGCGAGCGTGAGTGTTCGATCCAGCGCCGCCACCAGAAGGTGGTTGAGGAAGCGCCAAGCCCGTTCCTCGATGAAGCCACGCGGAAAGCCATGGGCGAGCAGGCCGTGGCGCTGTCGAAAGCCGTGGATTACTGCAGTGCCGGGACGGTGGAATTCATTGTCGACAAGCACAAGAACTTCTATTTCCTTGAAATGAATACCCGCCTTCAGGTGGAACATCCGGTAACCGAACAGGTGACGGGCATTGACCTTGTGGAGCAGATGCTGCGCGTTGCGAACGGCGAGAAGCTGACCTTGACGCAAGCCGACGTGAAGCTGAACGGCTGGTCCATCGAGACGCGGGTTTATGCGGAGGACCCATTCCGTGGCTTCCTGCCCTCCATCGGCCGCCTGACGCGCTATGTGCGCCCATCCGAGGACGAGGCCGTGCGGGTGGACACGGGCGTTTACGAGGGCGCTGAAATCTCCATGTTCTATGACCCGATGATCGCCAAGCTGATCACGACGGGCAAAACGCGGGACGAGGCCATCGTGGCCCAGCGCCGGGCGCTGGATGAATATTACATCCGCGGTATTGGCCACAATATCCCGTTCCTCGCCGCCCTGATGGCGCACCCGCGCTTCCAGGCGGGCGACATGACCACCAATTTCATCGCCGAGGAATACCCGGAAGGCTTTGAAGGCGGCGTGCTGAGGGACGAGGTGAAGGAAGCCATGATCGTGGCGGCCACCTTCATCAACGCGGTGGAGAAATCGCGCGAGACGCAGGTCGACGGCCAGATTTCCGAGCCCCACGGCCCGCAGGAGCGGCCCTGGGTTGTCTCCATCAATGGCGACAGCGTTACCACCGGTATTGTTCCGCAGGAAGACCACGCAGAGGTAATCATCGGCAAGAAGCATGTGGAGATTGTCAGTGACTGGATGCCGGGCGAGCCTGTGTTCCACGCCACCATCGGCGATGTGGACTACGCCATGGAAATCGACCGCCTGCCGCTTGGCGTAAAGCTGACCTGCGATGGCGTGTCCATGGATATCCGCGTGCAGACCGAACGCGCAGCCAGGCTCTATGAGCTGATGCCCGAGAAGGTGGAGCTGGATACATCCAAGTTCCTCCTGTGCCCGATGCCGGGTCTTGTGGTGTCCCTCAATGTGGGCGAGGGCGACGAGGTGAAGGCCGGTCAGGCGCTCGCGGTGGTTGAAGCCATGAAGATGGAAAACATCCTGCGCGCTGAAAAAGATGGGGTTGTCAAAGCGGTGAATGCGGCGCCAGGCGATAGCCTCGCGGTCGATGCCGTGATCCTAGAGTTCGAATAGGGTGAGCAGGGATACACAAAACACGCAGACAATTCTTGAAAGGCTGGTGGGGATCAACACCACCAGCCGATTGTCCAACCTTGACCTTATAAGCTACATTCAAAGCTATCTGCAGTGCTTTGATATTGAAGCAAAAATTCAGCTTAACGACGAAGAGTCAAAGGCCAACATTGTCGCCACCATCGGCCCCAATGTGCCGGGCGGCGTTGTGCTTTCGGGCCACACGGATGTGGTGCCGGTGGACGGGCAGGACTGGGCCGCAGACCCCTTCACCCTGACAGAAAAAGGCGACCAGCTATATGGTCGCGGCAGCGCCGACATGAAGGGCTTTATCGCAAGTGCCCTGGCGGCGGTGCCCGTGTTCAAGGCAGCAAACCTCAAGCGCCCGATCCATTTTGCTTTCACCTATGACGAGGAAGTCGGCTGCCTGGGCATCCAGTCCCTGCTGCCGGTCCTGAAGGACCAGATCGCCCAGCCGCGCCTTGTGGTGGTGGGGGAGCCCACAAGCATGCAGGTGGCGAACGCCCACAAGGGGCAGTATGTATCGAAAACCCGCATCTGGGGCAGGGAGGCTCACTCCAGCCGCCCGGAAGACGGCCTGAACGCGGTGGCCGTGGCGGCGGAACTGATCACCTTCATTGGCAGCCTGGCGGCCAAGGCGCGCATTCACGGGCCCCATGACGAGAGTTTCGATCCCACCTACACCAGCTTCAATGTGGGGCCGATATCGGGCGGCAGCGCCTTCAACATCATCCCCAACTATTGTGAGTTTGACTGGGAGTTTCGGGCGGTGCCCACGGCGGACCCGGCGGCTATCCTGAAAGAATATACCGATTTCCTTCAGGACGTGATCAACCCGCACCTGGAGGCCAGTTTCGCTGAGTGCCGGGCGGAAAATGCCGTGTGGGCCTATCTGCCGCCCTTGAAGGCCGAGCCGGGCTCGGACGCCGAGACACTGGCGCTGGCACTGGCGGGCCGGAATGACACAACGGTCGTCGCCTTCGGCACCGAAGCCGGGCATATCCAGAGCATCGATTTTCCGGCGGTGGTGTGCGGCCCCGGCGATATCGCCCAGGCCCACAAGCCCAATGAATTTATCGACAAAAGCCAGTTGGCCGCCTGCGACGCTTTCATGAAGCGGCTGGCCGACGTTCTGTCGAGCTAAGAGGTCAAACCATGTCAGATGCCACCAAATGGATCGCTGTGCGAGCGCGCATTTTTGGCAAGGTGCAGGGCGTGTGGTACCGCGGCTGGACAGAGGAAGAAGCCCAGCGCCTGGGCCTGCACGGTTGGGTGAGGAACCGGCTGGACGGCACGGTTGAGGCGCTGTTCTATGGTCACGCCGAAGATGTGCATGTGATGCTGGAGATGTGCCGCTCCGGCCCGCCCGCCGCCGATGTGGAGCGCATCGAGCAGGAACCGGCGCAGGGCATGGTGCCGCACCGGTTCGAGATCAAGCCGACGGTCTGATTGACAAAGCTACGGGACAAGTTGATCAATGGCGGCAGCGAGAGAGCTAATCATGTTCTTTATTCGGCTTATGTTTTTGGACTTTTGGGATAGGGCGCGTAGCTTTATCAAGTGCCGGATTAAATTTATGGTAGAAAAAAGAGTAACCAAAAAGCCGACAATATTTACGATTACTGTCCCCACAGCACCGCTCAGCGCAAAGATAGTGTGGATCAGAAACCATGTCCGCGCATCAGAAAGTTGGTTGTCAGCAGGCAGCTCTTGGGCAAGAAATAAGTATAGCTTCTCAATGTTATAGCTCGCGACCAGAATTTGTTCTGCAGTGAGCTTCACACCGGACGCTAATGCAAGCCGTGTATCAAGAATTGCCCGCTCTGCGGCATCAAGTGAAGGCAGAGCGTCAAACTTGGCATTCTTGTCCCACAGTACCTGGTTTATTGCGTTTCTCGCCGATGATCGTTTTCAAGTAGACGTTGTCGCAACTGCTGCATCTTAAACGAGACTAATTGTTGTTCCATTTCAAATAGCGACTTTTCCAGTTGCAGGTGCGACAGCTGCCGGAATGCTATTACGGTAAGAATGGCTACCACAGTTATGCTGATTGCCGCCAACCCCATAGCGAGGTGGTTTGAGGTCAAGCTATTCAATATCCGCTGCCACGGTAGCAAGGTCGATAAGCCAGTTGTGATTGGCGCCGCAATCATAACAAGAGCAAGTGCTACACGCTCAATCACGATGTCGCTGCGAAACCTATGCAACTGTTTTTGCATAGCTTCAATATTGATTGTTTCTTTGGCAAATTCCATCATGAAATCAATATAGTGACTTCTGAAGATAACCGCAAGATGCGGCTAGAAGGGCTAAACTTGGAAAACGGGGTGGCTTTGTTCGATTGGTTCGCCCGTGTCCACTTCGCCGCTCTCTGTCGGCTGGGCCTCATAGGGCAGCTTGGCTTTCGGGCCTTCGGGGGCTTCCTGATATTCAAGCGTCATCGGGCGCGCCTCAATGCCGAAGATATCGTCGAACACTTCCCGGAGCACGACGTCGAGGTCATCCATGGTGATCGGGAGCCCAAGATCGGCCATCGATGTCACGCCGTGCTCGGAAATGCCACAGGGCACGATGCCGTCGAAGTGCGTCAGGTCCGGTTCCACATTAATGGCAATACCGTGATAGGTGACCCACTGGCGCACGCGCACGCCGATGGCGGCAACCTTGTCTTCCCTGCCTGCACCGCGCTCCACCCACACGCCCACACGGCCCTTGCGGCGTTCTGCGGTCACACCGAACTTGGCCAAGGACTGGATGATCACTTCTTCAAGGCTGTAGATGAACTGGCGCACATCCTTGCCGCGCTTCTTCAGGTCCAGAAGGAAATAGACCACGCGCTGGCCTGGGCCGTGATAGGTGTATTGCCCGCCGCGACCGGCGTCATAAACGGGGAAGCGGTCCGGGTCCACAAGATCAGCCGGGTCGGCGCTGGTGCCGGCGGTATAAAGGGGCGGATGCTCAAGGCACCAGACCATCTCCGCCGCTTCGCCCGAGCGAATCGCGCGCACGCGCTCTTCCATCTCTTCAAGGGCGTCGGGGTAGGCGACAAGCTCGTCGCTGATTCGCCACTCTAGGGGAAACTGGTCTGCCATGGCCTTAAACTCACAAAATAGCTGCACGATGGGCGTTACATACCGCTTTTGGCTGTGCGAGCCAAGCAAGTTTCCAAAGTGCCAAGCCACGACGGTGCTTGATGTGGCCTGATCTTTTGGGTTAATCATTTGATAAGGATGCCGTGCCAAGCTGGTCCGAAGGCATAGCCGAATGAGGAAACAATGAATTTTCAGGCTGTTAACAGGGTTACCGTTGAAATCACCGTCGTGCTGGGGCGTACCCACATGCCGATCCGCCAGCTCCTGAAAATGGGCCGTGGCGCGGTGATTGACCTGGACGCCAAACATGAAGACGAATGTTGGGTCTATGCCAACAACGAACTGATCGCGCGCGGTGAAATCATGATCGTGGGCGAGAAAATCGGCGTGTCCATCACGCGGATGATGAGCCAGCTTCAGGTCTGACCCCTGGCTTTGCCCTGATTTTGCTCAGGCTTTGTTCAGGCTTTGCTTTGGCAGGCCCCGGAAAACAGGCCTTTTTCAGATAGTTTCAAATTCATGTCATTTTCCGCTTGCGGCATAGGGGCTTCCTTGATAGATAAGCGCCCGACCTCGCGGCCGTGGCGGAATTGGTAGACGCGCAGCGTTGAGGTCGCTGTGGGATAATATCCCGTGGAAGTTCGAGTCTTCTCGGCCGCACCAATGAAAGCCCGTAGGGAACCGCCCTGCGGGCTTTCTTCTTTCCCGGCCCCTTTTAGATGCATCTTTTATCCACCTTTCACTGGAAACCTGCGGGGCTTTCTTTTATCACATAGAAAGCATGGCAAGCACCAGTTGGGGGTGTACGAAATATCCAACGATCTTTCGGGGAAATCAGGGGAGGCACATATGGCTGAAACGGACAAAAATCCAGATCTGCCTGAAGACGACGTGATGTCCTTGCCACCTGAGGACCAGCCGCCCCATGACGAGGATGAGCAGGCAGCGGAAGAGCAGGTCGAGGGCCCAGATCTTGAGGTCCACCAGGACAAGGAATTCATCCAGCAGATCCTGAGTGCGGTCAAGGAAAGCAACCAGGATCAGGCTATTGAGCTGGTAGAGGACCTGCACGCCGCAGAAATCGCCGACCTTCTTGAAGTCATGTCGTCTTCGCAGCGGGTTGGCTTCATCGAGCTTCTGGGGGAACAGCTTGATCCCGACGTGCTGATTGAGGTCGAAGGCGCGGCGCAGGACGACCTCTATGAGCATATGCCCAACCAGCAGATCGCTGACGCGGTCACGGAGCTCGAGACCGACGACGCGGTGTACGTTCTTGAAGAACTGGACGCCGAGGACAGGGAAGAGGTTCTGCGCTCGCTGGCGGCTGACGACCGGATGGCGATTGAGGAAAGCCTGAGCTACCCGGAAGAATCCGCCGGTCGTTTGATGAGCCGCGATCTGGTGGCGGTGCCCGAGTTTTGGACGGTGGGCCAGACCATTGACTATCTGCGGTCTGAAAACGAAGACATCCCCGACGATTTCTACGACATCTTCGTGGTGGATCCGTCGCACAAGCCAGTTGGCACGGTGCCGCTGTCGCGCGTGATGCGCACGCACCGCCCGGTCACCATTGGCGAGATCATGGACAATGATCCCACGCTTGTGGATGTCACGGCGGACCAGGAAGAAGTGGCCTACCAGTTCACCAAATACCACCTGATTTCTGCCGGTGTGGTGGATCAGAGCCAGCGGCTTGTTGGTGTGGTTACTGTGGATGACGTGGTTGACGTAATCGGCGACGAGGCCCAGGAAGATATCCTGGCGCTTGTTGGTGTGTCTGAAGAATCCGGCGTGAACGAGAATTTCTTCGAGGTCACCAAAGACCGCTTTACCTGGCTCTTTATCAATTTGGGAACAGCGATCCTGGCGTCGGTGGTGATCGGGCTTTTTGATGCCACAATCGAGCAGATGGTGGCGCTGGCAGTTCTGATGCCGATCGTGGCCTCAATGGGCGGCAATGCCGGCACCCAAACCATGACCGTTGCCGTGCGCGCGATTGCGACCAAGGAGCTGAGTGCCACAAACGCCCTCAGGGTTGTGAACCGGGAGGTGGCAGCCGCAGCAGTCAACGGCCTGGCGCTCGCCGCCTTCTCAGGGCTTGTTGCATGGCTCTGGTTTGGCAGCGCAGGGCTCGGCGCGCTGTTTGCGGTTGCCATGGTGGTGAATATGGTTGTGGCAGGGCTGAGTGGTGTCCTGATCCCGCTGACCCTGAATAAGGTAGGGGCGGACCCGGCCATCGCGTCCAGCGTTTTTGTAACCACAATCACGGATGTGGTAGGCTTCTTCTCGTTCCTTGGGCTTGCAGCCCTGTTTCTGTTGAACTAAGGCGCACGCACCATGGACAAAGGCCTTGTTTTGCTGGTGGATGATGAACCTGTCGTCCTTCGAATTCAGGCTGCAGCCGTCCAGCAATTCGGCTTTGAAACCCTGATCGCGGAAACTGTGGAGGAGGCCATCGGCGTCACGCGCGCTCACCGGCCGTCGCTCATTATCAGCGACGTGCAAATGCCGGGCGAGGGCGGCTTTGACTTTGTCGATTCGCTTGAAAAGCAGGGCCTGAAGAACATGCCGGTGATTTACCTGACCGGCTATGACGACATCGACATCATCCGCGGCGGCTTGCGTGCTGGCGGCGATGATTTTGTCATCAAGGGCGGCTCTGTAGAGCGGCTCAGGAACCGCATCGCCTTCTGGATGGTCAGCGGCTTTACTGAGCTACCGTCGGATCTGAGGCGCCGGGCACTCGCAGACGCCAACGCCATGAAGGGCGACGCTTTCTCGCACGTGGAAGATCATATCAAGGTCGACAGTTTCATCACCGAGCGGGTCAGCTCCCGCATTGCCGAAGAGATCGCCATGATGCCCGAAGGCTATGGCCTCAGGCTGGTGGAGCGGGTCTGCTTCCTTGGGCGGCTGTCGAAGATTATCATCGAGGAAAGCCAGACATTCGGTCACTACCTCAGGTTCCCTGACTATATGATCGGTGCGGTGAACCGGGTCAATCCGCCGTGGAAACATGAATTGTGGCCGCTCTTGAAGCGCTTTGAAGACTGGTCGTGCGACACGCGCTTCGTACTGTCGGGCGTGGAGCCCTTGAAACCGTTCCAGCAGTATGAATGGTATATGGACGGGCTTTAGCCGCTCAAAGGTCCCCGCCTGCTCATTTCGTCGCTCCTGGCAGACCCTTCGTCGATAAGGCGGATGCGAGGACGGAGACTGGCCGCTATAAGGTTCTTGCGTTTGGGGCAGGGGTGCCAGAACGCCATCAACTGGTTGAAAAGGAAAATCATGATAAAGAAATCAATCCTTGCAGCGTCTGTTGCGATTGGCATCAGCGGCGTTTTCAGTGGCGTCTGGGCAGATGATGCGCCGGACCTGGAAGTTATCTCCAAAATCCGTGATGAAGGCTTCAACCACTCACAGGTGATGGACACGCTTAGGCACCTGACCGACCAGATCGGCCCGCGCCTGACAGGCACGCCAGCCATGAAAACGGCGAACGTTTGGACCCGTGACCAGTTGACCGCCTGGGGGCTTGAGAACGCCCGCCTGGAAGGATTTGACTTCGGCCCGGGCTGGACGTGGCAAAGCGTCGATGTGCGGATGACCGCGCCGCGCACGGATGAACTCTATGCGCTGCCGATCGCCTGGTACCCGGGCACCGAAGCCCCAGTGGCGGCCGATGTGGTTTTCGCGCCAATGTCATCCAAGAAGGATTTCGAGAAATACAAGGGCAAGCTCAAGGGCAAGATCGTTCTTGTGGATGCGGTAAGGCCTTACCGTGACCCGACCGAGATGAACACCGAGGACCGGCGCCACGCCAACGAACCTATCCGCCGCTATACGGAGGACGAGCTTGAGCATGTCGCGCGCTTTGATGTGCCAGTGGACGGCCCGGGCGACGATTTCTGGGTGGCCTACAAAAGCTGGGGCTATTACCTGGCCGACTTCCTCGAGGAAGAGGGCGCTGCCGCCATCGTGCGCCGCTCCCAACGCCGGAACATGCTGATTGACGCCACAGGCTACCAGTATCTGGAAGGCCACCTGCCGAAAATCCCTGCCGTGCGCATGACCGCTGAGCATTATGACCGTGCGGTTCGTCTTCTGGACGAAGACCAGCCGGTGAGTATGAGCCTTGACGTGAAGGCCAGTTATCATACAGACGACATGCAGTCCTATTCCACGCTGGCCGACATCCCGGGCCAGGGCCGCAAGCCCGAGCTTGTGATGCTGGGCGGCCACCTGGACAGCTGGTTCATGGGCGACGGCGCTGTGGACAATGGTGCGGGCGTGGCTGTGGCCATGGAAGCCGTGCGCATCCTGAAGGCCATTGGCGTGAAACCTAAGCGCACCATCAGGATCGGCCTTTGGGGCGGCGAAGAGCAGGGCTATTACGGGTCATACCAGTATGTGAAGAACCACCTGGCGACGCGTCCAGCCAAAGAAGACGAAGAGCTCAAATATATGGAGCCCTACGCCAAGGAATTCGGCATGTTCCCGATTGCCAAGAAGCCGGATTTCGACCGCTTTTCAGCCTACTTCAACCTGGATAACGGTTCGGGCAGGATTCGCGGTATCTACGCCGAAGGCAATGCCGCAGCGGCCGCGATCTTCACAGAGTGGCTGAAGCCGTTCCATGACCTGGGCGCCGACACCGTCACCATGAACGACACCGGCGGTACAGACCACGAAGTGTTCGATGATATCGGCCTGCCGGGCTTCCAGTTTATCCAGGACCCACTGGATTATGACAGCCGGCTGCATCACACCACCATCGACACCTATGATCATGCGTTCGAGAAGGACCTGAAGCAGGCAGCGGTGATCATGGCCAGCTTTGTCTATAACGCCGCCATGCGCGACGAACGCTTCCCGCGCGAGCCTGAGCCCCGCGAGCGGGAAGAAGACAAGGAAAAGGATAAGGCCGCAGAGGACGCCAAGGAATAGGCCTTGTCTGGCTTGACTGAGGTTTGAGCGGGGCGCCCATCGGGTGCCCCGTTTGCATTCTGGCCTATCTGGGCTCGATCGCCATATTGTCGAGAAGCCGCACACTGCCGATACGGGCTACGGCCAGAACGCGCGCAGGCGATTCGATTTTATCAATAGGTTCCAATGAGTTGGAATCAACTATTGAGACATAGTCTACGGCCTTGAAGCCTGCCTCGAGCAGCTTTTCAGTGGCCGTGCTTTCAGCGTCCCTGAGGCCCGTGCCAGCTGCCACATCCGCGACAAGTTCCTTGAGGATCACATTGAACTGCCCGGCGATCGCTCGCTCTTCCGCGTTCAGGTAGGCGTTCCTTGATGAAGCCGCGAGGCCGTCGCTTTCCCGGATCAGCGTGCCGCCCATGATCTCTACGGGGATATCGAGGTCTGCGACAAAGCGACGGATCACGGCCAGTTGCTGATAGTCCTTTTCGCCAAAAATGGCCACGTCCGGCAGGCACTGCAGCAACAGCTTGGTCACCACTGTCGCCACCCCGTCGAAGTGGCCGGGCCGGGACGCGCCTTCGAACCGGTCCGTCAGGCCCGCAACTGATACGGTCGATGCGTGGCCGGTGCGGTACATCTCAGCGCCGTTTGGCGCGAAAACCAGGCTTGCGGCGGTGCTGGCCAGTTTTTCCCGGTCTTCGGCTTCCGTGCGCGGGTAGGCATCGAAATCCTCGCCTTCGCCGAACTGGGTAGGGTTGACGAAGATGGAAACCACAACCCGGTCAACCTTTTCCGCAACGGCGTCCACCAGCGACAGGTGCCCGTGATGCAGCGCGCCCATGGTGGGCACAAGGCCAACGCGCAGGCCTTCCTGCTTCCAGGCGCCCACTTGCGCGCGCAATTCTTTGACGGTTCGTACAGCAGGAACGGAAGCGGTCATATAGGGGGTATCCGGAATAGGGTTTGATTATGAATTCTGGGCCACGAGGCGGGCGCCATCGAGGCCGTCCAAATCATTATAGTTGATGATCGACAGGATATCGCTGACATAATCGGCGCCGCGCTCTGAATAGCGCACCAGTGCGGGCGCGAGCGCAGCACCGGTAATGCCGATGTTCAGTTCCCTGAGTTCGGCCCTGCGGCGGCGCAGGTCCTCATAGCTGGGGTGGCGGTTGAGGTTGGTCATATAGCTTCGTACGCTATCAAGAAGATATTCGAAGCTCTTGATTTTATGGGTTTTTCCCTCGTCGCGGTCCTTTGGGAGCAAGCCTTCCGCGTCGCCCCACACCCATTCGCCAAACAGCGCGTTGCCGGCCTGCGCGAAGCGGCTTGTGCCCCAGCCCGATTCCATCGCGGCCTGCGCCAGCGCCAGCGACGGCGGGATCACGTCGACCTTATAAAGGAGGAAATCGATATCCTTGGTGCGGAAGTTTTCGCGGCGCTTGAGCTTGTATGTCTTGGCCATTTGCCTCAGCCACTTCTTTTCTGCGCGCTTGAGGGGCTCCTGGCTTTCGAATTTCGCCTTCAGCGTCATGAGCCGCCCCCGGTCCGCGAGGATCAATTCATTGGCCCTGAGCACAATCGGCAGCAGCGTAGAGGTAAACAGCCGCTTCTTGCGGTTGGCGTCGTTCACGTCTGGCAGGTCTTCAGGCAGGCGGGTCAGGAAAATCCGGGGCACAGCCTCAACGGCGTGCAGCTCTTTCTTCAGGAGCCGCGCCAGCTTGGGTGTCATCTTGATTTTCTTGGGCGGCGGCGTGTGCGCCAGGTAATTCGGCTGATCGGGAAGGAAGGCGTCGGTCCGCCCCAGCGCCAGCATATGACGCGCAAGCAGAAAAGGGCCGACAATCATGACGGCCACCATAAACAACAATCCTGCAATTTTGCGCACGTTCGACGGCACTTTGAGCATTTCTCCTGGTCGATATTTTATCTATATCTAGCTAATAAGTGTAGTTGCAAATCGCAAGATCGTCTAATGATAAGCGGTCTGATGCGTGACATGCATGACACAGTCAGTATTGTGTAAGGGAGAGGGCTAGGTGCCAGATAATAAGGCAAACCCAGAGGTTTCGGGCGGTGGAGCCAACTCCACAGGCCGTCCGTATCTAATTGTATTAGGGAACGAAAAAGGCGGATCGGGCAAGTCGACAACCGCCATGCATATTGTTGTTTCACTGCTGCGCGAGGGCCGGCGCGTGGGCACCATCGACCTGGATGCCCGGCAAAAAAGCCTGACGCGCTATATCGAGAATCGCCGGGCCTATGCCCAGAAGAAGGGCCTTGACCTGCCGCACCCCACCGAGCTGGTGGTGCCCAAGTCGGAACTCAGGACCGCAGACGAAGCCGAAGCGGACGAAAAACAGCGTTTCGAGGAAGCTTACCTAAACCTTGCCGACAAGGTGGATGTGGTGGTGATCGACTGTCCGGGTAGCGACACCTTCCTGTCACGCCTGGCCCACACGGCTGCCGACACGCTGGTGACGCCGGTTAATGACAGCTTCGTGGATCTGGACCTTCTGGCCCGCGTAGACGCCACGACCCATAAGGTGGAAGGCCCAAGCCTCTATGCCGAGATGGTCTGGAAGGCACGTCAGCGCCGCGCCATGGCAGACGGCAGCTCCATCGACTGGGTAGTGCTGAGGAACCGCGTTGGCGCCCTCCACGCCAAGAACAAGGAGCGCGTTGAACGCGTCTTGAATGAGCTGACGAAGCGCATCGGCATCCGGCACGTGTCGGGCCTTGGCGAGCGGGTCGTCTACCGCGAGCTGTTCCTGCGCGGCCTCACACTGATGGACCTCAAGGAAGCCGGCGGCCTGGACGGCAAAGGCCTGTCCATGTCGCACGTGGCGGCGCGCCAGGAAGTCAGGAAGCTGATGGACGCCCTGAACCTGCCGTTCCGTAGAGACCAGGAGGCCTAAGCGCTGTGGTTGCATGGCTTGTCATAGGCATTATTCTGGCCGTGGTCTTGCTGGCCCTGCTGAACTGGTGGGCCAATGCCGATGTAAAGTCGGCAAAGACCAGCCTGTTCTGGGCCATCGTTGGCCTGTGCGCCCTGTTCGGGCTTGTGATGGTGGCGGCGGGCAAAGCCTTTTTCGCCATCATTCCTGCGGGCTTCGCCGCCTGGCGGATGTTTGGCGCAAAGGCGGCTGAACGGGTGAAGGGCGCCGGGCAGGGCGGAGGCGCCCGATCAAGCGGTCGCATGACCCGCAAGGAAGCGCTGGATGTCCTGGGCCTGAAAGAAGGCGCCAGTGAACTGGAAATTAACCAGGCATATCGTAAACTGATGGCGCAGTGCCACCCGGACAAGGGCGGGAACGACTATCTGGCTGGCAAGCTTAATGAAGCGAAACAAACCCTTCTGGGGGGATAAGGCGTGGCCTGATGAGGTGCGGTAACTGCTTGGCGATACTTCTGTTGGCTCTTATGGAGGTCAGTCCTGTGTGGGCGCAAAGCGTTCCCTGGGACGTGACGCGCCCCGTGCTGGTTGGCACCATCACCCATAACCCGCCTTATGTGCTTGAGAACCCGTCGGCGGGCATTGACCTTGATCTTGTGCGCGAAGCGTTTGCCCATGTGGGTGTTGAGGTCGAATTTGTTCATGCGCCGCTGTCGCGCGTGCAGGTTCTGCTGGAGACCGGCAAGGTGGACGCCATGACCACCTTCCGCACCATCGATGGCCTGTGCACAAACAGCGACATTTTCAGCTTTTGGCATGACGGCATCACAGTGCCGGTGGAATCAACCGCACAAATCTCATCGATCCAGGATCTGGCAGGCATGCGTGTTGGCATGTTCCCGGGCGCCGTGGAAGTGCTGAATTATCTGACACCGGCGGATCTCGCCACCTTCAGAAGCAGCATGATTGTTTATGACCGTGAGCAACTGATCCGGGTGCTGCTTTACCGGCGGCTCGACGCCTATATCGGCGACTATTGGGCGCTTGAATATGCCTATCAGCAACTGGCGTCTGACCAGCCGCGCCCCTATCGGGTTGCGCACAAATTTCCCCCCACACCACGGCGCCTGTGCATCCGCGATGAGGCACTGGTTGCGCGCTTCAACGCAGGTGTTGCCGCCATCAAGGAAGGCGATCTGGCTGACCGGATCAGGGCCCGCTATCTTGAAGGCGACGAGCCTTAGGCCAACAGGCCTGTCCCGTCAGGCCAATTCCATATTGACGCCATGCCCCGGCGCTGACACTTTGACAGAAATTTTCTTTATTTTCCCAAGGGTATTTTCATGGCTGGTCACACGTTCCATCACACTGTTTTACGCGAATATGATGTGCGCGGCATCGTTGACGAAACGCTGCATTACGCAGACGCAAAAGCGCTGGGGCAGGCGTATGGTACGCATGTGAAACGCGCTGGCGGCAGCCGCGTTTGTGTGGGCTATGACGGTCGGGTGTCATCCCCGAAGATGGCAGAAAACCTGATGGCGGGCCTTAAATGTACCGGGCTTGAGGTGATCAACATCGGCCTCGCGGGCACGCCGATGCTGTATTACAGCGTTTTTGAGCTGGATACAGATGGCGGCATTATGATCACCGGCTCGCACAATCCGGCCAACTATAACGGCTTCAAGATGATGATGGGCAAAAAGCCCTGCTTCGGCAAGGCCATCCAGGCCATCGGGAAAACCGCAAACGCGGGCGACTTTGAGGTGGGTGAAGGCAAGATCACCGAAGAGGATGTGTTCGACCGCTATATCGACCGCCTGATGCGCGATGTGGACATGAAAGCCTTCACCATCGTGTGGGACCCGGCAAACGGCTCGCTCGGCCCTGCCGTGGAGGCGCTGGTGAAACGCCTGCCGGGCAAGCATATTGTCATTAACGCGGAAGTGGACGGCACTTTCCCGAACCACCATGCCGATCCCACCGTTGAAGAAAACCTGGAGCAGCTCAAGGCCGCGGTGGCCCAGCATGGTGCCGACATGGGGCTTTCGTTCGACGGCGACGGTGACCGCATCGGCGCCATCGACGCCCAAGGCCGCGTGGTGTGGGGCGACCAGATGCTGGCCATCATGGCAGGAGACCTTCTGACGGAAGTGCCCGGCGCGCCGATCATTGCGGACGTCAAGGCAAGCCAGGCGCTGTTTGACCGGATCGCGGAACTCGGGGGCCAGCCGGTGATGTGGAAGACCGGCCACAGCCTGATCAAGGACAAGATGGTGGAGCTGAACGCACCGCTGGCTGGCGAGATGTCAGGCCATATTTTCTACAAGCATAAATTCTACGGCCATGACGACGCGCTTTATGCCGGTATCCGCTTCCTGAATGCAGTGACCAAGCAGGGCGGGGACTTAGCTAGCCTCAAGGACGGCCTTCCCGCCGCCATTAATACGCCGGAACTCAGGTTTGACTGCGACGACGTGCGCAAGTTCGATGTGGTCAAGGAAGTGAAGGCACGGCTTGAGGAAGCAGGGGCTGACATGTCCACCGTCGACGGCGTGCGCGTGCAAACGTCAGACGGCTGGTGGCTGCTGCGTGCTTCGAACACGCAGGCTGTGCTGGTCGCGCGGTGCGAAGCATCATCGGAAGCAGGCCTCAGCCGCCTCAAGCACGCGCTTGTCGAAGCCCTTAAGGCCTCAGGCGTCGACGCACCCAGCGATTTGTAGTCTTGGGGAAGGCTGATGATCCAAGTAAATTGGACTTTATATCAGGGTGGAGAATACGAAGCAGACATTGACCCCTCGGACCTACTCGGCACGGTCTCTCTTCATGTAGGTGGCCAAGTACTGACGTTGGAGACAATCTACCTGGATACATGGCTGAATGCGTTTTCCAGCAGCCTTTGTGAACTTTTATCGGGGGCGGTGCAGCTGGAAAAAGATGTTTATGATGAACCCGACAAAATTGAATTTCTGAGGGATGGCAACGATGTCCACATTTCCTTTGCTGGGCAGAGGATCGAGAAGGTTCCACTGATCGAGCTAATACGAGCGACTTCTCAATCTTGCAAAAAGTTGATTGAAGTCGTCCGTGTAGAGTGTCCTAAAAAAGAAATTTCGTCGCTCAATTGGATTGATGACTTCGTTGCAAGTGTAGAGCCTGAAACAGGCATCATTGCTGCTCTCTAAAACATCCCGTTGTCGTTCTTTGACGTTTCCGGTACCGGCATGCCCACGTTCCAGTGCTCCACCATCTTGCCGTCTTTCATGCGGAAGATGTTGACGACCGCGCCGCCAAGCTCATCCGGCGCGCGCTTCACATGCATATGCAGCCACACAAGGTCGCCGCTGGCGGCGGAGCGCACAATGCGGGCGGAATACTCAGGATACCGCTTGGCCCGGTCGCGGAACAGGGCGATCACGGCGTCCCGGCCGTCCTCAAGTCGAGGGTGGTGCTGGATATAGGGATCGCCAAAACATTCCGCTGCCGCCGTGTCCACATCCAGTTTGTTTTCAAGAAGGTCCATGCAGTAGATGGCTTTCTCAAGGTTCGCGGCTTCAAGGGCATGCTGGGCATCGTCGCCAGCATAAGCGTTTGAGGCTGCAAAAAGGGTTAAGGCGCACCCGGCAAGGCTGTGAAAGAGTTTTCCTGTCATCGTGTCGTGTCCCCATCGAATTCTTGTTGCAGCCACCATAGCGTCCGATCGGCCTGGTGACAGGCTTATGCGACGGGTGGACCGTGATACGCGGTAGATGGGGAAGCGTCACATTCTTTGCCAAAGTCTTAACGGGAATCCTGCATTCCTTCACCGCATCTTTACCCTTTTGGCACAGTCTAAAGGGGATACAACCGGGTGAAATGTCGTTCATCACTTAATGGTGACGAAAAAAGTAGGAACGGAGTATTTGTAGTGGACGTCAGATATACTACATTAAGTAAGTATGGATTGACGGAGGATCGATGCCTGACAAGCGTAAAGACGGAAATGGAACTGGCGACACGGGTGTATTGACCCGGTCTGAGGCCAAAACCAAAAAGCCGTCCATGTATAAAGTCCTGCTTCTCAACGACGATTACACCCCCATGGAATTTGTGGTGCACATCTTGCAACGCTTTTTCCGCATGACCATCGAGGAAGCGACCGAGGTCATGCTGCATGTTCACCAGAAGGGTGTGGGCGTGTGTGGTGTCTTTACTTATGAGGTTGCAGAAACCAAGGTAAATCAAGTGCTTAGTTTCGCGCGCCAGAATGACCACCCGCTCCAATGCACGCTTGAGAAAGAATAATAAGTTACCACGCGCCCCTGCTAGAAGTTTGTGCCAGAAGCACGTGACGCCAACAGTCGAAGGATAAAAAGAGTGCCCAGTTTCTCCCCACATCTTGAAGAGACCCTTCACCGCGCGCTCAAGGAAGCCAATGAGCGCAGCCACGAATATGCCACGCTTGAGCACCTCCTTCTGGCGCTCCTTGATGACCCGGAGGCTATCGCGGTGTTGAAGGCCTGCGACGTGGACATCGATGTGCTCAGGTCCCAGATCATCGAATATCTCGATGACGACATGGAAAACCTGAAGGTGGAGACGGACGGGCTTGAGGCCACACCGACCGCCGGGTTCCAGCGCGTGGTGCAGCGGGCGCTCCTTCATGTCCAGTCATCCGGGCGCGAGGAAATGACCGGCGCGAACCTTCTGGTGGCGCTGTTCTCAGAGCGCGAAAGCCACGCTGTCTATTTCCTGCAGAGCCAGGACATGACGCGGCTTGACGCGGTCAGCTATATCTCCCACGGCATCGCCAAGGTCCCGGAGTTCGGTGAAGAGCGCCGGGTGCGCGGCGCCGACGAGGAAGAAGAAACCGTTCAGGCCGAACCTGCGGCCAAGCCCGAGAAAGCCGATACAGCGCTTGCGGCTTACTGCGTGGACCTGAACCAGAAGGCCCGCGACGGCAAGATCGATCCGCTCATTGGCCGTGAAGCCGAGCTTGAGCGCGCGGTGCAGATCCTGTGCCGCCGGTCGAAGAACAACCCGCTGCTGGTGGGTGACCCGGGCGTCGGCAAAACGGCGATCGCCGAAGGCCTCGCGCGCCGCATCATTGAAAAAGATGTGCCGGGTGTGCTTGAGGACGCGACGATCTATTCGCTCGACATGGGCGCGCTTCTGGCGGGCACCCGTTATCGCGGTGACTTTGAAGAGCGCCTGAAGGCGGTGGTGAAGGAACTTGAAAACCTCGAGGGTTCGATCCTTTTCATCGACGAAATTCACACGGTGATCGGGGCAGGGGCTACCTCGGGCGGCGCCATGGATGCTTCCAACCTCCTGAAGCCAGCGCTGGCGTCTGGCTCGATCCGCTGCATGGGCTCGACCACCTACAAGGAATTCCGCAGCCACTTCGAGAAGGACCGCGCGCTGCTGCGCCGGTTCCAGAAGATCGATGTGAACGAGCCAACGGTTGAGGACACGATCAAGATCCTGAAGGGCCTCAAGCCATACTTTGAAGACCACCACCAGGTGCGCTTCACGGCGGAAGCGATCAAGACAGCGGTTGAGCTCTCTGACCGCTATATCAGTGACCGCAAGCTGCCGGACAAGGCTATCGATGTGATTGACGAGACGGGTGCATACCAGATGCTGTTGCCACCCTCGAAGCGCAAGAAAACCATTGGGGTCAAGGATGTGGAGGCCGTGGTCGCCAAGATCGCGCGCATCCCGCCCAAATCCGTATCGCGTGACGAAAGCCGCGTGATGCAGACGCTGCAGAAAGACCTGAAGCGCGTTGTGTTCGGTCAGGACAAGGCCATCGAGGCTCTGTCGGCGTCGATCAAGCTGTCACGCGCTGGCCTTCGCGAACCCAACAAGCCGATTGGCTCCTACCTGTTCTCGGGCCCCACGGGTGTGGGCAAAACCGAGGTGGCACGCCAGCTCTCCAGCCTTCTGGGTGTTGAACTGCACCGCTTCGATATGTCCGAATATATGGAACGCCATTCGATCAGCCGCCTGATCGGTGCGCCTCCGGGCTATGTGGGCTTCGATCAGGGTGGGCTTCTGACTGATGCTGTCGACCAGCACCCGCACTGTGTGCTTCTGCTGGACGAGATCGAGAAAGCGCACCCGGACCTCTTTAACGTGCTTCTGCAGGTTATGGATAACGGTACGCTCACGGACCATAACGGCAAGAAGATCGACTTCCGAAACGTGATCCTGATCATGACCACGAACGCCGGCGCGGCAGAGCTTTCCAAGTCCGCGATCGGCTTCGGGCGTGAGACGGACGAGACCGCGTCAGACGACGCGATCAAGAAGATGTTCAGCCCGGAATTCCGCAACCGTCTGGACGCCACCATCGCATTCGACTTCCTGCCGCCAGAGGTGGTTTCCCGCGTGGTCGAAAAATTTGTGCTGCAGCTTGAACTGCAGCTGGCGGACCGCGGCGTGGAAATCAGCCTGACGGAAGAAGCCAAGGCGTGGCTCGCCGACAAGGGCTATGACCGCCATTATGGTGCGCGGCCACTTTCCCGCGTGATCCAGGAGCATATCAAGACGCCGCTTGCCGACGAACTTCTGTTTGGCAAGCTCGCCAAGGGCGGCGAAGTGGTGGTGAAGGTGAAGGACAAGGAAATCGCCTTCGAGATCACTCCGCATGCACCACCTGCGGCCAAGCCGAAAGCGCCGAAGAAAAAGGCGGCCAAGTCCGGCGTGCCCGCCACCCGCAAGGAAGGCAAGCCGCCGGTGCCGGTGAAGTAGCGCGGCCACATACCAGTCATGAAAGCCAGCAGCCTCGCCTGCTGGCTTTTTTCTTGATCAGCAGACGCTGGCACGCTAAAGACGGCGCCTTTTCACTGCATGATATTGGGGATGAGCCATGCTGATAACCGACCGCCTGATCCTGCGCCCCTGGCGTGACGAGGACCGCGAGCCGTTTGCCGCGATCAATGCGGACCCAGAGGTGATGCGCTATTTCCCAAGCGTGCAGACCCGCGAGCAGAGTGACGCCACGGTTGACCGGCAGATGAAGGCGCAGGCCGAGAAGGGCTATTGCTTCTGGGCAGCGGAAATGCGCGCGAATGGCCGGTTCATCGGCTTTGTCGGCATCCAGGATGTGCCGGAATATTACGGCATCGGGGAAAGCATAGAGATTGGTTGGCGCCTGGCCACGAGCACATGGGGGCAGGGACTGGCGCCCGAAGGTGCGCGGGCGTGCCTTGCCTATGCCTTCTCAAGGCTGCAGGCACCCGAAGTGGTGGCTTTTACCGCCACGCTGAACAGGCCCTCCATGCGGGTGATGGAAAAGATCGGCATGACGCGTGACCACACCGGCGATTTTGACCATCCAATGATCGAAGAAGGCCACCCCATCCGCCCGCATGTGCTCTACCGCATCAGGGCTGAAGGGGTTTCGGACGCGATCTGATTTTTAAGCCATGTGTTGAAGCAACATCGTTCGACTTCAACTACGTTTCTGCGACTTTCGCGGCGAAAATTGTCACTGACAATGCGGTTGTGATTTTCTTCGTGCGCTGTTGTCGTTTCGAGGTCTCGAACGTACCCGATCAGGATTGACTCGATGTCCTTGGTCAATGTTGCAACGTCTGTGTGGTATTGTGACACCACCTTGTCGTCGCATGGCCAATAGTAAATGCGCATTCTCTGAATTTCAGCAATCGCGTTGGTCAAATTCTCACTCAGATTATTGAACTGGTTCAGCCCGTTGAGGTCTGGTTGCGCGTATTGGTACGCGTGCACATCGCGGTGGTCGATTGCTGGATCTGGATCTGCGGAACGAGTTGGGTAACGGAAGCCTAAGTAGTTTGCCAAGTGCTCACGTAAGCGGAAACTTACGTCCGCGGCTCGACCAACGTAGACAATGGTCATGCGTGGGTATCGCATGAAATACAGGTATACGCCGGGGCCCGCGAGGCCGGTGTCGTAAAGTTTTTGTCCTTCCTTGGGGAAGCTACCATCCTGTCCTGCGCCAGGGCCATCGATGCCGCCAGCTTGTAACGGACCTTCCCACTTGAGCGTGATGGTCGTCAGTTCCATTACCCTTCCTTCCTGAACGGCGAATGCTCACCATAGTAGGCGATGTCGCCCGCGACAGCCTGGCGTTCGCCCTTAAGGTAGCGGTCAACGGCTTCACGGAAGCCCGGGTCGCTCAGGTAATGGGCGCTGTATGTCTTCACCGGCTCATAGCCGCGGGCCAGCTTGTGCGGGCCCTGCGCGCCGGCTTCGACGAACCCAAGGCCGCGTTCGATAGCAAAGTCGATGGCCTGATAGTAGCAGGCCTCGAAATGCAGGCAGGCATGGTCTTCCACGCAGCCCCAGTGGCGGCCATACAGGGTGTCAGCGCCGATGAAATTGAGCGCCGAGGCGATGGGGCGTCCATCGAGGCTACAGTGCACCAGCAGGATACGGTCCGCCATGCGCTCGCCAACCAGCGAGAAGAACGCCCGGTTCAGGTAAGGCTGGCCCCACTTGCGCATGCCCGTGTCTGTGTAGCAGGTGAAGAAATGGTCCCAGTGTTCTTCCGTGATGCTGCTACCCGTCAGAAGTTCAATCTGGATACCACTTTCCAAAACCATGCGGCGTTCTTTCCTGATCTGCTTGCGCTTCCTGGATGACAGCGCTTCCAGAAAGTCCTCGAAATCCCTGAAGTCGCGATTGCGCCAATGGAACTGCTGGTCATTCCTGATCAGGTAGCCGTTTGCGCCCGCGAGCGCGGTTTCCTGTTCCGGCAGGAAGGTCAGGTGCAGCGACGACAGGCCCAGCTGGTCCGTCAGGCCACGGCCAGCTTCAAGGAGCGCCAGTTGGCCCATCTCAGCCGCGCGTGACAGCAGGCGCGGGCCGGTTGCAGGCACGAAGGGAACGGAAGACTGCAGCTTGGGGTAATAGTGCCCGCCCGCGCGCTCATAGGCCTGTGCCCAGGCATGATCAAACACATATTCGCCGTAGGAATGGCTTTTCATGTAAAGCGGCATCACCGCGAGCGGGTTATCAACACCATCCAGGCTGATGCGTGCGTGATAGGGCTGCCAGCCTGTCTCTGCCGCCGCGCAGCCGCTTTCTTCGAGTGCCTCAAGGAAATCATAGGTCAGGAACGGGTTATCGTTACCCGCGCAGGCATCCCAGGCGTCGCGTCCGATCTCAGTGATGCTGTTTGCGAAGGAAGCCTGAATTTGGGCCCCGTCAGCCATGCTAGAAGTCCTCGCCCACCACGGCTGGGGCCTCGAAGATGACCGCATCTGCATGTTCGCGCCCGATCGCCTCAAGCTGTTTGTCCCGCACTGTCCAGGTCAGGAGCGGCTTGCCCCTTTCCCGCCATTTGGTGCAGTAGGTGTTCGGCAACAGGTTGATGTCGCAAGCCAGGAAATCCGGTTTGCATTTGTGTACGGCCAGCTGGAGGGTCAGGCGTTTCCTGACGCCAAGCAACACCTCACGCCCAATGATCAGGCCACGGGCATATTTCGGCATATAGGTTTTGAACCAATGCACGATGCGAGGGTCGAAGGACATCACAGCCACGGGCCCCTGGTAGCCTTCAAACGAATGGCGCACCCCGGCACACAGCTTCTGGATATCCATCTTGGGATGGGATTTAATCTCGATAAACAGCGGCACATGGCCGTCGACGGCGTCCATCACATCCGGCAGGCTGGGGATCGGCTTGCCGCTTTTCCCCACCATGAATTTCCTGAGCTGCTGGAAGCCCCATGCGCTCACGGGGCCTTTGCCATCGGTCATGCGGTCGAGTGTTTCATCGTGGAAGACGACAATAATGTCGTCGCCCGTGGCGCGGACATCGATTTCAACGGCATAGCCCGCGTGCACGGCGTCAGACACCGCAGCAACAGTGTTTTCTTCTGCTACTGTACCGGGTTTATGAAGCCCGCGGTGGGCCACATCTTGTTCTGTCAGCCAGGGAAACTTGCGGTTCGCTTTTTTTGCCATGTCAGTCCTTGATTTCGACCAGAGCGTCAATTTCCACCGGTACGTTAAGCGGCAGGGCATTCACCCCAACAGCCGACCGGCTGTGACGCCCGGCATCGCCGAATACATCAACCATCAGGTCGCTTGCGGCATTGATGATCTGCGGCTGGCCGCCGAAACCGTCGATGCAGTTAACGAAGCCGCCCAGCTTTACGACACGTACCACGCGTTGCAGATCCCCGTCACAGGCCGCCTTCATCTGGGCAATCAGGTTGATGGCACAAAGTTGGGCGGCCGCTTTGGCGTCATCTTCAGAGACAGTATCGCCCACTTTGCCTTCAAACACGAGTTTGCCGTCCCGCATCGGAATCTGGCCCGAAATGCTGACAAGGTCGCCGCTCTGGACAAACGGGACATAGTTGGCCACAGGGGCAACAGGCGCTGGCAGGTCTATGCCAAGATCGGTAAGGCGTACTTCAATGCTCATAAGGGTGTCCAACTTCATGAAAAGCGTAAGAAAGTTAAGTCCTTATAGCAAACGGCCCCGCATAAAAAAAGGGCCTTGAAGGCCCTTTTGCTGGTATTTCGCGAGGCCTCAGGCCGACTTCAGGTGCGCGCCTTTACGTGCCTGCTTGTCGTGATACATGGCCTGGTCTGCGGCCTCGATCAGTGCCGCTGGGTCGGTGGTGCCGTCAAACGCCTGCACGCCGATGGAGCATTTAACCGGGATGGTGGCACCGCCATAGCGGACCTTGCCGGCATTGATCTCCTTCTGTAGCGTCCTGAGGCGCTGCATGCCTTGTTCGGCAGAGCAACGCTTCAGGATGATGGCAAACTCGTCACCCGCGATGCGCGCGACCGTGTCGGACGGGCGGGTATGCTGCTTCAGTGCCTTGGCGACAAAGCGTAGCACAGCGTCGCCCGCCATGTGGCCGTGGACGTCGTTGATATGCTTGAAGCCGTCCAGGTCAATAAAGCCAAGCACGCCTTCTTCGCCGTGACGGCCAGCAGACGCAAGCGTCTGGCCCAGCGCAGTCCTGAGGCCGCGGCGGTTCGGGATGCCAGTCAGTTCGTCCGTGACAGACAGCTGTTCGAGGAAGGAGATGCGTTCCTGTTGTTCTGACATGCGCTGTTCGGCGGCGGCAGCGAAGCTCAGGACTTCGGTAATCAGCTGCCAGCCGGCGCTGTCGAACTTCATTTCGGCATTGGCTGCCGTCTGCATCAGCTTGCTTGCAAGGTTGCTGACATAGGGATTGATCTCTGCCTTGTCGTTCAGCTTTTTCTTGGACTGCTCGATCATGCGTCTCTCCAAACGTTGGTTGTTCGGGAAAAGACTAGCAAGAGCTGTGCCACGGATAGAGTATCTTTATATCTTTGAAATATATTGTTTTTTTATTTCTTGGGTGGCGAGGGGGCATCTTTTGCCGGGAGGGAACTGCGCCCCTTCATGATGGCTGCCGAGCCAAATTTGCCGCGTAGGGCATCCATGGCCTTCTCCGCCGTCTGGCGTTTGGTGCGCGCGGGCTCAATGAGGTCGGGCTGGTCGGCTTCCGCAAGGGGCCTGAAATGGCTGACCCCAATCCCGATCAGCCGGTAGGGTGTGCCGTCAGCCAGGGGCCGAAGGAGCTGCTGGCCGATCTCGAATATGGTGCCCGCAAGCTGGGTCGCGCCTGATATGGTGCGCGAGCGGGTGATGATGCGGTGCATGCTGGTCTTGAGCTTGAGCGTAATGGTCACGCCCGCCAGGTCCTTGCGCTTCAGGTCGGCGGAGACGGTTTCGCACAGGGGCCATAGCTTTCCCTCAAGCGCGTCATATGTCGCCAGATCCTTGTCGAGCGTGCGCTCGCTCGAGACACTCTTGGTTTCACTGTCGGGGCTTACACGCCTGCCGTCTATGCCGCGCGACAGACGGTAGAGCCGTTGGCCCGTCTCACCGTATCTGCGGATCAGGGTGCTTTCTTCCATGTCCTGAAGCTGGCTTATTTGTGTCAGCCCGTCTTTTTCAAGCGCCTTGGCCGACTTGGCGCCGATGCCGTAGATTCGGGTGATCGGCAGGCCTGCCAGCACGGCCTTCTTGTCGCTGTCGCCGATCACCGTGAAACCGCGCGGCTTGTCCATGTCGGATGCCAGCTTGGCGAGGAACTTGTTGGCGGCGAGCCCGATCGACACCGTGATGCCTACCTTGCGTTCCACGTCCAGCGCGAACTTGGCCAGAAGCCGGGCAGGGGAGGATTTGTGAAGCCGCTCTGTCCCCGTGAGGTCAAGGAAAGCTTCATCGATCGACAGCGGTTCAACCAGCGGGGTCAGGTCGCGCATCATGTCGCGCACCTGGCGGCCAACGGCCTGATAATGGCTCATGCGCGGCTTCAGGATTACAGCGTCAGGGCACAGCTTCTTCGCCTTATACATGGGCATGGCCGACCGCACGCCGTTCATGCGGGCGATATAGCAACAGGTGGACACAACACCCCGATGCTCGCCGCCGATCATCACGGGCTTTGAGGCCAGTTCCGGGTTGTCGCGCTTTTCAATTGAGGCATAGAAGGCGTCGCAGTCGATATGCGCGATGGTCAGGTCAAAAAGTTCCGGGTGCGAAATAGTCCTTGGCCTGTCGCACTTTGGGCAGATCTTCCCGCCTTCATACTGGTGCAGGCAAACCCGGCACAGGCTGGGGCGGGCGGCGCCGGGTGTCATGCTGGGCGCTCCGCAGCTAGTGCTTCAAGGTGGACGCCAAGCGAAGGCCAGTCATCAAACCGCACATGGGCGTCAGGTGCCTTGCCGATGAGGGCCGCAAGGCGGGGATCACCAATGAAATGCACCCTGTGGATATCGGGCGCGTGTGCTGCCACGGATGCGTGCTGGGGCGGAAGGTCGTCCACGAACACCGTGTGGGCGCGCACGGCATCAGCCATCTCTTTGGCGCCCGGGCCCTTGTCGCCCCTGTTGGCGATGACGGGAAAATCCAGCCCCTGTGCCTTCAGGCTGGCCTCCCTGCGGGCACGGCACCGGCTGGGAACATTGGACAGAATCGCAATCTGATAGTGACCCCGCAGGCGGTCGAGCGCGTCTACGGCCCCGTTCACCAGTGGCACATCGTCTACGCAGGCGTCAAAAAAACCGGCAATATGGTCGCGCACCTGCTCACCTAGAACAGGGGTATTGCCGCCGAGCGGATAGATGTTGCCGCCTAGCTGGAAGCTGGTCAGTCGGAGCTCGACCCCTTGGGTCAGCAGATACTGTTCCAGCCGCTCGACGAAACGCAGCAGCACTTCGTCTGCGTCCAACAGCAGCAGCGGGCGGCGGGGATCAATGCTGGCGATGAGGTCGGCTACACTGGTCATGGCCTTACCATTCCTGCCCTTCGCCGCCGCCCAGCGCCCGCCACGCACTCACCAGCGTCTCAGGTTTTTCACCCAGGGTTTCGGCGCAGGCGATCAGGTCGGGTTCAAAATTCACCAGGAATTCAAGGATCGAGGCCAGGAAAGCCGGATCTGCAATGCGCGAGCGGATGTCGTCCACGTCCACGCCAGAGAGCGCCATGAAGCGGTCACGGATATCATCCTCCTGGAAGATGAACCCGGCGCTCTGAAGCGCAATGGTCTGGGCGGTATCGGGTGTCATGGAAGGTGCCTCGCAAGCAGTCGTTCTTATGTGTCTGGGCTATATTGTCCCAAATTACGTCCAACTGGGAAATGACTTTTTTGGCACAAGCAGGGGCTTTTCGCGGAAAAATTTATTTTAATCCCTTGACGGGCTTGTATTTTTATCGAAAGCGCGACTATTATCCAGAAGGTTGGGTAATGAACCAAAGCGCCTTGTGGAGGGGCCAGGGGAACCGTATGGGTAAAAAGATCCTGATAGTCGAAGACAACGAACTGAACATGAAGTTGTTTTGCGATCTTTTAGAAGCTCACGATTATGAGACGATTCAGACTCGGGACGGTATGGCTGCCCTTGATCTGGCGCGTGAACATAACCCCGATCTGATTCTGATGGACATCCAGTTGCCGGAAGTCTCTGGTCTTGAAGTGACCAAATGGCTGAAGGAAGACGAAGACCTGCGGAAGATTCCGGTGGTCGCTGTCACGGCCTTTGCTATGAAGGGCGACGAGGAAAAAATCAGAGAAGGGGGCTGCGAGGCCTATATCGCAAAGCCTATTTCCGTGGGACACTTCCTCGAAACCGTAAAACAGTTCGTAGGATAGAGTGCGATGACAGCGCGGGTGCTGGTGGTTGACGACGTTCCGCCGAACGTCAAGCTTCTCGAAGCCAAGCTTACAAGCGAATATTTCGACGTATTGACGGCATTCAGCGGCCCTGAGGCGCTGGATGTAATCTCGCGCGAGCATCCTGATATCATCTTGCTTGATGTGATGATGCCGGGCATGGACGGTTTCGAGGTTTGCCGCCGGATCAAGGCAGATCCCGCAACCGCCCATATCCCTGTGGTTATGGTGACAGCCCTTGACCAGCCGTCTGACCGGGTGGCCGGGCTTGAAGCCGGGGCTGACGACTTCCTCACAAAACCTGTGCAGGACCTGGCGCTGTTCGCCCGCGTTCGCTCGCTGGTGCGCCTGAAGGTCATGATGGATGAGCTCAGGAACCGCGAAGCCACGGGCGCCAGCCTCGGCTGGGAAAACGAGGAAGAACCAACACTTGAAGTAGATGCGCCCACCGATGGCTCGATCCTGATTGTGGACGAGCAGGAACGGGTGATGGAACGTATCGCGCGTGCCCTTGAGGGCGTGGGCGAACTGACCTTCATGGCAGGCGGCGAAGACGCGGCCGAACGCGCGCGCGAAAAGAATTTCGACCTGATTATCGTTTCCCTGACCATGCGCAACACGGACGGCCTTCGGGTATGCTCCAAGCTCAGGTCGTTCGAGGAAACTCGCCATGTGCCGATCCTGGTCATGGTGGATGACGGTAATACCAAGCTTCTGGTACGCGCGCTTGAAATGGGCGTGAACGACTATGTGGTGCGCCCCGTTGACCGGATGGAGTTCCTGGCGCGGGTCAAGACGCAGCTGAAGCGTAAGCGCTATGCCGACAAGCTGTGGGAAAACTTCCACCTGTCGATGCAGCTGGCAACGACCGACGCGGTGACCGGCCTTTATAACCGCCACTATCTCACGAGCCACCTTGAAACCCGCCTGCAGGCGGCGCAGAAGTCAGGCAAGGCGCTTTCCGTCCTGATGATGGATATCGACCACTTCAAGAAGGTGAACGATACCTATGGCCACGCTGTGGGGGACCTTGTGCTGAAGGAATTCGCCAACCGGATTGGCAAGAACATCCGGGGGGTTGACCTGGCTGCGCGCTATGGCGGCGAGGAATTCGTGGTGATGATGCCCGAAACACCCACCGATTGGGCCTTCATGATCGGCGACCGCCTGCGCCAGGAAGTGTTCGACAATCCGTTTGATGTGGGGGCTGCAGACGGGCCGCTGACAATCAGCGTTTCCATTGGTGTTGCCACAAGCGACGAGGGTCAAACGCCAGCTGCCCTTCTGGAAGCGGCAGACAAGGCGCTCTATGAAGCCAAGGAAAACGGCCGGAACCGGGTTGTAATCGCAGAGGCGAACCGCACCTAGGCTACAGGTTTCAAAAAGCAGGCGCTTTCAGGCCGGGCTTCGCCCCGGCTTTTTCATGGTGCGCAGGTCTGTCGGTACGCCGGTTTACCGGTACACATGACAATAAAAAACGCCGCGGCCTATGGTGGGGCGCGGCGCTTTTAAGATCAATTCGAAAACCAAGATTACTTGATCTTAGTTTCCTTGAATTCCACGTGCTTGCGAACAACCGGGTCATACTTGCGCAGGACCATTTTCTCGGTCAGTGTCCGCGGGTTCTTTTTGGTTACGTAGAAGTAACCAGTGTCCGCAGTGCTAAGCAGCTTGATCTTGATGCTGGACGGCTTTGCCATCTTTTTAACTCCAAGAAAACATTGTTCCAGGCCGCTTTGACGACGACCACGTTGAGGGCGCAAAATACCCACACCGGGCCATAAGTCAAGCGCTGTTTCGTGGAATTTACATTATTTTCGGTGGGCCTTGCAAAACTAATTGAAAATGCTAACGCTCGGGTAACCTTTTATGTGCCACAAGAATGGGTAGCTAAGAGATAAAGGCCAGTATATGTCCACCACAGATAATGATCTTCTTGAAGAACTTCGTACCGAAGCCATTGATACGGTTGAAGACCGCCTGAGGAACCTCACGGAAGCCGTTCAGGATTTTCAGACTGGTATCATCAAGGGCGGCGACGCGCTGGCCGCGATCCGGCTGGAGGCGCACTCGCTGAAGTCTGTGGCGCAAAGCTTCGAGATGAAGTCCCTGAAGGTCATGTGCCACCGTTTTGAAGACTATTTCTTCAATATGAAGGAACTGACGGTCGAATCGTGCAAGGACATCCTGTTCTATGCCGACCGCATGGCGGAATGCCTTGAGGCCTTTATCCAGAACCGCGAAATCGATGTTTCGCAGATGATGCGCAAGCTGCCCAACAAGGGCGGCTTCAATGTGGGCGATATCACGGTCACCGACATCGAGGTGATGCTGGTGATGGAACCCGGCATTGCCACCAAGATCGTCACCCGCGAACTTCTGGAATGCGGCTACCGCATGATCAATGTGGCCTCCACCATGGATGCCATTCAGTTGATTCCAAGCATGAAGCCCGACGCGGTGATTGTATCGCGCGTGATGCCGGAGCTGACAGGCATTGACCTCGCGTGCGCTTTGAGGGCGATGCCGTCTACGCGGGATATTCCCGTGGCGCTCATTGCCACCAGCCAGAAAGAGAAATACACCGACCTGCCGGCGGACGTGCCAGTGCTCAGGAAAGGCGCCAACTTCGCCGACGATGTGGCCGACGTGTTCGTGAAACTGGGTATTCTCTAGCCGACTGCCGCCCTGCATTGACCCGTTTGTCACCCTGAACTTGTTTCAGGGTCCATTCTCTGCCTTTTAGTCCAGCAATAGTGTTTATGGATGCTGAAACAAGTTCAGCATGACAATTGAGGTCTAGCGCCTGCGCCTGCTGGTGCCTGGCTTGCCCGGCTTGCTGCCGCCCCGGCCTTTGCCTTTGGGTTTGCCACCCTTTGCGCCTTTTGGGCGGTCATGGCGGCGGCTGAGCTTTGCGGCCCGGTTGCCGCCTTTTTCAACGAAATCGGGCAGGTTGCCTTCACCCACCAGCGACAGTTTCAGCCCGCCGGTGAATTTGTTGGCCTCTTCAAGCCGCACTTCAACCCGGTCGCCAAGGCGGAAAACTTCGCCGAAGCGTTCGCCCACCAGGCGGTGATGGGCTTCATCGAGTTCATAGAAATCCGCCCCGATGTCAGAGATGGGGATCAGGCCGTCGCCGCCGGATGGCTCCAGGTTTACGAACAGGCCGAATCGAGTCACGCCGGTGATTCGCCCGACGAATTCTTCCCCCACGTGGTCTGACAGATAGTTGGCCAGATAGCGGTCCGTGCTGTCGCGTTCGGCGGCCATCGCCCGGCGTTCGGTGTTCGAAATCTGCTCGCCAATCGCGGCCAGTTCCTCGATCTCCAGGTCTGTCATGCCGTCCTTGCCAAGCTTCAGCGCGCGGATCAGACCGCGGTGCACGATCAGGTCCGCATAACGCCGGATCGGTGACGTGAAGTGGGCATAGCGCGCGAGGGCAAGGCCGAAGTGGCCCATGTTGTCCGGCCCATAATAGGCCTGCGTCTGGGATCTCAGGACAACATCGTTGATCAGGTGCTCCTGCGGCGTGTCCTTCACCTTGTGCAGGATACTGTTAAAGAGCCGCGGCATCATCACAGCGCCCTTGGCCAGATTGAGGTCCATGGTCGCCAGGAAGTCCCGCAGGCTTTCCAGCTTTTCCATCGGCGGTTCTTCGTGGATGCGGTACATGGTCGGCAGCCGGTGCTTTTCCATTTCTTCGGCCGCGCACACGTTGGCGGAAATCATCAGTTCCTCCACCACCCGGTGGGCATCGAACCGTTCACGAAGCGTGATGGCTGTGACATGGCCTTCATCGTTGATCTCAACCTTGCGTTCCGGCAGGTCCAGGTCAAGCGGCTCACGCTTGGCGCGGGCTTCCATGATGGCCCGGAATGCCCCCCACAGCGGCTTCAGCACGGTTTCCAATATGGGGCCTGTCAGATCGCTCGGGTTACCGTCAATGGCTGCTTGCGCTTCCGTATAGCTCACGTTGGCGGCGCTTTTCATCAGCCCGCGCACGAACTTGTGGCGGATCTTGCGGCCCGAGGCGTCAAACCACATGTGAACGGCCATGCACGCCCGTTCTACGCCCGGCATCAGGCTGCAGAGGTCCGCTGACAGCGCTTCCGGCAGCATGGGCACCACACGGTCTGGGAAGTAGCAGCTGTTGCCGCGCTTCAGGGCCTCGCGGTCCAGCTTACTGTCTGGCGTCACATAGTGCGCCACATCAGCAATGGCGACGATGGTGTGCCAGCCGCCGTTGTTTTCAGGGTCCGGGTCGGCTTCGGCCCAGATGGCGTCGTCATGGTCGCGCGCGTCGGCTGGGTCGATGGTAATCAGCGGAATGTCGCGCAGGTCCGTGCGGCCCTTCAGGTCCACGGGCTTGGCGGCTTCGGCTTCCTTGATCACGTCGTCCGGGAATTCGTAGGGGATATCATGCGCATGGATTGCGATCATGCTGATCGCCTTGGCGCTTGAGATATCGTCCAGCCGTTCCTTCACTCGCGCGCGCTTGGGGCCCATCTGGCGGCGGCTGTTGACCGGATCTGCCAGCACAAGCTCGCCGTCCTTGGCGCCCGCCGTGTCGTCGCGGTCTACCCAATATTCGTCGCGGTTCTTCTTGTCCACCGGGTGGATGCGGCCACCGTTCTCATTACCGTGGAAGATACCCATGATCGCGCGCGGCGCGGGTTTCAGCACTTTCAGCACCATGGCCTTGTAGGTCGGTGGTTCGTCCTTGATGTGCGTCAGGCGCACCAGCGCCCGGTCACCAGGACCCAGGGCAGGGCCGCCCTTACCGCGCCCACGTTTCTTTTCCTTGAGGAAAATGATCGGCACATCGCCGCCACCTTCGAAGTTCACGGGCTTGACCAGCACTTCCCCATGCTTGTTCAGGCCCGCAAATTCAACCACCTGCACGCCGGGCAGGCGGTCAGCGGGCCTCAGCGCATGGCTTGTATCCTTGGAAAGAATGCCGTCTTCCGAAAGCTCCCTCAGGGCTTTCTTCAGATGCACCTTGTCCGGGCCCTTGACGCCAAAGGCGCGGGCGATATCGCGTTTCGTGACCTTGCCGCCCTCGAAACCGCGGATGAATTCCATGATTTCTTCTTTTGTAGGTATCTGGCCGGGTTCTGTTTTACGCGCCAAGGGCGGTATCCTTTCGGGAAACGTCGTTGTCATGCCGGACAAGCGTAGCGCGATCCGGAATCTTTGTCAGGCAAAGCTTTAGCTCCCCCCAAGATTCCGGCTTTCGCCGGGATGACACAGAATAGTCAGGAGGCCTTTTTCTTTGGCGCTGCCTTTTTCTTGGCAGGGGCTTTCTTCGCCGCCGCCTTCTTGGCAGGCTTTTTCTTGGTGGCCTTGGCAGCCAACCATTCAAGCGCCTGCTCAAGCGTCACGCTCTCGGGTTCGGTGCCCTTCGGCAGCGTGGCGTTGGTGCGCTTGTGATTGACATAGGGCCCATAGCGGCCATCAAGGACGCGCACAGCATCGCCGTCTTCCGGGTGTTCGCCCAGTTCCTTCAGGACCGTCTTGCCGCCGCCTTTCTTGGCTTTGGCATCCGCCACCAATGATACGGCGCGGTTCAGGCCCACGGTGAAGACCTCTTCAGACGACTGCAGCTTCGCATAGGTGCCGTCATGGGCCACGTAGGGGCCATAACGGCCGATGGCGCTGGTGATCGGCTTGCCGTCTTCCGGGTGTGTGCCAATCTCGCGCGGCAGCGACAGCAGCGCGAGCGCCTTTTCAAGGTCGATATCGCCCTGGTCGATATCCTTTGGGATGCTGGCGCGCTTGGGCTTCTCGCCCTTCACGGCTTCACCCACCTGGATGTATGGGCCGAAGCGTCCAGTACGGATGGAAATCGGTTCGCCGGTCTCCGGGTCGTCGCCCAGCGTGGTGGGTTCGTCCGAATTGCCTTCGCCGTCATCGCCCTTGTTGCCGAACTGGCGGGTATAGCCACATTCCGGATAATTGGAGCAACCGATGAAGGCGCCGTAACGGCTGGTCTTGAGCCCCAGGCGGCCGTCTTCACATTTCGGGCACTTGCGGGGGTCTTCGCCGCCTTCCTTGGCTTCCGGGAACATCATATGCTCGAGGAATTCGTCAAGCGCGTCGATCACCACGGCGTTCCTGACACCAATGATCTCTTCGGTCTTCGGCTTGAAGGCCGCCCAGAAGTCGGCCAGAACCTTCTTCCAGTCTTCTTCGCCTGCCGAGATATCATCCAGCTGTTCTTCAAGGTTCGCCGTGAAGTCATATTCCACGTAGCGGGTGAAGAATTTCTCGAGGAACGCGGTGACCAGGCGGCCCTTGTCGTCCGGGATGAAGCGGTTGCGCTCCATATGCACATAGCTGCGGTCCCTGAGGACCGACAGGATAGACGCATAGGTGGACGGGCGACCGATGCCCAGTTCTTCCATGCGCTTCACCAGACTTGCTTCGGTAAAACGTGGCGGTGCGTCGGTGAAATGCTGCTTGGGCTCGACGCCTTCAAGGGTCAGCACTTCGCCTTCCTTGATCATCGGCAGGCGGGTTTCGTCCTCGTCGCCTTCGTCGTCCTTGCCTTCCTGGTAAACGGACAGGAAGCCGTCAAACTGGATGATCGTGCCGGTGGACCGCAGTTCAGCCGTCTGGTCGGCATTCATGATGGTGACCGTGGTGCGCTCTGCAACCGCACTTTCCATCTGGCTTGCGATGGTCCGGCGCCAGATTAGCTCATAAAGCTTCTTCTCGTCGGCATCCAGCGTGTGCGCAACCTCGCTTGGCGTGCGCATCGGGTCGGTCGGGCGGATGGCCTCGTGCGCTTCCTGGGCGTTCTTCGCCTTGGTTTTGTATATGCGCGGGCTGTCCGGCAGATATTTGTCGCCGTACCGGCTTTCAATCACGCCGCGGGTTGCGTTCAGCGCTTCCTGCGCGATGGTCACGCCGTCGGTACGCATATAGGTGATCAGACCCGTCACTTCGCCATCGATCGGCTTGCCTTCATAGAGGCTCTGAGCCACCCGCATGGTGCGCTGGGCCGGGAAACCAAGCTTCCGCGCGGCTTCCTGCTGCAGCGTCGACGTGGTGAATGGTGGCTGCGGATGACGGCGGGCTGGCTTGCGCTCAACCGCTGATACTTTTAGCGGTGTACGTTCGATCAGTGCAGCAGCGGCCTTCGCGTCTGCTTCATTGTTCAGATCGTATTTCTTCAGCTTGTCGCCATTCATGGCGAACAGGCGGCTCATGAAGCTCTTGCCTGCGTCGCCTTTAACGCCGGCTTCCACGCTCCAATATTCCTGGGGGCGGAATTTCTCGATTTCAGCTTCGCGCTCACAAATGAGGCGCAAGGCCACCGATTGCACGCGGCCGGCGGACCGGGCGCCCGGCAGTTTGCGCCACAGCACAGGTGACAAGGTAAAGCCCACAAGATAATCCAGCGCGCGGCGGGCGAGGTAGGCATGCACCAGCTCGTCATCCAGGTCGCGCGGCTCGGCCATGGCCTTCAGGATCGCGGATTTGGTGATCTCGTTGAAGACCACGCGCTTCACGTCGACGCCCTTCAGGGCCTTCTTCTTGTTCAGCACTTCAAGCACGTGCCAGCTGATGGCTTCCCCTTCGCGGTCGGGGTCAGTCGCGAGATACAGACGATCCGCGCCTTTGACGGCGTTGGCGATCTCGGTCAGGCGTTTGTTCGAATCGCGGTCGACCACCCAGTCCATCGCGAAGTCTTCATCCGGCTTCACGGAACCGTCTTTGGCAGGCAGGTCTCGCACGTGGCCAAAACTGGCTAAGACCTTGTAATCCTTACCAAGATACTTGTTGATGGTTTTTGCCTTTGCCGGCGATTCCACGATAACGACGTTCATACGTCAGCCCGTTCCTTACTTTATAATAATGGTGCGCTATAGCGCTTTGCCTTTGCTCTCACCTAGTTCGAAGCGGCGGCGATTGCAATGACCTTCTTCAAATCACGCGTAATTTCGGGAAACGCGTCCCCCTGCGTGGCGGGTGATTTCGCCCGCCAGTTCCAGCTCAAGGAAAGCAGCCAGGACTTGCTCGGTACTCGCGCCTGAAAGTCGGACAACGTCATCCATATGGATGGGTGTACTCGAAAGAAGGCTAAGCAGATCACTGCTGTCCGCCATAGTCTCGGGAGCAGGGGAGGCAGGAATGGGCCCTATGGGTGTGCCCTTTTGTGCCACGAGGGCACGAACGGCGCGCCTTGTGTGCCCATAATCGGGCAGGGCGTTCAATTCATTCAATATATCATCGGCCTGTTCCACCAGGATGGCGCCGTCCTTGATCAGGTGATTGCCGCCCTTGGCGCGCGGATCCAGCGGCGAGCCGGGTATGGCGAACACATCGCGGCCCTGTTCGGCAGCAAAGCGCGCGGTGATGAGCGAGCCGGATTTGAGCGCCGCCTCCACCACCAAAACGCCTAGCGATAGCCCCGAAATCAGCCGGTTTCGGCGCGGGAAATGCCGCGCCTGCGGCCGTGTGCCCATCGGCATTTCGGAAACAAGAAGTCCTTGTTCGGCAATCTGCCGCTGCAGGGCTTCGTTTTCCGGCGGGTAATAGATATCCAGGCCTCCCGCCACGCAGGCCATGGTGCCGTGCGCAAGCGACGCCTGGTGGGCGGCGGTATCAATACCGCGTGCGAGGCCCGATGTCACGGTGACGCCTGCTTCCGCCAGGGCGCCTGCGATGGTGCGGGTCAGCTTCAGCCCGGAAACGCTGGCGTTGCGTGCGCCCACGATACCGACAGCTCGGCTTCCCAGTAGCTCCAGCCTGCCCATGGCGAACAGGACCGGCGGTGCATCCTCTATCGCCGCCAATTGCGCTGGGTAATCGGCATCGTTCAGAAAAAGTGCATGGCCGCCTGCCTTGGCAAGGCGCTCAAGCTCATGTTCTGCCGCACTTTCTGGTGGTGGCACAAGAGGCTTCTTGCGCCCGCTCCTGGCGGCCAATTCGGTAGCGCCCTCAAGAGCTGCTACGGCATTTCCAAAACGCGTCAGAAGGCCTCGAAACATAATGGGACCAATACCTTCCGTGCGAATAAGCCGCAGTTGTGCGAGCTTTTCCTTGTCGGTCAGGGATCGGTCTGTTTCCGTTTTGTTCATGGGTGGCAGAGTGCCGCCCGTACGCGCCAAAGTCAATCATTGGTGGCAGGCCAGCGCGCTTTTATTTGTTCTTCTTGCCAATTTTGGGTTCTTCGCCGCGCATCAGGCGGGCGATGTTTTCCTTGTGGCGGATATAGATAACCAGCGTCATGAAAGCGATGAAGATCCAGCTGTCAGGGCCCACGATATAGTAGCTGATGGCTGGTGCCAGCAGGGACGCGATCAGGGCGGACAGGCTTGAAAAGCGGAAGATTGCAGCCGCCAGAAGCCAGGCCACACCACACGCCAACCCCAGAAGCGGATTGATGGCGAAGACAGTGCCGAAGAAGGTAGCAACGCCTTTGCCGCCCTTGAACTTCAGGTAAATTGGGAAGCAGTGGCCGATGAAGGCAGCAGCGCCCGCAAGCGGGGCGAGGGCTGGGTCCACCATATAGCGGGTCAGGAGAACCGCGATGGCGCCTTTGCCTGCGTCCATGACAAGCGTGGCGAGCGCCAGGTCCTTGCGGCCGGTCCTGAGCACGTTGGTGGCGCCGATGTTCCCGGAACCCACGTCCCGGATATCGCCAAGTCCGGCCATTTTGGTGAACAAAAGGCCAAATGGAATGGAGCCCAACAGATAGCTCAGGGCCAGTACGAGCCCCATCTCCCCCGAGAATGTCATCGCTATTCTCCGCTATAGAGCGTCTTGCCGCCCACGATCGTCTGCCAAACCTGCCCCTGAACAGGCAGCGTGTCAAACGGTGTATTCTTGGCGCTGGCACGGAAGGCCTCACGGTCAATGCGCCAGGGCTTGTCAGGGTCGAAGATCACAAGGTCTGCGGGCGCACCGGCTTCCAGCTTGCCGCCGGGCACACCCAGAAGGGCAGCTGGCGTTGCCGTTAGCGCCTTCAACATGGTGACAAGATCTACCTTGCCCGCGTGCACGGGCCCCAGCGCGAGCGCGAGAAGCGTCTCGAAACCCACGATGCCAGCAGCGGCTTGGCCAAACGGCAGGCGCTTGACGTCTTCGCTTTTTGGGTCATGGTCGCTGACCACGGTATCGATGGTGCCGTCAGCAATACCTGCAATCAGCGCCAGCCGGTCCTCTTCCGACCGCAGCGGGGGGCTGACTTTGGCAAACGTGCGGTAGCCTTCCATGGCGTTATCGTTCAGGTGCAGGTAATGCGGTGCCGTGGAGCAGGTGACCTTCACGCCGCGGGCTTTGGCGGCACGAATGGCTTCCACACCCTCGCGGGATGAGATCAGCGCGAAATGGATGGGAGTGCCGGTCATTTCCGAAAGGCGCGCATCGCGTTCGATCTGGATCACTTCAGCCATTGCGGGGATGCCAGAGAAGCCGAGCCGGGTTGCGATCTCACCCTCGTGGGCGATACCGCCATTGGCCAGTCCCACATCCTGAGGGAACTGCACGATCACGGCCCCGAAGTAGCTGGCGTATTCCATCAGGCGGCGCATGACTTGGCTGCTGGAAACCGGCTTGCGGCAGTCGGTGAACGCCACAGCGCCTGAGGCCTTCATCTGGCCAATTTCCGCCAGTTCCATGCCTTCCATGCCGCGCGTTGCCGCGCCCATGGGGTAGACGTTAACCGTGTGGGTATCTTCGGCGCGGCGGCGAATGCGTTCCACTACCGGGTCGCTGTCGATCATGGTTGTCTGGTCGGGTTGCAGGATCACCGTGGTGATGCCGCCCGCCAGCGCCGCGTCTGCATCCACTGAATGGGCGCGCATGTCGATAAACCCAGGGCACAGTATGCGGCCCTTGCAGTCTGTGGCAGTGGCGTCTTCCGGCACCTTAACGTCCGGGCCAAAGTCAGCGATCTTGCCGTTGTTGACAATCAGCGTGCCTTTGGTGTCAAGGCCGCTGGCTGGGTCAATCAGGCGGGCGTTGGTGTAAGCTGCAATCATGCCTCATTCTCCCCGCGCAGGCCGCGTGTCAGGATATCAAGGCACGCCATGCGCACCGCCACACCCATTTCCACCTGTTCTTCAATCGCAGACCGGTCGAGGTCATCTGCCACGTCCGACGCGATCTCCACGCCGCGGTTCATCGGGCCGGGGTGCATCACCAGTACGTCTTCCTTGGCGTATTTTAGCGTGTCGCGCGTCAGGCCCCAGAAGCGGTAGTATTCGCGTAAGCTTGGCAGGAAGGCGCCTTGCATGCGCTCCTGCTGGAGGCGCAGCATCATCACCACATCCGCGCCTTCAAGGCCTTCGTCCATCCGGTGGGAGACTTCAACACCCAGCCGGTCGACATCCTTGGGCAGGAGCGTCGGCGGTGCCACCAGGCGAACCCGCGCGCCCATGGCATTCAGCAGATAGATGTTTGACCGCGCAACCCGGCTGTGGGCCACATCGCCGGAAATCACGATGGTCTGGCCATGCAGCTTGCCCTTGCGGCGACGGATCGTCAGCGCGTCCAGGAGCGCCTGCGTCGGGTGCTCGGCCCGGCCGTCGCCGGCGTTGATCACTGCGCAGTCCATTTTCTCGGACAAGAGCTTCACGGCGCCCGAATCTGCGTGGCGCATCACCAGCACATCAGGGTGCATGGCATTCAGCGTCGCCGCCGTGTCCAGCAGCGTTTCGCCCTTTTTGATCGAGCTCGTGCCCGTCGACATGCTGGTCACTTCCATGCCCAGGCGCTTGCCTGCGATCTCGAAGCTCATCAACGTCCGGGTCGAATTCTCGAAGAACAGGTTGATCTGCGTCAGTCCCGCGCATTTGGGCGAAGACTTCTGCCGCTGCCTGTTCTGTTCGACATAAACGTCGGCCACGTCAAGAACATGCTTGATCGCGGTTGGATCAAGATTCCAGATGCCTAGCAAGTGTTTATGAGGGAAAAGGTGGCCCGAGGGCGGAGAAACTTCCGCGCGCGGGTAGGACGATTTGTCAGTCGGTTGCGTGCTCATTAAGCCCGCCTTATAGGGCTAAAAGGCATGCCTCGCAAGTCTGTTGTGCAACCGTGAGCGAAGAGCCTGCTTGCGGGCTTTTTACCATGCCGCATTCAAGGTCATGCGATCAATGAACTGACGAATTTTTGCGGGCACATATGCCGTGGCCCGGTAAAGCGCATGGATCGGGAAAGGTCCCAGCGAATGGTTGGGCAGGAGGGCGACCAGATTACCCGCAGCAAGGTCTTCCCGATGAGCCCACATGGGGCCAACGTGAATTCCCTGGCCGGCACGTGCCAGGCTACAGATGGACGTGACACTGTTGACCGAGAAACGGCCTGAGACTTCGAAGTTGGTTTTACGTCCGTCCGGCGTGGTGATTTCTATTGGGCGTGGATTGCGGCCATAGAGAATGAAATTGTGATTTTTGAGATCGACGATGGATTCCGGAGTACCCATACGGTCCAGATATGCTTGCGAGGCAACCATGACACGAGGAACGGTGCCCAGCTTCCGGGCGATCAGGCTGCTGTCTGGTAAGGTGCCGATGCGAATGGCGACATCTATCCCCTGCGACGGCAGGTCGAAAAAACCGCTTCCCAGTGTCAGGTCTACCAACAGGGCCGGGTGTTCAGTCTGCATGCCTTGTAGAACGGGCGTAACGAACCGGGCACCGAAATCGACGGGGGCGGTGACCCGCAGAAGGCCCGTGGGGGTGTCTGTTTCCCCTGAGATGCGAGCTTCAAGTGCCGCCTGTTCCGACATTAGGCGGGACAGGCCGTCATAATATTCGGCTCCTACATCGGTGGGAGCGGACCGGCGGGTAGAGCGTTGCAGAAGTCTAACGCCGAGCCGGGCCTCCAGCGCGGCTATCTTCCGGCTGACGGAGGAGGGATCTGTGTTCAGCAGCTCGGCGGCTGCTCTGAAGCTGCCGGTTTCCACCACCTTCAAAAAAGTCTGTTCCTTATCGTCCATTCTGGGCTGCCTATTGATCATTATTATTGTGATAATTGCATTTAATGTATGATTAATTACTATGTTCTTACGAATTATGCATCAATATATGGTGTGGCCATCCAACAAATAGATAAGGAATTTGTGATGGCTTTCATGCAGGAACAGGAACTCAAAGGTAAGGTGGCATTGGTAACAGGTGCCGCGCGCAATATGGGACGGGATTTTGCCGTGGCGTTGGCTACAGGTGGTGCAGATGTGATCGTACATTATCACTCTAACGGATCGCATATCGATGCAGAAGAAACAGCGCGGCTGGTGACGGAGCAGGGCAGTCGTGCCCTTCTGTTCCAGGGCGATCTGAGTGACAAGCCGACGGTTGTTCGGTTGTTTGGCGAAATTCTCGAGGCATTCGGTCGGATCGATATTGTAGTCAACAATGCCGGCACCATCCGGAAGAAACCGATTGTTGACTATACCGAAGACGATTTTGATACGGTCTTCCTAATCAACACAAAGGCGCCGTTTTTGGTAATGCAGCAGGCGGCCCGGCATGTGGTGGATGGCGGTCGCATCATCAATATCGGTACGTCGCTGCAGGCAGCCTACACGGGCCTTTACGGTGTGTATGCCGCTTCAAAAGCGGCGCTCGAACAATTGACACGCGCGCTGTCGAAAGAGATTGGCGAGCGTGGGGTCACGGTGAACCAGGTTGCACCCGGTGCTATCGATACGCCTTTCATGCGCGCAGAGGAAACGTCGGAGACGTTGGCATACATCAAAGGCGGAAGCCCGATGGGGCGGCTTGGGCGTGTGCGCGATGTGGCGCCGATCGTCGCCTTTTTGGCATCAGAACAAAGCCGCTGGGTGACGGGCCAAACATTGTTCGTCAATGGCGGGTTCGTGACAAGGTAGCAGGGTCCGGTAGCGGCCACTGCCCGGGCATTTCCCGGGCAGTGGTGCCCTTTCATTCAGGAAAGCCGCCAGCCCAGGATTCGGGGTCGTCACAACAGGTGTTGGCGACCTTGGCGACAATCTGGTACCAGCCTGTAAGGATGGTGATTGCCAGCAGGCTTTCCTTGTCGAAATGCTGCTGAGCTTCCACCTTGATGGCTTCATCTGCGTTTTGGCTGGCGCATAAGGCGTCGCACAGGCAGATCGCTGCACTTTCTGCGGCTGTCCAGCGGGCGTCATCAGCACCAGTTTCATGGAGCGCGCGCGTATCACCCTCTGAGAGCTTTGCCACAGGACCGAACGCTTTGGCATGAATGCCCCATTCGTAGCCGCAGCCGCTGTTGGTGCAGGTTCGCAGGATCAGGATTTCTCTCAGGCGCCCGGGCAGGGGGCTTTGGTGGCCGAGGAAATAGGCGCCGAGCGGCAGCATGGCGGACATCAGCGCGGGCGCTTGCGCGAGTGCGCGAAAGAGGCTGAGCGGCTCAAACGGTGCGCCGGGGGGCATCCATTTTTTCAGGATCGCATCAGTTTCGGGAGCATAGGGCGGGGTTATCGGGTCAACAAGGGGTGTGAACATGGTTTCTCTGCTTCTAATTTAGTATCGATACTAAAAAAGTAGCGTCGAGGTCAGGCGTTTCAAGTGGCGGATGAGATTTTTTGCCGGGGCGGTGAGGCCAGAGCGCGGGTCAGAGAGCATCCTTCCAGCCTTCCGACCAATCATGAAGCGGCGCAATGGCTTGTGTGAGGCTGATGCCCAGGTCTGTCAGTTCCCATTGCTGGTCTTCGGTGGGTTCAATGAGCTTGGCTTCCGCCAGTTCCTTCAATCGGGTGGACAGAACGCTGGGGGACATGCCGTCGCAGCGCGCCTGTATGGCACGGAAACCAACAGGGCCGTCCCGCAGTTCCCAGATGATCCGAAGCGCCCAACGCCGCCCCAGGAGATCCAGCGCCGCCATGATGGGGCGACCGGTTTTCGAGCCCTTGACCGGACGACCCGGCAGGGGTGTTTTGCCAGGGCGCGCTGGCATACTATGTCCCGTTATTCGTCATAGAATTTCCGGTCATATTCAACACGGCCCGATAGGCCCTCAAGCGCGCCCTGCCAGCATTCCAGCGCCATGAAGGCGGCATTCTGCTCCGGATCGTCGCTGAAGGTCAGACCATAATTGCTGGCGGGCTTGAAACCGGCCTTTTCATAGAAGGCCGTGTGGCCCAGCAGCACAAGGGCGTCTGCTTCGACTTCCTTCAGGCTTTCTTCCAGTAGCTTGCGGCCCAGCCCGCTGCCCTGATAGTCGTTGTGAATGGCCATCGGGCCGACGCCGAGGATCTGCCGCTTCGTGTCAGCACCTTTGATCGTAACGGGCGAATAGGCCAGATAGCCCACAAGGGCGCCATGGTCCCACAAGCCATGCTCCGCCGCCATGACGCGGCGCATGCGCAGGCTTTCCACCAGATGGGCTTCAAATTCGGTCGGGTAGACCGTGCGCAACAGGTGGTCGATATTGGGGCCGTCTTCGGCAGTGAGATTGGTCTCAAATCGCATGCAGGGCTCCCTGCAGGATGTAGGCGGCAGCCATCTTGTCGATCACATCCTTGCGCCTGGCCCGGCTGCTGTCGGCCTCCAGGAGCGTGCGCTCGACGGCGCTTGTGGACAGGCGCTCGTCCCACAAGGTCTGAGGCAGGTCGAACACCTTCGCCAGGTTTTCGGAAAAAGCCTGAACCGATTGGCAGCGCGGGCCCTCGCTGCCATCCATATTGACCGGCCAGCCAATCACAAAACCGCCGACATTCTGCTCTTCCACGATCTGGCGAATGCGGGCAGCGTCATCCTTGAAGCGTTTGCGCCGGATGATTTCCATCGGCGTGGCAATTATCAGCGTGGTGTCTGAAAGCGCGAGGCCGATGGTCTTGGTGCCCGGGTCCATGCCCAGAAGGCGTTGGCGAGGCTTCAGACGCGCCTTGAGCTCCGATATGGAAACCTGCTGGCTCACCGGTGCTTCTCCAGCCATGCGCCGGCGCGTTCGGCCGCATTCTGGCGCAGGTTCATATAGAACAGGTTGATATCATAGGTGTGATAGTTGCCGCCTGCCATCTGGTATTCGGACCAGGAGCCCTTCGGTGGGCGGGTCAGATACAGAATACCGTCCTTGCCGCACTTTGCGCCAGTGAGGGCAGGTACGGGCGCTGCAATCGGACCGGCTTCTGGCAGCAGTTCGATCGCGCCGAGGTTGGCGGCTTTGGCAGCTTCGCCATCCACTTTCCAGTTGAGCGGGTTGGTGCACAAAATCTTCGTGCCACCGCGTGGTTTGCCGTTCAGGCCGGGCGTTGATGCGATAACCTTCAGAAGCGGTGCGGCGTCGCCGTCCTTGTCGAAGCTCTGGTAGGATACGACGCAAGCGGTGTCTGTTCTGGACTGGCAGGCCTCGATCCCTGGCAGGATCGCGAGGTCCCCTTCATGACTGACCGGCCAGCCAATGATATAGGCCGCGACCATGCGGTCCTTGAGATTGGAAAGCGCGATGCGTTCGCCCAGCAAGAGAAGGGCATGCAGCGCGCCCTGGCTATGGCCAACAATGATGAAGGGGCGGCCATCATTTTTTGTGGCGATATAATTGTCGAACGCGGCAAGCACATCGCTGTGGGCATTCAATACGGCCTGTACGCCCTGGCCGCTGTCGTCAAAGAAGGCCCCGAAGGTCGCCTGCCGGTAATGAGGCGCGTAAACCTGCCCAGCCAGGTTGAAGGCGCTGGCCTGGTACCTGAGGGCAAAATTATTGGTCCAGCGCATGGCCTTTTCATCACCGTCAAAAGGCGCGTTCCAGCGTTCCTTGTTCAGGTAGGTGGTTGGATGAATATAGAAAACATCCACTTCCGGCACCATGGCGGTCCGCATAACCCCTTCGGGCATCATCTGGGCGCTCGATGTTTTGCCAGGAAGCGCGGCCCATGCTTCTGTCGTTGCATAATCGGGTGTGGGCGTAGGCTCTTCCCCCGCGATTTCATGAGACGGCACAAAGGCCAGTTTCAGCATCGCGGTCTGATTTTGGGACAGGATTATGCCGCCGATCAGGATCAGGACGATCACAATGGCGATCGCTAGCAGGAATTTCGCCGCCGGTGCAGTTTTATGTTTCGCCATAATGGCTTTCACCCCCTTGATTAGGCCGGTATTGTTTTCCGTGATGGCCATAAGGCCATGATATAGTCATCGACGGTTCTGCCGTCTTCATAGCGGACGGCATTCTTCCTGACGCCTTCCTCCTGAAAACCAGCCGCCTTATAGAGCGCGAAGGCCGCGTCATTGTCGCTGTGGACATGCAGCTCGATCCGCTCGAGTACCTCATGTTTTTGCACCCAATCGATGAAATGCAAAAGCAGTTTTTTGCCCACGCCGCGCCCGCGCCAGTCTTTTGCCACGCTCATGGCGAAGCATGTAGAGTGTCGCACGCGCTGCCTGCGGTCTGTCCAGCTGTCCAGCATGCCGATAATCTTATTGTCTGCGGTTGCAACAATGCAGACTTCATAAGGGCTGCTGAGCTTCCGGGCGATCCAGAAGCGCTGTTTCCAGGGCCCCATGCGAAATTCGGATGCCCGGGTGATAAGGTGGTTGGCGTCGCTGTATGTTTGCCTGATGTAGCTGTTCAATGCCCTGGAGTCGGACAATTCGGCTTCCCGTATGATGATCTGATCGCTCAAGGCCGTCCTCGCATGCTGCTGTTTGGCGATTTGGGGGTGTTGCAGGTTCGAATGCAAGTCGATTCTTGCGCTTTTCAGCTCGGCTGCAAAAAGGATAGTTGCAAGAAAGCGTTGGATTAGGCACTTTGAAGCAGGGCCTGCTGCGCCTTAACAGCAGGGCTCAGGGAGGCCAACATATCTTCTTTTGATTCTGCAACAGACCTGATCGGCTGGAAGGAAGGATATGGGGATGGGGCGTATTCGCTCTATCCCGCAAACGACGCCCCTGTGTTCGGTGATGATTTTACGACGATACTGAAGCATTTCGAAACCTGTCGCGGCACGCGTCCGTTTAACCAGAAAAAAGACGTGTCCCCGGTTGTCCTGAAGGCCTATCTGCCCTGGATATCCCTGGTTGAGCCCATCTTGGGCGGTGACGGCAGGATGGATGATGCCCGCGTAACCCTGCATGGCAGTGCTGTGGCCGGTGCCTACAGCGAGATTACCCACAAGCGTGTACGCGAGGTGCACCAGCCCGATGTTGCTGACCGTGTGATCGCATCCATGCAGCATGCGATTGACATCAGGTCGCCGGTGATCGGCGTCAGCGACGAAAGGCATGTGGATCCGCCGGTGAGACTGCATATCCTTTATGTTCCGCTGTCGGCGGACGGTGAAACGGTCAACCTTTTCCTTTCATATGTCCGGCTCGATCCGCTTGATTAAGGGGCTGGCTGGTCGTCATTGACGCTCACAGGCGCAGAATCTGCACCAAAGGGCGTATAAGCCCTTGCTCAGAGGGTTGTCAGGCGTTAAGTTCCGCGCTGATTTCACGCATTTTCCTGGCTAGTATCATAGGAATTTTCATGTCGGATATTGATAAGGCAACCGTTGCCAAAATTGCGCGGCTTGCGCGCATCAAAATTGAAGAAGACAAGCTCGAAGCCCTGGCGGGCGAGCTCAACAACATCCTTGGATGGGTAGAGCAGCTTGACGAAGTAAACACGGATGACATCCAGCCGATGTCGAGCGTGGTGGACGCAAAGCTGCGTTGGCGCCTGGACGAAGTCACGGACGGCGACAAGCAGGAAAGCGTGCTGAAGAATGCGCCGAACGCCGAGTATGGCTTCTTTGCCGTACCAAAAGTCATCGAGTAGGGGGCGGCTATGACGGATTTGACCAAACTGACGATCGCGGGCGCCCGCGACCTTCTTAAAAAAGGCGAGATTACCGCGCGCGAGCTGACGGAAGCGCATATCGCCTCTGTCGAGGCTGCTGACGCGCTCAATGCCTATATTGCCAAAACGCCGGAACTGGCGCTTGAGCAAGCCGACAAGGCGGATGCCAAGATCAAGGCGGGTGAACAGAAGGGCATGACCGGTATCCCGGTTGGCATCAAGGACCTGTTCGCCACCAAGGGTGTCCACACCCAGGCGTGTTCGCACATTCTGGATGGCTTCAAGCCAGAATATGAAAGCACCGTGTCCCAGAAGCTGTGGGATGATGGCGCTGTGATGCTCGGCAAGCTCAACATGGATGAATTCGCCATGGGTTCGTCGAACGAAACCAGCTTCTATGGCCCCGTGAAAAACCCGTGGCGCCGCGGTGATACCGATACGGTGCCGGGCGGTTCCTCTGGTGGTTCCGTGGCTTCTGTGGCCGGTTTCGCTGCCATGGGCGCCACCGCGTCCGATACAGGCGGGTCGATCCGTCAGCCTGCATCCTTCACCGGCACGTTTGGCATCAAGCCAACATACGGCCGTTGCTCGCGTTACGGCATGGTGGCGTTCGCAAGCTCCTTGGACCAGGCGGGAACCATCACACGCACCGTGCGTGACGGTGCGATCATGCTTGAGAGCATCTCAGGCTTTGACGCCAAGGACAGCACCAGCGTTGATATGGCTGTACCGAACTTTGAAGCGGCGCTCACGGGCGATATCCGCGGCATGAAAATCGGTATCCCGCAAGAATATCACCTGGCTGGCATGCCGGGCGAGATTGAAGCGCTGTGGCACCAGGGGATTGAGTGGATGAAGGCCGCAGGCGCGGAAGTAGTCGACATCAACCTGCCGCACACCAAATATGCGCTGCCAACCTATTATATTGTGGCGCCCGCTGAGGCATCCTCGAACCTGGCACGCTATGACGGCGTTCGCTACGGCCTTCGGGAAACTGTCAATGGCGGCGGCCTTGTGGACATGTATGAAGCAACCCGCGCGGCTGGCTTCGGCGACGAAGTGAAGCGCCGGATCATGATCGGCACCTACGTGCTGTCCGCCGGTTACTATGATGCCTACTATCTGAAGGCACAGAAAGTTCGCCAGCTGATCGCCAACGACTTCAAGCGTGCGTTTGAAAAAGTTGATGCGATCCTGACACCGACAGCGCCAAGTGCTGCATTCGCACCGGGTGAGAAGTCTGACGATCCGATCGCCATGTACCTGAATGACGTCTTCACCGTGCCGGCGTCGCTTGCGGGCCTGCCGGGCTCCAGCGTGCCGGTTGGGCTTGATGCGAACGGTCTGCCGCTTGGCCTGCAGATCCTGGGCAAGCCATGGGATGAAGAAACCGTGTTCAAAGTATCGGGTGTTATGGAAGAGGCTGCGAACTTTACGGCCAAACCCGCAGAGTGGTGGAGGTAAGCGTCATGAGCAACTATCGTATTCAAGGCGCCGCTGGTGATTGGGAAGTTGTCCTCGGTCTTGAGGTGCACGCTCAGGTCGTCTCCAACGCCAAGCTGTTTTCTGGCGCATCCACCGAGTTCGGCGCAGAGCCAAACGCGCAGGTGAGCCTCGTTGACGCGGCCATGCCCGGCATGCTGCCAACCATTAACGCCGAGTGTATCCGCCAGGCGGTACGCACGGGTCTGGCCCTCGGTGCCCAGATCAACAAATTCTCGGTCTTCGACCGCAAGAACTATTTTTATGCCGACCTGCCGCAGGGCTACCAGATCAGCCAGTTCAAGCACCCGATTGTGGGTGAGGGCACTGTCACGCTGGATATGGGTGACGGCAAAACCAAAGATGTGGGCGTGGAGCGTATCCACCTTGAGCAGGATGCGGGCAAGTCCATGCACGACCAGCACCCGCAACTGACCTATGTCGACCTGAACCGGTCCGGCGTGGCGCTGATGGAAATCGTGTCGAAGCCGGATATGCGTAGCCCTGAAGAGGCAGGCGCGTACCTCACAAAGCTGCGCACCATCCTGCGGTACATCGGCACCTGTGACGGCAACATGGAGCAAGGCAGCATGCGCGCTGACGTGAACGTCTCTGTTCGCAAGCCGGGCGACCCGCTGGGCACCCGCTGTGAAATCAAGAACGTGAACTCCATCCGTTTCGTGCGTCAGGCCATCGAGTATGAGGCACAGCGCCAGGTCGACATTCTGGAAGAAGGCGGCGTGATCGACCAGGAAACCCGCCTGTTTGACCCCGCGAAGGGTGAAACGCGGTCCATGCGGTCGAAGGAAGAAGCGCACGATTACCGCTACTTCCCGGACCCGGACCTGCTGCCGGTTGAGTTCGATGACGCCTTCATTGAAGCCGCGCGCGAAAGCCTGCCGGAACTGCCAGACGACAAGAAAGCCCGTTTTGTCGAAGAGTTGGGCGTGTCCGACTATAACGCCAGCGTGCTGGTGGGCGAGAAAGAGTCCTGTGACTTCTTCGAAGAGCTCTTGTCGGCCCTGGCCGCGAAGACGGGCAAGCCTGGCCAGAAGCTGGCCGCCAAGGCGTCCAACTGGGTGATGGGTGACCTTTTCGGTGCGCTCAACAAAGCCAGTAAGTCGGTGAGCGAGAGCCCGGTGACCGCCAAGCAGGGGGCTGACCTTCTCGCGCTTGTAGAGGACGGCACCATTTCCGGCCGGATCGCCAAGGACGTGTTCGAGATCATGTTCGAGACCGGCAAGGACGCCGAGGCCATCGTTGAAGAAAAGGGCCTGAAGCAGGTTTCCGACACCGGCGAGATCGAAAAGATCATCGACGAAGTGATCGCTGCCAACCCGGGCCAGCTGGAGCAGTACCGTGCCGGCAAGGACAAGCTGATCGGCTTCTTCGTTGGGCAGGTTATGAAAGCCACGGGCGGCAAGGCCAACCCGGGCATGGTGAACCAGCTCCTGAAGCCAAAGCTCGACGGCTAAACACTCGACAATAGTGTATCACATAAACTAAGTTGGAAGCCACCGGTATTGCCGGTGGTTTTTCTTTATGATATACATGTTATATTATAACTTTATTGGTGGGGGTACATGATGAAACGACTGGTCCTGTTTTTCTTCTTGTTTGCGCTGACAGCATGCGGCGGCACGACGCCAGCGCCTTCAGCCCGCGTAGAAATGCCCGCTGCTCATTGGCAGATTGATGCTAGCGGCAATGCGTTTCACTTGCCGAGCGACATCGCGTTCCCACCCCGGATTGGCGACTATGAACGAACTGGGCTCACAGATTATGCAGCAGACGGCAGCGATGTGAGCGCCACCTACCGAAATCCGAAGATGCAAAGCGGTAACTTCCTTGCGGAAATCACGATCTATGTGACGTCGTTGCCTGGTGTGCCAGTCAAAGACTATCTAGCGGGAGCGTCGCAAGCTATATTGGAGCGCTGGCCAGAGACTGAATTCGTGCAGGATGGCGATTTCCAATCCAAGACTGGAGCACCGAGCAAAGGGCCTTACCGCTTGTACCGCGTGACCCTCGGCGACTTGGACGTACGTACCGGCGTATGGGTGACGCGAAAAGATCAGTGGTTGTTGAAGGCGCGCTTCACCTACCCCGAAGTGGAAGACGAAGCCATGGCCATGATATCCGCCATGTTGAACAAGGCGATGGCCGAGGCGGGTTCGGACAAAGGCGTTCGCGTGACGACACAGAATGCTGAAGGCGTTGCACCCGATATGGATCACGTGACCAAGGCTTTGCAGCAGGTGCTGTGGTCGGTACATCAGTGATGTTTTACAAGAGCTGAACGGTAGATAAACCAGATAAACCAATGATTTAAAGCCCGCTAAACCAGCGGGCTTTATTCGTTGAAGCGGTATTTTTTTGCGGTAGAGCGAAGCGACGGAACAGGGAATGTCAGCTACTCTTTCTTCAATCATGGAGGGAGGTAATCATGGCGCACCTGGTTCTGGACCGACGGTCAACACTCAAACTCATGTTTGCTGCGGGCGGATTGACATTGGCTTATCCGCGCTCGGCGATGGCTCTTGCCCCTGATACGCCCGCTTACTTGCGCGACGGCATGACCCTGCCGCTGGTGCGGATCAATACCGACAATAGCGCGGTGATTTTTTGCCCGAACCCCGACATGGGTCAGGGCACCTCCACCGGTATTCCTATGATGATCGCCGAGGAGCTTGATCTGGACTGGGCACGTGTGACGATTGAAGACTTGCCGCTGAAGCGCCACCGGGCTTCCGATGACAGCATGCGTTTCACATACGCCGTTCAGGGGTCGGGCGGCAGCGGCAGTATTCGCCGTGGCTGGGGAAGCCTGCCCAAATATGGTGCGCAGGGCAGGGATATGTTTATCCGTGCGGCGGCTGAGGTATGGGGCCTGCAGGTCGCAGACCTGGCCACAAAGGACAGCCATGTGCTGCATGGTCCAAGTGGGCGTGCGATATCGTATGCCCGGCTCGCGCCGACGGTGGCAAAGCTCAGGCCGCGTGACGATGTCAAGTTGAAGGACCGCAGCCAGTACCGGCTGATCGGCAAGCCGCAAATCTCAAAGGCGGCGCACGCCATAGCAACAGGGAAGCCGATCTTTGGGATTGATCAGCAGATGGACGGCATGCTGCATGCGGTCATCGCGCGATGCCCTCATTTTTTCGGCACGGTAAAGGGGTATGACGCAACAGCCGCGCGCCGTGTGCCTGGTGTCCGGAACATCATTGAGGTTGAACAATCTGACAGGCAAGGCCCGATGGCCTGGCTCCTTGTGTCGGGTGTGGCGGTGGTCGCAGACAGCTTTTGGGCGGCCAAGAAAGCCCGCGACCTTCTGGAGATCGAATGGGATCAAGGAGATTTCAGGGGCTATTCGTCTGCTGAGGTTGAGGCCGAAAGCGTGGCGGCGCTGGATGACGATGAGGGATTTGAAGTGGTCCATTTTGATGGCCGCGACCGGGGTGAGGGAGACTTCCTTGAGGCCTATGATCAATCGGTGTTGAAGCACGACGCAAAATATGTGGTTCGCCGGGTGGCTCACGCGCTGATGGAACCCCATTCCGCGATCGCTGATGTCCGCGAAAACGAAGTATATATTCATTACCCCTGCCAGAGCCCTGCGCGTGCGCAGAATCTGGCGCATGAGATGACGGGGATCAAACATGAGAATATCCATGTGCAGGTAGCACGTTCCGGCGGTGCCTTTGGCCGCAGATTCGAAAGCGATTATCCGGCTGAAGCCATTTACCTGTCAAAGAAGCTGGGGCGGCCTGTGAAGGTTACCTGGACACGGGAAGACGAATTGACCCAGTGCCGCTACCGCGCGGCCAATAATTATCGCATGACGGGCGGGCTGGATGCAGACAGCAACCTGGTGGCACTCAGGCAACGCCAGGCTTCCGACTATGCCAGCACGCAGAAAGACAAGAAGATCACCGTAGAGTGGGGGTATGAAGACCTGATGGGCTGGCACTTTGAGGCCGGGATTGTGAAGAACCATCTGATGGAACACCGCTTCACCCCGGGGCCCGTCCCGCGTGGCCCCTGGCGCGCACCCGGCAGTGTGAATTCAGCGTTCGCCCAGATCAGTTTCCTGGATGAGCTCGCCCACAAGGCGGGTATCGACCCCCTTGAATTCCAGTTGCGGGTTCTTGGTACGCCGCGCCGCTTGCCTGAAGGCACCGACGATCCGATGGCCATGGATACCGGGCGCATGGCCGCTTGCCTCAAACTTGCGGCGGAAAAAGCGGATTGGGGCAAGCCGTTGCCCGATGGCTGGGGGCGCGGCATTGCGGGCTATTATTCTCACCATAGTTATGTCGCCCACGTGATTGAGGTTTCGGTGGTTGATAGCGCTCTGACCCTCGAGCGTGTGGTCACGGCGGCAGATTGCGGCCTTGTGATCAACCCGCTGGGCGTAAAGGCACAAATCGAGGGAGCAATCCATGACGGCCTTTCCGTGGCACTGGCGCAGGAAATTACGGTGGTGGATGCAGCCGTCCAGCAGGAGAATTTTGACAGTTATGAGATGGCGCGCATCGACAGGGCTCCGAAGAAAATCGAGATACATCTGACGGATAGTGGCAAGCACCCAACCGGGATGGGGGAACCAGCCATGCCGCCTTTTGCGCCAGCGCTGATGAACGCGATATTTGCCGCGACCGGCAAGCGTATCAGAAGGTTGCCAATAGCCGACCAGCTATAGGCCACAGGCAGCCCGGTTTTTTTACGTGTCATAATTCCCTGAAAAGAAGCCCGCGCATGCCGCGGGCTTTCTGCCTCTTGGGCTTGCTATATGCCCGCTTGGCGCCGTCAGGTTATCTTTCCAGGCGCCTACGCTTGGGTTCATGCTCCGTTCAGTTTGATCGCGATATTCTCGGGTTCATGATAGAAGGAGGGCATGATGCACAAGACATCCCCTAAGCTTTGGGCCCCACTATTGATGGCCACGACGATGCTCGCTTTGCCATCGGTTGACGCCGCAGCAGACGACAAGAGAGAAAAGCGCGCCGAGCATCGCCGCGAGGCCGCCGCTGAACAGCGCCGGGAAGCCAGGCAAAGCCAGCCCAGGCAAACAAGGCAAGTCCAGCCCCGGCAGGTAAGGCCTGAGGTGCGGGCGCCGCGTCAGGCACGTGGCGAGCCACAGGCGCAGCGGCAGGTCCGCACACAAGAGCGCGCAACCCGGCAGGTGAACCGCGAAAGGTCAAGGCGTAGTGACGCCCGGGACAGCCGAAATGCGCACAACGATGGCGCCCGTCAGGTCTTCAGGGACGAGCGCCGCACACGTGCGGAAGCCAATCGCGAACGCCGCAGCTATGACAGCCGCGAAACCTGGCGTGACCACAATCGTGGCCGTGATCATCAGCGCAGCAGCAGCTGGTGGCGTGACCGCAGCCGCGACAGGGACCGCTATTGGGACCGCCGGTATGACCGGGACTATAGCCGCGGCTACTGGAAGGGCTACCGAAAGGGATACCGCCACAGCTATCACAGCTGGTGGTATGGTGTGCCCAGCTACACCAGCTACTATTATTTCGGCCACTGGCCCTATTATTCGGGCTATTGGCCAACGCACGCGGCCTGGCTCTGGAACGGACATCACCACCACTACCACTATGGTGGGTACTGCCCGGGCTTCGACTATCACTATGATACGCACTATTCGGTGGGCTATCATGGTGGCGGGTCCGACAATGTTGCCGGCACCATTTTGGGCGGCGTGATTGGCGGGATCCTGGGGTCGGAAATCGATGGCGGCCACAACCGGTCAGCAGGCATTATCATCGGCTCCCTTGTGGGGATGGCCATCGGCAATGCCGCATCCAGTGGTGACAGCTACTCAAGCCGATCGTACGATTATGATCCCGGGTACCAAAGCCGTGACCCAAACCGGTATTCGCTTGAAGACGACGTCTACAGCCCACCCCGGGAAGTACGGAAATGCATCGAATATGCCTACCGGCAGGGCCAATATGTCTGCCGCAAGTGGGAAGTCGAATATGACTATGACAACTGACCGCTGCTAGGCATCGAGTTATCTAAAAACAAAAGCTACCGTATGTCTCGCGGTAGCTTTTTTTGTCGGTAGGCGCTGTTTTTCAGCGACAAAAAAGGCGGCCAGGGCCGCCTTTGATTTATCGTTAGCAGTGATGGTCAGAGTATCTGCCCAGGCGTATCCGGTTCTTCCGTCGCCGGTTCTTCTTCCTCTTCAGGATCGAAATCCTCAAGGCCATCGCTTTCATAGGTGCGGGGTTGATATTCCTGCTGGTCCTGTTGCTGGTAGCTGCCGTAGCGTTCGCGCTCCTCATAGGCCGCATGGTCTAGCCGGATGCGGGTGCGGTCCGCACCAAAGACAATGATCACGGGCGTGCCCTCAGCGAAGGGTTGGCGATCAGCCTGGATGATGGTGATCAGGTTTCCGCTTTCGGTCCGGATGATATACTCAAACCCGGACGTTTTGCTGCCGGATTTATCGATGCTGTTACCGATCAAGCCACCCAAAAGGGCGCCGCCGATGGCACCAATGACATTTTCCGCCCCGCTGTCGCCCACGGTGGAGCCTGCGGCTGCGCCAATGCCGACGCCGGCTGCGGTGCCAACACCGCTATTGGATTTCCGGATTTCGACCCAGCGATAGCTGTCGATTACACCGCGTTCCACCCGCCGCGCTTCACCAACGGCGTAGGAATCATAGCTATGGGGCGAAACAGTCTGGGTGCAGGCTGTCGCAGTCAAGGCCAGTGGCAGCAGAAGCGCCAGTTTTTTATTGTTGAAAGACATGGTGGCTGAACTCCTGGTTTTCCTCACCCATGAAATATTTGCCAGAAACGCGGCCTTTTAAAGGCAGCCGGCAACGCTTCCACAAACAATAGGGAAAAAGGGCTGAATGGCCGATGAACGGTTTTCTGGCTGTGTCGCGAACTCGCAACGAAACTGTCATCACACCGTCACGCCCTCTGCAGATAAGGGCAGAAGACAGCGAAGGAAACGATAAATATATGCAGGATATGACCCTTATATCGGCACCGGTTCGGCCCGAGGGGCCCGAAGCTTACTGTGGCGCCGTATTTGAACGTTTCCAAGCCGACCCTGACCTTGTCGCCATACCAGTCCTGCAGCGCGGTGTGCCTTTGGGCCTGTTGAAACGAACTGAATTTCTGGTGCGGCTGGCGGACCGTTTTGGTCGGCCACTTTATGAAAAACGCCCGGTTTCCGAATTGATGGACCGCCAACCCCTTATTGTGGATCAGGGCGTGTCCATAGACAGCCTATATGCCATGTTGGTTGAGGACCAGCGACATGCGCTTCAGGAAGGTTTTATCGTGACTGAAGGCGGCCTGTACCGAGGCATTTGCACATCGCACACGCTCCTGCAGCTTCATATGAAGCGGGCGGAGCAGCGGATGAAAGACCTTGATGCGGCACGGATTGAGGCTGAGGCAGCGACGCGGGCGCGCAGCCAGTTCCTTGCGAACATGAGCCATGAGCTGAGAACCCCATTGAACGCCGTGATCGGCTTTGCCGATTTTATCCTGGCGGAGAAGGCAAGGGGGCGGACGCTTGACAATGTCTGGGGCTATGTGGCGGATATCCGCGAAAGTGGGGCCCACCTGCTGGGCGTGATCAACTCGATCCTCGATTTCTCAAAAATTGAAGCCAATGCCTTCAGCTTGCGCGAAGACTATGAAGCGCCCCAGGAAATCATCCACCGGGTGGTCCGTATGATGACCGCAGCTGCACGCAAGAAAAAAATCATCCTGCGTACAGACGCTGAAGACCTGGGCGTCGAGCTTTATGCCGATTTGCAGGTAACAAAGCAGATGCTGATCAATCTTGTATCCAATGCTATAAAATTCTCGCCAGATGGCGCGGAAGTGACCGTGTCACAGAAACTGACAGAATGCGGCGGCATAGAGATCGTGGTGCTGGACAATGGTCCCGGCATGATACAAAGCCAGCTTGAGACGGTCCTGCAACCCTTTGTGCAAGGAGATGACCGGCTGTCGCGGCGGCACACAGGCCTTGGCCTGCCCCTGGTAAAGGCCTTCGCAGAGGCCCATGACGGCAAGCTTGTGCTGGAAAGCCAGGTTGGCGTAGGGACGCGTGCTGTGATCCGCTTTCCGGCCAAAAGATCAGTGTCGCGCGAAGGCCGCGAGTACGCCTACATCTAGGCGGGTCCACCCGGTCCAATTTGCTTCTGGTTTACCGAAAATTTTGCTATGCTCGTCACAGAGCGCTGTCAAAAAAGAAGCAGCTGCCGGTCCGTTCAATTTCCAATGTGCGTTTCCCACTGTGGCATTTTCGCAGGCGAAAGGCTTATGCCTGCTTCGCCGAGCCGATTGGGATGGAGGAATGGAATGGGACGAAAAGACCGGGAATTGTTTGACTATGTAGCCGAACGCGTTGCCAAGGCGGAAGCTGGGGCGCCTGACGCCCTCTATGATCTGGGGTTGCTCTATTCTACGGGCCAAGGGGTCCAGCGCGACTATATCCAGGCGCACAAATGGTTCAATCTGGCTGCTATCAGGGGACTGTCCCGGGCCCAGGTGGACCGGTGCGAGCTTGCCAAGGACATGAGCCGCCAGCAGATTGCTGAAGCCCAGCGCCAGGCTCGGGAGTGGCTGCAGGTGCATTGATGGTATCTTTGCCAATGAGCCGTGGCCAAACGCGGTAAAAAAACTATACTGCCCCCAAACACAACAGGAGCGGGGCAGCATGATCCACTTTTCCGAAAATCAAACCTTCCTTGTAACCGGTGCGTCGCGCGGCATTGGTGCCGCAACAGCGCGTATCCTGCTTGAAACCGGCGCTTCCGTGGTGGGCAGTTATAATTCAAGTGAGGGCGCGCTGGCGGACCTCAAGGCCGAATTTGGTACGGATCGCCTTTTGGCGGTCAGGTCCAACCTCGGGGACATGGGCGCCGGCAAGGCGCTTTGGCAAAATGCGATGGCTTTCAAAGGGGGCTTGAACGGCCTTGTGAACAATGCTGGCATCATGCCGGAAACCCCCCTGGATATGGAAGATGACGCCTGGCATCAGGCGTGGTCTGACGTGATGGCCGTGAATGTCCAGGCCGTGGCTGATCTATGCCGTGAGGCCATTCGTGACTTCGGCAAAGCGGGCGGCGGACGGATCGTTACCATCGCCAGTCGCGCATCATTCCGGGGTGATGGCCCGGATTACCTGAACTATGCCGCCAGCAAGGGCGCTGTGGTGTCTTTGATGCGGTCGATTGCGCGGGCCTATGCGGGAGAGGGGATTTATGCCTTCACCATCGCGCCGGGATGGGTGAAGACCGATATGGCGTCGGTGGCGTTCGAGCCGGGCAACGAATGGATGCTCAAGGAAGTGCCGATGGGAGCCGCTGCCCCGCCAGAGAATATCGGCAGCATGGTGGCGTTTTTCCTGAGCGGTCTGATCGATCATTCCACAGGCTGTACCATTGATATCAATGGCGCCAGTTACGTGCGCTGACCGTTCGCATTATCCAGATACAAAAACGGCGCCACCTGATTTTTCAGGGGCGCCGTTTTCATTTCTATACCAAGGCCTTAGCCCTTATGCACTTCCAGGGCTTTTTCGATCAGGAAGGCCAGGTGGTCACGGTGGGCGCGGGTTGCGGCATCACCGCGCCAGCGGGCCATGTCCTTGCCCAGCGACTTGAGCGTCGAGAAGGCGTTTGAGCGGGCGACATAGTCATACTCGTCGCCAGACAGAATGCCTGTCAGTCGTTTGACATAATAGACCTGAAGCTCCTGGCGGAAGGTATTCACCGCACCGCGGCTGTCATCCTCGAAGATGGCGTTTGTCAGGTCCGTCATCATCTCGGTGACATTATAGCTGTTGCCGTAAAGGCCACTGTCGGTGATCCGCATCAGCGTGGTTGGGTGCAGAAGGTGCGCGAGGATGTCCGCCTGGATGCTGAGCGCGCGACCATGCAGGGCAGGGTCTTCATTCGATGTGAAGTGGAAGAAGCCCCGACGCTGGATTGCCAGGTGCTGGAACAGGGCAGGATCAGCCTGGAAGGCGTCTGGCGCGAAGATATAATCGCGCAGCAGCTGCATGGCTTGTTCCTGCTTTTCCTTTTCCACCGGGCGATACGGTGCTGTGGCACCATCCTGGCCGGCGACAGCGCGGTCCACATACACGCCGCCTACATATCGGGAAGCCACGCGTCCCTGCCATGCCATATCAGCCGTCAGGATCAGGTAGGCGTTCCTGAGCTCCTGATAGCTCTGGCCTTCGGTTGTGAATTTGGTCCTGAGCTTGCTCATGGCGTCGCGGTCAAGCTTGAGGCGGTCGTGTGCGAACTGAACCGCATCGTCGGTCATGTCATAGATGTTGACGCGTGGGTCAATGGCCTTGCCAGGGGCACGCATGTCATCAGCGTCGTTACCGAACGCGAGGGCTTTCTCCGTAGACCGCGCAAGGTGGGCTTCCATCTTGGCCGGATCATCCAGGTCAGGGTCGTAACCGAACTGGATGGCCCAGATGTCATACGGACCAGGGCGGACGGTGTAATAATGGGCCTGCTTCTCACCCGGAGGCGCGAAGTTGATGCTGGGGTAATCCATGACAGACCCTGCAAGGCCATCTGCCTGCTTGTCGATGTCATAGGCTTCATCGTAGGCGCGGGCCTGGGTTGCCTTCATATTGTGATTGAGGCCCAGCGTATGGCCCACTTCGTGAAGCATCAGATAGTAGATGGCTTCTTCCACCAGTTTCTGGCTGGCCTGTGGGCCCGCGTCGTTGATGGCAGCCAGCGTTTTACCCAGCATGTTGTTGATCTGCAGGTGACCCGCGAGGTTACAGTAGCGACCGTGCGCCTTGATGGACTGCATGAAGTCTTCCATCTGGCTGTCTTCACTTTGAAGCCCCAGCGCCGCATTCTCGAACACTTTGCTTGCGTTCATGCGGTTCGTCAGGAACGTATATTCAAGCATGATGTCCGCCGCCAGGATCTGGCCGGTGCGCGGGTTTGAGAAGCTCGGGCCATAGCCGCCAAACGGAGGCTGCGGGCTGGAGGTCCAGCGCAGCACATTGTAGCGGATGTCGCCGGCATCCCAATCGGCATCATCGGGCTGTTCCTTGACAACCATCGCATTTTTGAAGCCGGCGGCCTCAAACGCGATGTTCCAGGATTCAACGGCCTTCTTGATCGTTGGCCTCAGCTCCACGGGCGTGGTGTTTTCGATCCACCAGGTGATGGGCTCGACCGGCTCGGAAATGTCGGCGCTTGGGTCCTTTTTCACAAGGTTCCAGCGGTTGATCATGTCGCGCCACGGGGTGGCGCCCTGGTCGGTCATATCATTGACATAGTCGAGGAAATAACCGACGCGGGCGTCATCGAAGCGGGGCTTGAAGTCATTTTCCGGCATGGCCACAAGCGTGTGCTGAACGGAAACCGTCACATTGCGGGCATCCGTGATCTCGAACCACTGACCCCGGTTCATCGGGGACGGGTTGGTATAGACATAGTTCACGGTGACGGCTGTGTTTTCCGGATAGTTGTTAACCGCAGCGATCTTGGTTTTGCTACCATTCAGCTTGCCCAGATTGAACCGTTCCCATGGCTTCAGGCGCGGGTTCGGTGTCGGCTTCACCTGGTCGAACGCCTCGGACTGGAAAAGACCGGTTACGCTGATCAGGTAGCTTTTGCCGTCTTCAGCGGTGGCGTCGATTGAATGGGATGCGATCGTTGCGTTCGAGATATTGGCGTCTTTTGCCTTGGAAAGGGCATTTTCAGGATCAAAATAGAAATAGGGGTTTACTTCAACAAACTCCAACTTCTTGAAATGCTTCTCGATCTTGAAGACTTTCTGCTGGCGGTATTGGCCGCGGAAGTGGCCGCCCTCAACCACACCGTCAGCGGTGTGGGAGAAATAGATGAATTCCTTGCCCAGCTGGTCATCCCGGACTTCCATCATCAGCGACCCATTCTTTGGGTCCTGGTACATTTTGAAGAGGCCATCGATGACGGTCATGTCCTTGACCTTGTCGGCGATGGTTTTCTCTTTTTTCTTCTTGTCTTCGTCTTCGGCCTCTTCTGCCTTGTCGTCGGCTTTTTCTTCTTCCTTGGCCTCTGGCTCTTCTTCCTGTTTCTTGGCGACTGCGGGTTTGGCCGGCTTATCGTCTTCAGCTGCGATCGTTGGCGCGACAAATGCCACGGCCCCCAGCGCAACGCCCGTCAGCAGGAAACGGAATTTCTGGTCCAGGTTTTTCACCTTGCTTCTCCTCGATGTTGTGGCCGCTCAGGCGCGGGCCTCCCTCAATCCCGGCAAGTGCGTGTCCCACGCACCGGGCCTCTATTGTCCCGAAAGCGGAAAATCAGTGTCACCAGACCTTTCAGGCAAGTCAATGCCTCTATGTTCGTCTGATCCTTCGGGGAAAACAGGTCGTCGCATTTAGGCGGTCAGGCTCAGCGTGCCCGCCGTACTGCGTCTTCAAAACCGGCAACAAAGGCGTCGCAGCCCTCTTCGGGTTCGCGGGCGGCAGCGCCCGCCAGGACATTCTTGAATTCCAGCTTGCCGAGAACCTTTTCATAGTCATCCTTGGCAAGGATCGCGAGGCGGGCTTCCGCCTTTGCGATGAACTCGTCGATCATATCCTCGTCGGCTTTGCAATATTGTGCTCCGCCAGCGACTTTTGCGCTGCTGCGGGCGAAAGTCAGGAGCTCGTTCTCGTCTGCGTGAGACGCTGGAATGCCGCTGCCAATCATGATGGCCGCAAATAGGCCCAATGCGATGTTGCTTTTCATTGTCATCATTCTTGTTCTTGATACCTGAGGTCACATTAGCGAGGCAAAATGTGGCATGCAAGTGACCTCACGAATATTTAGGGGAACTCAAACTCAAGGGGTTCACCGCTTGACGTTATGTCCCCTGCCAGGCGTTGGCCCTTGACCATGGCGATAACGGAATTGATCTGACCGGGCAGGCGGTCGATCAACAGGCTGTTCATGACTTCCATGTTTTCAGGCGGGCTGGGCAGGTCGCTTTCAAGATAGATGAAGACTTCCTGGTCGCGATACTCCAAGCCGAGGAAAGTCAGCTCGACTGGATCACCATTTACGGTGATTTGCAGGTGGTCAAGTACCAGCGGCGCCGTGCCGCTTTCCAAGAGGTCGAAATGTTCCGGATTCAGGAAACTGAGCCGGCTGCCATGATCAACGGATATCCGGGCCTCCAGCAGTTCAGCATGCATCTGCATGATCACTTCAAGCGACCCATCGCTTTCGTTCCATTCGATTTCCGTGAGCGTCGCGAAGGCGTTGTGGGCCAGGGCACCAGTGGTGACGAGGACGAAGGCCATCAGGGGCACAGCTAGGGTGCGCAGAGATTTTATCATGACAGGTTAACTTCCGGGCTTAAGGTCAGGCTGTAGCATATTCGAAGCCAACGACGCGATTTCGGCCGTAAGCCTTGGCACTATAAAGTGCCTGGTCCGCGCGGTCGAGCGCTGGCTCGATGGTGACCTCGTCGGGCATCCACTGTGCGACGCCTATACTGGTGGTGAAGCGGAATTTTTCGGCTTCGCAAACCGTCTGGTGTTTGGCTGTCTGCCTGCGAATATCTTCCGCGAGGCGGATCGCGTCATGCATGCCTGAACCTGCCAGGATTGCTGCGAACTCCTCACCGCCCATGCGGCCAACAAAACCCTTCTCGCCGACGCATGTCTTGACGATATTGGCAAAGTCCTTGATCGCCACGTCACCGGCGGCGTGGCCGTACGTATCATTGATGCGCTTGAAGAAATCGATGTCCATCATGATGACCCAGATTTCAGTGTTCTTTGCACCCGCAACCGTTTCTTCCCCGCGGGAGGTGAACCTTCGGCGGTTCAAAAGCCCGGTCAGGGAATCGGTATTTGCCAGGCGCCTGAGTTCTGCCTGTTTGGCTTCAAGCTCGGCTTTGGCATGATACAGTTGTTCGGCCAGTTCTGCTGTGCGGGCGGCGTCGGCCTCCACCATCGACTGGTGCATGGCGCTGTCGTGGTTGGCCTGTTGCACATGGGTGATATCACGCAGGAACCAGATACGCTTGCCTTCGTCATCAAGGGGGCGGGTGTTGCGTTCAATGACGCGCCCGTCCTTCAGGTTCAGCAGTTCTGAAAACTGGATATCGGGGGACGCAAGGACGGCATCGACCACCTGATCCGCTTGTGACCTGTCGCCCAGTTCGCGGTGCCAACCGTCGAACAGCTTCTTGATGTCATGGCCGGGGTCGAAATTCGTGATCAGGCGCTGGGCAACTGTATTGGCACCAAGGACCTTGCCGTCAACGCCAGAGACGAGCACGCCATCGGGCAGGCGGTCTGGGTCCAGCAGCAGCTTGCCGCGAGAGCGATCGCTACCAGGCGTGCGCAGGATGCCACAGAGCGTCAGCACGAAAAGGCCGCCAAGAAGAATAAGGCCCGCAACGAAGAAGGTAAGGTCAAGCGTCGTGCCAGCGCCAAGTCCACGCCCAAGCAAAAAGAGCGTGAATGAAGCTAACCCTAGGAATGCTTTAGCTATATCAAGCTTGGCCATAGTAACTGAAATTAATCCTCCAACCTCGCAGGCAAAGGACCCCACATCGCAGCCTTTGTCAAGAGGCCAGCCCGGGTCAACACCAGACTACAGGGACAAAAGTAAAATTTTGGAGAATATGGCGAAAAAGAAAGGGAGGCCTAAGCCTCCCTTGTGTGTGTCTGGAGCAAGAATGGTTCTGCCTAGTCCTTCTTGGCCGAATCAGCCTTTTTCTCGCCGTCCATTACCTCTTTCATCAGGTTCCGGCCCGCTTTGCTTTTGTAGAGCTCTACGCGCGACATCACAGGTTTCGCCGGCCATGCGTTGTTGGCTTCATTGGCGTCTGCGATTTCATGGTAGGGATCAAGGGTTACGGACTTGATCTGTTTGTCACGAACCAGAAGCTTGGTCACCTTCTGGGCGTTTTCACGCCAGATTTCTGCGGCGATGCGAACCTCTTCGTGGCTGCCATCCTCATATTCAACGTCCAGAATAAGCGGCATGACAAGGCCACCGACATTCTCGAAATCGATGAAATAGAGTTCGTGGCCGAATTTCAGCAGCTCTTTTTCCCAGTCCTTGAGGTCCTTGAGCTTGCCGGCATAGGCCTTCTTCTGTTTTTCCGTCACAATGAAATCATCATTCTCGTTATAGAAATCCAGAAGATCAGGGAAGCGTTCCACCCGGTGCTGGAAACCAGCCGCCTGGTCGCGCATTTCACCAATATAGACCTTTTCCTTACGGTCTTTTTCCCGTTTGATCGGGTTCTCAACCTCAGGGTCCTGCGTGCTGATGCGGGCATGGGTCACGCCAGTAACGGCGATATCCACATGATCGGTGGTGTACCACCAGCCGCGGAAGAACCAATCCAGGTCCTTGGCGCTGGCGTCTTCCATGGTGCGGAAGAAATCAGCAGGGTAGGGGCGCTTGAATTTCCAGCGACGGCTATATTCATGGAAGGCGAAATCAAACAGCTCGCGGCCCATGATGGTCTCGCGCAGGATGTTGAGCGCCACAGCTGGCTTGGTATAGGCGTTCGGCCCATAGCCAATGATGCTGTCCGACTGGGTCATGATTGGCACCTGGTTTGGGCTGGTCATGTAGGACAATACGCCCTTGGGTACAGACCGGCGTGCCGGATAGTTGGCTTCCCATTCCCGCTCTGCCATGCTTTGCAGGAAGCTGTTGATGCCTTCATCCATCCAGGCCCAGTTACGCTCGTCGGTATTGACGACCATTGGGAAATAGGTGTGACCGATTTCATGGATAACAACCGAAATCAGGCCGTACTTGGTACGCCGCGAGTAAGTGCGGGTTTCTGTACCGTCTTCGTTTTTCTCGATGTCGACGGGATAGCCGTTCGAGGTGATCATCGGATACTCCATGCCGCCGCCGATCGGACCGTGCACAGACCAGGCAACAGGGTAGGGGTATTCGAATGAATAGCGGCTGTATGTATCCAGCGTGTGCGCAATCGCCTGCGTGGAATATTTATCCCACAGCGGCATGGCTTCCTCAGGGTACAGAGACATGGCCATAACTGTGCGACCGCTGTCCGGCAATTTCACACCCCAGGCATCCCAGACAAACTTGCGCGACGTGGCAAAGGCAAAGTCACGTACATTTTCGGCCTTGAAGTGCCAGGTTTTGCTGGTGTCTGTTCCGTCGGCTTCGTTCGCCAGTGCTTCTTCGCGGTTCACAATGAACACAGGACGGTCAGCAGTGCGGGCTTCGTCAAGGCGGGCCCTTTGTTCCTTGGTCAGAACGTCTTTCGGGTTTTGCAGTTCGCCGGTGGAGCCAACGATATGGTCGGCTGGTACCGTGATCTCTACGTCATAGTCACCGAATTCGAGCGTGAACTCGCCTGTACCAAGGAACTGTTTGTGCTCCCAGCCTGCGAGATCGGTATAGGCCGCCAGGCGCGGGAACCACTGTGCAATGAAGAAGACATCGTTACCGTGGCGCTCATACGGTTGATAGCCGCCGCGCGCCCACATGGCCTTGCCCTCTGGCACGTTGAAATGCCAGTCAATGGCGAAATCGAAGCTGGCGCCAGGCTTGAGGGGCTTGGGCAGGTCGATACGCATCATGGTGTCGACCACGGTGTATTTCAGATCCTTGCCGCCGGCTTGGACGCTGTTGAGCTTGAAGCCCCAGTCCGTTCCTTCTGTGCGGGCAATGAAGCGCAGGGTCGAATAGCCCATCTTCTTCGAGGCCTGGTCGCCCATTTCCATGGTGGTATAGGCGTCCGAGTGCTTGGAGAAGCGGTTCTGGTCCAGCTGCAGCCACAGGTAGGTCAGCGTGTCAGGACTGTTGTTCTTATAGTGAATGGTCTCGGAACCATGGATCTGGCGGGCTTTTTCGTCCAGCCGTACCTTGATTTTATAGTCCACTTGTTGCTGCCAATAGGCATGCCCCGGTGCACCGGAAGCGGTGCGGTAAACGTTCGGCGTTGGAAGGTCTGCTTCCAGCTGCCGGAACTTATCCTTGAACGTTCCTTTGGTCTGTTCAACGGCGTCTCCAAAGGCCGGGAAGGCAACCAGAGCTGCCAGGAGGATCCCGATTAGTCGCATGTTTCTGCCCTTCATAAGATTGGGTTGTTGTAATTGCTGGCCGCGACCCTATGCCACAAAGCCGCTCCGGGCAAGACTATGGCGAAAATGTGACGCATATCTAATCTAAAGTTCATAAGGGGCGGGCGAAGGGTACCCGTTGATGGGGCCGTAGCAGGAGTGGACGCGCAGAAATGACGAGAGCCAACAATATGAGGACCATAACAATGAAAGTATGGAAAAAGTCGATAGCGATTTCTGCAGCCGCCCTGTTCGCGACCGGGGTGCTGGCAGCAGACAACGTGAAAGAGCGCAGGGATGCCCGCTTTGAAGAAATGAAAGCGCACATCGAAAAACGCTTCAATGATCTGGATAAGAACGGCAACGGGACCATTACCCACGCGGAAATGATGGCCAAAGTGCAGGAAAAGTTCGCGGCATTTGACAAAAACCGCGACGGGTTTCTGACCCTGGCCGAGCTGCCCAAGGAAATGCCGGTTCCCGAACACATCAAGGAACGCATGGAAAAGCGGGCCGAGCGCATGCAGGAGCGGATGGCAGAAAGGGGTGAAGAGTTTGACCCCGAGGATATGCCGCCGCCTCCCGGCCCCCGCGGTGAGCGCTCTGGCGGCAAGCCAACGCGCCTGGATTTCATGGCCAGGCATGACCGCGACGGCGATGAGCGTGTCTCGCTCGATGAATTCGCGGTCAAGGCACAGCACCATTTCAAGAAAATGGACCTGAACGGCAATGGCAACGTCACGAAGGATGAAGCATTTGAGGCAGCCAAAAAGCACAGGATGAAACGAGGCAAGGGCCACCCGATGCAGCCCCATCACAGACGGTGACCCGATACCACTCCTCCCGAGTGAATCTGACCTTCTGACTGTTACCCTGGCAGGCATTCCGGCCTGATCAGGGGAGCCTTAGACATGCCCGGCCGTTGGTCTTACCCCCAATCGCCGGGCATGTTGTTTTTGGAGTGAACTGACATGGGCGCTGCGTCACACCACGTCGGCGTTCTGGATGGGTGGAAGTTGACCCGGCGGAATCAGTATATCGGCCCATTCCTCCAGTTCAGCCTTGGTCACATTGGCTGCTTCCTGAAGCAGTTCCCAGTCGAGAATGCTCAGATATCCGTGGCTGACATGGCAGACGTTACGCTGCCGAAGATCCGACAGCAAGCGATTTACATGCACTTTGGACACGCCAATGAGGTCTGCAAGAATTTCCTGCGTAATAGGGATCGGTTCCATGTAGTTTCCGATCTTCCCGCATAGGGAAAGGCAAGCTTTCAGCAGAAGCCTGCACAACCTTTCTTCTGCGGTGCGATGGCAGAGGTCAAACGTCCTGTCTGTCAGGCTCAGGAACTGCCGCTCGAGCAACTTCTGGAAGAACTCGAAATAGCGCCCGTTACCGCGTACCCGCTTGTTGAACTCCTCTACATTGATGACACAGATGCTGAGCTTGGTGATAGCGCGAGAGCTGCAGCCAGTGCGGGCGCTGAAAATGTTCGGCCAGCAAAGGATATCGCCGTCGGTATATACGCCACCCAGTTGTCGTTCCCCGTTTGGCAGCATGCGATAGGAATAGGCCCAGCCATGCCTGATGTGTACCATTTGCCCTGGTTTGAGAACGGTAGACACCACTTGCCGCGCAGGAATCTCACTATGGCCCGCGATCAGATGGGTGTCGTTCTCAGAAGGCTCAAATTTACAGCTCTCCGGCCCACCGTGGTAGGGACAGATTTGACAAAAACCACTCAACATAGCCTCCCAAATGGCAGTCTCTCCCCCGATGAACTACCGCTACCGACCTAACTATAGGATTCATTGCTGATGAGCATAGCCAATGCTTGTTAACATAAGTTAACAGGTGCGATATTGCCGGTTTGCGTAAGGCCTACGTATATTTGTGTCACAAAAGTGAAAGATCGTGGAACAAGCTTTTAACGTCCGCTTTTCCGTAGATTTACTGGGGTAGGGTAGGCGAGCAGTAATGGCATCAGGCACATATCCTGGCGAGGAACGCGTCTTTGATTCAGACAGGATTATCGTTAGCAAGACCGACCTGAAAGGCCGGATCACCTACGTGAACCGCCTATTTTGTTCCATTGCAGATTATTGCGAAGATGAACTGATCGGCCGCCCCCACAATATTATCCGGCATGCCGCGATGCCCCGCGGGATCTTCGAGATGCTCTGGGGGCGCTTGCAGACGCAAAAAGAAATCTTCGCCTATGTGATCAATAGCACCAAGAGTGGTGACTACTACTGGGTGCTGGCCCATGTGACACCAAGCTTCGACCAGTCAGGGCAGGCTGTAGGATATCACTCCAACAGGCGCGCGCCGCGCAAAACTGCCCTTGAAGTCATCCGCCCGATTTATAATCAAATGCTTGAAATCGAAGCAAAATCGGACCGTCGCAAGGACGGCATTCAGGATAGCTGCCGTTTTCTGGAAAAATGGCTAGAGGACAAAGGGGTGAATTACGATGAATTTATTTTCTCGGTTTAGCCCAAAAGGCATACCGTCAGACAAGATTGCTGGCCCTGAGCTGGAAGCGTTGATGGATGTCTGCCGTGCCGTTTGCGCTGGCGAAACCAACATATCGGTGCCCGAAGGCGGAGAGGGGCAGACTTTGTCCCCTGTGTGGGCCGCCGCGCAGGCCCTTGCCGCGAAATCAAAGCAATGCGACCAGTATGAACGTGAGATGGCCGCTATTACCCAAGTGCTTGCAAAAGTGACGAAGGGTGATCTGGAAAGCAGGGTTCCCATCCAGGAGGGCGCGAGTGAGGCCTTTGTTGAGCTCAGGCACCAGGTGAACGACTTTATCGACATGTCGGATGCCTTTATCAGAGAGGCCGGGGCTGCCATGGAGTTCGTCCGCGACGACCTTTACTACAGGCAGGTGCGCCGCACGGGCTTCGGTGGCGCCTTCCGACATCAGGCAGGTGTCATCAATGGCGCCCTTGACGCCATGGAAAAACGCAAGGATGCATCGGCGGAAATTACAGAGAAGTTTGCCGGTAACGTGAAGAACGTGGCATCCAGCATGGCAGAAATGCGAACCGCAGTGCAGCTGCTGGCCGACACCGCACGGGAATCCTCCGGTCGCTGTACAGCGGCTAATGAGACAGTGCTGGGTACGGAAGAGGCCGTAAAATCCGTTGCCGCTGCATCGGAAGAGATGACGTCTTCCATCAATGAAATCAGCCGCCGTGTGTCCATGTCATCAACGGATATTCAGACGGCCGTTGCGGAAGCCACTCATGTCGACCATATCGTACAGGATCTGGTCCTCGCGTCAGACAAGGTGTCTTCCATCATTCGGCTGATCGAGGAAATTTCAGACAAGACCAACCTGCTGGCACTTAATGCGACCATTGAAGCCGCCCGTGCCGGCGACGCTGGGAAAGGTTTCGCGGTGGTGGCAAGCGAAGTGAAGGCGCTGGCCACCCAGACAGGCAGGGCAACAGGCGATATCACCGACCAGATTGGCGCCATTCAGGAAGCAGCCAGCAATGCGGCGGAGTCTATCAGGAAAATTACTGATACGATCGAAAATATGAACGAGAGCTTCGGTGTTGTTGCGGGTGCCATGAGTGAACAAAACTCTGCTACCCGTGAGATCAGCGAACACGCCCACGCCGCGTTCAACATGACCAGTTCCCTGAGTGGGGATCTGAAGGAAGCGGTCGTGGACGCACAGAAAACCGGTACGGCTGCTGAACAGCTTCGGTCGTCTACCGAGCGTTTGTCAGTGGAGTCCGGCGCATTGCTGGACGAGCTGGAAGCTTACCTGAAACGCTAGACCTACCAAGTCAAAAGCAAAACTTGGTCAGCACAGGAGATAAAATGCATGGTTTGGCCGTTGCGCCATGCCTTCTGCCTCTTGCCCTTTCTTTGGCCCGGCGTTAGGGTGCGCCGAGATTTTTGCCAAGAATTTGTCAGTAAAAGGCCAACGGTATGTTTAAAGGCTCCATTCCCGCGCTTATCACCACCTTTACCGAGGACGGCAAAGTTGATGGTGACACTTTCCAGAAGTTTGTCGATTGGCAAATCAAGGAAGGCAGTACTGCGCTTGTACCAGTGGGCACGACAGGCGAATCTCCAACGCTGAGCCACGATGAACACAAGCTTGTTGTGGAACTGTGTGTTGAGGCAGCAGAGGGCCGCGTTCCTGTGATTGCGGGCGCGGGGTCAAACAACACATCTGAAGCCATTGGCCTGATCAGACACGCTGAAAAAGTGGGCGCTGACGGTGCGCTGGTGGTGACGCCATACTACAACAAGCCCAGCCAGGCAGGGCTTTATGCCCATTTCAAGGCGGTCCATGACGCTTCTGACCTGCCGATTGTCATCTATAACATTCCGGGGCGTTCGGTCGTGGATATGGCCACCGATACAATGGCGCAACTGTTTGAGCTGCCGCGCATTGTCGGCCTCAAAGACGCGACGGGTGAACTGGACCGCTGCGCCAGCCAGCGCGCGGCCATGGGCCCTGATTTCATTCAGTTGTCGGGTGAAGATGCCACGGCGCACGGCTTCAATGCCATGGGCGGCGTGGGCTGCATTTCCGTTACCGCCAACGTAGCGCCAGGGCTTTGCGCCAAAATGCAGGAAGCCTGCCTGAACGGCGACTATAAGACCGCGCTTGCCATCCAGGACAAGCTTATGCCGCTGCACCGCGCCATGTTCGCGGAACCTAGCCCGGCACCGGCCAAATACGCCTGCTCAACGCTGGGTATCGGCACAGACATGGTGCGCCTGCCGCTGTTGCCGGCCACGGAAGCGCTGCGCTCCGCCATTGACGCCATTCTGCATGATCTCGAGCTTGAGCCGGTAACCTTCGGATAATCAGCATGGCAGGCAAGAACAAGAATAAAAGCAAAGGCACCCTGCCAAACCGCGTTGCGGCCGATAACCGCAAGGCGCGGCACCTTTATCATATCGAGAGCGAGCATGAAGCCGGCATCGCGCTGACTGGCACGGAAGTGAAGTCGCTCCGGAATGGGGAAGCCAACATCCGCGAAAGCTATGCCGAAGAAAAGAATGGCGAGCTGTGGCTGGTTAACGCCCATATTCCTGAGTTTTCCCACGGTAACCGCTTCAACCATGAACCGCGCCGTCCGCGGAAGCTTTTGATGCACCGGCGGGAAATTAACCGACTGGCGGGCGCTGTGCAGCGCCAGGGCTATACGCTGGTGCCGCTCAAGGTCTATTTCACCGAGCGGGGCAGGGCGAAGATATTGATCGGTCTTGGCAAGGGTAAGAACGTTCGCGACAAGCGTGAGGACGTCAAGCAGCGTGACTGGGACCGCCAGAAATCCCGTCTGATGAAGGAAATGAGCTAGGCGTCGCCTGCGCCTGGTGGCACGGTAATCAGGAATTTGACCGGGCTTTCCGGCCCACCCGCAGCTACATGATTGCGGCCTGTCTTCAGCTTTGCGGTGGCATTCATGGTATATTTGCCAAGCTTCTGGCCGTTGACCATGGTGCCGTGCTGGCTGCCCAGATCCCGGATCCAGATGCTGCCATCGCGCTTGATCACCTCGAAATGGCTGTCTGACAGTTCAGGCGTATTATTGAGCGGCACTTTCATGTTCAGGGCCGTCACGATGGCGTGGTCGCTCTTGCTTGCGATGTTGCCAACGGTAAACGGAAATTCTTTGACCTCCGCAAAGGTCAGCAATTTATCGGCCACCAGGCGGCTTTCACCTTCAATAATCGGATGGTGGCTTTTGTAGCTGGCAGGCTGATCGGTCTTCGCCTCGATAGCGTCCTGAATGGCGTATGAGCTTCGGAGCCTGTTTGCCAGCGTGTGGACCACATGGCGGACAAGGGGATCGGCGAAGCTCTTGCGGAAGGCTTCAGCGGTGATGAAAAGCGCGGTGGTGTCGCGGGACGCGCGCGCGGTCACCGAGTGCTTCTTCTTCTCTATCACGCTGACTTCGCCGAGAAGGTCGCCGCTTCCAAGTGCTGCTATATGGTGGCTGTGCTCCCCTTCATAGCGCCAGATATCAATCTGTCCCTCAAGGATCATATAAACGCCGGTGCTGTCGTCACCTTGCGCATAGATGGTGTCGCCCTTCTTGAAAGCGACCTGCTCCCCCATGCTCGACGGCTGGACGGTCATACGCCCTCCTCAGTTGGCCATAGATCGATTCTACCCTGTTTTTCGGCCCCGGTAAATGCGCATGAAACACAACATATTGTGGTCTTATCTGAAAATTAAGGAATTTATAGTGTAATTGAGTCGTCTAGAACGACAAAGGTGAAAGCAATGGCAGATTATATCCTCCCCCGGACTTATGCACACACCATTGCAGCCATGCGCCCAAATCTGACGCGGGCGCTGATCATGGCGGTGGAAAGTGGTGACGCGGCGACGGCCGCCAGCCTGTTCCCCGTCGTTGCAGGCCCTGGGGCCGCAGCCCACATGGGCCCCCGGGATGTGCTTGATAAAGTTGGAGCTTGGCTCTCCAGCCAGTCCGAACTAGCGAACGAGGTGATGGCGGCATGAAGCTGTCGTCGCTTTCCTCCTGAAGTTCCGAGTATCCGTTCCGAGTAAGAGCGGCGGCGTGTCCCCCAAAACGCCGCCGCTTTCTATCATGCGATCACAGCTCTGGTATCTGCACCAACTACGAATTCCAGCCTCACAGGCCTGCGGCTGTCTTAAGCTCGTCAAGCGCGGCCAGGAACATGTCGCGGGTCAGCCGCTTGGTGTTCACGTTATAGCGCGAGCAGTGATAGCTATCGACCAGCACAAGCCCATTCGGCAGGGAGTGTACGGCCTGATGCGCGAAGGGATAATCCGCAAGTTTGAACCCCAGCGTGCGCAGTGTGGCGTCGTGCGCGATTTTCCCAAGGGCAAACAGGGCCTTAAGGTTGGGAAGTTCTCTGATGCGCTGTTCCAGGAAGGGGCGGCATTTGGCAACTTCAGCCGCTGTCGGCTTGTTTTCCGGCGGCACGCAGCGCACCGCATTGGTGATCATGATCCCTTCGAGGTCGAAGCCGTCTTTGGGGTCGTTTTCAAACATGCCTGATGTCAGGCCGGCTTCCGCCAGGCAGCTATAGAGCATCTCACCCGACGCATCGCCGGTGAACACGCGGCCCGTTTTGTTGGCACCGTGCAGGCCAGGGGCCATGCCGACAATCAGCGCAGAGGCTGCCTCTGGCCCGAAGCTGGGGGCAGCGCCGTTGAAATAGCTCGGGAAGGCCTGCGCATTCTTGCGCCGGAAGGCAACAAGGCGCGGGCAGCGGCTACAGCTTGGTTTCGGTTCTGCTGGATATCGGGGCATGGCAGGGCCTCTGGACACGGAAAAGGCGGCCGAAGCCGCCTTGTTGGATCGTCGGGCAGACCATAACGCGGCCGTCAGGCGCTTTCAACAGCCAGTTCCTCATAGGCTTTGCGTGGGTCAGGCTGGCGCGAAGTGCCGCCGCCCGACCGCCCGATCACATCGCGAAGGTCTTCAAGGTCGATAAACTGGTCCGCCTGGCGCCTCAACTCATCCGCGATCATGGAAGGCTGTGTCCGGTTCGAGCTGACGACCGTTGCGCGCACGCCGCGGCGCTGGATGGCTTCCAGGAGGCGCCGGAAGTCGCCGTCGCCGGAAAACAACACCACATGGTCAAGCGCTTCGGAGATATTCAGCATATCAACCGCAATCTCGATATCCATGTTGCCTTTAATCTTTCGCCGGCCATGTTCGTCGGTGAATTCCTTGACCGGTTTGGTCACCAGCGTGAAGCCGTTATAGTCAAGCCAATCAATCAGGGGCCTGAGCGGGGAATATTCCTGATCCTCAAGGATGGCGGTATAGTAAAATGAGCGGATCAACCGACCTTTTTCGGAAAAGTGAGCCCTAAGGCTTTTGTAGTCAATTTCCATGTCGAGAGCACGGGCGGTGGCATATAAATTGGCGCCGTCGATGAAAAGGCCGAGACGCTCCTCTGGATAGAAAATCATAAGGGGTCCAATCTATTCAAAAATTAAAAATCACTCAGCAACAAAATCGCGTACAGACTATGGTTCCAGCATGCTATTAGGGCCTTAAGGTTTGGTAAATTTGCGCAGAAAAATCCACCCTCTCAAGCAAATGTTATCCGGGGTAAACGGTTGAAAAAACAACAGGTAACACTCTCACTGGGCGCCAATCTGCCCTCAAAAGCAGGGGCACCAATCGACACCATCAAAGCGGCCCTTGGTGACCTGGAGGGGCGGGCTGGTACCATTCTTGGTGTCTCGTCTTTCTACCGCACCAAAGCTGTCACACTTGATGGGGACGACACCGTGCCGGATTTTGTGAATGCTTGCGTGCTGCTTGAAACAGCTTTGCAGCCGGAAGCCCTCCTTTCGTGCTGCAAGGAGCTCGAAGCCGCCTATGGCCGTAAACCCGCCGCGCGGTGGAGCGCGAGACCCCTCGATATCGATCTGATCGGATACGGGGACAGGGTCTTGCCGTCGCTTGATGAATGGCAGTCGATTGCCGAAAGCGACGATCCAGCTGCATTCATTGAAGCCCCCATGGTGCCGCACCCGCGGGCGCACCTGCGGGACTTTGTCCTCATACCCTTGAATGATGTCGCACCAGACTGGGTGCATCCTGTTTTAAATCAAACAGTTAGGGAAATGTGTTCCGAACTTGACCCAGGTGCGTCAGGCGGGGCTATTGTGAAAATTACCACTGGTAACTAAGTTGATTGCCATTATAGTGATTCCAAGCTTTACAGGGGTGTTTGGCGCCTGTATAAGCGGGCGCTCGTATGCCGGGCGACGAAAGTCGCGACCGGATGACAGTTGAATTGGAGAATAAAGCATGGCTCGCGTTACCGTTGAGGATTGCGTTGATAAAGTAACCAACCGGTTTGACCTGGTGCTCGCTGCTGCACAGCGTTCCCGTCAAATCTCTTCCGGCGCCCCGCTTGAGGTGGACCGCGACAACGACAAGAATGCCGTTGTATCGCTGCGTGAAATCGCGGAAGAAAAAGTTGTGGCCGACGACCTAATGGAATCAGTGATCCACGGTCTGAGGAAGGTTGTTGAATCTGACGAGCCGGAAGAAGTGGATATGTCCATTCTGATGGCTGGCATGGAAGATGGCGCCGCCAAGAAAGACAGCGCGGAATAAGCCTTGTTCCAATGCAGAATTTCAGAAAAGCCCGGCCGGATGGTCGGGCTTTTTTTATGGACGGCGCCGGGACGTCCCATAAGTCTCAATAAGGGCTGGATTAATCCGCCAGAACCATTATTTCTGTCTATCTGGTGTTTAGTAAGAATGGCGAAGTGAGAAGAACCCGTGATCCGTCAGTTTGAGCTTGTTGAAAAGGTCAGGGCTTACGACAAGAATGTCGATGAGGCGCTCCTGAACAGGGCCTATGTGTTTGCAATGAAAGCACATGGCAGCCAGACACGCGCGTCGGGTGACCCATACTTTTCACATCCTCTTGAAGTCGCCGGTATCCTCACGGACATGAAGCTGGACGGCAACACCATTGCCACGGCGCTCCTGCATGACGTTGTGGAAGACACGGTCGCCACCATCGAGGAGATCGAGGAGCTGTTCGGCCCCAAGGTGGCTGAGCTCGTGGACGGGGTGACCAAGCTCTCGAAAATCGAGATGCAGACGGAAAGTCTTCGGCAGGCAGAGAACTTCCGCAAGTTTCTGCTGGCCATGTCAAACGATATCCGCGTGCTTCTGGTCAAGCTGGCCGACAGGCTGCATAACATGCGCACGCTTTTCTATATCAAGAAGCCGGAAAAGCGCCGCCGTATCTCGCTTGAAACACTGGAAATCTATTCACCGCTTGCCGAGCGTATCGGTATGCATGAGCTGAAGGACGAACTGGAGCACCTTGCGTTCCAGCATCTGGACCCTGAAGCCATGGAATCGATCAATGCCCGCCTTCATTACCTGATCGAGGAAAGCCCCGATCTTGAAAAAGACATGGTCGAGGCGCTGACGAACCTGATGGAAGACAAGGGCATCAAGGCCAAGGTCAGTGGCCGGATCAAGCGGCCATATTCCATCTGGCGCAAGATGGAGCGCCAGAATATCACCTTCGAACAGCTATCGGACGTGATGGCCTTCCGCGTGAAGGTGGACGACATCGAGGAATGCTACAAAGCCCTTGGTGTGGTGCATCAGACCTTCCCCATGGTACCGGGACGCTTCAAGGACTATATCTCGACGCCGAAGCGGAACTTCTATCGGTCGATCCATACCACGGTCATCGGGCCGCAGAATTACCGGCTTGAGATCCAGATACGCACCCACAAGATGCATGAACAGGCCGAAATCGGGGTTGCGGCGCACTGGCAATACAAGCAGGGCGCCGAGCAGGTCGAAGGCTCGCAGTACCGCTGGGTAAGGGAACTGCTGGAAATTCTGGAGCATACCAATGACCCGGAAGAGTTCCTCGAGCACACCAAGCTTGAGATGTTCCAGGACAAGGTTTTCTGCTTTACGCCGAAAGGGGAACTGGTTTCCCTGCCGCGCGGGTCCTCAACGGTTGATTTCGCTTACGCCGTACACACGGAGGTGGGTGACCACTGCGTGGGCGCCAAGGTAAACGGCCGTATGGTGCCGCTGAGGCACCAGCTGGAGAATGGGGACCAGGTCCAGATCCTGACATCGAAGGGCCAGTCGCCTTCGCCGCGCTGGGAAAGCTTCGTGATTACCGGCAAGGCGCGTTCAGCCATTCGCCGCCACGTCAAGCACAAGCGCAAGGTGGAATACGGCCAGCTTGGCCACACGCTTATTGAGAAAGCCTGCCGCCGGAATGGCCTGGACTTTTCTGACCGCGTGATTGAGCAGGCCGCCAAGGTACTGAACCTTAATGACGCCAACATGCTTTATGCGCTGGTGGGGCAGGGAACGCTCACGGAAGAAGAAATCCTGCGCGCAGCGTTCCCAGGCTTTAAGGAAGACGCCCGCGGCGAGGGCCTGCCGGACGTGCACCATGACTGGGAGGAAATGGGCGGCAACGCGGTGCCTATTTCCGGCATCAACCAGGAATCCGCCATTCATTTCGCCGAATGCTGCCACCCGGTGCGCGGCGACCGTATCGTGGGCATCCGCATCCCGGGCAAGGGCGCCGAAATCCACACAATCGATTGCAGCACCTTGAGCCACTATGACGACCACCCCGACCTTTGGCTGGACCTGAGGTGGGAAGACGGTGAAGACGACGGTATTTTCTATACCGGAAGGCTGCGCCTTGAGGTCGTCAATGAGCGCGGGGCCCTGGCGTCCATTGCCGCGACTGTATCAAAAGGCGGGGGCAATATCTCGAACCTCGAGATTCCGGAACGCGACCCCGAGTTTTATGTGATGGTGGTGGACGTGGAAGTGCGCGATGTGAAGCATCTCAATGACATCAGCCGCGCGCTTCGGGTCAGCCGCGTGATCAGCCGGGTGGACCGGGTGGCTGGCTGAGGTCTGCCCCCCCCGTATCGATCCGTGCCGGTCAATTCGCCGCACAAAGCCTGAAAATACTTGACCTTCAGGCGTGCGCGCACTATCCGCGCTATAGCAATTTTTACATTCGCACAAGGCAGGAGCAAGAACCATGGACCAGGAAGCGGTTTTGAATGAGTTTCGCGCGGCAGACGCGCTTCTTGAAGGTCATTTCAAGCTCTCTTCGGGGCTGCATAGTTCTGTGTACCTCCAGTGCGCGCGGGTCTTGATGAACCCTGAGCGCGCGGGCCGCCTGTGTGCTGCATTTGCCGAAAAACTCAAGGCTACGGGCGTTGAGATCGATCTGGTCGTCAGCCCGGCCATGGGCGGGGTGATTGTGGGATACGAGGTGGCGCGCCAGCTGGGTGTGGACGGTATCTTCACCGAACGTGTCGATGGTGAGTTCGCCTTGCGTCGGGGCTTCGAAATCCCGAAGAGCGCCCGCATCCTGATGATGGAAGATGTGATCACCACCGGGCTGTCATCACGCGAATGTATCAAGACCATTAACGAATGGGGTGGTAATGTTGTGGCTGCAGGTGCCCTCATTAACCGTTCGGGCGGCAAGGCAGATGTGGGCGCGCCGATCACGGCCCTCGCGACCATCGACGCCCCGACCTACAAGCCGGAAGACCTGCCTGAAGATTTGAAGGCAATCCCGGCCATCAAGCCAGGTAGCCGTGGCCTAAAGGCTTAACCGCCGCCCGGAGACCAGCAGAACCCGGGCATAGCAGAAAGTAGACCGACATGCTGTTTCGGCGCCGCCAGCAGCTTCCGTGGTGGAAAAAAGTTCTGGGGTGGCTGTGGCCACGCTCGGGGCTTAAGCGCGCCGGTCAGTATCTCTGGCACCGGATTGCACGGTTGCCGGGAACACCGCACAGTATAGCCGCTGGTGTCGCTTCAGGTGCGGCTGTTTCCTTCACGCCGTTTCTGGGGCTTCACTTTTTGATGGGGTTTGCTGTGGCATGGCTGGTGCGCGGCAATATGCTGGCGTCCGCTATTGGCACAGCGGTTGGCAATCCATGGACCTTCCCGTTCATTTTTGCGCTCACTGGCCAGGTTGGGGGCTTGATCCTGGGCGACAGCGTTGTTGCTGAAATCCCAGCCTGGAATTGGGATGCGCTCCTAAGTGACCCGGTGACCTATCTCTCTGCTTTCCTACCGATCGTGTTTCCGCTACTTGTAGGGGGCGTGCCGGTAGCAATCGTTGTGTGGCTTCTTTTCTATTTTTCTTTCAAAGGGCTGCTGACGGGCTATCATGCCGCAAGAATGAACAGACGACAGGCAAAGAAGCCGCAATAAGCGGCGCAGAGGCATCAGATGAACAACAGGAAACTCCGTCTCGGGGTCAATATTGACCATGTGGCGACCATTCGGAACGCCCGCGGTATTCGCCATCCGGATCCGGTGCGGGCAGCAGGCCTGGCTGTGCTCGCGGGCGCGGACGGTATCACTGCGCACCTGCGCGAAGACCGGCGCCATATCTCGGACGAGGATATCGCAACACTCTCGGACGTTCTCTCGGTGCCGCTCAACCTCGAGATGGCTGCGACAGAGGAAATGCTTGAGATTGCACTCCGTCACAGGCCGCACGCGGTTTGCCTTGTGCCTGAAAAACGTCAGGAACTGACAACCGAGGGCGGCCTCGACGTGGCTGGCCAGTTCGACCGTTTGAAGCCTTACGTGGACGCGCTGAATAAGGCTGGCTGCCGTGTCAGCTTGTTTATTGACCCTGACGAGAGCCAGCTTGATGCAGCCGCGGCGCTTGGCGCCCCGGTGACAGAACTGCACACCGGCGCTTACTGCGAACTCTCGGGCGAGCCACAGCGGGCAGAGCTGGAGCGTATCCGCCGGGCGACGGCCTTCGGTGCAGGCAAGGGCCTTGAAATGCACGCAGGGCACGGTCTTTCTTACGACACGGTAAAACCCATTGCCGCCATTCCGGAGCTTATGGAGCTGAATATCGGCCACTTCCTGGTTGGCGAGGCCATCTTCCATGGCCTTGAAGCCTCGATCAGGGAAATGCGCCGCCTGATGGACGAAGCGCGAGCATAAAGAGACCTATGAGCAAGCAGAAAACCATCGTTGGCTACACTTTCAAAAGCCCCAGCCTTCTTGAGGAAGCGCTGACCCACCCGTCCTTGTCAGGGTCGCACAATTACCAGCGGCTTGAGTTCCTGGGGGACCGGGTCCTGGGCCTGTCGATCGCGACACTCCTTCTGGAAGCCTATCCGGGCGAAGCCGAAGGCAAACTGAACCGGCGTTTTACCGCGCTGGTGCGGCGCGAGACGCTGGCTGAGATGTCCCGTAATCTGGGGCTCGTTGACGAGCTGATGCTGACGCCCGGCGCGGAAACCGAAGGAACACGAACCAAGGAAGCCGTGCAGGCCGATGTCACTGAAGCGGTGATTGGCGCCATGTATCTGGACGGCGGATATGATGTGGCGGATGCTTTCATCCGCAAGCACTGGGCCCCCCTGATGAAGGACGGCCCCAGCGTTCACAAGGATCACAAGACCCAGTTGCAGGAATGGTGTCAGGCACGCAGCCTGCCGCTGCCCTACTACAAGATGATAGACAGGTCAGGGCCCGATCACAGCCCCGTCTTCACCATTCAGGCAACGGTTGAAAACAAAGGATCGGCGACCGCGCAGGGCAATGCCAAGCGCCAGGCCGAACAAGCCGCCGCAGCAGACCTGCTGGCGACGCTTACAGGAGAAAGATAATGGCCGAGACGGCTATGCCTGAAACCCGCTGTGGGTTCGTTGCGCTGATTGGCGCGCCGAACGCGGGCAAATCCACATTGCTCAATGCCATGGTTGGCGCCAAGGTGGCGATCGTGACGCACAAGGTGCAAACCACGCGGACCCGCATCACCGGTATCGCGATGGAAGAAGACCATAATGCCCAGCTGGTGTTTATCGACACGCCGGGCATCTTCCAGCCCAAGCGCCGTCTTGACCGCGCCATGGTCAATGCTGCCTGGAAAGGCAGCGAGGACGCCGAGGAAACCGTGCTGCTGATTGACGCCAAGAAAGGCCTCAGCGAAGAAGTCGAGAAGATTATCGAGGCGCTCAAGAAGGCAGGCCGCAAAGTGCATCTGGCGATCAACAAGATCGATACGGTCCGCCGTGACAGCCTGCTGGCGCTGGCGCAGGAGCTTAGCGAAACAGATGTGTTCGACGAGATTTTCATGATCTCCGCCCAAAACGGTGACGGCGTTGCAGACCTCAAGGCCTTCCTGGCGAAACGCGCGCCTGTGGGCCCCTGGATGTACCCTGAAGATCAGGTTGCGGACGTAACTATGCGCATTTTGGCTGCTGAAGTGACGCGCGAGAAGGTTTTCCTGCGCCTGCATGAGGAACTGCCTTACGCCACCACGGTTGAAACCGAAAAGTGGGAAGAGCGCAAGGACGGCAGCGTACGCATCGAACAGGTGATCCACGTGCAGCGCGAAACCCAGAAGGGCATTGTGATCGGCAAGGGCGGCACCATGCTCAAGAAACTTGGGTCGATGGCCCGCGAGGAACTTGAAGAGATGTTCGGCCGCAAGGTGCATCTGTTCCTGCATGTGCGTGTGACAGAGCGCTGGGCCGAAGACCGCACCATGTATCAGGACATGGGCCTCGATTTCGTCGAGTAGGGGGCTTGAAGCTTGGAATGGCAGGATGAAGGCATTGTTTTATCCGCTTCCCGCTTCGGTGAGCATGACGCGCTTCTGGAGCTGATGACCCGGTCGCACGGCCGCGCGCGTGGTTATGTGAAGGCGGGAATGAGCCGCAAGAACAAAGCCAACCTGCAGGTGGGCAACCGCCTGTCGGTGAACTGGCGCGCCCGGATCGAGACCAATCTCGGCCGCTTCACCCACGAGCTGATTCACAGTCCCCTCGGCCTGATGATGGGGGACGGCAACCGCATCTCGGCGCTGTCGGCCATTACCGCCGTTGTGGCCAGCGCCATGCCGGAACGTGAGGTGCATGAAGGCCTTTTCGAGCGGCTTGAAGCCGTTGTCGCGCTTCTCGAAGAATCTGACGGTGGTATCGCCTTGTGGGCCGGGGCGCTGGCGAAGCTTGAACTAGCGATCCTGAAGGAGCTGGGCTACGGCCTTGACCTCAGCCAATGTGCGGGCACCGGGGCGACCGAAAATCTCAAATATGTGTCGCCCAAAACCGGACGGGCCGTGAGCGCGGAAGCGGGCGGGCCATACAAGGGCAAGCTGCTGCCGCTACCGCCGTTCATGACGGAAGGTGAGCTGTCAGACGCCAGCAAACACCATGCGCTCGACGGCCTCAGGACCACAGGGTACTTCCTTGAGCGCAATGTCTGGGTGGTCAGCGGCAAGGGCATGCCGCCCGCGCGTGATCGCTTTATTTCAACGCTTGCGCGTGCCGCGCAGCAAGACGCATAGAAAGGCGTCATGCTGAACTTGTTTCAGCATCCACAGAATCGCTTGCTTGCGCTGAGCAGCCGTCAGAATTCACGGCAAAGTGGACCCTGAAACAAGTTCAGGGTGACAGAGGCCTCATCATGGGTGAATTTTGCTGTGGATAACCACAATATCTTGTGGAAACGCGTGGTGCGCTTGATATAGTCGTGCCCATGACGACAAATCCTGAGTTTAGCGAAAACATCATCGAGGCCCCGTTCGCAGATGCACTGAGCGAACGCTACCTCGCATACGCCCTTTCCACCATCATGTCCCGGTCGCTGCCGGACGTGCGCGACGGCCTCAAGCCCGTGCACAGGCGGCTCCTTTATGCCATGCGGCTTTTGAAGCTGGACCCAAAGACCGGCTACAAGAAATGTGCCCGCGTGGTGGGCGACGTGATCGGTAAATATCACCCGCATGGTGACCAGGCGGTTTATGACGCCATGGTGCGCCTGGCGCAGGACTTTTCCGTGCGTTTCCCGCTTGTGGACGGGCAGGGCAACTTCGGTAACATCGACGGCGATAACGCGGCTGCGATGCGGTACACCGAAGCCCGCCTGACCGAGGTCGCAGCCATCCTGATGGAAGGGCTTGAGGAAGACGCTGTCGATTTCCGCGAAACCTATGACGGGGAAGACCAGGAACCCATCGTGTTCCCAGGTGCTTTCCCGAACCTGCTGGCGAACGGCTCAAGCGGTATTGCCGTGGGTATGGCCACCAACATCCCGCCGCACAATGTGGGCGAGCTGGTGGACGGTCTGCAGCTTCTGATCGAAGCGCGCCGCAATCCGGCGCGGGAGGTAACTGTTTCAGACCTTCTGGACCGCATTCCGGGGCCAGACTTCCCGACCGGCGGCCAGGTTGTCGAGAACCGTGAGACCATCCTGCACGCCTATGAGACCGGCCGTGGCAGCCTGCGGGTTCGCGCCCGCTGGGAAAAGGAAGAATTGCCGCGCGGCCTTTATAACATCGTGATCACGGAAATTCCGTATCAGGTGCAGAAATCCAAGTTGATTGAGAAGATCGCTGAGCTGATCGGCGACAAGAAGCTGCCGATCCTGACCGATGTACGCGACGAATCAGCAGAAGACCTGCGCATCGTGCTGGAGCCCAAGAACCGCACGGTGGATGAAAAGGTCCTGATGGAAAGCCTGTTCAGGTTCACCGAACTTGAGACGCGCTTTTCGCTGAATATGAACGTGATCGGGCTGGATAGCCGCCCACGCGTGCAGTCGCTGAAGGAAATCCTGGATAGCTTCCTCGATCACCAGATCGACGTGCTGCGGCGTCGTAACCGCTTCCGGCTTGAGAAGATCGAGCGTCGCCTTGAAATTCTGTCGGGTTACCTGATTGCTTACCTCAACCTTGATGAAGTGATCCGCATTATCCGGGAAGAGGATGACGCCAAGGCCAGCTTGATGAGCACCTTCAAGCTGACGGACAACCAGGCCGAAGCCATCCTGAACATGCGCCTGCGCGCCCTCAGGAAACTTGAGGAAATGGAAATCCGGACCGAGCACGCCAAGCTTGAGGACGAGAAGTCCAAGATCCTGGCGCTTCTGGGCAGTGAGGAGCTGCAGTGGATTGCTGTTGGCGACAAACTCAGTGAAATCAAAGAGCGTTTCGGCCCCGAAACGGTACTCGGTAAGCGCCGGACCCGCTTTGGTGACGCGCCGGTGGCCGAGGTTGTGCCGCTTGAGGCCATGATCGAGAAGGAACCGATTACGGTTGTCTGCTCCAAGCGTGGTTGGATCAGGGCGCTCAAGGGCCATACCAAGCCTGAGGAAGAACTGAAGTACAAGGAAGGCGATGAGGAACGGTTCCGTTTCCACGCCCAGACGACGGACAAGATCTTCCTGTTCGCGACCAACGGCAAGGTCTTCACCCTGGGGGCTGACAAGCTGCCGGGCGGGCGCGGCAATGGTGAGCCTGTGCGCCTGATGGTGGATATGGAAGCCAACGATGAGATCGTAGCCATCCTGCCGTATCAGCCGGGCGGCAAGCTGTTTGTGGCGTCCTCAATCGGCAAGGGCTTCATTGTTGAAGCTGATAATGCCGTGGCCATGAAAAAGGGTGGCAAGCAGATCCTGAACGTCAAGGGGGATGTGGTTGGCACCCACTGTATTCCGGTGGACGGCGACACTGTTGCTGTTATCGGTGATAACCGCAAACTGCTGGTGTTCGACCTTGAAGAAGTGCCGACGCTTGCGCGCGGGCAGGGCGTGACACTGCAGCGCTACAAGGATGGCGGTATGTCGGATGTCATGATCTTCCACAAGGAAGAGGGCCTGACGTGGCCGATGGGCGGCTCAAGCGACCGCTGGCGTACGGAAACAGAGCTCGCGCCCTGGACTGGTCGTCGCGGCAATGCCGGGCGCCTGCCGCCGATGGGCTTCCCAAGGAACAATAAGTTCCGCTGACGGGCTTGATTTATGCCTGTCACGAAATAGCTTCATAAAGGTGCCCGGGATATCCCGCGGCGCCTTTTCTTATGATTTCAGGGGGACCAATATGGAACAGATGCGGCAGAACCTTCGAGCCTGGTATGACTTCGTGGCAGACGAAAATGAAAAAGCGCTCTCGGACATGTTGGCGGACGAGGTGGTGTTCCATTCCCCTGTGGTGCACACGCCGCAAGTGGGCAAGGCTATCACCTTTATGTATCTGTCGGCTGCAGGCAAAGTTCTCGGCAATGATGATTTCCGCTATGTGGGCGAATATCTGTGTGAAAATGGCGCTGTGCTCGAATTCAACACCCAGATTGACGGCATCCAGATTGACGGCATCGACATGATCACCTGGAACGAAGATGGCAAGATCACCGACTTCAAGGTGATGGTCAGGCCGCTCAAGGCCGTCAACAAGTTGCACGAAATGATGAAAGCCATGCTTGAAAAAGCCATGGCGGGATAAAAAAAAGGCGCCCGGTTGAGGCGCCTTTTCGTTGCTAGCGGCGGAAGTGGAAGAAGTTCAGCTTGTTGCCGTCCAGATCCCTGAAATACCCCGCATAGAAAGGGCTGTCGTCATTGTCTCGCGGTCGTGGCCCGGGCGTGCCTTCGTCCGTTGCGCCAAGCTCGATGGCCTTGGCGTACATCTTGTCAACGGTTTCCCGGTCAGGCGCGGCGATGGCAATCATGACGCCGTTGCCGACGGTTGCGCCGTTGCCGTCAACGGGTTTGGAGATGCAGAACATGGGGCCACCGGCGGACCAGCCCTTGAAGCCTTCGCTGTCCCATGCACGGGCATTGATGCCCATCTCGGCGAACAGCGCGTCATAAAAGGCGGCTGCACGGTCCATGTCATTGGTGCCGACTGTTGAATATCCGATCATTGTCTTGTCCCTCACGTGGTAGTCGATTGACTTGATATAGGGCGCGACGAGACAATCCGTAGCTTCAAAAACGAATAGCAGGCTTTCCTGGGGGAGGGCGTCAGCGAATGTTGTTTTCCGTCAGGAAGGCGAGAATCTTGTCGCCGGTGACCAAGCCGCCTTTTCGGACCAGTTCCCGTCCGTTCTGGAAGACCACGAGCAGGCCTGTTCCCTGGAAGCCGTGGGCTTCTATGAAGGCCCGGTCACGGTCGAAATCTATGCGCACCGCACGGATCTGGGGGGCGCGGCCTTCCTGATGAAGGGTTTCGAACGCCCGGTGCTGCAGCAGGCAGGTGGGGCACCAGGAGGCATAAATTTCCACCATCACAGGCTCACCGCTTGCCATGAGCGCGTCGAAGCGGGCGGGGTTATATTCTTCCCAGCCCGGCAGGATCGGGTCCGCTGCACGCAGGTTCATATAGATGAGGTTGCCTGCGAGGATGAGCACGATAAGGCCTGTGATGCCAACGGCAGACCAGATTTTCTTCATTTTTCTTGTCATGGCATTCCTATTTGCACCCTAGGGCGACGGTGGCAATTGAAGCTGTCGTGATCGCCGCGTGATTTAGCCAGCGAACAGCTTGCTCGGCAGCCAGGTTACCAGCTCTGGCTCCAGCGCAATGACCACGAGCGCCAGAATCTGGATAATCACAAAGGGAATAACGCCCCGGTAGATGGCCGTTGTTGGCACGCTTTCGGGCACGACGCCGCGCAGGTAAAAGAGCGCGAAGCCGAAGGGCGGTGTCAGGAAACTGGTCTGGAGGTTCATCGCCATCAGCACACCCAGCCAGATGGGGCCATATGAGCCTTCCATCGCCAGAAGGGCGGGTGCCACCACCGGCACCACGACAAACGTGATTTCAATGAAATCCAGGAAGAAGCCCAGCACGAACATCAGCACCATCACGAGGAGGATCGCGGTGAACTGGCCACCGGGCAGGCCGTGCAGCATATTTTCGATGATTTCGTCACCGCCCAGCCCTCGGAACACGAGCGAGAAGAGCGCGGCGCCAATGAGGATGCCATAGATCATGCTTGTGATGCGAACGGTGGAGCGCATCACCTCGCCCAAAACGCCATTCTTCTGCGTCTTGAACAGGGCGAACCCCAACCCGGCGGTGAAGAGCGCTGTCAGCAGGATCGCGAGATAGAAGGCAATCTTGTCTGCCGTCGGTACCACATCGCGTGCCATACGCAGGTCCGCATAATTGGCGATGGCCAGAAGCCCGAGAAGGGCGATGAGGGTTGCGATCACGATGGTCCGCATACGGGCTTCGAGCCGTGCGGCACCAAGAAGGATCGCGCCAATGGCGCCAACAGATGCTGCCTCTGTCGGTGTCGCAACGCCAGTGAGGATCGAGCCAAGCACCGCAACAATAAGCACCAGGGGCGGCAAAAGGGTCAAGAGCAGGCGGCCATAAAAGGCGGTGTCCAGCTTCTGGCCTTCCTCAGTTGGAATAGCCGGGCTTGCTTCAGGCTTCAGCACCGCGACGATCACCTGATAAACGATATAGAGGCCCACAAGCACCAAACCCGGCAGCAGCGCACCGGCGAACAGTTCACCGGCGCTCATGGGGGTTGGCGAGAAATTCCCCTGGCTGAGCTGGGCTTGCTGCCACGCGCTTGAAAGGACGTCTGCCAGCAGGATCAGCACGATGGATGGCGGAATGATCTGCCCGAGCGTACCGGCGGCGGCGATCGACCCGGTGGCGAGGGACGGATTGTAGCCACGCTTTAGCATGGTTGGCAGACTTAAAAGCCCCATGGTCACGACCGTGGCGCCTACGATGCCTGTGGAGGCCGCCAGAAGCGCACCCACGATGGTAACGGATATGCCAAGGCCGCCACGCAGGGGGCCGAACAGCCGCCCCATGTTCTCAAGCAGGTCTTCGGCAACATTGGACTTCTCAAGCATCACACCCATAGCCACGAAAAGTGGTACGGCGAACAGAAGCTCGTTCCGCACCACATTGCCGAACAGCCGGTTAGGCAGGATTTCAAGGAAGGTGGCATCCAGCGTGCCAGTGCTGATACCGATCAGGCCGAACAGCAGCCCCGTGCCGCCAAGCGTGAAGGCCACAGGAAAGCCAGAGACCAGGAACCCGACAAGCACCAGAAACATGGAAGCGGTGAGGACAATCGACATATCCATGACTTAGGTCCTCCGCATCAGGTGGTTGCCGAAGCGAATGAGGTCAGCAACCGCGTGAAGCGACAAGGTCAGCGCAAACAACAGCAGGGTGGACTTCAGGATGTAGACAAACGGCAGGCCGGAGGCTTCCACGCTGGTTTCCCTGATAGCCCAACTGTCAATTACATAGGGCAGAGCCGAGATCCAGAAGAGGATCAGGAAGGGCACCAGAAGGAACAGCGTGCCACAGAAATTGACCATCGCCTGACCGCGTTTGCTCATCCGGCTGTAGATGATATCCACCCTGACATGGCCGTCCTTAACGGCAGTGTAACCGGCACCACCCAGGAACATCATGGCGTTGATATACTGCAGGCTTTCCTGCAACTGGATACTGCTGATTGAGAAGACATAGACCATCAGCACAACAGCAAATTGGACAAGAACAAGCGCCATCGGCAGAACAGCCATTACGTGGCCGCTCTTTTCCTGAAAGGCGTCAAGCGCCGCAACAACCCTGGCTGTCATCGTGGCGTTATTCCTGGATCAGGCTGCGGGCGTGGGCGAAGGCCTGCTCAGAGATAGCACCCCACCGAATGCCCCCCTTGCGTGCTGTCTCGAAGCTTTCATACACACGTGCGGTAATGGCATCAGATTTCGCGGCATCAGCCAGCACTGTGGCTGAAATCCGCCCAAGCTCACGGAGGATGTCGTCGCTGAATCGTTTCAGTTTCACGCCGTGATCGTTGATCAGGGTCTCAAGCGCGCGTGCGTTGCCGGCCGTGAACTCGGCATACATGATATCGTTTTCGGCAGCGGAAGCTGCGCGGATGATTTCCTGCTCTTGCGGGGTCATGTCTTCCCACAGGGCCTTGTTCAGTCCCAGCGACAGCGACGTGCCGGGCTCATGAATGCCCGGGTAATAATAATTCTTCACAATGGAATGGAACCCGAACGCCAGATCATTCCATGGGCCGATCCACTCGGTGGCATCGATATTGCCCTGGCTCAGTGCCTGGAAGATCTCACCGCCCTGTTTGGTGACCGGAGCAGCACCCACACGTTTCAGGACTTCGCCGCCCAAGCCCGGCATGCGAATTCTCAGGCCCTGAAAGTCTTCAAGGCTGTTGACATCCTTCTTGAACCAGCCGCCCATCTGGACGCCAGTATTGCCCGCGAGGAAAGGTTTGATACCGAAACCGCCAGATAGTTCGTCCCACAGTTCCTGGCCACCTTCAAAGCGAACCCAGGCATTCATTTCAGAGGCTGTCATCCCCATGGGGACAGCGGCGAAGAAGTTGAATGCCGGTGATTTGCCCTGCCAGTAATATTCGGCTGCATGATACATGTCGGCCTTGCCCTGGCTGACCGCATCGAAGCCGCCCAGCGCGCCAACCAGTTCACCCGCGGCATAGACCTTCACCTTGATGTTGCCATCAGACAGAAGCTCAATGCGCTTGGCCAAGCGTTCAGCGCCTGTGCCCAGGCCCGGGAAATTCTTGGGCCAACTGGTAACCATTTTCAGCTGGCGTTGTTTGGTTATCACACCGGGTGCACCGCCAGCGGTAGATTTCTGGCCACTGTCGCAGGCAGCCACAACGGCTGCCGCGCCCATCAGGCCCGCGCCGCGCAACAGATTACGACGGTTCAGTGCTGTCTCTTTTGGCGTAGAAACCGTGTTCTTTGACGGGCCTTTCGCTGGCTGGTTCTTGGCATCGAAACGCACGTGATACTCCCCTAACTTTGATCTTGGGCACCCTCCCGGTGAGTCGCCGGCGCTCAGTATAGAGCGCCCGCCATGCAGGGCAAGCATAGTTGGGGTCAAATCATTGGGAAGTCAGGGAAAAGCAGCTTATTTGCCCAGCTCGTCTTCGGTGAGTTCGTACCAGCCATTCTGGCCCAGCCGTTCCAGAGGGCGGAAGCGCCCCTTGTAGCTCATTTTTGGGCTACTTTTCACCCAATAGCCCAGGTAGACGTGCGGGTGATTCGCACTACGGGCCCTGTTGATGTGGTCAAGGATCAGGTGGGTACCCAGGCTTCGGTGAGGCTCTGATGTATCGAAGAAGCTGTAGATCATCGAGTAGCCGTCCGAGAGTTCATCTGTCAGCGCAACGGCCATCAGTTTGCCGTCAATGGCACGGCGGTATTCAACCAAAATTGTGGGTACCGGGCTGGTTTCAACCATGTCACGATATTCATCTGCCGTCATGTCGGCCATGGTGCCATCGGCATGACGCGTGTTCAGGTAGGCTTGCAGCAGGTCATACTGTTCGTCAGTTACCAAGGGTGGGCGAACTTCCGACTTGAGGTCGCTGTTTGCGCGGGCAACCCGCCGGTGCGAACGGGAAAGGCGAAAATCCTTGGCCCTGACGCGCACGGAAACGCACTCAGAGCAGCCCTCGCAGGCAGGGCGATACACCACAGATTGACTACGGCGGAATCCAACGCGGCCGAGCGCTTCGTTCAGCGCCGCAGCATCAGGCCCCCTAAGTTCTGTGAAAACCTTACGCTCCGTCTTGCCATCAAGATACGGGCACGGCGAAGGCGCTGTGACATAAAACTTAGGAAATTGAAGACCTTGATCGGTCATTGGCCCATGGCCTCCTTTCTACAGGAGATCATAATACCACGGAACAAACAGCGTAAAGGTTAACCAGACCACAAAAATTAGCGGTGTCCCAACCCGAAGAAAATCGACAAAGCGGTAGTGCCCTGGCGCCATGACGAGGAGGTTGGTCTGGTAACTCATTGGCGTTGCAAAACTGCAGTTTGCGCCGAAGATAACCGCAAGCAAAAATGGCATCGCGGGGACGCCCAGTTCATGGGCAACAGAGACGGCAATCGGCGTGAACAAGACGGCTGTGGCGTTATTCGACAGCACGTTGGTCAGGACTGCGACGAGCAGGAAGAAACCAGAGAGGATTACCCACACAGGGGCCCCCATAAGGGCTTCGATCATGGTATGGGCAAGCCAGGAAGCGCCGCCGGTTGCCTGCATGGCGGTGCCGAGGGCGAGGGCGGCACCCACAATGGTGAAGACGCGCCGGTCGATGGCACGCGCAGCCTGCCGTACGTTCAGGCAACGGGTGATCATCATCAAGGTGGCGCCCAGTAGGGCCGCAACCACGATCGGGAAAATCTCCAGGGCGGCTGTCACCACCACACCGGCAAAGATGGCAAGCGCGCGCCACGCGAATTCCTGCATGGGAACATCGCTGGCAGAACTTTCCATCAACATCACATCGCGGTTGTCGCGAAGTGCCAGAACGTTCGTCCGGCTGCCCATGATCAGCAGCACGTCGCCTGCCTCCAGCCGAAGCGCAGAGAGGGCGGCGCGAATCATACGGCTACGGCGCTGGACGCCAAGCACAGAACAGCCGGTTTCCGCACGGAAACCGGTTTGTGCCAGTGTCCTGCCGTCCATCCGGGATGCAGGTGCGATAACGGCCTCGGCAATGACACGTCGTTCGCCGGCTTTGTCGTCAACGTCTTCGCCTTCGGCGGAGGAGACCAGTTCGGGTGACGCATTCAGTAGTTCTGTCATGACCGACCGTGTTGCGGCCACCAGCACAATGTCACCCGTCTGCAGCGTGATGTCGTCATAGGGCGGCAGCAGCTTTTCGGTACCGCGCTGGATCATCCGTACCGTGACTTCCTTCAGCCCGGGGAACATGCCCGCAATGGCGCTTTGACCGACGAGGCCATTGTCAGGGGTGAGCTCCATCTGGAACAGGAACTGTTTACCGCCGCCGCTGGCCATGCGTTTTGCAAGGCTTGCACGGTCAACGAGCAGGCGCGGTGCGATCACGATTACATAGAAAAAGCCCACCGCTGCAAGCACAGCGCCAGGCACGGTGAAATCAAAGAAGCCGATGGTATCGCCGCCGGTTTGTTCAAACGCGCCAATCGCCAGCAGGTTGGTGGAGGAACCGATTTTGGTCATGTTGCCACCAAGGATGGCAGCGAAGCTCAGGGGCATCATCACCATGGCGGATTTCTTGCCCATCCTGTCGGCCAGGGCCGCGAGAATAGGGATGAAAATCACCACTACAGGCGTGTTGTTCATGACTGCCGAGATCAGCATCACAATGATCAGGCATGCGATAATGACGAGCCCTGGAAAATTCTTGCCCCATTTAACCATCAGGCGGGCAGGACTGTTGAGGGCGCCGGTTTGAACCAGGCCCTGTCCCGTCACAAGCAGCGCCATGATGGTAATGAGCGCCGGATCGGCGAAACCCTGCAGGAGATCCCGCGTTGTGACGAGAGAGTTACCGCTTGGTCCCACAAGAGGCAGGACCTCGAAGACAAACAGCAACATGGCGATCGTTGTGATGGAGGAAATTTCGAGCGGAATGCGGTCATAGGCATAGGCCACAATCGCCCCAAGGACGATGGCAAACGTCAGCCACATCTGGATGGTTGGTTCAATTAATTCCATAAGAGTACCAAATACCTATGCTCAATTGTTGCTGGATGCCCGCACTTGGGCAGCCCCCCTCGGAAAGAGAAGAGTGTTACAGAGGAGCCCCATCGGGGACAAGTCAAAAGATGAGCGAAAATCTATTGTAGTGGGGCTGGAGTGACCGGCGCCTTATTCGGAACCGGTCAGATTTGGTGGCACCACCGGCGCTTCGCGAAGCACCAGGACTGTGATGCGTCGGTTCTCGGTGCGATTTGGTTGGTCAGGGTACAGGGGGTCAGTCCCCGCCTTGCCGACAACCTCGTAGAAACGGTCCTGGGTGACGCCGGAATTGTCCAGCACACGGCGCGCGGAATTGGCACGGTTGGAACTTAGTTCCCAGTTGGTTTCACCGTTAGGCCCAACGAAAGCCCCACCATCGGTGTGCCCCTGGATCGTCACGCGGTTGGGCAGTGTTTGGATGGATTTGCCAATTTCGGCCAGAAGCTTGCGGGCAAAATCATAAAGCTCATCGGTGCCGCTCTTGAACATGGCGCGGCGATCCTTGTCCAGAAGCTGGATTTTCATCCCGTCTTCGGTGATTTCCATGATCAGCTGGTCTGACATGTCAGCCAGGTCAGGCGATTGCTGCATCGCAAGGCGCAGTTGTTCCTGCATCTGTGCAAAGGCTGCGTCCTCCTGCGCCTGGAGGTTCTTCACGGATCGGTCATTGGGGAAATTCGGGTCCCCGCCGCCTTCGTCGGTCTGACCGCGCTTGTCGCCGTCCGTCGGCCCGCTTTGTGGTGGGCCGGGAACGGTGATGGCCACCACGGGCGAGGGGTTGTTGCCGATTTTGTCACTCGATGGTGCGTTTACGGCGTCAGAACCGGTCCGTCCGGACACAGCCGCTGTTGTTGGTGAGAAATAGTCTGCGAGGCCCGCCAGCGTTTCAGGTGGGGCCACGTTCAAAAGCCACAGCAGCATGAAGAAGGCCATCATCGCGGTCGTGAAGTCGGCATAGGCCACTTTCCAGGCACCACCATGGTGGCCGCCTGCCTGCACCTTTTTGACCTTCTTGATAATCGGCCTTGCGTTTTCGTCGTCCGCCACTCTTGTCTCCCGCCAGCACCTGGCTGCTCAAATCCGCTTCACACGATAGTGCGTTCAATTCCCGCTGTTAAGGATAAAGTGCAAGGTTAAGCATATGGTTAACGCGCCGGCATCAGTTTCAGCACATGCTTGCTGTCACTGGGCACGACCTCATTCGTTTTAATGGTGAAATAGGTCCCGTCCCGCCAGAGGGGGAACAGATCGTCATAATGGTCCGACAGCGGATTGCCCGATTGGCCCGTGGGGTGCGCATACAGCGACTGGTCCAGGTCTGACAGGTCAAATATACCGCGATAGCTCGGCCCGAAGGTCGATTGGTTCAAGGTGCCGTCGGCCTGGCTGACGCCTGCAACATTGATGGTGTGCGTACTGCCGCCGATGGGGGTCCTGAGTTCAAAAAAATCTTTCAGGGCAGGGACTTGGCTGAAGGGCCTGTGGGACTGCACGAGGATATGATCGCTGCCCCAGCGCCAGCTTTTCCAGTCCGGCCCGTGTTTCGCTGCCAATTCTTCAACCGCTGCACCCATCGCTTGCGTGGCGAGAGTGAGGCACGTTTCGGTGGTGCCTTCGGTCTCAACGTTGTCGCACCACTTCAGGGCGCTGACGCGATCGAGCGGTGGTTGCTCATAATAGGCCGGAGCGATCTTTGTGCGCTTGATGTCTGACCAGAAGAGGGTGCTTTTGATCAGGCGCGTGCGCAGGCGCTTGAAGTCACCATACATGTCTCCCAGTTCATCAGCCATCAATGCTGCCTGATAATGCCTGAGCCAATTATAGAAAATGAGGGGCTCGGGCCTGTCGGCAGCCATGGTGCCGTCCCATGATGCCAGCATCTTCGCGATTTCCTGGTGTTCAGGATTGCTGCCGACAGCCGCGGCGACAAGCGGCGCCAGTTCGCGAACCATGTCGGACGTTATGTCCTGCTGAACGGTCTTGAAGCTCGCAAGGTCGTGCTTATCCGTTGCTTCAAGAAGATGCCTGATGCGGTTGCCGCGATAGGGTTGGGCCCAGTCGCGGGTCATATAATAGGGATAATCATCCCCGACGATCCGCTCGTTGGCGGTGGCGATGATGCCGCCGTCCGGATTGAACCGGGTGGGCAGCTTGTCATAGGGCACAAAGCCCTGCCAATCATATTTTGCCAGCCAACCTGGAGAGGGAAGACGCCCCATGACCTCATTGTCCGGATGCCTGATGGGGACAAGGGCGGGCGCGTAATATCCGATGTTACCGCTGGTGTCGGCGAAGACCATGTTCTGCTCAGGGCCGAAATAGAAGCGCCCGGCCGCTTTGAAGCTTTCAAAAGTTTTGCTGTGCGCCAGGGCCAGCAAGCCCCGGACCGCTGTATCTTCCTTCTGCAAAGCCGTCCACTGCAGCGCCAGCACATAGCCTTCGCGCTTGAATTCGGTCGGTGAAGAAAGAGCGTCATCCATGACCGGGCCATGTCGCGTTTCGTGCACCTTCAGGAGCACGTCTGGCGCGCCCTTCACTTTGATCAACTCGTTGCGGATGGTGAATGGCGCCGGGCCGTCAGGCGTCAGGTAGCTATCATCCCCCACCAGCTTTTCGATAAAGAAATCCTGCACGTCAGGCGCCGTATTGGTGAAACCCCAGGCGATCCTGTCGTTGCGGCCCAGGATGATGGAGGGCGACCCCGGGAAACCCACGCCCACAAGGTTGGCGCCGGTCGTGTTGTTATGCAGCCGCAGCAGGTACCAGATGCTCGGCGTGGTCAGCCCCAGGTGAGGATCATTGGCCAGAAGCGGTTTGCCGCTTTTGGTGCGATCGCCGCTGATCACCCAGTTGTTGGAGCCAATGCCTTCGGGCAGTTCCCCGCCGATCATGGCGATGGTCTTTTCCAGGGGCAGGGACGCGTAGATGGTGTCCATATCCGGGAACGGCGGCTCACTGTCGCCGGGATAGGTTGGATAGAGGCTGTGCAACTGGTCAGGCGTGAGTTTGGTGAGGAGGCGGGCGCGGGCCAGCTCCTGGCGCATGTTGCCTGAGAGGCTGAGCCACATCATTTTCTGCCAGACAAGCGTGTCGACCGGGCTCCAGGGCTCCGGCGTGATGCCGACAATCAGGAATTCTGGCGGCAGCGCACCCTTGTGTGTGCTCAGGTAGGCATTGACACCGTCAGCATATGCCTGCAGGGCGGCACGCGTGTCGGTGTCCAGCTTGTCCCAGGCTGAGGCGGCGCGGTCAGCGAAGCCGAGCGTGCGAAAATACCTGTCGATGCTGAGTGTATCCGGCCCAAGCATTTCAGACAGGCGGCCGAGGCCCGCGCGGCGGCTCATTTCCATCTGCCACAGGCGGTCCTGGGCATGGACATAGCCTGTGGCGAAAAACAAGTCATGGTCGCTATCGGCTGAAATATGCGGCACACCGTGCGCGTCCCGTGCGATGGTGATCGGCGCATTCGGGCCAGCAAGCTCGATGGTGCCATCCAGCAGGGGGAGGCTGCTCCTGACCCAACCAATCCCGATCAATATAATTAGCGCGACGATCCCTGCGATAGTCGTCAACCAGACCTTTATGCTGCTCATTTTGCTTCCCTGTCCGTCTTATTATTGGACACCTGTTGTTTCCCAACCTAAACAGGGTCCTCAATCTTCACTAACCATGTTGGACTGATGAGTCCAGTTTCGGAGGCGCGTATGGCAAATGTAGCATTTATAGGACTCGGCGTGATGGGATATCCCATGGCCGGACACCTGGCGAAAGCCGGGCACAATGTAACGGTTTATAACCGCACAGGCGCCAAGGCCGAGCAGTGGGTGGAAGACTATGCAGATATAGAAGGTGTGGAGCTGTTCGCGGCCCCAACGCCCGCCGGTGCCGCCGCAGACGCTGATATCGTGTTTGCCTGCGTTGGCGCAGACAAGGATGTTGCTGAGGTCTGTGTGGGAGAGGGAGGCGCTTTCGCGGCCATGAAGCAAGGCGCTATTTTCGTTGACCATACGACAGCGTCAGCAGAATGCGCGCGTGCCATGGCTGCCGCAGCCAAGGAAGCTGGGATCGGCTTCATCGATGCACCTGTCTCTGGCGGTGAGGCCGGGGCGGTCAACGGTGCGTTGACGGTGATGTGTGGTGGCGACACTGCAACATTCGAGCGCGCGGAACCCGTCATGCAGGCTTATGCCAAATCGGTAAAGCTTCTGGGCGAGGCAGGGTCTGGTCAGTTGGCCAAAATGGTCAACCAGATCTGTATTGCCGGTGTGGTGCAGGGACTTTCCGAAGCGCTGCATTTTGCCATGGAAGCCGGGTTGGACGCCAAAGCGGTTGTTGATGTGATCAGCAAAGGCGCCGCGCAAAGCTGGCAGATGGAAAACCGGGCGTCCACCATGATTGACGGCGAGTTCGACTTCGGTTTTGCGGTCGACTGGATGCGCAAGGATCTGGGTATCGTTCTTCATGAAGCGAATAGCATGGGCGTTTCACTGCCGCTGACGGCCCTTGTGGACCAATTCTATTGCGATGTGCAGAAAATGGGCGGAAATCGCCAGGATACATCAAGCCTGATCCGCCGCTTCTGCGGTTGAAGGCTTTGACAACAATAGGTTAGCGAATACAAGGGTGCGTATATGCTGCGTGCCCTTGTTTTTTAATTTTTCATAGCTATACTATAGGGGGTATAGTATAGGAGACTTGATATGATTGCAGCGTCAGACAGGAAAGCCATGAAAGCCCGGTTGGCCAGAATTGAAGGCCAGTTGCGTGGCTTGCAGAAGATGATGGACGCCGAAGAGGCTGATTGCATGAAAGTGGCGCAGCAGATGTCAGCCGCCCGCAAGGCGCTCGACAAGGCCGCGCACACAATGCTGGCCTGCATGGTCAAGGAGCACATGCAGGGTACGCTATCAGGCGATGAAGACATGGATATCGAGACATTGATTGGCAAATACGCCTAAGGAGTTTGGATTATGAAAAATTTGAAAACAATTTCGGCGCAAGCCTTCAAGGACGCGTATGACGCAGGTGAATGCAAAACAGTTGTGGATGTCAGGACTGGCGCAGAATATCAGGCGTGCCACGTTAAGGGCGCTGAACTCTTTCCGTTGCAGGAATTGAAGCCTGCGGAACTGGTGAAAGCCATTGAGGGAGGTAATACGCCTCTTTATGTGCTCTGTAAGGCAGGTGGGCGCGCAAAGAAGGCTGCAGAAGCCATCGCCCCCCCACACTGACCGTGACGTTATCGTGGTTGAAGGCGGTACGGACGCTTGCGTGAGTAGCGGCTTGCCGGTCAACAAAGGCAAAGATGTCATGTCGCTAGAGCGTCAGGTGCGCATTGCAGCGGGTGCTCTTGTTGTAATCGGCGTTGCGCTTTCGAAGACTGTGGCGCCCGACTTCATCTGGCTCTCCGGTTTCGTCGGTGCGGGTCTGATGTTCGCAGGGATCACCGATACATGTGCCATGGGTATGCTTATTGCGCGCATGCCTTGGAACAAGGGCTAGACGGGCAATCAATGCTATAGAGGCATCTCAGGGAACACTTCCTGGCTGTACCAGCTTGGTAATGCCGCTTTTTCCTTGACTTCAGGCGGGGTTTCCCATATTCCCCGCCCGTTACTGAATGGTTCTGGCAATAAAGCTAAGAACCGCGCGGGCACCATAGTGCACTGGTTTTCGGACAGCACACCGCCCGTGGCGCTTATTTGAAAGGAGCGATTCGCATGTCCAAGCGTATCCAAGCGAAATATAAAATTGACCGCCGTATGGGCGAAAACATCTGGGGCCGTGCCAAGTCTCCAGTGAACACCCGTGAATACGGTCCAGGTCAACACGGTCAGCGCCGTAAAGGCAAACTGTCTGACTTCGGTATCCAGCTGCGCGCCAAGCAGAAGCTCAAGGGCTACTACGGCAGCATCTCCGAGAAACAGTTCCGTCGTTACTATGACGAGGCTGTACGTCGCCGCGGCGACACCGGTGAGCACCTGATCGGCATTCTCGAGTGCCGTCTGGACGCAATTGTTTACCGTGCGAAGTTCGTACCGACCGTGTTCGCTGCACGTCAGTTTGTGAACCACGGCCACGTTCTCGTGAACGGCAAGCGCTGTAACATTCCTTCCCGCCTCCTGAAGGCTGGTGACGTTGTGGAAATTCGTGAGAAATCACGCAACATCCCAATGGTTCTGGAAGCAGCACAAAGCCCAGAGCGCGAAGTTCCTGAATATGTATCTGTTGATGGCCACAAAGCTACGTACGTTCGCATTCCTGCGCTCGACGAAGTGCCATACCCAGTGATCATGGAACCGAACCTGGTGGTGGAATTCTACTCCCGTTAATTTTTACGGGTCTGGACATTTCAGGAAGGCCGTCCGGCATATGCCGGGCGGCCTTTTCTCTTGCAGTGGGCAGGCACAAATCAAGGGAAAATCATTGTCTCTGGCGGACGTGCCTTTCCGATGCGACAGCTTGTATCTTGGCGGGCGCACGGGGATCGGCTAAACAGGCTTCAGAAGTTTAGGGGATAATGTGTGGCACAATCACTTCATGAACTATGGCAGCAGGCGCAACAGGCCCAGAAACAGGGTGACCTGGAGCAGGCAGAGACCCTGCATCAGGAAATTGTGGGCCGCAAACCCGATGCCCTGCCATCCTGGCAGTTCCTGAGTGCCCGTGCCGCCAGCCGGGGTGATTTTGCCAAAAGCGCGCATGCCATCCGTAATTACCTGAAGGTGGATAACCTGTCGGCTGAAGGATGGCGGTCACTGGGGGTCGCTGAAATGCAGCAGGAACATTTTTCTGCGGCACTTGAGGCTTTCAAGGAAGCGTTCAAGCTTCAGCCCGGGGCATTGGCCAATCTTGTGTATTTGGGCGGCGCAGCTCAAAAGGCTGGCGACAAAGGGCTCGCGGCTGATTGTCTGTCGCTGGCACTTCAGGGCATGCCTGTGGCTGATATCCAGTCGGGCAACAGCAAGGTAGAGCCGATGCTGCGGTCCATCCTGATGGACGCTCCGGCCTTTCTGGAAGACTATGTCAAAGGCTTGGTTTTTGGGGATGTGGCGCATGACGGTCACCTGCGAGGTGCCCGCTGGCGCTTCCATGAGATTGCGGAGCCCGAATGGAATGATCCGATGCAAAGGCCGGAACGGCTTTTCCTGCCGGCTCTGCCGCCGCAAGCCTGGTTCGATGGCGCTGATCTGCCTTGGACTGACACAATTGAGAACGCTTATGGCGACATTCTCGCTGAAGTAAGAGCCGCGCTGTCGCTTGACGATGCAACGCCTTATATCGCAGACCATATGGCGGAAGCGGATCACTGGAAAACGCTCGCGGGCAATAAGGACTGGGGCGCCATTCACCTCTATAACGGTGGGACGCCGAACGACCGCATTCTGGCAAAATTTCCTAAGACGATGGCGGCATTGGAAAAGCTGCCGCTTTGCCGCACAGGGGATCGGCCGGTTGAAGTGTTTTTCAGTCTGCTTCACCCCGGTATGCATATTGTACCGCATTGTGGCATGTCTAACGCGCGGCTGACGGTGCACCTGCCCATTGTTGTGCCTGAAGGCGGCAAATGCATGCTGCGCGCGGGTACCGAGACACGTGTGATGGAGGCGGGAAAACTGTTTGCCTTCGACGACACGTTCGAGCATGAAGCCTGGAACAAGTCTGACAGCTTGCGGGTAAACCTGATTTTTGAAGCCTGGAACCCTGCGCTGACCGCAGCCGAACAGCAGGAGCTCGCGGAAATCATGGATCGCTATGATCAGTGGTTCTCGGGCCGTGGGCGGCGGATGGCATTCCTTGGGACAACATTTGCCGAGGCGGCGCAGGCCGAAAAGCTGTTCCAGATAGCGGAAAAGGGTATCCGTTCTGGCGACGCCCGGGCTGCTGGGTCCCTCAAGCAAGTTCTGGCCTTGAGCCCCCGGCACAAGAAGGCACTGCACTATCTTGCGGATATGGCGTTCGATGCGGGTCGGGATGCTGAGGGCCTTGAGTATCTGCGGCGCTTGGGGGCGGAGATGCCGTCTCACGCCCCGACGCAATACCGGCTTGCGGTCGTCGAAGAGCAGATCGGGACGCCAGAGCGCACACAGGATGCCTACGCACGCTGCATTAAGGCGGCGCCGGGCAACATGCTGTCCTATCTTTATGCCGGATATTTCTTCGAAACACAGGGTAACGGAGAGATGGCGGCTGAGATCTATTCCCTGGGGGCAGACGTCGATGCCCGCATGACAACCCTCTATCGGCATGCTGACACCGATCCTGAAACTGCTCGCCGGTCAAAAGCTGCCTTTGACTGTATCGCGGCCAAGATGCAGAGCCTGCATGCTGCAGCAACCAAAGGCGCATCCCGCATCGCTGAAGCTACATGGGTTCAGCATGTCGAAGGGCCCGTGGGCTACCGGGAAGCCGATCAAAAGCCTCATGAGTTTTATATTCCAGGCATTAGGCCGCTCCGTTACCTGACACGGGATCAAATGCCTTGGGCCCAGGCTGTGGAAGCGGCCTCCGGCGAGATCAAGGATGAACTGTTGGCCGCATTGCCGCGTGCTGATCAGGATGGCAGGCCGTATCTGGACGCGGGCATGAATCTTGGTCCGGCGTTTGATCCGATCAACGGTACCATGAACTGGACCGCGATGGACCTGTACCGAGACGGCAGGCCCAATGAGGCGCTCATTGATGCCTTCCCGAAGACATTGAAGGCGCTGGAAGCTGCGCCTCTCGTGTGTGTGGGCGATGCGCCGTTTGAAGTGTTCTTCTCAATTCTGAAGCCGCACCAGCATATCCCGCCGCACTTTGGGCTGTCGAACCACGGGATTACAGTGCACCTGCCGCTTCTTGTACCCAATGACTGCCAAATACGTGTCGGGCAGGAATGGCGACCGTGGGTTGAGGGCGAACTGATCGCATTTGACGACAGCTTCGATCACGAAGCCCGGAACGACAGCGACGACCTTCGTGTGGTTCTGATTTTTGAAGTCTGGCACCCGGATCTTTCGAGTGAGGAAATTGAAGCCGTTCGGGCAAGTTTCGCCGCGCGGGCAAAATGGCTACAGGCGCGCCGCTTGCCTGATGCGCCAACAGAAGGGGAGAAAAACTGATGCAGTTGCGCAGCGTAAAGGACAGCGACCGGGACGGCCTGATTGCCCTGATCGGCGGGATTTTCAGCGAGTATGAGGGCGTTTACCTCGAGCCTGATGATCTGGATTCCGACCTTCAGGCCTATGCCTCCTATATGGACAGCATCGGTGGTGAAGGCTTTGTGGTGGACGGGGATAATGGCGACCTGCTTGCCTGCGTTTCCTATGCGCCCCTTGAAGGCTCGCGCTTCCAGCTCAAGCGCATCTATCTGTCGCAAGGCCTGCGCGGCTCGGGCATGGGGCTGAAGCTCCTGCATTTTGCCGAAGACAAGGCCCGCGCGCGTGGCGCGACTGAGATGGAATTGTGGTCAGACACCCGCTTCACCCGGGCGCACCGCTTCTATGAGCGCGAAGGCTACGTGAAGCAGGCCTATACGCGTGACTTGAACGACAGCTCCAATACTACAGAATATTGCTTTATCAAGGCGCTTTGACGTCAGCGATCAGGGCTTCGAAGCGTTCGATGGCCTCAGGCCGCCAAACATCGGCTTTGCGGTAATATTCGGGCATAACCGGCGCGCCTTCTTCCAGCGTTACCCATGGTTGTTTGCTGCTGGTGAAAATATGCACGTCCGGGGGCAGGGCTGAAGGGTCATCAAGGGTGCCCACGCGCACGAAGGACATCTGCTCGCCCATGCCTGCATAGTGGCTCCACAGCGTCACCAGGCACTCGGGGCATTTGACCAATATCTGGCCCTTGCCGCTGTTGCTTGGAACCTCAACCCTTGCCAGCCCACCCTTCAGCACCTCCATCCGGTCACTTTCGATCAGGGCATTGAGCGCAAAGGACGCGCCACTCTCCCGCTGGCACCAGGAACAGTGGCAGCAGTGCACCACAAGGGGGACAGATATCATGCGGAACCGCACCTGGCCGCACGTGCAGCCGCCGTCGTGATGCGTTTGGTCGGTCATATGGACTATCCCCTTGGTCTGATCCGGATGAGGCCACTATAGGCGGGTGCAGGCTTTCGTACAATCCTGACCAATCTGTTCTTGATCGCGCCGCCCAACAGGCGTAAACCGGGGGCCTACACACCTGTGTTCCGAGGGGAGCCTGAGTGCCAATGAGGGCGCATATGGGCTGAGAGTTCGCAAGTCTGCGGAGACCCTTAGAACCTGATCTGGCTAACACCAGCGAAGGAACGGAGCTTACCAATGCCTGATACAGCCAATACCGATTTCAAAATTACCACGGGTCCGATTTCCGGCTCGAAGAAAATCTATGTGCGGAGCGAGAACGACCCATCCGTGCGTGTGCCGATGCGCGAGATCCACCTGCACCCAACGGCGAACGAAGTGCCCGTGCGCGTCTATGACACGTCTGGCCCTTACACAGACCCTGCAGCCGAGATTGACATCTACAAGGGCCTGCCGGAGCTCCGGAAAGAATGGATTCTTGCCCGCGGTGACGTGGAAGAATATGAAGGCCGGGACATCAAGCCGGAAGACAACGGCAATGTGGAAGACAAGTACCTGGCGCCCGAGTTCCCGGTGAAGAAGCGCCCGCTCAAGGCCAAGGAAGGCATGAATGTCACCCAGATGCACTATGCCCGCAAAGGCATCGTGACGCCTGAGATGGAATTCGTGGCCGTGCGCGAAAACCTGGGCCGCAAGATGCAGGCCGAGAATCTTGAGCGCTCCGGTGAAAGCTTCGGTGCTGAAATCCCGGATTATATCACCGGCGAATTCGTGCGCTCCGAGATTGCCCGTGGCCGCGCGGTGCTGGTGAACAACGTCAACCACCCGGAAAGCGAGCCACAGATCATCGGCCGGAACTTCCTGGTGAAGATCAACGCCAACATCGGTAACTCAGCCGTCTCATCCTCGATCGCCGAGGAAGTGGACAAGATGGTCTGGGCCACGCGCTGGGGCGCGGACACGGTGATGGACCTCTCGACCGGCCGCAACATCCACAACACCCGCGAATGGATCATCCGCAACTCGCCGGTTCCCATAGGCACCGTGCCGATCTATCAGGCGCTTGAGAAAGTGGACGGCATCGCCGAAGACCTGACGTGGGAGATTTACCGCGACACGCTCATCGAGCAGTGCGAGCAGGGCGTTGACTATTTCACCATCCACGCGGGCGTGCGCCTGCCGTTCATCCACCTGACCGCCAAGCGCGTGACCGGCATTGTGTCCCGCGGCGGCTCGATCATGGCCAAATGGTGCCTGGCGCACCATAAGGAAAGCTTCCTCTACACCCACTTCGAGGACATCTGCAAAATCCTGAAGCAGTATGACGTGGCCTTCAGCCTTGGTGACGGCCTGCGCCCGGGCTCCATTGCGGACGCCAACGACGAAGCCCAGTTCGCCGAGCTGCGCACGCTCGGCGAGCTCACGAAAATCGCGTGGGAACACGATGTGCAGGTCTTTATCGAAGGCCCGGGCCACGTGCCGATGCACAAGATCAAGGAAAACATGGAAGAGCAATTGAAGCACTGCCATGAAGCGCCTTTCTATACGCTTGGCCCGCTGACGACCGATATCGCACCGGGTTATGACCATATCACGTCAGCCATCGGCGCAGCGCAGATCGGCTGGTACGGCACGGCGATGCTGTGCTACGTGACGCCCAAAGAACACCTGGGCCTGCCTGACCGCAACGATGTGAAGGAAGGCGTGATCACCTACAAGCTGGCGGCCCACGCCGCTGACCTGGCGAAAGGCCACCCCGCGAGCCAGATCCGTGATGACGCGCTTTCCCGCGCGCGCTTCGAGTTCCGCTGGGAAGACCAGTTCAACCTGAGCCTCGACCCGGACCGTGCCCGCGATTTCCATGACCAGACCCTGCCGAAGGAAGCCCACAAGGTGGCGCACTTCTGCTCCATGTGCGGGCCGAAGTTCTGCTCGATGAAAATCACCCAGGACGTGCGCGACTATGCCGCCAAGAAGGAAGAGGCTGAGACAGGCATGAAGCAGATGTCGGAAGAATTCGCCAAACGCGGCGCCGACCTTTACCTGCCCGCTGACGAGGTTGAAGCGGCGGAATAGGGCAAGTGCATCTGTCACCCTGAACTTGTTTCAGGGTCCATAGAAATTCAAAAAGGCGGTCCTTGTGGCCGCCTTTTCCTGTTAAACGGTCTGAATGCCGTGGCGTTGCGGATTGTGCCGCTCGCCCATCACAAATATGTGTCCGCAACTAACCCCAAGTTTTATGGCCGCCTTTAATTCATCCGGCTATGGTCTGCTCACGTAGACCTATTTTGAATTAATTGAGAGGGGGACTTTCATGAAAACTTTCTTCAAGGCCGCTGCGGTAGCAGTGTCACTTGGTGGCATGCTTGCAGGCACTGCGTTGGCAGACCACCACGGCCACGATGCGTCAGCAAAGCTTGACGCTGTCCTTGCCGCCCAGCCGGATGAGGCCAAGGCGCGCTACCAGTATCGCCACCCAAAGGAAACGCTTGAATTCTTTGGCGTCAAGCCGGGCATGACCGTGGCTGACACGCTGCCGGGCGCATACTATAGCCGCATCCTGTTGCCGTACCTGGGCGATGAGGGCGCGCTGATTGGCGTGCAATACTCACTGGCGCACCGCTCGATCGACTGGAAGGGCGACGCGGAGAAGCTGGCGCACCACAAGGCATGGCCCGTGCGCTTCACGGCGTCAGCCGAAGACTGGCGCGGCGGCAGCAAAGCTGACATCAGCGCCCATCTGTTTGGTGATTTCCCGGCCTCGATGGACGGCACGGTCGATGTTTTCCTGATGGTGCGGGCAACCCACCATCTGCACAAGCACGAGGGTGCAGGCGGCACGCTAACGGGCGCGCTCGCGGACATTATGCGTGTGTTGAAGCCTGGCGGCACGCTTGGCATCGTGCAGCACCGCGCGCCCGAAGGTAACAGCGATGAATGGGCCAAGGGCTTTAATGGCTACCTGAAGCAGGATGCGGTGATCAAGGCCGTGACTGACGCGGGGTTTGAGTTCATCGAAGCGTCAGAAATGAACGCCAACCCGAAGGACCAGCCCACGGAAAGTGACTATGTCTGGCGCCTGCCGCCCGCGAACAAGGATGGCAGCAACGACCATATTGGCGAAAGCGACCGCATGACGCTGAAGTTCAAAAAGCCCGAGTAGGGGCGACAATAGTGGACGTCACCCTGAACTTGTTTCAGGGTCCATCTTTCGAGTGGATGTGCGGTTGATAGGTTAAATGGATGCTGTTTGCGAAGCTGGCGGTACGCCAACCAAGTTCAGCATGACAAATAAAGAAAAGGCGGTCCCTGTGGCCGCCTTTTCTTTATTTGCAGTTGTTGCTTCAAACTATTGAGACACTATCAGTTGCGCAAAATCGCGCCAATTTTGCTGAAAGCCAGGGCAGTTGCTCTGATCTTATTCGGCGCGATAGAAAATGAGCGATGACGGTGGGAACCCCATCGGCGGTCCCTCTTGTATTCATGATGACCTAGGCGACTGTGGTAAAGGAATAATGCTTAGCACCAATAGAGTTTTTGTATGACTATTCCCTTGCCGATATCATCCTGGCTCGTATAGCGTGTTTCTATGCAATCGCCAAAGTTTCCATTGAAAGTAAAAGACCTGAGGCCTGTCGTTGAATCTGGCCTATTAAAAGTAATTTGGAAAAACAAGGTGCGTGAGGCGATGCGGCGTCAGCCAGTTCCTGATCCTGTTGAGAATCTGGACTTTCATGTAAGTCTTTCAACAGTATGTGCGGCCCTAGAGGCTGAAGTTTGTAACGGCAGCTACACGCCAAAGCCGCCAACCAGGTTTTTGACAGAAAAATCAAAAGGCTTGTGTCGTCAACTAGTTATCCCGAGTGTACGCGATGCACTAGTTCTGCAGGCATTGTCAGACGATATATGGAAAGAACTGCGTAAGCAGGCGCCAACAGGAAATGCGTTCTATGCGCCTAACGATCAAAAGTTCGCAAATGGCATTGGAGGACATATTGCGGAATATGACAGCCTAGAGGCTTGGCTAAAATTTCAGAAGGCAATTTTTGGGTTCGCCGAAACCAAGAAGTATATAGTTGTCACTGACATAGCCAACTACTATGACTTTATTCCTTATGAGCATTTACGGAACATTTTAGCAGATAAGGCAAGCGTGCGAGAGCATGCTCTCGACTTGCTGCTATTTGCCTTGTCGTCAATGCTTTGGCAACCAGACTATATGCCTCGCGTTCCCGTTGGGCTGCCTCAAATCGCTCTTGATGCACCAAGGTTGCTTGCTCATTGCTTTCTATTTGAAATAGATGCGTTGATGGTGAACCAGAAGAAGGTCGAATATGTCCGCTACATGGATGATATCGATATCGGTGTTGATTCATTGTCCGAAGCGAAAGAATCTCTTAGAGACTTAGACTTGGCCTTGCAAACCAGGCAAGTGCGATTAAACAGTGGAAAAACTAGGATTTTGACAGCTCAGGAGGCTAGCAGCTATTTTAAAATTATAGAGAATGAATCTCTCGATAATCTCTCAGACATGATTGATATTAAATCAGCACTGGGAATAAGCCTCTCACAAGAGAGGCAGCAGCTTTCCAACTTGTTTTCTAGATGGAAAGGCGATGGTACCTTTGAACATGGCAACGGGCAGAAAATCCTCAAAAGGCTAATCAATTTATCGAAGAAGGCGTCGTTCGCTGTAACCGCGACCAGAATACGCTGGATTTTAGCCGAATTCCCAGGGTTACGAGAAACAGCATTACAATGGTGGCGTGAGGGTAAAAAACCGCATGCGCAAATTCATGTTTTGAGAGAGTTTGTTAGCAACGGCCACCTAGTCGATGATGCATTTGTTATCAATATCTGCACTTCAATTGTCTCAGCCAGATTACCTTTTTCGAATCGTACTAAAGCAATAGTCAGAGAAATCGCTGGTCATATTGACCCCAGGAGTCCATGGGGTTTCTATGGACGTATTTGGCTGCTGTCGAAATATGCAGCCCCTAAAGAGGTCTTTCGCGTCATTGAGAATTACACATACACATGGGGAACAAGCCCTCAACTCGGGCGTTTAGTAGCCGGGGTATATCCATTATTAAAGTGTGCAGGGATTAATCCAAAAAAGCTAGAGGGCCTATTGGCTCGGTCGGGCCAGTCGGCTGGGAGGGAAGTGCTCGAATTTCATGAGAGTTTAGTGAGCGGAACCAAAGGTTACAAAAGTATTGAAGGTTTCCTGAAAGCGATCAATCCTTCGCTTCCGAACAAAGCGACACACTCAAAATTCTTGATGCTGATGAGCATAATGCAAAATCCTGATTTAAACGACGGCATAAAAAGTCAATTGAAGCTGAAACACAATACACTCTTAATGGATGGTTTTTATCGGAGGCTACTAAAGCAAGCTGAGGCTCCATGACCCAAGCGTGCAATTTGTCTAAAAGTTTGCTATAAGCGCCGTGGGGACAATAAGGGGACACTATCGGGGGGACATATGCCTGATATTCAATCTGACAAAGAGGCCCGGCGCGCGCTGGACAAGCAAAAGGCCATGGCTGTGGGGCTTGGCTGTTCGCTTGGGGCTGGTATTGGCTCGGCGCTTGGGGCTGGTTTCGGTGCCGTAATGAATGATTTGGCCGTTGGAATGCCGCTCGGGATTTCCATAGGCATGGGCCTTGGGGTGATGGGCGGGTCCATTTACGGCGCCATGCTGGAACGCCAGGCACGTGCCGACCAGCGCGACGATTAGGCGCATCAAACCTACTATGCCGTTTTCTTCCGGGCTGGTATTCTGGCTTTGTTAATCCGAAGCATTCAAGGCAGGGGGATGTATTGATGTCTGGGCAACTCAAAAGCTACACGGTGTGGGACCGCACAACACGCCTGTTCCACTGGATCAACTTCCTCAGCATCCTTGTGCTGATTGCCGTTGGGCTTGTCATCTATAACGGCAAGGCTTTCGGCCTGTCTGGTGAAGGCAAGGTCTTCGCCAAGGAACTGCATGTCTATGCGGGCTATGTATTTGCCATCAATCTGTTCTGGCGGCTCATCTGGGGCTTTATCGGCGGCACCTATGCCCGCTTCGGTCGGGTCCTGCCGTTCGGGAAGGGCTTTGGCGCTGACCTGAAGGCCTACCGGTCGGGTGAAAAAACAGCCTGGCTGGGCCACAATCCCATGGGGCGGTTGGCTGTAACGGCGCTGCTTCTCCTCCTGACCGTGCAAGCCGTGACAGGCTTGGTGCTGGCGGGCACGGATATCTATTTCCCGCCCTTTGGCGGCATGATCGCCGAATGGATCGCGGCAGACGGGGTGGACCCGGCGGCCTTGGTGCCTGGCGCAAAGGATATGGTTGACGCGGCGGCCTACCAGGACATGCGCGCGTTCCGTGGCCCCTTTATTGAGACCCATGAAATTGTTTTCTTTGTGCTGTTGGGGCTGATCGTGCTGCATATCGCCGCCGTTGTCTGGACCGAAATTCGCCATGGCGGCGGGATTGTTTCGGCCATGTTTACCGGGCGCAAGGTGTTTGCTGAAAAACCGGCTGACGCGGATGATTGATCTGGTTGCAGGGGGCCAAAGCTGAAAAAAAGGCGGCGCCAAGCAGGTGCCGCCTTTTTTGCTTTCTTTGCTGGAATTCTACCGGGAGACAAAGGGGTCTGAAAAGCGCTCGTCCGTCGCCATGCTTTCATCCGTCAGGGTGTTCAGGAAGGCCAGCAGGGCATCTTTTTCAGCCTGTGTCATATTCAGCCGCCTTGGCTGGCCGCCGGGGCCGCGCAGGCGCTGGTCCAGGTTCGGATTCGGCTGGACGCCGCTGTTGTAGAAGTCAATCACGTCTTCAAGGGTTGCAAACCGGCCGTCGTGCATATAGGGCGCTGTGATGGCAATGTTCCTCAGGCTTGGGGCCTTGAACTGCTTGTTGCCAGCACCGTCGTCGCCTGTGACGGTGATATCAAGGCCGTTGTTGTGGATGGTGTCTGAAATATGCCCGGGCGTGCCGTGACAGGCGGCGCATCCAAGGCTGCGGCCCGCGCGGTCACCGCCCTGGCCGAACAGCACCAGGCCCTCGATTTCCTGCGCTGTGAATACGGCCTCGAAATCCGGTGGGTTGCCGCCGCCCACAAAGGCGCTGTCAAACTTGGTGTCAGCGGAGACTATCGCGCGGACAAACTGTGCCAACGCCTTTGAAATGCGGTCGCTTGTTACCGTGTCGTCGCCGAAGGCGGCTTCGAACAACGGGCCATAATAGTCAGTTGCCTGCAGCTTGGTCTCCAGCGCTGTCAGGGTCATGCCCATCTCCACGCTGTCCTGGATCGGCATCAGCACCTGGTCTTCAAGTGTATTGGCGCGTTCGTCCCAGAAGAAATGCCCGCGTTCATAAAAGCGCGCATTCGCAAGCCCCATGGAGTGGCGGCCCGTGAGCCCACCGTCAAAGCCGGTTGAAAGCGTCGCGGGGTCGGAAAATCCGTTCGCCTGCTGGTGGCAGGACGCGCAGGCAACAGTATCATTGGCGGAAAGCTTCACGTCGTAAAACAGGACCCGGCCAAGCGTGGCACCGGCGTTGGTGATGGGGTTGTCTTCTGGCGTGTTGTCCGCGTCCCCAAGCCTTCCGCGCCGGTAATAGCCCGGGATGGTGGCGTTCGCATAATTCAGAAGCTCAGGTGGCAGCACAGGAGACGCCAACCGTTCACCCGCGGTGGCATCTGACACAACAAGCAGGAAGTCGTCGCGCGCGTTGACGCCTGATGGGTCGGTTGCCGTAACAACCACCAGGAAAGTCCCTGTTGACGCCAGCGTGCCTGCAAGCGCGCCGCCATCTGCGGCCAGGCCACTGTTTGCTGGTGTAACGCTGATAGTGTAGCTGAGCGCGTCACCATCGCCGTCACCGAACGTGGTGCCTCCCTGGGTGGTGTCATAGCTGAAACTTGCCCCCAGGCTTGCGCTCAGGTCTGAGTTTTCAACCACAACGAAGGGTGTGTTGTTCGCGGGTGTCGGGTTGGTCGGAACGGGTGGCCCTGGCCGCTCTGGTTGGGGGCGCGGCGGGCGGTTTTGCGCTGCAGCCTCCATAAGGGGGGTGATAAAGGAGAGAATGAAAAGAACCGTTGTCAGCAGTGACAGGGACTTGAACCGCTCCGCCCTCGGAGCATAACCGTTGCAGGCCATGGACCTGTCCTAACTTTGCTGTTTTCCCAAATTCGCAACTGTCGCGGATTTCCCCTCCCGCTTCAGCCAGGTTATCGGGTGGTACGGCGCGGGAAGGCGCTACCCTTCGTTCTGCAAAGGATTTGGGTATCAGCAGCAGGAGGGACGGTGGCGTGGCGGTATCAGGCGAACCAGATCAGCCAGCCGCTGGACAGGGTGATCCAGCTCGCGGCGAATACTTTCAGGCGGATGGGGCCCAGGAGTTCCGCGAAAGACCGGGCGATGAAACCGCCGGTGATGGCGCCGGGGATGACATACATCAGGATGTCCCAGGGCTGGGGGGCAGCCAGCAGGTGGTCCCACACACCAACAAGCACACTGATCGCGCTGGCGATGACGGCGAGGGCCGCCGTGGTGACCAGCGGGAAATTGCGCGCGAACAGGTAAAGGGCCACCAGTTCACCCACCCCGACGCTGAAGAAGGCCGTGGCGATGCCGCCGATGAGGCTGAGGACAGCCAGTGCCATATAGTCGGCGCGGGTGGGGTGGGAGCGGTTCATTGGCCTGCCGCGGCCCAGCCAGCTGGCAAGCAGCACCAGAAGTCCCAGTGCCATGGATACCGCCTTGAAGCTCCACAAGATGGCCTCGGACGGGCTGGTGTGCAGCGCCTGTGTGACCAGCATTGCGGGCAGGGCACAGCCAAGCACAAGGGCCAGCATGCGCAGGAAGACCGTGGGCGGCACGCCGGTGTCGGCGGTTTTGTGGTCATGGATGCGGTGCAGCCAGCGCAGGGACCCGGTCGACATGCCGAACGACTGGATGATGAAGCTCATGCCCACAATCTGCCCGGCCATGATGGCGATATGCCCGCCCGCGCCCAGATATTCGAACGCCGGCAGGAATACAACACCGCCACCCACACCCGTGGAATTGGCGATGGTGGCCGCGCCCAGCCCCACCAGATAGAGGAACAGGCCCTCCGGGGCCGTCAGGGCACTATGGTTCGCGCTCATCACCAGCGCGCCATAGGCCACCACCATGAGGGCGGCGCTCAAAGCGGTCAGGTTTTTCAGCCACCCTGGCTTTCGTTTCGTGTCCGTACTGTTCTGGCGGGCAGGGGGCACCATGCGGCGAAAACCTCGATGTGGAAAAAGGGGCACTTTTGGGCACTATGAGTGTGCCCTTTTGTGCCACAAGGGCACTACCAGTGTGCCCATTTTTGTGTCGCCCGTTCAACAAAAAAAGGCGCCGGAAAAGGCGCCCTTTTTATCGCATTTATCGCATTCAATACCGCTGCCTCAGGTCTCGGTCAGGCCGCGATCCCGTGGTCCTTGAACAGCTGCTGAAGCTCGCCGCTCTCGAACATTTCCCGGATGATGTCGCAACCGCCGACAAACTCGCCCTTCACATAAAGCTGGGGGATGGTCGGCCAGTCGGAATAGGCCTTGATGCCCTCGCGCAGGTCGAAGTCCTCAAGCACATTATAGCTCTCATATGGCACGCCCACGTGGGTCAGGACCTGCGCTACAACGCTTGAAAACCCACACTGTGGGAACACTGGCGTGCCTTTCATGAACAGCACCACATCGTCCTTGCTGACATAGTCCTTGATGCGGTCAAATACCTGGTCTTCACTCATTACGCGGATCCTTTTATCTATCGATTTGACGCTAAAAATAGGCGTCTTTGGTGGTCTTGCCAAGGGCTAACCACAGAAATGTGACAAAAATTATCTGAATTCCCTGGCGGCGTAGCGGGCCTACTCGGGCGTGCTGGTCTGCAGCGCCAGCGCGTGCAGCTCGCCGCCCATTCTGCCCTTCAGGCTTTTATAGACCATCTGGTGCTGCTGGACGCGGGAAAGACCCTTGAAACCCTCATACACAACATGGGCCGCATAGTGGTCCCCATCCCCCCGCAGGTCCTCGATGTGAACTTTTGCGCCGGGCAAGCTGTCTTTGATCAGTTTTTCGATTTCTTCGGCGTGCATTGCCATGTGACTTTTCCTTGAACACTCAATTTGAGGGACAATCTAACCATTGTGAGCTTGCTGAAGCGATGGTGCAAGCAAGTCGTGTTCAATCTTTTTAACGAGCGACTTAAGGCCTTTCAATCCTTTTGATTTTTGCGCTGAGAAAAGGATCACTTGTCTGCGCAAACAGCTGACTAAATTCTGGTTGACCTTAGTGGCGCACCCGGGTTCTATCGGATAAGAGATGACTGAGGGTCGATGCTGTGGCAGGTAATGTAAGAAAATATCTAATAATAACAACGCACTACTGCCCATTGGTTGGTGGGGCCCAGACGGTTTATCATGCCATAGCTTCCGCAAAGCCCGCTGATTTCGACGTATTGACAGCTTCAAAGGACTACACATCTGGCCAAGAAGTGCGGGGAACTGAGGAGTTTGACAATAATGCCTCGTATTCGATTAGCCGTTTGGAAGAACTGCGACCACCGCTGATCTCCGGGAGAGTGGGACTGGCCAGACGTGCATTGATGGCCTTGCAGGATAAGCTGTTGAGGCGCAAGGTCTTGCGGTATCTCAAGCAGCAGTCCACTGAAAAGTCTTATGAAATCATAGTCTTGGGGGCGCTTGATGCACTGGGCTGGATGGTTGAGCCTTTGCGGACTATCTACCCGGCTGCAAAGATCGTGATTTATACTCACGGTGAAGAGATATCGCAGGCCTGCTATTCAAGCCGGGCAGAAGAACGTCGCCGTCAGGCGCTTGTTGCCGCCGATGGCGTGGTGGCTGTCAGCAGCTTCACAGCAGGTCTGCTGGCCAGTAAATATGGTGTCGTGCCCGGTCGGATCGAACAGGTGACCAACGGTGTCGATCTGGCGACATTTGATAGCCTGCCGCGCGAGAACGCGCGTCCCCATTTCGGGCTGGGTAATGGTCCGCTTGTCCTTGCTGTCGGGCGGCTGGTGCCGCGCAAGGGCTTCGATATATTGATTGAGGCGTGGCCACGGATTCTGGCTGCTGTGCCGGGGGCGGAGCTCGCAATCGCAGGCACAGGCCCGCTTTCAGACAGCCTGAAGGCCGCCGCCGATCGCCCTGAGTTGAATGGCAGCGTGCATTTGCTGGGCTTTGTGCCGGATGACATGCTGCCGTCTCTCTATGCCAGCGCGGACCTTTTCACGATGCCGAACAGAACCATGCCCGACGGCGACACGGAGGGTTTCGGCCTTGTATTTCTTGAAGCCGCCGGTGCCGGAACGCCCTCCGTCGGCGGGAATGCGGGCGGTGCCGTTGATGCCATCATAGACGGCGAAACCGGCCGGTTGGTGGACGGCAATGACCCGGGCGCGGTGGCCTTTGCCATCAGCGAACTCCTGAATGATGAAGTGACCCGGAAACGCATGGGGGAGGCCGCCAGAGCCCATGCCCTGACCCAGGGGTGGGACGTCAAGGCAGAGCAATTAGTTAATTTTTTCAATCGGTTACGGGAGGAGGGTTGAGGTGCTGCGGTTTTTCCAGCAACGCCTGATGAGGCGCCTCATGAGCCACCCGAGCCTTGAAAAGCTTGCAGCACATGCGCTTGGCTGCCTGCGTTCAGATAGTCCCCAGCCACATTACCGACCGGAGGGGATTTTTCCTAATGAAAACAAGACCCTAAAGGCGTCTGGCCCGCTTTTCATTACGGCCCGCTTCAGAAGTGGCTCAACGCTATTGTGGCAGGCGTTCGACCGCCTCCCGGGCTTCACCGCCTATTATGAGCCGCTGAACGAACGGCGCTGGTTCGACCCACTCAGTCGCGGCGAGGGCACAGATGCGACCCATAGAGGTGCCCGAAATTATCACAATAATTACGATGGGTTAGACCGTCTTTCTGCCTGGTTCAAGGAAGAATGGACCTATCAGAATCTGGCTATGGGCCATAGTGCCCATGCGAGTGCCCTTGAGAGTTACATCTCGGCACTTGTTGAAAGTGCGGCCGAGAGACCGGTTTTGCAGTTTAACAGGGTCGATTTTCGGCTCCCCTTTCTGAAGGCAAAATTCCCCGACACCAGCATTCTGCACCTGCGTCGGAACCCGCGCGACAGCTGGCGGTCAACGCTCAAGGAAGCACCGAACAACCAGGACTGGAATCTGTTAAGTTATTCTGAGCATTGCCATTTCTATCTGCTGCCGTGGTATCGAGACTTGGCGATCAGCTATCCCTGGCTGTTGATGGATGCACACAAAACGCACCCCTACAAGCTGCACTATCTGGTGTCGCGGCTGTCTGATCTGTTCGCTGCAACGTGGGCTGACAGCGCCATCAGCTATGAAGCGCTGTGTGCGGATTTCTTGGGTACATTTAGCCAGCTTTTTGCTGAAAATGGGCACACCCATAGTGCCCAAAATACGGAAAAGGGCACACCCATAGTGCCCAACGTGTGCCCATTTGACCTGAGCCCGCTCGAAGGATTGATGGCCCCGCGCAAGCAAGCCTATGACCACAGCGCCGACGAGGACTTTTATGCGGGGCAGGAAGCGGCTGCAGAGTTGCTTTTGAAGGCACATCTTCGCAAGGCCGATTGAGCTTGATGCTTTACTGAATCAGGTTTGATTTTTTGCCGAGTTCCCGTTAGCGTTTATTTACGAGACTGATCAGTTTGATAAATAAAGGGCGCGTATGGGGGACTGGACAAAAATCGACAATGCCAAGGGCGTTGCTGTGCCTTTGTGTGTCTTCATGCCCGAAGGCGATGCGAAGGCCTGCATATTGCTGTTGCCGGCACTTGGAGTGCAGGCGCGCTTTTACCGCCGCCTGGCGGAAGGGCTTGCGGGCGCTGGTATCGGTGTCTGCCTTCTGGAGCAGCGTGGCCACGGTGAGAGCCCTTTCAGGGCTGGCCGCGGGCAATCGTTCGGCCTGCAGGCTTTCCTTGACGACGATATTCCGCCTGCCATCGAGCATGCGCGGCGCCTTTTTCCCGGCAGCCCCTTCTTCCTTGGCGGGCACAGCCTTGGCGGGCACCTGAGTTCTATCACAGCGGGCAGGCGGGATGACGTCACGGGCGTGATACACCTGGCATGTGGCTTCCCATACCGGGGCTTGTTCCCGAAGGGGCAGGCACGCCAAATCAAATGGCTGTGCCGCTTGTTGCCCACATTGACAGCCCTTGTGGGCTACTTTCCAGGTGAGCGCCTGGGATTTGGCGGGCGAGAATATCGTCAACTGATGCTGGACTGGCGCGACTGGGCCATGGGCGGCAGCTATGACGGCCCGGCCACGCCGGGCGCCATGGACGCCATCGCTTCCTATCAGGGCCGCGTGCTGTCGCTGGCGTTCGAGCGTGACCGCCTTGCGCCGGATAAGGCCGTGGAGTTCAGTCGCGGCTGTTTCAAAAGCGCTGACCTGGCAGCTCGCAAGCTGACAGACGCGGAGCAGGGCAAGCATCTGGGGCATTTTGACTGGGCGCGAAAGCCCGATGGCGTGGTTCGCGAAATCGTGAGCTGGATAGATTAAGCCAGCGCTTGCCGGGACACATCTTTCCCCTATGTCACAAGTATCAACAAGGGAGACTACCATGAGCCACATTGACCCGGAGCGCGACCAATTCGAAGCCTTCAAGGACCTGCCGCGCGATACGCCGATCAACATGCTGAACTTGGTCCGCCTGAAGGACAAGGCAGATTATGAAGGCACGGCGCCAGAAGGTGTGGTGACGGGGGCGGACGCCTACAAAGCTTATAGCCGTGAAAGCGGGCCTGTATTTACGCGCGTTGGCGGCAGCATTCTGTGGCGTGGCGCGCCGGAATTGATGCTGATCGGTCCCAAGAGCGAGGCGTGGGACCTGGCCTTCGTGGCCCGCTACCCGAACGCGGGCGCTTTTATGGAAATGGTGACAGATCCAGCCTACCGCGAGGCGGTGAAACACCGGCAAGCGGCCGTACTTGACAGCCGCCTGCTTCGCTGTGCAGAACTCGAGGGCTCAGCCGCGTTTGGCTAACGTCGCTTGCGCGGAACTGTATAAATTGACCTATCGTTTGCGCTATTTGAGTGTGCCGTATAAACTTTTCAAAGTGGTTAGCAATGAATGGGGCGTGATGAGTGGCGTGAATAAATACTTTTGGGTGCTGTTTGCTGCAGGGTTTGTTGGGTGGTGTTATACGCACCCCGTGATTGCAGGCTACATCATGGGGCCCGGCCTCATTCCGTATGGCTATCTGCAACTCAAGAATAAATTGTTGCCCTACTATATCATCATTGGCTGCGTGGCCTTCGCATGGGTGGGCCTTACCGCGTATGCAGGCATCTCTTTGGCTCTGGATATGGGCTTTTCTGACCCCTACGGTGGTGGTGCCACAGCCTTTGCGATCTTGCTGCCTTTCGTGACCGGTGGCCTGATAATTGGCGGGGCTGTGCTTGCTGTTCTGTTACACAATTGGTGGTGGCCGGAAGAAGGCACTGAAGTGCAAGCAGGCAGCCGTTCCATTTAGCCGCCTGCTTCGTTGTGCAGAATGGTGGGCTCAGCCACGTTTGGCTGAGCCAGCTTGTTCTAGGACGGCTTGCGGAACTTCAGCACGAAGCGGTCTGTGTTGTCACGCTTGGTACGATAGTCCCTGAAGACATTAAAGTCATGGGTATCAGCCGCGTTGGCTAGCAGGTCGCTTTCTGCCTCCAGCGCGAATCCTGCGGCTGTGACCTCAGAAATGACCAGCTTTTTGTCTACCCTGTGCAGGGTTTTGACGTCTCGTGTGCCAGAACCTTCCTCTGCGGCATGGTCGATGACAAGGTAAACACCGCCGGGTTTGAGCGCGTTATAGATGGCTTTGTTCATCTTGTCGCGTTCGGTGCCTTGCCATGCCGTATCGTGGTAGAACAGCGCCATCAGGGCCATATCCAGCGGCCGGTCAGCCTTGAAATTTTCAAGGTCGCCATACTGAACCTTGACATTCTTCTGCCACTGGGCGGACTGGGCGCGCTTTTCCAGCACACCGCCGGGGCCGAAGGCGTCAATGAAGCGCCCGCGAATATCGAAGTTGATGTGGTTCACGACGCTGCCTTCGTCACCGACAGCGCGGCTGATGATGTCGGTATAATACCCGGTGCCCCCCAGAAGATCAGCTACATGCATGCCGGGTTCAAGGCCGGCAAATGCCAGGATTTCAGCAGGCTTGCGACGCGCATCGCGCACGGTCTCGGCCTCTGGGCGATCAGGACTCGCCACCGCGGCTGCAATATGGTGGTGGTCTGCAAGCGCTGGGCTGGCAAGAATAGGTAGCGCAAGGGCAACTGCCCCCAATAGATTTCTTAATGACATTATGTCTCTCCCCACTGGTATGAAGGCAGCAGTTTAAGCCGGTCCCGCTTACTTTTCTGCTCACGACTTTGTGACATTCGCCCTGTGCGCGTTTCTAAACAGGCTTGCATTATTCACCCGTCGCTGACTAACCTGATGGCTGGGATAAGGAATAAGGGGAGTATTCTCATGAATATCAATCTTGGGCGTAATGACATTATCACGCTGGTCGGGTCGCTGATGGTGGCGATCGGGGCGTTTTTGCCAATGATCAACATCGGCGGTATTGGCACAATGAGCTATGCCGACGCGGCTGACCCGGAAGTCTATCTTCTGGTGGCATTTGCGCTGGCGGCCACTGTTGTGATTTTCCTGGATAAGCGCAAGTTCAGCCTGTTTGCGGCCATTGGCGCGTGGCTGGTGCTTCTGTGGCCTGTGATCAAGAACATGGGCGGGGGCAGCAGCGATGACGGCGGCCTGATGGGCAAGCTTTCGAAGGTGACCGACCCGATCCAGAAAGCGGCCTCTGATGTGGCCGGCAAGATTTTCTCGAACGTGTTCGATATGGAAATCGGCGGCATGATGTTTGTCCTTGGCATGATCGTGATGACGGTCGGTGCTGTGATGGCCTTCATGGCGGCAAAGAAAGCCTAGGGCCACGCTCGTGAAGCAACCGAACAGAAACATCAGTCTGATGATGTTTGCAGGGGCGCTGATGACCATCATCGGCGCCTTTTCACCAATGCTTGAAGTGCTGCACCTGAAGGTGATCAGCTATGCCGAAATCGGCAAGCCGCAGCTTTATGCCCTGATTGCCTGCGCCCTTTTGGCGCCGGTTCTGGACGCCATCAAGGCCCGCAAGGGCGCTTTTCTAGCTGTTCTGGGCGTTTGGACGGCCATTTGCTGGCCGCTGATCCGTTGGCAGCTGCATCTGGAGCGCGAGCACGGCTTCTGGGGTGAAGTGGAAAAGCATGTCACGGACCCGCTTGAGGAAGCGGGCGAACATATTGCTGAACGCCTGTTCCTGCATGTGAAGGATTTCGAATGGGGCGGCTATGTATTTCTTGGCGGCGTGGTGCTGATGACCATCGCGGCGCTGATGGGGCTCAGGAAAGCAACGCGTTAGAGAGGGCCCTGTTTTCACAGCGCTTTGAAGGTTCCGTCCTTGTATTGGACTGCCGAATGCCCGGCAGTCAGATACAAGGAGAACAATATGAAAAAATATTGGCTGATAAGCCTTGTTGCCGCAGTGGCCATTGCGGTAGGGAGTGCCGCCCACGCGGTCGACCCCAACTGCAACACCAATCTTGTAAACAATGGCCCAATCAACAATTACCTGAACCCAACGAACGCCCAGCGCAGTGACGGCAGTGACGTGATTGCCATGCTGACGTTCGCAGACCTATACCGGATGCCACCATTTCGTATTAACAACGGGCGTGTAAGGCTTGATGTTCAAGGCGCCATCCCTGGTGGTGGCCGGAATTGGCAGGTGCAGGTGAACGGTGTACATGGCAACAGCACCATCGCGCATGCGAATATCGCCGGGACTTTGGCTGGTGCAAGCACGGCTGAACGTCAGCGATATGTTGAACGCAAGTTCCGCAACGCGCTTGTCAGTAGCCTGAATTCGGGCGATTCCTTTGCCCTGAATGGCAACTGCAATTAAGTTGTGGGAAAGACATATGAAAAAGGCGCCCAATCAGGCGCCTTTTTTTGTTGGTTTTATAGGGGCCTAGCCCGCCATGGCTAGGATGTCTTCGAAGGTCTTGCCGCTCAGTTTGTCGCCCATTTTCTCATAGAGCGTTTCAGTGAGCGATTTGCCTTCCGCCATGCTTTTGGCGGCGTCCATCAGGCCGGATTTGCTATCGCCCGCCGCATCCTTCGCAAGGCCTGACAGCGCATCCATCAGCTTGGATTGGTCGTCAGCGGAAAGTGACCCTTTCATGCTTGCAAGGCTGGATTTGAAAGCGTCGAGCGAGCTGGTGTCCAGCTTGAGGGATTCGACCGCTTTGGCGGCCATGTCCTTCGCGGCGTCCTTGGCTTTATCCATAGTGGATTTTTCAGGCGCTGCAGCTTCGGTGGCCGGGGCGGTCGCCTGTTCCTGCTTGCTGTCGCCGCTGTCGCCGCAGGCGGCAAGGGCCAGTAGCATCGCTGTGGCAGTCAGGGGCTTGATGAAGTGTGTCATACGTGATCTCCCTTTTATGATTGTCTCTGCAAACGCAGACTATAGCATAAGATGTGGAAAATTTATGGCATCAACCGAGCATGAGCTATTCTTGAGAGATTGCGGTGGAGGCCCAAGGTGGTATAGGCAGAAATGAAAACAGTTAAACATAGGCGACATCGGCATTCGGAAGGGCCCGGCTACTATAAGTGGGCAGTCACGGCGCTTGCAGCCGTTGGCCTGGTGCAGCTGTGTTACCGCGTTGCGGGTGCGCATTTCGACAGCCTTGGCGGCGCAATTCTGACCGTGTGGGTTCTGCTGCCGGCTTTCGGCGGGCTTCGGGCAGGCGTATCGGCTGTTTTCAGGGGTGGTTTGCCCACCTTTGTGGGAATACTGTTCCTGGCCGCCAACTATTTTCTGCCGCTGTTTGGCTACACCGGCTGGCAGGAAGGGCCTTCCACCCCGGTTCTTCTGGTGGCCCCTGCCATTCACTGGGTGTTTGTTTTTGGTATGTGGGTGCTTATCAGGGCGATCGGGGGGCGCTAGACGCAAAAGGCGCTGGGGGTTGCTGTGCTTGGGGTGCCAGAGGCACCCCTAGAAGGCTTGAGGCCGGGTCAGGCGGCAGCTACGGCTTTTTCCAATTGCAGCACCGTGCGCAGATGGCTTTCAAGGCGGGCCTTATGGTTTGCAAACTGTGGGTCCTTGATCACATTGTGGCTGGAAAAATGCGGTAATTCCGTGAAGCCGCAATATTGGTGGGCCTTGCGCATGGGCAGGATGGCCTCTGTTGGGCTCATACCGTCAAAGAATTGAGCCTTGTCGCCAAAGGCTTCGGCTGGCGCATTCCAGGTGGTGGAAAACATCACCTTCTTGCCCTGCATCAGGCCGCCACTGCCGTAAGGGCCGTCGTTATAGGTGAAAAAGGCATCATAGGCGAACACATCATCCAAATACTGTTTCAATCGGCCAGGCACCATGAACCAGAAGACTGGGTATTGATAGATGACCAAGTCAGCGGCTTTGAATTTTTTAATTTCTTCTGCCACGTCGTAAGTGTCGGCTACGCGGCTTGTCAGCACTTTGAAATGTGGTGCCAGCACTGCTGCTGCGGCCTGTGTCATGGCGGTATTGAATTCGCCGCGGGAATAGGCGCTGGGGTCTGCGCCGTTGATCACCAGGGCGGTTGATATCTGATCCTTCATTTTTTACTCCTCTGCGTGCATGAAGATGATGCTGGCGAAGGTGGTTACCTTGGTTTATAAAATCAACTAGTATACTTTTTGTAACCTGGAATTGGTTGGTAACAGACGAGCACATTGGTAGGGCAGAGGCGATGAATGTGGGCAACAAACCCGATGGCTGGTTGACGCCATGCGCCATTGAAAACGGCATGCGGATCATTGGTGGCAAATGGAAGGGCACCATCTTGTGGCACCTTAAGGATGGTCCGGTGCGCTTCAATGCGCTTGCCCGGATGCTGCCCGGGGCAAGCAAAAAGATGATTACCCAGCGCCTGAAGGAACTCGAAGACGCTGGCTTTGTGGTGCGCACAGTCATCAGCACAAAACCATTCGCCGTCAGCTACGAGATCACAGACGATGGACGGTCCACCCTGCATGTCCTGGACACGCTAAAGGAATGGGCCGAGGCACAAGGACTTTAGCTGGCATAGCTAACGGGGCAAGTACGTCCGTATAAAAAAGGCGCCGGGTAGGGCGCCTTTTCCAGATATTTGATTGTCGTGACTGTTTAGGCCGACAGGGGCTCTTTCGCCATGAAGTTTGGCATCCAGCCTTCGTGCGCGGCCGTGAGGTCGCCAAGCGCCAGGTCAAGCGCGCCACCGTTCACTGTCACGCGGTCACCACCGGTTTCGCCCAGAACCGCCACCGGAATGCCGGCGTCCTTGGCTTCCTGGCGGATGGTCTCCGCGGTCGCGGCGTCAGTTGCCACAAGGTAGCGGGCCTGTGTCTCACTGAGGAGCGCCACATGAAGCGGCAGATCGCCTTCCACGGTCACGTTCACGCCAACCTTGCCCGCAATCGCCATATCAGCCAGCGCCGCGATCAGGCCGCCGTCAGAAAGGTCATGACAGGTGCTTACCTGGCCGTTTTCAATGAGCGCGCGGACGAAATCGCCGTTGCGGCGTTCGATGTCCAGGTCAACATGCGGCGGGCAACCTTCGTTTTTGCCCAGAATTTGCTTCTGGTAGAGGCTGGCGCCCAGCTCGTTCTTCGTCTCGCCGATCAGCACCACAGTCTGGCCTGCACCTTCAAAGGCGATGGTGGCCATCATGTTGCTGTCAGCCATCACACCGACGCCGCCTATGGCAGGCGTTGGCAGGATGCCGGAGCCGTTGGTCTCGTTATAGAGCGACACGTTGCCGGACACGATCGGGTAATCGAGCGCGCGGCAGGCTTCGCCCATGCCTTCAAGGCAGCCGACGAACTGGCCCATGATGTCCTTGCGCTCCGGGTTGCCGAAGTTCAGGCAGTTGGTGATCGCAAGCGGGGTTGCACCCACGGCCGTAATGTTCCGCCATGTCTCCGCAACCGCCTGGCGGCCGCCCTCAACAGGATCGGCGTAGCAGTAGCGTGGGGTCACGTCTGTGCTGATTGCCAGCGCTTTTTCGGTGCCGTGCACGCGCACAACAGCGGCGTCGCCGCCCGGGCGCTGGATCGTGTCACCCATCACCATGTGGTCATACTGTTCCCAGATCCAGCGGCGTGAACACAGGTTCGGCCCACCGATCAGGTCCATAACAGCCTTGCCGAGGTCAGCAGGCGCTTCAACGTCTGCCGCATTGCGCTTCGGCGCCGGGATATAGGGGCGCTCATACTCTGGCGCGTCCTCGACGAGGCTGTTGATCGGCATGTCGCCCACCACTTCGCCGCCGAACTTCAGCGTCAGGTTGCCGGTGTCGGTGATATGGCCGATCACGGCGAAATCAAGCTCCCACTTCTCGAAGATGGCTTTCGCCATGTCTTCGCGGCCGGGCTTGAGGACCATGAGCATGCGCTCCTGGCTCTCGGACAGCATCATCTCGTAGGGGAGCATGTTGGCTTCGCGCTGTGGCACCTGATCCAGGTCCAGCTCGAAGCCCACGCCGCCCTTGGACGCCATCTCAACGCTTGAGGACGTCAGGCCAGCCGCGCCCATGTCCTGGATCGCGATGATGGCGTCAGTGGCCATCAACTCAAGGCAGGCTTCAATCAGCAGCTTCTCAGTGAAGGGGTCACCCACTTGTACAGTTGGGCGCTTCTCTTCACTGTCTTCCGTGAATTCGGCAGACGCCATGGTGGCCCCGTGGATTCCGTCGCGGCCAGTTTTACTGCCCACGTACACAACGGGGTTACCAACGCCCGCTGCGGCGCAGTAGAAGATTTTGTCGGTGTCGGCGAGGCCAACAGTCATGGCGTTCACCAGGATGTTGCCGTTGTAGCTTTCGTCGAAGTTGGTTTCGCCGCCCACTGTGGGTACGCCCACACAGTTGCCGTAGCCGCCGATGCCTTCAACAACGCCCGCCAGCAGGTGGCGGGTTTTCGGGTGGTCAGGCTCGCCGAAGCGGAGCGCGTTCATGTTGGCCACAGGCCGCGCGCCCATGGTGAAGACATCACGCAGGATGCCGCCCACGCCCGTTGCCGCGCCCTGGTAGGGCTCGATATAGGACGGGTGGTTGTGGCTTTCCATCTTGAAGATTGCGGCCTGGCCGTCGCCAATGTCGATCACGCCGGCATTCTCGCCGGGGCCCTGGATAACCCAAGGGGCCTTGGTTGGCAGCTTCTTCAGGTGGAAGCGGGATGATTTATACGAGCAGTGCTCAGACCACATCACGCTATAGATGCCAAGCTCGGTATAGTTCGGCTCGCGGCCCATTGCCGAAACAATGCGCGCATATTCTTCTTCGTTCAGCCCGTGTTCCTTGACGAGTTCCGGGGTGATCTTGATTTCGTTGCCGTTATTCATTGCTTTTCCCCTTAGCCCAGACGGTTCATCACGGATTCGAACAGCTTGCGGCCGTCAGAGCCGCCCAGCGCTGGTTCGATCATGCGCTCAGGGTGAGGCATCATGCCAAGGACGTTGCCTTTGGCGTTGGTGATGCCGGCGATGCGGCGCTGGGCGCCGTTGATATCTTCCGCGTACCTGAACGCCACCTGGCCTTCGCCTTCCATACGGTCGAGCGTATCGGTGTCGGCGAAATAGTTGCCGTCATGGTGCGCCACAGGGATGGTGATCTCTTCGCCCGCGGCGTATGCGTTCGTGAACATGGTGTCGGCGTTCTCAACCGTCATCTTCACGTCCTTGCACACGAAATGCAGGCCCGCATTACGCATCAGGGCACCCGGCAGCAGGCCGGTTTCCGTCAGGATCTGGAAGCCGTTACACACGCCGAAAGTGGGCACGCCCGCTTCCGCGCGCTTGATCACTTCCTTCATGATGTGCGAGCGCGCGCTCATGGCGCCGCAGCGAAGATAGTCGCCGTAGGAAAAGCCGCCTGGCAGGGCAATGAAATCGACCTTGTCGAAATCATACTCCTGGTGCCAGACCATGATTGGCTTCTGCCCTGTGATCTTCTCAAGGGCGACAGCCATATCCCGGTCGCAGTTGGATCCCGGGAAAACGATAACCGCGGATTTCATGGGCTCTACTCCAGTTCGATGGAATAGTTTTCAATCACGGTATTGGCCAGAAGCTTGCGGCACATCTCGTCCACTTCCTTTTCGGCCGCGGCGCGATCCGTGGACTTGAGGTCCAGCTCGATATATTTGCCTTGGCGGGCGGCTTCGACACCGTCAAATCCCATGTTGCCGAGCGCGTGCTCAATGGCTTTGCCTTGAGGGTCCAGAACGCCGTTTTTAAGGGTTACGTGAATGCGGGCTTTCATTGGGCTCACTTTCCTAATGTAGAATAGATTGTGCCGTTAGGCTTTGGGCTTACAAAAAGGTCGGACCAGAAGCTACTGCTTCTGGCCCTTGTTCTGATGATCTGCGATTTCGGTGATGTCCGCGTTCGGTAGGATGCCAAGACGGCGCGCGACTTCCTTGTAGGCTTCCATTTCGCCCCCAAGGTCGCGGCGGAAGCGGTCCTTGTCCAGCTTCTCACCGGTTTTCATATCCCACAGGCGGCAGCCATCGGGGCTGATTTCGTCTGCGAGGATTGTCATGCAGTCTTCGCCTTCATACAGGCGGCCGAACTCCAGCTTGAAGTCCACCAGCTTGATGCCGATGCCGGCAAACAGGCCAGAGAGGAAATCGTTAATGCGCAGGGCATAATGCGTCATTTCCTCAAGCTCGATCTCGTCGGCCCAGCCAAACGCCAGCACATGCTCTTCAGCGATCAGCGGATCGCCCAGCTCGTCGGACTTGTAGCAGAATTCAACAATCGGGCGCGGCAGCGGGGTGCCTTCGTCGATCCCAAGGCGCTTGGAGATACCACCGGCGGCAATGTTGCGAACAATCACTTCCACCGGGATGATCTCAACAGCTTTAACAAGCTGTTCGCGCATGGACGTGCGCTCGATAAAGTGTGTCGGCACGCCGATATCGGCCAGCGACGTGAAGATATATTCAGAGATATGGTTGTTCACCACGCCTTTGCCTGCGAGCGTGCCTTTTTTCTCGGCATTGAATGCAGTGGCGTCATCTTTGAAATATTGGATAATAGTGCCAGGCTCAGGGCCTTCGAAAAGTACTTTGGCCTTGCCTTCGTAAATCTTGGTGCGGCGGGACATATATTGCCTCTTTTCCTCAGCTTGAGGGATGTCAGTGGGTTGCGCGGGCGCGAACATAAGGGAAAAGGTTCCCTGCGACAATCTTTCTGTAACAAATAACAACAAGTTTCGTGTAAGCACTGGAAAAGGGCGCAGAAATTTCCTTTATTGACGGATGCGCTATGCTATTTTACTGGGGTCTCAGTTTGAGACTCGGATAAGAGGAAAGTACCAATGACCACGTTCGACGGCCGCGAAAAGGCTTTTGAAAACAAATTTGCCCACGACGACCAGATGATTTTCAAGGCACGCGCCCGCCGTAACCGCCTGTTTGGCGAGTGGTTGGCCGGCGAATTGGGCCTGAGCGGCGAGCAGGCAAAAGACTTTGCCGCAGGCGTCGTGAAAGCCGATCTTGAAGAAGAGGGCGACGAGGATGTGATTCGCCACGTGATGCCGCACATTGAAGCCAAGGGCCTTGATCTGTCGCATCACCGCATCGAAAAGCACCTGCATGAATTTATGGACGCAGCCCGCCAGCAGATCATGGAAGAAGTGAAGTAGGTTTCGCTTCTGAACATCGATATCGAGAAGGCCGGATTGTTCCGGCCTTTTTTTATTGGGGTAAGTCTGGGCGGTGAGTTTCGAGCTGCTTTCGGCCAGAAGCGGACGCTCTAAAATTAAGAATGCACTCAGACGAACTTACACTGAAGTTTCACAAGGTCTCCGCTGAAAACAGCCTCACGCAGTTTCACTTGCGCCATTGGGCCTCTTTCAAGCTCATCCTTTATCGATTTCGGAATATTTATTTCCAAGTTATGTGCGTCTATCCACTTTCCGGAAAACTCAAGCCCTGCTTGCACAGTATGAAACACACTTCCACCACCGACCGCCCATTCCATCATGGCCACTGTGTGGACATATCTTCCGTTGGTGTATGTTTCAGCGATTGAAAAGGTCTTTTTCCCATCAGGCGACGGCAGCTCAAGTAACGGAACTAGCGAGAAATCAAGTTTTGGCTTCTTGCGTCGTTTTTTTGATGTTCTTGGACTAAGCAGCTTTGCTAGAAATTTTTTGAGTGCCGCCTCTCGTTTTGCTTGCTCTAGGTCAGAGTCAGCTCCCCGGTCCGCCCAATTTTTTAAGTCGGCACCAGAGTTAATAAAGCGCTCTACTTCCTCTAGCAAAGAAGGATCTAAAGCCTTCGTTTCCCATGTCGCTAGAGCTATCGCATAATGCGCATCGTATCGATCTTCGCTGTCAGAGAAAGTTTCGGCAAATTCAGCAAAAACAATATCTGATGCAATTTGGGGCGTCGCACCCTTGTTATAGGCCTCAAAAAAGCGATCATACACATCAACAAAGACATCGCTTTCCCCTACATCATGGCCCCAATTCCCCATATTACATCCCCGTGAACAAAGCTTATTGCGTTCTTTAAATCATTATCACGTTGGCTAGCTGGCGCAACTCTTCAAAGGTCCCCTTCGGGTCGAAGGTGGTCGTAGTTCCGGCCTTTTTTTGTGGGCTTGCGCCTGGAAAATCAGGCGTTTCTCCACGCAAAATTATTACGAACTGATCTTTAAGAGCAAGAATCTGATAGCAAAACCAATCCAATATGTGGCTGATGACATGGTGGTGGCCCACGAGGTATCCGAATAAAAAATCACCGCGCCTGAAAAAATAATAAAAACAAGGACTAAGGCTATGCCAGCGAGGCAGCAAACATATAAGAACATCGCCATCTTCTTGGCGCTGACAGTGCTCTTCTATCTTCTTGGATATTGGTTGATCTATAGGCTTCAGAAGGCGATGCCCCTCATGATGTCCGTCGGCTTTGCCGCGATTGTGACCTGCTGGATCGGCAATATCAAACTCTCTGACCTCGGCTGGCGATGGTTTCGCCACAGGGAACAGATCCTCAGCTACCTGATCCCCCTGGGGGTCATTTCCCTGGCATACGGCGTGATCTGGGCGCTGGGCTTCGGCGGCTTCTATGATGAAGCCTATGTGGGCGAGCTCAGGGAAGGTTACAGCCTCGGAAACTGGCCGGACGCCGCCTTGCTCGGCTTTCATTTTGTCCTGACGGCAACCATCACCTTCGCGCTAACGCTGCCGTCTGTCCTTGGGGAGGAAATCGCCTGGCGCGGCTTCCTGGTGCAGCAGCTCTCAAATATTACATCGCCGCAAAAGACAGCCCTGATTTCCGGCGCCCTGTGGACAAGCTTCCACTTCCCGCTGATTTTCCTGGGGCTGTACGGCGTGGACGGACCGCCGCTCTGGTACCAGCTGATTTGTTTCAGCCTTTATTTGATGTCCGCGTCCGTCATCATAACCTACTTGCGGCTGAAGACCGGCAGTTTGTGGACCGCTGTGATCTTTCACATGAGCAGCAATGTCTTCATCCAGAAGTTCTACGCCAAAGTGACGCTGGAAAATCCCCAGACCGCCTGGATGGGGGATGAGTTTGGCCTGATCCCAGCCCTTGTCATGCTTATCGTTGCCGCAGGGTTTTACCGAAAACTGGGCACGATGAAAGCGTGACTTAACCCACTGGAAAGGCCGGATCGTTCCGGCCTGTTTTTGTTTTCCGGGGCGTTGACCCGGTGTCCTTTGCCTGCGCGCACCGGGCCCATTGTCCCATTCTCCCTTGATGGCCGGAGGCAAGCTGACTATGGTGCGCCCAAATCGAAGCCGATTCTTGCTGTAGGAGTGCGCAAATGGTTGATGAATGGCCGTGTTATGCACGGATTGATGGCCCGTTGGTGATCGTCGGGTTTGGGTCGATCGGGCAGGGGCTGTTGCCTTTGATCCTGCGGCATTTTGAGGTTGAGCGTGACAATATCGTGATCGTGTCTGCCGACGAACGCGGGCAGGATGTGGCAGCTGAGCACGGCATCCGCTTCATCAAGGAACCGCTGACGCCCAAGAACCTTGAAGCCGTCCTCAGCTCGCTCTTTGACCGCCCGAATGGCTTCCTGGTGAACCTGTCGGTTGAGGTGGAGAGCATGTCGCTGGTGCGCTTCTGCCAGAAGGTTGACGCGCTTTATATCGATACCTGTATTGAACCCTGGCCGGGCCGCTATGAGGACCCGGACAGCCCGATGGGCCTTCGGACCAACTATTCCATCCGCGAGGATGCGCTGGCCATGCGCGACAGCCTCAAGGATGGCCCGACGGCCATTCTGGCGCACGGCGCCAACCCGGGCCTTGTGAGCCATTTTGTCAAACAGGCGCTATTGAATATCGCGGCAGACTGCGGCGTTGAGGTGAGCGTGCCTGAAACCCGGCAGGGCTGGGGTGAGCTTGCGCGCAAGCTGGGTGTCAAGGGCATTCACATCGCCGAGCGTGACACGCAGGTGGCGGATGAGAAGAAGCAGAAGGGCGAGTTCGTCAACACCTGGTCGATCGACGGCTTCCTCGCCGAAGGGCTGCAGCCGGCCGAGTTGGGCTGGGGCACGCACGAAGGCTATCTGCCCGCGAATGCGGCCGAACATGTCTTCGGCTGCCGGGCTGCCATTTACCTGAAGAAGCCGGGCGCGAGTACGCGCGTGCGCAGTTGGACGCCGATGGCGGGCTCCATGACCGGGTTCCTGATCACCCATAATGAGGCCATTTCGATCGCGGACTATTTCAGCCTGTTCGACGCTGACGAGCGCGTAACCTACCGGCCAACCTGTCACTATGTCTACCACCCGTGCGATGACGCTGTGCTGTCGCTCCATGAACTGGAAGGCAACGCGTTTGAGGCACAAACCAGGCACCGCCTGATCTGTGACGAGATCACCGACGGCGTGGACGAGCTGGGCGTCTTGGTCTACGGCCACGAAAAGAATGCCTATTGGTACGGGTCGCAGCTTTCCATTCATGAAACGCGGGAGCTGATCCCGCACCAGAACGCGACCGGCCTGCAGGTAACGGCGACTGTGCTTGCCGGGATGGTGTGGGCGATTGAGAACCCGAAACGCGGCCTTGTGGAGGCCGACGAGATCGACTTCGCACGCATCCTTGAGATCGCAGGCCCTTACCTTGGGCCAGTTGTGGGGGAATACACCGACTGGACACCGCTTGACGGGCGCACCAACTGGATTTTCCCGGAAGAGATCGACGAAAGCGACCCCTGGCGCTTCACCAACGTGCTGCTGCGCTAACGCGGGAAGTCACCAATATTGGACAAAGAAAAAGGCCGGATCGTTCCGGCCTTTTTTGTAACTTCTATTCGCTTATGCCCTGCGCCGCCTGCGTTCGCGCCGGGCCATGAAAATCAGGCCGGGCAGCAAGAGAAGCGCGCCAAGCGGTTCGGGGACCGACGTCGCCTCATTGATCACCAGCGCGGTATAGTCAAAGCCCTTGTTGGTGCTGCCGTCATAGCTCAGGGCGCTGTCGCCGCCAGGATAGCGGATCAGGCCGCCGGGCAGGGTGATGGAGACATCCTTGCCAAGGTGATACTGCGAGCTGGTCACTTCCGCGAGCAGGCCAATATAGTAAACGCCCGCTGATGTGAAGGGGGTGCCGAGGCCGGTATTGATCACGGCGGTCAGGCCGGCGCCAACATCGTTGTCGCTGTAGGATGCAAAAGTGGTCCAGCTCCATGTGTCCCAGCTCCAGACCTGCCAGGACAGCGAAAATTCGCTATAGTTGGTGATGTCGCACCAGGAAAAAGTGGGCGTGCCGCTGGCTGCCCAGATTTTCGTGCCGCAGCCATCAAGCTGGATATTTTCCCCCAGCGCAACCGGATCGTAGCTGCCCACATCGGATTTCACATCCACATAGGGATAGGTGGCATCCTGGCCGAAGGCGGTGCCAGATACGGCGGCAAGGGCGACGAGCCCGGCGCCAAACATTTTGAAGAATTTCATCGTACGAACCCTAGCTGTTCCTTACCGCTTCTGCCAAAACTATCTGCGGTTGTCAATTTCGACGATGCCTGATGGCCAGCACTGGGTTGTAAACTTTGGTTTGCTTTATGGTCCGTGCCAAGCCTTGGTAGACATATCTATTGCATTTGCAGTAAATTGTCACGAAAAATACCGCAGCTCTTGTAATCGCGAGTGATTCTCAACTATGGTCGGTCATCAGGCAAACTCTACATGAACTGATTGGGGGTTCGGGCGTGTTAAAACAACTTTCCTTGGTTTCACTCTTGATGCTGGCGGCATGCGGCGACACCGAAGAGCAGGCGGATATTGATTATACTGCCGTCACCGACGCTGAGATCGATGCACTTGTCGAGGCGGGTGATTTCCGTCAGGTGGTGACCATTCTGGAAGCACAGGACAAGGCTGATATCGCCGATGCGCACGATTATCTGGTGTTGGCCCAGGTTTATAACGACGTGCTGGACGGGGTGGCCGCTGAAGTAGCGCTTGAGAAAGCGCGCGAGGCGGGCGCGGAGGACGCCCTGGTTACCCTGCCGCTTGCCCGCGCCCTTATGGCCCAGCGGGAGATGGACCGAGCCTGGGCAGTCCTTGAGGATGGCGAGATCCCGGCTGTTGACCGTTTTGACGCACTGCTATTGCGTGCGGACATCGCCCGCGACCGGGAAGGGGTGGACGCTGCCCGGGGCTATTTCGAACAGGCAATCACAGAGCAGCCTGACCATTTTGGTGGATACCTGGGTCTTGCGACCCTTGCGTTTTCTCAAGGAGACCTTCAGGAAGCGCGCCGCCTGGCAGACCTGGCGGGTGAGAAGGCACCTGATGACCCGGGCGTGCTGCATGTGCGCGGCGCCATTGCCCGCTATCAGGGCCAGCATGAGGCGGCAGTGGACCTGCTGAAGAAGGCTGTGGCGGCGCGGAACGGCTTCCTGCTGGCGCATCTGGAGCTCGCCGGCACCTATATCGACATGCGGAATTTTGACGACGCGCAGCGCCAGCTTGATGCGGTCTATGCGATTTCGCCGGGCAATGCGATGGCGCAGTATCATTCGGCGCTGATCCTGGCCATGACCGGCAAACCGGGCGAGGCCGAAGCGCTGTTGTTGCGCACAGGGGACCTGACGCGTCTTTATCCGCCTGCCGCGCGCACCTATGGCCACGTGGCCTATCAACTGGGTAAATATTCCACCGCCAGCATGTATCTGGAACGGTTTCTCAAAAGCCAGCCGGAAGACAGGCTGACACGCCTTGCCCTGGCAGAAAGCAATTCCCAGCGTGGTCGGGCCAGGGAAGCCCTTGGCGTGCTTCAACCGCTCCTGGAACGGGAAGAGGGTGACCTGGAAGCTGTGCTTATGGCGGCGGCGGCCCACGGCGCGCTGGGCGAAGTGGCCAAGGTACGTGACCGGCTCAGGGAAGCGCGTGATCTGGCGGCCAAGCGCGGGCCGGAGGGCGAAGCCCTGATGAAGGGGCTGACGCGGCGGCTCGCCCTCGCGCGCTTCTTCGCAGGCGATCAGGAAGGTGCGGCGGCAGAACTGCAGGAATATTACCTGCAGAATCAGGATGACGTGGAAAGCATGGCCGTGCTGGCCAACCTTTGGCTGGGGCAGGGAAATTACGGGGCTGCGGAGGACCTGGCGCTCAAGATTCGCGAGCGCGTACCCGGGTCGGCTCAGGCGCCCAATATTCTGGGTTCGATCAAATACCGGCAACGCGACTATGATGCCGCGCTCAAATATTTTGATGCGGCGCTCAAGGCGAACGGCGAGTATCAATCGGCGCTCAAGAACCGTGCGTTGGTTTTTATTGCCCTGTCGCGCTATGACGAGGCTGAACGAGACCTGGCGCCTCTTTCGGCGGAAGCGCCTTCTGATGGCCAGCTCCATGCCATGCTGGGGCGGGTGTATCTGCAAAAGGGCGATCCGCAGAAAGCCATGGCAGAGCTTAGGCAGGCAGAAGAAATCCTGCCTGCGTCGGCGATTGTCGCGGCCGACATGTCGTTGGCGCTGGCCCGGCAGGGCTATTATTCCTCGGCTATCAACAAGGCGGCTAAGGCGCAGAATCTGGCGGAAGGCACGGATCCAGGCCTGGTCAACTATCTGGCCGATCTGATAGCGGGCTGGCAGGAAACCGTGAAGGCCCAAGCCGAGGCGGACGCTGAACGTGAGGCCGAGCGGCGCACCAAACTTGAGGAAGAGCGCAAGAAGCGTGAAGCAGCAAAGCAAAAGCTGATTGATGAGAGTAAGGCTGGAGACGAGGCAACGCCAGAGGCCGCACCTGACACCACACCTGACACAGACGGGACGGGTGACGGCACCGAGCCCAAGGCTCGTTGAGCCAGGGGCCGTTGACGCGTTCTCTGGTTGAGTTGTTGGGGCCGGCGGCTTAAAACCGGTTGAAGTCGTTTTCTGGCCCCTCTGAGGGCATAAAGGTCTGGTACCCTATGCCGATTTTATTTCTGGTCGTATTTGTTGTGATGGCGGGCTTCGCTTTACTGTTGCCATCCATCATGTTTGTGCTCGAAAACCTGGGTGCGAGCCAGGCGGAAGCCACCCCGATCCTGGCCAGCTACAGCCTGTCGCAGTTCGTGATCGGCCCTGTTTGGGGGCGCTTGTCGGACTGGTTCGGGCGGCGTCCGATCCTGATTATCACGCTTTTGGGTGCCTCTGTCTGCTATGTGTTCCTGGCGACACTTGCCGACACGCCGGCCATGGTTCTGCTGGGGCTGACGCTGGTTGGTATCTTCTCGGGTAACACGTCGGTGGTGATGGCAGCGGTGAGCGACCTGACAACACCTGAGAACCGCGCCAAAGGTATGGGGCTGATGGGGGCGGGTATCGGGCTGGCCTTCACGCTGGGCCCTGCCGTTGGCGGCATTTTCGGTGGTGGAGATGCTGCAACGGCCACCATTGTGGCACCTTCAGTCATTGCGGCAGGGTTGCTCCTTATCGGTGCGCTGGTCGTGGTCGTGCGGTTCCGCGAAAGCCACGATGACAAAGTCGATGGCGAAGGACGCATCAGCCGCCTTGAGGCTTTTGGCCGCATTAGAACCCGTCCCATCCTCTTGCAAATCTGCCTGCTGATGCTGATGTTCACGGTGCCGCTGTCGATGATGGAATCGGTCCTGAGCTACTTCATGGAAACGCGCTATAGCTGGGGTCCACCGGACATGGGCAAGCTGTTCCTTGTGATTGGCCTTGTGCTGATGGTGGTCCAGGGCGGCCTGATCGGACGGCTGACCCAGAGGTTTGGCGAGATATCGCTGGCACGGGCAGGGGTTTTCTTCATGGGCACAGGCTTGTTCCTGGTGCTGCTGGTGCCTACAGCGGGGCTTGTGTTTCCTGGCATCGCGCTGACAAGCGTCGGCACTGCACTCTTCAACACATCCATGGCGGCGCTGGCGTCACACCGGGCCAAGCCGACCGAGCGCGGCGCCGTGATGGGGGTGTTCCAGTCCATGCAATCTCTGGGGCGCTCCACAGGGCCGCTGGCGGCGGGGCTCCTTAATCAACAACTGAATGGGCTGCCGCTTCTCGCTGGCGGGTTCATTATGATTGCCGTGCTGGTGTGGGTGGTTTCCTTGCACCGCCAGATAGACCGCGTGGGTGTCGTAAGGGCCTGATTGAGCCTCAAGAGTCTAATAAGTGATCACAAAGTTGACAATTTGGTCAGCTCTTCCAGGTGTGAAATCGGTAAATTATCTCCCAAAATTCCCGATAATGTTTTGCATTAGGATAGAAGATTGGATATCGTTTCGCTAAAATGTGATCACATTATCAAGGGGAATGAGGATGAAAAAGATTCTGCCTATTGGTGCGCTCCTGCTCGCTGCTGCCTGTGGGGAGCAGGCGGAGCAGGCGCCAGCGCCAGCCGACCTTCTGCTGACAGGCGGCACGATCTATACCGTCGACGGCACCAATCATGTCGCCGAGGCGATGGCTGTCAGGGACGGCAAGATCATCTTTGTCGGATCAAGCGCGGAAGCATCGGCTTACGCGGGCGAGGGGACCAAGCTGGTTGAGCTTACGGGACAAGCGGTTTTCCCGGGCTTTACCGATAGCCATGCCCACCTGCCAGATGGCGGTGGCACCCTTTTGGGGCTTGGCTTCCAGGGCATGACGTCGGCGGAAGAAATTGTTGCCGCGACCAAGGCTTATGCTGAAGCGCACCCTGATCTTGCGGCGATCACAGGCAGCGGATGGGAGCTGAACCTGTTTCCTGATGCCAATCCGTCCAAGGATCTCCTGGATGCGGTTGTGCCGGATCGTCCGGTCTTCCTTGTGGCGGCTGACGGGCATAACGGCTGGGTCAACAGCAAGGCCCTTGAGCTTGCCGGTATCACAAAGGATACCGAAGATCCCGTGAATGGCCGCATCGAACGAGATGCTGACGGCAACCCGACAGGAACCCTCAGGGAAAGCGCCCAGGGCCTTGTTGCCCCTGTGTTCCCGGCGCCCGCCGTTGAGGACGTGATCAAGAATATCGAGGCCGGGATGGCTTATCAGGCAGGGCACGGTATCACTGCCACCATTGACGCAGCCATTATGGCGGATGTGAATGAGCAGGCCTATCTTGCGGTGTCCGAGCGCGACGACCTGCCACAACGCATTCGAATATCGCTGCTCGCGGCAGACGAAATGGTGACCTCTGTCGTGTCGGTGGAGAATGTGGCCAAAACCGTGGATCGACTTGTGGCACGCCGGGCGCAATTCCGCGCTCGGTCTGCGGGTCGCCTGGACGCTGAAGCCGTGAAAATCTTTGTCGACGGCGTGCCGGAAAATCACACGGCCGCCTTGCTTGAGCCATACGTGGGTGCCCCGATGGGGCCAGAGCACAGCGGCGAGATCAATCTCAGTGAACAGGCGTTGACGGCCTATGCGGCCAGGCTGGAAGCCAGGGACTTCCAAGTGCATATGCACACCATCGGCGACCGTGCAGTGCGCGTTGGCCTGAATGCGCTGGAGGCCGCCATCGCGACGAACGGCAAGCGTGAACGCCGCCACCAGCTGTCGCACCTGGAGATAGTGCAGCCTGAGGATATCGCCCGCTTTGCGCCGCTTGGTGTCACCGCCGACCTGCAAACCCTTTGGCATTTTAACGACGCCTATATTTCCGAGCTGACAGAACCGTTCCTGCCGGAAGAACTGCATCGCTGGCTTTATCCAGCCAAAAGCTTTGTTGATGCTGGTGCCCGCATCGCCTGGGGCAGCGACTGGCCTGTTTCCACCAGCAATCCGTTCCACTCCATCGAAGTGGCGGTGCTCAGGAAAGACCCGGAAAACGCCGATGACCAGAGCTGGATCCCGGAGGAAGCCCTGTCTGTCGACGACATGATCCATGCATTGACCATGGGGGGGGCTTACCTGATGGGCCAGGACGATATCCGCGGGTCGCTCGAGGTGGGCAAGGAAGCCGATTTCATCATCCTGGACGCAGACCCTTACAAGGTGGCGCCCACTGATATCAGCGAGATCACGGTGATGGGTACCTACATCAGCGGCGCCTGCGTGCACGGCTGCGAATAATCCGCGCCGGAATGCAAAATAAAAGGGGCGCCAGACGGTGCCCCTTTTTTACCAATTGGATTTGCAGGCCATCAGATCGAATCTGGCCCGGCCCCCATATTGTCTTCCGTAAAGGCGTTGAGCCCGATGATCGTGTATGTGTCCTTCACGCCCGGCGTGGTTTGAACCTGTTGGGTAATGAACCGGCCAATTTCCTGTTCGGACCCCAGTTGGAACTGGGCCAGAAGGTCATAGTTTCCTGAAGTGGAGTAAACACTGCGGACTTCGGGGATTTCGTCGGCCAGGTGGGCAGCGACATCATAGGTGCGGCCCAGCTCACATTTGATCATTACGAAGACGGTCTTCATAGGTTGAAACCTTGTTTGACAATGAAACTTAATCCGCTTGTAGCGAAAAGGGACGCAGCTGTGAAGGATAGATTTGGCATTCGGAAAGCTGCTTTGGCAAAATTGCCATTGCCCAGGCGTGTGGTCTGTCGTACGCAGCTTGCGGGGACATTTTTGAGGGAGTGTGCGTATGTATGATGTGGCAATTATCGGCGGTGGCCATAACGGTCTGACCTGCGCAGCCTATCTGGCGAAAAAGGGCCTGAAGGTGGTGGTGCTCGAGCGCCGTGACGTTCTGGGCGGGGCGGCGGTGACAGAGGAATTTCACCCGGGTTTCCGCAACAGTTCCGCGTCCTATACTGTCAGCCTCCTGAACCCAAAGGTCATCGCAGATCTGGAACTGCACCGTCATGGCCTCAAGGTGGTGGAGCGCAAGCTCGCGAACATCTTCCCAATGAAAAATGGCGACCATCTTGCCTTTTCATATGACGGGGATGAGTTGAAGCGCGAGTTCGCGCGCTTTTCCAAGCATGATGCAGACGCGCTTGAGCGCTATAGCAGCGATATCGCCATGGTGGCCGATCAGCTGCGGCAACTGTTGCTGCAGGCACCGCCAAACGTGGGGGGTGGATTGCGCGATCTGGTAAAAGCGGCATCGTTCGGTCTGAATGCGATCCGGCAGCCAATTGAAGCGCAGCGGCTATTGCTGGATATGGCAACGCAGAGCTGTGCGGACATGCTGGACCGCTACTTTGAGAATGACATGATCAAATCTGCCTTTGCGTTTGACGGTATTGTGGGGGCCTATACAAGCCCGAACGCGCTGGGGACAGCCTATGTGCTGCTGCACCACTGCTTCGGTGAGGTGAACGGCAAGAAGGGCGTTTGGGGGCACGCCATTGGCGGCATGGGCGCCATCAGCGAGGCTATCGCCAAATCTGCGCTTGAGGCGGGCGCTGAAATCCGTGTGGACAGCCCGGTCGCGGAAGTGATTTCGGAAAAGGGCAGGGCCACCGGTGTGGCGCTTGAGGACGGCACCATCATAAAGGCCAGGGCGGTGGCGGCCAACGTGGCGCCGAAACTGTTGTTTGGCAAGATGGTTGACCCGGACCTTGTGCCTGAAGATTTTGGCAAGCGTATCAAGCATTTGAAAAGCGGGTCCGGGACATTCCGCATGAATGTCGCGCTTTCGGAACTGCCGCAATTCACCTGCCTACCAGCCAAAGGGCAGGCCCCGCATCATTCCGCCGGTATCGTTATTGGCCCGGGCATGGCGTATCTGGATCGTGCCTACCTGGACGCCCAGCTGCATGGCTGGTCAAAGGAACCGATTGTGGAGATGCTGATCCCCAGTACGCTGGATGATACCCTGGCGCCAGAGGGGCAACATGTCGCCAGCCTGTTCTGTCAACAGTTTGCTCCCCAATTGCCAGACGGCCGGAGCTGGGATGATCACCGCGAAGAGGTGGCTGACCTGATCATCGATACAGTCAGTACCTATGCTCCCAATTTCAAGAAAGCAGTGATCGCGCGGCAAATTCACTCGCCGCTGGATCTTGAAAGAAAGTTTGGCTTGATCGATGGTGACATCTTCCATGGGCAGTTGACGCCGAACCAGCTTTTCGCCTCAAGGCCTGTCCTTGGGCACGCTGATCACCGCATGCCGCTCAACGGGTTGTACCTGTGTGGTTCAGGTGCCCACCCGGGCGGTGGCGTAACTGGCGTCCCGGGGCATAATGCGGCAGCAGAGATCATCCGGGACTTCAAACGTCGACGTGTTTGACCCAAATTGACCTGGCGGACACGGCCACTTCGGCCTTGGACAAATGTTGCACTTTGCGACCTATCTTATTGAATAATTAAAGATTTGACGCATAATAACGAACTTGGGTTGGGTGTTATTTCCAATAGGCGTGCGGTTCAGGTCTTTCCCGGGCTGTCGTCTCATCAATTCTGGCGTAGGCCGAAGGGGGATCAATATGGAATATCGCATCAAGGATTCTGAGAATGGTGCATTCACAGCAACCTTTACTGGCGACATTACCTTTTCCGAGAACGTTGCTTTCAGGCAATTGCTGAAGGACCTGGCTGACCGCGATATCGAATCGTGCGTGTTCGACCTTTCAGCCGTTGATATGGTTGATTCTGCGGGCCTGGGAATGTTTCTGATCGCAAAAGAGCAGGCTGATACCGCCGGGTGGAAGCTCTCTGTTTCAGGGGCTCAGGGTCATGTGGCAAGCATGCTCAAGCTGACCAAGCTCTCTGACCTCTTGCAGTCGTGATGCGGTTTCTGACCGCTAAATCATGGCAGTAAGGGTGACTACAAGCGCCAATACAGGAATCCCCGGTCGGGTTGACGAACTGGCAGCCGAGATACGGGCGGCCACCATCCTGATCGTCGATGACATGTCGGTTATGCGCCAGATCATTGGCCGCTGTCTTGAGCAGGCAGGTTTCACAGAACTTTTTTATGCGGAGGATGGCCAGGAGGCGCTCGATTTTGTTGCCGAGACGCCGCCTGATCTCCTGGTCCTAGACCTAAACATGCCGCGGGTCACGGGCTATGATGTGTGCAAAATTTTGCGCGCTGACCCGAAGACCAGCACGTTGCCCATTCTTGTCCAGTCGGCTTCTGAAACGCCGGAGGAGCGGGTCAAGGTTTTCAATAGTGGTGCAACGGACTTCGTGTCCAAACCCATCAACCAGCCTGAGCTTCTGGCGCGGGTGTGCATGCATCTTGAAAACAAGTTCCTGATCAAGAACCTGAGCGACTTCCAGACCCGCATGCAGTCAGAGCTGTCCATGGCGCGCGGCATGCAGCATTCTCTGTTGCCTGACAAGGACAGCCTCCTGGCCCTTGAGGAAGTGTCCGGTATGGCGTTCGAAACCCACTACAAGGCTTCCTTCGAACTCGGGGGGGACCTGTGGGGCGGTGGGGCCCTTTCAGATGACGAATTTGGGGTTTTTGTTCTCGATGTGTCAGGTCATGGTGTGGGGGCTGCGCTGAATACGTTCCGGCTGCACGCCACCATGACACGGTTCGAAATGTATCGGGATGACCCGGCTAGCTTCCTGACCTGCCTGAATGGCGCGCTGAAGCCCACTTTTCCACTGGGGCATTTTGTTACCATGTTTTATGCGGTGATCAATCACCGCAGTGGCGAGATTGTCTATGCGGGCGCTGGTGCGCCAAGGCCGATGATCGTGGACCCCACAGGCAAGGTTCGCCTGCTGGACAGTGCAGGGACGCCGGTGGGCATTATCAGCCGGCCGGGGTATGAAAACAAGACAGCGTGCCTCAACCCCGGCGAAACGCTTTTCTGCTATTCCGATGTTCTTCTGGAAGCCGTGGGCCCTGATGGCGCCTTCCTGGGCGAAGACGGTTTCGTCGCCGAAGTGGAACGCGAAGCCAGGGCTGGTGAGCGTGTCTCGCTTGTGGACCGTCTGCTGGCTTCCTTCTATGCAAGATTGCCCGGCGAACTGCCGGATGACCTGACAGCGGTTGCGATGCACAGGGCCCCGCAGTCTGTCGGGGCGGAGACAGACGACAAGGATGAGGTCAAGGGACGCATTCTGGTGATGACGCCCGACAATAGCACGCTCGCTGACATTATCGGGGCAGGGCAGCCCCAACAGTTCGAGTGCTTGCGTGTCCCGGACTGCACCGCTCTGTCGGCGGAAATGTTGGAAGAGCTGCCGGTGATCGGTTTTATCACCGATGTTGCCACCGCCCGCCGGGTTGGCCCCGTGGCGATCTGCGAGGCGCTGGGGGATGCTTATGTCAAGGCTGGTGGACCGATCATCCTGTTGGCAGATATCGGTGGCGAGCCTGATCTGAAGCAACTCCGCTTTGACCTGAACGTGAGCCGTATTGTCAGTTTGACCAAAGGGGCGGATGCCTTGTGGGCAGCCGTGAGCGCCGAAGCGGAAGACTATATGTTACGCCTTTCGGTGGCCGATGCTGTCAGTCGGCGCGCTGCGGAAATCGGCGATGTGGATCTCGCCACCTACCGCTTTCGCACGCGGGAAGAAGCAAAGAATCTGGCGTCGATGCTGGCCGGCGCTTGCGCAGACCCGGTGCCGGTTGCACTGGGACTGACCGAACTGTTTGTCAATGCGGTTGAGCATGGCTGCCTCTGTATCGGGCACAGTGAAAAAGGCCGGTTGATCGAAAAGGGGCGCTTGAGCGACGAATTAAAATACCGCCGGTCTCTGCCGACATACGCAGACAGGTATGTCACGGTTGAATACCGCCGGACGGACACAGACATCCTATTCCGCATCACGGACCCGGGCGAGGGATTCGATCACGAGGCCTTTACAGGCATGGAAGACGGCCACACCAAGAAGCATGGCCGCGGCGTTACCATGGCGGGCGGTTGTTTTGATGAAGTGACGTACATCGGCAAGGGTAACGAGGTCCTGGCCCGTTACCGTATTCGGTAGTCCCGGACTGGCTCTAGCTTTTCTTCATCAGCAAGCGTTCCGGACGGCGATTTTCCGCCTGGCGGAACAGGCTGTATGTGCGGTTGGTGTAGTTGGAAACATCCAGTACCGACTGCATATACGCCTCGAGTTCCTCTGTGCGTTCAGCCTCGAAAATCCGGACATTCTGGGTTGGGTCCTGTGTTTCGAACCGGACATAGAACCAGGGCTCACCGCGCCTCAGGATCAGGTCCTGCGTCGTATCGTGCCACTCAAAGGCCCACATGAAGGGCCTTGGCCAGATATGGATCGGGAAGCGGCCTGAAATCATCAGGCCCGGACGGCGGGTTTTCAGATAATCGAGATACGGTGGCAACTGGTTGATCCACACTGGGTCGTCTGAGATGAACACATAAGGCGTCACAAACTGCAGAAGTGGCCTGTCAGGATGGCGCCATTCGCTTTGCGGGTGCATGAGCATGATCTGGCTCATGACGCTAGAGCGCACGGCGGAATTCGCGCCCTGCACATTCAACAGCTGCGGCTTGCCGTCCGGCGAGCGTGTCAGGCGCAGGTGAAGGTCGTAGGGGCATTTGATGACGAAGTGACGGCTGTCGAAATCAATTGCGCCCGGGCATTTCTGTACCGATTTTGCGTCGGGCGATTCCGGCACATTCTGGCGAAATGGCTCGGGCTCATACCACACAACGCCCGCCTTCGGTGCCTTCATGATCCAGCCAACATCCACCTTACGGCGCATTTTCGCGACACGGTCGCGCCGGGCATAAAGTTTGTTCAGCATCATGTCGGTTCCCCCTCAGGCGCACAGATTTGGCAGACAGCATTCTTGTCTGAAATGATGTTTAGGTCATGTCGTTGCGTCGTTCAACTGCCTTGGACAATAAGGGGTGGCCAAACATGGTCACGCAGCGCCGGCGAAGGCAGCTGCATTGTCCTGCAACAGGTCCCCCAGGTAATCATACATGGCGCGGATACGCGCACTACGCCTGAGTTCCGTGTGGCTGACGAGCCAGATGTCTGAGCTGAAGACCACATAGTCGTCAAACAGACGCACCAGGTCAGGGTCATTCGCGGCTGCGAGGCATGAATAGGCCCCGATGCCGTAACCCGCCTTCACTGCAGCGGCCAGCGCCACAAGGTTGTTGGAGCGGAAAGCCGCCCCCTTGGGTGCGCCAATGCTTTTGCGGTGTTCCGTTGAAGTGTAGGCGAGAATCTCGTCATGAGGCAGGATGAAGTCATACTTTTTCAGGTCCGACATGGATTTTGGCATACCGTGTTCGGCCAGATAGTCCTTGTGGGCATAATAGCCATAGGCCATGGACACCGTGCGCTTGCAGATCAGGTCATTCTGCACCGGGCGGAACATCCTCAGTGCGATGTCAGCCTCGCGCCTGAGAAGGTCAGAGACCGCGTTGTCCACCTTCACATCCACGGTAATGCCCGGATACTGCTTTCGGAAGCCAAGCAGCTTGTCCACCAGCCAAAGCGAGCCGATGGCCTCGGTGCAGCTGATTACCACAGACCCCTGCAGGCTGCTGTCGTGCCCGGTGATCAGGCGCTCGATCGCGTGGACATCATCCTGCATGTGGCGCGCGTGGTTCATCATCTGCTCGCCTAGTGCCGTCATTTCCAAGCCAGTGCGTGTGCGCGAGAAGATTTCGGCGCCGACATTTTCTTCAAGTGCAGTCAACCGGCGCGACAGGGTCGGCTGACTAACATTGAGCTTGCGCGCGGCGGCAGACAGGCTGCCTTGTTCAGCCATGGCCAGGAAGTATTTCAGATCATCCCAATCCAGCATGGGAAGCCTCCGTTTCAAACTGATGCAATTCAATTATGAATAGCTAATCTACATAATTTGTCAATTACATCCAAAAATGAAATTCACATATAGGCTCCATGACCGGGCCCGAACCTCCCTGAACCCCATTGGCCTGGGTCATGACAAGGAACGAGGAGACAGACCATGTGGACGACAAGTAAAACTCTGGTGGCCGGCGCGGTGCTGGCGGTAGCAAGTTTTTCCGCAGCAGCGAATGCCCAAACCTATTATGCTGGCCCCGACCGCAATATCGAGCGCGGCACGGAAGCCATGATGCAAGGCGACCTGGAAACCGCTTCGAAGTTTTTCCACCGGGCGGCTGATAGCAACCTGAGTAAAGGACGCCTGGTGCCGCTTCTGAACAACCTGTGCGCCGTTGACTATGCGCTGGGCAAGCTGGATAGTGCCCAAGAGGCCTGCACGCGTGCCATTGCTGAAGACCGGCGCTTCTGGCGGGCTTATGTGAACCGTGGCAACGTCCTGAAAGCCAAAGGTGACTATTCGGACGCGCACCGGGATTATGCGAAGGCAGTCAGCCTCAAGCCGAAAAGCGGGATCGCGCAGCGGGCCCTGGCGCGGCTTCAGGAAGAGCAGCCAAAACTGTTTGCCGCGGCTCAATAGAGCCCGGCAGACCCGATAGGGGGAGACCATCGGTGGATAAATCAATCTTCTACCCAATGCTGGGCATGGCGACGCTGACTTTCGGCGTCGTCGCGCTTTTGGCGAAACGTCGCTTCGGAGCCATTGGCAAGGGCGAGACCACAAACCTGGCGTTTTTCAAGACCTTCCGTGGTGAAAGCCTGGAACCAGAGAGCGTGCAAACGGCGCAGCGGAACCTGACGAACCTGTTTGAACTGCCCATGCTGTTCTACCCCGCGTGTATTGCCGCCGGGATGCTGGGCAAAGTGGACACGGTCACGCTGAGCCTTGCGTGGGCTTATGTGGCGCTCAGGCTTGTGCACACGCTGGTGCATGTAACCGGCAACGACGTACGCACGCGCTTCAAGATCTTTTTCCTGAGCAACCTGCCGCTTATGGCCTTGTGGGTTTATATTGCCCTCTAGGCTTGGTGTCCTGGGACCAAGATTGACCTTTAGGGAAGCCGCCCGCGTGCGCCACCATGGATGGCACCGGGCGGCCCAGGATTTCTTCCACCCAGGCGGCGAGCGCGATGACCTTGTCGAGCGCCACGCCTGACGTCACGCCCGAGCGGTCCAGCATATATAGAAGATCATCAGTGCCGATGTTCCCGGTGGCGCGCGGCGCGAAGGGGCAACCGCCAAGGCCCGCAACGGAACTATCCAATATGCGGACACCCGCCTCATAGGCAGACCAGGCGTTGGCGATGCCTGTGTTCCTGGTGTTGTGGAAATGGGCCCGAAGCGGCATGCCGGGTAGGGCGTCCCTGAGTGCCTCGAAAATCTCGCGCACGCGGATGGGCGCAGCCACCCCGATGGTGTCGGCAATCGCGATCTCTCGCGGGCCGGCGTCGGCCAGCTCCTTGGCCATTTCAATCACGACAGCCGGGTCTACTTCGCCCTCAAACGGGCAGCCCCAGGCGGTTGAAATGGTCACCTGGGCCTTCAGGCCTTCCTGGCGGGCAAGCTTGATGATTTCCTTGCTGACAGCGACGGATTCGTCCCGTGTCTGGCCCTGGTTCTTCTCGCCAAAGGTGTTGGAAGCTGTCGCAACACAGCCAACCTCATCGACCCCGCGCTTGTTGCCTTCGCGGGTTGCCATGGCGCGCAAGAGTCCGCGTTTGTTCAGCACAAGGCCGACATATTCGGCGCCCTTGATGTCAGGCAGGCTTGCGATCACCGCTTCGGCGTCCGCCATCTGGGGTACCAGTTTGGGGTGAACGAAGCTGGCCACCTCAAGGCGCTTCAAACCCGCATCCAAGGCGCGGGTGATCAGTTCCACCTTCTGTTCGGTCGAGAACATGACTTTTTCATTTTGCAGGCCGTCACGGGCGCCGACTTCAACAATTTCAACCGTTTGGTCTGTCATGATCCGGTCCTCACTCCTGAACATCTTGCGTGGGCGCAAACTCCCCACCTTCATGATTAGTCAGGCCCTGTTGGTCAAGCGGTTTCACGGCCGGCTTCCGACTCGGCGCGTGGTTTTCCACCAAACGAGCCCCAAAGGGCAGGGCGGTTGACCTAATAAATTATGAAGCATCAACAAGGGGTTGTGAAGTTCTTGTCTCCTGGGTGCGGTTTTTTTGATGTGACAGGCTGCCTCTGGTAGGATTTTTGTCCGCTTACGAAGAAAAACATGCCTGTGCCTCGGGCGCTGGTGGAACATTGGGTTCCAGCCGGCGAAGAACACGTTTGGGACGGAGGAACAGATGGCCAAAGGCACTCTAGACGGCCCGCGGGTGGTTGCGCTCGTGGGCCCCTATTCAAGCGGTAAAACCACACTTCTTGAAAATATTCTTTTTTTGACAGAGACAACCCGCCGCCGGGCAAATGGCGAGCGGGTTTTTGGTGACGACAGCGTGGAGGCCAAAGCGCTTTCCATGGGAGTGGATACCAATATTGCCTCTGTGCATTATCTGGATGACCGGTATATTTTCCTGGACTGCCCCGGCTCCATCGAATTCCTGCAGGAAACGCGAAACGCCTTGCATGCCGCAGATGTGGCGGTGGTGGTGGCGGAACCCGAACCCGCGAAGATTTTTGCCCTGAGCCCCTTGTTGCATGAACTGGAGGCGGAAGGCATACCCCACCTGATGTTCATCAACAAGATCGATCATTCGGATGTCCATATCCGCGAGATCGCGGCGGCGCTGGATGAGGTCAGCGCGCTGCCGGCGGTGCTGAGGCACGTACCCATACGCAACGGTAATGACATCACAGGCTTTGTCGATCTGGCGTCCAAGCGGGCCTACAATTACGGCATGGACGGGAGCCGGGAAATCAAAGACGGCGCAGAAAGTATCCTTGAGCAAATCGTGGAAGACAGATTCCATATGCTGGAAACCCTGGCGGATTTCCACGACGACCTGATGGAAGAGCTGCTGGAGGAAATTGACCCGCCCAGCGATGAAGTCTTTGCAGACCTCGCGGCCGACCTCAGGCAAGGGCGCATCATGCCGGTTCTGATGGGCTGTGCCACACAGGGCTTCGGCCTGAAGCGTCTGATGAAGGCGCTAAGGCATGAAATGCCAGGGTTCGAGCTGGCGTCGCAGCGCATGATGCCGAAGAAAACCAAGGAAATTGCAGCCTACATCCTGAAGACGCGGCATCTGTCCCATATGGGTAAGCTGTCGTTTGCGCGCGTGCTGAAGGGCGCCGTGACTGAAGGGCTGCACGTTGACGGCATTAAGGTGGGCGGCATGTTCAAGGTGGCAGGCACCGACCTAAAGAAAGCGACATTGGCCGATGTTGGTGACCTTGTGGCAATTCCGCGGCTGGAGGCCGTGAACACTGGCGACACGCTGGGCGGCAAGGGGGCGCCGAAGCCTGAGAAGCTGCAGCCTGTTTTTGCCCGCGCCATTGAGGTTGGCGACCGTAAGAACGAAGCCAAGCTATCGGAAGCGCTGATGAAACTGGTGGAGGAAGACCCCTCCTATGAGGTGGAACATAATGAGGATACCGGTGAGCTTCTCTTGTGGGGGCAGGGCGAAATCCATATGCGTGCTGCCATGGCGCGCCTGACCGACAAGTACGGCGTTGAGGTGCGCTTCGCGGACCCCCATGTCGCCTACAAGGAAACCATCCGCCGCAACAAGGTTCAGCATACCCGCTACAAGAAGCAGTCGGGCGGGCACGGCCAGTTCGGGGATGTGGTGATCGAAGTCAGGCCGCGCACGCTGGGTGCAGGCTTTGAATTCCAGGAAAAGGTCACGGGGGGCGCGGTGCCCAAGCAATATATCCCAAGTGTTGAGGCTGGCGTGAAGGAATATCTGCGCCAGGGGCCGCTCGGGTTCCCGGTCGTGGATGTGGAAGTCACATTGCAGGACGGCCAGCACCACAGTGTGGACAGTTCCGATATGGCCTTCAAAACCGCCGGGCGCATGGCCATGGCAGATGCCATGCCGGACTGTGATCCGGTGCTGCTTGAGCCGATCGAGCATGTCCGCGTTATGGCGCCCACCAGCTATATGGCCAGGATCAACGGCATGATCAGTTCGCGCAGGGGGCAGATCATGGGCTTTGACGGCAGGGATGGCTGGCCTGGTTGGGACCAGATTGAGGCCCAGATGCCGGCGTCAGAGATGCAGGACCTGATCATTGAACTCAGGTCGCTGACCCAAGGCGTGGGCACGTTCGAGCACAAGTTCGACCATCTGGCCGAACTGGCGGGGCGGCAGAAGGACCAGGTATTGAAGAACCACACGGTCGCGCGGCGGACGGGATAACGCGGCCGGGGCAAAATATCCTGTAAGCTTTTTCATCCCCTATGGACTGAAAGGCCAAGTGCGTTAGAAACGTATGTAACCAGTCACCAGTGGGGGATGAAATAGGTGAAACCAATTTCCAAGATCACGACAGCGAGCCTGCTGGCGCTTGCGGCGATACTGCCCGCAGGCGCCCAGCAGGATAAGGATGATGCGGCGGCGACCGAGGCATGCTTCATCAAGGGCGTCCGCGAGCGGGTGCGCTGCCTTTCCATGGATGTGCCGCTTGATTATGCCAGCCCTGACGGCCAGCAGATCACGCTACATGCAGCGATCGTTCCTGCAAAAAGCAGTCGCTCTGAAGCGGACCCCATCTGGGTGTTCGCGGGCGGGCCGGGGCAGGCCGCGGGTGAATATGGCGTTTTGGCGTCTGCTGCTTTCCGTGAAATCCGCCAAACCCGCGATATCGTGCTGGTGGACCAGCGCGGTACGGGCAAGTCCAACGGCCTGAATTGTGATGTTGAGCCGGGGGAGGTCATGTCCAGCCTTGAGGATTGGACCCGCTTTATCGCGGACTGCAGGGCCAAAACGGATATCGATGTGCGCCATTTCACCATGGAAAATGTGGTGCGCGACATGGAAGCCGTGCGCCAGGCTCTTGGGTATCATCAGCTGAATCTTTGGGGCGGCTCGTGGGGCACGCGTACGGTTGGGCTCTATCTGAAGCGCTATCCAGCCCATGTTCGCAGCATTATTGTGGATGGTGTTGCACCTCCGGATATCTCCCTTTTTGAAAGCGCCCCGGTGTCTGCCGAACGCGCCAAGCACCTGCTCGCTGAAGATTGCCGCAATAACGAGGCTTGCACGGCCCGTTATCCTGACTTTGAAAAGCAGATAGATGCGCTGCTCGCGAAGGCCGCAGCCGGTGAGTTGCGCTTCATGGGCAATGACCCGGCCTCGGGTGAGCCGCTCGATCTTGATATCAGCTTTGTCATGGCGGTGGAAAGTATCCGGTCAGTGATGTATTCCGCTGACGCGACTGTATTGCTGCCTTTCGTGGTGGATGCAGCGGTTAACGGCAACCTTGAGCCATTGATTGCGCTTTATGCGGGCGGGGCTTCGGCATCCGACAGCATGTATCTTGGATCAACGCTATCGATCCTGTGCGGCGAAGAAGTGCCGCGCACCCGCATGAACGTGCTTGAGCAGGCCGCGGCCGACAGTTTCGCGCGCGATAGCTATTACCGCTACTGGCAGGCGGGCTGCAAGGCCTGGGATGCGCTTCCGGGTGCTGTGGACGCCCACGACCCGATCACAAGCGATGTCCCAGCGCTGATCCTCAGCGGCTATCTTGATCCAGTGACACCGCCAAGTATGGGCGAACACTGGCTCAAGGGCTTCCCGAACGGGCGCCATATTGTGGTTGCGGGCAACGGCCACATCACCAGCAACACAGCCTGTATGCCGCACCTGCTGAATGATTTCGTCACCACGCTTGATGCTGGTGCGCTTGATACCGAATGCCTTGGGCATCTGAAGCGCCTGCCGGTTGTTACCGGCCTCAACGGCACTGTGGATTAGGGGGTAAGCTATGATTATCGTTGATAAAATCGCGAAGAATTTTGGTGACGTGCAGGCTGTGAGGGATGTCAGTTTCACGGCTAAGGACGGCATGATTACCACGCTTCTGGGCGCGAACGGCTCGGGTAAATCCACAACGCTGCGTACCGTCGCGGCACTCCTCAGGCCAGATCAGGGACAGGTCACGGTAGACGGCATCTGCGTGCAGAAAGACCCGCTGGGGGCGCAGAGGCTGTTGGGCATTTTCCCTGACCAGTTTGGCCTCTATACCCGTCTGACAGCGCGGGAACATCTGGAATATTACGCAGAACTGCACGGTATGCAGGGGAACGCGCTCAAGCACGCGGTGGATGAGGTGATAAGCCTCCTGCATATGGAAGACATTCTGGAGCGCCGCACCGAAGGTTTCAGCCAAGGACAGCGCATGAAGGTGGCGCTGGCGCGGGCCATTATCCACAAGCCGCAGAATATTGTGCTGGATGAACCCACGCGGGGCCTGGATGTCATGAGCATCCGCATGCTCCGGCAGATCCTGTTGGAACTGAAGGCTGCAGGGCACTGTGTGCTTCTCTCATCCCACGTGATGGCAGAGGTGGAGATCCTCTCGGACCATGTGGTGATGATCGCCGACGGCGTGGTGTGTGCTGACGGCCCCCCGGCCGACCTGGTGCGCGAAGCTGGCCAGCCGAACCTCGAGGAAGCCTTTGTGGCGCTCACATCAGCACACGGGAGGGCTGCCGCATGAACCGTATGATCAAAACTGTGTACCGCAAGGAAATGAAGGACATGCTGCGCGACAAGCGTGCTGTGCTGGCCATCGCCAGCTATGCGCTGGGCGTACCGCTCCTGATGGCCTTCATATTCTTCCTGATGGCGGATGACCGGGCGGAAACCGCACGGTCCACGCTCGCGCTTTCCGGGGCGGACCAAGCACCGGGCATGGTGGCTTTCCTTGAAAAGCAGGGCCTTGAAATCATCCCGGTCGTATCGCTGGATGGACCGGAAAGCTTGCCTGATGGGGCTGACGCGATGGTCGTGCTACCCAAAGATTTCGCCGAAAAGCTCAGCCGCGGCGAAAGTGTGCCTATCCAGCTATATGTGGACGAAACGTCGCGCCAGCAGGCGGACAGGGGCGGGGAAGTGCGCTCAGCCTTAGACGCTTACAGCCAGCATGTGGCGGGTATACGACTGGTAACGCGCGGTGTGCCGCTTTCCCTGATGGCGCCCATCATGGTCAACACGTCTGATCTGGCGCCTTCAAGCTTCATCAACAAGATGCTGGGCAACAGCCTGATGCTGGTCTTCATGCTGGCGCCGTTTGTCATGGGCATGAGCGTCGCGCTTGACGCCCTGGCGGGTGAGCGCGAGCGCCAAAGCCTGCAGTGCCTGATGGCGCAGCCTATCTCAACCGCTCATCTGGTGGCGGGTAAATGGGCCATGGTGGCCACCTTCTGCTTTGGCGGCACCATGCTGGCGGTTACCATTGACCTGATCCTCTTGCAGTTCGTGCCGGCGGATGTTCTACCGTTCAAGCTTCAGTTGACGGTTGGCGGCTTTGCCCTTGCGGTGGCGGAACTGGCGGCGCTCAGCATGTTTGTGGCGTCGGTTCTGCTGGCGGTCAGCATCCACGCCAAAAGCTTCAAGGAAGGCCAGACCTATATGTCGATGATGATGATGGCGCCGGTGATCGTGGGCTACGCCAAGATGTATGGCGAAAACAAGTTGCCTGCGGTTACCAAGTACCTGCCGATCTTTGCGGACGTGGAAAGCCTGGGGCGTATCTTCTTTGACGGCACGCCCAACCTGGCAGTGACCGGCTCAGCCTTCCTGTCAGCCGTTGTTGGGACTGCCGTGTGCTTGTGGCTGACAAGCCGACGCCTGTCGAGCGAACAGATACTGTCGGAAGCGTAAACCAGGGTAAGCGGGGCGGGGCGACAAGCGCGTGGATATCAAGGCAGTCTTGACGGAGCACGGCAACATGCTGGGGCGGATCGTGGCATCATATGAAGCCGATCCGTCGCTGCAGGAAGAGCTGATGCAGGAAGTCTCCCTGGCGCTGTGGCAGGCGCTGCGGAAATACCGTGGTGACGGCAGCCTGAAGGCCTATGCGGCGCGTATCGCCCAAAACCGCTGTATCAGCCATGTGGCAAAGGCGGTGAAAGCCCCGCGCCAGACTGTGCTGGATGATGCCATGCCAAGCGAGCGGGCGGGACCAGAGGAAGATGTGGCGAAAGCCCAGCAGCGCGCCACTCTCCTTGCCGCTGTGCGGGCGCTGCCGCTGCCGCTCAAGCAGGTGACGACACTGGCACTTGAAGGGTTCTCCCACCGGGAAATCGCTGATGCGCTGGGGATCAGTGAAAACAACGCCATGGTGCGTTTCAGCAGGGCCAAAACCGCCCTGAAGGACACCATGCAGGCATCAACTGGGAAAGAAGGGCAATGACCATGAACAGCAATATGCCCGATTGGGACGACCTGACGGACATCTGGCAGCAAAGCCCGGATGTCGATATGGAGAAAATGGCCCGCCATGCCCGCTTTGTCTGGTGGCGCATGCGGATCAATTTCGCCATCGAGGCTCTTTTCTGTGCCGGCGGTATGGCATTTTTCGGATGGCAACTGGTTACCGGTGATGCAGGCGCCATGGTTGGCGGCGTGCCCCTGTTTGTGGCCATGTTCCTTTTTTGCGGCCTGGGGCTTTGGTCTTCATATTTCGTCCGCGCGGGTGCCTGGGGGCGGGCGGACGGGACTGCCCAGTCGCTGGTTGACCTGCAGATCAGGCGCGCCCGTTCTTCGGTTCGCTATATGGTGGTGAATAACTGGGGCTGTGGGGTTGGCCTGTTGACCTTTGGCTATATCTATTGGTCACTTCTTGAACGTTACGGATCGGTCGACGCCCCAGAAATGAGTATGGTGAATTACTGGCTGGCGGGTACCATCCTGTTTTTCCTGATGTTCCCGTTCGCTACAATTCCTTTCCTGAAGCGCAAGCGCGATGAAATCGCCCGGCTTGAAGCGCTCGCTGGCCAACTGAAGGATGAAGAAGGCGACGACGAGGCTTAGCCGTTGGTGCGTTTGATGGTGCGGATAAGGTCGCGCAGCGGATGGAGGGGCGCGACCAGGTCATCCGGCAGCGGTAGCGGATCACCGCAGATCATGGCGGCCAGATAATCGCCCAGGATGGGACCATACTGATAGCCCTTCGACCCGAGACCCGAGAGCATATAAAGCCCCTCATGAAGGGGCGGCGTGCCAAGGCCGCGCGTGTTGGCGTCCTTGGCCAGCGGTGCATATTGCACGCGCGCTTCTCGGCTTATGGGCACCGGGCCCACGAAGGGCAAGTGATCAGCGGTGGTTGCGCGCACGCCCGCCCAGGACCGGTCAATCATGCCATCAGTGATGTTGACGCCCACGGCATCTCTTAGCATCACGAGGATACGCTCTCGGTCGTCCGCGCTCGGTGCATGGGCGTCTGGGCCAATGCTTTCCATCCGGTCGAAGGTGGAGCCAATGGTGCGGAACCCAGCCGTTGCCGCTGTCACATAGCCGCCATAGGCGATGCTTTCTGCAGGCAGGGTGGGCGATGCTTCAGCGCCTACGATTTCTACCTGACCACGATTGGGTCTGAGTTCAGGGCAGTCCCCGTCTTCAAGAAGAGCAGCAGTGCCAATGCCTGACGCCAGAACGACCACATCGGCCACCAATACTTGCCCATTCGCACCATGCAGCCGCCACACAGGACCAGCCTTTTCAAGGGCAGTGACATTCATGTTGATGCGCGGAACGCTGCTGGCAATGGCTTCCAGTGCGAGGCCGGTATCAACCGATCCGCCGCGCTTCAACAGAAACCCCTGGTCGCGCATGGTCAGCCAGTCATCGTGCCAGTGCAGGCCTGACCGGATGTCGTCAAGCCGGCCCGCGTCCGCTGCATTCTTGGGCAGTTGATGAACGCCGGGCGTCGCGGCCCAGGCTTTCGCGTAATCAGGGAAGGCGCAGCTGTATGCATAGGCGCTCGTGAAAAACTCGGCAGCTGGGGTATGATCCCGCATGAAGCGGGGCGACAGGATCGCGGCTGGCACCTGGCTCGCAGACATGTGATCTGGCCCACTAACGAGCGTCACGCGTCGGCCGCGTGCCTGAAGGGCGGCAGCCACGCTTGCGCCTGCGATGCCTGCGCCGATAACAGCAATCATGCCCTCAGTGGCTGGCTTCACCGCGGCCCATTCTGGTCTCGTCGCATACTGTATGGTCAGCGGGGTGGGGTCTTGGGCCTCACCAACCAGTCGATCACGCTTGCGGCCATATCCCGGTGTTTTCTGAACCAGGAAGCCACGGTCCCGGAGCGCCCGTTTGACGAAGCCCGCAGCGGTGAAAGTCGCAAAGCGCGTGCCGGTGTGCGAAAGCCGGGCAATCTGGTCCATCAGGTCATCAGACCACATGTCAGGGTTCTTGGCGGGGGCGAAGCCGTCGAGGAACCAGGCATCGACGCTGGCATTCAGGCGCGCAAAGGCTTCGGCAGCCTGGCCGAAAATCAGGATCAACCGCACCTGGCCGTTCGCGAAGGTGCGCGGGTGAAAGCCCTTTGCCGCCGGCGGCCAGGCGGCCCGCAGCTGGGCAGCATAGGGCTCGATGTCCGGGAAGGTCTGATGGGCTTCCTCAAGGGCTTTTTCAGAAAGCGGATAGCCTTCGACCGAGATGAAAGTCAGACGGCCCTTGGCGCCGCTTTCTTCCCACTTTTTCCAGGTGGCCAGGAAATTCAGGCCGGTGCCAAACCCGGTTTCGGCAATGACGAAATGGTCATGCTCTGCCCACACTTCCGGTGCCCCAATACCGGATAGAAACACAAAATCCGTTTCCTCAAGCCCGTTTTCCGCCGAATAATAGACGTCGTCAAAAGCCTTTGAAACAGGCGCATTGCCGCGCCAGTCCAGTTCTTTCGTCTGATCGCCTGTTGGTTCGCTTTCCGTCATAAAGGGCCCGTTTGCGTTTTGGTGCCACAATCCAATGTTGGGCTTTCAGCCAGTTTCATCTATGCTAGCGTGATACTTGGATTGTAACTGATTTAAAACCCAAATAGAGATTTAGTGCATGTTTTATGAACTTGATGGCGTGAAACCTGAATGCGCAGACGACAGCGTCTGGGTTGCGCCGAACGCAGCAGTGATCGGAAAGGTGATCCTGAAGGCCGAGGCGAGTGTCTGGTTCGGTGTGACGATCCGTGGCGACAATGACCCGATTACCATCGGGGAAGGCAGCAATATCCAGGATAATTCTGTGCTGCACGCTGACTTTGGCGCCCCGTGCACCGTAGGTAAGGGCGTAACCGTTGGTCACAAGGTGATGCTGCATGGCTGTACCATCGGGGACAATACGCTGATCGGGATGGGCAGCACCATCCTGAACCACGCGAAGATTGGCCCGGGCAGCATTGTGGGCGCTAACAGCCTGATCACTGAGGGCAAGGAATTTCCTGGTGGCGTTCTGATTGTGGGGGCACCCGCGCGGGTTGTGCGTGAACTTAAGCCAGAAGAACAAGAAATGATTAAGATGTCTGAGCGAATATATACAGATAACGCCGCGAGATTTGCCAAAGGTCTCAAGGAAGTCAGAATTGACTAGGAATTTACCGTCAAAAAGGCTATTGGGGCGCCAGCCAATTCGATAGGCACATGGGGGCCGGTAGCTGTTTTGGGTAGGAACGAATGAGCGTTAACCTTAAAGATGTCGAAGAACTGAGGCATGTGGATCTGGCCGCGCGCGTTGAGATTGCGCGTAAAGTCGGCAAGATTCTGGCCAAGCAGAATGGTTCTGGCGACAAGGCGGATGCCATGGAGTTAGCGCAGATTCTAATGGAAGACGCGGCGGTTTCCGTACGCGAAGCCCTGTCGCGCGAACTGCAGGTTTGCAGCTTCCTGCCCAAGGAACTGGTTGCCAAGCTGGCCCAGGACATTGATCAGGTCTCCATGCCCTTCCTGATGGCCTCCCAGGCCATGGACGACACGCTTCTTGAAGATATTGTCCGCAGCTGCAGCGAAGGCGCGCAGGAAGCCATCGCGCAACGCGTGGGTCTTTCTGAGGCCGTAAGCTATGCCATCAGCGATGTCGGTTGCCAGAGCGCCGTTGAATCGCTTGTTGGCAACGATACGGTTGAACTGTCGGAACGCAGCTGCAACCGGGTTGTTGACCGCTTCCCGGAAGAGCGGTCCCTGATGGAGAAACTGGCGCAGCGGGCAGACCTGCCAGCCGCCGTCGTGGAACGCATCATCTTCAAGATATCCAAGCGCTATGGCGAATATCTGTCCGACAAATTCGGTCTCGCGACAGATTACGCCTCCTATCTGGTGTCAATGGCGAACCGGCAGGTATTTTCGCGCACGCTTGAAATGGCGCCGCTGAGTGAGATTGAAAACTACCTCAAGCAGCTTGATCAGGTTGGTAGCCTGACATCAGACGTGCTTCTCAGTTACCTGCAAAACGCAAATGTCAAACTGTTCACCATGGCGATTGCGGTCTTGCTGGGCCGTCCCTATGACGCCGTGGAAGCAAGGCTCTGCAAGGGCGACAAGAAAGTCATTGCCCGGCTCCTTGAGGCGGCTGGCTTCTCCAAGTCGGTCATTGGCGTTCTCCTGATTGCTTATGACCGCCTGATCCGTGGCCATTAGAAAACCAGACATCAGTCTTTCGAAAAAATCTTTTGGTGCCTGTTCCCCGACCCCTTAGGTTGGGCGGAAACAGGAGCCGATAATGATACTTCCCGCCCAGCGAGACCTTTTCGATATTCCCCGTGACGTATGCTATATGAACGCCTCCTACATGACGCCGCTCAGCCGCGCCCAGGTGGCAGCAGGGCAGGAAGCGCTTGCACGTTCAGCCCAGCCGTGGCGCATCGGCGAGGATGACTTCTTCAATACTGCCGCCGCAGTGTGTGCCGCCGGCGCCACCCTGATGAACGCAGCTGCAGACGATGTTGCGATCATTCCGTCAGCAGGCTACGGCATTTCAACCGCCGCAAGAAACCTGCCTATAACCAAAGGCGGGAAGGTGCTGGTGATGGCCGAGGACTTTCCGTCGAATGTCTACCCCTGGCAGGAAAGCGCGAAGGCGGCGGGCGGGGAAGTGATTTCGGTTGCGCAGCCCGAGGGCGATGACTGGACAACCGCCATTCTGGACAGGATCAAGCAGGAAGGGGACAGCGTCGATATTGTCTCGGTGGCCCATGTGCATTGGTCCTCTGGCGCTGTGATTGATCTTGAAGCCGTCGCCCGGGCCTGCAGGGAGGTTGGCGCGGCACTGGCGCTTGACCTCAGCCAGTCGCTGGGCGCTATGCCCTTTGATGTCAAAGCCATCGACCCTGATTTCATGGTGTCTGCGGGATATAAATGGCTTTTCGCTCCCTATAGCATCAGCCTCATGTATGTGGCGCCCCGCCACCAAGGCGGCACGCCCATTGAAGCAGGCTGGATCACCCGCGAAGGCAGCCGCGATTTTTCAAAGCTTGTGAACTACCGCGACACGTTTGAGCCAGGCGCCCGCCGCTTTGACATGGGGGAGCGGGCCAACCATGTGCTGGCGCCGATTTTCCTCACAGGACTGAACCAGCTTCTGGGCTGGGGGGTAGAGAATATCTATGAAAGCCTGAGTGCCATCACGAACCGCATGGCCGCCAAGCTGGCAGACAAGGGGATGGCGCCGATCGCGCCGGACGTCAGGGCAGGCCATATCCTGGGCGTGCGCGTAGGCGAGCAAGGTCCCGCGCTTCTGGCGAGGCTGCGTGACGCCGGTGTATCAGTCAGCCTGCGGGGGAATCTCCTGCGACTATCGCCGCATCTGTGGATTGATGAACGAGACGAAGAGCGCTTCGCCCAAGTGATAGCAAGCCTATAGTTTCAAAATGGGACATGTTTCATATTGAAACACTAATTTGAAACAAGGGCGCGTACCATTATGGGACGTTATTTTTTAACTATCTGAAATATAAGATATTTAATTTCTGGCACACCCCTTGCGATTGTTAGAGCACCTTAAAGATTTTTGCCTGAGATCTGCTAAGGTTACTCGAATGAGTATGGCGCGTTCGCCTTTTGCCTGAGGGTGGATGACGCACGAACTACGAGGCGGATGGGATCACTCCTGTCCGCCCGTTTTTTGTTTAGGGCACCTTCCAAAGTCGATAGGCCGGGGCCGATAGAAAAGCTTGGCGTGTGGGCAGCGTGCGACTATGCTGCGCCACCATTTGTGTTCGAGAGGCCCACCGAGTGTCCACCAGAGTAATCTACGAAAACCGCTTCTTTTCCGCGCTGCTGTATCACACAGGCCGCCTTTTCCTGAAGGCATTCGGCTGGAAAGTGCTTGGCGCGTTTCCGAATGACGCCAAATTTGTCGCCATCGCAGCGCCCCGTACCAGCAACTGGGATTTTCCCGTGTTCATGGCGGCCGTGGGCTACCTGAAGCTTCATATCAGCTTCCTGGGCAAACATACGCTCTTTGAAGGGCCCCTTGGGTGGTTTTTCTATTGGCTGGGCGGCATTCCGGTGATGCGGGAAGGGAAGTCCGCAGCGGATGTGGTGGATCGGGCCGTGGAAGAGTTTGAAAAACGCGACCGGCTTGTTCTGGGGCTGGCGCCGGAGGGGACGCGGTCCAAGGTCACCAAATGGAAAACCGGCTTCTACCGTATCGCTGTGCAGGCGGGCGTGCCGATCCTGCCAGCCTACCTGAACGCCGCCACCAAGGAAATCGGCTTTGGCGAGCTGTTCTACCCAACCGGCGACATGGATGCCGATTTGAAGACCCTTCAGGCCTTCTATGAAGGCAAACAGGGCATCAACCCGAAAAACCAGTAGCCATCAGCCAAACAGCGCGCCCGGGTTCATGATATTGTTGGGGTCAAGTGCTGCTTTGATGGCGCGCATGGCCCTGAGCTGGGCCGGGTCCTTGAGGCGCGCCAGTTCCGCGCGCTTGAGCGTGCCGATGCCGTGTTCGGCCGATATCGACCCACCGTAGCGCGTCACGAAATCATGCACCATCGCGTTCATGGCTTCCCAGCCGTCAAGGAACGCCTGTTTGTCGCCGCCTTTTGGCTGCATCACATTGAAATGGATGTTGCCGTCGCCCAGATGGCCAAACGGTGTCAGCCGCGCCCCTGGGCAAGAGGCCACGACGGCCGCGCCTGCTTCCTCGAGGAAGTCGGGAACCTTCGAGACAGGCACCGAAATATCGTGCTTGATGCTGCCGCCTTCATGCTTCTGCGCCTCTGACATGGTCTCGCGCAGCTTCCACAGGGCCTCCCGCTGCGCCAGCGTGCTGGCCACAACGCCGTCCTTTATGGTGCCAGCGGTCATCTCACGCTCGAGCCAGTCACTCACCTGCGCCTCCAGTGCCGGATCAACGGCGCTTGAGGCAATGTCCGTCAGCACATACCAGGGGTAGGGCGTGTCAAGCGGGTCTGCGGTACCGGGGATATGCTCCAGCACCAGCTCTAGCCCAAAGCGTGGCATCAGTTCAAAAGCCGAAACCCGGTCGCCTGTAGCCTCCCGCGCACTTCTGAGCAGGGTGAGGGCATCCTGTGGGCTATCGACCGCCAGCCAGCAACTATGCAACTGCTTTTCGGCTGGTGCCAGCTTGAAGGTGACCTTGGTGACCAGCCCAAGCGTACCCTCGGCACCCACCATAAGCTGCGTCAGGTCGTAGCCCGTGTTGTCTTTTCGAAGCGCCGACAGGTCGCGCATGATGCTGCCGTCGGCCAGAACCGCCTCAAGCCCCAATGTTAGGGCCCGGGTAGTGCCGTAGCGCACCACATGCACACCGCCTGCGTTGGTGGACACCACGCCGCCCGCCGTGCAGCTGCCTTCAGACGCCAGCGACAGCGGGAACAGAAGGTCATGCTCTGCCGCCGCGGCCTGCAGTTCAGCCACTGTAAAGCCCGCGTCGGCAGTGATGGTCATGTCATCGGGGTCGACCGTGATGCTGCCGCGCATGCGTTTGGTGGAGAAAAGCACCTCATCGCGGCCTTCAAGCCCTGGAATGCCGCCGCCCACAAGGCCGGTGTTGCCGCCCTGGGGCACGATGGCGATCCTGTGATCGTTGCAGTAGCGAACGAGTTTTGCAGCGGTTTCCGCATCTGAAGGCATCAGCATCAGGGGCGTCTGGCCCATGAACTTGTCTCGCCATTCCCTGAGGTGTGGTGCAATCTCCTGCGCGTCCGTCGTGGCGCCCTTGGGGCCGGCCAGCGCGATCAGAGCATCGATGTGGGCCTGGTTGATCATGCTTTTTCCCTGGGCGCTGCAGCGCGCTTCAAGCGGTCATTGATGGCGATGCCGATCCCCTGGTTTGGGATGGGGGCAACCGCTATACGCATAGATGATTTATCTGCATTCCTTATTGTTTTAAATAGGTTATGTGCGGCTTCTGATAAATTACCTGATGTGCTGAGACTGATGTCACCTTTGATATCACCGAAGCCGATCAGCAGCTCACCGTCCTGCTTGTCAGTAGCGTTCAGGCGCACGCTGGCCTCTGGCGCATAGTGGCTGAGAAGCTGGCCGGGGGCTGAAATCTCATCCTCATTCCGGTCCAGAACTGGCTGGCCCGTCGCTGCCGAGATGTCGTCGGCGGTGATGGTGCCGGGACGCAGCAGATAGAGTTTCTCATTCTTGACACCGATGATAGTGCTTTCGATGCCCTCAGGCGCATCGCCCGCGTCAATGATCAGCGGCAGTTTGCCGTCCAGTCCCGCCAGCACATCGTCCGCGCTCGTGGGCGACAGTTTGCCTGACGGATTGGCGCTTGGCGCGGCGATAGGCCTGCCCAGCGCCCGGATGATATTCCGGGTGATATCCTTGTTGGGGCAGCGCACCGCCAGCGTATCAAGTCCGGCGGATACCGGTGCCGCGATGGGCGAATCTTCTACCGCTGGAAGCACCAGCGTGAGCGGCCCCGGCCAGTAGATTTCCATCAATCTCAAGGCCACAGGCGACACCACCACAATTTTTTTCGCCATGTCCACGTCCGCTACATGGCAGATCAACGGATTGAACGAAGGCCGTCCCTTGGCTTTGTATATTTGCTGCACTGCGGAATATTCCGTAGCGTCAGCTGCAAGGCCATAAACGGTTTCTGTCGGAACGGCGACAAGATCCCCCGATGCCAAATGCTGGACAGCAAGGGAAACAGCACCATTTTCTGCTTCAGAAACCACTTGTGTTTTAAATGTTGCCATGCACAATTTCGCTAATACGGGACAAAGCAAACAAGGCCGCCCGGCGGCCCAGCCACCTATGCTGATAGGCCAGGTGGCGTCATCTGACAACGGAATTTAACAGGATTTTCGGATAATGACTGACTATCGCGCGCCGCTTGAAGAGATACGCTTTGCCCTTGAGACCGCAGGGGGGCTGGCGGACTGGACATCCATTCCTGCCTTCGAGGAGGCTGGTGATGACCTTGTGGCTGCCATTTTGGAAGAAGCGGGGAAGCTCGCAGGCGAAGTGATCGCCCCCACTAATGTGATTGGTGACCAGATCGGCGCCAAATGGACGGAAGAGGGCGTCATTAGCCCGGATGCCTTCAAGCCTATGCATCAGGCCTATGTGGAAGGCGGCTGGTCGACGCTTTCGGCCAAGCCGGAACTGGGTGGGCAGGGGCTGCCATCCACGCTGTCGACCGCGGTTGATGAGATGGTGACATCCGCCAACATGGCCTACAGCCTGCTGCCGATGCTGACATCCGGCGCGATTGAGGCGATCGATGCCCACGGCACGGATGAGCAGCGCCATCTGTATCTGCCCAAGATGATCACGGGTGAGTGGTCGGGTGCCATGAACCTGACGGAACCCTCCGCGGGTTCTGACGTAGGCGCCTTGCGGGCCAAAGCTGAAAAGCAGGCTGACGGCACCTACCTGATTTCGGGGCAGAAGATTTTCATCACCTGGGGCGACCATGACCTGGCCGAAAATGTGATCCACCTAGTTCTGGCGCGCCTCCCGGATGCGCCGGCGGGCACCAAGGGTATTTCCATGTTTCTGGTGCCGAAGGTACATGTGAATGCAGATGGCAGCCTGGGTGAGCCGAACGACGTCAAATGCGTCAGCATCGAACACAAGCTTGGCATTCACGCCAGCCCAACCTGTGTCATGAGCTTTGGCGACAACGGGGGCTGCGTTGGCTATATCGTGGGTGAAGAGAACCGCGGCATGGCCAACATGTTTACCATGATGAACCATGCCCGCATCAGCGTGGGCCTTGAAGGCGTTGCGATCGCGGAGCGCGCCTACCAGCACGCGGCGGCCTATGCGCTGGAGCGCGTGCAGTCGGCGGCTATTGGGGCAACAACGCGCGAAAGCGTGACCATCATCAACCATCCGGACGTGCGACGGATGCTTCTGACAATGCGGGCGACCGCAGAAGCTGCCCGAGCGATCATTTACCGGAACGTCTGGGCGCTTGACCGGGCGCACACGCTGGATGACGCCGAGGCCCGCGCGGCAGCGAAGGGAGAGGCGGATCTTCTGACACCGATTTCCAAGGCTTATTCAACCGACATCGGTGTTGAGGCCGCATCGCTTGGTATCCAGGTTTATGGCGGTATGGGTTTTGTTGAGGAAACCGGCGTGGCGCAATATTACCGCGATGCCCGGATCGCCCCGATTTACGAAGGCACCAACGGCATTCAGGCGCTTGACCTTGTAGGCCGCAAGCTGAACGCGGACGGCGGCGCGCACTGGCGGGCCCTGATTGCCGAAATGCGGACCTTCGCAGCAGGCGAGGGCAGCACCTATGCTGTTGACCTGACACCAGCAGTTGACGCGCTTGAAGAGGCTGCTAACACGCTATTCGCAAACGGGTTCGAGCGTATTGTGGATACCGCCGCGGCTGCCACGCCATACCTTCGGCTGTTTTCGACAGTCCTTGGCGCCTACATGCTCAGTCGACAGGCAGTTGAGGCGAAAAAGCGCCTTGAGGCAGGCACTGGGAACCCTTCGTTCCTGAAAGCGAAACTGTCCACGACGGCATTCTACTGCGAACAAATCTTGCCTTCTGCCGTTGCGCTTCTACCTTCAATCAAGGCGGGGGCACGCAATATTACAGATCTGGCTGATGAGGCCTTTCTGCGCCACTAGTGGGGTCACGGGCCCTGAGTATTGAGTTTCCAAGTGGGACAAGGGACATATGACCAAAAGCAAAACAGGCATGAGCAGAAGTGAAGCCAAGGCCATCGAGCACGCCACGGTAGCTGATCACCGTGACGGTGTCGTGGAAGATGACGGCCTGATGTACCCCTATGGCGATCTTGTGCCCACAGACGGTGCTGTCATTAAGGTTGCGGAAGGCGTCTATTGGGCGCGCATGCCGCTCCCCTGGTCGTTGGACCATATCAATATCTACCTGTTCGAAGAAGGCGGCAGCTGGACCGTCGTGGATACGGGGTCCATGGGCAAGCGCGGCATCGCAGCCTGGGAATCGCTCGAGGCTGATTTCCTCGGCGGCAAGCCAATCTCCCGTGTCATTGGCACACATCTGCACCCAGACCATATCGGTCTTGCAGGCTGGCTGGCGGAACGCTTCGGTGCCACGCTCACCATGACCGCGCTGGAATATATGACCGCCTCCAACCTCTGGATGGGCGGGACAAAGGAAGTGCCCGAGCATGAGATCGATTTCATGCTCAAGTCCGGCGTTGACCGTCAGTTTGAACCCATGATGCGCAGCGCGCGGTTTGACAACTACCGCAGGGGCGTGCACCAGTTGCCGCCCCACTTTACGCGCATTGAAGACGGCAGCGAGTTGATGCTGGGCGGCAGACGCTGGCGGGTAGTGATTGGCCGTGGCCATTCGCCAGAGCATGCCTGCCTGTCGTGCCTTGACGAGCCGCTGTTTATCTCGGGCGATCAGGTGCTGCCGAACATCACCTCAAATGTGTCTGTCCATGCGCGGGAGCCGCATTCCAATCCGCTGGCGCACTGGATCACATCGCTTGAGCGGATGAAGCATATCCCGGGTGACCCCCTTGTGCTGCCAAGCCATGGCCGCGTGTTCAAGGGGCTGGATACCCGCCTGACGGCGCTGGTGGGCAGCCATTTGGGCAAGCTGAAGTCCCTGCATGATTGGTGCGCCGACGTGCGTACGCCGGTTGAAACCTTCCCGGCGCTGTTCCGGCGCAAGCTTACGGGCATGGATTTCTATATGGCACTTGGGGAGGCACTGGCCCACTTGCACCTGCTTGAAGCGCTGTCGCTTGTGACGCGGTCGTTTGATGGCGACGTTTATCGCTTTGAAGCGACAGGTACTTTCGATGCCAGCGTGGTGGCAGACCAGGCCAAGGCGCTGCCGGGTGTGGCCTTGCGCGATATCGCTGGCATCTACTGACAGATTTCTGCCATTTCTGACCCAGAATTAAGAGTGGTTCGCATCAATAACCTTTGCGTCTCCGCATACAGCATCCTATAACTGCCTCAGATTATGACAATCAGGCAAACCTAAGGGCTAAGGGTTCCGGACGATGAACGAAACAGGCAAAGATACCAAAGATTTAAGCGCACTCAGCTTCGAAGAAGCCATGGCTGCTCTGGAGCAAATTGTCGCCAAGCTTGAATCCGGAAATGCGCCTCTCGAGCAGTCTATCGACCTTTATACCCGCGGAACCCAGCTGAAGGCCCACTGCGAAGCCAAGCTGAAGGATGCCCAGGCGAAGATCGAAAAGATCACACTGGACGACAATGGGGCCGCAGCCGGCACCCAGGCTTTTGAAGTCGAATAAGCGGGGATCTCGTGGAAGATAACGGACCTTTGAATGAAGCGCTCGCGGCCACGTCGGCGGCAATTGAGCGGGTTCTCGATCCTATCCTGGCGTTGAACGGCGGCCCGGAAGACCGCGTTGTGGAAGCCATGCGCTACTCCGTGTTCTCGGGCGGTAAGCGCCTTCGGCCCTTCCTGGTTCTGGCCGGTGCCGAACTTTTCGCGGTGGATCGGCCGCAGGCCCTTCGGGTTGCTGCAGCCATCGAATGCATCCACTGCTATTCGCTGATCCATGACGACCTGCCGGCGATGGACGATGATGACCTGCGCCGCGGCAAGCCCACGGTGCATAAGAAGTTTGATGAGGCGACTGCCATTCTGGCCGGGGACGCGCTGATGAGTGTGGCCTTCGAGATTCTCTCAAGCGACGAAACCCACTCCGATCCTTATGTGCGGCTGGAGCTTGTGAAGCACCTGGCGCGCGCATCCGGGCATCGCGGCATGGTTGGCGGCCAGATGATTGACCTTCAGGCCCCAGAACTGGACCTGAATGAGATGGATGTGCAGCGCCTGCAGCAGATGAAAACCGGTGCGCTGATCTGTTTCTCGGCTGAAGCTGGCGCCATCATGGGGCACGCCGGCAAGCAGGCGCGGGCGTCGCTGCATGGTTATGCGCGTGATCTTGGCCTGGCGTTCCAGATTGCAGACGACCTCCTCGATGTCGAAGGCACGGAAGAAGAGGTCGGCAAGGCCATCGGCAAGGATCAAGACGCTGGTAAAGCCACATTGGTTGGCCTCATGGGCGTGGAGCGTGCGCGAAAGCAGGCGCAGATTTTGGCCGATCAGGCTATTGAACATTTGGCCCAATTCGACGATAAAGCATCGCTTTTGCGCGCCGTCGCGCATTTTGTTATAAATCGCAACGTCTAAAGCCTTTTGGCTGATGCGAACCAAGCCTGCAAAGACAGGCCTGTGCCACATGGGCAGATTGTCCAAGAGGCTGAGAAGGATAAAAAGTTGAGCGTACGCCCTGAAACGCCTTTGCTGGATCAAGTGCAGACCCCGGTGGACCTGCGCAAGCTCCCCAAAGACAAGCTACAGCAACTCGCAGATGAACTGCGCCAAGAGATGATCAGTGCCGTATCAGTGACCGGTGGCCACTTTGGCGCGGGCCTCGGTGTTGTGGAGTTGACGGTGGCGCTTCACTATGTGTTCAACACGCCTGATGATCGCCTGATCTGGGATGTTGGCCACCAGGCGTACCCCCACAAGATTCTGACCGGACGGCGCGACCGTATCCGCACAATCCGCCAGGGCGGGGGGCTTTCGCCTTTCACCAAACGCGGTGAAAGCGATTATGACCCGTTCGGGGCGGGGCATTCGTCCACATCCATCAGCGCGGCGCTCGGCATGGCTGTCGCCAACAAGATGGCGGACAAGCCCGGCAAGGCCATTGCCGTGATCGGTGACGGCGCCATGAGCGCCGGTATGGCCTATGAAGCCATGAATAACGCCGAACAGGCCGGTAACCGGCTGGTGGTGATCCTCAACGACAATGACATGTCGATTGCGCCCGCGGTGGGCGGCCTTTCCGCCTATCTGGCCAAGATCGTCAGCTCGCACACATTCCTGAGCCTCAGGGGTTTCGGTAAGAAGATCATTGAAATGCTGCCAAAACCGCTCGCTGACCGGGCGCGGCAGGCGGAAGAATATGCACGCGGCATGGCCGCGGGTGGCGGTACGCTGTTTGACGAGCTGGGCTTCTATTATGTCGGCCCCATCGACGGCCACAATATGGAACACCTGCTGCCGGTGCTCGAGAACGTACGCGACGCCATTGACGGGCCGATCCTCGTGCATGTGGTGACGGAAAAAGGCCATGGCCACCCGTTCGAGGAACCGAACCAGGAAAAATATCACGCTGTACCACAGTTCGATGTGGTGACGGGTGAACGGAAGAAGTCGACGCCCAAGGCGCCGACCTACACCAATGTGTTCGCCGATGCCCTGATCAAGGAATCTGAAAAAGACGACAAGATCTGCGCCATTACGGCGGCCATGCCGTCGGGCACGGGCCTCAACAAGTATGGCGATCGTTTCCCGGACCGCACGTTCGACGTGGGGATCGCCGAGCAACACGCCGTGACCTTTGCGGCAGGCCTGGCGACGGAAGGCTACAAGCCGTTCGTGGCCATCTATTCCACCTTCCTGCAGCGCGCCTATGACCAGATTGTCCATGACGTGGCGGTGCAGAAGCTGCCGGTTCGCTTCGCAATCGACCGCGCGGGGCTCGTGGGTGCCGATGGGCCAACCCACGCGGGCAGCTTTGACGTGACCTACCTCGCCAGCCTGCCGAACATGGTGGTGATGGCGGCGGCCGACGAGGCCGAGCTGATGCACATGGTGGCGACTGCCGCCTCGATCAACGACCGGCCATCCGCTGTGCGCTATCCGCGCGGTGAAGGCCTGGGGGTTGAATTGCCGGATGAAGGCAAGGTGCTGAAGATCGGCAAAGGTCGGATTGTGAAGAAGGGAAGCAAGGTTGCGATCCTGTCGCTTGGCGCGCGCCTTGGTGAAGCGCTGAAGGCGGCGGACGAGCTTGAAAGCCGTGGGCTATCAACAACGGTGGCCGATGCCCGCTTCGCCAAGCCTGTGGACGAGCAACTGATCCGCGATCTGGCGGCCACACATGACGTGTTGATCACTTTGGAAGAAAACTCCATCGGCGGCTTTGGCGCTCATGTGATGGATTTCCTTGCGGACGAGGGCATCCTCGACGGTGGCACCCTGAAGGTGCGCGCGCTGAAGTTGCCTGACCAGTTCCAGGATCATGACAAGCCGGAGAAAATGTACGAGGACGCAGGCCTCAATGCATCCGGTATCGTGGCGACCATCTTGAAGGCGCTGGGCCACAATGATTACGGCCAGGCCCTTGGGGACAGCGCAGCCGCGCAGAAACCTTAAGGCCGGGGGAGGCTGGCTGTGGCGGGAAAAGTCAGGGCAGACGTGGCACTGGTGGACCGCGGCCTCGTGGAAAGCCGTGCCAAGGCACAGGCGCTGATCATGGCGGGCGTCGTTTTTTCAGGTGAAACCAAAATCCTAAAAGCTGGCCAGCAGATCAAGGATGGTCAGGCACTTGAAGTGCGCGGCAAGGAACATGACTGGGTCAGCCGTGGTGGCCTGAAGCTTGAGAAGGGCCTCAAGGAATTCGACGTTGACCCCACGGGGCTGATCGCGATCGACGTGGGCGCATCCACGGGTGGCTTCACCGATGTGCTGCTGCAGGGTGGGGCGCAGAAGGTTTATGCGGTTGATGTGGGGCACGGCCAGTTGGCCTGGAAGCTTCGGCAGGATGACCGCGTAGTGGTGATGGAAAAGACCAACGCCCGCTATCTGGACGCTGATGCCATCCCCGACCCCATCGATATCGTGGTGTGCGATGCCAGCTTTATCTCGCTCAAGACAGTGCTTCCGGCCGCCATGGCTCTGGTCAAGCCCGGTGGACGGCTTATCGCGCTCATCAAGCCGCAGTTTGAGGTGGGGCGCGAGAACGTAGGCAAGGGCGGCGTGGTACGCGATCCTGAGCTCCACAGGGCCGTCTGCGAGGACATGCAGGCCTGGCTGGATAATGACATGGACGGTTGGACCGCCTGTGGCCTGACCGAAAGCCCGATCAAGGGCCCCGAAGGCAATATTGAATTCCTCCTGTATGGCGAGAAGGCCTGATGGCAAAAGCAGAAATCTTCGACGTTGAAATCACGGCGCTTGGCGCGCAGGGCGACGGGGTCGGTGAACGGGACGGGACGCCAGTGTTTGTGCCCGGCACGGTGCCAGGTGATGTGGCGCGCGTGGCATCCAAGGACGTTCGCCGGAACGGCATCTATGCAGACCTTTTAGAGGTTACACAGGAGAGCTCCGACCGTACAGCGCCCGTGTGCCAGCATTTCGGCACCTGCGGTGGGTGCCAGTTGCAGTTCCTCAAGCCCGATGTTTATGCTGCCTGGGTCAAGGACCGCACGGCCATGGCGCTGGCGCATCACGGCTTTGACGCGAGCCTTGTGAAAGAACCGATCATAACCCCGCCAGAAAGCCGCCGCAGGGTGGCCCTGAAGGCGCTCCGCGTGGCGTCAGGCGTGGTGCTGGGCTTCAACGAACGCCAGAGCCACCAGATTGTGGACGTCAAGGAATGCCCAATTGCGCGACCTGAGTTGACGCGCCTGTTCGCGCCGCTCAAGGATCTGCTCACAGGCATCCTGCCGCAGCGCATGGCCGCCACCGTCCATATGACAGTGACCGCGTCTGGCGTTGACCTGCTGGTTGATGCCGCCAAGTCCCTTGATTTGGCCGACCGCGAGGCGCTTGTCGATTTCGCCAACACCCATGATATCGCGGCTGTTCACTGGCAGGACCAGGGCTTCCTGGACCCGGTGGCAATCCGGCGCGAGGCGGTAATGGATTTCTGCGGCGCCCGTGTGCCGCTGCCGCCGGCCGCCTTTATCCAGGCATCGGACGAGGGCGAGGCCGCGCTTGTGAAGGCTGTTGTTGACGCATGCAGCGGCTATGGCCGGGTCGCGGACCTGTTTTCGGGCATTGGCACCTTCACTTTCCCGCTGGCACGCGACCATCAGGTGCTGGCGGCCGAAGGCGCGAAGAACGCGCTGGATGCCATGCAGGCCGCTGCCAACGTAGTGACAGGCTTCAAGCAGATTGTTCCAAAGCACCGGGACCTGTTCAGGAGGCCGCTTTCGACCAAGGAACTTGAGATGTTCGAGGCTGTGGTCTTCGACCCGCCACGGGCAGGGGCCAAGGACCAGGTGGAACAGCTGGCGACATCGACCGTTTCCCGCATTGTGGCGGTGTCGTGTAACCCCAATACCTTCAGTCGTGACGCCCGCACGCTGGCCGATGGCGGCTATGAGCTTGAAAGCGTCCAGCCGGTTGACCAGTTCCTGTGGTCACCCCATATGGAACTTGTAGGTGTTTTCTCAAGAAAATAAAATAAAGCACTGTTTATATTATGAAAATAAAAATAGAAATTTTGATGTCTGTCACTGCCATGGTGACGGCCGTAGCCGCTGTGGTTGTGGCGATTGTGCAGACCCAGGTGATGCATGACGAAGCGATGATGGAGCGTGAACACGCGCGCCTGTCGGTGCTGCCAAGCATTGAGGTCTATACCCATAACCATACCGCCGAGGGGGAAGGCAAGTTCCGCATTGGGTTGGTTAACCAGGGTATCGGGCCAGCGGTTATCGAGGGCTTCACCATAAGCCTGGACAAAAAGCCGATCCACAGCTGGTCGGCCTTTGTACATGAGGGCACAGAGGGCGCCGTTTCGATTGCAGGGCCGGACAGGAATGTCGGAACCGTCATACAGACAGAAATTGACCCGGGATTGTTCCTGCCAGTTGGCGAACGTCTGGCACCGCTGCAGCTGGAAGGCGGCGAAGAGGTTGGAACGCTGTTGCGCAGCCTGGGGGAGCGCCTGGATATCAAGGTCTGCTATTGCTCGCTCTACAAGGAATGCTGGGTTTCCGGGCTGCAGGAGGCAAGGCCAGAACCGGTAAACAGCTGCAGTGCTTATAAAGATCGCTTTTTTCGCAACGAGGAATAAGTGCCTGTCATTCTGCTGACGTCAGGCCTGCAACGAAGCTTCTGACCGCCGTGGCGGAAATCGCCGGGATTTCCTCCATCGGGATATGGCCGATGTTGGGGAAGGTGATCATTTTGGCACCTTCGATCCGGTCGTTGAGGATCTGCCCCACTTCCGCCGGGATCAGGCTGTCTGCTTCGCCCCACAGGATGAGGGTTGGCAGCTTGATCTGGGCAACATCAAGGTCTTTCCGGCCACCATCGCGGTACCAGGCGAAGCGGAGGCCTGTCGCACGGCGGTTGCCAGGATGGCGGGCCAGTTCCCAGTAGCGGTCGATCATCGCGTCCGTGATCAGCGAGTGGTCGACAATCGAGGTCTCCAGGCCTTCAACGACAATGCTGCGCGGGGTGATGTTCTCCAGAATCCAGTCGCTGTACCAGTGACCGGCCAGATTGAAGGCTTTCGGGCGCTTGACGGGCACTTTGGTGACGGCGGGTGGGTTGACGCCAGCCGCATCCACCAAAACAATGCCGGCCAGCTTGTCACTGTGCGCCAGCGCGTAGGCAAGTGTCACGCCGCCGCCCATACTGTTACCGCCCAGAATGAAATTCTGAAGGTTCAGGGCGTCGGCGAATTCATCCACGAAGGCCACCATGCCGCCGTAGGTATAGTCATCTGCGGGGGTTGGGCCGGTGAGGCCATGGCCGGGCAGGTCAACGGTGACGATGAAGTGGTCCTCTTCAAGCGCGTCCACCCAGCCTTCCCACGTATGGAGCGACGCGTTAGAGCCATGCAGAAGGACGATGGTCCGGCCCTCCGCGTTGCCCTGCATGCGAAAATGGGCACGGGCCCCGGATGGAAGTTCGATGAAATCGGACGCGCCGGTGGCGTATTTCTCTGCCAGTTCCTCGTGCGGGATATCCGGGGTCCATGAAATATAGACCACAAGCGCCAGCCCAAGCGCCAGAACCGCCAGCAGATATTTCAGCCATTTCATCATCAGTGTCTCCCCCGTTTGACCAGGAGCTTACCTGAAGCGCTGTGCAGGCGCCAGTGGCGATTAAGGCTGGAAGTTGTCGCGAGCGGTTCGGTCTGCAAAATTGGCGCTTGCCAAAATTGACCTTTGTCAGAGACACTTAGGTGTAAAAGGCAGCATGAGAACTTTATGATTTTGCATATTCTTACGGTCCTGGGCGGCGTTGGCCTGTTTCTGTTCGGCATGGTGGTGTTGACCGATGGGTTGCGCGCATTGGCGGGCAGGGCGCTCCGGCACGCGCTGGCACGCTATACCACCACGCCGCTTTCTGGCGTGGCCACGGGCGCCGTGACGACGGCGATCATCCAGTCATCGAGCGCCACCACGGTCACGGCTGTTGGTTTTGTGGGCGCGGGCATCATCACCTTCACGCAGGCGCTCGGGATCATCCTGGGCGCCAATATCGGCACCACCATCACAGGCTGGCTGGTGGCCCTGATCGGCTTCAAGCTGCAGCTGGGGCTTCTGGTCATGCCGCTGGTGTTCCTGGGCATCCTGATGCGCCTCTTTGGCACCGGGGCGGTCCGGAACGCCGGGTGGGCGCTGGCGGGCTTCAGCCTGCTGTTTATTGGCATTGAGACGATGCAGAGCGGCATGGCGGCTTTTGAAGGCCTGGTGACACCCGCGGCCTTCCCGGGTGACACGCTTTGGGGCCGGTTTCAGCTGGTGCTGATCGGCATCGGCATTACCATCATCACCCAGTCCTCAAGCGCAGGCATTGCGGCGACGCTGGTGGCGCTTTCGGTGGGCACGGTGAATTTCCCGCAGGCTGCTGCCATGGTCATCGGAATGGACGTGGGCACCACCTTTACGGCCATGCTGGCCACCATTGGCGGGTCTGTCTCCATGCGGCAGACCGCCTTCGCCCACGTGGCCTATAATCTGTTCGCGGGCACCATGGCCTTCTGCACGCTGGGCTATTATGCCGGCTTCGTCGACGCGTGGCTGGACGGCGGGTCCGCAGGCAATGCGCAGGTGGCTGTTGTGGGCTTCCATACCGCCATGAATGTCATTGGCGTGATCATCGTGCTGCCGTTTATCCGCTATTTCGGCCGCGCCATCGTTCGGCTGATGCCGGAACACAAGGCGCCGCTTGAACGCGGACTGGACGCCGGGCTCTATAGCGAACCGGGGGCGGCCAGCGTTGCGGGCCTTGCTGTCGCCCAGCAACTGACGGACGCGCTGTTCTTACTTCTGAAGGACCAGCTCGAGACGCCCCGGCAGGGCATCAACCGGACGCGGCGGCTGGAGGAGATCGAGCGCGCCATCACGGCGGCAGAAGAATTCGTGGAGAATATTCCGCCAAGCCCCACCGATCAGGTGGTCAGCTCGCGCGAGAGCAACACCCTGCATATTCTTGACCATCTCCGTCGCCTGCATCACCGCTGTACGCAGATTGAACGGGTTGACGCACTCACGTCAGACAGGCGCCTCAACCGCCTGCGCGCGGTGCTGGCCCATAGTCTTGCGACCTATCTGGCGCACGCTGAGGGCGACCGCCCGGACCAGTATTTCGACCGTCTGCGCAGCTTCATGCGCCTGCAGCGGCACAAGTACCGCGAAAAAACGGTTATGGCGGCCACGCGCAAAGAGATGGGCGAGGTGGGCCTTCTGATGCGGTTGGACGCTGTAAGGTGGCTGCAGCGCGTGTCCTACCACGCCTGGCGCATCAGCTATCACTTCCAGGCGTCGCACGCGGAAAACGGCATCCTGGCAAACCCGCCAGCGACGGAGCGGGACGAAGATGCAGGGAAAAAGCCTGAAATTGAAGACGAGGATGATTAAGGCCTAATCGCCCATTAACCGCACTGGGCGCGGTGGAGCATCATGTGGTCGGCCAATACCACAGCCATCATGGCTTCGGCGATCGGCACGGCGCGGATGCCCACGCAGGGGTCGTGACGGCCCTTGGTGACCACGTCAACGGCTTCGCCGCGCGTGTTCACGCTTTTCCTCGGCGTCAGGATGCTGCTGGTAGGCTTCACGGCGAAGCGGGCCACGATGGGCTGGCCGGTTGAAATGCCGCCCAAGATGCCGCCCGCGTTGTTTGACATGAACTGGGGCTTGCCGTCAGGGCCGGGCACCATTTCATCCGCATTCTCTTCGCCCGTCAGGGTTGCTGCTTCCATGCCGGCGCCGATTTCCACGCCCTTGGCGGCGTTGATGCTCATCAGCGCGGTTGCGAGATCAGCGTCCAGCTTGCCATAGATGGGCGCGCCCCAACCGGCGGGTATGCCTTCTGCCACCACCTCGATCACAGCGCCGATGCTGCTGCCTGCCTTACGGATGGCATCCAGCTCAGTGGCCCAGGCTTCGGCCGTTTCGGCGTCAGCGCAGAAGAAGGGGTTGCGGTCCACTTCAGCCCATTCGAAGCGGCTGCGGTCAATCTTGTGGGCGCCCATCTGCACCATGGAGGCCCGAATGGTGATACCATTTCCGAGAACCTTGCGGGCGATGGCGCCTGCGGCCACGCGCGCCGCGGTTTCACGCGCGCTGGAGCGTCCGCCGCCGCGATAGTCGCGGATGCCGTATTTTTCCATATAGGTGAAGTCGGCGTGGCCGGGGCGGTAGCGCTGTGCAATATCGCCATAATCCTTAGACCGTTGGTCGGTGTTTTCGATCATCAGCTGGACGGGCGTACCGGTGGTCTTGCCCTCGAACACGCCGGACAGGATTTTCACAGCGTCGGGTTCCCGGCGCTGTGTGGTGTATTTGCTCTGGCCCGGCTTGCGTTTGTCCAGAAACACCTGGATTTCCTGTTCCGAAATCTCCAGCATGGGCGGCACGCCATCGACGGTGGCGCCCAGCGCCGGGCCGTGGCTTTCGCCCCAGGTGGTGAAACGGAAAAGTCTTCCAAAGGTGTTATAAGACATAAGCTTATAGGGCTTTCTTAATCTATGGCCTAATCCATGGATTCGATGAGTTTCCTCATCGCTTCATCGTCTGTCGGCATACAGGTGGTAGAGAAACCGCTGTCCACATGGTGGGTTTCACCGGTCACGCCCGACGAGAGGTCAGAGAGCAGGTAAAGGCCCGCGCCCGCCACATCATCAAGGGTGATATTGCGGCGCAGGGGCGCGTTTTGCTCGTTATACTTCAGCAGCATACGGAAGTCGCCAACGCCAGACGCCGCAAGCGTCTTCATCGGGCCCGCCGAGATGGTGTTCACGCGGATGCCTTTTTCGCCGAGGTCACGCGCCATATAGCGGGTGGAGCATTCAAGCGCGGCTTTCGCGACACCCATCACGTTATAGTGGGGCACGACCTTCTCGGAGCCATAATAGCTGAGGGTGACCATGCTGCCGCCATTCGTCATCATCTTCTCAAGGCGCTGGGCCACGGCCACAAAGCTGTAGGCGGAGATGTTCATGGTCATCAGGAAGTTATCTAAGCTGGTGTCGATATAACGGCCGCGCAGCTCATTCTTGTCCGAGTAGCCAATGGCGTGGACGAAGAAGTCGATATTGTCCCACTTTTCAGCGAGTTTTGACGCCATGGCGTCGATCGAGGCGGCGTCGGAGACATCGCACTGCACCAGGAAATCGGACCCAATGGATTCCGCCAGCGGGCGCACGCGCTTTTCCAGCGCTTCACCCTGATAGGAAAAGGCAACCTCAGCGCCTTGTTCCGCGCAGGCTTTCGCGATGCCCCAGGCCATCGAGCGGTCGTTTGCGACGCCCATGATAAGCCCGCGTTTTCCTTCCATTAATTTGGTCATATTCGCCCCCTTTTTATATCTGTTAGGCCGAGAATTTGGCGCATCCTACACGAAGCGCCGGGTCCGTCAATTGTTTTGGCCGAAACTGATTATGCTTCGGTTTTCGCCGGTTTGTCGCCGGACGGTTTGCCCGTCGAGTTGTCTGACTGGTTGTCAGTCGCGTCAGCGTCTTTCTTCGCTTCCTGGTCCTCCACGCGTTCTTTAGCCTTGGCCCGGCTGACAATGCCGAACGTGTAGGCGGCGTTGAGTTCCGCCCCTAGCACGAAACCAAGGCTGACAAGGAAACAGAACAGTTGCATCACCACCACGCCAGCGAGGCTGCCATAGGTGACATCATAGTTACCGGCATATTTGAGATACACCGACAGGCCCTTGGCCGTAGCGATCAGGACCACGACACTGAGGAGCGTGCCGGGTAGGCGGGAGGCGCGCTTGACTTTCCGAGGGGTCAGCGCCAGGAACATCATATAGATACCGAGCGCCAGAATGGAGGGACTCACCAACAGGCTCAGGTATTTCCAGGTGGTGTTGATGCCGTCAGTCATGGCGTCGGGGAACAGGCTGGTGATGGCCTTGAGGACCGCGGGGCCCAGCACCATGATCGACATGGCGATCACGATAGAAATGGCGCCAAACACCACAACACCAAGGCTTTCAAGCCGCCTGATCCAGATGGCGCGGGCATGTTCCTTGCCAAAGGCCTTGATGAGTACTTCCCGCGCCGCTTCAACGCCGTTCCCGGCGGTCCAGATGGCCAGGAGGATCGAGCCAGTGAGAATCTCTGCGCCTGTATTACTGACAATGCCATCGATTGGGCCTTTGATTACCTTTGAAACTTCAGGCGGCAGGATGTCCAACATAAACCTGATGGCTTCATCGCCTCGCTCTGACTGGCCCATGAAGCCCGAGACAGCGACCAGGAAAATGATGAAGGGAAACAGCGATAGCATGGTCAGGAAGGCCATATTTCCCGCTGCCGCCATACCGTCATTATTGAAGAAATAGGCTATGGCGCGTTTCCAGGCCCGTTTATGCCGTTCCAAAGGCTGCATCGTCTCAGCTGAGCCCCGCTTTCTTGCGGAGCTCGGCGCCGTTGCCGCCGGACCATTGTTTCATCAGGTTTTCCAACTCTGCATCGCGCTCGGTCGGCAACATCAGCTTCAGGTTGACATACATGTTACCAACGTCATCACCGCGCTTGACGCCCTTGCCCTTGAGGCGCAGGCGTTTGCCGGTCGAGCTGTTCTTGGGGATGCGCACGGTCAGCCGTCCCTTGGGGGTCGGTACCTCAATGTCGCCGCCCAGCACCGCTTCATCAAGCGAGATCGGCAGTTCCAGATGAATATCCAGGTCCTTGCGGGTGAAATAGGGGTGGGGCGCCACACGAATTTCGACCATAGCATCGCCCTTTGGGCCCTTGCCGAAGCCCGGGCCACCCTGGCCAGACAGCCGGATAACCTGGCCGTCCTTGATGCCCGCTGGAATCTTGATGTCAACATTGCGCCCGTCGTTCAGCGTCAGGCGGCGTGTGCTGCCGTTGATCGACTCGTCAAAGCCGATGGTGATCTTGTAGCTGAGATCAAGGCCCCGCTTGCGGCCGGACTGTTCAAACGGGCTGTCGCCACGTGATGGGCCCTTCCGGCGGCTCGAGGACCGGAAAAACTCGGTGAAGATATCCTGTGCTTCATCCAGATCGAAATCATCGAAGCTGGTCGACGTCCGCCGTCGGTTGCCGCCCCCGCCGAAGCCGAACGGGTTCGAATAGGCGCGCTTTTCCGCGCCAGCTTCGTCGATTTCGCCACGGTCATAGCGCTTGCGCTGCTGCTCATTGCCCAGAATGGAATAGGCCGCCGACACTTCCTTGAAGCGGTCGACAATCTTCGGGTCATCCTTGTTGGCGTCTGGGTGGTATTTTTTGGCAAGCGTGCGATAGGCCTTCTTGACGTCATCCTGGCTGGCGTCGCGGGTTAGGCCCAAAATATCATAAAGGTCGCTCATAGGATTGTATCAAACCCAAAAAACAGATACTGAATCACGTGTCTTGCTATCATATATGGGGCAGGGCACGGCGTGCAATATTCTTGCATTTATAGATGCTTAGATTCGATATAGCAGAATGTGCCCCTTGAGTGATGAAAAAGATTTTTTAACAAGGAATTATTGCAGTGTCCGACAAGCGTGCCGCCTTTGAAACTCCGTTCGACCAGGTCAATGCATGGATTGAGGAAGCGACGGAAAGCGAGCCCAATGATCCGACGGCGATGGCGCTGGCCACAGCTACGCCAGAGGGTATCCCGAGCGTTCGCATGGTGCTTCTAAAGGGCTGCGACGCGGAAGGCCTCGTGTTCTACACCAACCTTGAAAGCCGCAAGGGGGGCGAACTGGCCGCAAACCCGAATGCCGCGCTCTTGTTCCACTGGAAGACACTTCGCCGCCAGATCCGCGTTGAAGGCGCGGTTGAGCCGGTGACAGAGGCTGAGGCCGATGCCTATTTCGCCTCGCGCCCCCGGGCCAGCCGCATCGGTGCCTGGGCGTCCCAACAATCGCGCGAAATGGAAGGCCGGTTTGAGTTTGAAGGCGCTATCGCCAGATATACCGCCAAGTTCGGCGCGGGTGATGTGCCCCGGCCCGAGCATTGGTCGGGCTTTCGCCTGAAGCCGCGCTATTTCGAATTCTGGCGCGACCGCAAGTTCCGCCTGCATGAGCGGATCACCTACCGCCTTGACGAAGCCAGCCAGGACTGGCGGCTGGCGGAGCTGTATCCCTGATATCTCACGTACGGATATTTCAGAAATATGACTAGGTTTATCGCCGATGGGGCCGAACTGTCACTGAGCTGAAATATACTCGTCACAGTTGGGATTTACCTGTTTCCTCGCACGAATAGTTACCGCGGGCCCGCACGCATGGCAGGCACCGCTTAGCGAGGGGTCCATCATGCGTCTTTCTGTCCGACTTCGGATTCTTATTGGCTTCGCGGCCGTGATCATCACGCTGGCTGCAGCCAACCGTATCTCTTCTTCAGGCTTGCGAGGGCTTGATACCGCCTCCCAAGCCATCGCTGACAAGACGGATATTGTGCGTCACGTCAATGATTATGCGGCCGATATTGCGGCGCAGACCAATGCGCTTCGGACGTATGCTTTCTCTGGCCGAGATGAGGACAAGCTCCGCCTGACAGAAGCCCAGGCCCGGGCTGAGGAAACCCGTGTCCAGGTGACCGACATCCTGATCCAGACAGGAGAGGCAGAAACGGCGGCAGCGCTTGAGGCGGCTTCCCACGATTTTGACGCTGTCTTCACCGCCGTCGAGAACCGGCTGGGGAATGAAGAAGACGCACTGCAGGTTGTGGCCATTGGTATTGGCAAGCTGGAGGCGTCCGCAGCCAAGCTTGCGGATTTCCTGGCGTCCAAAGGCGGTGACGCCGCATCGCTTGCTTCGCAGTTAGGGCCGCTGGTTGCCCGCTACAATCAGGCTGCCATCGCCTATGTCGCATCTGGCAGGTCGGAGGATTTCAGCGAAGCCATCAGTGCAGGAGAAGAGCTGGACAGCCTGATCAAGACTGCCCAGGTGGCGCTGAAGGGCACTCCGCGCCGCGAAATGCGGGTGCTGATCTATGCTCGCCGCGATAGCGATGTGATCCGGCAAAGCCTGCGCGCCAAGAATGCTGCCGCCACATCCCTTCAGGATGCCATGATTCAATTGGAGGCTGCGGCCACGGCCATCGCTGACATTACCGGTAAGGCAAAGCTGACGGCCCGCGACGAACAAGGCCATGCATTGGCAGAAATGATCGCTGCCGTGGACAAGGCATCTGAACAGAGCCTTATTGGATTGATTGTCGGTGCCGTGATCGCGGCGATCATGGCTTGGTACATCGGCTTTTCCGTAGCCCGCCCGCTGGCGCGCATCACCGACGCCATCACAAAACTGGCGGCAGGCGACAAAGCTGTTGAAATCCCCGGGCGTGACCGGGGTGACGAATTGGGCCGCATGGCCGAGGCCGCTGGCATCTTCAAGGACAAGACATTTGAACTTGAGCGAATGGCCGAAGAAAAAAGGGAAGTCGAGCGCCGCGAGGCGGAAGCAAGGCGCAAGCAGGAGATTGAAGACGCCCGACGTCTGGAAGAACACAAGGAGGCTGAGGAGCGCGCGCGGGAAGCACGCCGTGAAGCGCGCCAGCAGCAGCGCCTGCAGATGGCCGATGCATTTGAAGACGGTGTGATGCGGATCGTGGAAACTGTGGCGAGCGCCTCAAGGAATATGGCCGGTGCTGCCAGCAAACTGGTGGGCAATACAGAACGCACCGCATCTGAAGTCAATGCAACCCAACAGGCCACGGACGAAGCGTCACATAGTGTGCAGGCCGTCGCCGGTGCGACCGAGGAGCTTTCGGTTTCATTCCGTTCTGTCAGCGATGAACTGGACCAGAGCGCGAAAGTAGCCCTCAGCGCTGTTGATGAAGCCAGCCGCACCACGGAAACCGTTGCGGGCCTTTCCGAAGCTGCGCACCAGATCGGCAACGTGGTGAAGATGATCCGCGATATCGCCGAACAGACAAACCTGCTGGCGCTTAATGCGACTATTGAGGCCGCCCGAGCCGGTGACGCGGGCAGGGGCTTTGCCGTAGTGGCGTCTGAAGTGAAAAACCTGGCGGCGCAATCGAGCAAGGCGACGGAAGATATCGCGGCCTACGTTGATAAAATCCAGCTTGTGTCAAACGATGCGTCAGGCGCGATCGAGCGGATCGGCGGTATCATTGGCCAGATGAACGACGTGACACAGTCTGTTGTGGCTGCCGTTCAGCAACAAGCCGCGGCGACAGGTGAAATCGCCCAGAATGTGCAGCAGGTATCCGCAGGCACCGAACAGGTTCGTGCCAGCGTTTCCATTGTGGATGCGGCCGCCTTCGAGACGCGCACCATGTCCAGCGACCTGCAGACGAGCGCTGAAAGCCTGATGTCGGAATCCGACAGCCTCAAGCGCGAGGTGGCGCGCTTCCTTGCGGAGGTACGCGATACCAAAGAGGAAGAGGTGACAACGGATCAGCAAAAGGGGGCGGAGATCCACTTTCTGAAGTCAGCCTGATCCGCACAAATCCCTGAAAGAAGCAAAAGCCCGCGATTGCGGGCTTTTTTTGTTTTGGCCTTTGAAGTCCCGCGCTGCCGAACTACACTTTAATGGAACACATTGCCTTATGGGGAAGGCAGCTTTTCAAAGGGGGAAAGACCATGGACGGCATGACGCTGAATGAAACACCAGCTGAGGATATCGCGGTCAAGCTGCAGGCCCAGCGCCACAGCTATCGGGCTGAAGGCTTTGTAAGTGCCGAGGTCAGGAAGGACAGGCTACGGCGTGCGCTCAAGTGCCTGATGGACCATAAAGATGATTATATCCGCCTGATATCCGAGGATTTCGGCAACCGTTCCGCTGAAACCACTCTCTTCGCGGACGTGGCCGCAAGCTCAGGCGCCCTCAAGGATGCAATCAAACATGTGGATAAGTGGATGAAGCCCTCGAAGCGCAAGCTTCAGTTCCCATTGGGGCTTCTGGGCGCCAAAGCACAGGTGGTGCCGCAGCCGAAGGGCGTCGTGGGCCTGATTACACCCTGGAACTTCCCGCTGACCATGGTTTTCGTGCCACTTGCCCAGATGCTGGCCGCAGGTAACCGGGTGATCATCAAGCCGAGCGAGCACACCCCGCGCACGTCCAGCTTTTTCAAGGAAGTGTTCGCCAAGAATTTCGATGAAACAGAGGTGGCCGTCGTGACAGGCGCGGTGCAAACCAGCCAGGCTTTCGCCAGCCAGCCATGGGACCACCTGATGTTTACCGGCGCGCCTGTTGTAGGCAAGCTGATCATGCGGGCCGCAAGCGAGAACTTGACGCCCGTGACGCTGGAATTGGGCGGTAAAAGCCCTGTTGTTGTAGGGCAGAGCGCTGATCTTGAGATGGTGGCGGAACGCGTGGCTACCTTCAAGCATATGAACGCGGGCCAGATTTGCCTGGCGCCAGACTATATCAACATCGATGCAGACCGCCGGGATGCTTTTGTCGAGACCTATACCAAAACGGTCTCCCGCATGTATCCAACCATGCTTTCGAACGACCAATATACGTCAATCATCAGCCCCCGGCACCGGGAGCGCCTTGAGGGCTATATCGAGGACGCCAAGGCCAAGGGCGCGGATGTGCGCATTATCAACCCGGCGAATGAGGAATTTGGAGGCCAGAACCAGGCCAACAAGCTGCCGTCGGCGCTGATCCTTGACCCGACCGACGACATGAAGGTGATGCAGGAGGAAATCTTTGGCCCGATCCTGCCGGTGCGCACCTACCAGAAGGCGTCTGAAGTGATTGACTATGTCAATGAGCGCGAACGGCCGCTGGCGCTTTATTACTTCGGCCAGGATAAGGCTGAAGAGAACGAGGTGCTGACGCGGACAACGTCAGGCGGGGTGACGGTCAATGACGTGCTGTGGCATGGCGCCCACGAAAACCTGCCATTTGGCGGGGTGGGCAACAGCGGTATGGGCCACTATCATGGCTATGACGGCTTCCTGGAGTTCAGCCACCAGAAATCGGTTCTGAGGCACCCGAAACTGTCGATCGGCAATCTGCTCGGGATTGTGCCGCCATATACAGACAAGCTCAGGAAGAATGTTGAGCGCCAAATCAAGTAGCAGATCACCAAGTAGTCAGGAGTGGCGGATATGATCGCCTATAATTTCAATAGCGTTTCGTCCATTCTGGTCGAAGACGGGGCATCCCATAACCTGGGAGCCACGCTGAAGGCCCGGTTCGGGTGCGAAAAACCCATGGTCATCACAGATATGGGCCTCGTGCGGCTGGGCATGGTGGCCCCGATCATGCAGGCGCTTGAGGATGCGGAACTGCAACCGGCGCTTTATGACGGCGTGGAGGCAGACCCGTCTGAAAGAGTCGTGCTTGAAGCTGTTGACGCGGCCAATGCACACGGGGCTGACCTGATTGTCGGCTTTGGTGGTGGCAGCTCGATGGATGTGGCCAAGCTGGTCGCGATCCTGTGCACCGGCGGTCAGGCGCTGGGCGATATCTATGGTCTTGATCAGGTATCGGGTGGCCGTTTGCCACTTGTGCAGGTGCCTACGACGGCTGGCACGGGCTCTGAGGTGACGCAGATCGCCATCGTCACCAGGGGCGAAAGCACCAAGATGGGTGTCTCCGACAAAGCCCTGCTGGCGGACCTGGCCATTCTGGACGCGACCCTGACAAAGGGGCTGCCGCCGCATATCACGGCGGCGACCGGCATTGATGCCATGGTGCACGCCATCGAGGCCTACACATCCAAGATCAAAAAGAACCCGATTTCTGACGGCCTCGCGCGGCAGGCGCTTCTGATGCTGGGCGCCAATATCGAAGTGGCCTGCAAGGAAGGCGGTAATATGGAAGCCCGCCGCGGCATGCTGGTGGGCGCAACGCTTGCGGGGCAGGCGTTCGCCAATTCGCCCGTTGCGGGCGTGCATGCGCTGGCTTACCCCCTTGGCGGGCACTTCCACATTCCGCACGGGCTGTCGAACGCGCTGGTGCTGCCGCATGTGCTTCGGTTCAACGAGCCTGTCGCGGGCGGCCTTTATGCGGAGTTGGCGGAGCTTGTGGGCGCGGGGGATAGCGCCGCAGCGCTGATAGACTGGCTCGAACGCATTGCCGACGATGTGGGGATCGAAAAGCGCCTTCGGGACGTCGGCATCAGCGAGGGTGACCTGCCCATGCTTGCAGAAGACGCCATGAAACAGCAGCGATTGTTGGTCAATAACCCGCGGGAGATCACGCAAGCCGACGCGCTCAATATCTATGAGGCAGCCTGGTGAGTGGGAAAGAAGCCGTGCGCGGCCTGAGCGCATACCCGCATGTATCGGACATCCAGACCCGATGGATGGACAATGACGTCTATGGCCACGTCAATAACGTGGTCTATTACAGCTTTTTCGACACCGCCGTGAACCGCTTCCTCATTGAAGGCGGGGTGCTGGATATCCACGAAGGCGACGTTATTGGCTTGGTGGTGGAAACCAACTGCCGCTATTTTGCTCCGCTTGAGTTTCCTGAACCCGTCCGCGCGGGCATTGCGGTTTCCCACATTGGTACCTCCAGCGTGCGCTATGAGATCGGTCTGTTTGCCGGAGACGCGCAGGAACCGGCCGCGCAGGGACATTTTGTCCATGTTTATGTGGACAGAAAGACGCGCCGCCCCACTTCATTACCAAAGGACTTCAGGGCCTTGTTGGAGACCATCCAGCTAGGCCCCTGACGTTAGCCAGAAGGGGAGTTAGTAATGGATGTGAAAGACAAGGTCATCGTGGTGACAGGCGGCGCCAGCGGTATTGGCGAGGCGCTGGCAAAACGGTTCGCGGCTGAAGGCGCGAAAGCGATCGCTGTGGCAGATATGGACACTGAGGGCGCCGAGCGCGTGACGGCTGAGATCGGCGATGTCGCCAAGGCCTATAAGCTGGATGTAACAGACGGCGCAGCCGTAAAGGCAATGGTAGAGGACCTTGAAGCGTCAGCTGGTCCGGTGGACCTTTATTGCTCGAACGCGGGGATTATCTTCTCTGACGCGCCGACCTGGTCAGTCATCAACTGTTCGGACGCCCAGTGGCAGAAAATCTGGGAAGTGAATGTATTCGCCCACGTGCTGGCATGCCGGGCGGTCTTGCCGGGCATGATCAAGCGTGGCTCGGGCGGCTTCCTGATCACGGCCTCCGCCGCCGGGCTCTTGAGCCAGATTGGCGACAGCAGCTATTCCACCACCAAGCATGCAGCTGTGGGCTTTGCGGAAAGTCTTGCCATCGCCCACGGTGACGACGGCATCTATGTGGGCTGCCTGTGCCCACAAGCCGTGACATCAAAAATGACAGCGGGGGCCGAGAAAAGCTCGGCCGCAGCGGACGGTATCATGCCTGCCGAAGAACTGGCCACGCGTACGCTCGCCATGATGCGGGAAGGGCGCTTCATGATCCGCCCGCATGAGCAGGTGGAAGGCTATTTCAAACACAAGGCCAATGACTATGACCGCTGGGTGGGTGGTATGCGCAAGTTCCGCCGCAACCAGCTGGAGGCCACGGGCCGTCCGATCTGATTTTAGGGAGTATTTTCAATGGATTATACCAAGTTAATGGATTTCACCGATAAGGTGGTTTTTGTATCCGGCTCGTCGCGCGGTATTGGTGAAGCCATCGTGCGGGCGTTTGCAGCCAACGGCGCGAAGGTGATTGTATCTTCCCGCGACCAGGATGCTTGCGACAAGGTGGCGGAAAGCATCCGGGCGGATGGTGGCGACGCCAAGGCCAAGGCGGCCCACGCGGGCCGGATGGAAGACGTGACGGCGGTGTTCGACTGGATCAAGGAAGAATATGGCCGCCTGGATGTTCTGGTGAACTGCGGCGGTACCAACCCCTTCTATGGCCTGATTGGCGAAACGCCGGAGGCCGCGTTCGACAAGACAATTGATGTGAACCTGAAGGGTCCATTCTATCTGTCCGCGGAAGCGGTGAAGATGATGAAACCCCAGGGTGGCGGCGCGATTGTCAATGTGGCGTCCATCAACGGCATCTCGCCGGGACACCTGCAGGGCATTTATTCCATGACCAAGTCGGCCATGATCAACATGACCAAGGCCTACGCCCGCGAGTATGGCCATGACGGCATTCGCGTGAACGCAATTTGCCCGGGTCTTGTTGATACCAAGATGACGGCTGTGTTCACCTCGAACGAGGATATGCTGTCGCAGTACACCAGCCAGTTCCCGATCCCGCGGGCGGGCAAGCCAGAGGACATGGTAGGCGGTGTGCTGTATCTGGCGTCCGACGCCGCGGCCTTCACCACCGGCACCACGCTGGTTATGGACGGCGGCTGGACGGCGTAGGGAGACGGATATGACTGAATCGCTGAACAAGACGGTCAATGTGCGGGAAGGCGAGGAGCTGGACGCAAAGCTGACCGACAGCATCATCAAGGAACGCATTGGCGGCCTTGAAGGCACGCCCACGATCCGCCAGTTCGCCAGCGGCCATTCGAATCTGACCTATTCGATCCAGTACCAGAACAAAAGCCTGGTGCTGAGGCGGCCGCCCCATGGCACGCGCCCGAAGTCCGGCCACAGCATGATCCGTGAATATAGCGTGATGAACGCGCTGAAGCCGGTTTTCCCGGCGGTGCCGGAAACCTATTTCCACGTGCCGGACGAAGGCAGCCCGCTGGGCGCAGAATTTTACGTGATGGAACAGGTGGAAGGCCGCAAGCTGGACCGCACCATCCCGGATAGCTGGGGTTTTGGCGAAGAGGAGGGCCGCAAACTGTGCCTTTCTTTCTTTGGTAAGCTGATTGAACTGCATCAGGTGGACTATAAGGCCGCGGGGCTGGGCGATTTTGGCAAGCCTGAAGGCTATGTCGAGCGTCAGGTCAGCGGCTGGAACCGGCGCTATGAGCGCGTGATCACAGATGATGTCGAGGATTTCGCCGATGTGCGCAAATGGCTTGAGGACCACATGCCGCCCACGGAAGTGGGGCATGCCATCTGCCACGGCGACTACCGGCTGGATAATGTGATCCTGTGTGAAGAGAACCCGTTCGAGATCAAGGCGATCCTGGACTGGGAGATCAGCGCGCTTGGTGACCCGCTGATGGATCTGGGGAACACGCTGGCCTATTGGTCGCAAAAGGGCGACCCGGACGAGATGATTGCCATGTGCATGCAGCCCTGCATGGCCCCTGGCATGCTCACCCGTGAAGAGATCTGCGAGCTATACGCCGAAAAGACCGGCCATGACCTGTCGAAGTTTGACTACTATCTGGTGTATGGGGTGTTCCGCCTGGCGGTGATTTTGCAGCAGATTTACTATCGTTATTACCATGGTCAGACCAAGAACAAGGCGTTCGCTGGCTTTGGAGTACGGACCAACCAGATCGGCAACTATGCACGCTTACTGATTGAAAAATCTGGCATTTAGCGAAAATTCCATGTTATAGGGAGAAGCCTTCGGTGCGTTACGCCGGAGGCTTCATTCATTCGGGCACATATTCTCAGGCTTTCATGCTCAGCTACAATTGTGGCGAGTTGTTTAACATTGGTTCACTTTCTGCAGGTATTCTCCTGAAAACGGACCAAGCACGGCAGAGGGGACATTTGTGGCTGAAAAACTCGCTTTCTCGCTTGCACTGGATTTGCTCTTCAACGGGCAGAATATGGACTATTGCGAGCGTCCGATCAGCCTGGACATCATCGAGGACATGGCCATGTTCAGCGACCTGCCCGCGAGGGCAAGGGTTGCGGTTATTGGCCCAGGCGGCGGCCGGTTGGTGAGAACCATGGTGGAACGCGGCTATACGGTGGATGCCTATGAGGGCAGGGCCGAGTGCCGCGAGCATCTGGAACGTATGTTCGTGGGCACCAGTGCCGCCAAAATCCATCCCGCACACCATCTGGACGACCCGATGCGGCGCGACAAGATGAAGTTCGATGCGATCTTTTGCATGGATGACCTAAGGGCCTTCCGTGAAGACCATGAATGGACCGCCCACGTCCAGCGCATGGTGCGGCCGGATGGCTATTTCGTCTATTCCCAGGTGTCGAACAATTTGCCAGGCAAGAAGAACACGCTGGACGAATATTTCGACCTTGTTGGCAACTATAATGTCAGCGAGGAAACGGCTATGCAGATCCGCGACAGTTACATGGCGCTGGATACCTGGGAGCCGGATGAGAAAGACAAGAAAATGGCCATCGAGACGCTCGATATGGTCAAGTCTGCCTCTGGACTGAGGCGCAGTATCATGAGCGGTGTGGAAGTGCGCTATGTAGTGTGGCGCAAGAAATACGGCTTGAAATAGTCCGCCACGTTCGTGAAAAGCCAAAAGGCCCTCCCGATCAGGAGAGGGCCTCTTTTTCTTCCTGGTTGAGCCTGAGGAGCGATTCCTGCGCCGTAGACGCCAGAAGGCGCCCCGACCGGTCATAGAGCGCGCCGCGCGCCAGGCCACGGCCCTTGCCGCTCCAATAGCCGTCAGTCTTGTAGTAGATCCAATCATCCACGCGGAAGTTTTCGCGGTGGAACCACATGCCGTGATCAAGGCTTGCCACGGTCTTGAGGCGCGGATCGCGCGGGATCATGGCGTGGGGCCTGAGGTTCGATGACAGGAAGGCAAAATCCGAGATATAGGCCATCAGGCGCGCATGCAGTGGCTGGTCGCCCTCAATCTTTTCCTTCAGGCGGAACCAATAGCCCGTTTCGGGGCTTTTGGGTTGCGGGTTCTCAAGGTCCATCCGGTCGATCGACCGCATCTCGAACGGCATGAAGGGCTTGTCCTTGGGCTGCTTGCCAAAGGCACGCAGCACGCGGGCGTAGTAAGCCTCATCGTCGTCCAGATCTTCGGGCTGGGGCACGTCAGGCATGTCGATCTGGTGTTCAAGCCCTTGTTCGCCCACATGGAAGGACGCCGCGATTGAGAAGATCGCCTCACCGTTCTGGATGGCAACAACCCGGCGCGTGACAAAACTGCGTCCATCGCGGATCGGGTCTACATCATAGAGGATCGGCTGGTTATAGATGCCGGGCCTTAGGAAATAACAGTGGATGGAATGCAGCTTGTAGGCTTCATCCACCGTCAGCGTTGCCGCTTCCATGCCTTGTGCGATCACATGGCCGCCAAACACATGTTTGTTAGGCCACTGGTTCGGTGTGCCGCGAAACAGCAGCTTGTCCAGCCGCTCAACGGCCAGCTCATCGATAATTGGTTGAACCTTGGTCATAAAATCCCTGGTGTTAGGTCACTGGTTAGTCGCGGAAACTTGGATCAAGACGTTCCATTTTCCTTAGAATAGCTGGCCAGACGAAATTGTCAGCCCCGTTTGCACCAGCCACCACACGAAGATCACGGATCGCGTTGTCGATCGATTCCTGGCTTGGCTTGTGAATATCAGCGCCAGTGGACTGTGTCAGCACCTGAATTTTGCAGGCGCGCTCAAGGAACCACATGGCTTCAAAGGCTTTTGCGACCGTGTCGCCGACCGTCAACGTGCCGTGGTTCCTGAGGATCAGGGCGTTCTTGGTACCGAAATCGGCCACGAGGCGCTCTTTTTCGCCATCGTTGACCGCGAAGCCTTCATAGTCGTGATAGGCCACCATGGCCCAAGGCACGATGCTGGTCTGGCACATGGGCAACAGGCCATCTTTCTGGTTCGAAACCGCGATGCCGTAATCGGTATGCAGGTGCATCACGCAGTTGGCGTCGTCGCGGGCTTCATGGATGGCGCTGTGGATCACGAAACCGGCCGCGTTCGGGATGAACGGCGTGTCCATCAGCTGTTTGCCATTCAGGTCAACCTTCACCAGGCTTGAGGCCGTGATTTCCTCGAACATCAAGCCCAGCGGATTGATCAGAAAATGGTGGTCTGTCCCCGGAACGCGCATGGAAAGGTGGGTGTAGATCAAATCGTCCCAGCCCATATAGGCCATCATGCGGTAGGCGGCTGCGAGGTCCACCCGCGCCTGCCATTCTTCTGCGGATACCTGGTCCTTGACGCTATGAATTTCCAACATGCCTGGTTTTGCCATTTTCCCCTCCTTTATCTGGGGCGGTGCCCCGACGTCTTCCTTGTCGTGAAACTAGGCCAATTAGGGATCATGTCCAAAGCTTGTTGGCAAATTTATTAAGGAGACTGTTCTTCAGCCGTTTTGCGGCGTCCGAAGAAGCTGCGGACGGGTCCGCGGCTTATCCCGGCCACGGACTGCAGGGCAATGGGCGCGTGGGGGTGAAGTTCCATTTCTCGCCAGTCGATCTTGCGGAACCGGCGCACCAGCAGCGCCGCCTTGATGGCATAGTCGCCAACGATCACGCTATACATGGCTTCCACAGGGCCCCCAAGCGCCTGTACGGCAAACCCGACAGACAGGCGCCCCACAATCATGCCGCAAAAGGTGACGAACAGGGGATAGCGCGTGTCGCCCGCGCCCCTGAGCGCGCCACCAATGGCAAACTCGATGGCCATCAGGGGCTGAATGAGCGCCAGGATCAGGATGAAAAACTCGGTGTCGGCTCGCACCACCGGGTCGTTGGACAGGATATTCGCCAGCGGCGTCTTGAAGGCATAGGTGATGACCGCAAGGGCGCACATGCCCACCATCGCAAGGCGCATGGCCGCCCAGCCGCTGGCCACAGCCTCATCGTGTTTTTCAGCACCGATGAGCTGGCCCGAAAGCGTCGCGCTGGCGGTGCCGAACCCCAGGCCGACAACGATGGTGATGCTGAGGATGGTGATGCCAATGCCGTAGGCGGCGAAGGCGGCCGTGCCGTAACCGCTGATCAGCATCATGAAAAGAAGGAAACTCATCTGGATCAGGACTTGCTCAATCGCAGCAGGAGCGCCGATCCGCACCAGTTGTCCGATCCGCCGTTTCCTGAGCGCCCCAGCCAGGTGAGGGCGGAATATATAGCGGCCACGCAGCCAGTTGATGAAGAACCACAACACAATCAAGGCCTGCCCGCCTGCCGTGCCCCAGGGAATGCCGGCAATGCCAACAGCGGGTGCGCCAAAAGCGCCCCGTACCAGCATGTAAGACAGCATGATCGCAGCCCCGGCGCCAACGGCCATATAGCGAAGGGGGCGAAGTACGTCGCCAATGGCGCGGAAGGCAGTGGCGATTGTGAGCATCAAGGCGAATACGATGTTCAGCAGCGCTGCGGGCTGGATATAGTTCACGGCAAGGGCGGCGGTTTTGCCGTCGAGGCTGAACATTTTTACCAGATAGGGTGCGGCAAAATACGTTGTCACGCCCAGGGCGATTGAGATCATGATGGCGAGCGCCAGCGAACTTGCGGTCGAGGCAGATGTCTCATGCGTGTCATCCGCGCCCCAGGCCCGCGCGACCACAGCTGTAGTCGCGACAGACAGCGCCATGGCAGCCGCCATCAGCAGGAAATGCACGCGCCCGCCCGCCACAACGGCGGCGCTCATTTCAGGGCCCAGCGGCGCCACGATCCAGAGGTGCGCGAAAGAGATGGAAACCATCAGAATATTGCTGACAATATTCGGGCCGGCGAGCCGCCAGACGGTTTGATAGGAAAATCCAGCCATAAGCCTCATTCTTGCTTGGACTGCCGATATCTTGCACAGCCTAGACCGAGCGTTAGATAGGATTGTTTCAGCCAGGGGCCAGCCGAACAAAAGTTTTTTTTACGTTACGGTGGATTAGGCCAGAAACTTTGCCCTCACACCTTGCCGAAGGGCAAAACCGCCTTACTCCTTACCCCTGAGACTTGCATTGCCGCCCGGGAAGGGGCGACATCTGGGGAGACTGTTATAATGAGTGATCTTGAGGCGTTCCGCGCAGAGACGCGGGCCTGGTTGGACGAAAATTGCCCTGCATCGATGCGCACGCCAGCCTCTGGCGAGAAAGACATCTGCTGGGGTGGCCGTCATTTTGTTTTCCAAAGCGACGACCAGAAGCTGTGGCTGGAGCGCATGGGCGCGCGCGGCTGGACCGTGCCGACCTGGCCAAAGGAATATGGCGGCGGCGGCCTGTCGAAAGACGAAGCCAAAATCCTGGCCGAAGAGATGAAGCGCATCAAGGCGCGCTCGCCGCTGACAAGCTTCGGTATCTGGATGCTTGGCCCAGCGCTTCTGAAGTTCGGAACCCACGAACAGAAGCTTGAACACCTGCCGCCCATTGCGCGCGGCGAAATTCGCTGGTGTCAGGGCTATTCCGAGCCCAATGCGGGGTCTGACCTCGCATCCTTGGCCACTAAGGCCGAAGACAAGGGCGATCACTATGTCATCAACGGCCAGAAAATCTGGACGTCCTACGCCGACAAGGCCGACTGGATTTTCTGCCTGATCCGCACAGACCCGACGAACAAGCATGAAGGCATCAGCTTCATCCTGTTCGATATGGCGTCTGAGGGCGTGTCCACAAAGCCGATCCAGCTGATTTCCGGCTATTCGCCTTTCTGCGAGACATTCTTTGATAATGTGAAGGCATACAAGAAGAACCTTGTTGGCGAGGTGAACAAGGGCTGGACGGTCGCGAAATACCTGCTGACGCACGAGCGCACGGGCATTTCCGAAATGGGCCTGCCGGTGCCGCTGAACCGTCTTGCCGTGGACAAGCTCGGGACCAACGAGGCCGGCGCGCTGCCAGAGACGATGCTTAGGCACCAGATCGCCGAGCATGAAATTGATGCCATGGCCTTCATGTTCACCATGGAACGCGCCAAGGACGAGGCCAAGGCTGGCAACGAAATGGGCGCTTATTCGTCCTTCCTTAAAGCTTATGGAACCGAGCTTAACAAGGACCGCCATGAGCTGATCGTCAAGATCAATGGCTCTGACGCGTTCGAGTGGGAAGGCCAGTTCTCCAACAATGGCGAAATCCCGCGCACGTGGCTTCGGACCAAGGCCAACTCCATCGAGGGCGGCACCACGGAAATTCAACACAACATCATTGCCAAGCGTGTTCTTGGCCTGCCGAGTTAAGGGGGAGTTGGACCATGGCAATGGTATTGAATGAAGAACAGCAGCTTCTAAAAGAGTCCGCAGAGGGCTTCTTTGCTGAAAAAGCGCCGCTGACGCAGCTCAGGAAACTGCGCGATGACAAGGACGAGACCGGCTATTCGGCAGATCTGTGGCAGGAAATGTCCGAGATGGGCTTCGCTGGCCTGATTGTAGACGAAGACCATGGCGGCACCGGCTTCGGCTGTGTGGGCGCGGGCATCGTGGCGGAGGCCATGGGCAAGACGCTGTCGGCATCGCCGTTCCTGGCGTCGAGCGTGTTCGGTGCGTCTGTGATTGCTTCAGCCGCGAGCGACGCCCAGAAGGCTGAGCTGTTGCCCGCCATCGCGTCCGGCGAGCTGATCGTGACACTGGCGCTGGATGAGACCAGCAGGCATGACCCGGAAGCCACGGCGCTCAAAGCCGAAGGCGGCAAGCTGAAGGGCCTAAAAACCTTCGTGCCGGACGGGCATGTGGCCGACAAGATCATCGTGCTGGCGCGCACTTCGGGCGAACCTGGTGACCGTGATGGCCTCAGCCTTTATCTCGTGGACAAGGGTGCATCGGGCCTGATCGTGGACCGCGTCATTTCCATGGACAGCCGCAACTGGGCCAAGTTGACGTTCGAGGGCGTGGAAGCGACAGAGCTTCTGGGCGTTGAAGGCAAGGCCATGGACACGCTTGAACCAGCGCTGGACCGCTGTCGCATCGTTGTAGCCGCAGAATTGCTGGGTATTGCGCAGCAAACGCTTGAAATCACGATGGAATACATCAAGGAACGCAAGCAGTTCGGTGTGCCGATCGGCTCGTTCCAGGGGCTGCAACACCGGGCGGCGGAATGGTTCGGTGAAGTGGAAGTAACGCGCTCTGCAGTCCTGAAGGCGCTTCAGGTTGCGGATGCGGGCGGCGATATCCGCTGGTTCGCGAGCCTTGCCAAGGCCAAAGCCAGCAAAACCGCGGAATTGGCTACCAATGAGGCCATCCAGATGCATGGCGGCATGGGTGTGACGGACGAGTTCGATCTGGGCTTCTATATCAAGCGCGCGCGGGTGCTGCAGCACCTTTACGGCGATTTCAATTATCACGCGGACAGGTTTGCTGCCTGTTCCGGTTACTGATCGGAAGGCTGACCATGGGTGCATTTGATGACCTTGACCTACCAAGCGTAGACCCAAGCACGCCGTCCGACCAGGTGATCGGCATGCTAACCCAGAAGGGTATGCCGTTCGAGACGACCCGCCTGGATATCGGCGGGGCCGACTATACGGTGTTTGCCCACCAGCCGCCCAGCCTTCGGGAAGTGTTCATGCTGTTCCTGGGGCATGGCGACAAGGAGTTCATCGTTTATGACGGTGAGCGTTACACCTTCAAGGATGTGGTGTCGCGGGCGTCACAGTTTGCCCAAGCGCTGGTTGATGATTTTGGTGTCCAGAAAGGCGACCGTGTTGCGCTTTCCATGCGGAACTACCCTGAGTGGCCGGTCGCCTATATGGGCATCATTGCCGCTGGCGGCGTGGCCGTGGTGATGAATGCCTGGTGGACCGAAGAAGAAGTTGCCTGGGGCATCAAGGATTGCGGTGCCAAGGTTGCCGTGGTGGACGGCGAGCGCGCGAAACGCTTTCTGGCGCTTGACGGCGCCGCCGACATGAAAATCATCGTCGCGCGCGATCCGGCGCCGGAAGCCGCTAATGTTAGCCAGATGGCCGATACACTTGAAGGCAAGGCGCCTCTTCAGTGGCCCAGCCTGGAGCTTGGCCCCGATGACATGGCCATGATCATGTACACAAGCGGCTCGTCCGGATTCCCGAAGGGAGCGCTGTCGACCCACCGGGCCGTTGTCAGCCTGATCATGAACTGGATCTGCATCGCGCTGTCGATGAAGATGCTGGGGCGCACCAACCCCGACCCGGACTTTCAGCCTGTGATGCTTGTGGCGGTGCCATTCTTCCATATCACGGGGCTTTTGCCGGTGCTGTTTGTCTCCGCGACCATCGGGCGCAAGCTTGTGATGATGTATAAGTGGGACGTGGAAGAGGCATTCAAGCTGGTTGACAAAGAGGGCGTAACCGCTTTCACCGGCGTGCCGACCATGTCTTACGAGATGGCGGCGTCGCCGCTCAGGAACAAATATGACCTCTCGACGCTCGTGGACATCGGTGGCGGCGGTGCAGCCAGGCCGCCGGAGCATGTGAAGCTGATCAAGAAGTCCTTCCCGAACGCCAACCCGGGTATCGGCTACGGCCTGACGGAAACCAACAGCCTGACCGCTGTATTGTCGGCAGATGAATATGTCGAACGGCCAACCAGCACGGGCAAGCCGACACCGCCCCTGATTGAGGTGCGTATCACGGATCCGGCCACCGGCAAGGAACTGCCAACGGGCGAGCCGGGCGAAGTGTGCATCAAGAGCGTGACCAATATTCGTGAATATTGGAACAATCCTGAAGCCACGGCGCGGGCGTTCAAGAATGGCTGGTTCCATTCCGGCGACGTGGGCTACCTGGATGAAGAAGGCTATCTCTACATCGTTGACCGCTTGAAGGACATCATTATCCGCGGCGGCGAAAACATCAGCTCGCTGGAGATCGAGGGCGTGCTTCACGCCCATGAAGCGGTCGACGACGTGATGGTCTTCAGCCTGCCAGACGAACGCCTTGGCGAATTAGTGGGCGCTGTGGTGTCGGTAAACCGGGATATCAGCGAAGAGGAACTCAAGGCCGAGGTGGCGAAACACCTGGCCGGCTTCAAGGTGCCTGAAAAAATCTGGATCACCCATGACCCGCTGCCGCTCATTGCGTCGGGCAAGATCGACCGCAAGGGGATCAGGGAACATTATCGCGGCCACTGGGCTGCCGCAGCAGCATAATAATCGAGTTAAGAGAAGAAGGAATTACGCATGTCTATGGATTTGGGGCTTAGCGAACGCGGACAGGAACTGAGGGAAAAGGTTCGTGCATTCATCGACGAGCACGTGGTGCCGGTTGAAGACGAATATCACCACGAAGTAGGCGGCACCGGCAACCGGTTTGAATTCACGCCGCGTATGACGGAAATCCTGGAGGACCTGAAGGCCAAGGCAAAAGAGGCGGGCCTCTGGAACTTCTGGCTGACGGGCAGCAAGGAAGGCTATGGCCTCACGACCGTTGAATATGCCTACCTGGCCGAGGAAATGGGCCGGTCGCATCTGGCGGCGGAAAGCTTCAACTGTTCCGCGCCAGACACAGGCAACATGGAAGTGATTGAGCGCTACGGCACTGCCGAGCACAAGGAAAAGTGGCTCAAACCGCTCCTTGAGGGCAAGATCCGGTCGGCCTACCTGATGACGGAACCTGAAGTGGCTTCATCCGACGCCACCAACATTGCCATGACAGCAGAGCTGGACGGCGATGAGTATGTCCTGAACGGTGAGAAATACTGGGCCTCAGGCGCCGGTGACCCGCGCTGCGCGGTCTATGTGACTATGGTGAAAACCGCGGGTGACGAAGCGCCAAGGAAAAGCCAGCACAGCATGATCCTGGTGGAAGCTGGCACGCCGGGCATTGAAGTGCTGCGGCCCATGATGGTGTTCGGCCATGACGATGCCCCGCACGGCCACATGCATATCCGTTTCACCAACGTGCGCGTGCCCAAGGAAAATCTGGTGCTGGGCGAAGGCCGTGGCTTTGAAGTATCCCAGGGACGCTTGGGCCCTGGCCGTATCCACCACTGCATGCGCTCCATCGGTGCGGCAGAGCGTGCGCTTGAGCTTCTGATCAAGCGCTCGCTGTCGAAGGAAGCTTTCGGCAAGACGCTTGTCAAGCTGGGTGCCAACTATGACATCATCGCCGAATGCCGCATCGAGATCGAGATGGCGCGTCTCCTGTGCCTCAAGGCTGCCCATATGATGGATACCATCGGTACGCAGGCGGCACAGCCATACATTAGCCAGATCAAGGTTGTGGCGCCCAGGATGGCGCTGAAGGTGATTGACGAGAGCATGCAGATGCATGGCGGGCAGGGCATCAGCCAGGACTTTCCGCTGGCTGCCATGTGGCATGGTCAGCGCACGCTTCGCTTTGCTGACGGGCCGGACGCCGTGCACCGCATGGTGATCGCGCGCACCGAACTGAAGAAATACCGCTCCAACAGCGTTTAGGTTCTAAGCGAGGATAAAGGCATGGAGATTTCCAACCTTTTCAGCATTGAAGGCAAAGTGGCGCTGGTGACGGGCGGAGGCTCGGGCATCGGCACCATGGCCACTGAAGCGCTCGTGCGGGCCGGATGCAAGGTTTATATCGCATCCCGGCGGCTCGAGAGCTGCGAGGCCGTGGCCGCAGAGCTGAATGCCATTGGGCCGGGGCAGGTGATTGCGCTTCAGGCAGACCTGAAAACGGAAGAAGGCACAGCCCATCTGGCAAAGGCCATGGCCGTGCACGAGGACAAGCTGGACATCCTGGTGAACAATTCCGGCATGACCTGGGGCGCGCCTTTCGAGGAATTCCCCCGGTCCAAGTGGGATGAAGTTTTCACCCTGAACGTCACGGCGGTCGCGGACCTGACGCGGCGTCTCCTGCCGATGCTCAGGAAGGCAGCGACAGCTTCTGACCCATCCCGGATTGTCAACCTGGGCTCGGTTGTGGGCACGCGGCCAGTTTCCAACAGCGCCTATAGCTACGGCGCATCCAAAGCGGCAGTGCACCATCTGACACGTATGCTGTCGAACGAACTGGGCGGCGACAACATCACCGTTAATGCCATTGCGCCGGGGCCCTTCCCCAGCCGCATGATGGCCCATATCACCGGTGATGAAGCGCGACGCAAAGCCATGGAAGAAGGGGTGCCGCTCAGGCGTTGTGGCACGCCGGAAGACATTGCAGGGGTGCTTTTGATGCTCACGTCAAAGGCAGGAAGCTATATCACTGGCGGAATTATTCCGCTGGATGGGGGATTGTCGGCTTTGCCATGATCTCGAGAAAACGACGCAAAAACGAATCGGGCGACGCAGTATGATTCGAATCGTAATAATTGAGTCGGAACAAACACTTGTTTTGCATTGTTGAATCTATACCCCAATAGGGGGATTTGAGAGATTGAAAGAGGCGGATATGACAGAGGTTGTAGCGAAAGAGGACCTTAAAAATTTCATTGGCAAGGAGACGGGTGTCTCCGATTGGATGAATATTGACCAGGACCGGATCAATGCATTTGCTGACGTGACGAATGATCACCAGTTCATCCATATCGACCCTGAGGCCGCGGCCAAGACGCCGTTCGGCACAACCATCGCACACGGATTTTTGACCTTGTCGTTGTTGACCCCGCTTTCAACTGGTGCGTCAATCCGTGTCAAGAATACGGTGATGGGCATCAACTATGGGTGCGACAAGGTACGCTTCATGAGCCCGGTCAAGGTCAACAGCGACATCCGGGCGCGCGTGAAGCTCGTGAGTGTAGACGAAAAGCCGGGCAACCGGCTGCTGCTGAAGAATGAGATTACCATCGAGATCAAGGGTGAGGACCGCCCGGCATTGGTTGCTGAGTGGCTGTCCATGATTGTCGTGTCTGAATAAGCCTTGGGCGAATAAGAATTAGGATTGAGTGGAGACCAATATGACTATCAGTTTCGAAGGCCAGGTGGCGATTGTAACAGGCGCAGGCGGCGGCCTTGGCCGTACCCACGCGCTTGAATTGGCGCGCCGCGGTGCCAAGGTTGTAGTAAACGACCTGGGCGGCGACGTGCACGGTGTGGGCGGTTCTTCCGCAGCCGCTGAAGCCGTGGTGAAAGAGATTGTGGATGCGGGCGGTGAGGCTATGGCCCATGGCGCCAACGTTTGTGACGCAGCCCAGGTGGCCGACATGGTGCAAAAGACCATGGACAAATGGGGCCGCATCGATGTGCTGATCAACAATGCGGGCGTGCTCCGCGACAAGACCTTCGCCAAGATGGAGCTCGAAGACTTCGAGTTCGTCATGAAGGTGCATGTGATGGGGTCCGTGACCTGCACCAAGGCAGTGTGGGAGATCATGCGCGAGCAGGCCTATGGCCGGATCGTGATGACCACGTCTTCGTCAGGGCTCTACGGCAACTTCGGTCAGGCTAACTATGGCGCGGCCAAGATGGCGCTTGTGGGCTTCATGAACACGCTGTGCCTTGAGGGTGCCAAGTATGACATTCGCGTCAACTGCCTGGCGCCGATGGCTGCCACGCGCATGACCGAAGGCCTTCTGCCGCAGGCGGCGCTTGACCTGTCGACGCCGGAATCGGTGACTGCCGGCTTGATCACGCTGTGTGACCGGGACGCGCCGAACCGCACCATTCTGGCGGCAGGCGCTGGCGGCTACGCCAAGGCAGTCGTCTATGAAACCGACGGCATCTACCTGAAACCGGAAGACCAGACACCAGAGAATGTCCGTGCGAATATGGACGACCTCTCCAACCCTGAAGGCCAGCAGGAGCTGGTGCAGGGTGGGCAACAATCCATGAAATTTATCGGCAAAGCCGCCGCCGCACTTGGCGTGAAAATGTAACCACGCCCAGCGCGTAGACCAAACAAGGAGATATCCCATGCGGGAAGCAGTAATCGTATCAACCGCCCGGACGCCAATCGGCAAAGCCTATCGCGGTGCGCTCAACGCCACCTTGGGCCCAACCCTCGGTGCCCATTCGATTGAGCACGCTGTAAAGCGCGCTGGCCTTGAAGGCGGCGAAATTGAAGACGTGGTCTGGGGCAGTGCCCTGACCCAGGGGTCGCAAGGTGCGAACATCGGCCGCCTGGCCGCCCTGCGCGCGGGCCTGCCGGTCACCGTGTCCGGCATGACCATGGACCGCCAGTGCTCCTCGGGCATGATGGCAATCGCCACCGCCGCCAAGCAGATCATCTCTGACGGTATGGACATCGCCATCGGTGGTGGCCAGGATAGCATCTCTGTTGTGCAGAACGAGCATATGAACAAGTGGCAGGCTGTGGACAAATCCCTCGTGGCAATGCACCCGGCAACCTATATGCCGATGCTGCAAACAGCGGAAATCGTGGCGGAACGCTACGGCATTTCCCGTGACGCCATGGACGAATATGGCCTGCAGTCCCAACAGCGGACGGCTGCAGCCCAGCAAGCCGGCAAGTTCGATGACGAGATCGTGCCGATTTCCACCAAAATGGTTCAGGTGAACAAGGAAACGAAGGAGATGACCTTCCACGACGTGACCCTGGACAAGGACGAAGGCAACCGGCCTGAAACCACACTTGATGGCCTCAATGGCCTGAAGACTGTGATCGAAGGCGGCACCATCACGGCGGGCAACGCCAGCCAGCTCTCGGACGGTTCGTCTGCCTCTGTGCTGATGGAAGCAAAGGAAGCTTCAAAGCGTGGCCTCAATCCACTTGGCATCTACCGTGGTATCGCGGTTGCTGGCCTTGAGCCAGACGAGATGGGCATTGGCCCGGTTTATGCCATTCCTAAGCTTCTGGAAAAGAATGGCCTGAAGATGGACGACATCGGCCTGTGGGAGCTCAATGAAGCCTTTGCAGTGCAGGTTCTTTACTGCCGCGACAAGCTGGGCATCCCGAATGACCTCCTTAATGTCAACGGTGGCGCCATCTCCATCGGGCACCCTTACGGCATGTCCGGTGCGCGCATGGTTGGCCACGCGCTGATTGAGGGCAAGCGTCGCGGTGCCAAATATGTTGTCTGCACCATGTGTGTGGGCGGCGGCATGGGCGCTGCTGGCCTGTTTGAAGTCGCTTAAGACGGAAGACCGATCTAAATGAGGCGGGCCCCAAGGGGCCTGCCATTTTTTTCAGGAGATTTGAAATGAAAGCGGTTCGCTGTCACGAGCTTGGCCCAGCCAGCAATCTGAAAGTTGAAGAAATCGAAGACCCAAACCCAGGGAAGGGCGAGGTTCTGATCGATGTGAAGGCCGGTGGGCTCAATTTCCCTGACGTGCTGATGGTGGCTGGCAAATATCAGTTCCAGCCGGAACTGCCGTTCACGCCGGGCGGCGAGGGCGCGGGCGTGGTCGCCGAACTTGGTGAGGGTGTGACCAATGTGAAAGTCGGTGACCGGGTCATCTTCTTCAACCAGCAGGGCGCATTCGCTGAAAAAGCCGTGGCTCCCGCCATGACACTGGTGCCGATGCCGGAAAGCATGCCGTTTGAGGTGGCTGCCGGTTTCACTATCACTTACGCCACAAGCTATCATGCCCTGAAACAGCGGGCAGATATCCAGCCGGGTGAGACGCTTTTGGTGCTTGGTGCTGCGGGCGGTGTAGGGCTGGCGACCGTTGAGCTTGGCAAGGCCATGGGCGCGACCGTGATCGCAGCCGCGAGTACCGATGAAAAACTTGAGTTCTGCAAAAGAGCGGGCGCAGATCACCTGATCAACTATTCGACGGAAACGCTAAAGGACCGTGTGAAAGAAATCACCGGCGGCAAGGGCGTGGACGTGATCTATGACCCGGTGGGCGGTGACTATACCGAAGCTGCACTCCGGACAATGGCTCCAGGCGGACGCCATCTGGTGATCGGTTTCGCAGCAGGCGATATCCCACGCCCGCCCCTGAACCTGTGCCTCCTCAAGCAATGTTCCATTGTGGGCGTTTTCTGGGGCAATTTCGCGCGGGCCAACCCAGGCGTTCAGATGCAGAATATGGTCGACATGTTCGGCATGTTCGAGAAGGGTACCATCAAGCCGCTGGTGAATGACGTGTTTGCGCTGGATGACGTGGTGGACGCCTTCGCGTGCCTCTCAGAACGGCGCGCCAAGGGCAAGGTAATCCTGAAGCCATAGGCGTTTCGGGCGCCTGAGTCTGGAAAGGCCGTGGCATTCGATGTGCTGCGGCTTTTTTTATGCAACTCGTCGTTTGCCAAAAAAAACCGCGAGCCCGCCTTTTAGGGTGGGCTTGAAGTGAGCGTAATTCCGCCAGTTTTTTAATTTTCTAGACTGGTTAGTCTTGAAAAACATCTATAGGGCTGTATTTTCACTTTCCGTGAACGTAAACTACCAGCGCAAGCTGGGATGGGGAGTGTATGAAGGCCTTACGTCTGATCGCAGGAAAAGAAGCGCGCCGCCGCATTGAGGACAAGGGCCTTACGCCTGACCTTGTGCGGCTTGTGGTGGGCGCCTCCGGCGGCCCCAAATGGCTGATCCTGCGCGGGCTGGATCAATATGTATTCGGCGACTGGCTCAAGGACGCCAAGGGCCCGATCGACATGGTGGGATCCTCCATCGGCGCTTGGCGCATGACGCTGGCGTCCCATCCGGACGCGGGCGCCATGTTCAATGCCTTTGAAGATGCTTATTTCAGCTACCGCAAGGAAGACGGTGCCACGCCAGAGGCCGTGACCAAGGCATCCTACCGTATTCTCGACCAGATCATGGGGCCGGACGTGCGGGATGCCATCATCGCCAACAAGGCGCGCAACCTGAATATCGTCGCCGTGCGCTGCCTTGGTGCAACCGGCAGCCAGTCGCGCTTCCTCGAGGGCGCAGGGCTTCTGGGCGCTTTTGCCGCCAACAGCATCAGTCGGCCGCTTCTGGGGAATTTCTTCCAGCGTGCCGTGTTTCATTCCGGTGAACAGGTGGCTTGCTCATCTGTCTGGGCTGATTTCAGCCGCATCGACGTCAAGCTACAGGTTGGCGCCATTCATGACGCGCTGATGGCATCAGGTTCCATCCCTTTTGTGGTGGAAGCTGTACGCGACATCATGGGCGCGCCCAAAGGCGTGTACCGTGACGGCGGCGTGATTGATTATCACTTCGAGATCCCGTGGCAGTATGACGACGGCATTGTGCTCTATCCGCACTTCTACGGCCATCTGGTGCCGGGCTGGTTCGACAAGGCGCGCCAGAACCGCCGGGTGACCGGCGACGTGCTGGACCAGCAGCTGATCCTGGCGCCAACGGACGAATTTGTCGCCAGCCTGCCGAACGGGCGGATACCGGACCGCAAAAATTTTACCGAGATGGAAGACAGCGAGCGCCTGCCGTACTGGCGCCAGGTGGTGGACATGAGCTACCGCATGGCAGACGAGTTTGGGGAACTCTGCCAAAATCAGGACGCGCTGATGAATAGACTTGAAGCAGCCCCCGACTAGTGGGCTATTATGTGGGAAGTGGGAGTAAAATGGAGGGATCATTGATGGACGAGGTGCCGTTTACCGAAAAGGACCTGCTTGCAGGGCACCTTGGCGAGATGGTGGATAACTGCGTGCGCACGCATGGGGGCAAGTCTGCCTTTAGCTGTGTGCTGCCCACCGGTCACTCCCACACCATGAATTACACGGAACTTGGTGAATATTCCGATGCCGTTGCAGCGTATCTCCGTGAGGAACTGGGCCTGAAGCCCGGGGACGTGGTGGCGATCCAGTCGCCCAACACGCTGGCCTATCCTGTGCTGGCTTTCGGCATCATGAAAGCAGGGCTGGTGATCACCAACGTGAACCCCTTGTATACGCCGGACGAGACCAACCACCAACTGAAGGACAGCGGTGCGAAGGTCTGGTTTGTGATCGATGTGTTTGGTGACCGCGTTCAGGAATCCATCAAGGATACGCAGGTCAGCCGCATCTATCCTGTCTCGCTTGTGGATTTCTTCCCTGGCATGAAGCGCCACCTGCTTGGGTTTGCGCTTAAATATATCAAGAAGGCTGTACCTGATTTTGGCGCGGAAAAGGCCGGTTCGATCCACGGGGTGATCCGCAAGGGCCGCAAACATCTGTCGGCGGGCGCGAACGTGACGGCCTACCGCGAGGGCGCGCAGCTTGATGACGTGGCAATCTTCCAATACACCGGCGGCACAACGGGCCGCAGCAAGGGGGCGGAACTGACCCACCGTAACGTGGTGGGCAACATTTCACAGGCCAACCACAGGGAAGGGGCTTTTGAGGCGCAGCCGGACGACGCCCTGATGCTGATCCTGCCACTTTATCACGTCTATGCGCTGGCCGTTGGCGCCATCAACAGCATGCATCTGGGCATCCATGTTGTGCTGGTACCCGTGCCGAGGCCGCTATCGAACCTGAAACCGGTGTTTGAGAATTTCGATATCACCATCATGCCGGGGGTGAACACGCTGTACCTCGGCCTGATGCAGGAAAAATGGTTCACGTCCAACCCGCCGGCTTCGCTCAGGCTTTGCATGTCGGGTGCGGCGCCGCTTCAGCCCGCCACAGCGGATGCGTGGGAGAAGCTGACTGGCGCGCCCATCTATGAAGGCTATGGCCTGACGGAGGGGACCTGTGTTGTCGCGTCCATGCCGCTCGACCAGCCGCCAAGGCGCGGCACCTGCGGTCGCCCCATTCCGGGCACAGAAGTGCGTATTGTGGGCGAGGACGGCAAGGACCGCCAGCGCGGTGAACCGGGTGAGTTGTGGCTGAAGGGCCCGCAGATCATGAAAGGGTACCTGAACAACCCCGACGCGACGGATGAGGCCATCAACGACGGCTGGCTCCGGACCGGTGACGTCGCCATTTTTGACGAGGAAGGCTATCTCTCGATCGTCGACCGCATGAAGGACATGGTGATTGTCTCTGGCTTCAATGTGTTCCCGACCGACATCGAGGATGTGCTGACGCGCTTCGACCGTGTTGCGGAAGCCGCCGTTGTCGGCGCGCCTGACGAAGAAACAGGCGAGAAAGTCGTGGCCTATATTGTCAAGGCAGATCAAAGCCTTACTGACGATGAAGTGATCCGTCACTGCAGAGAACACTTGACCGGATACAAGGTTCCGAAGACTGTATGCTTTGTGAACGAGCTTCCCAAGTCACCTGTTGGCAAGGTTTTGCGCCGCGAGCTCAGGGATATGGCCGCAGCGCTATAGGGGAAGCCTCAACAAGGGGCTGATTATGGATCTGGGACTGAACGGCAAACGCGTCATCATTACGGGTGCCACGCGCGGTATTGGTCTGGCCATCGCCCAGACATTCCTCGCGGAAGGGGCGAAAGTTGCCTTTTGCGCCCGCAATGCGGATGAGGTGGCTGCAAGGCAGAAAGAATGGACCGCTGCGGGCTATGACGTCTGGGGCAGCGCTGTTGATGTGCGGCATGCAGATGCCTATCTGGCGTGGCTCACGGAAGCGACCAAGGCACTGGGCGGTGTCGATATATTCGTTCCCAATGTTTCAGGGGGTGCCGGGCAGGGTGAAGAAGGCTGGCGCATGGCTTTTGAAGTAGACATGCTGGCGACCATTCGCGGCTGCGAGAGCCTGTTGCCCCAACTGGTACAAGGCAGCGACGGGGCGATTGTGATTATTGCCAGTATTGCTGGCGTCGAGGCCATGGGCGCGCCAGCGCCCTACAACACAGCCAAGGCCGCACTGATTTCCTATTCAAGCCAATTGGGTGACCTGGCGGCCCAGCACGGGGTGCGCGTGAATGCCGTGTCGCCAGGCCCGATCCACGTGGATGATGGCTTCTGGGGGCAGGTCAAGGCCGCCCAGCAGGAAGCTTATGACGGTGTTGTGGCGCGACATCCTTTCGGTCGGCTTGGTACCACGCAGGAGGTTGCCAACTGTGTGGTTTTCCTGGCCAGCCCGGCAGCTTCGTGGGTGACAAGGACCAATCTGGTGGTAGATGGGGGCTTTACACGGCGTATCCAGTTCTAAAGCCCCAATCGGCTTACTTATATTGCGATTTGGGCGGCAAGGCATTAGTCTTGACCAATCAACCAATGCTTTAGTGGTTCAACATATATGACCCGACTGGTCAAATTCATCCCCTGGATAGCAGCGATCTCCGCAGTCGTCGGTGCGGGGCCGATTTACCTGTTTGCCACTGACGTGACGCCACCCGTCTGGCCACTGGTGGCAACCGCCGTGATTGGCGCGATTATCGGATTTACGCTGAGGCACTATATCCAAACCCATATGATCGAGGCGGAAGGTGACTTTCTCAAACACCTGAAGAGCTGGGTGGTGGGCGACAAGATCCAGTATGCTGAAGCGTCCGAAGAACTGGCGAACAGGCCGGATCTCCAGGAAGCCCTTGATGCAGTTCGCGAGACGGCAGAGAAGACGCGCGCCCGGTTGATCGAATTCTCAGAGGTCGAATATAACCTGCAGCAAGTGGTGCAGGACAAACGGCGGAACGAGGCTGTCCTCAAGGAACAGCGGGAAGCCTTTGCCAAGCTGGCGAACGAACTGTCGAAGGCGCGCGATGCAGCGGAAGCCGCCAACGTTGCCAAATCAGAGTTCCTGGCCACCATGAGCCACGAAATCCGGACGCCGCTTAACGGCGTGATCGGCATGATCGACCTTCTGATGGACACCCAGCTGGACGAAAGCCAGATTTATTTCGCCCAGACCCTTCAGCAATCTGCCCAGACGTTGCTGACTGTGATCAACGATATCCTGGACATTTCCAAGCTTGAAGCTGGCAAGGTTGAACTGGACTTCCACGCCGCCAGGATCGAGAAAGTGATTTCCGATACTATCCATTTCCTGGAGCCGAAGGCCAAGGAAAAGGGCCTGACAGTGACGTGGGAATGCGCGGACGATGTGCCTGAGGTAATCATCACCGACCCGACGCGGCTTCGGCAGATCCTGTTCAACCTTGTGGGTAACGCGCTCAAGTTCACCGAAGTTGGCGGCGTGACAATCCAGGCGACGCGTGATTATGGCGCGGGCGACGATCTGGGTATCAGGATTGTGGTCACGGATACAGGGATCGGAATCGGCAAAGACGCCCAGCGTCGGCTGTTCCAGAAGTTTACCCAGGCGGACGCGTCAACGACACGCCGTTTCGGCGGCACGGGGCTGGGGTTGGCGATCTGCCGGCAGCTTTCTGTGCTGTTGGGCGGCGAGATCGGTGTTGACAGTGAAGAAGGCGAGGGCAGCAGCTTCTGGTTCACCTTCCAGTGCAAGGAAGGCAGCGAAGACGATCTGGTTGACGATTTCGGCTATGACTCTTCCGACATGTCGGTGATGGTGGCATCTGCCAGCCGCAAGCTACGTATTCTGGTGGCGGATGACAATCTGATCAACCAGCGCATCATCGACAATATGCTCAGCAAACTGGGCCACGAACTGGTGGCCGTGGAAAATGGCGCGCAGGCCTGTGGGTTGGCCGAAGAGCAGGATTTCGACCTGATCCTGATGGATATTCAGATGCCGGTTCTGGGTGGGATCGATGCCACCAAATGGATACGCGCCATGGATGGCGACAAGGCCAAGGTGCCCATCGTGGGCTGCACGGCAGACGCCTTCCCGGAGCAGATCGAACGTTTCCGTCAGGCCGGCATGGAAGATGTGGTGACAAAACCCATCAACCGCAAACGGCTTCTGATGGTGATCAACCAGGTACTTGGTGAGGAAATCCACACCATCGTCAAGGAAGGCATGTCCACAGATATTCCGGCTGCTGCGCCGCCACCTGCCGCCAAAAAGGCAATGAAGGGGGCGAAAAAGGCTGCTGTGCGCAAAGGTAGCCTGACGGAGCCTGTCAGTGCGCCGGACACCAGCGGGGCTGATGCCCTGGATGGTCTTCTGGACGAACTGGGCGGTTAGTCTAATCCCTGTAAATGCCGGTGCTGGCCTCATGCCTGCTGCTGACATTACCCCGGAACATACCGGATGTGTTGAAGGTCATGGACATGTTGCCGTCCTTGTCGACCGCGATGATGCCGCCGTCCCCACCCATTGTTACAAGCTGGTCCATCACCACCCTGTCGGTCGCCTCCTGAAGGCTGAGGTCAGCATATTCCATCAGCGCGCAGATGTTGCGGGCGACGGTTGCGCGAATGAAAAACTCGCCGTGGCCGGTGGCTGAGACAGCGCAGCTTTCATTGTTCGCGTAGGTGCCGGCACCAATGATGGGGCTGTCACCCACCCGGCCATGCATCTTGTATGTCATGCCGCCCGTTGACGTGCCGGCCGCCAGATTGCCGTTGCGGTCCATGGCCACGGCACCAACGGTGCCGAACTTATAGTCGCCGTTCAGGCCGTCGTCGGCACTGCTTGTCTTTTCAGCACCGTCTGGCGCTTTGCCGTCATGATCCAGCATTGGGCCCATCTTGCGGGCTTTGGCGTCCTGGTATTGGCCCCAGCGGTAATCCGTGTGGAAATAGGCGTCTTCAGCCGTCTCGATGCCCTGGCTGGCCGCAAAGGCTTCCGCACCGTGGCCCATCATCATCACGTGCGGTGATTTTTCCATCACCGCGCGGGCCAGCAGGATCGGGTTCTTGATGTTTCGGACGCCAGAGACAGCGCCCGCGTCCAGCGTGCGGCCATCCATGATGGAGCTGTCCATCTCATTCTTTCCTTCGGCGGTAAACACCGCACCGCGCCCGGCGTTGAAGTGGGGCGAGTTTTCCATCACCTGGATTGCGGCCGTGACGGCATCCAGCGCTTCGCCACCATCCTTGAGGACCTTTTCACCCGCCGCCAGTGCAGCCATCAGGTCAGTGCGAATCTCTGCCTCCAGCTCAGGCGTCAGCTTATCCGGCGTGATGGTGCCTGCGCCGCCGTGGATCACAAGTGCATATTCTGGCTTTTGCGGTGTCTCGGTCATGCATGCCCCCAGCGTCAGGATCACCGCGACGGCGGCGACTTTTTTATACCACATGTCTCGCTCCCATTTGACAGACGCCGGATTGTTCCGCATGAAGGAAGGAACATCAAGCGTTTGATTGCTAAACGAAAGTTGAGACAAAAGTCGGGAAGGGCAAAAGCTATGGGAGCGTGGTTCAAAACAGGTGTGCTGGTGTCAGCTCTGGTAATGACCAGTGTGGCGGCAACGGGCGTCGAGCGCGGCGAAGGCGCAGAAGAAAAGCTGCAGCTTTTGATCCAGGACGAGCGGGCCTTCTACTATCAGGAAAACCCAGGCACAGGACCGCGCGGCAAACCAAGGCCGGTGGCGGATCATCTGCGTTCGGCCACACTGGCGGACTATGCCCGGCGCGCAGAAAAGAACCGTGAGTTCCTGAACCGACTGGACGATATCAAACGCAAGCGCCTGGATGAAGAAGGCCAGTTGAACTACGACATGTTCCGTTACATGATCGACAGCCGCCTCCTGAATTCCAAGCACCGGACATGGCGTCAGCCGCTGTTTAGCGACAGCGGGTTCCATACCTACCCAACCCGGGCATGGCAATCCATCACCTTCCGCAAGGTCGAAGACTATCAGGCCTATATCCGCTGGATGAAGGACCTGCCGCGTTATTTGGCGGAAAACACAGCCCATATGCGTACCGGTATTGAGGAAGGCCTCACCATGCCACGGGTGGTGCTGGAAGGCCTGATGCCAAGCTTTGATGCGCTGGCCAAGGGTGCGCCGGAAGACAGCTCCTTCTATGGTGCTTTCGTCAATATGGCATCCAGCCTTTCCGACGCGCAGAAAGAGGCGCTGAGGGCAGAGGCAAAGGCTGTGATCGCTGACGAGGTGTTGCCGGCCTATGCGACCCTGGCGGCCTTTATGCACGATGTTTACTATCCTGCAGCACGGGAGAGCATTGGCATCAGTGAAGTGCCGGGTGGGGCGGCCTATTATGAGGACATGGTGCGCTACTATACCACCATCGACATTTCTGCCGATGAAGTGCACCAGATTGGCCTGAAGGAAGTGGCGCGCATCCGGGCCGCAATGGAGGACATCATCAAGGAAGTGGGCTTTGAAGGCAGCTTCGAAGACTTCCTGACATTTCTCAGGACCGACCCGCAGTTCTACGCCAAAACCGAGAAGGAATTGCTGATGTTCGCCAGCTACCTGGCGAAAAAGGTGGACGGCAAGCTGCCGTCGCTGTTTGGCAAGCTGCCGCGCCAGCCATACGGGGTTGAACCCGTGCCAGCCGTGCTGGCGCCAAACTATACCACAGGGCGTTATTCCGGGGCGCCGCTTGATGCCCCGCGGGGCGGCGAATATTGGGTGAATACCTATGCCCTCGACAAACGGCCGCTATATACGCTGCCGGCATTGACGCTTCATGAAGCCGTGCCCGGGCACCACCTGCAGATTGCCTTGTCGCAAGAGCTTGAAAATGTGCCTGAATTTCGCCTGGGGCTGTACCCACACGCGTTTGGCGAGGGCTGGGGGCTCTATTCCGAGCGGCTGGGCGAGGAAATCGGCCTCTATGAGACTCCTTACGAGCGCTTTGGTCGCCTGACATACGAGATGTGGCGCGCCTGCCGCCTGGTGATCGATACCGGCATTCATTCGAAAGGCTGGACGCGTGAAGCCGCCATCAAGTTACTGACTGACAACTCAGCGCTTTCAGAGCATAACATCCGCACGGAAGTGGACCGCTATATCGCATGGCCCGGGCAGGCTCTGGCCTACAAGATGGGTGAACTGAAGATTGTAGAGCTCAGGGAGAAGGCCACCAAGGCCCTTGGAGACAAGTTCGATGTTCGGGCATTTCACGACAAAGTCCTGTCTGCGGGCGGCATTCCGCTGTATATTCTGGAATCGCGGGTCGACGAGTGGATAAAATCACAGCTGGATGAGGAGTAAGGCCCATATCACCAGCGGTTGACAGCCTTGAAGCGCTGATTGGACTGTCCGTTCCGGCGAGAATATTCATCGGGCCGGATATTGGCAGGCACTGTTGGCCTTTAGCGGATAGGTTTCTTCATACATGGCACGAGCTGAGGGGCGGCAAGGTCGCTCCTGAGCGGTCTGACCTTACCCCCATGAAGATCAGTGAAGCACTGCCTTTCCTGACGATATTTGATGTGGAATACGACCCGTTTCGCCTGAAATGCCGGTTGATGGGATCTGCTTTTGCAAATGCTATTGGCTATGACGCAACGGGCAACTATGTGGACATTTATCCGAACACCGAGGCACTCATAAGGCGTGCAAACTGGGTTGTTGGTAAAGTACAGCCAATGCTGATAACCGGCCTGCCGCTCGCCTGGTCACCCGAGAAGGACTACAAGGCTTACGATACACTCTTGCTGCCTTTTATGGGCGACGGAGACAAGGTCGAGGCCATTCTTTATCTGAATCAATTCCATACACCGGAGAAATAATTTCCATTATTCACGATTAAGTGGGTTGATTTTTTCCTTGATTTTGTCAAAACGCTAGCCAATTAAGAAAGAGTTTCTTTTTGGAGAGTGCGTAATGACAGCCCCCACTGGCGCGATCGCAGCGATCGGCAATACCCCGCTTATCAAACTCAAATACGCGTCAGAACTGACGGGCTGTACCATTCTCGGGAAGGCGGAATATGCCAACCCGGGTGGGTCCCTGAAAGACCGTCCGGCGCTCAATATTATCGAGGATGCCGAAAAGAAGGGTCTTCTGGAGCCGGGTGGCCTGATTGTTGAGGGCACGGCGGGCAATACCGGTATTGGCCTGACGATGGTTGCGAACGCAAAGGGCTACCGCACACTGATCGTGATGCCAAACACCCAGAGCCAGGAAAAGATCGATACGCTCCGGATCATGGGCGCGGGGCTGGAGCTCGTGCCCGCCGCACCCTATTCGAACCCAGGCAACTTCAATCATGTAGCAAAGCGTAGGGCGGAAGAACTGGCCGCGACCGAACAGCATGGCGTGATCTGGGCCAACCAGTTCGATAATGTGGCCAACCGCGAGGCCCACATCAAGACGACAGCGCGCGAGATCTGGGCGCAGACGGACGGCAAGGTTGATGCTTTCATTACCGCTGTGGGCTCTGGCGGGTCGCTTGTGGGCACCGGCATGGGGTTGAAGGAATTCAACAAGGATATCGTTATCGGGCTGGCTGACCCGATGGGCGCGGCCATCTACAACTACATCAAGCATGGCGAACTGAAGGCCGAAGGCAGTTCCATTACGGAAGGTATCGGGCAGGGCCGGATTACGGCCAACCTTGAAGGCGCACCAATCGATGAAGCCTTCCAGATTCCTGACGAGGAAGCGCTGCCGATAGCATTTGATCTCTTGAAACGTGAGGGCCTGTGCGTTGGCTCATCCACCGGCATCAATGTGGCGGGCGCCATTCGCCTGGCCAAACAGATGGGACCTGGGCACACGATCGTGACGCTTCTGTGCGATAGTGGCCTCCGCTATCAGTCGAAGCTGTTCAACCCCGAGTTTCTCAAAAGCAAAGGGCTGCCGGTTCCTGAGTGGCTCTAGCTTCGCCGATCAAGTCGCTTGGGCGGGCAGGGGCAGCCTTGTCCGCCTCAGCACATTCCTCAGTGCGAAGCTTGAATGCACGCGGGCCACGCCAGGCAGGCGTGTGAGCATATTGTGGATGCGTTCATAGTCTGGTGCGTCCTTCACGGCCACGCGGATCATATAGTCCACGTCGCCGCTCATCAGATAGCATTCCATCACCTCAACAACGCTTCTGACGGCTTCCTCGAACCTGCGCAGTTTTTCTTCCTGTTGGTCTTCAAGCGATATGCGCACAAAGACCGTGCCTGGAAGGCCCACGGCGCTGGCATTCAGGTGGGCGGCGTAATGCATGATCACGCCCTTGTCGTCCAGGTTCTTGACGCGCCTGAGGCAGGCGGATTCAGACAGGCCAACCTTGTCAGCCAGCTCCACATTCGATAGTCGGCCGTCCTTCTGCAAGGCGTCCAGGATGGCACGATCAATCTTATCAAGTTTAATCATTCGCAGATTCCTGCGTCTAGATAAAAACAAACACAATAATATTGCAAAACAGTCTGCCAAAACGCCCGTCTTTGCAAGGACATTCTAACGGCTTTGGAGTAAATTCCTGCCAGAGAAGTGAGGGGACTGGAACGACCGATCATAAGGTCGTCAGGCGATCCCTTGCCGCACAAGCAAAACCAGTTTTTAGGAGGGCAGAATGCTTGTAGGTGTTCCTAAGGAAATCAAGAACCGTGAGTATCGCGTTGGCCTGACGCCAGCGTCTGTGCGCGAGCTGATCGCAAACGGCCACGACGTAATCGTTCAGAATAACGCCGGTTTCGAGATCGGCTTCACCAACGACATGTATGAAGCTGTTGGCGCCACCATCATTGATACGGCTGCCGAGATTTTCGCGAAAGCCGACATGATCGTGAAAGTGAAAGAACCCCAGGCTGTTGAGTGCGAAATGCTGCGCCCAGGCCAGATCCTTTACACCTACCTCCACCTGGCTCCGGACCCCCAGCAGACCCAAGGTCTGATCAAATCCGGTGCGATCGCGATCGCATACGAAACCGTGACCGACGACTTTGGCGGTCTCCCCCTTCTTGCGCCAATGTCTGAGGTTGCGGGCCGTATGTCGATCCAGGCCGGTGCTCACGCACTTGAGATGAGCCAGGGTGGTCGCGGCATGCTGCTGGGCGGCGTACCGGGCGTGGCGCCTGCCAAGGTTACCGTGATCGGTGGCGGCGTTGTGGGCACGAACGCAGCGCGCATGGCTGTTGGCATGGGCGCGGACGTGACGATCCTTGACCGTTCGATCCGCCGCCTGCAGCAGCTGGACGACATCTTCAAAGGTTCCGTGAAGACTGTCTTCTCCACCCAGGACGCGGTTGAAGAGCATTGCCTGGCGTCTGACCTCGTGGTTGGCGCGGTTCTGATCCCGGGTGCGGCTGCACCGAAGCTGGTGACCCGTGAGATGATCGGCAAAATGATGCGCGGCAGCGTTCTTGTTGACGTGGCCATCGATCAGGGTGGTTGTTTCGAGACGTCGAAAGCAACGACTCACGAAAACCCAACCTACATTGTTGACGAAGTGGTGCATTACTGCGTTGCCAACATGCCGGGCGGTGTTGCCCGCACCTCCACGCTGGCGCTCAACAACGCCACATTGCGTCACGCTGTTGCGATCGCCAACAAGGGCTGGAAACAAGCGCTTGCGGACGACAAACACCTGCTGGCTGGCCTGAACGTTTGCGAAGGCAAGATCACGTATGAAGCCGTAGCACGTGACCAGAACCTGGATTACACGCCGGCTCTCGAGGCTATTGGCGCGTAACGTCAACTGGTATATATGGCGGGTATGAGCAAGAAACCCGTCATCCAGGTTTTCGCCCTCGGCGGAACCATAGCGATGACCCCCGGCGCAAGCGCGGGGGTCATTCCGTCTCTGAGCGCCCGTGACCTTATCTCTGCCGTTCCAGGGCTTGAGGAGCTGGCCGACCTGCGGGCCGAAACGCTGGTGCAGAAAGGCAGCGCCAACCTGACCATGCCGCTGATTGCCGATATCATGGGTCGGATAGGCGGCTGTGATGCAGACGCCGTGATCGTCACCCAAGGCACTGATTCGATGGAAGAGACCGCGTTTCTGGCCAGTCTGCTGAACCAAAGTGATAAGCCGGTTATCTTCACGGGCGCTATGCGCACCCCCAATCAACCTGGCGCGGATGGCCCGGCCAACCTTTATGATGCGGTTCTTGCGGCATCGGACCCCCGCCTGAAGGGTGTTGCGCTGGTGATGAACGGCGAGGTCCATGACCCATGGTTTGTTGCCAAGGAACATACCTCGAGCTTGCAGGCCTTCCAGGCGGAGCAGGGTCCCATGGCCACCATCGCGGAAGGTGAGCTGCACTGGCGCCGGCAATGCCGCCCCCGTGCCCTGAACCTCTCTTTGTCCGGCGAATTTGCCCCGGTGGCCCTTGTGACAGCGGTGATTGATGACGACGGCCGTATGCTCGATCTGATCGCAGATGCCGGCTACAAGGGCGTGGTGATCGAGGCCTTCGGCGCGGGCCACCTTTCCGAGGTTTGGGCAGACAAGGCAGAAGCGCTGGCGAAGGATATGCCGGTTATTTTATCAACGCGGGCGCGTGGCGGTAAGATATTCGAAAGGTCTTACGGCTATCGTGGGGCCGAAATTGATCTGCTGTCACGCGGGCTGGTGCCTGCTGGATGGTTGCGGGCGAGAAAGGCTCGTCTGTTGCTTTCGGCCCTCTTGGGTCAGGGTGTCACAAATTGGAAACAGACCTTTACCCAGGTGGTGAAAAGTGCTTGAGTGTGAGCCAAGAGTATTAGTTAACGGCAGTCAGCTTGAGGGGTCGAGTGTTGCCTGATCAGTCTTTGTTTCCAATAGTCTCAGGTTTGGGACACGCCTTTTTCTGGTGCCATGATGAGCATTTGGGTGACCGTCTGCGCGCCATTCTCATTAAGGCTGGATTTATTGAAGTGCCAACAGGCGAGCCGCTTGTGGCCTGCTTCCTGGCAGACGATATGGAATCGGTTGTGCCGGTCCTTGAGCAGGCGTTCGCCGCGAAGGAACGCCGCCTTATCCGCGCGCTGCTGTCGGGCAATGCCAAGCCAACGCTGCAGGAATTTGGCAACATGCATACGCTTGAAGAGCTTGGGCTGCGGCTGTCAGCCCAGTGGCTGGGCGACCTGCTTGTTGACCGCCGCTACAAGTCGCTCCTGCAGCCAATTGTCTGTGTGGACGACCACAAGAGCGTCATGGGCTATGAATTTCTGATCCGCGGCCTTCATACCGACGGCACGGAAATACCCGCACCCGTCTTGTTTGAAACCGCCGAAGCCGCGGGCATGCTTTATGCGCTCGATATGGCGGCGGGCGAGTGTGCCACCCGCACGGCAAAGCGCCACGGTCTGAAGGAAAGCGTGTTTGTGAACGTGCTGCCTTTCACTATCGATACGGAAGACGGGATGGAAGCCTGGCTCACCAACGTTCTTGGGGAAAGTGGCCTCGCCGAAGACCAGTTGGTCTTCGAGATTGTCGAAAGCCAGCAGCTTTCTGACCTAGAGACCGTGCGCAGCCTCGTGCGGCGGCTGAAGGACCGGGGTATCCGTATTGCCCTGGATGATTTTGGCACCGGCTTCAACAACCTGTCCGGGATTACAGAAATCCAGCCGGATTTCATCAAGCTCGATAAATCGCTGACGCACGACCTGAATGACGATGGCCGTAAGTGGACATTGGTCGCCAATATCGTTGATTCGGCCAAGCAGTCGGAAATCAAGGTGATTGCGGAAGGTGTCGAGGACAAGAAAACCGCCCGCATGTTAGAGAGTGCGGGCGTTGATTATCTGCAGGGTTATCTGTTCGGTATGCCGGACGAAGAACCAGTGAAAGCCGACTAGGCCTGAAGCTGGATGGTTTCCAGCTTATCAAGGAGGCTCGTGAGGGCCTCTTTTTCAACAGCACTCAGTTTCGCCAGAATCTTGCCCTCATAGCCAAGGGCGATGGGAATCACCTCATTATAGATCGTGCGACCTTCGGCAGACAAAGCCAGCACCGACCGCCGTTTGTCTTCGGGCGAGAAGTGTCGCTCGAGCCTGCCGCTATCGAGAAGCTTGTTCACCGCGCGGGAGACGGCCACTTTATCCATGGCCGTGCGTTCAGCCACCTGGGCCGCCGAGAGGTCGCTGTCTTCCCCAAGAACCGCCATAACCCGCCATTCCGGAAGGCTAAGCTGGAATTTCTCTTCATAGCCATCTGCAATAGCCCGGCTGATCCGGTTCGACAGCACCGACAGGCGGTAGGGCAGGAAATCTGCAAGACAGATCGCATCCTCTGAATTTTTTTTCATCGTTCCCTCATACATGCTCTTGCAATTAGTTTCGTATGAAACTAATATGGGTTCAAGAGAATTTAACACGGCGTTCAAAATTCCGGAATTTCCGGGAGTAGATTTTTGCACGCCTTTCCATTTTGTATATAGGACATATAGGAGAGTTGGAAGATGGCCGATCTCTTTGAGAACCCAATGGGCCTTTGCGGCTTTGAATTTGTTGAGTTTACGGCACCGGAAAAAGGTATCCTGGAGCCCGTATTCCAGAGCATGGGCTTCACCCACGTGGCCAATCACCGCTCCAAGGACGTGACACTGTGGCGTCAGGGCGACATCAATTTCATCGCGAACTACGAACCAAACAGCCCGGCAGCTTATTATGGTGAAGAGCATGGCCCTAGCGCGTGCGGCATGGCGTTCCGAGTCAAAGACGCCCACTTTGCCTATGAAGAGTGCCTCAAGAAGGGCGCCCAGCCGATTGATATGCAAACCGGCCCAATGGAACTGCGCCTGCCAGCCATCAAAGGCATCGGCGGTGCGGCCCTTTATCTGATCGACCGCTTCGGCGACGGTAACAGCATCTATGACATCGACTTCGACTGGATCGAAGGCGTGGACCGCCACCCAGAAGGCTGTGGCTTCCATACGCTCGACCACCTGACACACAATGTGTACCGGGGCCGGATGGATTACTGGGCGAACTTCTATGAGAAGTTCTTCAACTTCCGTGAAATCCGCTATTTTGACATCAAGGGCGAATATACGGGCCTGCTTTCGAAAGCCATGACGGCGCCTGACGGCAAGATCCGTATTCCGCTTAATGAGGAAGCCGCTGGCGGCAGTGGCCAGATCGAAGAATTCCTGATGGCCTACAACGGCGAAGGCATCCAGCATATCGCATTTGCGTGTGATGACCTGATCAAATGCTGGGACAAGCTGAAGGAAGCGGGCGTGCCGTTCATGACTGCGCCGCCAGAAACATATTATGAAATGCTGGAAGAACGCCTGCCGGGCCACGGCGAGCCTGTGGATCAGCTCAAGTCCCGCGGCATCCTGCTGGACGGCACGACCGATGGCGAAAGCCCACGGCTGCTGCTGCAGATATTCTCTGAAACGCGCCTCGGCCCTGTGTTCTTCGAATTCATCCAGCGCAAGGAAGATGATGGCTTCGGTGAAGGCAACTTCAAGGCGCTGTTCGAATCCATGGAACGCGACCAGATCCGCCGTGGGGCGCTGAAGGTCGACGAAGACGCAGCCTAACAGGCGCAGTTATCGGGCAGGGGCCTGCGGCCCCTGTATCCCCTGTATAAGCATTCAGAAGGACGATACAATGCAGCTTCAAGGCGTTCATCACGTGGCTTACCGTTGCCGCGATGCCAAGGAAACGGTGGAATTTTACCAAAAGCACCTGAACATGGACTTCCAGTTGGCGATTGCCGAAAACGAAGTGCCGTCAACGGGTGAGCCTGACCCTTACATGCATATTTTCCTGGATGCAGGGAACGGTAATGTGCTCGCTTTCTTTGAGCTGCCGAACCAGCCTGAGATGGGCCGCGACACCAATACGCCAGAGTGGGTGCAGCATATCGCCTTCAAGCTGGGCAGCATGGAAGAGCTGCTGGCCGCCAAGGAAAGCCTTGAAGCCGCTGGTATCGACGTGCTGGGGCCAACCAACCACACGATTTTCAAGTCGCTCTATTTCTTTGATCCGAACGGCCACCGTATTGAGCTGGCGGCAAACACGGACGAGCCCGGCATGCTTGAAGAACTGAAGCGCGTGGGCCCGGAAATGCTTGAAGAGTGGTCAAAAACCAAGAAGGCGCCGAAGCATGCAGCCTGGCTGCACGGCCATGGTGAATTCAAGGCACTGGACGGCTAATCACTGAATGTCTTGGCGGAGCGGGGCCGCCATCTGGAACAATTGAGTTAAGGAATAAAGTCTATGAAACTTGCGTCTCTCAAGCACGGCCGCGACGGCAAACTGGTTGTTGTGTCCAAGGACCTGAAGCGTATGACGCCGGCCGCAGGGATCGCACCGACCCTTCAGGCGGCGATTGACGATTGGGCAACGGCGCTGCCAAAACTGCGCGCGCTTTATGAATCCCTGAATTCCGGTGCAGTTGAAGGCGAGGCCTTCAATGAAGCAGACTGCGCCTCACCGCTTCCACGGGCCTACCAGTGGGCGGACGGTTCTGCTTATGTCAACCACGTTGAACTGGTCCGCAAAGCACGGAACGCTGAAATGCCAGCAACCTTCTGGACTGACCCGTTGATGTACCAGGGCGGCTCCGACACCTTCCTGGGCCCGCGCGACAATATCGTGATGCCACAGGACGAAGGCTTCGGCATCGACTTCGAGGCCGAAATCGCTGTGATTACCGATGACGTGCCCATGGGTGTGTCTGAAGCGGATGCCGCAGGCCACATCAAACTGCTGATGCTGGTCAATGACGTGTCGCTGCGTGGCCTGATCCCGGGCGAGCTGGCGAAGGGCTTCGGCTTCTTCCAAAGCAAGCCATCAAGCGCTTTCAGCCCTGTGTGTGTGACACCAGATGAGCTTGAAGGCGTTTGGGAAGACACCAAGGTGAACCTGCCGCTGGTGTCCCAGTATAACGGCGAGATGTTCGGCAAGCCTGAAGCAGGTATCGACATGACGTTTAATTTCGCCAAGCTGGTGTCGCACGCTGCCAAAACGCGCCCGCTGGGCGCAGGCGCGATCATCGGCTCCGGCACGGTATCGAACAAGATGGACGGTGGCCCGGGCAAGCCTGTTGCCGAAGGCGGTGTAGGCTACAGCTGCATCGCTGAGATCCGCATGATCGAAACCATCGAGAACGGCCAGCCGTCGACCAGCTTCATGAAGTTTGGCGACTCGATTCGAATCGAAATGTTCGACCGTGACGGCAAGTCCATCTTCGGCGCGATCGATCAGGTTGTCACCAAAGGCTAAAGCGGGGGATACGATGCGCATCCTATATGGTTATTTCCGGTCTTCGGCAGCCTTCCGGGTGCGCATTGCCCTTGGGTTGAAGGGCCTTGAGTGCGAACACCGCGCCATAAACCTGAAGCCAGGCGTGAGTGAGCAGAAATCCGAGGACTATCTGAAGCTCAACCCACAGGGGCGGGTGCCTTACTTCATCGACGGCGACGTGGCCCTGAGCCAGTCGCCAGCGATCCTGGAGTATCTGGACGAAGCCTACCCAAGGCCGCCGCTACTGCCGGAAGGCATGGCGGACCGCGCTTATGTGCGCCAGCTCGCAAGCCTGATTGGCTGTGATATCCACCCGCTCAATAACCTTGCGGTGCTGATGCGCATCAAGGGCCAGCTGGGCGCGGATGAAGAGGCTACCAATTCATGGTATCATCACTGGATTACCGAGGGTTTCAGGGCGCTTGAAGCCATTCTGGCCTCAAGCGAACACACGGGCCGTTTCTGCTTTGGTGATACGCCGGGCATGGCCGATGTCTATCTGGTGCCGCAGGTTTGGAACGCACGACGGTTTGGTACGCCGCTTGAGGCCTTCCCGACCATATTGGCCATCGACGCGGCATGCCAGAAGGAACAGGCCTTCATTGACGCCGCGCCAGAGAACCAGTCGGATGCGCTTTAGGCGCAATGCTTTTTTGTTAGGAGGGACCCATGAAAATCACGACACGCCTTGGTCGCGAAGTTGAAGTGAACGAAGACTATACGGTTGACCAGAACTGGGAGCATTTCACCGACGAGGAGCACGACCGGTGGGACCGGCTTTATGCCCGTCAGGAACAGATGCTGGAAGGTCGCGCGTGTGACGAATTCATGGAGGGCCTGCATTCGCTCAAGCTGTCTGACGGCGGCATCCCACGTTTTGACGAGCTGTCCGCCCGTTTGAAGGACATCACGGGTTGGACCGTTGTCGCTGTGCCAGACCTGGTGCCGGACGATGTATTCTTCGACCATCTGGCAAACCGCCGGTTCCCTGCGGGCAACTTCATTCGCCCGGAGGCGCAGCTTGACTACCTGCAGGAACCGGATGTGTTCCACGACGTGTTCGGCCACGTACCCTTGCTGGCCAACCCGACGTTTGCTGACTATATGGAAGCATACGGCAAGGGTGGCCAACGCGCAGCCGGTCGCGGTGTGTTGCAGAACCTCGCCCGGCTTTACTGGTACACGGTGGAGTTCGGCCTGATCAACACACCAAAAGGCATGCGCATCTACGGTGCCGGAATCGTCAGCTCAAAGTCCGAGAGCATCTTCTGCCTTGAGGATGCGAGCCCGAACCGCATCCACTTCGACCTGATGCGCCTGATGAAGACCGATTACCGCATTGATGACTTCCAGCAGACTTACTGGGTGATCGACAGCTTCCAGGAACTTCTGGAAGCCACATATCAGGATTTCGGCCCGCTTTATGATGCGCTGGAAGCCAACACGACCGTCTACACGCCCGATACAGTGCTGGATGAAGATACAGTTCACAACCACGGCACGCAGGCCTATGCGAACGCCGGTGGCCGGCTTGCGAAGGCCGCAAGCTAACGAGATGTCACTATAATAATAAATTGGGCTGGCCTGAGGGCCTAATTGAGGCTGTCGCATCTGCGACGGCCTTTTTTTTGCCTGCGCAGGGCAGGGTTTGGAAATTCACAGAAAAAAGGCCCCCGCGATTGCGGGAGCCTTCAGGAACTTTCTGGAGGAAAGTTTCAGTTCTTGTTGTTATTCGGCGGCGGCTGCCAGCTTGGCTTCGTTCGCGCGACGGATGATGTCTTCCGCCATTTCGTTGGCGATGACACCCGTTGGGCGGCCTTCCTTGTCGCTGGCATTGAAGATTTTCGTCAGCGTTTCGCCAATGCGCAGAACCTTCGCTTCGCGCTCAGCTGCGTTTGGCTTTTCTTTGTACACTTCGGATTCTACCGAAATGATGCCGCCTGCGTTGATTACATAGTCAGGGGCGTAAAGAATGCCGCGCTTACGCAGTTCTTCGTCTTCTTTGCCTTCGGTCTCAAGCTGGTTGTTGGACGCGCCCGCAATCACGGTGGCTTTGATGTCGCCAAGGGATTTCGGGTTCAGGACGCCGCCAAGGGCGCAAGGGGCGAACACGTCACAGTCCACAGCGTGGATCGCGTCAGGTGCAACAACTTCAGCTTCGCCTTTCGCGAGAACGGCCTGGATGTTGGCGTCCACGATATCGGTCACGATGATCTTGGCGCCGTCTGCGCGTAGGTGATCCACCAGATACTGGCCAACGTGGCCAAGGCCCTGAACGGCAACAGTGATGCCTTCAAGGGAGGCTTTGCCAAGGCGGTGCATCACTGCGGCCTTGATGCCGGTGTAGACGCCAAGCGCCGTGTGTGGGGATGGGTCGCCAGTACCGAAATCGCCACCTTCAAGGCCACACACGAAGTTGGTGGTTTCCGCGGCTGCAGCCAGCATGTCTGGGCTGGTGCCAACGTCTTCAGCGGCATAATAGCTGCCGCCCAGGCGGTTGATCATACGGCCAAAGGCGCGCATCAGCTCAGGCGTGCCCAGCTCTTTCGGGTTACCGATAATTACGGATTTGCCGCCACCGAGGCGGAGGCCTGCCATCGCGTTCTTGAAGGACATGCCGCGCGACAGGCGCAGAACGTCATAGACAGCATCCTGCTCGCCACGGGTTTCGGCCACATCAATGGGCGCGGAACGACGGTGGCTCGCAGCATAGTCCCAGAAGCGCGTGCCGCCCGTGGCAGGGCCGAGGGCAGTGGAGTGCACAGCGATGATGGCTTTGAGGCCGGTTGCTTCGTCAGAACAGAATACGACCTGTTCGTGGTTCTTGAAGCTGCGTGAATCGAAAACGGGCATAGTCGAAATCCTTCCCAATTAATCCCGTGCCGGGTTTCCCCGGTTACTCGTCATACCCTGTCGTTACCTTGGGGGCTTTAGGGGCGTTCCCACGGGGGCCGGCATGCTTATCGTTTTGGCTGGGCCGGGCCGTCTGGTAACCACATCTTCTGCTTTTCGGCGGAATATTCGCCAAAAAGCGAGATCTCTAATCTGGACGAATTATCGCACTAAACTTGGGAAATGAGCTTTCGAAGTTTTCTGAATTTCGCAATCTTAAGATAGCTTTTGGGGGCTTTTTTGTAATTTGTGATCAAGCACAAGTAATTTTTGCCAAGTGCCTAGATTTCCTATGCATTCCGTAAGGGCAACCTACGACTCAAACGCATGGCATTGACGCATGGTAAAGCCAGGAGTAGCATAAGTTCGTGTCTGGTAGCCCACATGACCTGTCGCCGAGTCAAACGTTACCTTATCAATCTCTTCATCCATGTTTTTCAGGATGGCAGTGTAATCGGCGGACTGACATCGATTTGAAGGAACATGGGATGGAAATTCTCATTGCAATGAAACATGTCCGTTTCCTGAAGAAGGAACTGGGTAAGAAGCTACCTGGTGTGAAGTCTTCGCATCGCGTAGAAGCTCTTGCCAGAGGATTGGGCTGGAAGTCGAACGCCGCATTGCGGGCCAGCCTTATTTGCGGCCCAACAGCATGCAGTGTGACAGACGAGCCATTTGATGCCTATCTGCACGAGCGCGGTTTCCTGCATACGCCAGAAGCATGTCTGAGCACTCTGGTTCTGCAGATGATGGTTGATCAGCACAATGTGGCGGCAGGCACAGAGGAAAGCCTGCAACCAATCGCTCGTCCACCCAGACCGCTTATCGCGTCGGTTCTTTGGCGGAAAAATTGGAAATCAGGGTTAGCGGGCATGATCGCCTGCCTCATTCTATTCCTGGCGGTCAGCCAGCCGATCATGCGGAACTTTATGGATCAGAATGTAGAGCAGATGCTGACCTCATCCGAGGAACAGGCTGCAATGGCGGTACTGACGCTCAATTCTGATATGGCGCACGAAGCGATCGACCGTCTGATGCAGGCCCACTTCGTTACCGGGGTTGTGGTGCGCGACGACCACGGAGAAATACTGGGAAGCAATATTGCAGAGCGTATGGATCTGGACTTTATGCCGTTCTCGATTGTTGCTGCGTTGGAACCAAGCGGAGAAAAAACCTATCAACGCAAACTGAAAATGCCAGACGGGCTTCCCGGTCCCGGGGTTTTAGAAGTAACGGTAGACAAGAAACAAGCGATAGCCGCCTCGGGCGAGCATACGGCCCTAGGGTTAATGCTTGTCGCGATCTTGGGGTGGTTCCTTGGAAGTCACTCCGACAGCATCGGCCCTGGACGTTGGGGTAGGTTGTTGCGCCTTGGGATTCAACGTGTGCTGGCAAGGCATTTCAGCTACCGGACGGCGGAAGGCATGCTTTCCTGAAACAAAAAAAAGCCGGGGTGATTGCCCCGGCTTTTTGCTTTTCGTTCTTGTCGCAGAGCTTAGATATGCAGCGCGTGGCCTAGGGCCTTCAGGGCGGCTTCCTGGAAGCCTTCGCTTTGCGTCGGGTGCGCGTGGATCGTACCAGCGATATCTTCAAGGCGGGCACCCATTTCAAGCGCAAGCGAGAAGGCGGCTGAAAGCTCTGATACGCCTTTGCCAACCGCCTGAATGCCCAGCACCAGATGGTTGTCCTTGCGGGCCACCACGCGCACGAAGCCGGTTTCCGCTTCCATGGTCATGGCGCGGCCATTGGCCTGGAACGGGAACAGGCCGATCTGCGTCTCAAAGCCCGCGTCCTTCGCTTCATCGGGCGACAGGCCTGCGGTGACAATCTCAGGGTCTGTGAAGCACACAGCCGGGATGCAGACCTTGTCGAAGGTGCGGTTTTCGCCCGCGATGATTTCCGCGACCATTTCGCCCTGCGCCATGGCGCGGTGCGCCAGCATCGGCTCACCCGTCAGGTCACCAATGGCGTACACGCCAGTCATGGACGTCTGACATTTGTCATCAATCGCGACCACACGACCGTTCATCTTGAGGTCCAGGCCCTCAAGGCCCCAGCCTTCTGTTTTGGCGCGGCGGCCCACGGTGACGAGAATCTTGTCTGCGGGCAGGGTTTCTTCCTTGCCGTCAGCGGTCTCGACGATCAGGCCGTCCTGCTTTTTGGTCGCAGCCTTGGCTTTGGTGTTCAGCATCACTTCAATGCCGAGGTCCTTCAGGCTTGCGGCCACAGGCTTGGTCAGCTCAGCGTCATACTGCGGCAGGATCGCGTCCATGGCTTCAACAACGGTAACCTTCGCGCCCATCTTGGCGTAGGCGGTACCCAGCTCAAGCCCGATATAACCGCCGCCGATAACGACCAGCTTCGAAGGCACAGTGTCAAGCGACAGCGCTTCGGTGGAGTGGATCACATTGCCGCCATAGGGCAGGGACGGGATTTCCACTGGCACGGAACCGGTGGCCAGAATAACATTCTTGGCCTTGATGGTCACCTTGCCGTCTTCGGTTTCGACTTCGCAGGTCTTGCCGTCCACCATGGTGCCCCAGCCTTCAACATGGCGCACTTTGGCTTTCTTCAAAAGGCCCGAAACGCCATTGTTCAGGCGCTTTACGATGCCGTCTTTCCAGGCAACCGTTTTCTTCAGGTCGATCTCAGGCTGCTGCACCGTGATGCCCAGGTTGTTCTCATAGGTATAGTGAACAGCTTTCTCATACTCTTCCGCTGCGTGGATCAGTGCTTTGGAAGGGATACAGCCGACATTCAGGCACGTACCGCCAGGCTTGTTGCCTTCAACGATGATGGTGTCGAGGCCAAGCTGGCCGGCGCGGATCGCGGCCACATAGCCGCCGGGGCCTGCGCCCAGCACAAGCGTGTTACAGTTCATGGTCGTCATTTAGTCCTCCATGAACAGGGTGGCTGGGTTTTCCATCAGCTCCCTGATTTTCTGGATGAATTCAGCAGCGTCCCAGCCGTCGATAATGCGGTGATCGAAGGAGGACGACAGGTTCATGATCTTACGCGGTACAAAGCCACCGTCTTTCCACACGGGGCGAACCGCAACCTTGTTGACGCCAACAATGGCAACCTCAGGGCTGTTGATCACCGGGGTAGACACAATACCGCCCAATCGGCCAAGGCTGGAGAGCGTGATTGTGGAGCCCGTCAGCTCTTCGCGGGTGATTGAACCGTCGCGCGCGGCTTCCGCCAGGCGGCGGGTCTCACTGGCAATGCCCCAGATATCCATGGCTTCAGCGTGCTTGAGAACAGGCACCATCAGGCCGCCTGGTGTCTGGGCCGCCATGCCGATGTGCGCCGCACCATACTGGTGTACGACACCGTCAGCGTCATAATAGTGCGCGCTACATTTCGGGTAGACCTTCAGCGATTTGACCATGGCTAGCATGATGAAGGGCAGGATCGTCAGCTTCGGCTGGTCGGCCTTCTTCATGGCGTTCATGTGCTCGCGCAGGCTTTCAAGCTCGGTCACATCCACTTCTTCCACATAGGTGATGTGTGGGATGCGGCTTTTGGCGTCCTGCATGCGCTCGCCGATCTTGCGGCGAAGGCCGATGACCTTGATTTCCTCGACGCTGGTGTCCGCGCGGCGGCTGGAGCCACCGGCAGGCGCGCTGGCGCCAGAGAGATAGTCATCAAGGTCTTCATGCGTGATGCGGCCGGCTGGGCCAGTGCCGTGCACGTACGCCAGCTTGACGCCAGCGTCCGCCGCGCGTTTCCGAACGGCAGGCGATGCGATCGGCTTTTCGCCTTCGGCGCGCGGCGCACCGCTTGGGCCCGGCTTCGAAGGCGCTTTGGCTTTCGGCGCAGACGCCGCAAGCGTTGGTGCAGATGCGCCTGCTGGTGCAGGTGTCGCAGCCTTCGGCGCTTCGGCCTTGGGCTCTTCCTTGGCTTCAGGTTCGGCAGCAGGCTCCGGCTCTGCCACAGGGGCATCCGGGATGTTGTTGCCTTCGCCTTCAACCTCAAGCGCGATGATCACACTGCCCACCGGCGTCATAGCACCCACTTCACCGAAAATTTCAGTGACAGTACCGTCAACAGGGGACGGGATCTCAACAGTGGCCTTGTCCGTCATCACGGCGGCGATCACGTCGTCTTCCTTCACGACGTCGCCGACCTTGACGTTCCATTCAACGATTTCAGCTTCGGTGATGCCTTCGCCTACGTCCGGCATCTGGATCTTGTGAATGCCCATTATACGGCCTCCATCATTGCTTTAAGCTCGCGGCCAACGCGGGCCGGGCCAGGGAAATAGTCCCACTCCTGAGCATGCGGGTAGGGCGTATCATAGCCGCAAACGCGCACAACCGGGGCTTCGAGGTGGTAGAAACAGCGTTCCTGCACCTGCGCCGACAGTTCAGCACCAAAACCGGAGGTCAGGGTTGCTTCATGCAGCACCATGCAGCGCCCGGTTTTCTTTACCGATTCTACAATCGTGTCCACATCGAGCGGCATCAGGGTTCTGAGGTCGATGATCTCGGCGTCGATACCGGTTTCCTTTTTGGCGGCTTCGGCCACAAACACCATGGTGCCGTAGGTCAGGATCGTCACGTCCTTGCCCTCACTGAACACAGACGCCTTTCCAATTGGCACCGTATAGTGGCCTTCCGGCACGTCCCCGAGCGGGTGCTTGGACCAGTTGGAGGCCGGGCGGTCATGGTGGCCGTCAAACGGGCCGTTATAGAGCCGCTTGGGCTCGAAGAAAATCACCGGGTCATTGTCTTCAATGGAGGCGATCAAAAGGCCTTTGGCGTCATATGGGTTTGACGGGATAACCGTTTTCACGCCGGCAACGTGGGTGAACAGGCTTTCCGGGCTCTGGCTGTGGGTTTGGCCGCCGAAAATGCCGCCGCCACAAGGCGTGCGGATGGTGATCGGGGCAGTGAAATCCTTGTTCGAGCGGTAGCGAAGCCTCGCGGCCTCGGACACGATCTGGTCGTAGGCCGGATAGATATAATCCGCGAACTGGATCTCAATGCACGGGCGAAGGCCGTAAGCCCCCATACCGATGGCTGTACCCACAATGCCGCTCTCGTTGATCGGGCTATCGAACACGCGGTGTTTGCCGTACTTCTTTTGCAGGCCGTGCGTACAGCGGAAAACGCCGCCGAAATAGCCAACGTCTTCGCCGTAAACGACAACGTCGTCGTCCTGGCCCATTTTCACGTCCATCGCATCCCGGATGGCTTCAATCATTGACATCTGCGGCATGGATTATACTCCCAACTTCTGGCGTTGTTCGCGAAGGTGCGGCGGCATCTCTTCATAAACATCGTCGAACATATCTTTCGGGCTCGCACCGGACCCCATGACGCCGTAGCTTTCGGCTTCTTTGGTGGCGGCACGAATTTCATCGTTATATTCAGCTTCGGTTTGCGTCTGGCGCTCTTCGGACCACAGATCACGGCTGATCAGGTGGTTCTTGAGCCGGAGGATCGGGTCACCAAGCGGCCACGCCGACGATTCTTCCTTCGGGCGGTACTGCGATGGGTCATCCGACGTGGAGTGCGGCGCCACCCGGTAGGTCACCCATTCGATCAGCGTCGGGCCAAAGCCGCGGCGCGCGCGCTCGACGGCCCATTTGGAGGCCGCATAAACCGCGAGGAAGTCGTTGCCGTCAACCCGAAGAGCAGGGAAATCATAGCCAAGCGCCCGTTCGCCAAATGTGGCGTGGTCACCGCCCGCGATACCGCGGAAGCTGGAGATAGCCCACTGGTTGTTCACGATGTTCAGAACCACTGGCGGCTTGTAGACAGACGCGTTCACAAGGGCTGCATGGAAATCGGTCTCTGCGGTTGAACCGTCACCGATCCAGCCTGCAGCGATCTTGGTGTCGCCCTTGATGGCGCTTGCCATGGCCCAACCAACAGCTTGGATGAATTGTGTGCCAAGGTTGCCCGAGATCGAAAAGAAGCCATGCTCTTTGGAGCTATACATGATCGGTAGCTGCCGGCCCTTCAACGGATCGCGCGAGTTCGACAGGATCTGGCAGATCATATCCACGACAGGATAGTCGGTGGACAGCAGCAGGCCCTGCTGGCGGTAGGTCGGGAAATTCATGTCGCCTTTTTGCATGGCGGCACGGAACCCGACTGCGATGGCCTCTTCGCCGGTACATTTCATGTAGAAGCTGGTCTTGCCCTGGCGCTGCAGAGTCATCATCCGCTCGTCATAGGCGCGCACGCGGATCATGTTCTTCAGGCCCTGCACGAGCACATCATCATCAAGGCCTTCGGCCCATGGACCTACTGCTTCGCCATCCTTGTTGAGGACGCGTACCATGGTGGAGGCCAGCTCTTTCATGTCGGCGGCGCTGGAATCGACCGCTGGGCGGCGCACACTGCCTGCCTCGGGAATCACTACACCAGAAAAGTCAGGCTCGTCACCCGGTCGCCCCTGGGGCTCGGGCACGTGGAATTTCAACGGCTTGTACTCAGACATGGCTCTGGGACCTCAATGTATGGGGTGTCAAAATAACGTCAGCAATACTGACGTATTTTTGCCAAAAATCAATATATTTCTCTGATACTGCTCGGCGCGGGCGAAAGCTACAGGGCAACCGCCATGGCACTATAGCGGATTTGTGGCCGGGAATCACATCTTCGGCCACAGATTGCCCGTATAATTGACCAATTGAACCGAAGCAGTGCTGCGGTTAGACTGGCAAAGCACAATAGGGAATGAGTATGTTCAAAGACGGCCGCCTGCCACGTAGACGAGTCCTGCAGATTATCGCGGGCAGTACAGCCGCCCTGGCCCTTGCAGGCTGCGGCGAAAGCCCCAGCAGCCGCAAGAAACTGACCCCCTATGTCTGGGAAGGCAGTCTTCTGGGCGCTGAGACCAACCTGACGCTCTATCACGAGCATGACGCAGCCTCCATCGCCGCTATCAAGGAAATCACGGCCGAGGTGAAGCGCCTGGCGGGTATCTTCACCATCTATGTTTTCGGGTCTGAGCTTTCCCGGCTCAACAAAACCGGCAGGCTGGAGCCCGCCGCGCCGGAAATGCTGGAAATACTGAACGTCAGCCGCCGCCTCTGGCAGGAGAGCGATGGTCTGTTTGATCCCACCATCCAGCCGCTGTGGGAGCTGTACGCCGACTATTACGCAACGCCGCGCATGCCCGAAGACCCGGGGCCGTCGGCAGAAGCCATCGCAGACGCGAGGTCCAAGGTCGGACTGGACAAGGTACTGGTGGAGGACGGCAATATCCGCTTCGCCGCCCAGGGTATGGCCCTCAGTTTCAATGGCATCGTGCAGGGATACCTGACAGACCGGGCGCATGAAATCCTGCGCAAGCGGGGCTTCAAGCATGCCTTGATCAATATGGGGGAATATCGGGCGCTGGGCGGCAAGCCCCAGCCTGACGGCAGCGTAAAGCCCTGGCAAATCGGTATCGCTGACGCGGAAGCGCCCTGGAGGGTCTTTGACACACTCGAGGTTACGGACAAGGCTGTATCCACGTCCGCACCAAGCGGGGCGGCTTTCAATACAGGCGGCACCGTGCATCATTTGTTCAATCCGAAAACCGGGCTGAGCGAAAACCGCTACCACAGCGTCACTGTTGTGGCACCAACGGGCACCATCGCGGATGGCCTGTCAACGGTTCTGACTATGGTACCGCCTGAGCAGGCTCGCGAAATCCTGGCAAAGTTCGAAGGAACGGGCGCTTTGCTGCGACCGCTCATGGGCGATCCGATCCGTATCGGGCTGTAGGCGCTATTCGGCAGGCGGCATCAGGCGCTTGTTCTGGATGCGCGCGCGGCGTTGGCGCCACCACATATAGAAGCCTGAAAGCGACAGGAAAATCAGGAGGATAGCGGCTGCGTCCATGATGAAGGGCCCCAGAGGGCCAAAGGTGCGGCCGCTGTGAAGGTCAGACACAAAGCGGTGCGTCGTCACTTCTGCCACCCCATGCAATTCAAGGGCAGTTTGCCGGACCGAGGCGGGCAGGGCTTGCGTGGGAGCGGACCAGGCGATGAAGTCGGTTGTTTCAATGTCAATGGAGCGCCAGTCCAGAAAGTCACCAGATGTCTGGAAGTAAGCCCCAGCACTTTCGATTACCACCAGGTCGTCAGAGGCCAGTGCGATGCGGTCCACAGGGCCCGGTAAAGCCGCGCCATTCAGCTTTTCGACAAAGTCGCCGTCTCGAGTGAACAGTATCACCTCACGCGTGCCGGCAATCGCCAGCAGCATGTCGGTTTCCACGACACCCGTGAAGGTATCGATCTGCTGGGGCAGGGCGTTGTCGCCGAGATAAAGCGACCGGTCCAGCCAGACAAGCCAGCCCTGGCTGGTCTCAAGGCCCACGGGCGGGCTGGCGGGTGCTGCATCATAGAGAGCCTGAGCAAGAACCGGTGAAATGTTCATCTCATGCAGGCGGAACCTTTCCGCGTGCGACAGGAAAATGCCTGTTACTGCCAGAAGCAGCACAAGAAGGGCTGCACCGATGCCCAGGCGGCGATGCCACTTTACCAACGCGGCCCGAAACCTAGCGGCGCGGCGTCGCTTTTCAGTCGTTTTGGCGTCAAGGAACGGGGCGTTCATCTTCAGGCACCCTTGGCGAGGACATGAGCGTGAAGGAACAGCGCCAGGCGCGCCATCTTGCGCATGGCGTTCACAGAAAGGGTCGCGCCCGAAATACCGTCGATGTTGGTGTCCAGTTGTCGGTTATCGTCCAGCATGGCGCCAGCGAACTGGTTGCGGAACGCGGGGTATTTCACTTCCCAGCCACGACTTTCCCGGTATACCAGCACGTTGGTTTCAATCAGCTTATCGTCCTCCACTACAAATCCGGCTGTGATGGGCTGTTCCTTGCCGATTTTTTCCAAAATCCAGGCAGTGCGACCTCCCTCTCGCCAGTAGCGCAGCCGAAGCGCGTTCAGGGGATGGTCCATGATGCTGGCAATCTGCTCCTGCAGGTCCGGCTTCAACCAGAGGGTCTTGGGGCGCGGTGCGCTGCCGCCGAATGCGTTTGCGATAAAGGCGGCTGGCGCCTGATAGGTTTCGGCCTTGACCGTTTCGGCCCAAACCGCAGCGGGACTGGCGACAAGGCTGGCTGCCAGAAGGCTGGCAAACAGGCTAAGCCGCCCCTTCACGCTGAAAGGGCGGCGCCATGATAAGAGTTTGTCCTGTTTGGTCACGTGTACCATTCAAACCCGATTTCTCATAAGCCTCAAGGGCTTAGAACTGGTAGCCAACACCAAGATTGATGCGGTCATCGCCATCCGCGCCGAAGCCCAGTTTTTGCGACTGATAGTCAAACTTAAACACAACATTGTTGTGCGGCCAATAGTTAAAGCCGAACGTGGTGGTTTTGTTGTTGCTGTCGAGGTTCAGGCCAGCTTCGGTATCCCACTGTTCGTGGCGGGCGAAGATGCCGAAATCACCAAATTCCGGGGAGATGGAGAAGCGGTAGCTTGGCTCGACGTACCAGCCGACCTGCTCGTCACGACCGATGGCTTCCGCAGCCACGCTGTCGATATCCCAGCGGGCATAAAGCGCACGCAGGCCAAAACCGGATTTCTGGATATTTGCGTGGGCCTCAAACAGGTTCGCATCCGCGTCTGCAACGCCTTGTGTGATGTCTGTCTGGTGCTGGAAAGTGGCCGCGAGCTCGACGCCCGGGATAGCCGTCCACTTCAGGCGGGCGGTAATTGCTGCGTTTTCCGCTGGCGCTTCTGCCACTTTCTTGCGACCGCTGCGGATTGCATAGGCGCTGCCACCCTCGGTCGGAACCGCAAGGCCGGACGTGTAATAGATATCATACGACAGGCCCTGGGTCAGTTGGCCATTGAAGCCGAGACCTGCTTCCCACCATGTGGTTGGGATGATGCGGGCTTCCACATTGTTGCGCTCTACACCGTAGAAGGTGTTTGGTTCATGTACCTCGTTCAGCATGCCAACAGGTATCAGGAACAGGCCTGCGCGGAAATTGTGGCGATCATATTCGCCAAACTTGAGGCCGAGGCCGGTTGTCAGGTCCATGTCAATGAAGGCTTGCTCAAGTTCGACTTCACCCGGCTTGCCGTCACCGGCCAGGGAGTGCTCAAGCTCGAACTCGGACTGCAGCTGGATCCAGTCGTTGAAGCGGTGATTGGCATAAAGGACGAAACGGTGGAAGTCGATCTCATCCTTGTCGCCGCCATTATAGTGCAGTTCGCCATAGCCGCCAATTGTGGTGTTGCGGGCCCAATCTGCACCGCGGAAGTTCCGAAGCGCATTGTCTGGCGTGCTGCTGTCACCGCTCAGGGCGGTCTCAACAAGGCCCGTGGTTGCTTCAACGGCTTCGGTGTTGTTAGCCACCTGGTTGCGCAGCTCTTCAATTTCCTTGCGGTCCACGGCGGAAACCTGAACGCCTTCCATGCTCAGCGCTTCCACTTTGGCTTTCAGCTCTGCGATTTGCTCTTGCTGAGCCATCAGCATCTTCCACATTTCTTCCTTCGAAGGCATGTCGTCTTGCGCGCCGGCGGTTGTTGCAAGCGCAGCGGCCATGGCCATAGCGGAAACTGAGCTTTTGATAAGGTGCTTCATGTCATTCCCTGTTCACTGTTGGCAGCCCTTCGTTTGGGGAGGAGGGGGCGGCTCGAATTAGTGCAATTAAAACTGATAACCATTATCAATTTGGTTGTTGGGACGGGTTTACGCAGGGCGCCTGCGAATGTCAAATAATTTTAATAATCATTCGCAACGATATTCGTTATAGACCAGACCGCCCTCTGGGGAACGGATAAAATATCAGATATTTCATATGGTTAAAAAAATAGGGCGTTGCCTCATGACAACGCCCTTTGTGCGTATGCGGCGAAATGTCGCCGCGATGGATAGTGCTAAGCGGTTTCTTTGAATAGTTCGCGGCCGATCAGCATGCGGCGAATCTCTGAGGTGCCAGCGCCAATTTCATAAAGCTTTGCGTCGCGCCACAGGCGGCCGGTGGGGTATTCGTTGATATAGCCGTTGCCGCCCAGCGTCTGGATCGCTTCACCGGCCATCCAGGTCGCTTTTTCTGATGCATAGAGAATACAGCCAGCCGCGTCCTTGCGCGTGGTCTCACCCCGGTCGCATGCTTGAGCAACGGCGTAGACATACGCCCGGCAGGCGCCCCAGGTGCTGTACATGTCTGCAAGTTTGCCCTGCATCAGCTGAAACTCGCCGATGGCTTGGCCGAACTGGGTGCGTTCGTGAACGTAAGGGATCACGGTGTCCAGGCAGGCGCGCATGATGCCAAGCGACCCGCCGGACAGGACAACACGCTCATAATCCAGGCCGGACATTAGCACCTTCACGCCGTCGCCTTCTTCGCGCACGACATTTTCAAACGGCACGAGGCAATCTTCAAACACCAGTTCACAGGTGTTCGACCCGCGCATCCCCAGCTTGTCCAGCTTCTGGGCGGTCGAGAAGCCTTTCATGCCTTTTTCCACGAGGAAGGCGGTAATGCCGCGCGGGCCTGCGTCCATGTCGGTTTTGGCGTAAACCATCAGCACATCGGCGTCCGGGCCGTTAGTGATCCACATCTTGTTGCCGTTCAGCATATAGCCGTCATTGCGCTTCTCAGCCTTCAGGCGCATCGACACCACGTCAGACCCCGCACCAGGCTCAGACATCGCGAGCGCGCCTACATGCTCACCGGAGATCAGCTTTGGCAGATACCTGGCTTTCTGTTCAGCGTTGCAGTTTTTGGTGATCTGGTTGACGCACAGGTTCGAATGCGCGCCGTAGCTCAGGCCCACGCTTGCGGACGCGCGGCTGATCTCTTCCATCGCGATCACATGCGCCAGATAGCCCATGTCAGCGCCGCCGAATTCTTCTGGCGCGGTCATGCCCAGAATGCCCAGGTCACCCATCTTTTGCCAAAGGTCTGCGGGGAAAGTGTTGGTTGCGTCAATTTCTTCGGCGCGGGGGGCGATCTCGTCGCGGGCGAAGCGGGCAACCGTTTCGCGCAGCATTTCCATGTCTTCGCCGTGGCCGAATTTCAGATGGGGAAACTCAAACATATTTTTGTCCCTTACTCGATTATTTATTCGTCTATGTCGTCTGTGATCGTCAAGAGGGTGGCGCCGTCCGCGACCTGATCGCCTGGCTTCAGGTTCAGGCCGATAACAATGCCGTCTCTTGGGGCGCTGATCGTTTGTTCCATTTTCATGGCTTCCATCACCAGAAGCGGCTGGCCGCGCTCAACCGTGGCGCCGTCCACGACCTTCACTTCAAGGATCTTGCCGGGCATCGGGGCCGTGATGGTACCAGGGCCGTCTGTTTCGTCGTCCGAACCGCCATCGCGGGCATGGCGTTTGATCATGAGCGTGCGGTCGGCTGTCACCAGTGCGACATGGGCGGGGTCAATCTCCGCGAACAGGCGTTTCCTGAGGCCGTCCTGGCTGAAGGTTAGGACACAGTCTACCAGATGTGGGCATTTAACTGACAGGGTTTCGCCCAGAACAGTCACGGATACATTCTGGCGGTCTTCCACCACATGGGCGGTGATGAACTTGCCGTCCCCGGTATCGAACCACAGGACCTCACTGGCCGGAAGGTTCAGGCGGAAATTATCGCTGATCGACCATGGGTCGGCGTCGTGCGCCCGGGCGTGCCGTGCGGCGACAATGGCGATAGCGGCCGTCGCATAGTCTTCCGCGTCCACCGCGTGCTTGGCCAGCAGTGTGTCCTCATAAGCCTCAATAAAGCCGGTGTGCACGTCGCCGGCACGAAAATCTTCATGCTTCAGCGCACGGAGAAGGAAGTCGCGGTTGGTCGTAAGGCCCGTCACTGGCGTTTCAGCCACCAGATTTGTCAGGGCATCAATCGCGGCCTCGCGGTCTTCACCCCAGGCGATCAGCTTGCCGATCATCGGGTCATAGTGGATCGAGACCTCATCGCCCGCCTGAACACCCGCGTCGATGCGGCCTGTGGGGCCAGTGTCTGCGAACGGGTCGAACATACCAATGCGGCCGACGGCAGGCGCGAAATTGTTGAACGGGTCTTCGGCATAAAGGCGCACTTCAACGGCGTGGCCGTCTGCCATCACTTCGATCTCGTCCTGGCTGAGCGGCAGGGGCTTTCCTTCCGCCACGCGGATTTGCCATTCGACCAGGTCCTGGCCGGTGATCATCTCGGTGACCGGGTGTTCCACCTGCAGGCGGGTGTTCATTTCCATGAAATAGAAAGGCGCGCCATCCAGCCCGTTTGCCACATCCACGATGAACTCCACAGTGCCCGCACCGCGGTAGCCAATGGCTTCTGCGGCAGTCACGGCAGCCTGGCCCATGGCGCGGCGCATCTCAAGACTCATGCCTGGGGCAGGGGCTTCCTCAACCACTTTCTGGTGGCGGCGCTGAAGTGAACAGTCGCGCTCCAGTAGATGGACTGCATGGCCGTCGCTATCGCCAAACACCTGCACTTCGATGTGGCGTGGTTTCTGGATGTATTTTTCAATGAGCAGTTCGGGGTTGCCGAAGCTGTTCTTGCCTTCGCGCGCGGCGGCCTCAATGGCGCCAGGCAGGCCCTTGGCGTCGAACACCTTGCGCATGCCCTTGCCGCCGCCGCCAGCCACGGCCTTGATGAGAACCGGATAGCCGATTTTCTCAGCTTCTGCGGTCAGCGTTGCGACAGACTGGTCCTCGCCGTGATAGCCTGGCACCACGGGCACGCCCGCGTGTTCCATCAGTTGCTTTGCGGCACCTTTGAGCGCCATGGCGCGCATGGATGCGGCCGATGGGCCCACGAAGATAATGCCTGCGTCTTCAAGGGCCTCCGCGAATTCCGGGTTTTCTGACAGGAAGCCATAGCCTGGGTGCACGGCATCCGCGCCTGTGCGCTTGCAGGCGTCGATGATCTTGTCGCCGACCAGATAGCTTTCGGAAGCTGCAGCAGGGCCAATGAACACGGCTTCGTCCGCCATTTTTACATGGAGCGCATGGGCGTCTGCCGTCGAATAGACAGCGACAGTCTTGATGCCCATCTGGCGGCAGGTTGCCATCACACGGCAGGCAATCTCGCCCCGGTTGGCAATCAGAAGCTTTCTGATGCGGGTGCTCATGCGTCAATGCTCCATTCAGGTTTGCGTTTCTCCAGGAACGCCGAAAGACCTTCCTTGCCCTCAACGCTGGCGCGGCGCTTGGCGATGCGCTCGGCTGTGTCGGTGCGCAATTCTTCGGTGATCGGCCTGTTTTTGACTGCCGAGATCAATGCTTTGGCGTCACGCTGCGCACCCGGTGCGCCCGCCAGGATATTCTTGAGGAAGACATGAGCTTTGCTGAAGGCTTCCTGCAGCGATGGGGCGGTCTCATGCACCAAGCCAATCTTGTGCGCCTCTTGGGCGTCAAACCGTTCAGCCGTCAGGAAATAGCGGCGTGCTTGGCGTTCACCAATGGCGGCCACCACGTAAGGCGAAATGGTAGCGGGCGTCAGCCCAAGGCGTACTTCGGAAAGTGAGAATTTCGCATCATCTACCGCAATGGCGATATCGCAGCAGGAAACAAGGCCAACACCACCACCAAACACGGCGCCGTTCACAATCGCGATTGTCGGCTTCGAGCAGCCGTTCAGGACAGAGAGCATGTCAGACAGCGCGAGGGCGTCGCGCTTATTCTGCTCGTCGGTATAGTCAGCTGCCGCTTTCATCCAGTTGAGGTCCGCGCCCGCAGAAAAGCTTTTGCCTGCGCCTGTCAGCACGATCGCGCGGACTTCTGGATTTTCACCCAGCGTCCCAAAAGCGTTCTTCAGTTCCCAGATCAGGTCGTCATTGAAAGCATTATGCACATCCGCGCGGTTGAGCGTCACGGTCGCTACACCGCGGTCGTCAATGCTGCAAAGAAGGGGTTTTACATCACACATCGTTCGTCTTCCTTACATGCGGAACACGCCGAAGCGTGTTTCTTCAGCTGGTGCGTTCATGGAGGCGCTCAGGGCAAGGCCAAGCACGCGGCGGGTATCGGCGGGGTCGATCACGCCGTCGTCCCAAAGGCGCGCGCTGGCGTAATAGGGGTGGCCTTGTTCTTCGTACATGTCGCGGATCGGGGCCTTGAAAGCTTCCTCGTCATCGGCTGACCAGTTCTCGCCCCGGGCTTCCATGCCGTCGCGCTTGACGGTGGCAAGAACGCCAGCCGCCTGCTCGCCGCCCATCACGGAAATGCGGGCATTCGGCCACATCCACAGGAAGCGTGGCTGGTAGGCGCGGCCACACATGCCGTAATTGCCGGCGCCGAAGCTGCCACCGATCAGGATGGTGAATTTGGGCACGTTGGCGCAGGCCACTGCCGTTACCATCTTGGCGCCGTCGCGGGCGATACCGCCGTTCTCGTACTTCTGACCGACCATGAAGCCGGTGATATTCTGCAGGAACACAAGCGGAATGCCGCGCTGGGCGCACAGTTCAACAAAGTGGGCACCCTTGAGCGCACTTTCCGAGAACAGCACACCATTGTTGGCCACAATCCCCACAGGGAAGCCATGAATATGGGCAAAGCCGCATACCAGCGTTTCGCCGTAAAGCTTCTTGAATTCGTCGAATTCGCTACCGTCAACGATACGGGCAATGATCTCGCGTACGTCATAAGGGTGGCGGCTATCCTTGGGGATCACGCCGTAGATCTCGCTCGGATCATAAAGCGGCGCCCGGGTTTCGCGTACCTTCACGGGAATGCGCTTTTCGCGGTTGAGGTTGGCGACAATGCGGCGGGCCAGGCCAAGCGCGTGATAGTCATCCTTCGCCAGATGGTCGACAACGCCAGAGGTGCGGGCGTGAACGTCACCGCCGCCCAGGTCTTCGGCCGATACCACTTCGCCTGTCGCGGCCTTCACAAGCGGCGGGCCGCCCAGGAAGATGGTGCCCTGGTTCTGGACGATGATGCTTTCGTCCGCCATGGCAGGCACATAGGCACCACCCGCGGTGCAGCTGCCCATGACAACAGCAATCTGAGGGATGCCCTCAGCCGACATCTGCGCCTGGTTATAGAAGATGCGCCCGAAATGATCTCGGTCCGGGAAGACTTCGTCCTGGTTCGGCAGGTTGGCGCCGCCGCTGTCTACCAGATAGATGCAGGGCAGCTTGTTTTCCCGTGCGATCTCCTGGGCCCGCAGGTGCTTCTTCACCGTTACGGGATAATAGGTACCGCCTTTGACTGTCGCGTCATTACACACGATCATGCACTCAAGGCCTTCAACGCGGCCTATACCAGTAATGACGCCACCCGCTGAGATATCAGCGTCATACATGCCGTAGGCTGCCAGCTGCGACAGTTCGAGGAAGGCGGTGCCTGGGTCAATAAGCGTGTTTACCCGGTCGCGGGGCAACAGTTTGCCGCGAGAAAGGTGCTTTTCGCGTGCGCGCTCAGGCCCGCCAAGGGATACCGTGGCGATCTTTGACTTGAGGTCGTCTACCTGGGCCTTCATATGGGCCGCATTGGCTTCAAAATCAGCGCTCCCGGCCTGAATGCCAGAATGGAGGATTGACATGTATGAGGTCTCCCGTCCGCACCCGTTGAATAACTGGGTCTGCTTTGGTTACGCTTGGCAGTCTACGGCAGATCGTGCTATCGGTACAATCGAATGGAAAAATAGAAACCATAGATGGCGTCTATGATGGATCTGTATCTTTTGAAGTATTTCCTGGCGGTTGTGGAGACGGGCAGTTTTACCCGGGCTGCTGACAGGGTTTTTGTAACGCAACCAACGCTTTCAGCGGGCATCAAGAAGCTGGAGACCCAGCTTGGCCACACGCTGTTTGAGCGGTCGAACAGGCGGGTGTTCCTCACGGACGCCGGTACGCGTTTTCTGCCGCGCGCCAAGGCCATCCTGCATGAATGCAACATGGCTGTGCAGGTGCTGGAAGCAGATGTGACGGCGCCGGTCTTGCGGCTTGGCATTCTGACGACGCTGTCGAACCGCAAGATGGGCGAGATGCTGGCGGCTTTCAAGCGCGCCGAGCCGCGCGCTACCATCGAGATTTTCGACGGCACGGAACAGGAGCTTTCGAACCGGCTGGATGATCGCAGTCTGGACTATGCACTTTCGATCCACCGCGGGCAGGGGGCTGATGTCGCGCTACCGCTCTATGACGAAGGCTATGGTTTCATTCTGGCGAAAGATCACGCCCTTTCAGGCCGCACACGTGTGACAGCGGCTGATCTGGCGGAGGAATATATGATCGTGCGCAGCCGCTGCGAAGTATTATCCGAGACCAGCCGCTATTTCACCGACCATAATATTCGCCCACGCCTTGTGTACCGAACGCCAAACGACAGCCGGGCTATCGCCATGGTGGCTGCCGGGCTCGGCGGCACGGTGGTGCCCCTTAGTCTTGTCGACGAAAGGGTAGCAGCTGTGCACCTGCAAGGATTCGATTACCGGCGTAAAATTGCACTCTTCCGCCCAGCCTACCAGTTGCCGGAGGGGGTTGCAGACATAGGAGAACGTTTCGAGGCGCATGTGCAGGGCCATTTAACGGCATAGGCTGCAATTTCCGGGGTAACTTCCGTTTATCGCAACGGTCGAACAACTTGACGCAATTTTGAGTGAAGGCGATTAATTTAGAGGCACAAGGTCTCTCGATTTTGGTGCTATAGTAGCGCTATCTGTTTGAAGAAATTTACAAATCTAGTAGTGGTTTAATCTGGTTTACTCAGCCGTTCGTATGGATACCTGAACGGTTGTAGCAAGTGAGGCATGTATGAATTCGGGACGTTTGGTTTTAGGTGCGATCTTCCTGGCGCTGGCGGGGACTGCCGCTTGGCTGTTGATGAGCGAAAACACCGCGATTGAGCAAGGCCGTGGCCCACGGGCTGTCAGTGTCGTGACCGCGCCCGCGAACCTGCGCGCCTTCACTGATATCGTGGAAGCGCTTGGGACGGCCAGGGCCCGTGAATCGGTGACCCTTACGCCGCGCGTCTCTGATACTGTTCGCGAAGTGCATTTTGATGATGGCGACATCGTCAAGGCAGGCCAGGTACTTGTGGTGCTTGAAGACATCGAAGAAAAAGCCCAGTTGCAGGAAGCCGAAGCCAATCTGCGCGAAGCCGAGCGTTCTTTCCGCCGGATTGAGAACCTGGTGGACCAGGGCAATGCCTCGCCCGCCGCGCTTGATACGGAGCGCCGCCGTCTGGACGAAGCCCGCTTCCGCGTTGAAGCCTCCGCCGCGCGGCTTGCTGACCAGCGCATCAAGGCGCCGTTTGACGGCCTCCTTGGCCTCAGGCAGGTCAGCGAGGGCTCGCTTATCACGCCAAATACGCCCATCACAACCATCGACGCCATCGATACCATCAAGCTGGATTTCTCGGTGCCGGAGCGTTTCATTGCCACTTTGAAAGAAGGACAGCAGGTGGAAGCCAAGGTTTCAGCATACCCGGACCGCTTGTTCAAAGGCGTGGTCTCCACCGTTGACAGCCGTATTGACCCAGTAACCCGTTCCGTGATTGTTCGCGCGGAAATCCCCAATGATGACAGTGCCTTGCGTCCTGGTCTTCTGATGCGTGTTGAGGTTATTAACCGCTCCTGGCAGGCTATTGGTGTACCGGAAGAATCCGTGGTGCCCACGGGTGGCAAGACGTACGTGTTTGTGGTCAAGGACGGCAACGCCGAGCGCCGTGAGGTCACCCTTGGCCTTCGCCGCCCCGGTTATGTTGAGGTCACGAGCGGCCTTGAAGCTGGCGAGCGTGTCGTCACGGAAGGCACCATGCGGCTGGGCCGTATGGGCATGCAGGTTATCGATATGGCGACAGACAAAGCCGCCGGAGGCGCATCATGATCCTGACAGATGTATCCGTAAAACGGCCGGTTTTTGCTACGGTTGTCAGCCTCCTGCTGATGGCATTCGGCGTTATCAGCTTCCAGCAACTGTCTGTTCGCGAACTGCCAGATGTGGACCCGCCGGTGGTGGGTATTCGCACCAATTATCCGGGTGCGAACGCAGCCGTGGTGGAGACGCGCGTTACCCAGATTATCGAAAGCGCCATTGCGGGTGTGCCGGGCATCAAGACGATCGAGAGCACATCCAGCGACGGCCGCTCCAATATCACCATTGAGTTCATGCTGAACCGCGAGATTGACGCTGCCGCAAACGACGTACGCGACCGGGTAAGCCGGGTGCTGAACAACCTGCCGGAAGAGGTGGAACCACCTGAAGTATCGAAGGCGGACAGCGATACCCGCCCGATCATCTGGTTCAGCCTCACGAGCCCTGTAATGGATATCCTGCAGCTGACAGACTATGCCGAGCGCAACATCGTCGACCGCCTGTCGGTGGTGGACGGCGTGGCTGGCGTACGTATTGGCGGGCAGAAACGCTACGCCATCCGCATTCACCTTGACCGCCAGGCCATGGCCGCTCGCGGCATTACGGTGCAGGATATCGAAGGCGTGATGCGGTCTGAAAACGTGGAGCTGCCCGCCGGTAAGATCCAGTCCATCAACCGTGACACCATCGTGCGGCTAAACCGCGAATATGCGCGCCCCGAAGATTTCCAGACCATGGTGATCAAGGAAGGTGCAGATGGCGGTTTCGTGCGCCTTGGCGACATTGCCCGCGTCGAACTGGGCTCAGAGCGCGATGAGCGGACCTTCCGCGGCAACGGTATCCCCATCATCGGTCTTGGCGTTGTGAAACAGTCCAAGGGCAATACTTTGGCAGTTGCGCAGGCCGCGAAGGCCGAAATGGACCGCATCCGCGAAACGCTGCCGGAAAGCATGGAACTGCTGGCGTCATACGATAGCTCGGTGTTCATCGAGAAAGCCATCGACGAGGTCTATTTCACGCTGGCTGTGGCCATGGGCCTTGTGGTGCTGGTGCTCTATCTGTTCCTGGGGAACATCAAGACCGTGCTGGTGCCGGCTGTGACGGTGCCAGTGTGTATTATCGCCAGCTTCTGGGTGCTCAACCTCACTGGTGTGTCCATCAACCTGATTACGCTTCTCGGGCTTGTGATGGCGATCGGCCTTGTGGTGGATGACGCCATTGTGGTTCTGGAAAATATCTACCGCCGGGTGGAAGAGGGCGAACCTGGCCTGCTGGCCGCCTATCGTGGAGCGCGCCAGGTTTCCTTTGCCGTGATCGCCACGACTATGGTGCTGATTGGCGTGTTCGTACCCATCATGTTCCTGACCGGCAATGTAGGCCGCCTGTTCGGCGAGCTTGCCATTACCATGACGGCGGCTGTTGGCTTCTCAAGTCTCGTGGCGCTGACGCTGTCGCCCATGTTGTGCTCCAAGCTGGTGCGCCGCCGCAACAAGAAACCGGCCTTTGCCAAGATGCTGGACCGAGGCTTCAAGCGCCTGCAGGAAGGGTATGGCAACATCCTCAAGGTCTGTCTTGCCAACAAGACGATCGTAACACTGTGTTTCCTGACATGTTTCGGCCTGATCGCAGGGCTGCAGCAGCGTATTCCGGCGGAACTGGCGCCGATCGAAGACCGGGGCGGCCTGTTCATGATGATCCGGGGCCCAGAGGGCGCAAGCCACGAGTTCATGGAAGAGCAGGTTTATAAGGTTGAGGAACAGGTTCAGCCGCTTCTGGATAGCGGTGAAATGGTTCGCATCCTGCTGCGCGTTGATGGCGGCGGGGGCTGGGGCTTCCTGATCCTGAGCCCATGGGACCAGCGCGAGCGCAGTTCGACGGAAATCCTCAATGAAATTCGCCCGAAGCTGATCATGAACGTGCCGGGCGCCATGGCGATCCCCATTGAAACCTCGGGTCTGACACGAGGCGGCGGGGGCGAAGCCTTCCAGTTTGTGATTGGTGGTGACACCTATGAGGACCTGGGGCGCTTCAAGCAGATCATGCTTGAGGAGCTGCAGGATTACCCCGGCATTGTGGGGCTGGACGCCGACTACCGCGAAACCCAGCCGCAGTTCAAAGTGCGGATCGACCGCGCGCGGGCTGCAGACATGGGGGTTTCAATCCAGGCCATCGGCCGGACGCTGGAGACCATGATGGGCGGCAGGCGCGTGACCACCTTCGTTCAGGACGGCGAAGAATATGACGTGATCCTTCAGGCTGAAGAGGCAGACCGCCGCCAGCCGCTGGATATGGAGAACATCCACGTGGCTTCCGGTCGCACGGGTGAACTGATCCCGCTCTCTAACCTTGTGAATGTGGAGGAAGTCTCCGGTGCCGGGAGCCTGCGCCGTTTCAACCGTGTGCGGGCTCTGACGCTGTCAGGTAGCCTGGGTGAAGGCTTTACCCTTGGCCAGGTGCTGGAGCATGTGGAGGGCATCGTGCGTGACCAGATCCCGGACGTGACCAAGATCGACTATAAAGGCGCGACCCGCGAATATAAGGAAGCGGGCAGCGATATCTATTTCATCTTCGTCCTGGCGCTTGTGGTGGTGTTCCTGATCCTCGCGGCCCAGTTTGAAAGCTTTATCCACCCGTTCGTGATCATGCTGACGGTGCCGCTTGCGGTGCTTGGCGGCCTGTTGGGGCTTTATCTGGCGGGCAGCACGCTCAATATCTACAGCCAGCTGGGGCTGATCATGCTGATTGGTCTGGCGGCCAAGAACGGCATCCTGATCGTTGAGTTCGCGAACCAGCTTCGGGACGAGGGCGAAAACATTCGTGACGCCATCCTGGACGCATCCAAAACCCGCCTGCGGCCGATCATGATGACGGGCCTCAGTACCGCCATGGGCGCTGTGCCTTTGATGATGGCCGCGGGCGCCGGTGCCAACAGCCGTATAACCATTGGTGTTACGGTGTTTGGCGGCGTGATTGTGGCTACTTTCTTCACGCTCTTCATCATTCCGGTCTTCTACGACTATTTCGCGCGCTTCACCAAGTCGCCTGGTCATGTGGCGGCGCAACTCGAAGACTATGAAGACAAGGAAGCCAAGGGCATACCGGCGGAATAGATTTGAAGAAAAGAACTTTGAAATGGACAGCAAGGACGGTCGCCATTTTGGTGATCGTCCCTGTTGCTTATCTGGCGCTCTTTTTCAGAACTGGCTTCTTTGACCAGATCGGGTCCCATACCCTCGGGGAAATGAGGGCATTTACAATCTTTTTGCCTGCAAGTTATGAAGACGAGCCAGAGCGCCGTTACCCTGTCATTTATTCCCTAGACGGTGAGAAAACACGGCACGGGAGCCTTATGGCGGCGAACGCGCGTATGCTCGCGGCGCTTGCTGACACGCCAGAGGTTATTCTGGTTGCTGTTCATACGCACGGGCTGCGAACCCGTGATTATGCGCCAGATAGAGGTGCCAGTGCATTCACCAAATTTATTCGGTCAGAGCTGATGCCATATATCGACAAAAGCTTCAGGACGTCCGGTCGGAACGCTATTTCCGGGCATTCCTATGGTGGCTTGTATGCGCTTTACGCCTTCACTGACCATCCTGGGCTTTTCGATGCTCATTTTGCCTATGTGCCTTCTGTCTTTCACTACACCCAAATACTTGAACGTATGAAGAAGCGGTTGTCAGGTGCCGTCGCCCCAAAAACCTTTCTGTTCCTGGTGAGCGGGGCAGAAAGTCAGGAGAAATTCTGGGATGGGTTTGAGGGTCTCCTGTCGGCACTGAACAAATATCCAAATCAAAATGTTGATTGGAAGACAGAGCATTTTCCACTGCCGCATCCCCTGAGCATGGTACCCGGGCAAGTTGCGGCAATGATGATCCTTGAACAACAGGATTGAGGGCTACTTGGCTGCCTTTTTGGCCTGCATGTATTCCTTGTAGGGGATGTCCCGCACCAGAAGGTCGCGAATGAAGGCCTTTTGGCATTCTTTGGCAACATCCACGGTATCCATGTCTGAATTTCGAAGCGACATCAGGTGCTCAAGCACTTCCCGGTGGTGGTTCTTGTGGCCTTCAGCATCCGGGTAGTTGTTGAGCACCATCATATGCTCTTCTTTTTCGCAGTGGTTTTTGAGTTCTGCGAGAAACATGTCCAGGAATTCGCGCTCGACATAGGCGCTGGGTTCTTTGTTTCCGACGAAGGTAGTGATCATCTCGTATAGATGAATATGGTCGGCATCAATTTCCTTGATGCCTGTCTTCCATGCCTGTGGGAAGTCTCCTGCAAAGCTCATAGGCCGCTCCCTATGCCCCCAGAAAACAACTGTACACTGAAATTGATGTAGCAGTAAGTGTAAATCGAGCGCGGAAGCACGAATTGGCCCTTGGTCGCGGCTCGCAGCACCTGCGGTTAACCCGCCGCTTTCTTCTTCTGCATGAATTCCTTGAAAGGCAGGTCCTTGACCAGGAGGTCGCGGATCAAGGCCTTCTGGCATTCGTGGGCCAATTCCGTTGGGGTCAGGTCCTTGTCCTTCAGCGCGGACAGCTGCCGGTATACATAGCGGTGATGGTCGCGGTGCTCGCCAAGGCCACGGTAACCATGAAGTTCCATGATCCGCTCTTCTTTTTCGAAGTGGTTCATCAGTTTGGCCAGGAACCAATCCAGAATATGGCCGTCATCCACTAGCGTCTTGCCCCCAGTTGCGACGAATTCGTTGAGGGATTTGAACAAATGGTGATGATCCTTGTCGATCTCATCGACACCGGTTTCCCATGCTTGGGGAAAGCTGCCTTCATATGACATGACGAAATGTCTCCTGTCTAACGAACAACAATAAGGTGTATTCACTTTATTTAAAAGAGAATTTGCTTCGGTACAGGCGGGATGAAAGAAAAAGGCCGCCCAAATGGGGCGGCCCTGATTTTTGTGGCCCGAGAAGGCCGTTAAACCGTCTTGGCGTAATCCACCTTGAAGTCAGCGGCTTCAAGGGCGCGCACGAGCCTGAGGGCGTGTTCCTGGTCCTTGGCTTCGACCACCAGTTCCATTTCCGTTTGTTTGAGCGACAGGGCGCCGAACTCGCGCTGGTGGCGCATCTCGATGATGTTGGTGCCCACGTGGGCGACGATATCCGTCACTTTCGCAAGCGCCCCGGGCTGGTCCATCATGGTGATCCTCAGGCGCGCCAGCCGGCCATCGCGGGCCATGCCGCGCATGATGGCGTTCGCCAGCATCCGACTGTCGATATTGCCGCCAGACAAGACGATGCCAACCTTGTGGCCCTTAAAGAGTTCAGGGTGGGTCATGACGGCTGCGAGGCCAATACCGCCCGCGCCCTCAACCACCACTTTTTCGATCTCCATGATCGTGATGATGGCGGCCTCAATGGCACGTTCTGGTACTGTCACGATCTCGTCCACCAGTTCACGCACCACATTCTGGGTGCGTTCGCCCGGTTGGTTCACCGCGATGCCTTCAGCGATGGAGATATTGTCGCCCGCGAGCTGCGTGCCGTCCATTTTCTCTTTCATTGCCGGGAAGGCCTCGGTCTGGACGCCGATGATGCGGATTTTGGGCCTCAGGTGCTTGGCAATGGTTGCCACGCCAGAAATCAGCCCGCCGCCACCGATGGGCACAACAAGCGTGTCCAGGTCTGGCACGTCCTGCAACATCTCCAGCCCAACTGTGCCTTGGCCGGCCATCACATGCGGGTCATCGAACGGGTGGATGAAGGTCAGATGCTCTTTATCGGCCAATTCATAGGCCGCCTTGGTGGCTTCTTCAAAATCCTTGCCCGTGAGCACTACGCGTGCGCCCAGTTCCTCAGTCCGCTTTACCTTGTTGAAGGGGGTGCCTTCTGGCATCACGATTGTGGCGGGAATGCCAAGCCGTCCGGCGTGATAGCTGATGCCCTGGGCATGGTTGCCCGCAGATGCGGCGATCACGCCTTTGGTGTCTTCGGGCAGTGACAGCAGCCGATTGAGGGCCCCGCGCTCCTTATAGGCGGCGGTGAACTGGAAAATCTCGAACTTCAGCCAGCATTCGGCGCCGGTAATTTCAGACAGCGTAACAGATTTTTCCATGGGCGTGCGTTTCACGGCACCCCGGATTGCTTCTTCTGCATCGTAAACATCTTGCGCGCTTATCGGCAATAATTGTTCACTCATGCGCCACTCCCTGAAATAAAAATACAAAAAGATACGGCCCGCAGCTTTGCCACAGACCGTTTCTGGTGTCCATAAAAAGGTGAAAAAATTACAGGAAACGGCCAACCAGATCGTCGATGGCCTGCTTGCAAACGTCTTCGCTCATAAGCGGCACATGGCCGATGCCCGGAACGGTGACCGGCACGAGGACCGGGTGCTCGCGCGCCATGCGCTCCAGCGTCTCCGCCGACAGGATGTCGGAGATGCCGCCCCGAAGCACCACCATCGGGATGGTATGGAGTGCGGCGAAAAACGGCCACAGGTCTGGCGAGGACTGGCTGTCTTCCGAATTGAAATTCTGGCTGATCGCCGGGTCGTACATCACCACCGGTTTGCCGTCCACGTCGTCGTAGAGGTTTTCGGTGTACCAGCGCCAGTCTGCATCCGTGAAGTTCGGGTAGACGCCCGCATTGGCGGTTTTGACAGCTGCAATCGCTGCATCCCACGTCTCAGGCGGCGTGCCCTTCCCGACATAGCTTTTGATACGCTCTATGCCCTTGGGGTCAATCTCGGGCCCGATATCGTTGATCACTGCCGCGAGCAATTTGCCGGGGTGCATGGCCTGTATCAGGATGGTCATCAGGCCACCCAGCGACGTACCGATGGCAATCACCTTGTCCGCTCCCAGATGGTCAAGAAGCGCCATCATGTCACCCACATAGGTGACGGGCAGGTAGCGGCTTGGGTTTGGGTCCCAGTCAGACTGGCCGCGCCCGCGCTGTTCGGCGCAGATCACCCGGCAGCGGTCGGACAGATGCTCGGCAATCGCCTCGAAATCACGGGCATTGCGCGTCAGCCCTGGCATGCACAGCACCACAGGGGCATCGTCACCGGCGCTGTTATAGTCGCGGTAATGCTGCTTCAGCCCGTCCGGGTTGGTGAAATATGCGTCGGTATAGCTAGCCATAGTTCTTGTCCCCATAAATATCGCGCAGGTCCCGCTTGAGGATTTTGCCGTTGGCGTTACGGGGCAGGGCATCAATGAACACGGTGCCAACAATACGCTGCTGCTTACCCAGCCGTTCGTTGGCCCAGGCTGTAACGGCAGTGGCGTCCAGCGTGACACCCGCTTCCGGCACCACGACAGCAAGCGGTGTCTCGCCCCAGGTTTCGCTGGGGACGCCAATCACGGCGACGTCATTGATTTCTGGGTGTGTGATCAATACGGCCTCAATATCCTGCGGATAGATGTTCTGCCCGCCAGACAGGATCATGTCCTTCTTGCGGTCTACGATGTAGAGATAGCCCTCTTCGTCCAGCTGTCCAACATCGCCGGTACGAAACCAGTTCCGGCCTGTCTCGTCGGTCCAGGTGGCCTCAGCCGTCGCGTCGGGGCGCTTGAGGTACATGGGCATCATGGTGCGGCCAACGCCGACAATCTCGCCGGACTGTCCCGTGGGCACCTCGCGGTCGTCATCACCGATGATCTTTATGTCCGTGCCAAGGAGCGGTTTGCCCACCGATGACATGCGGCCGTCGGCCTCTTCCGGGTCCAGCGTGGTGATCAGGCCTTCCGTGAGGCCAAAAAGCTCAATCACGGCCTTGGGGCCAAGGCGCCGGAACAGGGCGGCCTTCAGGTCCGCGTGCAGCGGCGAGCCGCAGCTCATGACCGCCTCAATGGACGTGAGGTCGTATTTTTCCTGGTCTTTGACTTCGAGAAGCCGCTGGTACTGGATCGGCACCATGGCGAAGTTGGTGATCTTTTCGGCTTCGATGGTCTTGAGCGCGGCTTCGGCATCGAACTTTTCGTGAATGAACATGGTGCCGCCCGAGAGGAGTGTGCACAGCATGCCAACCCAACTGATGTTGGAATAGAGCCCGATGGTGAAAAGCGTCCGCGCGCCGCCGTGGTAGCGAAGTGCCACCGTCAGGTCATAGGCCCAGTCGCGGCGGCCGCGGTGATCATGCAGGATGCCTTTGGGCATACCGGTGGTGCCGGAGCTGTAGATCACATTCAGCGCGTCATCGCCGGAAATCTCCACAGTCGTCGCTGCGGGGTCGCCGCCATCGCGGAAATTCTCGTAATTTTCGCCAACCACAAGCATAAGCGTGCCGGGATGGGCTTCAAGATAGGGCTGCAGCCGGTCTTTCTGGTCCTTTGTGGCGACAATGGCTGCCACGCCTGCGTCCTCCAGCATGGCCATCAGGGCCTCGTCGCTAACGGACAGGTTTATGGGGACCGAGCAGGCACCGGATTTCATTACGCCCACAATGGTTTCCACCATGGCAATGCCGTTCGACATGACGATGCCAACCATGTTGCCGCGGCTGATATCAGCCTTGATCAGCACATTCGCCAGTTGGTTCGTGCGCGTGTCGAAGGCGGCCCATGAAAGCTTTTCCGTGCCACACACAAGGGCGGGTTTGTTGCGTTTCCATTTGCCGTGTAGCGACAGGATTTCGGGCAATAGCGGGGCATGTGTATCAAATGCAGCCATTTGACAATCCTATGGTCTAAGCGGGTTTGCCTGGGGTTTAGGGGTGCCGGGGGACGGAAGGGATCCCCCGGCAACTGTGTTTGCTGGCGCTATTAGAAACGCACCTCAAGCGTCGCAGTGACGGTCAGAGGAGGGCCGTAGAAAGTAGTGATGTTGTTCTCCAGGCCCAGCGTCGGGAAGTTGTAGCCAGCAGTTTTATACTGGGTGTCGAACAGGTTCTTGCCGTGTACACCGAAACGGTATTTTTCCGATTCCGACGTCCAGACCACGCTTGCGTTGGCAATGTCGTAGGCTTTCTGGTCAATTTCAGGAACCGGCGTTTCGAACTGCACGATGGAGCTTTTGTGCGACCAGTTGGCGTTGATGCTAAGCGTGCCGCTGGAGAGCTCAGTGGTGTAGGTCAGGCCAACGAAGGACATGAACTCTGGTGTGTTCTGCACTTCGCGCTGGTCTGCGACATTCTCGCCGTTCAGGATCCACTCCTTGATCTCGGCGTCCAGCAGGTTCAGGGACGTCTGCAGGGTCAGGTTTTCGGTCAACAGGAAGTTGCCTTCGAGCTCGATGCCTTTGATCGTTGCTTTACCGGCGTTTGTAACCGTGCCGACAAAGCCGTCATTTACACCGTCACCATCGGTATCGATCGGCAGGGAACCCGGGATCTGCATGTCTTTATAGTCGGAATAGAAGACCGCGATGTTGGTGCGGGCACGACCGTCCATCCAGGTGGACTTCAGACCAACTTCGTAGCTGTCCAGTGTCTCGGGATCAAAACCGTCTTCAACTTCAGGCGACGTGATATTGGCGCCGCGCGGGTCGAAGCTGCCTGCCTTGAAGCCGCGGCTGAAACCAGCGTAAACGAGTGCGTCTTCGCTCAGTTTATAGTCCAGCGCGATGCGTGGAGAGAAGTCCTTGAAGGTGCGTTCGGCTTCAAAATCACTCGATACCGCGATTTGGATCGCGTCCTCATTGCCGAAGAATGGCGAGTTGCCGTTCAGATAGTTGGCGCGGAAGATGTCAGCCGAGCGTTTGTCGTTGGTGTAACGACCGCCGAGCGACAGGGACAGGTCCTGGGTGAAGTCGTAAGTGACATCCGCGAACAGGGACCATGCCTTTGTGTCAACCGTACCGCCCGTGTAGGCTGTCAGTTCAGACCCGAAGGCGACACGGCCAAGCTGGCCCAGCACCACGTCAAAATCGTTCGCCGCAGAAGCATCCAGATAATAGAAGCCAAACACGCCAGAAAGCTTGTCGCTGGTGTAGAGGAGCTGGAATTCCTGGCTGAACTGTTCGTTATCGTAGACGACCGGCGCGTCAAAATCGTCAACCGCGAGGCTGTCGAAGTCGATCACGGATTCCGTATAGTCTTCACGGTAGGCTGTGACGGACTTGAAGGTCACGCTATCGCTTGCGGTCCATTCGATCGAGCCCTGAATGCCCTTGGACGTCACTTCGTTGTTGCCGTTAATGGCAGCGGTTGAAGCATTCTGGGTCGCGCCTGCGTAGGTGTCATAAACACTGTCGGTTACAGGCGTGCCGCTGATTGCGCCCGGATAGGGGCGGTAGCCAGCTACAGCATTCGAGTCGTCATTGGTATAGTCCGCCGCGATGCGGATAAAGAGCGCATCATTTGGCAGGAACTCAACGCTGGCCCGAGCCGCCAGGATTTCCTTGTTGTAGTTGTCTTCGCCGGTTGTCAGGTTTTCACCAAAGCCGTCACGGTTAAGCGAAGCGACAGTGGCACCCACGCGTACAGTATCGCTGACCGGTACAGAGCCCTTGGCCACGATATCCATCTGGCTATAGGAACCATAAGACAGCCGCAGGCCGAATTCCGGCTCGTCGGCCAGGCGCTTGGTAACATATTTGATCGCGCCACCAACGGCGTTCCGGCCATAGAGCGTGCCCTGTGGGCCGCGAAGCACCTCGATGCGCTCGATATCATAGATATCCAGAAGCGCGCCCTGTGGGCGGGCGACATAGACGTCATCCAGATAAAGTGCCACGCCTTGCTCGAAACCCGCGAGCGGGTCTTGCTGGCCCACACCACGAATAAAGGCGGTGAGGGTGGAGTTGGTCGCGCGGGATGGCTCCAGCGTCACGCTTGGCGCGACCTGCGCGATATCAGTGATGTCTGAGGCGCCGCGGAGCGCAAGTTCATCGGCAGAAAAGGCCGTTACCGCAATTGGCACGTCCTGCAGGCTTTCCGTGCGGCGGCGCGCAGTAACCTGGATTTCTTCAAGCGAGAAGCCGCTGCCGGCATTGTCCTGCGCGACGGCAGGCAAGGTTGTTGCCAGACTGCCCAAGCAGACACTGGCCAATAAAGATGCACGTGTGGCGTTAAATCGTCTCATGGTTTCCCCTCCCAAGGAATGTAGATGAATTTTTCGACCTTCGACTTCATAAAAACTCAACATTTGTTGAATTGTCAATCTAAATTTCAACGATCATTGAAAAATGAAAAATTAGAGATTTACGAAGGACAACCGCCTGGGCTACAAAAAGAATGGGTAATGAGGAGGGGTATGCATTGGTTAAAACCAAAGAAAACCGGCGAGTTAAGCGCAAAGACCGAATTCTTGATGCTGCTGAGGCACTCTTTGCAAAGCATGGTTTCGACGGAGTGTCCATGCGGATGGTCGCCGTGAAGGCGGAAGTGGACCTTGCGCTGGCCAGTTACCATTTCGGTAACAAGCGCGGGCTGTTCGATGCGATTCTGCTCCGCCGCGCCGGGGTTTTGAACCAGACCCGGCTAGAGGCGCTGGAAAAATGCCAGATTGAAGCCGGTGACGCCGGGCCAACGGTTGAAGCCATCATCGACGCCTACCTGAAGCCGCTCCTGGCCTTTGGCTATGAAGACGACGAAGGCTGGCAGCACTATTTCGAACTGGTGGCCCAAGTCAACAACTCGCCTGAGTGGGGCGGTCAGCTCATGACCAAATATTTTGACCCGCTCGCCCGCAAGTTCATGGACGCGCTCAAGAAGGCGCTGCCCGATTCTGAACCGCAGAACCTTTATTGGGCCTATCATTTCCTGTCTGGTGCGTTGACGCTTACCTTCGCCAACACCGGCCGGATCGACAAGCTGTCGGACGGGCTCGCGCGCTCCAAGGACATGGTGGGCGCCTATGAGCGCATGGTGCCCTTTATCACCGCCGGTTTCCTTGAAATCTGTACGAAGAAATAAACTCACATGTGATTTGAGCCTGGCAGGAAATCTTGCTAGGCGCGATGGGGACAGTTTCCAAAGGGAGGAATCGATGAAACACGCCATGTCGTGCGCGACAGTGATCGTAGCAGGGGTATTTTTTACGGGCGCGGTATCAGCTGAAGAAGCCACCTTTACCAAAGGCCCGCTGATTACAGAATATGGGCCGGTTGTTGCAGTGCCTGGCGCCGAAACGCTTCCGGCTGATAGCCACTTCAAGGTGGCCTTCGACGTGGTCGATAAAGGCGAAGAGGGCAAGGTCAGCCGCCGTCTGGGGTTCCTCAATATGCATGTGGCCGCGGGCATTGACCCCAGGAATATCCGGCTGGCGGTCGTGATCCACGGCAAAGCCGTTTTCGATGTCACAAATGATGCCAAATATGGCGGCACGAATGCCAACGCCGGCCTGGTCAAGACCCTGATGGAAAATGGCGTGACATTCCATGTGTGTGGCCAGTCAGCGGCCTATCAGGGCGTCGAGAAAGAAGACCTGCTGCCGGGCGTTGAGATGGCACTGTCAGCAATGACAGCGCATGCCCAGCTGCAGCAGCAGGGCTACACGGTAAATCCATAACTAGGGTCTGGACTCAATTGCACCAGCATCTGATTGCAAAGATATAGATCAGGTTCAGGAAGTTCTTCCCTGATTTTTCGAAGCGCATAGCGAGGCGGCGCATGTCTTTCATCTTGCAGAAGAAGCGT